>Ga0157361_1000002_pt1 | contig 223393 bp, 218 predicted proteins | sample AttlaeALBM2_FD_111481 | JGI IMG/M metagenome (GOLD analysis project Ga0157361, IMG submission 111481) | Fungus gardens microbial communities from leaf cutter ant in Ribeirão Preto, State of São Paulo, Brazil - Atta laevigata ALBM2 | ecosystem: Host-associated > Fungi > Mycelium > Unclassified ...
ATAATTCCAGTGGAAAGTATCAGAAACCTGCACCGCAAAAGTCTTAAGCGGCAGCGGCGCTTCAAGCGTGCCGCTGATAACGTACCAGGTCTGACCGTCATGCTGTACCGCATCCGCCAGCGTGATGTCGTTAACGGTGACTTTTGGGTTGCTGCTGTTGTAGTGGGTAATCAGCAGCAGATTCTGGCTGAGGCTGGTACTGTTTCCATTCAGATCCGTTGCACTGACCAGAATGGTGTGGTTGCCGTCCTTGATAGTTTTCACGTCGCTGTCAGAGAGCTGAACCTGCCACTGATCCTGGTAGACGCTGCCCTGCCAGGTTCTGCCGTCAAGGGTCAGTTCAACCGGCGTGCCGGAGGGGAGATGGGCGGCGGAGCCAGTGAAGATAATGCCGTATATCCCCTCCTGGTAACTGACCGCATTGTCGCCGGTAACCGGATCAAGAGTCAGCGCCGGTAATGGAATGGGGCTGGCCTTCATAGCGTCGGAGGTGGCGGGGGCATCTGAAGCTGTTGCTGACTCAACCTGGGGCGTAAGCGTTAAGGTTGAATCGGCTTCGCTGGTCGTCGCCCTCAGGGCGACAGCTGCTCCGTTTAACGGCGTGCCTGACGGGATCAGAATCTGGCTTTGGGAAGACTCTACGACTGATAACGCGGGATCTGACTCTGGACTGGCAGGGAATGGCATTGGAGATGTTGCAGAAGCTGGAGATTGCCAGACAGGTGTCAGCGTGGTGACAGTCTGAGCATCGCCGGAAACGTCTGTGCTGAACTGTGCCTCCTGAAATAAACTTCCCTGCTGGAAAAGCATTTTACTCTGCTGGCCTGCAACCTCAGTAAAGAAATTCTGATAGCGAAGCGTATCGCTCTCGTGCAGGTTAAGAATGAGATCGTCACCCTGTTTCTGAAAAGAAGAAATCTGAGAAGGTGAGCTTTGCAGCGTGATAAGAGCGGGTTCGCTCAGAATAGATTGTGATTTTCCTTCAGTGGACTGAGACAATGGGTGACCGCTTTTCAGCGATATGACCGTGGCGCGGCCCGTTCCTGAAAATGCCATGGAAATCTCCTTATATACCAGTTATTAAGTAGGCAATGCCGTTTGAAATAAAGCAACGCTTTACTTATTTCAGGCACGCAACGGCCAGCGCCAATAAAGGTGCTGAGGCAGAGCCGGCACTCAACGCATTAAACGCAATTCGTAGCAACAATAAAGGGCATAACCAGAGCCAGATTAAATATTCGTTTTTGAAAACAGATTATTTCTGCTGGCAAAATAAAAAGTACCATTCTTTGCAAGAGTCCGGGCATCGGCTCAATTAACCTTTACTGACTTCAACGACGTATCGTCAGGAAAAGTGAATAGTTGATGCTGGATAGACATAAGCTAAACTTCGTTTTCATGTCTGGCTACCAGGTAAAATCTGGAAATGTCCCCTGTTAATAGCAGATGCTTCCTGATGATTTAACTGCCCTGCTGTCTCAGTTGAGTAACGACTTCCCCATCCCTGTAAGAGCAATGCTGATGCTATTGCACCATTTTAAGTGGCAGGTGAGATATTGCATTACCGATATAAGTGTCCGCTTTATGCTAAAAGCGGACACTTTAATTTAAACAGGAATAGGTCAGCGTCAATCCTTATTAATCAGGTAACGACTGAGCCGGTTACTTCACCACCGGGTTCTTTTTGAGTGAAAGCATGTTCATAAACTCTTCATCCAGGTGCAGGTGTTGCCGGACAAGTTCAGCTGGTGTACTGGCGAGCCACTGGTTAAGCGAAATATCGGCATAGTAATCACTTTTAAAAAGCTCAAGAAAACGCAGTGGTCCCTTACCGGTGTTTTCGATGTAGTGTCCCATAGCAAAAGGAACATATCCCACATCGCCGGCGCGGTAGTCAAAAGTCCTTGCCTGACCGGATGATGCAAAGACCCCCATCCGCCCCTCTCCTTCAAGGTAATACTGCCATTCATCATTGTTAGGATGCCAGTGCAGCTCGCGCAGTCCGCCTGGCTCAATTTCCACCAGTGCGGCAGCAATCGTTTTTGAAACCGGAAAATTGGATGAATCCGTGATCCTGACGGTTCCTCCCGGCGCGCGTACCGGATCCTGAGCCAGCATTTTGTGGGTAAAGCGGATTTTCGACTTCACCCCGCCTTTTATACTGTCTGATTCCAGGCTGCCCGGAACGTTGCCGGCAAAAATGTACTCATCATCAGGTGAAGGCAGGTGAGAAAATGAAGATACCGGAACCCTGAAGTTTTTGGCGAGAATTTCCGGGGGAATATGCCTTAACCAGTCTGACAGCAGAAAAGTGCTATCCTCATCAAAATTTCCGTCGTCAAAAGCCAGTAAAAATTCACAGCCGTCGGGACCGAGACCCTGAATCGAATGGGGAATACCGGGCGGAAAATACCATAGGTCACCTGCAGCGATATCATCAACAAACCATCCTCCGCTGGCGTCAAAAGCGGTAATCCGCGCGTTGCCATAAGTCATGTAAGCCCACTCCCCCTCTTTATGCCAGTGCAGTTCGCGAATACCTCCGGCATTGAGGCGCATGTCCACACCCGCAATCGTCGTAGATATGCCCAGCTCCCGCTGCGTCACCTGACGCGTCCAGCCACCGCTTCCCTTGCGTACGTGCGCATCACTGAAAGAAAAGTGAAGGTTTGGCAGCGTTCCGCTGTCGGTAACGGGCGGATTTACGATGTCCGGACTTTCAGCCTCACGAATAGGGTCATGTGGTCCGGGATCTCGTCCTCCGCTCCCTGCCGGAAACGTCTTTACGCCGTTGTCATGTGCCATGGCCTGACCCGCCGCAAGCGCGACCGTTCCTCCTGCCGCAAAAGCCATAAAATGCCTTCTTGTCAGTGTTTTCATATTCATCCCTCTTAATAATCTTTTTATAAACGGTATTATTTTTGTTACCGCCATAAAGTTATAAGCGGGCTGAATGCGGAGGGAAAAACAACTTTGTAACACTGTGGAAAGAGTGCATCTTTCATGCAAATAGTAAAGATAATTGAATGTATTAAGAAAGATTAATGTTGTTTAATCAACGTATAGTTATAAAGGGATTATCCTGTGCATAAGCGCACTAATCGTCAATTAATGTGGGTCTTTTTGATTTTCATTTACCCGGTGATCGGTAACTGCTGATAAGAATTTTTACGAATTGAGGGGTTTAACGAGGCCTGAGCCTTTGATCCGTGAGCTTTCACGCACGTACTCAGATAGACGAGGCGCATGTGCAGGGTCGCTCTGTTACGCCTGATTAAGCCCGAAGCATAAAGTCCACTCCTCACTCATAGCGGACATAGATAAATCCGCCCTGGATCACCTATTTCAGTCACTATCACTGGCACTGTTGAAACCGGAGATCAAAGTCACCCCCGATTTACTACGCTGGTTACAAGACAACATTCAGAAGCCGTTCAGCGTCCAAACATGCCCTTTAGTTTTTGCTTCATGCTCCGCACATAGAATGGCGTAAACTGCGACCTGATATGTGAGTCCAGACCTTTGTCGTTCTGGCCAAGGCGCATCAGATCCACCGCCTGCCCATCCGGAGAGGTATCCGCTGCGACAAGACCCGCACCACGCATCACCTCTTGCACATCACCGCTCATTTCCACCCCCACCAGATAATGCGGTTTATCATCGACTGACGGGTCGTGCATTAAAACCAGGAATGCACGGCTGACCCCGGGACATTTTGCAAACCAGGCTGATAACTCTTTCAGAAGCCTGTCCGGAACAACGGCAGGTACTCCCACTAATACCTGTGTTTCTTCCTCAACCACCCTTGTCTGCGGCAGGCGACCCGTTCCTTCCGCCAGCATGGCTTCTATTTCTTCCGGCACAAACTCCTTTCCGTAATCCGACCTGGGATTAAGAAACACACCCTCTCCCCGCGTCATTTCAAAAAAGGCTCTGGCAGGCAACTTCATGTATTTACTTTCCTGGCTGATGGCCCGCTGCAGGGTGGCAAGCGAGCTGAATACCGGAATGACAGGCGTTCCATCCGGTTTTTCCCAGTGCTGAATCGAGATATTCTCACCCGCCTTTAGTTCGACCTCACCATCACCCGTTGCCCCTCCGGAACTACCCAGGACGTAAAGAGATGAATCTAACAGTACCCGGTAAAACTCAGGTCGTTCTGCTGGATGATCGGCCGCCAGTTTTAAAGCAGTCTCCAGTTTGATTTCCCTTTCGTCAGACATTTAACCACCTTAGGCAGGATTGGATTAGGATCAATTTAACAAGGGCTTATGAGCATAATATAGATAATTTCTACTCGCCAGATTCCTGCACGTACCGGGGGATTGCCTTTGAGGGCTCGTTATTGCGATTAAGGACATGCGTTTGAATGGGTAAATGGCAGAACAGGCACGATCTTTTCCGTTTTCCAGACGCTTCCCTTAAACTACACCGCACAGGCCTCAACTATTAAGCTTATCTGACTAACATCCTGTTCTATAAACTCGTGAGTCAGAACCGTTACCAGCGTGTTTATCAGTGTTTGTTTAAAATCATGCTCACGCTGACATGCCATACTGCTACAGAGAACGATGTAACTTCAGCTATTAAACCAGGAAAATAAGATGTTTTTACCGGATGCACGATTCACAAAAATCTTTCCTCACTTCTCATTCCAGGCATGAGTCGTCAGCTTTTTGTTTCTCTGGATGGGCCCAAGGGAACCGGTAAAACCACTCTGCTGGAGTCCATTACGCAAGTGCTAAGAGCAGATAACAGGAAGGTGATCCGACTTAGCGAGCAAAAAAGCGATCCCTTCAGGGCGGAAACAATGGCACTGGTTAACAGGCTCGCCAGAAATCCCTCCGTTGATCTTGAACAGGATATTTGTGAACGCTTTGCCGTTAGCCGTGCCTGGATTTCACAGAATGTACTCACTAAACAGCCCGGGAACTGCATTATCCTGATGGATCGCTGGTATCCGTCTGATGCCGCGTTTCGGCGGATGGTGCCCTTTGCAGAGATTTTGCAGCGAAACATTAAGCTCAATGTGCGAGCGCCAGATCTGCATGTCGGGGTGGTCACGGCACCTGAGATTTCATGGGAACGAGCCGCGGCACGATCGCGTGGGCTGAGGAGTACAGTGATTCACAGGCTGGAAGAGCATGTCGCTTGCACCAGAGCGTTCGAGCAGGAGATGACTAACCACGGCTGGTTTTTATGTCGCAATGAAGGAACTATAGAAGAGGCAACGATGCAGGTCATTGCTGAAATCTATAAAACGCTTTGATGCCTTACAGTCATCGGTTTCACGGGCGGATTCTCACTCGAAATTGCCAGTTAATAGCGCGACCTGTTCCATTTCGCTCTCCCCTGCTCGCGCTTTATGAATACCGCTTTGCAGATCACTGGTTTCGGTCTTTGACACCAGCAAATAAAACACATAACAGTCGCGTTATCATCTCTTCTTCGAAAATTCGTGCCACCTTTGGTTGTTAACTCAAAAATCATCCACCTGAATTTTACTTGTCTGAAATCAACAATAATCAGATTACCGCTGGCACAGATATCCCGCTTTAACTTATAAAATTGCTTTATTTTTCAGATAAGGGCACAGGGAATTGCGCTACGCATCGATACCATTTAATCACAATCAACTGGGCTGGCCTGCGGGTGAGCATTGTTTTACGCCGCAGCCCATGCTGCGAGAGGATATCACTGCCGACTGGGTTATCGTCGGCGCGGGATTTGCAGGTGTTGCCTTTACGCGCCGCCTGGCTGAAATCAATCCCGACCTGAAAATTATCATCGTCGATGCGCACAGCACACGAGAAAGCGCATCGGCACGTAATTCCGGGTTTGTTATCGGCCTGCCTCATAATATTGGCAGCTCCACCGCTGAATTAAAAAAGGCCAACGCTTACCGTAACCTGCTTCAGGAAGGCATTCGCCAGCTGGGACAGGTTATTTCTCAGCATCATCTTCAGTGCGACTGGGAACAGGTCGGTAAATATCACTGCCAGGCTGAACGTGGCAGTGATCGTATTTTAAAAGAGTACGCCAGCCACCTCGATTTAATGGATGAGCCGTGGCAGATGTCAGACAGCGAGGAGCTTTACTTAAAACTCGGCACGCGCTTTTACAGCAAAGGGATATATACACCTGGCTGTGTGCTGGTTAATCCAGCGCAGTTGATCGCCGGGCTAAACCACTCTTTACCTGAAAATGTTCAACGCTTCGATAACACGCCAGTGCTGGGGATTCGCTACGGCAGCATGGCTGAAGTGCTGACACCGTTTGGCATCATCAAAACGCCAAAGGTGATGCTGGCCACCAACGCATTATCGCCAGAGTTGCGACCAGGACTTTCGCGTCAGGCAGCAATGGCGACCTTCGCCAGCATTACCGATCCGCTGACGGATGAACAACTGGCCACCCTGCCCCCCATGCAGAGCTGGGGGCTTACGCCGGTTAATGCGATTGCCGGTGCAACCTTCCGTTTTACCTCAGACCGCCGTTTCCTGATTCGCCAGCACGTGATACCCGCACTCAGCGGTCAGGTAAATGCCGCAGAGACCTGGCAGGCAACCCAGCTGCATCAGCGCTTATTTCATAAAGTCTATCCGACCCTCAGCAGCGTAAAGATAACCCACACCTGGTCCGGCACCATCAGCGTTACGCGAAACAGCGCGCCTGAATGGGGCATGCTGAACAAATTTATCTGTACGGCGGGTGGCTGTAACGGCGCAGGTGTTTCAAAACAGACCGTAGCGGGCAGTCTGCTGGCTGATTACATGATGAAACAGGACAACCCGCATATCGCGGATATGCTGTCGCTGGGCAAGGCCAGTTTCATGCCGCCATCGCCGGCGCTGGATATCGGCATAAAACTGTCACTGATGAAAGAGCGTTATCTGGGCCGTAAAGAGGTCTGATCCTCCTTTTGGTATGGGCGGGAAGCGGCATAGGCTGTTTGACGTTAATCCCCTGAACCCTGCGGCTCAGGTCACGAACCAGCCCGCAGGATAGTGTTCACAGATAAATTCCACGAAAACCTTAACCCTGATGCTCTGGAGGTGGCGGGAAGTGTGCAGCACCCAGAGCTCAGTAAGATTTTCCTCCTCTCCCCAGCAGACAAGCTCTCCCTCTTCCAGCTGTTTGCTGACGAGGGATTGCGGAAGCATCGCCGCACCAGCACCCGCCAGAACGGCGTCCCGGAGCGTCAGAATGGATGACAGACGCATCAGAGGCTGTGGCGTAAAACATCGCTCTCCGTCCTGTACGGCCCAGAGCTCACCAGGCTGAAACGTTGACATCACAACTGCCGGTATTTCCGGCGGGTTATGCGGATCGCCTGTTGGCATGACAAGCGCGGGAAGCGCCACCAGCAACTGCTTATCACGGGCAAAACACCGGCCGACCAGCGAACTGTTTTTCTGTGGATTAATACGAATAGCAACGTCAAATTGCTCATCCACCAGATCGCTCATGCGATCTTCTGAAATAGCTTCAATCAGGATGTCAGGATAGCGTCGCTGAAACGCAGCCAGCAGGCCGCCAAGCGCCAGTTGCGAAAACAGCAGCGGTGCGGCGATACGCAGGGTGCCCGCAGGCTTTGTCCGCTCGTCGCGTGCTGATCGCGCGGCTTCATCAATCTCCTGTATTGGCCCGGCGGTGCGTGCCAGCAAACGTTCGCCAGCATCGGTGACCCGCAGTCGCTGGCCGCCCCGCTCAATCAGCCGCACACCAACCGCCTCTTCAAGTTCAGCCAGCCTGCGTGATAGCGTGGCTTTGGGCCTTCCGCTGGCGCGACTGGCAGCACCCAACCCTCCCCAGGCGGCAATCAGATGAAAATCTTTTAGCGCGTTAATATCCACAGGCTGTCTCATTTATGGAACAACTCGTCTCAATATTAGCGTCTATTCGTGGGAAATGGATCGGCTTATTGTTTGCTCACACCCACCCAGACATTATGGAATAAACATCATGACGATTCTTGTTACCGGCGCCACTGGCCGTGTTGGCCGCCACCTTGTCGATCAGCTTATCCACCGCGGTGCTGATTTCCGTGTTCTGACACGCGATCCGGCAAAAGCGGGCTTTGCGGACAATGTCGACGTTGTTAAAGGCGATCTGCTGGATATCGACGCCCTGCGCGCCGCCTTCAGCGGCATCAAAACGCTTTTTTTACTGAACGCGGTCGCTGCAGATGAATATACGCAGACAATCATCACGCTCAATATTGCCAGAGAGTGCGGCATTAAGCGTGTCGTCTACCTGTCGGTTTTTGGCGCAGACATTTCGGTTAACGTGCCGCATTTTGCCGTCAAATATGGTGCCGAGCGCATGCTGAAAGAGATGGGGTTTAGCGCTACTATTCTGCGCCCCACCTACTTCATCGATAATGAGGTGATGATCAAAGATGTGATCATCAACCACGGCGTTTACCCGATGCCGATCGGCATGACTGGCCTGGCAATGGTCGATACACGGGATATTGCTGAAGTGGCGGCAATTGAACTGATAAGGCGCGACCAGGCCAGCGAAGAATTACCGGTCGAAACGCTCAATCTCGTGGGGCCGGATACGCTCAACGGAGAAGAGGCAGCAGCAGCCTGGCAACAGCTTCTGGGCCGTCCGGTAATTTATGGAGGAGATAATCCGGATGTATTCGAAGCCAATATGGCGGAGTTTATGCCGCGCTGGATGGCGTATGAAATGCGGCTGATGGCTGAACGTTACGTCAGTGATGGGATGATTCCACAAGAGGGCGACCGGGAACGTCTGGTCACCCTGCTTGGCCGCCCACTGCATACCTATCGTGACTTTATTACCGCACTCGCCGGAGAGTAATCTGGATCTCTCAGGCTTAAGGACAAGCCTGTAGAGCAATGCTGCGCATGCTAACTATTACGATGCACCACTTTCAGTTGGGGAATTCAGCGGCTCATAGATTGTACTGAGCAGTATCAACAGGTACTGACACAATTTATTCTGTGAGTGCCTGTTCTTATCTTCGGCGACAGCTGCTCTCTGGCGTCTCAATTATCTCACGCCCCTATCTTATCCTTTTCAGCATCTTCACCGTAAAAGTGTGAACCCGACCACATAATAGAAAAGTTAACCGCACAAACTGTAGCAAAAGGTTAATTTTTACTTAACATTCACAATTATGAACCCTTTCTTTCCCAGGCACCTGTCATGCTCAGACCATCATCAAGTGAATGTTTTACAGTGGTAATTTCTATGATCATAGTCATTAGCTTCTTCTACCTGTGGTTCACAGCACATGAATTTTATTAATTATCACTAATCAATTCAGAAATAATCTGTATTGGCTCAATTTTTTCAAGGTTACGGAATACCTTTATGCCACGATTCACAATCAGTCAGCCCGTGATGCACCGCGTTACGTTTATTATATTATTCTCAATTTATATCTCGGTTTTTCTCAATCTCGCCTTTTACCGGCAGGCATATTCACTTATACCGCTAAATGAGCTTAAAAATATTCTTTTTTTGTTCTCCATGCCCCTTGTGGTTTTTAGCGTCATCAATATTGTGGTGACTATTGCCTCATTTCTCTGGCTGGACAGGATAACCATTGCACTATTTATCTTTGTCTCTGCCACGGCTCAGTACTTTATTCAGCACTATGGCATCATTCTTGACCGTTCAATGATCACCAACATGGTGGATACCACGCCAGCAGAAAGCATGGCGCTGCTGACGCCTAAGATGATAGTGGTAATATTTTTTACCGGCATTTTTATGGCTGTACTTGCCTTCTGGCCCGCGTTTAAAAAGTCGGTTCCGGTGTGGAAAGGAGTGCTTGAGCGCGCTTTAAGTCTGGTGATTTCTGTTGTGTTGATAGCCGTGATAGCCATGTTGTTTTATAAGGATTACGCCTCACTGTTTCGTAATAATCACGAGCTGGTGAAATCCCTGAGTCCGTCTAATTTTATTGCCGCCTCGCTCTCTTACTATAATCACCGCGAGCGGGCGAATCTTCCCCTGGTGAAAATAGGCGAAGATGCGCATCAACTCCCCCACATGCTGAACGGCCCTAAAAAAAACCTGACGATTCTGGTTGTGGGTGAAACGTCACGCGCCGCCAATTTTTCTCTGGGAGGTTATTCACGGCCAACCAATCCACTGCTGGCGGAAGATGACGTCGTCTATTTTCCTGACGTCTCCTCCTGTGGCACATCCACGGCGGTCTCCGTTCCCTGCATGTTTTCGAACATGCCGCGCAAGCACTACGATGATGCCCTGGCCAGTCATCAGGAGGGGCTACTGGATATTATTCAGCGTGCAGGGCTGAGTGTTTTATGGAATGAGAACGATGCGGGATGCAAAGGGGCCTGCGAAAGGATCCCTAATCAGGATATGACAGCCCTGAATCTTCCGGGAATGTGTATTAAAGGCGAGTGCTATGATGAGGTGCTTTTCCATGGTCTGGAGGAGTATATCAAACAGCTTCAGGGGAATGGTCTTATCGTGTTGCATACAATAGGCAGCCACGGGCCAACCTACAACCATCGTTACCCCCCGGCGTTCCGCAAATTCACGCCCACCTGTGAAACAAATCAGATTCAGGAGTGTTCTCAGGACCAGCTGATTAATACTTATGACAACACCATCCTGTATGCGGATTATATCGTCGACAAAGCGATTGAATTACTCAAAGCCCATCAGGACGAGTTTACGACAAGCCTGGTTTATCTTTCCGATCATGGTGAGTCGCTGGGAGAGAAAGGTGTCTATCTGCATGGCCTGCCCTATGCTATCGCGCCTGAAGCCCAGACTCGCGTGCCGCTGCTTATCTGGCTTTCGCCCGATTACCAGCAGCGTTATGCCGTGGACTACAAGTGCCTGAGCCAGCAAGCCACCACGCAAAAATATTCTCAGGACAACCTTTTCTCAACCATGCTGGGCATTACAGGTGTTCAGACCCGGGAATATGTCAGTTCTGACGATATAGTGGCGTCATGCAGAAATAAGTCGGGTCAAAAATGAGAGTGATAAAGCCCCGGAACGGGGCTTTAATCTGACAGGACGATATATGAATAATCAGAAGGGCCGGGGGATAAACCGTTGGCCGTCGATTATCACAGTCAGGTTTGCTCAGAGATTTCTCTCACCTGAACGACACAGTGTGGCTATCTGATATTGATTAAAGCGAACCCGACGCGAGCCTCAACGGCATCATGATTATGGCAGTGCCGATAAAGAATACGAAATCAGTGAATTATTAAGTCACCTTAGCCAGATCTGCAATGCAGACAGATTATCCTTCCCACGCAATTCAAACCGGCCAGTTTATGGCACGGTTGTTTTCGATGATATCCTGATGAGAGGGTGCATCACCCAGCGTCGCGAAACTGGCATAAAGCTGTGGCAACCGAGCCTGACCTTCTCCCTTTCTGGCCAACGCCAGAGCTCGCAGCATCACGGGCGCTTCCCAGTCACAGCAGTAACAAGGTGTGCAGGGCTGCTGACGCCATGATTCAGCGATAGTCCCAGAGAACACAGGATCAAAACCGGTGTCGTTAATCAGTGACATGGCCGTCTGCACACCATCAGGATGATCTCCCGCTACGGCAACTGCCAGACGACCCCGACTTCCCTGCGGCTGGCCCAGATCGGCGAGCGAGTCGGCAAGGATGTTATTAAAAGCTTTAACCACAGGGTGCCCGATTTGCTCCTGAACCCATTCGCTTTCGGTCTGCCCATTATCCAGTGCAGTAATCGGTGCATCGCGCAGGCCAGGATAGTAGTTGCTGGTGTCGATCACCGGGACATGGGATGGAAGGTGATCGAAAAGCCCATCAGGCAGGCTGCTAAGTGCCGGCAGCGGAATGGAGAGAATCACGGCTTCAACGTCTGTAACCGCTCCCCTGATGTCTGTGGGTTCTGCATTAATTTCACCCGCGAAATCACGCACGCCATCAATTCCGCGTGAGTTAGCGATTTTTACCTTGTGCCCCGCTTCACTAAGCTTACGTGCCAGGGTACCACCGATATTACCTGTGCCAATTATGCCGATTTTCATATTTCGCTCCTGATTCTGTGATGAAGTGAGATACCCTATATATTCACTGAATAAACAACAAGAACCGACAAAATAGTGGGTTACTAACCTGAAGGTAAGTATGGAAAGAGACTGGCGTTGTGATATTCCGGAGCAACGACTGGTGTGGGCTCAGGCTACCACCGAGGCGCTGAAGATTATTGAAGGAAAATGGAAGACAATTATTATCTGTCAGCTTTTCGCCGCTAAAGGCCCGCTGCGCTTTTCAGAGCTGGAGCGCCGGATTGAGGGCGTAAATCAAAAAATGCTGATCCAGCAGCTTAAGCAACTGGAACAGGATGGCATCGTGACACGCACGGTGTATCCCGAAGTTCCTCCGCGTGTTGAGTACTCACTTACCGATCTGGGAAAAGCGCTTGGGCCATCAATGACTGCTCTGATTGACTGGGCCTTACTACGTCGTGAAACGCTGGGGCTTGATGGCTCCTGAAACCCGCAATTCAACCCAGTTATACCGATGTGGCTGAGCGCAGAAAACGCTTTAAATTTCCTCTCAGGCACGTCGATTTTCTTAACTTGAGTATGAGCTTAAACGCTTCAGGAACCGCGCCCAGAGATCAAAGAGCACTACAATGATTGCACAGGATAGCAGCTGCGTCAGCATGGACGTCCATCCTGAGCGCATGCCATCCCATTAATCAGATGTCACCAGAGCGGGTCATACCGACCGCATGCCACAAAAATCGCTCATCGTGCGTGCTATCGAAATCGGGATCGGTATAGATGTGAAGCCGCTTAATTTTAAGCCCATCGAACTGGAAAACGTTACAGTAACGGCCTTCAGAGCGATCCTTTACAGGCCAGGGCGTTCCGTTAGCGCTGATTCCACTCTCAAACCCTTCAACGACAACGTGATCGCCCGCAACCAGAATATTCATCCGCTCGAAGTCGTGCTCGATCTTTTGCAGGGTGCTCATCATTCCCTGAGCGGCGCGAGCCACTTCAGCTTTTCCGTATCCCACACCGAACTTTGGAAAGTAGATCTGAATGTCGTCTGTCAGAAGATCCATCATTGACGAATCGCCCGAGTCAAGTTTGCGAAAATAGTCCTTAACAACGGCAACGCGCTGGTTTTGCTGCTCTTCGTTCATGCTCTTCCCTTCTCTGTTTCGGGCCAGACGCTATCATCTGCGCCAGCAAAAAAAATTCAATACTGGTCGTTACAGTATTATTACTACAGAGTTGGACGCAGCCCGTCAATTTTTTTATAATGACCGTTATAGAATCGGAGGGTAAATGGGAAGACATCGGGAATTTGACGCGGAGGTCGCTTTAGAAGCAGCCCTGGTGGTGTTCTGGAAAAACGGTTACGAAGGCACCTCCTTTGATGACCTGACACGTGCGACGGGCGTTGCGCGTCCGAGTCTTTACGCCACCTTTGGAAACAAAGAGAGCCTTTTCCGTAAAGCGCTGGAGAGATATGAAGTCAGATATATGGCTTTTATGACCGGAGCACTCCAGGAACCAAACGTTCATGATGCGGTGCGACTCATTCTTAATGGCATGCTGGATACTCACACGCTCGGTGGTGAATGCCGGGGATGTCTCGGTATTAATGGCGCTCTGGCATGTTCAGAGGGGGCTGAGACCATTCGCCAGGAATTGATCACTCGCCGCATTGGCTCGGAGACGGCTTTGCTGGAGAGGCTCAAACGTGCAAAGCACGAGGGCGAGCTTTCTTCATCCGCTGATTGTGAAATGTTAGCTAAATACCTTATGACTATAGCGCAGGGCATGGCTGTTCAGGCAAAGGCTGGCGTAACGAGAGAGAAACTCCAGCCGATGGTGGATTATGTCGTTTCTGGCTGGTCCCGATGACCCCGGGACACCCTTGTCGCTGATCCAGAAAAACGGCCATGATGCCCCCAATCTTTTGCATCTTTCCCCACGTGCCGGTCGCATTAAAGGGGAAACCGTATTGATTAACGCTGCGGGAGGCGGCGGTGGACATCTTGCGGTGCAGATTGCCCGATGTAGGGACGCACGGTTTATTGCTGTGGTCTCCGGGCGACATGAAGCCCTGATGCGTGAACCAGGCGCAGAGACCTTTGTTGATTACATAAAGTTATGGACGAACTACCGTCAGTTTAAAGGGGCCACTATTTTCGGCGGCGTGAATAATGGCATGATTAATCTCACTCAGTGTAAATTCCGTTACTGCGTAATGGCTGAGATCCAGCAGTCCTGCCCGGATAAGCCCCACCAGTGTGTAAACAGCTTCATGTTCATACATCCACTGTCCTTTAATCGTGATGAGATTACGCATGATCCACGGATAAGGGAGTGCCAGATCATCGCCGCCCAGCATGCCAACGCCTCCCATCAGCACAGCACGACCATAAGGCCTTACCGACATAATGGCGTTGCGCGCCGCCGATGCCTCAGCTGAAGGCGGGAGCAGGTCGAGCACGGCATCGATTGGCCCACCCGCCGCGCTTTTCATCGCGCTGATATCTTTATCGGCCATGCCGCTCAGCGTGACGGTTTCTATCCGCGAACCAAACCGTTTCCTGAGATCCTGTAAAACCTGCGGGTTGCGTCCGGGTGCAATGACTTTACTGGCACCCATTGCGATAGCGGCCAGAACCGCTGAACTACCGAAATTACCGGTGGCCCCACTTACCAGCACGTTCTCACCGGCTTTAAGCTCCATGGCCAGCAAACCGCCATAAGCCACCAGCAACGTATTGATGGCACACCAGGCTGAGGCGTCAGCAGGATCGATATTACCGATTGGCAGTGCGTTTTCAGTGGGAACACGAATCTGTTCAGCGAAGCTGCCATTCAAATGATACTGCTGGATTTTTTGCCCGCCCTCACCTCGTGCACTCCAGCCCTGCAATACGATTTCAGGTGATTGAGCGTTATCTCTCGATCGGACTGTCGGATCGCAAAAAACCCAGTCGCCGGGTTTAAGCCAGGCCGCATCGGGGCCGGTTTCACGTACCCGACCAATTGCCCCACAGCCGGGAATAACCGGTGGGGGTAAAAGATATTTTCTTTCGCCACTGAATACCTCTCCGGCGTAAGAAAGAATCGGTGCCGCAAAAACATCCACAATCACCTCCCCTGTTCCGAGGATCGGTGGCGGTACATCCTGAATGCTGAGTGGTTTCCCGAACGCTTCGAGCACAGCTGCTTTCATAGTTTCACCCTCATCTTATGTAGAGAAGGTGACTATAAAAGGCCTTAACAGCGGCGAGAATAGACTAATTTTATACAGGTATAAATCACGACCAGGTTAACCCATGCAGCCAAAAAGTGAATTAAGTCATTTCCTGCGTTCCCGCCGCGCTCGCATCAAGCCTGATAACAAGGGATTACGATCAAGTGAAAGGCGTCGCACGCCGGGATTAAGACGCGAAGAAGTCGCGGCCAGGATTGGCGTCAGCACAGAATGGTATACGAAAATCGAACAGGGACGGGTGGAGACGCTCTCTGATCGCATTGTCAGTGCGCTTGGCCGGGCGCTTGAGCTTGATAAAGTTGAAGTACTGCATCTGCAGTCGCTGACCCGCAGGAAATCCGTTCCCGACAACGACGCGGTCATTACTGAGGGATTGATAAAACTGATTCAGGGCTTAGCAGAACCCGCTTACATTACCAACGCACACTGGGACGTGCTGGTCTGGAACAGCGCAGCAGCAGACCTGATCACAGATTTCAGCCTGTTATCCGATGAAGACAGGAACATCCTGATTTTCATGCTGACCACCTCTGAGGCCCGGACGCTGTTCGGCGAGACATGGCATCAGGAAGCCCAGAGAATGCTGGGTCTGTTTCATGCTGACTACGATCGAAATGCGCACAACCCCGCTTTTCAGTCACTCATTACCCGACTTGAGCACGAGTGCCAGGAATTCAGCGAATGGTGGAACCAGCATGTCATCGCAGCGCCCGTCTCCGGAGTAAAGTGCCTGACAGGCAAGGATGGTGTGAGGAGAACCTTTAGTTATTCCAGTTTTATGTCGAATGATGCGCACTCATTGAAGATGTCGATATATGTTCCTGAAGGTTAACATTTCTTCTTCCTCCACCTGGTTCATAGCGGGATAGCTGACCGCGTTCGCTATCCCCTTACTACCCGTTTCAGACCTGGCAGATTGCCACTCATGCTTTATGCACTCTGTGACAGGCTCCGTTGGTCCCGTTGATCGGGAATGCGCGCAATCACCTTAATTTCAAAATCAAATCCCGCCAGCCACGTCACACCCACCGCTGTCCAGTTAGGATAAGGAGGCTGCGGAAAAACGCGCTGCTTTATCTGCATGATGGTTTCGAACTGTTGCTCCGGATCGGTGTGAAACGTGGTGACATCGATCAGATCGTCAAAGGTACACCCTGCCGCAGCGAGCGTGGCTGCCAGATTTTCAAATGCCCGTTCTACCTGAGCAGCAAAATCAGGCTCCGGCGTGCCGTCGGCACGGCTGCCCACCTGACCCGAGACAAACAGCAGATCGCCTGAGCGGATAGCCGCTGAATAACCATGCTGCTCATAGAGAGCGTGACGATTGGCAGGAAAAATGGGTTCGCGGGTGATCATAGAATTTCCTCAATAGCCTTTAGGGATTGCAGGATGCAGCGCACACGAGTTTGATTTAATATACGCGGCGTATGTCACATTAATCACACATACGTCGCGTATGTCAATTAATATACCTCGCGTATGTGAAAGGAGAGTGTATGGCCGTTAAACGTCGCGCTGAAACAATGGAAGAGAACCGGGCAAAACTGATTGCAGCAGCACGCAAAGCCTTTGCCGAAAAAGGCTTTGCCGCTGCGTCAATGGATGAACTGACGGCCAGCGTAGGTCTGACACGCGGGGCGCTCTACCACAATTTTGGTGACAAAAAGGGGCTGCTTGCGGCGGTCGTCGCACAGGTTGATGGCGAAATGGCGCAGCAGGCTAAAGCGGCAGCGTCTGGGGTGAGCGATGCGTGGGAGAAGCTGGTGGCTGAAGGCATCGCCTACATCCGCATGGCAATGGATGCCGAAGTGCAACGCATTGTGCTGCGCGATGGCCCGGCTTTTCTGGGAGATCCTTCCCAATGGCCCAGCCAGAACAGCTGCCTGGAAGCCACGCGTGAAACGATTACCCGTCTGATAGACAGCGGGATAATGAAGCCGGTCGACGCCGATGCCGCCGCTCATCTGCTGAACAGCGCGGCGCTGAATGCCGCACTGTGGGTCGCTTCCAGCAGCGAGCCGGAAAAGGCGCTGCCAAAGATGATCGACGTGTTCACACAACTGGCAGGCGGCTTGCGCCATAGTGCGATTTAACCCTGAATGTTCACTGCTGCTTTCACTGATAGCCCTGAAGCTCTGAGTGCTGACGCCTGCATCTCTTTCAGGCGCGATGCCGTTTTACTTCAGTGTGACAGCGGAATCAGGCCACTCTCCTGATAGGTCGCAATCAGGTTATCAAAAATGGTTATATCCTGGCGCGTGCGGGCTATTAACTGCGCGCCGGCAACTGCGGTGTAGATTGCCAGCGCACGCTGCGCATTTTTCTCCGGGTTATCGGGCGACTTTTCGCAAAGGACCTCAGTCAGCCACTCGACGTTCGCATCGACAAAACACTGAACCTCACGCTTCACTTCCTCGGGCAGATCTTCATATTCCGCCGCCATAAAGCTGGAGAGACAGAGCCGGTTGGCATCTTCAAGCGACTTGCGGAAAATCTGCGGATAGCGCTGCAACGCTTCATCCGGTGAGGCACTTTGCTCGCGTATAGTCTTTAAATCCTCAGCCGTATCCTGCCAGTATCGGTTGGCAACCGCGGCCCCCAGATTGGCCTTACTGGCGAAGTGATAATAGATACTGGCATTCTTGATGCCTACCTCGTCAGCGATACTGCGAAAATTAATCCCGTTATAGCCATGATTCTGGGCAGCACTTTTTGCTGCGGCCAGAATGGCTTCACGCGCGTTCAGGCTCATAACTCAGTTTTCCTTCAGGAGGTGGAGACGCATTATAAGGGGAAAATATTTACCTGCCAACTGGTAGACAGGGATTGACAGGAGAAAAGTTCGGTATCACAATCCACCTACCAATTGACAGGTAGGTTACTTAATCATGACTGATATCCACAATGCATCTGCAGTGCCTTCACTCCCCGCGATGAAGATTTATGACTGGTATGATGGCCCTTATCCTGCACGGGTCAGGATTGCCCTGGCGGAAAAGGGATTACTTTCTGAGGTCGAATTTATTTCGGTCAACCTGTGGAAAGGTGAGCATAAAAAACCTGAATTTTTAGCAATCAATTATTCCGGAACCCTGCCGGTTTTAGCGCTGAATGACGGAACGCTGATCGCTGAATGCACCGCCATTACGCAATATCTCGATGTGCTGGATGAGAATCCGGTTCTGACTGGCGTCACGCCGGCAGAAAAAGGCGTTATCCATATGATGACCAAACGGGCTGAGATCGAATTTCTTGATGCGGTCAGCGTCTATTTCCATCATGCCACAGCAGGACTGGGGCCGGAGGTGGAGCTCTATCAGAATCAGGAATGGGGTGCGAAGATGCGTGAAAAGGCCATCAGAGGGATGCACTACTTTGACGGCGTTTTACGCTCACAACCTTATGTCGCGGGCAATACATTTTCGATGGCGGATATCGCCGTAACCGGCGGAATGATTTTCGCGGCTTTGGTGAATCTTGCTGTTCCTGACGAATTTCGCGCCCTGAAAGCGTGGTATGCAAAAATCCAGAGCCGCCCCAGCTATCAGCAATGGCAGGCAATGGTTGAAGCGGGCCGCCCTGCTGCTGCTGCATCGTCTCAGGACCGGGCGTAAGATCGCGCTGATCGTTCTGGATAACGTGGTCTGGCTGCTGTAAAAAACCCCGGAAAATCTTCCGGGGTTTTGTGATCTCAAAACATGAAATTTTCGCGCGTCAGCCTTATCAGAATGCCAATTCAGCCTGCATTACGCTCAAAGTGGCTGTTCACAAAGGCGCGGCAGCGTGGCGAGATCGGATCGAGAAACACCTGCTCCGGTGAACCTGACTCCTCAATCATGCCCTGGTGCAGAAACACCGCTTTGTTCGACACGTCACGCGCAAAGCCCATTTCATGGGTGACGATAATCATGGTACGTCCCTCTTCCGCCAGACTGCGGATCACCCGCAATACTTCGCCAACCAGCTCCGGATCCAGCGCGGAAGTTGGCTCATCGAACAGTATCGCTTTCGGCTGCTGCGCCAGCGCCCGTGCAATCGCCACACGCTGCTGCTGTCCGCCGGAAAGCTGCGACGGCCAGGCGTCGCGTTTTGCATAGAGTCCCACTTTATGGAGCAGCGCTTCTGCTTCTTCAATCGCTTCTTTATGGCTGCGCTTCTGCACATGAACCGGCGCTTCAATGATGTTCTGCATCACCGTTTTATGCGGCCACAGGTTGAAGCTCTGAAATACAAAGCCGAGCTGCATTCGCATCAACTTGATGCGACGGCGCTGCTCGCGGCTCAGTTTTTCGTCGGCGTTATCCAGCGTAACGTTCACCTCGCCTACCGCAATTTCACCCGCCTGTGGTACTTCAAGAAACGGGATGCAGCGTAACAGCGTACTTTTGCCCGACCCACTGGCTCCAATCAGCGATATCACATCGCCATCCTGCGCGGTCAGGCTGATGTCGTGCAGCACTTCGTGTCCCGCATAACTCTTTCTGAGATGACTCAGCATGATGGTAGGTGCGGTCATGAGCGTGCTCCAAAATAGTAAGGTGATAAGCGTCGTTCCAGCATCGATACGCCTTTGCTGACCAGCATGGTGAGTATCAGGTAGATCACCGCCGCGCTCAGGAACACCTCCAGCGCCCGGAAAGTGGAAGAGACTATCGAGTCGGCAATGCCGGTCATCTCCATCAGGCTGATGGTGCTGACCAGCGACGTCGCTTTGATCATCGAGATGATCTCATTGCTGTAGGCCGGCAATGCCTGTCGAATCGCAATCGGTAAGGTGATGCGGGTAAAGATCTTATACGACGACATGCCCGAGACTTTAGCGGCTTCCAGCGACTGCTGACTGACGGCACGCAGCCCGCCGCGCAGGATCTCCGAGGTGTAGGCGGCATCATTCAGTATCAGCGCCAGCAAGCCGCACCAGTAGGGATCGCGCAGCAGCGGCCAGAACAGGCTTTCCCGCACCGCCGGTAAACTGCCAAGGCCGTAATAGACCATAAAGATCTGGATCAGCAGTGGCGTACCGCGAAATAGCCAGACGTAGAAGCGACAGAAAACGCTGCCGACACGCGTCATGCGCAGCAGGTTAAGCAGCAGCGCCAGCACGCCGCCGCCAAAGAGTGAGAGCAGCGCCAGGTTGATGGTCAGCGGCAATCCTTTCAGCAGCGCCAGCAGCGTCTGCTGTAAAAACATGATATCCACGTGGACTCCTTACCCCTTCACGCGCTGTTGACCGCGCATCGCAAACTTTTCCACGTAGCGGAAAACCATATCGGAACAGGTGGTGATAATCAGGTAGATCACCGCACCCACGCTGTAGAAGAAAAAGGACATCTGGGTGGAGTTGGCTGCGGTGGAGACCTGGTTCATCGTTTCCACCAGTCCGGTTACCGAGACCAGCGCCGACTCTTTGATCACCGATTGCCACTGGTTGCCCATGCCGGGCAGCGCAGTGCGTAACGCCTGCGGCACGATAATGCGGCGAAACATCATCAGCCGTCCCATGCCGGTCACGGTCGCCGCTTCCAGCGTTCCGCCGGGAATGGCGTAGAAAGCGCCACGGAATACCCCGCTCTGATAGGCACCGGAGATCAGACCGATGGCAATCGCGCCCGCCACAAAACCGTTCACATCAAACGGTCCCTGGAAGCCCAGCGCGGTGCCCACGGTGGAGACCACCTGTCGTCCACCGAAGTAGAAGAGGTAGATCACCAGCAGTTCCGGCACGCCGCGAAACAGTGTGATATAGCCTGCCGCCAGTCGCTGCTGCCAGCGTGAACCGGCAATCTGCATCCAGCAGAGCACGCTGCCCAGCAACGCACCCAGCAGCCAGGCGCAGAGTGACACGCTGACGGTGACGGCGGCGGCGTTAAGCAGCACGCCACCCCAGCCCTCATCCCCGAAGCCCAGTATCTGCCAGTCAATATTCATCAGCATCAGCGGTTACGCTTTCGGCGCGACATCTTCGCCAAACCATTTGATCGACAGTTTGCTCAGCGTCCCATCTTTGATCATGGAGTCCAGCGCCTGATTCAGCACCTGCTGCAGCTCACTGTTGCCTTTACGCAGACCAATCGCCGAGCCTGCGCCCAGCACGCCACCGGAGAAGCCATAGCCGCTGCTGCTGATCGCCTCAGTATGTTTTTTCACAAAGGCGTTGAGGTTGGTACGAGACGCCATGACAGCATCCACCCGGCCATTCATCAGGTCGGCGAAGGTTTCAGGACCCGCCTGATAGGTGCGGATAGTGGCAACGTCGCCCAGGTATTTCTGCAGGAAATCCGCCTGAATGGTGGCGACCTGCACCGCGATGGTTTTCCCTTTGAAGGTGGTTTTCAGATCGTCTATCGCTTTTTTCATGCCGGCGTCATCATCCGCCGTTACAATCGTGCCGCTGCCTGGCAGCGTGGCCAGCGGGCTTTTTTTCGCAGTCACAAAGCTGGAGACGCTGACGGTGTACTGATGGGTAAAATCGATCGCTTCAGCACGTTTTGGCGTTACGGTCACCGCATCGATCACCGCATCATATTTACCGTCGATAAGACCTGGGATCATGCCCGACCATTTCTGGGCGATGATTTCATATTTGAAGCCAGCACGTTTAGCCAGCTCCGCCACCATATCCGGCTCATAGCCGACGATTTTGCCGCTCGGGGTGGTCTGGTTGAACGGAGGATAAGCCGCTTCAGTCGCAAACTTCAGGGTGCCGAAATCTTTCGCCTGGCTGAACGCGGAAGTGGCGAGCAGCGCCACGGTCAGAGAAGCCGTAAACAGGCGGTTACGCATCATCATATAAACCTCATTTATTTATTATTAAGAGAGTAAATCAATTGCAAGGCGGGTCAGCGCCTGCGTCCCGGCGGTAATGCTGCGTTCGTCCGGCTGATAGTCGGAGTTATGCAGGTGATCGTCACGGCCCGGCGTGGCCGATCCAATATGAATCTGGCAGCCCGGTACCCGTTCCGTGAACAGTGAAAAATCTTCGGCTCCAAAGCTGGCGCTGGGCTGCGCGATGATAGGCTTATCAAACTGATGCGACAGAATCTGTTCCAGTGAATCGATCAGGCGATCGTCATTCATCAAAGGCGGGACACCACGCTGGAAGTTAACCTCCACCCGTACGTTTTGCGCCAGCGCCACTCCTTCGCACATCCGTTTAAACGAGGTTTCCATAGCAGCGCGTACTTCCGGCGACTTAGTACGGATGGTGCCCTGAAACAGGCAGCTATCGGGAATGATATTGTGGGTGGTACCACCCTGAATGTGCCCGATGGTCAATACGGCGGAGTGAGCGGGATCGCGTTCACGCGAGATGAGGGTCTGTAGCTGGCTGATGAGATGCACGGTCGCGATGATAGGATCGGTGCCCATGTGAGGACGTGCCGCGTGGGTCGATACGCCATGCACCGTAACGTCGAATTCATCGCTGGAGGCAGTGCTGGCCCCGCGCGTCAGGGCGACTTCCCCCGCAGCCAGTTCAGGCTTGTTATGCAGGGTCACGGCCCAGTCGATGCCATCTGCCGCGCCGTCCGCGATCATCGCCTCAGCGCCACTTTCTGGCGTCTCCTCCGCGGGCTGGAATATCAGCCGGACCCGGCCTTTGAGCTGCTGACGATAGTGCGGCAGGATCGTTGCGACACCCAGCATCGTTGCGGTGTGAATATCATGCCCACAGGCGTGCATTTTTCCGGGATAGCGGCTGGCAAACGGTAAACCGGTCTGCTCATGGATCGGCAACGCGTCCATGTCGGCGCGCAACAGCAGGGTCTTACCCGGCTCTGCGCCGTCGATATCTACCACAACACCGCTGCGGCCAACGCCGGTGCGGGGATTGAGTCCCAGCGCCTGCAGATACTCTGTGACCAGACTGGCGGTGCGCAGCGTATCAAAGCCTAATTCCGGATGCGCATGGATATCACGTCGAATCGCCACTAACTGCGATTCAAGTTCATTAACTCTGGCTTTTATTTCCCCGGCCAGTCGTGCTTTTTCCTGATTCATAGCAGCCCCGGCAATATGCGATCGACACTCTGCTGCCGACCGCTATTTTAATCTCATCCTGATGGCGGACGTTGATGACCGTTTATTTATTCACAGCACGCGACAGAAAGCAACGCGCAACAGCCTGCTCTACATACTTAAAAATCAATAAGATAGTGTTATTTATTGGAAACCTGTATGAGATAACAGCAGATCAGCAATAATATTAATAATCCGCCACACGACATTACTTTCCCTACTGTCACTGAGGTGATATTTCGCTTTTATCCGGAGAGGGAATAAAGAAGTCTGCCAGTATTTCCGCTAATTTCTCGGGTTGTTCGTCGGGAATAAAATGACCGCAGTTGAGAACAGTTTCACTGCTTACCTGATGCGCTACGGTGCGCAGCGGGGTGGCCATATCGGGTATCGATCCCTGGTCGGCACTGACAGCCAGCAGCGGTAAAGCCAGTTTGCCTTTTAACGCGCGCTGTCGATTCTGCTCTGCCGACTTTGCGAAAGCGCGGTAAAAAGCCAGTCCGGCCCGCAAGGCCCCTGGCTGCTGAAAAACGCGCAGATATTCATGACGGGCCGCCGCATCTATGCGATGTGGATTGGCTGACTTACGGTTAAAAAACCAGTCGAGGTAGATCGCCTCTCTGCCAGTGATCAGCGCTTCCGGTAAATCATCCACACAGTGAAATCCAAAATGCCAGGTTTTCCAGGCGCTATCACCCACCATTGGCAGTAAGTCAGGCAGCGTGATACCGGGAATGCCGCCATCCAGCAGCGCGAGACGGCTGACCTTTTCGGGATGGCCTGCCGCCAGTGACCAGGCGACCCACGCCCCGATATCATGCCCGGCCAGATGAAAGCGTTCGATACCCAGCTTGTTCAGCAGCGCCAGTATGCGCTCTGCCACGCTGTCAGTGTCGTAACCACTGGCTGGAAAGTCAGAATCACCCTGCCCTGGCAGGTCGGGTGCGATCACATGAAAGCGGCTGGCAAGCAAGGGAATAACCTCCCGCCAGGCATAACTGCTTTGCGGGAAACCCGCGAGCAAAACCACAGCCTCAGCGTGTTCACTGCCTGCGCTGAGGTAGTGCAGCCGCTGCGAGTCAATGTTAATAAAGTGGTGCTGGTAGAGTGGATATTCGTGCATAAAACCTCCGGATAATAAGGAAACGATCGCTTCCTTAATGTGTAAAAAATTTAGTCGAGTAACTTCAGCGCCGGGGGGATGATGCTGGCATCGGGCCGGGTCGCAGCAACTTTACCGGCGACCCGCATCCCCAGAACAATGCAAAGCATTAGCGAAGCGGTGGCGTCTCTGTCCAGTGCAGGATTGACCGAACCATCCTGCTGACCCAGGCTGATTATCTGCTGCAGATTCTGCTGGTTGCGTATCAGCGCCGCGCTGACGGCTCCGGCAAGTTCCTCATCCAGAGTTTGCAGCTCCACGGCGCTGACAGCCACCAGACAGCCGCGCTCACCTTCGACATCGCGCACTGAATCCACATAAAAATTGAGTAGCGCCGCCAGTTGCTCACGGCCATTTTCACATTGCGCCAGCCGCGCGGCTAAACTGCTGTTGCGCATTGAGAGATAGCGAGCGAAGACGTTTGCAAACAGCGTGCGCTTGTCGGTAAAAGCTTTATAGATGCTGCCGGTAGTGAGTTGCATAGCCTGGCCCAAATCGCCGATCGAGGTGGCGTGATAGCCCTTTTGCCGGAATACCAGCATTGCGCTGTCCAGTGCCGAATCGGTATCAAACGCCCGCGGTCGTCCCCGCTCTTTATAACGGTTATCGTTCATCGCAAACACCATTAGAGAATGATCATTTCCTTTAAGATAGACTGATTTGTCCCGCAATGAAAATCTTTCTCCCTGCAGCTAAACAATGCATCAAGACGCTGATACGCATTTCATAACCTTTATCCAGACCCTTCCCCCCCTCTGACCTGACGCAAGGCACTGAAGCTTAAGCCTCATCTATACTGCAGCTTATCTTTGTTGAAGGAGCCCAATCATGGGACTGAGCTGGTTCACCCTCTGGCCGCCACTGGCACGCGTGCTGTTTATCCTCGCCTGTCTGACCATTATTCTGACCGGCCTTTATCTGGCAGCACCGCTGATCAATCAGGTTCTGCTGGCGATGTTACTGGCCATCATGCTTGATCCCCTGATTACCCGGCTGGAAAACAACCGCATACCGCGCATCGTCTCGTCACTGCTGGTGATTATGCTGATGCTGTTGATCATGGTGGTCACTATCCTCAAGTTAACCGTGCTGACGCCCGATTTAATGCAGCTCAGCCGTCAGGCGCCCGTGCTACTGGCGGCACGGCTTGAACAGCTGACGCTGGCCTTTGCCCGGCTTGATATCGGTATGACGCCCGACCAGTTGCTGACCTTTGTGGATGCTGGGGCGATAGTGCGCATTGTCACTGCATTTCTGACGCAAATCCCTGGCGTCATCTCATGGTGGATCATGGTGTTCCTGATGCTGCTGTTTATGCTCTATGAGATGCCGCTGCTGAAAGCTGCACTGCAACAGCGGGTAAAGGGAAAACATCAGGCCTTTTATCTGGCGCTGCAGGAGGGAATTCAGAGCGTGATTGTGTATGCCAGAGTGAAAACGCTGACCAGTATTCTGGGCGGGTTAATCGTGGGCGTCGGCGCGCATCTGATCGGGCTGAAGTTTGCCTTTTTCTGGGGCGTACTGATGTTCATCTTTAATTACGTGCCGGTGCTTGGCTCCTTTCTGGCCGCGATTCCGCCGGTGATCCAGAGTTACATCATGTTTGATTTACAGATCGCGCTGGCGGTAGCAGGATTCTTTGTGGTGCTGAACCTCTGTCTGAGTTCGGTGATCGAACCATTGCTGATTGGTAAACGACTCAACCTGGCGCTGACCACGCAGTTGCTGGCGTTTCTGTTCTGGCAGGCGTTACTGGGGATTACGGGCGGGATACTGGCTATTCCACTGACCTATCTGATTAAAAAGGTCCTGCTTGCGAGCTATCCGCAGCAGGACCCGGAGGCAGAATTAACTCAGTGATGGCGTCTTCACCCGCCATGCGCGGGTGAGGCGTTTTTCGATCTCAACTATGATGAAGATCGCGATGCTGACAATCAGCGAAATCAGCCAGTAGTTGATCGGCAGTGGACGGGTACCAAACAGTGTGTTCATTAATGGCACATAAATAATGATCGCCTGAAGGACAATCAGTACCAGCGTCACCAGCCAGATACCGCGATTTTTTAGCAGACCGCGATCAAGTGAGAAGCCATCCGAGTTACGGCAGTTAAGCATGTAGGCCCACTGCGCAGTCACCAGCATCTGCAGCAGCACGGTACGGATAAACTCGGCACTGTAGCCACGCGGTTGCAGCCAGGCTTCCAGCACAAAGGCACTGATTGAAATCAGCAGACCGACAAACACCACGCGCCAGATGGCGTAAGCGTCCATCACGTGTGCTTTGACATTGCGCGGTGGCCGGCGCATCGCATTCGCTTCAGCAGGCTCAAACGCCAGACCAAACGACAGCGTGGCGGATGTTGCCATGTTCATCCACAGAATCTGTACCGGGGTTAACGGCAGCAGATTGCCCATCAGAATCGCGATAATAATCAGCAGACCCTGCGCCAGGTTGGTGGGCATAATAAACAGGATGGTTTTCTTGAGATTGTCGTAGACCCGACGTCCCTCTTTGACTGCTGCAGCGATGGTGGCAAAGTTATCGTCGGCCAGAATCATATCGGCCGCCTCTTTTGTCACCTCGGTGCCTTTAATACCCATTGCAATACCGACGTTGGCCTGTTTCAGCGCCGGAGCATCATTGACGCCGTCGCCGGTCATGCCAACGATCTCGCCGCTCGCTTCCAGCGCTTTCACCAGACGCAGTTTATGTTCCGGGCTGGTGCGGGCAAAAATATCATAGGTTTTTGCCGCGTCCGCCAGTTCGGCGTCGCTCATGTGTTCAAGCTGGTAGCCAGTGATAGCAGCCTGGCTGTTGCCGATTCCCAGCATCTGACCAATCGCCATCGCGGTTTCCTGATGGTCGCCGGTGATCATTTTGACGCGAATGCCCGCTTTCTGGCACTCGTCAATGGCGGCAATCGCCTCGGGACGGGGGGGATCCATCATGCAGGCCAGACCCAGCAGCACCATGTCACTTTTCAGATCGGCATGATCCAGCGCGGTAACGGGTGCAGAGGTTCTCTTCCATGCGGCGGCAACGGTGCGCAGCCCTTCGCTGGCGTAGGTGGTGATGGCGGCATCCCAGTACGCACGGTCTATCGGCTCTGCACCCTCCGGCGTTTGCTGCTGCTGACACAGCGTCAGCAGCACGTCTGGCGCACCGGTCAGCAGCACATAAGATTCGCCATTGGCAACACAGCTGACCGACATATATTTATAGAGGGAATCGAACGGCAGCTTGCTCACCACCTCAACCGGCTGAGGTGTCGTCTGACCCTTCGCCGCCAGCACCTTCAGCGCGCCTTCAGTCGGGCCGCCAACAATCGTCCAGTGTCCCTGACTTTCCTGACGCAGCTGGCTTTCATTACAGGTGTCTACCGCATGCAGGAACTGCTGAAACAGCGGATCCTGTGCCGCAGAGAGTCCACTTGCGTCGCCCTGCTCAGCAACAATCTCCCCTTTGGGTTCATAGCTGTTTCCGCTGACGCGCCAGCGGCTCTTCGCCAGCACCACCGCTTTCACCGTCATCTCATTCATGGTGAGCGTGCCGGTTTTATCGGAGCAGATCACCGACATCGCGCCCAGGGTTTCAACAGTCGGCAGCTTACGGATAATCGCCTGGGTCCGCGCCATCGACTGCACGCCCAGCGACAGGATGATAGAGATAATGGCAGGCAGACCTTCCGGAACCGCAGCAACCGCCAGGCTGATGACGGACAGCGACAACTCGCCCAGTGGAATGTCACGCAGCAGATAGCCGAAGATAAACAGGGCGACCATCATCAGCAGGATGATGAAAAAGATCGCTTTACCGAGTTTGTCGATCTGCACCAGCAGCGGGGTTTTAACCTCTTTTATGCCGCTGATCATTTCGTTGATATGGCCCAGCTCAGTATCACCGCCGCTGGCGATCACCACGCCTGCGGCGGTGCCGGAACTGACGGTAGTGCCTGAAAAAGCCAGGTTCAGACGGTCGCCCAGCGATTTTTCACCGCTCAGCGTATCGGTGTTCTTCGACACCACCGTCGACTCCCCGGTGAGAATCGCCTCTTCAACCCGAAGATTATTGACCTCAAACAGTCGCAGATCAGCCGGGATTTTATCGCCGGGGCGTAACATCACCACATCACCGACCACAATATCGCGCGTCGCGACCGTGACCTGTTTGCCATCCCGTACCAACATCGCTTCACTGGCAAGCATGTTCTGAATACTTTTCAGTGACTTCTCGGCATTATTCTCCTGAATAAAGCCGATCAGGGCGTTAATGACGGCCACGCCGATAATGACAAAGGTATCGACCCAGTGACCCATTATCGCGGTGATCACCGCCGCGGCCAGCAGAATATAGATCAGCACATCTTTAAAATGCGCGATGAATTTGAGCAGAGCCGATTTCTCAGCTTTTTGCGGAAGGGCATTGGGACCGTGTTTCTGCAGGCGTTCCTGCGCAGTGGCGGTGGATAATCCTGCTGATGAGCTCTGCAGTTCGGAGAATATCTCTGCCACACTACGCTGATACCAGGGGCGCTCAGATAAAGCTAACGCTTTATCCTGCTTATCATTATTTAGCATATATAAACCTCGTGCCATTTAGCGATGAAATAAAGGCGCAATTAAAAGACATGCATTTTGCAGGCAGCCCCTCCTGCAGGTAATGACCGATATCATATTTACGTAAGAAACGTCTGACGAATAACATAAAATGGCTAAATTAAATCTAACCTATATTATGAGAATGACAACGTTGTTTTTGTTTAGCTAAGGTTTAAGTATGCTGATGCAGTGTGCATCGGTTTATACTCTGGCTCGCAAAAGGAAACTCTGATGAAAAAACAGAGCATTATCATGCTTTGCGGTTTCGTTATTCTCGCGGTCGCCGCAACGACTCTGGTGGGCTTACTGACCTGGCTGGTGGTCTCTCAGATGGCGGCGTAAGCCGATTCAGGCGAAGCGGCCCTGCCGCTTCGTTAAACTTATATGACGAAGATTAAAAATAAGTTTATCCCGGTCGCGATAAGCATCAGGGTTTATTACGCCTTAATGCTTATCAAACCGCAGTTTAAAAGCTGATGTTAAGGCGAAGAAAATGATTAAACGCAAGGTTATCCTCATTTTGCTCTGTTGTTTTTTTATGACAGCGTGCGATGAAAAAAAAGAACCGGATGCTCCCCCGCCCCGCGTAATTAAAGTTTTCACCCTTGAGTCGGACATCGCTCAAAATATCCGGGTATTTCCTGCGCGTATTCAGGCGGGTGATAATACCGATCTTGCGTTTAAACGGGCAGGCCAGCTGGTACAGCTTGATATTCGTGACGGAACGCCCGTGAAAGCGGGACAGCTTCTCGCTACTCTGAATGATGCAGATGCGAAACTACGGGTACGCGACCGCCAGACTGCACTGCAACTGGCGGAGCGACAATTTCAGCGCTTCAATACGCTTGCCCAGCGCAGCGCCGTTTCAAAGTCTGAAATGGATGTGCAGCGTGCTAATCGCGATGCCGCCGCGACTGCGCTGAAAATCGCACAGGAGGAGTTACAGTTTCTTAGCCTTCGCGCGCCGTTTGATGGCGTGATTGCAAGGGTACAGGCGCGTAATCATCAGGTCGTGGCCGCCGGACAGCCCATTGCGCTGCTGACCCGTGCCGATCTGCTCGACGTCATCTTTACGCTGCCCGAAACCCTCTTCACCAGCCTCGATATCCAGAATATTGACTATCAGCCTGAGGTGCAGTTTAACGCCCTGCCAGGCCGCTTTTTCACCGCACAATACAAAGAGCATACCAGCCAGACGGATGCCGCCACGCTGACCTATCAGGTGGTGCTGACCATGCCGCGTCCGGCTGATCTCCCTGGCGTTGCCGGCCTCAGCGGATCGGTGCGCGTCAGGCTGCATAACCTGCCAAATGCCCCTGCCCAGCCGCGTCTGGTCGTGCCTGCGGCGGCGGTGTTCAATCCCGATCGCAGCCCCACCAATCAGCCGCACGTCTGGCTGGTTGAGCAGGATGGCGAGGCGCTGCGCATCAAAGATCGACCTGTCGAAGTGGGTCGTCTCACCGCCCTGGGCATTGAAATCATCAGCGGGCTGAAGCCGGGCGACCGTATCGTTGCCGCCGGTGTGGGTGAGTTGCGTGACGGTGAAGCGGTGCGCATCTGGCAGCGCGAGCGGGGGTTATAATGCGTATTCAGGAGCATTTTCTTGATAAACCCATTCGTATCTGGATGGTCATTCTGCTGCTGGGCGTGGGCGGCATCTATGCGCTGCTCAACATTGGCCGCCTCGAAGATCCGCTGTTTACCATTAAGTCGGCGGTAATTGTCACCCACTATCCCGGCGCGTCCGCACAGCAGGTTGAAGAGGAGGTGACGTTGCCGCTGGAGAATGCGCTGCAGCGCCTGCCGTCGCTGGACAATGTCACGTCCATTTCTGGCAATGGACTGTCGCAGATTACCGTTAATATTCATACCCGCTATCTGGCCGATCAGCTGCCGCAAATCTGGGATGAGTTACGTCGTCGGGTCGGCGATGCGGCCCGGCAGTTCCCGCCTGGCGTTCAGGCCCCGCTGGTTAACGATGATTTCGGCGATGTTTACGGCTACTTCTTCGTCATCCACGGTAAAGACTTTACCAACAGCGAACTGCGCAACTATGCCGATCAGCTGCGGCGCGATCTGGTGCTGGTGCCGGGTGTGGCTAAAGTTGCGGTAGCGGGTGTCGAGCAGGAGGAGATCCGCATCGCTCTCTCCGCCAGCAAAATGACCGCCTATGGTATGACGCCGCAGCGCGTCGCCGATCTGCTGAGCCGGAATAACAGCGTTGCCAGTGCCGGAACGCTGCGGGTCGACAGCGAATCGATCCGTTTTCATCCCACCGGCGAACTGCAGACGCTTGACGATCTGGCTAATCTGCCGATTCTGCCCGCTGGCAACCCACAGAACGTGCATCTGCGCGATATCGCCACCCTGACGCGTGGCGTTACCGACAATCCCGCCAATATCTACTTTGCAGACGGTGAAGCGGCTCTGGCTATCGGCATTTCGTTCGCGCCCGGCGTCAATGTGATTGATGTTGGCGACGCGCTTTCCGCCCGAATGGCGCACTATCAGCAGGATACGCCCGCCGGTATCAGCCTGAAGGTGTTCTATAACCAGGCGCATGAGGTAAAACAGTCGGTTGATGGCTTTATCCTCAATTTCCTGATGGCGCTGGCGATTGTGGTGGGAACGCTGCTGCTGTTTATGGGCCTGCGCAGCGGCATGGTGATTGCCGCCTCGCTGGCGCTTAACGTGCTTGGCACACTCCTGATCATGTACCTGTTTAAACTTGAGCTGCAGCGGGTGTCGCTGGGCGCGCTGATTATTTCGCTCAGCATGCTGGTGGACAATGCCATTGTGGTGGTCGAAGGGGTCAAAATCGATCATCAGCGCGGGCACCCTTTACAGCAGGCCATTGCCCGCATGGTGCGGCGCACTGCCCTGCCGCTGCTGGGTGCCACGGTGATTGCAATTCTCGCCTTTGCACCGATTGGCCTGTCGCAGGATTCGACCGGCGAATACTGTAAATCGCTGTTCCAGGTACTGCTGATTTCACTGATGCTGAGCTGGGTCACGGCGCTGACCTTAACGCCGGTATTTATCAACTGGAGTGAGAAGCGCCGCAGCACGGCTCAGCCTGAGCAAACCGAACCCTCCACGCCTTATCAGGGCATCGTATTCCGGCTCTATCGTCAGGCGCTGGGCGGCCTGCTGCGTTTCCGCCTGACCACGCTGACGGTAATGGTGGCACTGCTGGCTCTGTCGCTGTATGGCTTTACCATGGTGAAGCAGAACTTTTTCCCTTCCTCCAGCACGCCAGTCTTTTTCACCGATCTCTGGCTGCCCTATGGCACCGATATTCATTACACCGCGAATACGGCGGCGGATATTGCCCGGTTCATTAATCAGGATCCTGAGGTCGCAGCCACGGTCACGACGGTGGGCCAGGGCGCTCTGCGCTTTACCCTGACCTATGACGCGGCACGGCAGTACAGCAACTTCGCCCAGATTATGGTGCGGGTTAAGGATGGCCGACAGCTTGATGCGCTGGCGCTGAAAACCGAGGCCTATATTGAGCAGAACTTCCCACAGGTGAATCAGCGCATCAAACGTATCCAGTTTGGCAGCGCCAGTGACAGCGCCATTGCCCTGCGGGTGATCGGCCCCGATCCCGAAGTGCTGCGCCACATCGGCAGCCAGCTGGATGCCATTTTCCTGGCGGATGGCTCAACGTTCCCGGTGCGCAATGACTGGCAGGAGCGCAGCAAAGTGATCCGCCCGGTCTATTCGGCGCTGCGTGGTCAGGAACTGGGTATCGATAAACGTGACATCGATCAGGCGCTGAGAATGAATTTCAGCGGTGACGCGGTGGGCATTTTCCGTGACGGTTCGCGGCTGATGCCGGTGATGCTCTATCCGGCTGATGAAGAGCGGCAGAGTGTCGATCACATCGAGAATATTCAGCTGTGGAGTGCCGCCCTGCAGCACTTTGTGCCCCTGAGCAATGTGATTTCTGACTTCCGGCTGGAGTGGGAGAATCCGCTGATTATGCGTCGCGATCGTACGCGCGTGCTGACGGTGCAGACCGATCCCGATCCCGCTTCAGGGTTAACCTCGGCACAAGTGGTGGCGCGGGTTCAGCCACAGATCGATCAGCTTAAACTCCCGGCGGGCTACCGGCTTGAATGGGGAGGTGAGCTGGAGAGTTCACGTGAAGCGCAAAGCGGGCTGCTGAGTTCGCTGCCGGTGGGATTCCTGGCGATGTTCATCATTACTGTGCTGATGTTTAACTCGCTGCGCGACGCCGTCGCTATCTGGATCACCGTGCCGCTGGCGCTGATTGGCGTCACCTGTGGCTTTTTGTTCACCGGTATTCCGTTTGGCTTTATGGCGCTGATTGGGCTGCTGAGCCTGTCGGGTATGCTGATCCGTAACGGGATCGTGCTGATTGAGGAGATCAGGCTGTTCCGGCAGGAGAAATCGCTGCAGCTGGCAATTATTGATGCGGCGACCTCACGTCTGCGTCCTATTCTGCTGACCGCCTTCACCACGGTGCTGGGCCTGCTGCCGCTGCTGCGCGACGTCTTTTTCCAGAGCATGGCGGTGGTCATTATTTTTGGCCTCGGGTTCGCGACAGTATTGACCCTGCTGGTGCTGCCGGTCATCTATCGTTGCTTCCATGGTCGGGAGGCGCACGGTGAATAAGAGCGGACTGGCAATGCTGAAGACGCTGGCCTGTATCACCGCCGTCTCGTTTTTCACGCTTTACCAGAGCTACGACAGCTACCATTACGACATTAATCTGACGCTGAACGTGCTGAGTTTTGTTTCGACGATCGCCACGCCGCTCTATTTTCTGCTCAGCGGTTATATTGATGCCGGTGAGCTGCATACACCCGCGTGGCAGCTCGGCAAAATTCGCCGCATTCTGCTGATTTTTATCTTCTGGTTCAGCTTTTTCTGGTTTGCCGGGATGCATCATAAGGGCTATCTGATTCAGCCGTGGTTTGTAATTGCGCTGATTGTGATTTACGTGTCGCATCCGCTGATTGACCGACTCATTCAGCGGCCTGGGCTGATGGCATCGGGGATTTTACTGCTGCTGGTGTTAGCTTTTGCCTATGACCTGCTCGCCAGTCTCTACCCGGGCCAGCGAGCCTTTTCGCTGCTGCCGCAATACCGAATCTGGACCTGGGTGCTCTACTACCTCACGGGTCGGCTGATGGCCGCGCCGCGCGTGATGCAGTTGCTGACATCACCCAGAGTGATAAAGATCAGCCTGCTGCTGCTGCCCGCGGTTTATCTCTTTACCTGGCTGTATGAGCGTCATTACTTTCTTGCGCGCTTTCTGGCGACCAATAACGATGTGGTGCTGACGGGCTCGCAGGTTTATCTGCTGGTGGTGCTGATTGTGATCAGCATTAACGCCATTCGCCTGCCGGAAAAAGTCCAGTGGCTGACGCCGTTTCTGACGACCCTGGGGAAGACCATGACCGGCGTCTATATCCTGCACTATCTGATTTTTGGCCTGCTGGCGGCGGCAATCCGCATCCAGACGCTGGGCGATAAACTGCTGGTCATCGCCCTGACGTTAATCTTCTCAATGGCGCTGTCACTGCTGCTGTTGCGCATCCCCGGCGTCAGTAAGCTAATCAGCCTGTAGTCGCAGGGCGGCTCGTTCGGTTGCCGCACGACGAGTGGCAAGAAACTCAGCCATTTTCGCCCGCGCCTGCTCCACTTCCTGTGGCGATGCGGTATGCGGCGAACCGCTGGTAAACGGCGGTTCAGGATCATATTCCATCTGCAGCTGAACCGATTTCGCCACCGCGTCACCCGCAATTTCTGCCACCAGCGTCAGGGCAAAATCGATGCCAGAGGTCACGCCTGCGCCGCTGATACGATTGCGGTCGCGCACCACCCGTTGACTAACCGGCTCCGCGCCCAGTAGGGCCAGCTGATCGATGGAGCTCCAGTGCGAGGTCGCACGATATCCCTTTAGCAATCCGGCGGCCCCCAGCACCAGCGAACCGGTACAGACCGACGTAACCCACTTCGCCTGATCGGCCTGCTGGCGAAGGAAATTCAGCGTGATGTCATCCGACATCAGGGCGATCTGTCCCGGCCCGCCAGGCACACAGATCACATCCAATGGCGGACAATCTGCAAACGTAGTGGTCGGCAATATCGACAGGCCGCGATCGGAACGCACCGGCTGGCGATCTTTCCAGATGAGATGGCATTCGACACCAGGCGTGCGCGCAAACACCTCCCACGGGCCGGTCAAGTCGAGCTGAGTGACATCAGGGAACAGCAAAAGACCAATCTGTAGCGGACGATTCATGCGTGAACTCCGGGCAGGTGATGAAACGCCATCATGCCGCGATGCCCGGTCAGATATCAATCCCGGCTACCGGAAACTATTTCCAGCGTATCCACCAGCGATGAGGGTAATATCTGGCCGTGACTCTGACCGGCATAACGCGTCAGAATCAGTCTGGCACCGCTCGGGCGCAGGATGTCGGTAAGCGCGCGCTCTTCCTGCTGAAGATCGTCAGAGTGGCCGGTTCGGCGTTCGGTGATGCCATCGCCCTCCATCAGATAGAGCGACAAATGTTTTAGCGGTCCGGCGTCGGCGCGTCGGGCCAGGGTAAGAATGCGCTGATGATTCCAGCTCAGCGAGGGAGCGGCCGCAAAATAATGGCTGAACCAGGCGGCATGAAAGAAGGTGTCCAGCACGAACAGTCCGCCGTAGGAGTGACCCCAGAGCGCACGCCGCTGCGGATTACTGGGCGCAATGCGTTCTGCCCACGGGACAATTGTGTTCAGCAGCAGCTGACGAAACTGATGGCTGCCTCCGCCTTTGCGGCCATGAGGCTGAGTGACCAGAGTATCAGGCGCATCATTGGGTGGGGTGTAGTCGTAATTACGCGCCACCACATCAAAGGGCAAATGGGTGTCGTAACCCACCGCGACCAGCACTGGCGGCGTGCCGCTGCTCAGCTTTTTAAGCAGAGGTTCTGTCAAATGTGCCATCGCCGCATTGCCATCCAGTAGCCAGAGCACCGGATAGCCGCCTGGCGGCGCATCGCTTTTGGGGATAGCAAGCCACACCCGATAGTGCCGTTCCCCATCCTGTGAGACAAACTTTTTACTCTGGAAGCGATACCAGGCGGAACCTGTGTCGGCGATGTTCTTGCCCAGCGGACGCATATCGGGTCGGGCAATGGCCGGAACGGCGGTTAAACCGGCTGTCATCACGGTCAGCAGCATCAGGAGGAAACAGGTACGGATAGTGTTCATTCAGCAATCCCTGCAAGGTTATCGGGCTAATCACGCCTGAGAGAGTGCCATCCTGACAAATTTTCACCGCGATAACATCCCCGCTTTTGCCGGGGTTAATGACATCCTCAGGGCACGCCGAGAAAACGCAACAGCGCCGTCATCGCCGCCGCCCCCAGAATAATCATAATCAGCGGCGCACGACGCCACGCCAGCAACAGGGCAAAGCCCACGCCCGCCACCCGTGCCACACCGGCAAAATGCTGGCCTTCAAACAGCGTGGTGGTGGCCGCTACCGCCAGCAGCAATATCGTGGCGGCGTCGGAGAGCATCTGCTGGGTGCGCTCGCTGATCGGCAGACGGTTTCCCAGCCTGACGCCTGCAAACCGCATCAGATAGGTTCCGGCAGCCAGCAGGGCAATCCCGGCGATAATCATTCCCTGATGTGTCATTTGCGCGATCTCCATGTCAGCAGGCCCAGCAGTGAAAACAGCACCGGCATGCCCGCCGGAACCAGTGGCGTCGCCAGCAAGGAGAGCAGCGCGCCGACGGTCGCGGGGATCCGGGTGCGTCGCTGGCGCAGCGCCGGGAAGATCAGAGCAATCAGGATCGCCGGAAACACCGCATCCAGTCCGATCACCGAGACATCAGGAATAAACTGCCCGATTGCTGCCCCGATCATGACGCTGACCGGCCATATCAAGCCGATACCGATACCGCACAGCCAGTAAGCACTGCGGCGCTGCGCCAGTTGCGGCTGAGAGATCCCAAACACCACACTTTCATCGTTCATGATGTGACAGCCCAGCCAGCCTGACGGACCCTGCCCCACCAGATCCTTGACCGCGATGCCAAACGGCAAATGACGTGCGTTTACCAGCAAGCCCGCTGCGGCGGCGGTAAATGGACTGCCGCCACCGGCCACAATGCCGATAAACAGGAACTCCGACGCCCCCGCCAGCACCAGCGTTGAGAGCGCCAGCGGCACCCAGAGCGGAAACCCGTCGGCCGACGCCAGCGAGCCATAGGATAAACCAACAATTCCATCAGCCAGGCAGACCAGAAAAATCGCTTTGATCACCCCTTTGTCCAGCAACTGCATTTGCGGAAAAAGCATCACTCTGTCTCATAATGAACATATAATCCGATATAATGAACACCGCGACAACGTTTTACAAGATGAACGTTATGTTCGATATAAAAAACATTCAGGTTATCAGGAGTGCGTTTGAATACCCCTATCAGCATTATTGCCAATGCCTTAGTACGTGAACGTCAGCGAGCCGGTCTTTCACTGGCTGAAGTGGCGCGCCGCGCAGGGATCGCCAAATCTACGCTGTCACAGCTGGAAGCGGGTAATGGCAATCCGGGCATTGAAACCCTGTGGTCGCTATGCGTAACGCTGAACATTCCATTTTCACGTCTGCTGGAGCCGGATGCGCGTCGTCTGCAGGTGATTCGGCGTGGAGAGGGCCTGACGGTAACCGCCGATCTGGCCGATTATCAGGCCGTTTTGCTGGCCTCCTGCCCGCCCGGCGTTCGGCGTGATATCTATCTGCTGGAAGTTCAGCCCGGCAGCGAACGCATTTCACAGCCCCATATCCCCAATACCATTGAGCATATTATTATCGCTAAAGGGCGTGCGCTGGTGGGCCCGGTCGACAGTGCGGTGGAGCTGGATGTGGGGGATTACATTACCTATCCGGGCGATGAGCTGCATATCTTTCGGGCGCTGGAAGCCGATACGATGGCGCTGCTGGTGATTGAGCACAGCTGATCACTGTTTAGTGAGCTTCTGCAGGGTTTCTGCGGGCGTGAGGTGAGTGATTAGCTGCACCTCACTGCTCAGCCTGATCTCCGGATAGTGCTCGCGCATCCCTTCCAGCAGCACCTCATCAGGCCATTCCTCCTGTTTCCCCAGCGTCGCGGCGACTTCGCTTAAGCGCAGCGTGTCGACCTGCGTCACCCACACGATTATCGCGTCCGTATCATCCTGCTGATTCACCAGTCTCAGCGGACCCATGGTGATATCGCCCTCCTGCCAGCGAATCGTCGAGGTTTTCTCTCCGGACCTGACGGCTGGCATCAGACGCGGGTCAAGCGTGAGTTGTTGCATTTCCACTCCCTTTAACGCTCATTGGTACCCACAACAAAAACACAAATCCGGATTGAAAACAAACTCACTAATGTTATGTTATAACGTATCTCTAATCGCGTTCTTACAGGTAACACCATGACACTCTCTGCTCTGACATCCGACGATCCCCGTCTGCCGGTTGCCGTTCTCTCCGGCTTTCTCGGTGCCGGTAAAACTACCCTGCTTAATCATATTCTGAACAACCGCGAAGGACGGCGGATCGCGGTGATCGTCAATGATATGTCTGAAATTAATATTGACGCTGCGCTGGTGCGCGATGGCGGCGCGCAGCTCTCCCGCACCGATGAAAAGCTGGTCGAAATGAGTAACGGCTGCATCTGCTGCACGTTGCGTGAAGATCTGCTGCTGGAGGTAAAACGTCTGGCTCAGGCCGGGCGTTTCGATCACCTGGTGATTGAGTCTACCGGCATTTCTGAACCGTTGCCGGTTGCCGAAACCTTTACGTTTGAAGATGAAGCGGGTGAAAGTCTGTCAGCCTATGCCCGGCTGGACAGTATGATCACCGTGGTCGATGGCTTTAACTTCCTGCGCGATTATCGTTCAGCCGATGATCTGCAGTCACGTGGCGAATCGCTGGGCGCGCAGGATGAGCGCTCGGTGGTTGATCTGCTGGTGGATCAGATTGAGTTTTGTGATTTGCTGGTGCTGAACAAAACGGACCTGCTCAGCCCGGCGCAGCTGCACCAGTTGAAGGGCATGCTGCAGGCGCTTAATCCGCACGCGCTTATTGTGAACAGTGAGTTTGGGCAGGTTCCGCTGGACTGCCTGCTGAATACCGGCCGGTTTGATTTTGACCGGGCAGCGCAGGCACCCGGCTGGCTGCAGACCCTGCGCGGTGAGCATCAGCCGGAATCGGAGGAGTATGGCATTCGTAACTTTGTCTATCGCGCCCGTCGTCCGTTCCATCCGCAGCGTTTCTGGCATGCAGTAAACCACCAGCTTGACGGCGTTATCCGCTCTAAAGGCTACTTCTGGCTGGCCAGTCGGCCGGAATATGCCGCAATGTGGTCGCAGGCGGGCGCGGTGGCACGTCAGGGTTATGCCGGGCGCTGGTGGGTCAGCGTGCCGCGAACTGAATGGCCACAGGATGCAGATTCACTCAACTTTATCGCTGAACAGTGGCAGGAAGGTACCGGCGATGCGCGCCAGGAACTGGTCTTTATCGGCATTGAGATGGACGAGAAGAGCGTCCGTGCCGCGCTGGATCATGCGCTGCTGACACCACAGGAGATGGCTGCGGGGCCTGAACAGTGGATCACCCTGGCCGATCCGGTGCCCGCATGGTTCGATGAAACCACCGCCTGACGCTGCGGTTGACGTACTTCTTTGACTTCGCAATAGTAAACGAACCGGCGGGTAGCAGTTTTCCACTAATCCCTGTTCAGGAGAGACCAGATATGCCACAACGTATTGCCGTAATCGGTGCAGGCGTGCTGGGTTTAGCCGTCGCGCAGTCATTGTCGCGACGGGGCGCACAGGTCACCGTCTTCGATAAAAACTATCCTGGCAGCGGAACCAGTCAGATCAGCTATGCCTGGGTCAATGCCAACGGCAAAGAACCCACCAGCTATCATGATCTTAATGCCCATGCGATAGACGAGCACAAGCGCTGGCAGGCCAGCCATCCTGCATCACCCCGATGGCTGCTGGAAACTGGCACGCTTGAGTGGGCGGCCGATGAATCATCCCTGCGCCAGCTGGCGCAGCGCGCAGCAAAGCTTACGACGCTCGATTACCCCGTAGAGAAACGTAGCCGCGCCGCACTTCTGGGTGCAATGCCCGAGTTGCGGCTTGATCCCCGCGTTCAGCACGCCTGGTCTTTCCCGTCGGAGTGTCTGCTTTATCCGAGCCTGTTTATCGCCTCTCTGCTGGCAGACCTGCGTACCAGTGGCGGGCAGCTGGTCTGCAACAATGAAGTGACGACGCTCACTGAATCGGCGCAGGATGTCCATCTTACGCTGGCCAGTGGTGATGAATGGCGCGGCGATCAGCTGGTACTGGCGACCGGCAGCTGGGCACCGGAACTGATAAGTCAGTGCGGGCTTGAACTGGCGATGACCGATGCGAATCGAGCCGATCCTGTTGCCTGCAGTTTTCTGGCGCAGACCCAGCCTCTGCCGATCCCACTTAAATGCAATCTGATTACCCCGGAACTGAATGTGCGGCCGGATGGCGGTGGCCGTCTGATGCTGCAGGCGCTGGATCTGGATGAGCATGCCGATCCGGCGCGGCCGGTCTCGCCGGATGGACTGATTGGCAAAGAGATGCTGCGTCGATTGCGGCGGCTGTTTAAAAACACGGAAGGCGCGAGAATTGAGCGGATTGAAACAGGACAGCGGTCGCGTCCGGCAGATGGCTTGCCGGCATTAGGCTACATCAGCGAGTCAGCACGCGTTTATCTGATGGTAAGCCATAGCGGCATGACACTTGCCCCATTGCTGGGCAGGCTGGTGGCTGAGGAGATGCTGAGCGGCACAGGCTCACCAATGCTGAGTGCGTTTGCACCGCATCGGTTACTGCGTCCGCTCAGTGCGGTCGCTAAAACAGCGCCCGCTTATCTTCCGTCGGCACAGTAAACACTAGCGACGATTCTTCCACACGGTCTGCACGTTACAGAATTCGTGCACACCAAAGTGCGACAGCTCACGGCCGTAGCCGCTTTTCTTCACACCACCAATGGTAACGCGCGGATCGGACGCGCCGTTGCCATTAATAAACACAGCACCGACTTCCAGCTGCAGCGCCAGACGATCGGCAATCTCTTCATTACCGCTCCAGACGGTGGCGCTGAGGCCAAATTCGCTGTCGTTGGCGATCTCCAGCGCATGTTGTGGATCCCTTGCGACCGCAATAGCGGCTACCGGGCCAAACAGCTCCTGCCTGAACGCGGTCATGTCGCTGGTGACATCAGCGAGAATGGTCGGCGCGTAGTAGTTACCCTGCCCTGCCACTTTCTCGCCGCCCAGTACCAGACGTGCACCTTCACGCAGCGTGGCCTTTACCTGTCCATCCAGTTCGTCACGCAGATCGGCGCGTGCCATCGGGCCCAGGAAGGTATTTTCATCCAGCGGATCGCCCATGGTGAGTGCCTGGACCGCGGCAGTGAAGCGTTTTTCAAATTCTTCAGCGATCGGAGCTTCCACAATAAAGCGTTTGGCAGCCATACAAACCTGCCCGGTATTCTGGAAACGTCCAATAACGGCTGATTTAACCGCTTCATCAAGATCGGCATCCGCCAGCACGATAAAGGGATCGGATCCACCCAGCTCCAGCACGGTTTTCTTAAGTGCTGCGCCCGCCTGTGCAGCGATCGCGGCGCCAGCCCGGACACTTCCGGTAACGGCAACGGCGGCAATGCGGTCATCTTTGATGGCTACGGAGACACCATCGTTGTCAACGTTGATCAGGTTAAAGCCGCCAGCAGGCAGATCGGTTGCCCTGAACAGCTCAGCCATCAGTGTGGCGCTTCCCATGACGTTAGGCGCGTGTTTGAGCAGATAGGTGTTGCCTGCCAGCAACATACTCACTGCGCCCCGCAGAACCTGCCACAAGGGGAAATTCCATGGCATTACAGCCAGGATCACCCCGATGGGACGGAATCGCTGCCACGCATCGGCAATCTGAGTGGGCTGATCGGCCAGCATTGCAGGGCCATGTTCCGCATACCAGTCGCATAAGTTAGCGCATTTCAGAACTTCAGCGCGTGCCTGTGCAATGGGTTTACCCATCTCCAGGGTGATCATGCGGGAAAGATCCTGCTCACGCAGACGGATCTGTTCGCCAAGCTGACGCAATACGCGAACGCGGTCCGTCATGGTGCTCTGTTTCCATGCAGCAAAAGCAGATGCGCTTTCAGTCAGTGTCTGTTCCAGCTCTGCACTATTCTGCAAAGGATAGCGTGCCAGAATTTCACCAGTTGTGGGGTTACGTGATAGGGCATGTTCAGTCATGGTGCCGTATTCCTCATTCTGTCAGTGATGGAGAGACGATACGCGCTGTAGTTGATGATGAAAAATGAATAATAGTGAGGAAGTTGTTTATCGATTGAGAATGAATGCGGCTATGACCGATTAGTCGGTCAGGCAGTGGGCAGATTGCGGGCCAGTTTTTGCTGGTGGTCAACACGTCTGAAAATGATGTCACGCCTTAAGTTTTCCACTTATACAGTGACCAGATCCTAATAAACGATCCTTAATAGATCATATAGAGATCCTAAGAGATCCCCGATCGTCGCAGGCCGCACCCCACAAGGGCTGAAAGGGTGATCGCGTTCACTATAATCAGTAAAGTGTTCACTGTAATCAGTACTTTATTCACTGTACCAGGTAGAATGTTCACTGTAAACAGTGCTAATGTTCACTGTAGTCAGAAAACGATCCCTTTCATCCACAGAATGAAGATCTTACGCCATGGCAGATAAAGACAACGAAAACAAAGCGTTACTTGAACCTTTTCTGTCAGTGACAAAAAACAGTGGTGAAGTTATTCAGCTTCATCCCAACAAGAATAATACCGTTCAGCCTGTCGCTTTAATGCGTCTTGGGCTGTTCGTGCCGACGCTGAAATCTACTGCACGCGGTAAATCCGGTGCGATGGCATCAACGGATGCGACGAAAGAGCTGAAGAATCTGACGCTGGTGAAAGCGGAAGGCTACGAAAAGATTACCATTACCGGCGCGCGGCTGGATATGGATAACGATTTCAAAACCTGGGCGGGTATTATTCAATCGTTTTCCCGCTATCCGACCAAAGGCGATACTGTCACGCTGCCGTTTATCGATTTTGTGAAGATGTGTGGCATTCCCTCTGCCAACTCTTCAGCTGCCCTGCGCAAGCGTCTTGATGCCTCTCTGCGCCGTATCGCGACCAATACGCTCTCTTTTGAAGGCAACGGCAAGGCCTATCACACCCACCTTGTTCAGTCTGCTTATTACGATCGCGAAAAAGATATTGTGCGCATCCAGGCCGACCCCAAGCTGTTCGAACTCTATAACTTCGACCACAAGGTCCTGCTTCAGCTCCGTGCAATATCCCGTCTGAAGCGTAAAGAGTCTGCGCAGGCGCTTTACACTTTCCTGGAAAGCCTGCCAACCAATCCGGCGCCTATCTCGCTTGCACGCCTGCGTATGCGCCTGAACCTCGGCTCTAAGACCACCACGCAGAACCATGTCGTGCGGCGCGCGATGGAGCAGCTGAAAGAGATCGGTTATCTGGATTACTCAGAAGTGAAGCGTGGCCGCTCAGTCTTTTTTATTATCCACAGCCGTACGCCTAAGCTTGATGGCATCAGTAATCTGGAGAGCATCGATTCGCTGGATGAGATCGAGTTTGATGATTAACCCCTCACGTTCACTGTAATCAGTATTCCTGCGTGGCAGTGTCACTTTCTGCGTTACTGGTGACATTGCGCCATCCACTCTTCATTCACTGTAATCAGTACTCTCCAGGGATTCACTGTGATCAGTAACGTTCACTGTAATCAGTATCCGGGCCGCCGGGCAAAAGTGTGTTCTTCCCCCCTCTCCCTTCTGCGTGCCATTTTATAAGGCTTAACAAGTAAGTTAGTACTTACTCTCATATTGGTTAGCACTCACTTATACCGTGTTTACTGATTACAGTGAATGCCCTGACTCCGGTTGGCTAAGCCTCTCTCTGCTGATTACAGTGAATCCTTTTTACTGACTACAGTGAATGCCTTTGCTCTGCCCTGTTCTCAAAGAGCATTACCTGCTGGCCAGCAAATCAGGGCTGGATGCGGTTTACCATGATGGGTCTGCTCAGCGTGATTCACATGATACGTATGACCTGAATGACACATGTAACCAGAGAGAGCAGCGTGACACTGTTACTGATTACAGTGAATGTTTGCTGATGGGCACTACCCTCGCCTCACCATTGAATCTCTTTAACGGCTTTCCGAATCGCTACTGATTACAGTGAACGTTGTTGCCAGATGCCCGGTCTGAGGCGAGTCAAAACTGCCATGGCGGGATGCTAATCTTGTACTGATTACAGTGAACGTTCTGCTGATTACAGTGAATGTTTGCTGCGGTGAACCTGAAGGTATGGTGCATTCTACTGATTACAGTGAACGTTAAAGTGAACCTGCTGACGGCATTGCTGATGCATACGGGGCTGGTGCATGACTGGCTGAAGGGCGACAGAAGAAGCCGTTGCTCGCAAGGCCTGAGTCTTTCACGACCACTCGGCACACACTGATGCAGAACGGAATCGCCTCTGTCTTCTTACTGCTATCTACTGACTCATATTACGACCCTGTCGGCACGCGCTGATGCAGAACAGAATCGCTTCTGTCTACTTACTGCTAACCAGGAACTACTGACTACAGTGAATCTTTGCGCGGTTGTTCTCCTTCTAATCCCTCTTCTGTTTGTGATGTTACTGACTATAGTGAATGTTTACTGCTTTCTGGATTTACTGATTACAGTGAACGTTTATGGGCTTTACGCTTCTGTATCGCAGACCAGAGTTGGTTGTGACGTTGCCGGTGTATATTCCCTCTCCAGATTCCGATGCTTTTATCCTCCGCTGAGGATTTTTCAACCCATCCTTACTGACTACAGTGAACGTTTACTCTGCCCTGCTCCCTCTTCTGGCTCCGGATCGGCAAGTTTACTGATTACAGTGAACGTTGCTCTTCACAGAGCTGAACACGTAAAACGCTACTGACTATAGTGAATGTTGAAGTGATGCAGTGGCAAAGATCAGCACAGCAACCGCAGTTACTGCCTGAAATCCATTAATCAATGTATCCATCGCTCTTTCGCCTGCTCCATAACGTCACCGAAAGAGACACAAGCTTTACTGACTACAGTGAACGTTTGATCTCAAGGTTCGTCTTCTGTGTTCTCCCCTTTCCCGCTCAATGTACCCGGTTTGTCTGATGATTTTTTAAACCTGTTTGCTCACTACAGTGAATGTTCTGCTGATTACAGTGAATGCTGACCGCAATTAACCTGCAAAATATATTCGGCCAGACGAAATAATGTGATGAAGCTCACCAAAACCCGTGTGGTTACATAAAAACGGAGATTATGTTGAGAAGATAATTTATTGCCTCACGTGCAGGATTTCTGTATAAAGTCATAAATCCTACATGTTTGGAGCAACTATGGCTAATGATGACAAGCAGGTGATGAAGGTTGCGCAGCGTTCAGAACGCATGCTGCTAAGCCTCACCGAGCAAATTCAGGCGCAAAAGCAGGAACTGCATGAAAATACTTACTATCAGGTCTATGCCAAAGCGGCGCTGGCAAAGTTGCCCAAACTGACCCGAGCCAGTGTGGATTACGCAGTCAATGAGATGGAAGAGAGCGGTTATCAATTTGATAAACGTGCGGCCGGTTCTTCCGTTAAATATGCTATGTCGATTCAGAATATTATCGATATCTATCATCATCGTGGCGTGCCGAAGTATCGCGATCGCCATAGTGACGCTTACACCCTGTTTGTCGGTAATCTGAAGGGCGGTGTCTCCAAAACGGTTTCTACCGTCTCGCTGGCACATGCGCTACGTGCACATCCCCATCTGCTTTTTGAAGATTTGCGCATCCTGGTTATCGACCTTGATCCGCAGTCCTCAGCAACCATGTTTCTGAACCACGAGCGCTCCGTCGGGCTGGTGGAAGCGACTGCGGCGCAGGCAATGCTGCAGAATGTCTCACGAGATGAGCTGGTCAACGAGTTTATCGTTCCGTCGATCATTCCGGGTGTGGATGTGCTGCCAGCATCGATTGATGACGCCTTTATCGCCTCAAGCTGGGATCAGCTTTGTGCTGAGCATCTTCCGCAACAGAACGTTCACGCCGTGTTGTATGACAACGTTATTGCCAAACTGAAAAAAGATTATGACTTTATCTTTATCGACAGCGGCCCGCATCTTGATGCCTTCCTGAAGAATGCGATTGCAGCGTCAGATCTTCTGATGACTCCGGTGCCACCGGCTCAGGTAGACTTTCACTCGACACTGAAATACCTGACTCGTCTTCCGGAACTGATTGCGATTATCGAAGACTCCGGCGCGACCTGTCGGCTGCAGGGTAATATTGGCTTCATGTCGAAGCTCTCCAATAAAGCAGACCACAAACTCTGTCATAGCCTGGCAAAAGAGATTTTTGGTGGCGACATGCTTGATGCTGCCCTTCCCCGCCTTGATGGTTTCGAACGTTGTGGCGAATCCTTTGATACGGTTATCTCCGCCAATCCTTCGACCTACGTCGGCAGCAGCGAAGCGTTGAAGAATGCACGATCCGCCGCAGAAGACTTTGCTAAAGCCGTCTTCGACCGTATCGAATTTATTCGCCTGAACTGAGGTTTGTATGAGCGCAAAAAGAATTACGATTGGCAGAACCTTCAGCCAGACTCCACTGGAAAATGACACGCCAGACAGCCAGCACAACCAGACATTCGTTCTGGCAACGGGCAAGCGCGCCCTGTTTCGCTTTGAACGCATTGCCGCCAGCGACGTTGAAAGCAAAACGTTCGTCACAATGGAAACCAACGGTCGCGATCAGGCAGGCCTGACACCTGATTCGCTGCGCGACATTATCCGGACCATTAAGCTGCAGCAGTTCTTTCCCGCTATTGGCGTGATGCGCGATGACCGCATCGAAATCCTGGATGGCTCACGTCGTCGTGCAGCCGCACTCTACTGCAAAACCGGCCTGGACGTGCTGATCACTGACGCGGCCATCACCGCTGATGAAGCCCGCCGACTGGCGCAGGATATTCAGACGGCACGGGAACACAATCTGCGCGAAGTGGGTATGCGTCTGTTAACACTTAAAGATGGCGGTTTGTCGCAGAAGGAGATTGCTGAAAATCAGGGTTTGTCCCAGGCAAAAGTGACGCGTGCCCTGCAGGCCGCCAGCGTTCCGTCAGATTTGATTTCACTTTTTCCTAATCACGCTGAGCTGACCTATCCCGACTATAAAGCGTTGTTACAGGCAGCTGACAAGTTGAGTGAGTCCGGGCAAAGCGTTGAAGCTCTGATCAAATCCATTTCCAGGGAAATTGATGTGGTCTGTGCCCGTGAAGGTCTGGCCGAGGACGAGCTTAAAAATCATATCCTGCGTCTGATTCGACAGGGCAGCCAGACTCTGATCAAAGAACCGGAGAAAGATAAAACCCAGGCGACTGCACTCTGGTCTTTTGCTGATAAAGATCGCTTCGCCCGTAAAAAGGTACGCGGACGGATGTTCAGTTATGAATTTAACCGACAGTCGAAAGAGTTGCAGGAAGAGCTGGATAAAGTTATTGCGGAGACCCTGAAAAAATATCTCAACCGTTAACGTATCTGCACTCAAATCAGCCAGCGATAGACGCTGGCTTTTTTTTCGATTTTTGTAGCGAGTGGTCGTTAAAAGAGATGGCGGACACCCAAATTTCAGGCTGAAATCGCCAGAATTTACAGGGTGATTTTCTGTTTAACTTATTGAAATATAATAAATTACTTTATTATCTCTTGCTGAAGAACTGCATGAAATCGCCACTTCGCTGAACTATTTCGCCAGATACCGAAGCCTCTTCCAAACCGCACAGGCCACTATAAACAGAGATAACGTTTTTCGTCTGATGCTTTCGTTGATAAATCTCATCGCCGCCAGCGCGCATCCGACGGTCAGAATATTGCAAGTAATGATTTTCCGGGGCTGGTTCATTAGTGACCAATTAACCCCCACTGAACCTCATTAACAGCGTACCGGCTTCACACACTCCGCTAAACCCTCTGCCTGGCCTTTCTCCAATCATTAGCCCGCCAGCGATATTTCGTGATTAACTTTTTGTTTTTAATATAAAAAATGCAAGAATTTCAGCCTGAAATCGCCATGCCTGCAGCTAAAAGCTCCCTCGTTTCAGGCCTGAGGGCGAACGGATAAGATCAGAAAAGAGGCGTATCTTGAGAGCAGTAAAGTCCTGAACAGAGAGTGAAAAAAGATACTCAGAAGCTATCCCTCACTTATCCACAGAAAAAGTGGATAACTTTTTCTGCGCGATAAAATTTTTTGAAGAGGTGCGATACAAGATGCAGCTTTGGTAGGGAACTCCATTAAAACCTGATCAGCGGAAAAAGATTGTCACAGTCTGCTCATGACGGAAAGGTAGTTGCATGGCATCAGATTCACTGTATTGGGTAAAGCAGATGAAATCGGCAACTTACGGACGAAGAGCCCTTATCGGCCTACCTGATAAAATGCGATGGCTCACTGCACTGCTGTTTACAGTGAATTGCGAGAAATAACGTCTGTATGGCATTGAACCGTGTTGTCAGTGGCTGTTATCAGCATACAGCGAAGTTGCTGATGCGCAGAGAGTGCTGACCACTGCAATCAGTAATCAGACCGATGTGAAGTGACGTATTGGAACGATGATCTTCCACAACAGCAGCGAACCTATGCAGAAGAAAACCGGGCCAGGCCCGGTTTTGAAATGAATCAGGCTTCAAGCCAGGCGGTGATTTGCTTAACCATGGCATCAGTTGATATGCCATAACGGTCATGTAGCGTCGGTAGTGCGCCTGCTGCAAGGAAAGCATCCGGCAGCGCAATCTGTTTAAAGCGCGGCGTCACATGGTTTCGCATTAACAGGCCGGCAATAGCTTCGCCTAAGCCACCGGTTATCGAATGATTTTCAGCGGTGATAACCAGCTGGTTATGATGCAGTGCTACTCCTGCCTCACGCAGGATGGTCTCTTCATCCAGAGGCTTAATCATGGGTGAGTGAACCACACCGACCTCAATCCCCTGCTTCTCCAGCGCTTCAGCGGCCTCAAGCGCCCGCATGGTCATCAATCCGCTGCTGATAATAATGGCATGCTTACCGCCGCGCAGGCGCTGAGCCTTACCGTGCTGATAGCGATAGTCATATTTATCCAGCACCAGCGGAACCTTACCGCGCAGCAGGCGTAAATAGACCGGGCCCTGATGTTCAGCAATAGCCGGTATCACCTGGCTAATCTCCAGTGCATCGCAGGGATCGATGATAGTCAGGTTCGGCATGCCTCGGAAGATTGCCAGGTCATCAGTCGCCTGATGACTCGGTCCATAACCGGTGGTCAGGCCCGGCAGCGCACAGGCGATTTTAACGTTCAGATTCTCTTCGGCGATGGCCATGCAGATAAAGTCATAAGCGCGGCGGGAAGCAAAGACGGCATAAGTGGTGACAAAAGGCATAAAGCCTTCACGCGCCATACCTGCTGCGGCGCTCATCAGTAACTGTTCCGCCATGCCCATCTGATAAAAGCGTTTCGGAAAAGCCTCTGCGAACAGGTGCAGATCGGTGTACTTACTTAAATCAGCCGTCAGCCCCACCACATCTGAGCGCTGCTCTGCCAGAGAGACCAGAGCATGCCCAAAAGGAGCTGAAACCGTGGGCTGGCCTTCAGCGGCGATCGAGGCGATCATGGCAGATGTGGTCAGACGTTTTTTTTGCGGTTGTGAACTCATCTCAGACTCCTTGCTCAAGTGCGGTCAGGGCTTTGTCCCACTCATCGGCATCGACCCGAATAAAGTGGGTTTTCTCACGACTTTCCAGAAACGGCACCCCTTTGCCCATTCGGGTATCGCAAATGATGACGCGCGGCTGGGGTTCGGGCCAGCTGCGAGCCGCATCAAAGGCGGCCTGCAAAGCAGAGATATCGTTGCCATCAACCCGCTGGGTGTACCAGCCAAAAGCCTGCCAGCGATCCACAATGGGTTCAAAAGCGAGAATCTCACTGCTATGGCCGTCAGCCTGCTGATTGTTGACGTCGATAAGGGCGGTCAGGTTATCAAGTTGCCAGTGTGAGGCGGACATTGCCGCTTCCCAGGTAGAGCCTTCATTCAGTTCACCATCTGAAAGCAGGTTATAGACTCGTGCCTGCGAGCCTTTCTGCTTCAGCCCAAGACAGGCACCCACGGCAATACCTAATCCATGACCCAGTGAACCGCCGGTAATTTCCATGCCTGGGGTATAGGCAGCCATGCCGGACATCGGCAGGCGGCTCTCATCAGTCCCATAGGTTTCCCTCTCCTCTTCAGGTATCACGCCTGCTTCCAGCAGGGCGGCATAAAGGGCGATAGCGTAATGGCCAATCGACAGATAGAAGCGATCGCGGTCTTCCCACTCAGGTTGATCCGGCCGGTAATTCATGGCGTGGAAATAGCTGACAGCAAGCAAATCGGCTGCACCCAGCGCCTGACCGATATATCCCTGCCCCTGAACCTGCCCCATTAATAAGGCATGACGGCGAATATTGGTGGCTCGTTGCTGCAATGAGAGCACGTGTGAAGCGTGACGAGAGTCAGTCATGTTACCTCCTGATTAACGATTAACGTCCGCTGCCCGGATGCGCAGCACGCATAGCGCGCCACCCAGCAGGACGGCAGCAATAAAGTACATTCCGGAAGCGGGCGTACCGGTTGCGGTGGTGATGGTGCCTATCAGCCACGGTGAGAAAAAACCGGCCAGATTAGCAATGCAGTTCACGGCGGCGATGCCTGCGGCGGCAGAGACGCCACCTAACAGATTGGTCGGCAACATCCAGAACAGCGATGAGGCGGAAAGAATGCCCGCAGCGGCAATACAAAGGGAGAGCAGTGACAGGGAGACGCTATGGCTCAGCAGAGTTGCCAGCGTCAGTCCGGTGAGTCCGATCAGCATCGGAACAATCAGATGCCAGCGGCGTTCACGATAGCGGTCGCCACTGCGCCCGGCCAGCAGCATAAAGATAATGGCGCAGAGGTAAGGCAGACTGGTCAGCAGCCCAATATGCAGCGGTTCACTGACGCCTGAGTTTCTCACCAGCGTCGGTAACCAGAACGTCAGGGCGTACTGACCCATCACCACACAGAAGTAGATCAGCGCCAGCAGCCACAGACGACGGTCGGCGACAAAGGCTTTTACCGTGCCATGACAGGCTTTCTGCTGATTATCCTCATCCAGATCGGCACGCACCCGGCGTTTCTCATCTTCGTCCAGCCAATCTGCCTGTTCAACACGATCCTTCAGAACCAGCAGTACCACTAATCCCATAACAAGGGTGGGGATAGCTTCCAGCATAAACATCCACTGCCAGCCTGCCCATCCGTGAAAGCCTGCAAAGGTCGCCATAATCCAGCCTGAGAGCGGGCCGCCAATCATCCCTGAGAGTGGAATGGCGACAAACCAGAGCACGGTCATACGTGCGCGACGGTGTGATGGAAACCAGTAGGTCAGGTAGAGCAGTAAACCTGGCGCAAGACCGGCCTCGGCGACGCCGAGCAGAAAGCGCAGCAGGTAGAACTGCCATGCGGTTTCTACAAAGGCGAACAGGGCTGAGATGATTCCCCATGTGATCATAATGCGGGCAATCCAGCGGCGTGCGCCGACACGGTGCAGGATCAGGTTACTCGGCACCTCAAAGAAGAAGTAGCCGATAAAAAAGATCCCGGCACCCAGTCCATACACGGTTTCGCTGAGAGACAAATCATCCATCATCTGTAATTTAGCGAAGCCCACATTGACGCGATCAAGATAGGCGCAGAGATAACAGAGCATCAGCCAGGGCATCAGGCGCCAGGCAATTTTGCGATAGGTGATATCGCGCGCAGCAGAGGCTGCGCTCAGATTAAGCGTGGTCATGGTGTTCACTCCCGAGGTTAGCCCGCCAGGCGTGCGGGCAGGGAAGGGCGCTATTTAATGGATCAGCATGCCGCCGTTCACATCCAGCGTGATGCCGGTGAGATAACCGGAGAGATCGCTGGCGAGAAACAGCGCAGCGTTGGCGACGTCACTGGCGGACCCAAGGCGGCCGAGCGGAATTCCGTCGAGAATGGCGTGGCGGCGTTCATCCTGTAACAGGCCACCAGTGATGTCCGTCTGGATCAGACCGGGCGTCAGGGCATTAATGCGTATCTGGTCAGGGCCAAATTCGCGCGCCATCGCTTTAGTCAGGCCCAGAACGCCCGCTTTAGCAGCACTGTAGTGCGGGCCACCGAAAATCCCGCCGCCGCGCTGTGCTGAGACCGAGGACAGGCAGACGATACTGCCGCCTTTCTGCTGCTGCATGGTGGGGATCACCGCCTGAGACATCAGCAGCGTGCCGCGCAGATTGACATCAAGAATACGGTTGTAATCCTCGATGCCGATTTCCAGTGTTTTAACCGGCTGAGTAATACCTGCATTGTTGACCAGCACATCAATACGGCCGAAGTGCTCAAGGACCTGGTCGATGGCACGACGAACAGAGAGGGGATCGGTCACATCGGTGGCCAGGCCGAGATGCCCCTCACCACAAGACTGTGCGCTGGCCTGGGCGGCCTGCAGATCTAAATCGAGCACTACCACGCGCGCACCATGCTGAGCAAAACAGGCGGCTGTTGCCCGGCCAATGCCGCGCTGAGAGGCGGCACCTGTAATAATCGCAACTTTATTTTCGAGTAACATTGTCCACTCCAGAAAAATAATTATTAGTGGTTCGGTATCGCTACCGGCAGGGTCACGATCAGAATTGATAAAGCGGCTGGCTAATATTGGCAATGCAAAAAAATTCATTTGATGCTGAATGAATTTGTTGGTTTGATGCAGTTAACAATTCTGCGATTTAAAAATGGGCACACATCACAAAATTCCAGTGTGGAGAGGCGGATGGAAAAGCAGTCTGATCACTTACCTTCGATTAAATCACTGCGGGTTTTTGAGCAGGTGGCCCATTTTGGTAATGTCGCGCGTGCGGCCGAGGAATTAAGTATTACGCCTTCGGCGGCCAGTCATCAGCTGGCAAAACTGGAGCGTGAACTGGGCTGTATTCTGTTTAATCGTTCGGCAAAGGGCGTAGTGCTGACGCTGTCGGGTGAGCATTACCTCAGGGAGATTGGTCCGATACTGCTGAGTCTGACGCAGGCGACTGCACGCATCAGTAACGAGAAAGCCCGCAGCAACCTCAGGATCCACTGCGCGCCCAGTTTCGGTCTGCTGTGGCTGTTGCCGCGCATCCATAAATTTCGCGACAGCTATCCCGAGTTCCAGCTCACGCTCTCCTGCTCTTACGAGAATTTATCTTTCAGCCGCGACAATATTGATATTGCGATACGCCATGGATTCCCGGACTGGAACTCATTCGAGATTAAAACGATCCGCCACGAAAGAATGTCGGTGCTGGCCTCGCCTGAGTATCTGAAAAAACATCCTGTTAATCAGGCCGCTGATTTAATTCATCATGCGCTGATATTATCGGAGTCGCCGCTTATTCAGTGGCCGCAGTGGTTTGCTTCTCAGCAATTACCTCAGCCAGATAAAGAGTGGTTATTTCGCTTTGATCGCTCTTATATGAGTCTTGAGGCGGCGATGTTAGGCCACGGTCTTATATTTGAAAGTGAATTGCTGGCGGAGGATTATCTGCGCAGTGGAAAACTGGTCAGAGTCTTGTCCGAACAGGAGAGTCTGCCCGTTAGCGCCCATCATCTGGTCTTCCCGCGTGGATTTGCCCAGTTTCCCCGCGTCGCGCATTTCCTGAGCTGGATCCAGCAGGAACTGAAAGTGTTAACCTAATGTTAAAATAACTTTCACGTCGTCATTATTGCGCCGGTTTATTTATCCGGTTAACTATCCCTGTTATAAAAATCGCATTGCTAAAGCTAACTTTTAAATACCGTCTACACTTCTTTACCCACTCGGTAAATATGTTCCATTTCTATTCCGTATGAAATTTAATCAAACGGATGTTTAACTTATTAATGGCAGGGATATTATGAGTACGAATACACCAGACTCTGGTGAAGCGGGCGATCACGCGCCTGCGGATACGGTACGCCAGCGCATTTTTTTAGTGGTACTGGTTGCCACTATGGGCGCGCTGGCTTTTGGTTATGACACCGGGATAATCTCGGGTGCGTTACCCTACATGACCTCACCACCCGATCAGGGTGGACTTGGACTGAATTCATTCACTGAAGGGCTGGTAGCCTCTTCGCTGGTGTTCGGTGCCGCGATAGGCTCTTTCCTGAGTGGTTTCTTCTCTGACCGGTTTGGCCGGCGTATTACACTACGCAGCCTGGCGGTTATTTTTGTGCTGGGTTCACTGGGAACAGCGCTGGCGCCTTCTGTCAATGTCATGGTGGCAATGCGCTTCCTGCTGGGGATTGCTGTCGGTGGCGGTTCCTCTACCGTGCCGGTGTTTATCGCCGAAATTGCCGGACCGCGCCTGCGTGCGCCGCTGGTCAGCCGCAATGAGCTGATGATCGTTACCGGACAGCTCATTGCTTATGTTGCCAGTACGCTGCTGAGCTATCTGCTGCATGATGAGCACCTGTGGCGCTACATGCTGGCAATTGCCATGGTACCGGGTCTTTTGCTGTTTATCGGCACGTTCTTCGTTCCCGCCTCACCTCACTGGCTGGTGGCGGAAGGGCGTCTGAAAGAGGCTAAAAAGATCCTCAAGTATCTGCGTGAAACGCCGCGTGAAGTGTGCCATGAGATGGCGCAGATGAAGAAGCAGGCGAGAGCGGCGGAACATGGGCCGGATGCGAAAACCCTGATCCGTGAGAAGTGGGTGATTCGCCTGATGGTTATCGGCGTCGGTCTGGGCTTTGTTGCCCAGTTCACCGGGGTAAATGGTTTTATGTATTACACCCCGATCATCCTTAAACAGACCGGACTTGGCACCAGCGCCTCGATTGCCGCGACCATCGGTAACGGCGTGGTCTCAGTGGTGGCGGCGATTGTAGGTATCTGGGCGGTTAGTCGCTTCCCGCGCCGGACGATGCTGATTACCGGCCTGTGTCTGGTGGTAGCTTCGCAGATTATGCTGGGCAGCGTGATGACCTTTATCGCTCCCAGCCTTATGCAGAGCTACCTCGCCCTGGCCTGTATTCTGCTGTTCCTGTTCTGCATGCAGATGTGCATCTCCCCGGTCTACTGGCTGATGATGTCGGAACTGTTCCCGATGCAGTTGCGCGGCGTGTTAACCGGCGGCGCTGTCTCACTACAGTGGATCTTTAACGCGATAGTCGCCTTTGGTTTTCCACCGATAATGGAATATGCCGGCAGCACCACCTTCTTTATCTTTGCCGCGATTAACGTCGGGTCGCTGATCTTCGTGATGGCGATGGTGCCAGAGACGCGGGGCAAAAGCCTGGAAGAGATTGAGTCACACATGAAAGAGAAGTTTGGTGAAAAGCCAAAAGAGGCTGAAGCCTCCTGAGTCTCCCACCGGATTCAGCCCACCGGCTGAATCCGGTTTTACCTCCTTATCGCCTTATCTTGTTACCTCCTTATCTTCTTACTAACCGTTGCACCGCATTTCCCCGTACTTATCCTCACTAAGTACCATCAGACAACATTCACTGTAATCAGCAATTTTCCCTCGATTAATTTCCATACAGTTCTGGCGATTTCAGGCTGAAATCGCCAGAACCTGACTGAATAAGCTGTCGTTATTGTCTTCAGAAACTACCGGTTAAGCGAAGCATGACCGCTGACAAAGATTGCATCAGGCTCTGCGCTATACTCATTTTTCATCTGCTCCGCACGCTGACCGGTACGCACTATGAAAATTTCAACCACCACGGCAGTTTTTGCCGCATTGCTGACTGCTGCGCCATTGCATGCTGAAAACACACCAATCTCCTCCTGGTGGAATGGATTCACTGACGATGTTGCGCAGACCTGGAACGCGCCTCAGCATACCGATCTCTACCTGCCATTTATCAGCTGGCACGCCCGCTTTATGTACGACAAAGAAAAAACCGATAACTATAACGAGAATCCCTGGGGAGGCGGTCTGGGCATTTCCCGCTACAGCGACAGCGGCAACTGGAGCGCGCTTTATGCAATGGCTTTCAAAGACTCACACAATGAGTGGCAGCCGATTGTCGGTTATGGCTGGGAGAAGGGCTGGTATCCAGGTTCGAATCAGGACTTTCGTCTTGGCGCGGGATTAACCGCCGGTATCACTGCACGCGAAGATTTTGGTAACTATATTCCGCTACCGATTATTCTGCCGCTGTTCTCTGCCGGTTATAAGGCGCTGAATGTACAGTTCACCTATATTCCGGGCACGTACAATAATGGCAACGTGCTGTTCGCGTGGTTTCGCTATGCATTTTAATTTTTCAGGAAAGGATTTATGACCCGGAGGTGGAAAACCGTCACCCGCAGGCTCTGGCGTCTTGCGATTGTGTCTGGAGTATTGTTACTGCTGCTACTGATTATTCGAATCTATGAAGCGGAGCGCGGGCCGGAGTTACATCGCTGGCACACCTGGGTCCCGCATGAACTGACAGTAGAACAGCTTGATAATGCGACCTATGCCGACTACCTCAAGGCCGAAAATCATCTGTTCGACGAGATGAAGCAGCAGGTCAGCAACCGGCTGGATGCGGAAGATAAAACGCCACTCAACCGATACTATGCTGGCAGCATGATCTATCCGGGGCATTTCGCGCAGGACTGGAACCGTTCCTATATTCTGCAACCGACGGGCAGGCCGCGCGGTGCGGTAGTGCTGTTACATGGACTGACCGACAGTCCTTACAGTCTGCGGCATGTGGCAGAGGCTTACCGTCAGCAGGGTTATGTGGCGGTGGCGATACGGTTACCGGGTCACGGTACGGTGCCTGCGGGTCTGACCGATGTTGACTGGCAGGACTGGATGGCCGCCACACGCCTGGCGGTGCGGGAAGCGACCCGGCTGGCGGGCACGCAGACGCCGCTGCATCTGGTGGGTTTCTCGAACGGCGGGGCGCTGGCGGTAAAATATGCGCTCGACAGCCTGGGCGATCACACGCTGCGTCGTCCGCAGCAATTGATTCTGTTATCGCCGATGATCGGTGTGACTCGTTTTGCCCGGTTCGCAGGTGTTGCCGGGTTGCCCTCTGTTTTCCCTGCCTTCTCGAAAACGGCCTGGCTGAATATCGTGCCGGAGTTTAATCCGTTTAAATACAACTCTTTTCCGGTTCACGCTGCCCGGCAGACCTATTTGCTGACGCAGGCGCTGCAGAAAGAGATCCTCCAATATGCGCGTAATCAGCAGCTCTCCGGTTTCCCGCCCGTGCTAACCTTTCAGTCGGTCATGGATTCCACCGTCAGTACGCCTTCGGTCATCCGCTCGCTCTATAATTATCTGCCAGTGAACGGCAGCGAACTGGTGCTGTTCGATATCAATCAGGCGGTCAGCGTCAGTCCGTTATTCCGCCACTCCTCATATACCGCGGTTAATCAGCTGTTGCCTGCGGCGCGTCGGAATTACTCATCCACAGTGATCACCAATGCCTCCGCCACCTCACTGGAGATGGTGACGAAAAGCGTTCCCGCGGGAGAGATGCAGGAACGGATTCAGCCGCTGGCAATTGCCTATCCGGCGGGTCTCTACTCACTGTCGCACGTTGCGATTCCATTCCCGGCCGAGGATGGGTTATATGGCAGCGCGCCCGCGCAGAAGAATGAGTTTGGTATCAGTTTTGGGACGTTGTCACTGCGCGGCGAGAGTGCGGTGCTGATTGTCGGGCTGGACTCGATTATGCGCGCCACCTCTAACCCGTTTTATCCTTATATGATTAACCGAATCGATCACCACATCAGTTGTAGCGACAAGCCGCAACTTGCGGCCTGTCTCAGCAGTTTCTGAATCAGTACAGCATCAGGCCCGCATCGTGCGGGCCTGATGTTAAATAGCGTTCAGCATTTCCATCACATCATCCGACAGTTCCAGGCTGTCGCTGGCAAGATTCTCTTTAAGATGTTCCGGGGAAGAGGTGCCTGGAATCAGCAGAATATTTGGCGATCGCCGCAGCAGCCACGCAAGTGCGACCTGCATCGGCGTGGCATTCAGGGATGCAGCCACTTCATTAAGCTGATCCGACTGCAACGGAGAGAAGCCACCCAGCGGGAAGAACGGCACATACGCAATTCCCTGCTGCGCCAGCTGATTCACCAGCTCATCATCCTGTCGATGCGCCAGGTTATACATATTCTGCACGCAGACAATCGGCGTCATCGCCTGAGCTTCTGCGATCTGCGTGGCGGTAACGTTACTCAGGCCAATATGGCGAATCAGTCCGCGCGCCTGTAACGCCAGCAGCGCCTCCAGTTGTGGCTTCAGAGAGCCTTCTTTCGGCCTGGCCGGATGCAACATACTGCGCAGGTTCACCACTTCAATCACATCCAGCCCCAGGTTGCGCAGGTTATCTTCAACTGCCTGCTTCAGCGCCTCTGGCTCCATCGCCGCCAGCCAGCCGCCTTTGGCGTCGCGTCGGGCACCCACTTTGGTGACAATGCAGAGATCCTGCGGATAGGGATGGAGCGCCTTTTTAATCAGCTGGTTGGTTTCGTGCGGGCCATAAAAGTCGCTGGTGTCGATATGATTAACGCCTGCCGCGACAGCATCGCGCAAAACCTGGATTGCCCGGGCTTCATCTTTTACCGGGCCGAACACGCCCGGCCCGGCCAGTTGCATTGCGCCGTAGCCAATACGGTTAACTTCACGATCGCCTAACGTAAAAGTCATGGTGGTGTTTGACATGAAAACCTCCTGCATGAATGTAGATCAATTGTAACGGTGATTCAGCTGTGCAACTATCCGGTGAAATCAGGACAGACTGTACGGGGTGATGCACAATGGCGATCGATATGGCGCTGCTGGATGCCGTGGTGGCGGTGGCAAAAGCGGGAGGATTTCGGGAAGCGGCACGCGTCACCGGCAGCAATGCGTCACGCCTGAGCGATGCGGTACGACGGGCGGAACAACAGCTGGGTATTCGTCTGTTTCACCGTACCACCCGCACCGTGGTATTAACCGAAGCGGGCAGGGCGCTGATGGAACGTCTGCTGCCCGCGATCAATGAAGTTAACGCCGCGCTGGATGCGGTTAATCGCTACCGTAACACCCCTGGTGGCACGCTGCGGCTGAATGTGCCGGTCAGTGCAACCCGGCTGGTGCTGCCCGCGCTGGTGCCGGAATTTTTGCAGCGTTATCCCGACATCCGGCTGGAAATTGTGGCGGAGAGCAGCGTGCAGGATGTCTTTCGTGACGGTTGTGACGCCGGGATTCGTTATGATGAGCGGCTGGAGCAGGATATGGTGGCGATGCCCATTGGCCCCAGACAGCAACGGTTCGCGCTGGCGGCTTCTCCGGCTTATCTGGCAGAACATGGCCGACCGGAACATCCGCGCGACCTGATCCATCATCGCTGTCTGCGTGGCCGTTATGCCAGCGGCCTCATGGCTGACTGGACCTTCAGCCACGAGGGCGAAGAGATCAGCGTTGAAACCAGCGGGCCGCTGGTGGTTTCGGTCGGTGGCGCAATGGATCTGGCGGTGGAGGCGGCCATCGCCGGAAGCGGCGTGATATATCTGTTTGACGAGTGGCTCAGGCCAGCCCTTGACAGCGGCAGGCTGGAACCGCTGCTGCAACCCTGGTGGCTGACTTTCTCCGGTCCGTGGCTCTATTACAACGATCGCCGCCTGATCCCCGCCCCGCTTCAGGCATTTATCGACTTTGTGCGCGAAAAAAACGGGCGCGAAAACAACTCAGCTATACCAGTTAAACCCCTGTGGCACCCGTGAAAATCCGGCATGTCGCAACGCGTTAAGCAGCGGTGACCGCGAAACCGGTTCACCATCTACCTTCTCCAGCGTGAAACTCGCGGGCTTTTCACGCTTCAGTGCCAGGCCCAGCGCCGCCACCGCGACCTGCTGCAGCGCGGGATCGTCGGTGAATGTCAGCAACTCTTTGCCTCCCGGCGTCAGGTAGAGTACCAGCGCGCCGCCTGCAATCACCACGCGACCTCCCTGACGGCGGGTCGGGCGGATGCCGCTGGCGTGGAGCGGCCAGCTCAGTAACGCACCAAATGGATTCGCCGGGTCCGGTGCGGCCAGCGCCACAGCCTCTGTCGCGGTCAGCGGCTTTTCTGCCAGCTCCCGCAGCCGCTCAATGGTGTTATGGTCGGCAAACTGCGCGCCGCCCGCACCAGCGACAAACCGGCCACGCAGCAATCGTCCGGCATCTTCCATGCTGCGTAATACCGGCTGTAACGCCGGGAATCCTCCGGGGATCTGCTCCGATATCGCGCTACCCCGGCTGATCACCCCATAACGGTCGAGAAGATTTTCCACCAGCGACAGGGCCAGCCGGGCAGGAGCAACCTCCTGTCGGTTAACCCGCGACCAGCGACCAGCCAGCGTGTTGACCGCCGGTCGGCGTGCAGAAAGTGCGCCCGGGGTGAAGCGCTGACCAAAACGGGTGCGCAGGGTACGCGCGGGACGTGAACGGGGGGCGCCTGGCGTGGTCAGCAGCCCACGCACCGCAATCCAGCTATCGGCGGTGACATAGCCTTGCCACACCAGTTGCCACAGGGCAGCATAAACGTCGGTGGTTTGCGTCTCTGCCTCGTCCATCTGTGCCATGATCTCATGAACAAACCACGAGCCACCCCGGCTCAATGCGTCGAGAGTCGCCTGCTGAATCGGCGTCAGAGGCTGCGTAGTGTCAATCATCGGCAGTGTTTCAGCGGCATATTCCGTGAGGTGCAGCGAGATCAACCCATCATTCTGACCCAGCGCTTTGTGTCCGCACCAGATAACCTCGCCACTGGCTAACAGTTCATCGAGCATCGCGGGCTGATAGTCGGCTATCCTGGCGCGCAGGATTTGTGACTCCCAGAGCGAGGCCGGTAGCGGCACGCCCGCAAGTTGCTCAATCACACGTAACAGCCCGTTAACCCCGTGATGCTCTTCACGCTGCGTGTTAAGCACACCGTGACGCTCCAGCAGCAGGCTGATCCAGGCGGCAGGTGGAACAGGCCGGGTTGCTTCACGTGCTGATTGCAGTGAACGTAAGCGTAACCGTTTGAAGATCTCAATGGAAACCCACTCCGTTTCCGATGCGCCCTCTGGCGAACCCATATTGAGCAGGTTGCCCTGCTGATGCAGGGAAAGCAGCACCTCATTCACAATGGCGATACCCAGACCAAAATACGTGGCCAGCTGTCGGGCAGTGAACAGGGTATGGGTTCGGGCGTAGCGATTAATGAGATCGCGTAGCGGATCGGCCTGCGGCTCCAGAAATGTTTCGGGCAGATCGTCAGGCAGTACAACGGCCAGTGCATCGCGCAGGCGGGCTGCATCTTCAATGATCGCCCAGCGCTCTTCACCGGCAAGGGTGATCAGGATCATTCGCTGCGCGGCATCGAACTGCGTTATGGCTTCCGCGATCTGCTGGGCGTTGCCACTGAAACGTGCCGCAATACCGGCAACCGCGAGCGGGCCAAGATCGCGCAGCAGATCGATAATGCCTTCGGCGTGTTGTGCCTGATAGCGGGAATCGATGCGCTGCAGTTCCTGTTCAACCTGCTCAACGACGTCAGGTGCCAGCAAATCACGCTTGCTGGTCTGGCCGAGCAGCTCACCCAGCAGGTTACTGTCGAGCGCCAGCAGTGAGGCGCGCCGTTCTGCCAGGGGGGCGTCGCTGGCGTAAATAAACTCTGCAACATAGCCAAACAGCAGCGGCGCGGCAAAAGGGGAGGGCTGTTCGGTCGTCACCTCGACCAGTTTTACCTTTCCCTGTGCCATCTGTTCCATCAGCTGGTGCAGGGCAGGCAGATCGTAGACATCCTGCAGACATTCGCGTGCGGTTTCGATAAGGATTGGGAAATCGTCATACTGTCGTGCAACTTCCAGCAACTGACCGGCGCGCAGCCGCTGCTGCCAGAGCGGCGAACGTTTGCCCGGATTTCGCCTCGGCAGCAGCAGAGCGCGTGAGGCACATTCACGGAAGCGGGCGGCAAACAGCGCCGACTGACCGACACTCTCAGTGACCTCCCGGGTCAACTGGTCAGCGTCGAACATAAACAGGTCAGCGCCGGATAACACTCCCTCACTGGCGGGAAAGCGGGCCACGATGCCGTCATCGCTGGCCGCAACAGAAGCATCAATGCCCAGGCGTTGCTGGATTCGGGCGGCAATCGCCAGCGCCCAGGGCGCATTGACCCGCTTTCCCCAGGGCGAATGCAGGATCACCCGCCAGTCGCCGATTTCGTCACGACAGCGTTCGATCAGCAATGTTCGATCGTCCGGCAGTACGCGGGTGACGGCGCGTTGTTCAGCCAGCAAAGCCAGCAGATTCGTGACTGCGCGGGCATCCAGCCCCAGCGTGCGCAACTGCTCCTGCGCATCCGCCGGTGAAGCCGCACTCAGATGACGCAGAAACAGCCCGAGGCTGGCACCCGAATCGGCCGAGCGGCCCACACCTTCTCCGCGCCAGAAAGGCAGACGAGCCGGACGGCCTGGCGCAGGCACCACCAGTACCTGGTCGTGGGTAATCTGCTGAATCCGCCACGACGTTGCGCCCAGGGTAATAATGTCATTGACCCGCGACTCATAGACCATCTCTTCATCCAGTTCGCCGACACGGCGTGAGCCAGCCTGCTCTTCGCCTTCCGGCAGGATGACGCTGAACATGCCGCGATCGGGAATGGTGCCGCCGCTGGTCACGGCCAGATGCTGAGCGCCGGGTCGCGGCGTCAGCAATCCGCTCTGACGATCCCACACCAGCTGCGGCCGCAGCTGAGCAAAAGCGTCTGAGGGAAACTTACCCGCCAGCATATCGAGCGTGGCATCAAACAGCCGACGCGACAGAGTGCGAAACGGATCGGCACGACAGACCTGCGCATACCAATCATCGACCTGTAAGGGATCCATTGCGACGGCCGCCAGGGTTTGCTGCGCCAGAATATCGAGCGGGTTACGCGGCGGAGCCAGCGCATCGAGCTGGCCCGCACGCATCGACTGCAATATGACGGCCGAATCCAGCAGATCGCGCCGGGTGCGCGGAAACAGGATGCCGGTTGATACGCCGCCAACCTGATGTCCGGCGCGTCCCACGCGCTGCAGTGCACTGGCGACTGAAAGCGGTGCGCCCACCTGGATCACCAGATCCACCGGTCCCATATCAATGCCAAGTTCCAGACTGGAAGTCGCCACTACGCAGCGCAGTCTGCCCAGCTTCAGTGCGGCTTCAATCTCGCCTCGCTGCTCCTTCGAGACGGACCCGTGGTGCGAGCGGGCAATAAGATCGTCACTGTCGTCCGGTTCTGCATCCCGATCGCCAGCGGTTGTCTGCTGCGCCAGATAACGCGCATTGAGCCGCGCAGTCAGCTTTTCCGCCAGGCCACGCGAATTCACAAACACCAGCGTGGCGCGATGGGACATGACCTGCTGCAGAATGCGCGCTTCAATGTGCGGCCAGATCGAACCGCTGGCAGAGGTGGCTTCACCGGTCAGGTCATCGGGGCTGGCGATATCGGTCATATCTTCGACCGGAACCTCGATGGTCAGGTGCAGCGTCCGATCGGCGGCCGGATTAACGACCTGAACGGGCTGACAGCCGCCAAGGAAGGCGGCCACCCGCTCAACCGGTCGTACCGTGGCGGAAAGCCCGATACGCTGGGCGGGCTGTGGCAGCAGCGCATCCAGCCGCTCCAGGCTCAGCGCCAGCTGGGAACCCCGCTTTGTTCCCGCCACCGCATGCACCTCATCGACGATGACCGTGGCCACGCCCTGCAGTGTCGTTCGCGCTTTTGAGGTCAGCATCAGAAACAGTGACTCGGGTGTAGTGATCAGGATATCGGGCGGGCGGCGCACCAGCCTGGCGCGCTCTGCATCGGGCGTATCGCCGGATCGCATTCCGATATTCAGAGTGATCTCTGGCTCATTCAGCGCCTGCCGCTCAGCGTAAACGCCTGCCAGCGGCAGATTAAGGTTGCGCTGTACGTCCGCGGCCAGCGCTTTAACCGGTGAAATATAGAGTATGCGGGTGGTCGTTTCACGTGCAGGTAAGGGCTGCGCGGTTCGGAACTGAAACAGCGTGTCGATGGCGGTGAGGAAGGCCGCCAGCGTCTTCCCTGAACCGGTCGGGGCGATCACCAGCGCATGCTCTCCGCTGGCTATCGCCTGCCATGCCGCCTGCTGCACCGGCGTGGGTGCAGCAAAGGTGGCAGAAAACCAGCGTCGTGTGGCGGATGAAAACCGGGCTAAAACCGCATCAGATTGGGATTTCGACATCATACTCACGGTATCACGCAGCAACTGCGCCTGAAATTAATCCGTTGAGTGTAAGTGAAAATTACCTTTTGTGGATGACGCGGCAGATATCTGGCCGCGTCGGGCGGGTTTATTAACTGGCCGCTCCGGCTAAAGCGCGACCTCTGATCGCCAGCAGCGACACCAGTGCCAGCACGATAATAGTCATGCCATAGAACCAGGCGGTCTGGTTCAGCCCGATATGGGGCGCTGCCATTCCGGCGGCAATCGCAGGCAGGGCAAAGGCGAGATAGCTTTTGATTAAAAAGGCGGAGAACAGTCCGGCGCGTTCATGACTTTCAGCTAACTGCATAATGATCTTCAGCACGCTGGAGAAAATCGATCCAAATCCCTGACCCGCAATGGCAGTGCCGAGATAGAGCCAGGCCACGCTGTGCAGAGAAAGGCCCGCAAGAGTGACGCTGACGCCCGCTATCAGCATCAGCGTACCGATAACTAATGCCCGCGCAGGCGGTAACGGGCGAAAGAGAAATACTGCTGCCGTTGCGCTCAGCATCAGCGTCGCCACAATCGAGCCGCCGATAAAAGGCGAGGTCAGGCCGGTTGCGTTCGCCACCATTGAGGGCATCAGTGAAAGGTAAAATCCGCCCAGCATCCAGGTTGCGATATTAACCGGCGTCACCATTAACAGCGGGCCCAGCGCGCGTCGCGGTATGCTGACCTGAGGTCGCAGTGCGGCCAGAACACCCGGCTGAGGCGCAATGGTTTCTGGTATTAGCGGCAACAGCGCTATGGCAACCAGCATCAGTATCAGCAGCAGCGCGTAAAGCGTCACCGTGGGAAAGGGCGCAAAGGTGACCAGTATGCCGCCCGCCAGCGTGCCCAGCGTCATCCCCAGAAAGGCGGTGAATGAGTTCAGCAGTGGCCCACGGGTTTTACTGGCGTCAATCAGGCTGGCACCAAAGGTCGGTAAGGCAATACCGGTTGCAAAGCCCTGCACCAGCCGGGCGGCGATTAAGGTCGCCGCAGAACCGGCAGACATAAAGATCACCAGCGCGACCGCATTGATCGCCAGCGCCAGCAGCATCAGGGGACGGCGGCCGGTATAGTCGGACACTTTACCGACCGTCAGCAGCGCGGCCAGCAACGCGAAAGCATAGGCACCAAAGATCAGCGTCAGCATGGTCGGCGTCAAATGGAACAGGCTGCGATAAAGTGGGTAGAGCGGCGTTGGCGCACTACTGGTGGCGGAGATCAGCGCCGCACCGGTAAAACTGAAAAGCGTGGTGCGGGCAGCAGCCTGAGGCGTCAATGTGGGATTCATGGAAATCACCTTAATGCAAAGTATTAGCTTTAATAAGGTATACGGCTATCTGTGCCTTAATGCAATATCTTTGCTTTAACCTATTTTGCTGTGTGACTTAGTGTCACCCTGTGGTAAGCTTTGTGTTACTAAGTTACACATGGGAGGAGATATGGCTTCAACAAGACTTCGTCAGCAGGGCGGGGCGGTCGTGCTGACTATCCCCAGCGAGATTGCTGCCAGAGCGGGCTGGACCGTTGGCATTGAGCTGGACGTCACCGCAGAAGGCGAATCCGTGAATATTGTGCCGGTAACGCGTGTACCACGCGGTCGCCGCACAGTTGCTCAGTTGCTCGCCGGTATCGATCAGCATGAAATTCAACAGTATAACGAAGAGGCCGCCGACGGGCTGAACGACGCGCCGCAGGGCAGGGAGCATATCTGATGGTTTCAAGGAGAGTGCCGCAGAAAGGCGAAATCTGGCACGTTAATGGCGATCCGGTTGAAGGGCGAGAGTTTAAAGGGCCGCATTATTACCTTGTTATCTCGCAACGGGAGTTGGTTGCGGCTTTGGGAACGGCAGTTTGCGTGCCGGTAACAAGTGGCGGCGGCGCATCACGCTCACAGGGCGTGACCGTTTATCTGGACGGTAACAGCACAGATACCGGCAAAGTGACCGGCGTGGCGCTGTGCTATCAGGTGCGCTCGCTTGACCTGACTGCGCGCAGGGCAAGCTATGCCGCCACCGTTGAGCCACATGTTATGGATGAAATATTGTCTTTGGTCGTAGACCTTATCGACCCGCGGTAAATCAACACTGGCTGAAAGTTAAAACTTAATAATTATAAATTCCTGGAAAGCATAAAGGTCTGGTCCATATTGTGATCGTGTGACCTGATGCAAGCGTTACAACCCCAAATGGGGCTCGTTTATGCTAACTCACATCCGCTCTCCCTTCGCCTGCGCTTTGTCTCTCCGGGCCGCTTTCCTGCGCTCTTCTCTGTCCGTTTCCTGATACGTGTTGTTATGTGCTTTGCGGGTTGTTTATCAATAATATTTCGGCGAGTCTCACTGTTAATAACAATCAGGGAGCCAGATGATGAAGATAGCTGAGATCGATCATATCCATCTCTACGTTGAAAATATTGAACAGGCAGAAAAGTGGTACAACGAGATCCTGGGCTTTGAACGCGACCCTTCCCTGTACTTCTGGTTTGAACAGGGTGGGCCGCTGGTCATAAGGAATAACAGAGCATCACTCTCTCTTTTCCTGCGAAAATCTCAGCCACCAGGCCATACGGTGGCTTTCGGGGTGGCAGCATCATTTTTCAACGAACTTATGCCTGTACTCCGTAAGAATAAAATCCCTTTCAGCGTCAGTGACCACGACGTGTCGATGTCCGTCTATTTCAGCGATCTCAGTAATAATAAAATTGAAGTGACCTCTTACGACTACCTGCATGCAAAGCAGATACTGGAGAGCTTTGCGTAACGCTATCGCAGTTTGCGCTTAGAGGCGTGACTGCAGGCGCACTGTGATCTCCGCTCCGAAAGTATAAGTACTTCACTCATCAGCACGCTGGAGGAAGTTAAGCCTCCAGGCCCTGAACGGCGATTAATAAAGTGAGTTCTTCAATCGCTCAGGCAGCGCTTTGTCGTAGGCATCGCCATCAATCTCTGCAATCTGTTTGAGGATCGAACCGGTGCTGGGCAGCGACTGCCGTGAGATCTGCGTTTCGGCATCCCATAATCCGGAGCGAATAATCGCCCGGCTGCACTGAAAGAAAACGCTCTCCACAGTGATGCGCAATACGGTTTTTGGCAGCTGATTGTTGATGGCAAAGCGCTCAAGCAGCGCCGGGTCGGTGCTGATCGCCGCTGTGCCGTTCACGCGCAACGTCTCGCCAATGCCAGGGATGAGAAAAAGCAGCGCTACCCGATTGTCATGCAGAATGTTGCGCAGGCTGTCGATGCGGTTATTGCCGCGTCTGTCGGGTAATAACAGGGTCTTGTCATCTTCGATTTCGATAAATCCGGCCGGATCGCCGCGCGGTGAAACATCCAGTCCCTCAGGCCCCGACGTTGCCAGCGCCACAAAAGGCGAGGCGGCGATAAACGGACGATAGGCGGGATGAATATGATCGGTTTCTTTAGCGACAGAGGGCCGGGCGACCGTGCCGTAAAGACCTTCAAGTTCGGTAAGTTCAGTGATAATGCTGCTCTGTTCAGACATTTTTGCACTTTCCTTTCACTATTCAGATCCTCATAACGCTGAAGGTGAGACTACACAGACCCGACGCGCCAGTTTAAGCAGCACTTTAACACCCATGCAGCGTATTCAGAACCCGTGCGCCACCCTTTATGGCAATCGCCCCAGGTGAATCCGTCTTCCCGCCGCGAAAACAGCTTATTACCTGGGGCGGCAACCTCTTCCCACCCTTTACCAAAATCAGAAGCACAACACAACGTAGTGACAGCCTCTGATGAGAGATCCATATTCTGCATTCAGATGAGCACGAAAACCGCGCCTTGTGCACTGAAATTAGCCGCCGTTCGTTAAGAGTATTAACAGAGTTGGTGACAGCAGAACTTGCTGATATAAAGAGTAAAGATTGCTTATTCAGCACCCAAAAGGAGCGCAGGATGGTTTGGGAATCAGAGCGGCTGCTCTACAGATATACTCTTCGCGAGGATCTTGACGACCTTTTCAGAATTTATGGCGACCCCGAAACGCATAAATTTAACCCGCGAGGTCCATGGCCCGACAGAACGTATGCCATTCAGGCCATAGAGCGCATATTACAGAGCTATCAGGAACAGGGTTTTGGCGACTGGACGATATTTGAGAAAGCCCATCCGGATAAAATTATTGGTTTTGGCGGTGTGTTCAGAAGCCAGTTTGACGGTCGTCAGACGAATAATCTCGGTTACCGGTTTGAGCCTGCTGCCTGGGGAAAAGGGTATGCTACCGAGCTTTCCCGCAGAGCCATTCGTTACGGATTCGAAGAGGCCGGGCTGAGCATCATTACGGGTGTGACGCGCGAAAACCATCTGGCTTCGCGGCGGGTACTGGAAAAAGCGGGTCTGACCTTTTTGAAAAAGGTCGACGATCCGGAGGGGTTGCCTCCCAGCCTGATGTACACCCTGACACGACGTGACTGGCTTGCCGCTGGCAATACCATTACCGCATCTGTCTGATCTTTCCCGTTTGTGATTCAGGCGTGGCGAAATCTGCGCCACCTTTTCGCGCAAAGTCCCTTTAAACCCTCTCTTATCCCGCGATTAATACTCCGCTGTGTGGATTACTTTAGCCACCTTAATCAGGGGAGGCTTTATGGATATTCGTACAATTTTTATTTCAGCAGTTATGGCAGTCAGTCTTTTATGGATAGGCGCATCAGATAACCGTTCGTCACATCTCACCGCCGAGCCGGTTAAATCTGTCCTGAGTAAACTGCAGCCTTGATTCTCAATCGTCCGATAGCACACATTAGCGCCTGCTCAGCCTGAGATGCGGTACACTGCCGCTATCTGTTAATGCAACTTCGTTGCTTTAACCATGACCTTGAGGCTGATAAAAGCGGGAGAAAGTGATGGCGAGGGAGATGATTCGGCAGGGTGGGCGCAGCGCACGTATTCAGGCGGAAGTGCATAACACCGTTAACCGCTTGCTTGAAACGCTTGATCGTTCAGCTATTACAGTACCGATGATCGCCGAACAGGCAGGTGTGACACCTTCCACGATCTATCGGCGCTGGGGCGATCTGTCCCAGTTGCTGGCGGATGTGGCCGTGGCACGGATGCGGCCCATTGCCGAACCGGAAGATACCGGATCGACGGCCGGCGATCTTACCGCGTTCATCCAGCAGTATGCTGAAGAGATGTCGTCCAAAGTCGGTCGTGAGCTTCTGGCTGATGTGATAGGAATTCAGGCTGAAGTGGCGAGCCAGAAATGCTGTGGGTTTACCTATCAGCATCTTGAAACACTGAAAAGTCGGGCCGAGGCACGCGGCGAATCAGGCTTTGACGTTGATCGCATCATCGATGTGGTCGTGGCGCCGGTGATGTTTCATATTCTGTTCGGTGACCGCGACATCTCAGCAAAATACTGTTCGTCTCTGGTTCAGCGGGCATTTCAGACAGCAGTCAGCGCTGAATAAAGGGCAGGGCGGCTTGCGTGATCAGATGCTGCAAGAGTGCTCGCGCCGGATCGTTACCCTGATCTGAGCGGGCGAGCGCGATACCCAGATAGCCGGGCATTGGCAGCCGGTGTGATTCAATCACCAGCGTCTCCGGCAACCCTGCGCGGGTGCGCAGGGTGATGCCCAGCCCGGCCTGTAATGCCGCCCAGATCCCGCTAAGACTGTGGCTGGTGAACACTACCCGCCACGGAATACCTGCCTTATCCAGCGCCTCGATGGCGCGCGATCGCATGACACACGGCGCATCGAATGCCACCAGCGGCAGCGGCTCGCCGCGCTGCAGATATCCCGCCAGATCAAACGCCGGATGCTGTATCCAGGCTAACGGACACTGACCAATTAACTGCGTGCCAGCCTGCTGCTCTGCCTGCCACAGCAGCGCCAGGTCCAGCTCATGACGGGCCAGCGCCGTAAGCAGCGGCAGATTTCTGTCGACGCGTGCGGTCAGCATCACCTCCGGATGCTGCCGGTTGAACGCGCCGAGAATGGCCGGCATCAATGCCTCGCCAAAATCCTCCTGCATCCCGATGCGTATTTCGCCCTGTAACGCTTCGCCTTTCACTGCCCGCAATGTCTCATCGTTCAGCGACAGCAGGCGTCTGGCGTAACTCATCAGCTGTTCACCGCTGCGGGTCAGCTGCACATGACGCCCTTTTTTCATCACCAGCGCCGTGCCGCATTGCTGCTCCAGTTTCTTAAGCTGCGCACTCACGGCCGAGGCAGACCGACACAGATGCTGTGCCGCCAGGGCAAAGCTGCCGGCATCAATGCCCGCGACGAAACTGCGCAGCGCATCCATATCGAGGGACTCCGGTACCTTTTTCATTATTGTCCTGTAATTATGGATGGTAAGAGCTGATTAATTTTATTTTCAGGATTGAAGGCCTGAGTGACACTCTGTCTCACCACTGAGGAGTGTGCAATGAAAAAATCGCTTGATCGGGAAACACTGGCGCAGCGCGCGCCAAAACTGGCCGAACTGACACAGCAGGTGCTGTTTGGCGATATCTGGCAGCGCGAACTGCTGTCACCGCGTGAACGCAGCCTGCTGACGCTGGCAACGTTAACCGCGCTGGGGCGGGTCCAGCAGCTGCCGTGGCACATCGATTTCGCCCGGCAAAATGGACTGACGCAGGATGAGCTGGTGGAGAGCTTCACCCATCTGGCGTTTTACGCAGGCTGGCCCGCCGCCGTCACCGCGCTGGGTTATCTGGAGGATAATCACTGATGCCCTTTACCCGAATTACCCTGCGTCAGGGCTACAGCGAGGCGGCTCTGCATCAGATTTCCACGCTGCTTCAGCAGGCGCTGGTCGCGGAATTTGACGTTCCTGAGCATGATTGCTTTCAGGTGATTGAGATGCTGCCCGCCGGACAGCGGGTATTTAATCGTCACTATCTCAGCGGCGGGCGTAGCGATAATTTCGTGCTGTTTCAGGTGACAGCAGGCCGACCGCGAACCCGACAACAGAAGCAGCAGTTTTATCATTCACTCTGTACGACGCTTCAGGCGGAGATGGCGATCGATCCTGACGACGTGATGATCATCATTCAGTTTAACAGCACCGAAGAGTGGAGCTTTAGCGGCGGCCGGATGCTGGCACAGGAGGCGTTATGATTATCATGCACTACCGTTTTACCCTGCCCGCTGACTACGACATGGGCATCATCGAACAGCGCATCAGTCTGAACGGAGCCCGGCTTGATGGCTTTCCAGGGCTGGTGGCCAAGGCATATCTTTACACTTGCCGTGATGATGACGGACAGAATGAAAACCGTTATGCGCCGCTCTATTTCTGGCGGGAGGCGAGTGGTATGCAGCGTTTCCTGCAAAGTCCTGGCTTTGCGACGCTGGTCAGGGATTTTGGCTGGCCGATCATCGAAAGCTGGCTGGCGCTTGAGGGGCTGACCCACATGCCGGATCTGGCCGATGCCCGCTTTATAACGCTGAACCGCTGGACGATTCCACCGCATTCAGACCTTACGACACTGCCGGTAACAACAGGGATCAGCGCCTGGGATGTGAGCCGCTGGCAGGGAGTAGACGTTAACGCTTCACACCAGCGCCCCGCTGGCGAGCAGGAAGTCTATCGCATCGGTTATCTGGCGCGGGGCGCAGCCGCCGCGGATCTGCAGCTCTAGCATCGGGAATGTCGTTGTTTTCTACTCAGAGGGCAAAAATGGCTTCAATCTCTATGCGCAGGTCAGTGGAGAAAAGTCCGCTGACCTGTACCAGTGAGCTGGCGGGCAGATGCTCGCCGTAGTTGCGATAAAGCACTTCCCGCAGCGCGGTGATCTCTGTGAAAGAGGTGATGAATATCGTGACCTTCAGCAGCGCTGCGAGCGACGTATGCTCAGCTGCGGCAACCGCCCTGAGTTGATCAAAAATGGCTTCTGCCTGTTCAGCCATATTTCCCTGCTGAGCCGCCGTACCGAAAGCGGTCAGCCCAGAGACATACAGCGTCACGCCATGTTTCACTGCGTGGACATAAGGCGCTTTTACTTCGCCCAGTTGCGGATAATTTTTGCGTTCTGGCATCGTCATATTTTCCTATTTTAAGTGATTTCATACCATACAGGCTACTGGCATTAAAGCAGGCTGAGAGTCGATAGCGGGTTGTGTTAACAAATCGGCAATAGGCAGAAGAGGTGATTGCTGGTGGTTAAGGCGATCTTTTGACGATTTCAGTCGATTTCAGTCGATTTCAGACATCAACGCCGGTCCTGTGTTGCGTGCTATATACAATACATTGAATAGCATGACTACCTTCTGCTTTTGAACCTATCAGGACGATGCCTTGCCATCCAGGTTCAGTAACGTGGATAGGGTGGATAAATATGTACACGATTTCACTCCTGGGTTATATTCACCCTATGTCCCTCGGAAAAGAGAGGGTCAGTTCAAATCTTACAGTCTGTGAAGTATTTTAACTAACGATGAAATCTGGATGGCTCTACCGGCAATCCCTTTGATTTTACCCGTCCTGTCTAATCGGAAATCATGTATGAACTCAAATCAAACCATGTCCCAGAAGCTTGCCAGAGACAGTCTCGGAAATGCTGCCGCCTTCGAAGGTGGAGTATACGTAACAAAAAACGGCGTCTCTGAACTCTTCATCCAGACTGCTGCTGAGCGTCAGGCTGAGATTAGAGAGATCGAGCAGGAAAGAAACATAAACGCCCTTTTCAAGCTGGCCTTGCAAGCTAAAAAGGAAGTCGCTGATGGCAAAGGCATGACCCCTGAAGACGTTCTGGGAAGGTTACGTGCCGCAAGAAAATAATAGAGAGGCTTTGAGTGTCAGAACAATATCAGCTGGTAATCGCGCCTCTGGCTGAACAGTGTCTCAAGGACATTGAGTCCTATAAGAGCGGAACAGTTGGGGCGCAGCAAGCGGCTGCATTTGTCGATAATCTACTCATGGATTCAGTCGACAATATCAGTCAGGATCCTGAAAGGTATCGCTACAATGCTTATCTTTCAGAGCGCGGGCTTTTGTTACGCGAACGTCTTGATGTTGAAGGAGAGTATCGTGTTCTGTACGATTTCGTGGACAATACTATCCAGATTCTTCTTTTCGTTAGCATGAAACAGGATTTCGGAAATTTGCTCTACAGATACAACATACTGAAATGACGCTCAGGGCCCGCTAATGCGGGCTTTTGCATAATGAAAGCTTATGAACGTAAGTGCCACTGTCAGCATCCCCGTTTTAGTTTCACTCAATTTTTGAGATTTGCGGATTCTCAGCCATAAGCCCATATTCTTCCGGCATCAGGTTATCAGGGATTCATAAGCCCGCTTACCTGTAAGTCGTAGACAAAAAACACGGTAATTTCAGATGCGTAGGGATAAGCCAGGACGGGCGCGGCCATAATGATGACCAGCGCGAAATCATATGAATAACGATATGAACACGCCCGTCAGAAATCAGCGCTTCAGCAACTGCTGGCAGAGAAAATTATCCTGCACGGCGCGCTGCTGCTCATCAGGTGTCAGTTGCTGCCAGCGAGCAATCACGCTGCGGCCCAGCCCCGATTTATAAGTGATTTTTTGCAGCGCATAATCAGAGTTGCCACCTTCAATGACGTTCTGCATCTGCCGGTCGAGGGGCTGCTTACTATCATGATCAATCGCGCAGAGCACCGCGACGTAATACGCCTTATCTTCCTCACTGTCGTGTGGGATAAACCACCAGCCAGCCAGAGCGAGGATCAGCAGCAGGGGCAGGATATATTTTACTTTAGCCATTTTAGTCACCGGTTGAGTGCCGTTAAGTCAGCCGGGTATGGCCAGACGCAGGGCGCGTATCCTGCCACAGTTTCCGCTCACCGTTAACCTTGTTCAGCCGCTGTTGAGGCAATGTTCAGTTTGCTGGCGCTTCAATCAGCGTCGTACTGATTTGCGCACCCGGCATCATCTGCTGTAATCCCGAAACCAGATCGTCGCTGGCCTGTTGCAGCGCGGAAAGCGGCATAGCGGGCAGACTTTCCAGAATGAACCACATCTGCTGCGCACTGGCATCCAGTCGGGTTCTTACACCCTGACGCCAGTTCCAGCGGCGACAGGTCACGCCCTGATCGTCGCGCCAGATCACTTCGCCCGGTTCCGGCGACTCATAAACCACCTCGCCCTCTTTAACGGTATCGAAACGTTCACTGCCGTCAGCTATCACCAGGCGTGGCTCGCCAGCATAGGCCGCGATATTTTCACCTCCGACCGGCAGCGCATAACGAATGCTGATGGCGTTATAGAGATCGACAACCGGATCGATGGCAGGCAATGCGCCATCCCGCAGCACACGCTTACGCAATGCTTCTGCCGAACAGGGTGTACGTTTCGCTTTGGCACCAAAGGCTTTAAATACCTCAGCCCAGGCGGCGAGATGCGCGTCTGCCCACGTCGCATCATCATTTAACACCTGCTGGCATGCGCTTTTCAGTGCATCGCTGGCAACGTCTGGTCGGGTAATCGGTGTGGCTTCCACCACAATACTCATGGCACGAAAGGCGGGAGCGAGCGCGAAAACAGCAGGATCGATTGACGGGTGAACAGATAACATCGGATACTCTCTCAGTGACTAATTTATTTCATAGTAATGACTGATGACCAAAAAAGTCAATATAACGACCGATGCGGGTGCCGATGTCGCCAGTGTCAATCAGGCTATTTCGGACAGCATCAAAAGCTGGCGTAAAAGTCAGAAACTCTCGCTGGATGAGTTATCGCGCCGGGCTGGCGTCAGTAAAGGCATGCTGGTGGAGATCGAAAAGGGCGCCGCTAACCCCAGCATTGCCATTCTCTGTAAAGTGGCTGCCGCACTGGGCGTCTCGGTGGCAGACATCGTCAACGTTTCGCATGCGCCTGACGTCTGGCTGATTGAGAACAGCGAAATGCCCCGGCTGTGGCAGGGCGAGCAGGGCGGTTATGCGCAGCTGCTGGCGGGAACCCGTGGGCCGGATATGATCGAGCTCTGGCGCTGGCAGATGTTTGCGGGCGAAGCTTTCCGTTCAACCGGTCACTCCTCAGGCACACTCGAACTGTTGCATGTCGAGCAGGGCACGCTCGCCTTAACGGTGGGTGAGCAGACCCTGGTGGTGCAGCAGGGCTGTGCAGCCGTAGCGCGAACCGATATGCCGCATGCCTATGCCAGTGCCGATCACCTGCCGGTTATCTTCACCATGACAGTGGCCGAACTGCAGCGCTGACGGCGCTATTCTGCGGCGGTCGCTTCGCTTGGACACGCCAGCAGCAGCGTTTTCAGCAACCTTTCCAGTTCGGCACGCTCTGAAGCGCCAAGCGGTGCCAGCAACGCCTCCTGCGTAGCGGTATGGACGCGGAGTGCATGCTCAATCTGCTGCTGCCCGTGGGGCGTCAGCCCGACCAGCATGCTGCGCTTATCCTCTGGCGCGGCAATACGCTCGATCAGATGCTGCTGCTCCAGCCGGTTCAGACGATTTGTCATCGCACCGGAAGTCACCAGCAGCGCCTGGTAGAGCTGGGTGGGCGACAGGCGAAAAGGCGATCCCGCCCGTCGCAATGTCGCCAGCACATCAAATTCCCCCTCCTGAAAACCAAAAGGCTCCAGTGCCTGACTGCGCGCTTTCGCCAGATGTTTCATCAGACGCAACACCCTGCCGAAGATCCGCATTGAAGAGGCGTCGAGATCGGGCATCGCGTCGTCCCACTGACTGACAACGAAATCAATATGGTCATGCATAAATCACCTTTAAATATTGTGGTTATGTTGTCGGGTTGTGCGCAGCCTCTTAACATCGGGGGGAATTTATCTTAACGTTAAGATAAGTGGTGGCAGCCCGGTGCTGTCATCGTCAATCCTCTGTTAAGGCGTCGATGATGAAAAATAAGGTGTTGTTCCCCATTCTGTTTGCCGTGATCGCTTTTCTTATCGGGCTGAATCTGCGGCCTATGCTGGCGATTATCGGCCCGCTGTTCCCGGTGTTGCAACTGCAGGCCGGATTGTCGTCGACGACGTTCAGTCTGCTGACCACGCTGCCAGTGGCGATGATGGGCCTGGCCGCACTCTCTGGCCCGTGGCTGATCGCCCGCATCGGGCCGGTAAAGGGAATCGCCGCCGGTTTGCTCTGTCTGACGTTCGCCTGCCTGTGGCGCGGCGTTACGCTTACTCCCTCTCAGCTGCTGCTCACCGCGCTGGCGGGGGGCGCAGGAATTGGCGTGATACAGGCGCTGATGCCCGCTCTGATCCGGCAACGCTTTGCTGAGGCCGCGGCGACGCTGATGGCGCTGTTCAGCACGGGCATTATGGCGGGCGCGGCACTGACTGCTGCCGGTGCTGACCCGCTGTTTTCATGGCTGGGCCTGCAACCCGCGCTGGCGCTTTCCGGCGGGTTAACGCTGGTCACACTGCTGATCTGGCTGACTTTAGTCAGACGATCGCCGCAGGTGAGCGTGGCCTCTGATGCAGCGACGCTGCCTGTGCGGCGTACCCTGTTGCTGATGCTCTTTTTCGGCATTGGCACGGGTGCTTATACATTAGTGCTGGCCTGGCTGCCGCCATTCTATATTCAACTGGGCTGGAGTGCTCGCCACAGTGGCTATCTGCTCGCGGCCCTGACGTTAACCGAAGTGGTGGCAGGATTCATCGTCTCGGCGACGTTACATCGCTTTCCCGATCGCCGTCCGCTGCTGCTCGGCGTGCTGGCCCTGTTGCTGCTGGGGCTGCTGAGTCTGGTCTTTTACCCGGTTACGATGCCGATACTCTCTTCACTGTTACTGGGTACGGGCATCGGTGCGCTCTTTCCGCTGTCGCTGATTGTCACGCTGGATCATGCGCGCAGTGCCAGAGAGGCGGGCATTCTGCTGTCACGTGTACAGGGCGGCGGATATCTGATTGCGGCTCTGATGCCGCTGCTGGCAGGCTGGGTGCGTGATAGCGGCACGTCAATGACCCAGGCCTGGCTGATCATGAGCGCTGGCGTGGTGCTGTTGATGGTGATTGCCCGACGCTTCAGACCTCAGAACAGTATCAACTGAACAAAGCCGTTGCCGATCAATGTCGATCTGGCATGCTGGAATAAAACCCCTGAACCTGGAGTGCATTGTGAAAGTCATTGGTCTGTTAGGCGGTATGTCGTGGGAGTCTACCGCGCTCTATTATCGCATTCTCAATCAGCAGGTTAAACAGCGGCTGGGCGGCCTGCACTCGGCGGAGCTGGTGCTCTATAGCGTCGATTTTCAGCGTATTGAGCAGCTACAGGCCGCGGGCGAGTGGCAGCAGGCGGGAGAGATACTGGCTGAAGCGGCACGCAATCTGGAACGGGCTGGCGCGCAGTTCATCGTACTCTGTACCAACACCATGCATAAAGTGGCAGCACAAATCAGCGCCGCAACGGGCATCCCGCTGCTGCATATCGCCGACGCCACCGGACGGCGCATTCAGCAGGCCGGGGTGCGTAAGGTCGGATTACTGGCGACGCGATTCACCATGGAACAGGATTTCTATCGCGGGCGACTTCAGCAGCAGTTTGGTCTTGAGGTGATCACGCCGGATAGAGAGGATCGGATTTTTGTGCATGATGTGATTTACCACGAGCTCTGTCTGGGCGAGATCAATCCCGCGTCGCGTCGCCGTTATGGGGAGATCATGCAGCAGCTCGTTGCGCAGGGGGCGGAGGCCATTATTCTCGGCTGCACCGAAATCACACTGCTGGTGGATGCCACGGATGCCAGTGTGCCACTGTTTGATACCACGCTTATCCACGCGGAAGAGGCTGTTACCCAGGCGCTGGCCTGACGTTTATCCTGTACTTAGCCTTGAGGGAATCGCATGAAAATTGAAAATCTGCCGTTTGGCCTGACCCAGTGGGATCAGATTGAAGAGACGATTCATCCCGGCGAACAGGGACAGGCGACCTGGCGAACCGTGAAGTTTAACGATATCCGGGTGCGGATGGTCGACTATTCACCAGGCTATGTCGCCGACCACTGGTGCACAAAGGGCCATATTTTGCTGTGCATGGCGGGTGAGTTGCACACTGAACTGGCAGATGGTCGCCGTTTCGTGCTGACACCGGGCGTCAGCTATCAGGTGGCGGACGATGCTGAACCACATCGCTCCTTTACGTCCACAGGCGCGCAACTTTTTATCGTTGACTGAGTTCACCATCAGCCTCTCTGGTGATCACCTGCTGGTGAATCATCGCGTCGTTGACACTTTTAAAAGTAAACTGAATCAGCTTTATAAAAATCAGCAAAATTAATGGCTTATTTCATCAGAGTTATCTGGTTCTGACAGGAATAATTTCCATCAGGTTGTATGCTGGAAGCCTTATATGAACGTTTTGCATTCACCTGAGGTGGGGAAGCCTGTGCTGATAAAAAAGAAGAAAGTTCGTTCGCATACCGAAGATCGACTGCTGGCGCTGGTGCTTGCCACCACCGCCGGCATCCTTAATGCCATGGCGCTGGGCGCGTTTGGATTTTTTCCATCGCATATGACCGGTAACACGTCGCAAATCTCCCAGGAAGTGACCACCAGCGACCTCCATACCATGCTGTTTTTGATGGCACTGATTATTGCCTTTGTGCTGGGTTGTACCGTTGCCCGGCTGGCGGTGGTAGTGGGGATCAGACATAAGTTACGCACCATATTCTGTCTGATCATTCTGGCGGAAGGGGCGGCACTGACGGCGGCATCAATCTTTGAGATCGTGTTCTACCGGCCAAGCTTTAACGGGGAAGTGCTGTTAATGCTGGGCTTTTTAATGGGGATTCATAATGCGACATCGACGCAGCTCTCCAATGGCCGCGTCAGATCGACCCACATTACCGGCACGCTGACCGATGCGGGTATTGCGCTGGGGTCGTGGATCTTTGCCCACACGTCCCACGCCGTGCATCTTGAAACCGACGATCGTCGCTTTTTCCAGAAGGTTCTGCACACCCATCTGACTACCGTGTTTTCATTCCTGAGCGGCTGTATTGCCGGTCTGCTGCTGTTTAAAGTCTATGGCTTTAACGCCATGGTTGGACTGGGGATATTTCTGATGCTGGTGGCACTGACGGCCATCGCTATCACCGTGCAGCGTACCCGCAGAAGCCTCTACTGACAGTAAAACCGCCCGCCCGATGCTCACAGCGCATCGGGCGGGTTGCTTACTGCTGCGTTCGGGTTGGCCGCACCACGATTTCGTTCACATCCACCTCTTCAGGCTGTTCAATGGCATAGCGCACGGCGCGCCCAATGGCGTCCGGCTGCAACGCGATAGCGCGATAGTGCTGCATCGCCTCGGCGGCTGCCGGATCGGTAATGGTTGATGCCAGCTCGCTCTCAACCACACCGGGATGGACACAGGTCACCCGTAGCTGACTGTTCTCCTGCCGTAATCCGTCGGAAATCGCCCGCACCGCAAACTTAGTGGCGCAGTAGACGGCTGCGGTGGGCGACACGGCCAGCGCCCCTATCGACGCGACGTTGATGATGTGGCCGCGCTGGTGGGCCAGCATGGTCGGCAACACTGACGCAATGCCATACAGCACCCCTTTGATGTTTACGTCGATCATCTGTTCCCACTCTTCCACCCGCAGCGACGCCATCGGTGACAAGGGCATAATACCGGCGTTATTGATCATTACATCCACCCGGCCCCATCTCTCCAGCGCATACTCAACGAACTGCGTCATCTCTTCGCGGCGCGTTACATCAAGCGCTTTGATCGCCACCTCTGCACCATTGAACTGCAGCTCTTCAGCCAGCGCGGCCAGGCGGCTTTCCCGCCGCGCACCCAGCAGCAGAATGACATCTGTTTTCGCCAGTTCACGTGCAATGCCTGCACCGATGCCGCTTGAGGCGCCGGTAATTAAAATCACTTTCTGAGTCATTTTGTTTCTCCAGTCAGGTTGTCACTGGCGATCATACGGCGACTGGATTATAAAGATAATCCACCGAACGCTTTACGCACTGGTAACTCAATCTGACCAATGAATGCCGATAAAAATGCTCTCGAAGTTTTTGTGATTGTGGCGCAGACGCGAAATTTCCGGCTGGCCGCAGAACAATTGGGTGTTACGCGTCCGGCGATCAGCCAGAGTCTGCGGCGTCTGGAAGACCGGCTTAACATCACGCTGATGCAGCGCACCACACGATCGGTTCAGCTGACAGAAGCCGGACAGCGGCTCTATGCCGAAGTGGCGCCGGCGATCAACCAGCTCAATCGCGCCGTGACCGATATTGCCGAACTGGCTGCGGAACCTCGGGGCCAGCTGCGGCTGGCGATCTCCTCGATTGCTGAGCGGATGCTGGGGGGAGAACTGCTGGCAAGCTTTATTACCGCTTATCCGCAGGTGGAGGTGGATATCACCGTCACCGATGAGGAGTTTGATATTGTCGGGCAGGGCTATGACGCGGGTGTGCGGCTGGGGGAGGTGATTGCTCAGGATATGATTGCGGTGCCGGTATCCAATGCGCAGCGTCAGGTGGCGGTGGCGTCACCCGCCTATCTGGCTCGCGCAGGCACGCCGCAACATCCTCAGGATCTGGTCAATCATCGCTGCATCGGCTGGCGAAAAGGGCCTGGTCTGGCCCCTTATCGCTGGGAGTTCGCAGAGCAGGGACGCGAGTTTGATGTTGCCGTCAATCCGCAACTCACCACCAATGACATGGGGGTGATGATTCGCACTGCCTGCGCCGGGGGCGGCATCAGCTTTGGCATGGAAGAAACCTTCCAGCCTTACATCGCACGTGGCGAACTGGTGACCCTTCTCGACGCATGGTTGCCCGCCTTTGCCGGCTTCTATCTCTATTTTCCAAGCCGCAAAAATCTGGCCCCCAAGCTGAGGGCGCTGATCGATCACGTCAGACTTTAGCGACAGAATGCACGTCTGATTTAGCGCTGATATTGCTGATCGCTGACCTGCTCCAGCCAGTCAACCGGCGAGCCGTTCAGTGACTCAGCGATAGCAATATGCGTCATGGCGTTATCCGGCGTTGCACCGTGCCAGTGCTTCACGTTTTCCGGGATCCAGACGATATCACCGGTGTTCATCACCTGAATGGCTTCACCCTCACACTGAATCCAGCCCTGGCCATGCGTGACGATCAGGGTTTGCCCGAGTGGATGGGTATGCCATGCGGTGCGGGCACCCGGTTCAAAAGTCACCGTTGCGCCACCCACGCGGGCGGGTTCGGTTGCCTGGAATGGTGCATCAATCCGAACCGTGCCGGTAAAATATTCAGCAGGTCCTTTACGCGAAGGCAGCGATCCGTTGGCGATAATTTTCATTACTCACTCCTGTTGTTAACGTGTCATGCACAGTGTAACCGGCAAGCCGGAGCGTGATTAGCCCGCTCAGTCGGCAAACGGTTATGAGCCGGGCTCATTAATTGCCTGACAGTTTTTCAGGCTGTCATGTTGTAACGGGTGATGATGTTGATTTTAGAGTAGGGCGCGGGCGGTTCTGAGGCGGGCAAAAATCCATGAAACGCCAGCAGCGTTCTGAAGGCGTGCAGCGCATCAAGCTGTAAATTATGCTCGATTAATGCATCAATTTTACCGGCCTGCAGCAGTGCACGATTCTCACGATCGAGATCGTGACCAATAAAAGCGTTAACCGTCCGCTTTTGTTCGGCAAAAGCGCGCAGTATGCCGGGATTACCGCCACCGACTGTGTAGACCGCATCTGCATCCGGTTGGCTCTGCAAGAACTGTGTCACCGACTGCTGCATCCGGGCGTCAATGCCATAACCGCCTGCCACCACGCTCACCTGATGCTGGGGCGCAAACTCCTGCATTGCTCGCTGAAACCCCTGAATTCTCTCCTGTTCGCCAATGAAATCGTGACTGCCGGTCACAGCCACAATATGTGAACGACTCACCCGCAGCCATTTTGACATCAGAAAAGCCGCCACTTTACCGGCATCAAAATTATCCATGCCGATATAGCGCAGGCGCGCGCTGCCGGGCAGGTCACTCATCATGGTGACCACCGGAACGCGTTGTTTCAGCAGTGATTCAAGGGTGGGATGAAGTTCACCAGAACAGGCTGCCTTAAGAATGACGCCGTGACTATGCAACGCTTTTTTATTCAGCAGCGCGTTAATCGCCTCCGCAGTAAGATTCTCGCCGAAGTGGAAACGAAGCTGAAGTTTAAAGGCAGTAAAACTGGCAATCTGACTGCTGAACGCCTCACGTATCAGTGGCTGAAAGCGGTCAGGTGTATGCATGATGACGTCGAAATAGATCGTTCTTCCCCTGGCGAGTCCCGCTTTTTGCATCTGTTCCAGGTCCGCTATCGCCTGCTGGATTCGGTGCTGGGTCGTGGCATGCACGTTGCCGCGCTGATGCAGTGCCCGGTCGATGGTCGCCAGACTGAGTCCCGACTGGGCAGCAATCTGTTTCAGGGTAAATTTAGCCATGTGCTGCTCGTGACACCAGAGGATGACGATAGTTTTATCATACTGCTGGCCATTGTCAGATAATCATTTAACACAGGCTGGTCAGAACATATCAGGCAGGGAAGCCTGCCGCGCAGGTTATCGCAACAAACAGTGAGTCGAAAAAGTGTTTATAACACATTCAGCCAAAAGTCTGTTTCCGCGATATATAACTATCCAACTCTCAATATACATGGGCATAAATAAATTACAGCGGTTGCTACCACGTTTTGGCTATTTATAGCTTCAGGGCTGCATGGGGTGAAAATAAAGCAAGATAATATTCTGAGGTTGTACAGTTAATAACCTTTTTGCCGCTTCGCTTATATTTCCCGCTTGACGGCTTTTTTGTTTTTTGGCTCCCGCTAATGATAGACTGTATATGCATACACCATCGGGAGGTCGTGTGAAGTACGACAACGATAATGAAATCCGTGCGCTGGTTGGTGCGGTAGTCAGTGATTTGATCAAGGCGGGAGAGCCGGTTCATTTTCACGACATTACGGACGCGCTGTTTCGCCTGAGCGAAGAGACGCGTGACAGCAGGCTGAAAGCATTGTGTCAGGAAGCGATAAGCTTTTTCACTCGTAAGATGCATTAAGGTTGCCAGGCCTGATGCCGGGCGTTGTCCCGGCCTGTGTCATGATAGCGTCCCTGCTACCTTTGACATCGGCGAGCATAAGAGGCTTTGCATATTGCTCGCAGCCTTTAAAAGGGATTTTACTGTGAGTCGGTCGTTTCTTTTTTATTCAGCGTGACGGTTGATGACAAAATTAAAAATGTCAGTCAGATCCTTCTGTTGATTATTCATTATGGGTAGCGAATTTCAGGTAAAGAAGTGCGTCGTTTCATTGGCAGGTATTATTAAACCTGAATGATCATCTTCTGGCATGATTGCAAAAAGCAATATCGTCGGGATCAAATCCCTGCCACATCATTAACCTGCAAAAGAATTTTTATATCGGATAATTTCTGTGTGGCATATCGGGTATACAGCAAAAGTGAGGGATGGAAACAAAAGCGGGCGAGGGGGGAAGAGTATCCTGCGTTACCAGAGGTAACGCAGGATGGCGTATCAGATACCGGTATCGTCTGGCGTGCGGCCAACCACGATTTCCAGCGTTTTGCGTAACACATCCAGCCTGACAACATCTGAAGTACATTCCAGTTCCGCGATCAGATAGAGGATGATCGCTTTATTGGTTACACGTCCCTGATCAGCAACAATGTCACGAATCACTGCGCCCAGCAGTTCAGTTTCCGGAGCAAGCTGATCGCCTGCGCTACGGAAGTAGTCAATGATTGAAGAATCTGATGATGAATGCTGCATGATTTTTCTTTCTCTGAGGAAAATGGGTCAGATGCAATGGTTGAAGTCAAAAACGAGTGTAGGCGCAGTTTTCGTTTTGCCCAGCCCGCCTTAAAAATTCTGTTCAGGTCTGCCGCTTCGCTTAAAATTAGCCGCATGTATCAGGTACGCAGTACGCTCAATCAGTGCTTTTTCGAACCCTCAGGCGGGCCATCACTGTTCATACGATGAGCCGTGTTATCACGTTCGGCACCGTCGCCCTGCACGCGTTTGCGCGCGGCAACCATACCATTACGGACTTCAGTGATGGCTTTGCGAATCACTGACACTTTCACGTCGTCGTCAGCATCAGCAGCCATCAGTTCGAGCTGTGCGATTAAGGCATTGCTGGATACCGGTTTGTCTGACTTGAGTAATGTCAGAACGGCTTCGCCGATCATGACATCTGTCAGTTTCTCATCTTCACTTCTGTACATACTGGCTTCTCTGATTGCGAATCAATGGCCATGCTGCGGGTCCGTATGCGTCAGCGGGTGCGACCTGGCGCACCCGATACGGGAAGCAGTACTGGGCTTTATTGCTAGGGTAGATCTTCCTGGGTGATGGCTGAAACAGGCGTCCTGATTAACATGCACGACCGTGAGAGGGCATTAATCTTCGCGACGAAACAGCATCGCAATGAGTTCATGCAGATGACTCTCTTCTTCTGGCGTGGCAGCCAGTTCAAGGCGACTCAGCAGTTTACTGCAAATCGTTTTCCGACTAAGGCTATGACCTGCGCGCAGAATTTCCACCACAACCGAACCCAGCGTCTCCTGTTGCGACGGTGAGCTGGCCTGATTGAAGTAACGGGCAATATCGCTGATCGTTTCCGGGGCTTGTCCGTTCTGACGCATGTTGTTGTCCTCAGGTGGTTTAAATGTATGCACTCTGGATGCGCAAGTTATACATCTTTGCAAAACTTGTACAGAATTTTGGATTTTTGGGATTAATTTTTTTGTGCAAAAAGTGCTAAGGCTTTTAAAACAGGGTGTTACGAGGAGTTTGTGGCGAGGTAAAAATTGTACCAGATTCTTGTATCATTCACACCCCACCGACGCTCCGACCTGAATATTAAGGCCGGAGAGGAAAGGCATACATGGATTAGTGTTTAAAGAAGATGTCATCGGCAGAGACGGGAGCAGCGGGCTCTTTGCCAGTGGTTTTGGCAAGCCAGGTCGCCGGGGCGGTGCTGCGGGAACCGATGGTTTTGAACCCCATCAGCCATTGAAGCGCATGCTGCATCTGCTCAAGGCGAGTCTCATTAACTTCAGAGTCAGCCATGACCCTTAGTTCATTAATCAGCAGTTCAACATTCACTTCCTGACCGGCATTAAACAGGTTCATTGCGGCTTCGCCAATGATGACATTCGCTTTTTCGTCGCTGGAAAAATACAAATTATCCTCCTGGGTGATTGCGGTAAGTAACATTAACTGTAGCAAAAAAATTTACGAAGCTTAATCAATTCAGCCTATCAATAAGATTATTTTAATTGTCGGTCTGCTATGCGTGTCATGTGAGTGCCGCCAGGTGTCAGAACGCTGTTCGGTAAATTGCGCCGTCAGGATGGGCTTTTTGTAATCCTGTTATCGTTCCTGCGGTTTACTCAACCACAGATGAGAAAGGCGTCAAACCCGGTTATAGCTATACATCACGCTTTCGATAAACTTCCCATCATTGAAATTAACTTTTTACATATCAATAAGTAAAACACCTAGCTTACAAAACTTCACATTCGGGCCCGGACGCTGAAGAAACTTCACAACCCTTCGCTGTTACAAAGGTATAGCCTGTGCTATAAAAAATAGCCTATGCTAATTATGTTCTGTTTTTAATCACCTCTGGAGATCGCCCTATGGTCCCGAAAAGAAAAATAACCATGATGCTACTGAGTGCGCTACTGACAACCCTGATGGCGACCAGCAGCTATGCAGCAGAAAAATTTAAGGTAGTGACGACGTTTACGGTCATCGCTGACATGGTAAAAAACGTGGCGGGCGATGCGGCCGAAGTCACTTCCATTACCAAACCGGGTGCTGAAATACACGAATATCAGCCGACGCCCGGCGATATCAAACGGGCGCAGGGTGCGCAGTTAATCATGGCGAACGGGCTTAATCTCGAACGCTGGTTTGAGCGTTTTTATCAGCATCTGGATGGGGTGCCGGAAGTGATTGTCTCTGCCGGGGTAAAACCGATCGGTATTGGCGAGGGGCCTTATAACGGTAAACCGAATCCGCACGCCTGGATGTCTCCGGACAATGCGCTGATCTATGTCGATAATATCCGTGATGCGCTGGTGAAATATGACCCGGCGCATGCGGAAACCTATCGTCAGAACGCCGCCGCCTATAAACAAAAAATCACCGCAGCGCTGGATCCGCTTCGCCAGCAGATTGCCGACATCCCGGAGGATAAACGCTGGATGGTGACCAGCGAAGGCGCATTCTCCTATCTGGCTCGCGACCTGGGTATGAAAGAACTCTACCTGTGGCCTGTAAATGCTGATCAGCAAGGCACGCCGCAACAGGTGAGAAAAGTGATCGACCAGGTGAAGAAAAATGCGATTCCGGCGGTGTTCAGTGAAAGCACCGTGTCGGATAAGCCAGCCCGCCAGGTCGCGCGGGAAACGGGTGCGCATTACGGTGGGGTGCTTTACGTCGACTCATTAAGCAACGCTCAGGGACCGGTGCCGACCTATCTGGATCTGCTCAGAGTCACCACGGAGACGCTGGCGCAGGGCATTAAAGCGGGAGAGAAAGCGCAATGACAGACACCATCGTTGTTTCGGATGTCACCGTGACCTATCGCAACGGTCACACCGCGTTGCATGATGCCAGCTTCAGCGTGCCGGGCGGATCGATTGCGGCGCTGGTGGGCGTCAATGGCTCAGGTAAGTCAACCCTGTTCAAAGCGCTGATGGGCTTTGTCCGGCTCGCCAGCGGCAGCATCTCAGTGCTCGGCATGCCAACTCGTGAAGCACTGCGTCAGAGTCTGGTCGCATATGTGCCGCAGTCGGAAGAGGTGGACTGGTCTTTTCCGGTGCTGGTGGAAGATGTGGTAATGATGGGTCGCTACGGTCATATGGGCCTGCTGCGTCGACCGAAACCGCACGACCAGCAGATTGTCAGTGATGCGCTGGCGCGGGTCGATATGCTGGATTACCGCCATCGTCAAATCGGTGAACTCTCCGGCGGACAGAAGAAAAGGGTATTTCTGGCGCGCGCCATTGCCCAGCAGGGCAGCGTTATCCTGCTGGATGAGCCGTTTACCGGCGTGGACGTTCAGACTGAGGCCAGAATCATCAGCCTGCTGGGTGAGCTGCGCGATGAAGGCAAGACCATGCTGGTCTCAACGCATAATCTGGGATCGGTCACGGAGTTCTGCGATTACACCGTGATAGTCAAAGGCACCATTCTGGCCAGCGGCCCGACGCGCACCACCTTTACCGCCGCCAACCTTGAGCGTGCATTCAGTGGGGTGCTGCGTCATGTGATGGTGAAAGGGCTGGACGATCAGATTATCACCGACGATGAGCGGCCTTTTATTGCGCCACGTACGGCACCTGAAGACGGAAACTGACCATGGAACTGTTACTGGAGCCTTTTGGTTATCACTACATGCTCAACGCGATGTGGGTCTCCGCCATGGTCGGCGGCCTGTGTGCGTTTCTCTCCTGCTATCTGATGCTCAAAGGCTGGTCGCTGATTGGCGATGCGCTGTCGCACTCCATCGTGCCGGGCGTAGCGGGTGCTTACATGCTGGGACTGCCCTTTGCGCTGGGCGCGTTTCTCTCAGGTGGGCTGGCGGCGGGCAGTATGCTGTTACTCAATCAGCGCACCCGCTTAAAAGAAGATGCAATCATCGGCCTGATCTTCTCCTCCTTCTTTGGTCTGGGTCTGTTTATGGTGTCGCTCAATCCGACCGCGGTAAACATTCAGACCATTGTGCTCGGCAATATTCTGGCGATTGCGCCCGCAGATATACTTCAGCTGGCGCTGATTGGCGGGCTGTCGATCATCATTCTGCTGTTTAAGTGGAAGGATCTGATGGTCACCTTCTTTGATGAGAATCACGCGCGCGCTATCGGACTGCGTCCTGAACGACTGAAAGTCCTCTTCTTTACCCTGCTGGCAGTCTCAACCGTGGCGGCGCTGCAAACCGTCGGTGCATTTCTGGTGATCTGTCTGGTGGTGACGCCAGGCGCGACGGCCTGGATGCTCACCGACCGCTTCCCGCGTCTGCTGATGATTGCCGTAGCGATTGGCAGTATCACCAGTTTTCTCGGTGCGTGGGCGAGTTACTACCTGGATGGCGCAACGGGCGGCATCATCGTGGTGGCGCAGACGTTGTTGTTCCTGCTGGCGTTTGTCTTTGCGCCCAAACATGGCTTGCTGGCTAACCGGCGTCGTGGCCGCCATCGTCCCGAAAAGGAGCCTGGCTGATGTGGATCTTTGAACCTTTCCAGTTCGCTTTTATGAACAGCGCGTTGCTGATTGCGCTGGTGGTGGCGATCCCCTGTGCGCTGCTGTCGGTCTTTCTGGTACTGAAAGGCTGGGCGCTGATGGGCGATGCCATGAGCCATGCGGTATTCCCCGGCATCGTCCTCGCCTGGATGGCCGGGCTGCCGCTGGCGGTGGGTGCGTTTGTCGCAGGTCTGTTCTGTGCTGTTGCCAGTGGATTTCTGCAGGACAACAGTCGCATCAAGCAGGATACGGTGCTGGGAATCGTCTTCTCCGGCATGTTCGCGGTGGGATTGATCCTCTATATCGCCGTGAAACCGGAGGTGCATCTTGATCACATTCTGTTTGGTGACATGCTGGGCATTACGGGCGCTGACATAATTCAGACCTCGCTTATCGCAGCGGTGATCGTTGGGGTCATTGCGGTGAAATGGCGTGATTTTATGCTGTTCAGTTTTGATCCGCAGCAGGCGCAGGTCTCTGGCTTACCCGCACGCTGGCTGCATTATGGGCTGCTCTGCATGGTCTCGCTGACCATTGTGGCGACGCTGAAAGCAGTAGGAATTATCCTGTCGATTTCCCTGCTGATTGCACCCGGTGCTATCGCAATTCTGCTTACCCGCCGCTTTTCACATGCGCTGCTGGTGGCGGTCGTGGTGTCGGTGCTGGTGTCGCTGAGTGGGGTCTATCTCTCGTTCTTTATCGACAGCGCGCCAGCACCCACGATCGTGGTGCTGTTTGCACTGGTATTTATTGTGGCGATGGTGATTTCAGGTCGCAAAACGCGACAGCTTGAACGTCAGCGGCTTAATGCCAGCTGACTGGCTATCGCGGCTGTCTCTCAACCGCGATAGCGCACCGCATCAATCAAACGTGTAAAGGCGCTGGTGTGCTGTCTGCGGCTGGGATAGTAAAGATAATAACCCGGAAAAGGCTCACACCAGTCAGCCAAAACCTGAACCAGACGGCCACTTTTAAGGTGTTCCGCAACGCTATCCTGCGGCACATAGCAGATCCCCATCCCGCTCAGTGCGGCATCAATGCGCGACGCGAGATGATTAAAAATTAACTGACCCTGCGTTTTGACCCTGATCTCCTTGCCATCACGCATAAACTCCCAGTTATAGAGGCCACCCAGCGTCGGCAGCCGCAGGTTGATGCAGTTATGATGCTGTAAATCATAGGGAGTCTCAGGTCTGCCGTGCTGATCAAAATAGCTGCTGGCTGCCACCACGCACATATTCCAGTCCGGCCCGATGCGTACCGCCACCATATCCTTTTCGACCTGCTCACCCAGTCGCACGCCTGCATCGAAACGGCCGCTGACAATATCGGTCAGACTGTTATCCACCGACACTTCAACATGGACATCGGGGTATTGCTGAAGAAAGGGCCTGAGCAGCGGCCAGAGTGTAGAGGTGAGCGCATGTTCGCCTGCGGTGATACGAATGTTGCCGGAGATTTTACCCTGACTGTCAGTGACATTGACCAGTTCAGACTCAATCTCGCTGAACAGCGGGGCGAGGGTAGTGATCAGCCGTTCACCGGCTTCTGTCGGGGCAACGCTGCGAGTAGTGCGCGTCAGCAACCGGACGCTAAGACGCTCTTCCAGAGCGCGAATCGCGTGGCTCAGTGCCGACTGCGACACACCCAGCTTCGCCGCTGCCCGGGTGAAGCTGCGCTCTTCTGCTACCACCACCAGATAGATTAGATCGTTAAAATTTTCTTTCAGCATAGGCCCTGTGACCTGTTTGATCGGTTATCCCGGTCGGGACAGGCCGATTTATCGACGTTAACTACGGCTTCGCTACCCGACCTGCTATCAGACCCGAAATTGCCTTTCAGGGTTACACATTTCGCGGCAGGATTAATGAGGCGGACAGATAAACCCTATGAACGACGGCTATAAAAGCTTTTTTCAATAAAATTAATAAAATCATTTAGATGAGCGTTGTATGAACACATATTTATCCCGATTCAACCTCGCTCCGCCATTCAGATAACACTTACTTTTCCCTGCTTCCCCGCAAAATTGCCAAAAAGCTGCTAAACCTTAAAGCAGAGATACGCGCGTAAAGATTAGGGTTATCACGATTTTCCCCCGATTCGAACCCCGTCAGAAATAAACCTATAAAAAATTACATCTTTTGGCCCCCAACAATGGGAAGCAGACAATGTCGGAAAAAATATCGCTAACAATGCAGGTTAATGGTCAGTCGCAGCAGATGCAGGTCGATCCCCGTGTCACCCTGCTTGATGCGCTGCGTGAGCATCTTAACCTGACCGGCACCAAAAAAGGGTGCGATCAGGGGCAGTGCGGTGCCTGCACGGTACTGATTAATGGCCAGCGGGTGCTGAGTTGCCTGACGCTGGCGGCTCAGGCGGATGGCGCCGAAGTGACCAGCATTGAAGGGCTGGCTTCCACCGAAGGTGAACTGCACCCGGTGCAGCGCTGCTTTATGGAGAATGACGCCTTCCAGTGCGGCTACTGTACACCGGGTCAGATTATGTCCGCCGTCGCCTGCATCAAAGAGGGCCATGCGGGTTCAGAAGATGAGATCCGTGAGTATATGAGCGGCAACCTTTGCCGCTGTGGAGCATATCCGCACATTGTGGATGCGATTAAACAGGCCGCAGCAGAGATGGCGAAGGAGTCCGCATGAATGAATTCAGCTGGAAAGTCGCGCAGTCGCCTGAGGAAGCCGCAGCTCTGAAACAGCAGCCTGGCAGCCAGTTTCTGGCAGGCGGCACCACACAACTCGATCTGATGAAGTGTGGGGTCTTCACGCCGCCGCAGCTCATCGGCATCACTGGATTGACCGGGCTTAAAAACCTGCAGTTTGACGACGATAAGATCACGGCCGGCGCGCTGGTCACCATGAGCAGCCTGGCGGATCATCCCGCCTGCCAGCAGAACGCGCCAGCCATCTACGGAAGCCTGTGGCAGGCCGCGTCACCGCAGATTCGTAACATGGCCACGCTGGGCGGTAATTTACGCCAGCGTACCCGTTGCGCCTATTACCGCGATCCGGCGACCTTTTCCGCCTGCAACAAACGCAATCCGGGTTCCGGCTGCGCCGCACTGGATGGCGTTAACAGCAATCATGCCATCCTGGGCGCCAGCGACAGCTGCATCGCGGTCTATCCCGGCGATCTGGCGGTGGCGCTGGTGGCGTTTGACGCCATCGTGGTGCTGCAGAATCAGCAGGGCGAAACCCGCCGCATCGCGATTGATGATTTCTTCCTGCTGCCGGGTGACACACCTGATCGTGAGCACGATCTGCGCGATGACGAAATTATTGTGGCTATCGAAGTGCCGCAAACCGAGTCACTGCGGCACTCACACTACCTTAAAGTCCGTGACCGCAGCTCTTATGAGTTTGCTGCAGCCAGCGCGGCCGCAGGCTTCACGCTGGAGAACGGTGTGATGCGTCAGGTGCATATTGCGCTGGGCGGCGTCGCCACCAAACCCTGGCGGGTCAGGTCGGTGGAGCAGGCGCTGGAGGGCCAGCCGTTCAATGAAGAGACGGTTTTCCAGGCGGCAGAACGGATTACTCAGGAGACGCAGGCGCTGACCCACAACGCCTATAAAGTAAAACTGGCGCCGCGTGTGATTGCACGTGCGCTGATGGCAGCAGGAGAAACCGCATGAGTGACGTAAATGACAAATCACGTCGGGAGTTACTGAAGGCGACGGCGGCGATCTCAGCGGCGGGCAGCCTGGGTCTGAGTATGCAAAGCGCCAGTGCCAGTGATACTGCCACGGCAGAACCAGAAACCACCGATCCGATTGAGGGACTGGGCGCCGGGCGCTCGCGGGGTGACGGCAAAGTAAAAGTCACCGGTGAGGCGCGGTATGCGGTAGAACATCAGCCGGGAAATCCGCTCTATGGCGTGGTGATCCAGTCTACTGTTGCCAGCGGCCGTATCAGCCGGATGTCTACGGAAAAGGCGCAGCAGGCCTCGGGAGTGGTGGCGGTTTATACCCATCTGAATAGCCTGAAGATCAACAAACCTACCGCGATTGCAGACGGCGGCGCGGCGCAGTCAACCTATACCCCGATTCAGGACGATGTGATTATTCACAACGGCCAGAACATCGGTCTGGTGGTGGCAGAGACGTTTGAGCAGGCAACTTATGCCGCCTCGCTGGTGGAGATCGACTATGAAACCTCGCCTGCACTGATTTTTGCCACCGATGAGGGTGTCGAACCGAAACCGGTATCGAAACAGGATATCGATATGGGCGATGCACAGGCGGCGATGCAGCAGGCCGAGGTGCGTCTGAGCCAGCGCTATACCACGCCGCGCGAATACAACATGCCGATGGAACCGCACGCCTGTGTCGCTGAGTGGCAGGATGGACGCATTACCGTCTGGGAGCCGAGTCAGTGGGTGGCAGGCGCGCAGGTGGAAATCGCCGAGTGGATGGGCATTGACGTTGAAGATGTGCGGATCATTTCGCCCTATGTCGGCGGGGGATTCGGGTCCAAGCCGGTGCCTTACACCCACGTCGCACTGGCCAGTGTGGCATCACGAGCGCTGAAGCGTCCGATCAAAGTGTCGCTGACCCGACCGCAGACCTTTACCGGTCTGGGCGGACGTCCCGCCACCTCGCAGCAGCTGGAACTGGGTGCCTCGCGTGACGGCAAAATCCAGGCGATTATCCAGCGCAGCTTCAGTGAAACCTCATTAATCGATGTATTTGCTGAGAACTGCAGCAAAGTCACCGCCCGCATGTATGCGGTGGGCAACGTCTCCGCCCAGCATCAGGTCAGGCCCATCAATACCGTGACGCCAGGCTGGATGCGTGCGCCAGGCGAAAACCCCAGCGCCTTTGGTCTTGAAGTGGCGATGGATGAGATGGCCTATGCCCTGAATATCGATCCGCTGGAGTTGCGTCTGCGCAACTGGGCGGACAAAGATTATCAGCTCGATCTGCCGTGGAGTTCGCGTCGCCTGAAAGAAGCCTATCAGAAAGGGGCTGAGGCCTTTGGCTGGGATAAGCGCATTATGACGCCGCGGTCGATGCGCGAAGGGCGTGAATTGATTGGCTGGGGCATGGCCTCTGGCACCTATCCGGTCAACAAACTGCCTGCTGAGGCAAAAATCATCCTGACCCCACAGGGTAAATTTGTGGTGCAGTGCGCCGGTGCGGATATCGGCACCGGGACCTATACCATCCTGGCGCAGACCGCTGCCGATATTCTTGGCGTCGCCTCCACCACCATTGAGGTTCAGCTGGGTGATACTGAGCTGCCGCGTGCCGGTGTCGCAGGTGGATCGCAGCTGGCGGGCAACGTGACCGCGGCGGTGAACGATACCGCCAGACGAATGCGCGACCAGCTGCTGAAACTCGCCAGCGAGCTGCCACAGTCGCCACTGAATGGCACTCCGGCATCTCAGCTCACGCTGAAAGGCGACGGGGTTCAGCATAATCTGCGCAGCGGTATGGCGGTCTCATTTGCCCGGCTGGCGACCCTGGCACCGGCGGAGAGTCTGACGGTGAAAGGCGGCACTTTCCCGGACGATCTGTCACAGAGCGAGCGCGACAAGATGGTGCGCAACCTTAATGACATGAGCCGCCCTGAAAAATTCTCGGCCCACAGCTGGAGCGCGCAGTTTGTGGAAGTGCGGGTCGATGAAGATTTCGGCACTATCCGGGTCAAACGGATGGTGGCGGCGCTCGACAGCGGTCGTCTCTACAACCCTAAACTGGCGCGCAGCCAGTGGATTGGCGGCATGATCATGGGCGTCGGTCAGGCGCTGATGGAAGAGGGCATCGTCGATCCACGCAATGGTCGGGTGATCAACAACAACCTGGCGGACTATCTGGTGCCGGTTAACGGTGACATCCCGAGCATTACCACCATCAACGTTGGCGAGCCCGATTTTGAGGCGACCACCATGGGCGGTAAAGCCGTGGGTGAGCTGGGTATCGTGGGCGTGGCGGCAGCGATCAGTAATGCGGTGTTCCATGCCACCGGTAAGCGGGTGCGCGACTTACCTATTACTCTCGATAAGATTATCTGAGCCTGTTCCTGACCTGCTGCCAGCAGGTCGATGTGAGGATATGCGGGCGCGGGCTGAAACCTGCGCCCGTTTTTCACGCTTAGCGGAGAGAAAGAGTGAAGATAGCGTTGATTGTGCTGGCCGCCGGGCTGAGTCGCCGTTTTCGCCAGCAGGCGGGTGAGCATAAGCTGCTGGCCGATCTGAATGGCAAACCGGTGCTGCAACGCACGCTGGAGCAGGCCGCTGCCAGTGGTCTTGACCTGTTTGTGGTCACGCGCTCGGACGCCGCTGCGCTTAAGGCGCTCTGCTCGCAGGCTACCCTGGTGCTGTGTGACAGCGGCGGGCTGGGCGAATCAATCGCCGCAGGTGTCAAAGCCAGCCGTGACTATGACGGCTGGCTGATTGCGCTGGGCGATATGCCGTTTGTCACGCCTGAAAGTTACCGCGCCGTCAGCGCTGCGCTGGCTTACGCGCCGATCGTCAGGCCGTGGATTGACGGCAGGCCGGGCCATCCGGTGGGCTTTCAGAACCCCTGCTACCCGATGCTGAGCACGCTACAGGGCGATGCCGGGCCGCAGGCGGCGGTGAAGTCACTCGCCGTCCGGTTGCCGCTTCAGGATCGCGGCTGTTTGTGTGATATCGATCTCCCTGCTGATCTGCAGTTAATAAAGGAATTTTCATGATTACGCTGGATCAACGTGTGATTAATGCGGCACTGAGCAGCTGCCAGGCGGGTCAGCAGGTCTGGCTCTGCACGGTGCTGCGCACCTATGGATCTTCGCCGCGCGCGCCTGGCACCCTGATGACGGTCAACGAAACGGGTGCTTACTGCGGATCGCTGTCGGGCGGCTGCATTGAAGAGGATTTTCTGGCGCAACTGGCGGCAGGAGCCTATCGCGCCAGCAGTCAGCGGGTGCGGTACGGTGAAGGCGGAATGCGTCCTGACGTCAGCCTGCCGTGCGGCGGCAGCCTGGAGATCGTCATTGAGTTTCTGCCGTCCGATGATGCCACGCTGGCGCTGCTGACGGCCATGCAGCGCGCGCTGAGCGGACAGCAGCCGATGGTGAAAATGATACGACCCGGCGAACGTGCGCAGTGGGAAGTGCTCGCCACTGACAGGGTGTTGCCTGCGCTGGATGCCAGTGAACAGCAGATGTTACTGCCGGTTGGTGCGATACCGGAACTGCTGATCGCGGGCTACTCGACTGTGGCATATGAGTGCATCCGGCTTGGGCAGATGCTGGGTTTTCACGTGCGGGTCTGTGAGCACCGACCGGAGATGCTGACGGAGCTGGAGAGCCACTTCAGCGCTGCGGACAACGTGACGCTGGTGTCACAGCATCCGGCGCGCTGGCTGGAGCTGAACGGCGCGCATGCAGCGGTGGCGATAGTGGCACTGACCCACGATCCCCGCATTGATGACCTGACGATGATGGAGGCGATCGCGACACCCGCGTTCTATATCGGCATCATGGGCTCGGCGAAAAACAGCGAGAAAAGACGGGCGCGACTGCAACAGATCGCCGGCATGGATCGTGCCGAACTGGACCGCATCCATGCGCCCATCGGCCTGCCTATCGGCAGCAAAACCCCGGCGGAGATAGCGCTGTCGGTGATGGCCGATATCGTCCGGGTGAAAAATCGCGGGCTGTCAGCCGCCTGAGTCCGACGTCGCCTCCGGTGCGAGCCGGTAGAGGTAGCTGCCCGAATAGGGGATCGGCAGGAAATCATGGAACAGCTGCCGCAATGTCTGTTCAGGATCGACATCGCGGAACAGTTGCGGATAGAGCGTGGTGGCGAAGAACTCTGTCGCTACCACGTGCCACGGACTGAGGTAAAAGTTGTGCCAGATTGCCCCGGCATGACCGTCCCGCAATGCCGTCAGCTGCTTCAGCGCATTCTGCTGACCGGTCAGCGCCAGCAGGCTCTGCCGGGTCTGCGCTGTTGTGACGGCGGGACCGAGTTTTAAGGCTCCCGCTTCATCGGCGCTGCCGGTGCCGGTGGCGAAGTAAAAGTCGGGCTGTGCAGCAATCACACTCTCCTCACTCAGCCGCCCGAACACGCCTTTGATCTGCTGACTGGCAATGTTGTCGCCCCCGGCAAAGCGCAGCAGCTCACCCAGGTTGCCATTCACCGACGTCACGCAGCATTCACTGCGCCGCCCGAGATGCAGCTGCAAAAGAACTTTAGGTTTAGCACCGTGATAGCCCGCCAGTCGGCTCTCAATGCGCTGCATGTGGCTGCGGTAAAAGCGATTGAAGTCAGCAGCCCGCTGGGGCTGATTCAGCACCTCGCCCAGCAGGGTCATGCTGCGCTCGGTATTTTTCAGCAGCTCAACCCGCAGATCGATCTTCACCACCGGGATATGCGCCGCGCTGAGCATCTTCTCCAGCACTGCTCCGCTTTCACTGCCGCGCGCCAGCTGCGGCAGGATCACCAGGTCCGGTTTCAGTGCGATCACCTGTTCGGGATTCATGTCATTGACGCCATCCAGACCCAGTACCGGAATTTCGTCCATCTGCGGAAACTTACTGGCAAAAATCTGCCAGGTCTGGGGATCATACTTTTTCAGATCCTGTGGCCAGCCAGCGATATGCTGCAGCGGATTGCCGGGTGTCAGCAGCGCGACGCTGTAGAGCATCCGGCTTTCACCCAGCACAATACGCTGCGGATGGTCGGGTATCTCTACCTTACGGCCGGTGATGTCGGTCAGCGTGCGGGCGTGTGCGCCAGCGCTGACCAGTATCACGCTCAGCATTAATAACGCACAGCGCAGCGATTTAAAATTCAACACGGGCCTGTACCATTAGTTTGCGGGTTTCACCTTCACGGACTCGCAGGTTGCCGCCGCTTGAACTGTAATAGTGCTGGTTAAACAGGTTATTGATGTTCAGACGCAGCTGCGTTTTTTCACCGAACAGGCGGTTGTTCCATGCCACGAAACTGTCTGCCACCACATAGTCGGGCAGGGTGAAACTGTTATCGGGATCGCCTGCACGGCTGCCGACATAGCGTGCACCGCCGCCGAGCCGGAACGAGCCGGGCAGGCTGCTGATTTGCATCTCATGACTGAGATAGAGCGCACCGGCATGGCGCGGCGCATTCTGCAGACGATTGCCATTGTTATCCGGATTAACCCGGTCATTAACGATCTCTGCCTGATCATAGCTGTAGTTCGCACTCAAATCCCAGCCGGGTGCAATTTCGCCGTTCAGCTCAAACTCAGCGCCGGTCGATCGGGCTTTATCAATGGCCCGCGTGCTGCCATTAATATTCAGCGACATCGCTTTTTCGTCTATCCGATAGAGCGCGACGGTGGCGAACAGTTTCGGCGAGAGTTGCCATTTACTGCCAACTTCCCAGCTGGTGCCCTGTTCCGGTTTGCCGACATTGCCATCATCATCCACGTCGGTTGACGGGGTGAACGACTTACTGACGCTGGTGTAGAAAGAGAGATCAGGTGTGAATTTGTAGATCACCCCCGCCTGCGGCAGAAACTTATTACCCTCATCATTCAGGGTTTCCACCTGCGGATTAAAGCCGCGCGAGGCGCGCTGTTCATAATGCTGATAACGACCGCCCAGCACCACAATCCAGTCGGGTGACACAGAAATACTGTCTTTGGCGTAGAGCGATCGGCTATGAATGCGGTTCAGGTTATTGGCTGCTGCGCTATTTTCCGTGCTGGCGTCCGTGACCGGTGACAGCAGGTCATATTCAGGCGTGTAATAGTTGAACTGGCGGTTGACCTTGCCCTGATACTGATGGGCGCGATAAGTCTGGTTCATCTCATAGTCGGTGCCCACCACCAGCGCGTGCTGCATACCCAGAATTTCGGGATTACCCAGCAGATCCCAGCTCAGATATTTGGTTTTGTGGTTAAACCCGCGATTGGCATCGGCGCGACGTGTGACCACGCCGCTGCTGGCGTTCACCGCCGTCACGCGCACTTCATTGTTGTCATAGCGCCGCTGGTTCCAGCCCAGGGTTAACCGGGTGCGCCACTCATCATTAAACTGCCAGTCATAATGAGCATTCAGGGTTTTGTTATGGCCCCAGGCGTGATTGGCTTTGTCATCCAGCCGATCTTTATAACCGATGTCGATCGGCTTGCCGTCGATAAAGGCCGTGCCGCGATCGTAGGGAATGTCATAGCGGTAGTCGGCATAGCTGATCAGAAAACTTGCCTGCTCGCCATACCATTGCAGAGAGGGTGCCAGCAGTGCGTGCTCTTCACTGCCAAAGTTGCGCCAGTAATCCTGATTCTGCTTTTCGGCGATCAGCCGGAAGGCGAAGCCGTTGCCCAGCGGGCCGGTGACATCCAGCGTGCCCGCACCGCCACCTTCACTGGCGTAACGTCCGCTGACGCTGGAGTGCCAGCTGTATTGCGGCTTTTTGCTGACCACATTGATAATGCCGCCCGGATTCTGAATGCCATACAGCAGCGAGGAGGAGCCTTTCAGCACCTCAACCCGCTCGGTCGTGGCATCGAAATTCAATCCCTGACTGCTGCGAATGCCATCCCGGTAGATGGAGCCATCGGCGTTGCTGCCAAATCCGCGTCGTACAAAGCCATCTTCGGTGCCAGCCAGCGTGTTCGCTTCGGTCACATCACTGACAAAGCGCATCGCATCCGCCAGTGAGCTTGCCTGGTAATCGTCCAGTTGCTGCTGCGTGACCACGCTGACCGACTGCGCCTCATCGATCCGCGCGGTCGGCATTTTACTGGCAACGCTACTCTGGCTGGCGCTGTAATTTACCTCTGAACTGGCATCCGCGGTCACGGTCATCTCCGGGGCGCTGTCGGTTGCTGCATTGACCTGTGGCAGCATGATGCTGCTGCAGATCGCCACGACCAGAGCGGGGTGCCGGGCCGGATATCGTGAGTCTTTGTTTTTCATTTTTCTTTTGGTGTCTGTTACTGACAGTTTCTGAAGCAAATACGCCCTGCATGACGGTCTGTCACTCAGGGCTTCCCTGGAGGTGGTCTGCAATATGCAGCGCTTTAAGCAGAGGAGAATCGCATCAGGGATCAGACATTATTTCGTCTCCCGGACGACAATACTTCTCATCTGTAATTGAGAATCATTCAAACATCCGATATTGTAGTAGTAAACATAATTTGAATAGAATTGGCTACATTATTGCCGTGTCGTTTATCGCTGCAAAAAGATTGGCTGGCAGTTTTATTTAATTGAAAATTATAGATATATTTTCATGGTGAGGTGATGTTCTTGGTTAAATCCACATCTTCTTCAGGTGAAATATAAAACAGCATGACGTTTTTACTACATCTCCCGGCCCTGAAACTATCTATTTAGCCAGACTAGCAATGAGTCTTTCACACATTTAACCCCAGTTGCAGGTGCAGCATGAAACAGAGCAGGCCCGTTAAAAACAGAGTGGATGTGGTGGCAGAACGTCTTCGCGCCCGTGAAAAGCAGCTTTCACCCCGCCTGCTGGCGGTGGCGCGCTATATCGATCAACAGCGGGAAACGGTGCTGGAGAGCACCGCGATGGAGATCGCTGTGGCGAATCACACCTCTGATGCCACTGTAATCCGCGCGATTCAGGCGCTGGGCTTTAGCGGACTGCGTGACCTCAAACAGACACTAAAGGCCTGGTTTGGTCCTTCGCTGACCTCTGAAGATAAGATGATCACTACCGTCAGTGAGGTGACCAGTGATGTGAACAGCGCCATCGACTTTATGCTGGAGGGCCACCGTCACGCCTGTGATGTGCTGTCGCAACCGCAGAATCGGGTGGCGGTAGCGGATAGCGTGGCGCTGCTGGGCGAAGCGCGGCAGGTCGCTATTTTTGGCATCAACGCCTCAGGTATTCTGTCGGACTACAGCGTGCGGCTGCTGAATCGTATCGGTCTGCCCGCCTTTTCCCTTAACCGTGCCGGAATTGCGCTGGCAGAGCAGATGCTGGCGCTACAGCGTGGCGACGTGCTGATCATGATGGCGCAACAGTCGGCGCACCGGGAAGGGACAACAGTGGTACGTGAAGCGAAGCGGCTGGATATTCCGATTATTCTGCTGACCAACGCCACCGACTCCTTTTCGCCCGCGAGGCGGATGTCGTAATCAATGTGCCGCGCGGCGGCGAGAATGGACGCATTCCCCTGCACGGCACGATTATGGTCTGTCTGGAGATGCTGATCCTGTCGGTTGCCTCAACGCTGCCACAGCGTACCGTTAAGACGATGAAACGTTTACAGGATCTTAATCGCGGGCTGAAGCCCGCCAGCAAAAAGTAGCCAGTGTAACGACGCCGTGGTGGGTTCCCGGTATTTCACCTGAACCAGCACGGCTGATCTTTAAGTCAAATTTCTCCGCTTTGCGAGCGCGATCCCGTATTTTCTGCCACCCCTTTCCTCAGCCGTCTACGCTTACAGCTTGCTGCGCCAGCCGGTGCGGTTCTTACTCATACTGACTTTCATTTGATTTGTGCGGAGCTGCTGATGAAACCCCTTCACGCGCAATACCTTTTCTGCTGTGCCACCCTGAGCCTGCTGTCGCCGCTGCCTGCGATGGCCTGGAGCGACCTCACCGTCTTTGGCGATAGCCTGAGTGATGGCGGGAACGTCGGGCGCTTTACCTATGATGGCGCGACCCATCCGCTCTATGACGAGATCGTAGCGCAGTCGCTGGGTGATAACCTGCGCCCTTCATCGCAGGGCGGAAGCAACTATGCCGAAGGTGGCGCAGTTGCGGTACCTGCAATTAATCCCCTGTTTAACACTCAGGATCAGCTTGATAACTACCTTGCGGCGCGAGGCGGACGAGCTGATTCGGACGGTCTCTATATTCACTGGATTGGCGGCAATGATTTAGCGGCGGCGGCTCTTGCCCCTCTCGCTGCCCGGCAGATAGTGGATAACAGCGCCAGTGCAGCGGCCTCACAGGTCAGCCGGTTGCTGGATGCCGGAGCCGGAACGGTGATTGTACCGACGGTACCTAATGTAGGGGCAACGCCCGCCCTGCTGCAGGCGATTCTGCAGGTGCTTGGCCCAGCGGCACAACCTGCCACGGCGGCGCTGTTTCAGTCGCTGAGCACCACCACTACGCCTGACCGTGCCGCAAGAGAGCAGGCGATTGAAACCGCGCTTGGCGAGGCGGCCGGACAAATCTCTTCAATTCCGCTGATCCGGGATGCCATTGCACAGCAGCTGATTGCCGCCTGGCAGTTACTGAGTCAGGAGGCGGCGGCCCTCACCGACCGTTACAACCAGGCTGAAGAGCAGGGGCTGGTGACCGCACGCGGGAACATCGCACGAGTGGATATCAATGGCCTGTTTAATGAGGTGATCGCTAATCCGGGCCTGTATGGACTCACGAATACGGCCGGAATGGCCTGTCCGCCCGGTGTCTCGGCGATGGACTGCACCTCCTCGACGACAGGATTTTCGCAGTCACAGCAGTATCTGTTTGCAGACAGACTGCATCCCAGCCCGGCGGTCCATGCGCTGATCGCCGATTACATTCAGTCGGTGCTGAATGCGCCGCTGCAGGTAGCTGCACTGAGTCAGGCGCCGTCGATGCTGGTGGGCGATGCGCGCAATACGCTGGATGGACATCTGCAGCAGCAGCGTCAGCAGCCCGCCAGTGCTGGCGAGTTTACTGTTTTCGGCGGTTATGCCGGGCAGCAGCGTGATTTCCGCGGCGACAGCCTGCAGGATGGCGATGCGACCAGCGCCAGCGGCACCGTGGGTGTGGGCTATCAGCTGACCGATCACTGGCAGGCCGGTGCCATGCTCTCTACGACCTCGCAACGTCAGGATCCCTCGTCGCGCTTTGATTACCGTTTACGCGGCAATCTGGTGGCACTCTGGAGTCAGTTGAATTATCTCGATCGGGGATGGATTAATGCGGACGCCCATTATGCCGATCTCGACTTTGATGATATTGAGCGTCAGATCAGGCTGGGACCGGCGACCCGCACGGAAAAGGGCAACAGCAATGGTAAGGTGCTGGGAATGCGGCTGCAGACCGGCTGGGATTTGCCGCTGGGTAGCTATGTTTCTACTGGCCCGGTGGCCAGCTATGCGCTCGACTACACCCAGGTCGATGGCTATAAAGAGGAAGGCAACAGCAGCACCTCAATGCGCTTTGGCGACCAGACGCTGCACTCTCAAATCGGCGCAGTGGGCTGGCGTATCGACAGCAAAGATTTGCTGATCAATCCCTGGGCGCAGGTCAGCTACAATCACCAGTTTGGTGACAGCGATTCGGCGGTGACCGCCGGACTGAAATCGACCCGCACCGCCTTTACCCGCAGCAGCGATTCCAGTGATGATAACTGGATCGATATGGCGGTGGGTGCGAGCGTGCCGCTTGGCACCTCGGTGAATGCCTTTGCGGGCGTCTCGGCGGTAACAGGCAACAGCGACATGCATCAGGTGACATGGAACGTCGGGCTTAACGCCCGCTTTTAACGGATCTGCTTTGCGGAGTGAAAAGCCCTGCAGACGTTGTCCGTCGCTCTCATAATGATAGCGGCGGGCGACGTTGCAGCAGATCTGAGCGTTCATCACACCCCGGATGCAGTCGGGTATAACTCTCTTCTGTGGCGTACCTTTTTCACGCTTCGATCAAAGCCTGCGCCTCCAGTTCGCGGACCCGCGGTATCACTTCGCGGCCAAAGAATTCGACCTCTTCATGAAAGTGCAGAAATGCCAGCAGCAGCAGATCCACACCGGCCTGCTTCAGTTCGATAATACGTTCAGCAATCTGCTGCGGTGTGCCAATCAGATTGGTTTTAAAGCCGTCGTTGTACTGCACCAGATCCTCAAACGACGATTTCGCCCAGTTCCCCTCTCCTTCGGGTGAGGCACTGCCAGCATTTTTGACCTCATGCTGAAAGCCTTTTACCGCATCCGGGTTGGCTTTGCTGATGATCTCATGAAGCACCGCCTGCGCCTGCTGTTCGCTCTCGCGGGCAATCACAAAACCGTTCAGCCCGATTCTGACCTGATGCTGATGACGTCCGGCTTTTTCACGGATATCCGCGACCTGCAGACGAACGCCGTCCGGGGTATTACCGTTGGTAAAATACCAGTCTGACACCCGGGCGGCCATGTCGCGCGCCGCGCGTGAACTGCCACCCTGGAAAATTTCCGGTAGCGGTGACAACGGCTTGGGTTTCATCACGTAATCGCGGAAGCGATAAAAATCGCCGGCAAAGCTAAAACTCTCTTCACGCCAGATGCCGCGCAGGCAGCGAATAAACTCTTCTGAACGCAGATAGCGCTCTTCATGATCGAGCCAGGGTTCACCAATTGCCTTGAACTCGCCCCGGAACCAGCCGCTGACAATATTAACGGCGATGCGTGGACCATAAAGATGGCTGATAGTGGCAATCTGCTTTGCCGCCAATACCGGATTCCACGGGCCGGGAAGCAGAGCGGCAATCACTTTTAATTTCGAGGTGTGACTAAGTAAATCCTGCGAGAATGTGACCGATTCATGCTGATTATCTGCGCCATATCCTGCAGTAAAGCGAATCTGCGTCAGCGCGTAATCAAAACCCGCCTGTTCAGCGATCTGCGCCAGTTTGCGGTTGTATTCGGCATCCCAGCGGGTACGCTGCTCTATCTGACTGATCACCAGTCCGCCCGAGACATTCGGCACCCAGTAGGCGAACTGTAAAGGTTGGTTCAGTGACATGGTTTTCTCCTGGCATATAGCTGGATTAATGGAACAGTTAAATCTTCCAAACTTTCAGATATAAAAGAAAAGACCAAGCAGTAACCATGCCAGAGATTAAATAATTGAAGTTAAAGGATTAAAATCCAGTTTTGCATAAGCGAGCTGTTGCAAATGCAGCAACACAGAAACAGCCCGGTTGCTGATGCAGCAGCGCTTCATGACCGCGCGTAACTGCGGCGAGGCCAGGGGCACTGAACCCGGCGGTATTCGCATATAGCCGCAAAGCGATGTGATAACGTAGCGGTTCTGTTGCAGAGCCGGAGGGCACTATGATTGTCAGACAGGCATCGCCCGAAGAGGCGCACCATTTATGGAACATCAGAAATCTGGCCATCCGTCATGGCTGCCAGCATGCTTATCCACCCGACGTGCTCGCCGCCTGGACGCCAGACCGCATGCCCGCCAGCTTTCCCGCAATGATCCGCATGAATCCCTTCTTCGTGATTGATGGTCCGGACGACGTACCGGTTGCTATGGGATCGCTGGACCTTGCCGCCGCCAGCGTGGAAGCCATTTTTACCCTGCCCGGATTTACCGGACAGGGAATGGCTGGGCTGATCATCGACACCATCAAAGCGGAGGCGCTGCAGCGTGGCTACCGCCGGTTGACGCTCGCGTCGACGCCGAACGCCGTGGGTTTTTACCAGCAGCATGGCTTCCGGCCGCTGGGCGAAAGTTTCTATCCATCAAAGCTGGCGGGCAGCGATTTGCGCTGTACTGAGATGGCGATTGATCTGTGAATGCCCGCTGCCGTCAGGCTGGCAAAGCAGAGAAAAAGTTTCCGGTGCAAAGACTTCGCAAGCCTCCGCCGGTAAGGTATAGTCCGCGTTTTTTGGAGGAATCATGCTGACTGACTCATCAACTCGTCTTAATAAATACATCAGCGAGAGCGGCATCTGCTCCCGTCGTGACGCCGATCGTTACATCGAGCAGGGCAACGTTTTCATTAACGGCAAACGCGCCACTGTAGGCGCGCAGGTATTTGCAGGCGATGTGGTGAAGGTCAATGGTCAGCTTATCGAGCCGCGCGATGAAGACGATCTGGTGCTGATTGCCCTGAATAAGCCGGTGGGGATTATCACCACCATGGAAGAGGGCGAGCGCGATAACATCAGCGATTTCGTCAATCACAGCAAGCGCGTCTTCCCGATTGGCCGACTCGACAAAGATTCTCAGGGGCTGATTTTCCTTACCAATCACGGTGATCTGGTCAACAAAATACTGCGGGCCGGTAACAATCACGAAAAAGAGTATGTCGTTACGGTCGACAAGCCGATCACCGATGAGTTTATTGCCGGAATGAGCGCGGGCGTGCCGATGCTGGGCACGGTGACCAAAAAGTGCAAAGTGAAGAAAGAAGCACCGTTTGTCTTCCGCATCACGCTGGTCCAGGGGCTGAATCGCCAGATCCGCCGTATGTGTAAGCATTTTGGCTTTGAAGTGACGAAGCTTGAGCGCACCCGCATCATGAACGTTAATCTCAAGGGGTTGCCGCTGGGGGAATGGCGCGATCTCACTGACGATGAACTCGTTGAGCTGTTTAAACTGCTGGAGAACTCCTCTTCAGAAGATAAACCAGCGAAGAAAACTAAAGCTCCGGCGAAACCGGCCGCCGCTAAAAAACCGCAGAAGAGTGCGTCGAAACCCGCTGAAAAAGCGGATGCGAACGGTGCCTCACGCAAGCGCTTTGTCCAGCCGGGACGTAAGAAGAAAGGGCGCTAATGCTGGCCCGATGCAGAGAGCGACTTTCCTGCTCTCTGCATCTGTAATCAGCGGATCATCACGGAATGATCCGGGCCGCCCGGAAGCGGGCAAACAGATCGCAGAACATCTTATCCGTTGCGCGATAACCGTGGAATCCCGCCCGCCGCAGCTTGCTGCCGTCGCCAAACATGTCGTAATCCCAGCCAAAAACAAAATCAGCGAAGACACCATCACTGAGCGCCAGAATATCGGGCTGGAGCAGCGCGTCGGCAGCGGCGATTTCCCGCCACAGCGTACGATAATCCTGAAATAGTTGCCGGAACGACAGCGAAACCGGCGGCGCGATCTCCAGTTCAAACCACGCTGCAATGACCGGCCACAGTTCACTCCAGCGCCAGAGATCGCCATTGTTGATATTAAACGCCTGATTGCGTGCGTCAGAAGTGCGTGCGGCCCAGATCGTCGCGTCGGCCAGCAGAGTGGCATCGGTAAAATCGACCATACTGTGCCAGGTTTCCGGCGAACCGGGAAAGCGTAAGGGCAGCCGCGCCGCGCGACAGATTGAAGCGTACAGCGCCAGACTCAGCGCCAGGTTCATGCTGTTGCCCGGCCTGTCACTGCCGACCACACCGGGCCGCAGCGCACTCCAGTGCCAGGCTTTACCTTGCTGTTGTGCGCTCAGCCAGTTCAGCTGCGCGGCGTTAAACTCAACACCCGGTACACCAGGATCGCTTTCCCGCGCCGGCGTTTTAAAGCGTCCGAGATGGGCGCCATACACTTTGTATCCCTGCATCAGACTGACATGCTCAAGTGGGGCGACATTTTCCATGGTCTGAACCAGATTTTGCAGCATGGCAAGATTCGGCCCGACCATGATTCCCCAGTCAGAAGCGTTCAGCCAGGCGCTGTAAAAGATATGCGTGACGTCGGTGAGTGATGCCAGCCGTTGCTGGCACTGCTGGCTATCGCGCAGATCAACCGCAATCACCTCTGTGCCGCTGACTGCATAGTCTGACCGATGCGTCAGTGCTTTGACCTGCCAGTGATCTGCTACCAGCGCCTGACTCAGTTGCTGACCGACAATCCCGCTTGCACCCGCCACCAGCGCAACCTTCTTATCCTGCGTCGTTTTCATGATCATTGCCCTGTTAAGAGAGAAGCTGCATTCTCACCTGCGTTTATTTCTGATTAAATCCCCTGAAACGGATGTCACTTATCAGGAAAATCAATAAATGCAGAACAAACTGAATGCGATTCAGACCTTCATCCGGGTGGCAGAAGCGGGATCTTTTTCGGCTGCGGCCCGGCAAAACGGCATGAAGCAGTCGGCAGTAAGCCAGCAGATCGCCGCGCTTGAAGAGGCGCTGGGGGTCGTGTTGCTGCACCGCACCACACGAAAAATGGCGCTGACGGAGCAGGGTCAGCATTATCTGCAGCAGGTCAGGCAGCTGCTCAGCGCGATGGAAGAGCTGGAGCAGCAACTACGGCCTGAGTCGCAGCCTCTTCACGGCAAACTCTATATGCAACTGCCGAGCGGCATCGGGCAGCGGCTTATGCCGCATCTGATTGCATTCCAGCAGGCGCATCCCGCGCTGCGTCTGAATATTGCGCTGGAGGATCGCCTGTCGGATCTCATTGGTGAAGGCGTTGATGTGGCAATCCGCCTCAGCGAATCGCCGCCCGCTACACTGGCTGCCCGTTCACTCACCACGGTTGAAACCGTGCTGGTGGCTTCCCCTGAGTGGATAGCGCGAAACGGCACGCCGCAAACTCCCAGTGACCTGCAGCACCATCCCCACATACGTTTTAGCGGCGTATCGCCCGATGCGCCGCTGCAGCTGGTGTCCGCGACCACGAGGGTGTCTGTGCCGGTGGAAAGTGCTTTTCGCTCTAACAACAGTGATGCATTGATGCAGGCCCTTGAAGCGGGGCTGGGGATCGGTGGGTTACAAACACTTATCGGCGCAGACGCGCTGGCATCCGGCCGACTGGTGCGGGTTTTACCGGACTGGCGGCTTCCCGACCGCTATCTTTATGCTGTGTTCCCCGATGCCCGCTTTATCCCGGATAAAGTGCGGAAGCTGGTCACGTTGTTAACTCAGGAGCTGGTGCGGTTGCAGGGAACAGGGCAGGGCGAGACCTAACGCCCAGGCTGTTTTACTGATCCGCATGGTGCAGCAGAACCCGGAAACGCTGAAGACGCTCGCGAAGCTCTGACAGGCGAGCCCGTAAGGCTGGCATCCTGTTTCATTATAGATGCCTCCGGTTTCCCCTCTCTGACGAATTTAAAACGCTAACCCCTCTCCCCAATCCGATAGTCCGTTCCACGCCACCCGCCAGATTTTAATGGGGGTCACATTCAGACCAACGACACTTTTCACCCTGATCAGGGCGTGGCAGGATAAGCGCAATCTATCAAGGAGTGTGCCTGATGTTACTGAAAGGTATGAACGATCCGCTGCTGAAAGCGTATCATCATCCCAAATCACGGATGATGATCAGCCGTTTCAGGGGGCTGGCGGGGGATCGAAGACTCAGTGACTGGCAGGCGTTCTGTATTCTGGTCACCGGCTTTACCAATTACTGGTATGTGCATGCAGGTCACTACACCATTAATGTCACACTGACTAAAACCCGCCAGTTCGACTTCCTGCAGGACTTTCTGCATTTCACGGTTACGCTGGATGGGTTAATTGGTGATGAACATTTTCGTAGTCCGGACTTTGTGCTGCCCCATTACGATGTGCCCTACGAATTCTGCCGCTGGCGTAACAAGCGCGGCTATGATGCGTTAACTACCTATGTCAGCAAGCAGGGTGTGAAATCCCATAAAGGGATATTTGTCGCCTCTGAAGGGGCTTCCCCGGAAGAGCAGGTGATGAAATGGGAAGGTGTGGTCAACGTCTATGACAAAACCTTTTTTAGCGTGACCAACTTCAGCACCACCCAGGAATTTCTGATCAAAGACATCAGTAAATCCATACAGGAAGGATTGCTGAAGCACCTGAGTTTTTACCGCGATCTGTTTCACTATATCTTCCCCTCACCAGCGGAGGCGCGGTTGCAGGCGCGCGATGACAGGCGCTATCTGGCTAAAAGATAGCGCCCGGGCATCTTTAGATCAGGTCAATGGGTTCAGCCGGGTCTGCTTAAACGTTGCAAACCCGGTAGTCAGCTGACCTCTCAGCGGTGTTTACCACTTCATCTCGCCGGTATTGACTTTGGCGCTGAGTTCCAGTGAAGCCGGTTCTGCCAGTTTCGGCCAGGCGGCTTTCATGGCGGTAATCACCTGCGCTGAGGTTTTATGTTGCGCCAGCGCCGCCTCAAAACTCTTCAGATAATTCAGGGTGAAATCCACCGCCTGTGAACCGGCCGGACGGGCACCGAGATAGTGACCCGGAATCACGTTCTTCGCGTTCAGGGTCTGCATTTCGGTCAGGATATGACGCCACTCAGCGCGGCTCTGAACGGTCTGAGTGTCAGCCGTCCAGACATGAATGCCCGAGGAGAGGGCGGTACCGCCCAGAATGGTGCTTGCAGACGGGATCCAGATATAAGCGGCGTATTGCTCCGGATGACGCAGCTCCAGCACCTCACCGTCGACGCTAAAGCGGGTCTGATGGGTCACTTCAGGCACAAACACCTTATCCGGCGCGCCCTGCTTCATCTGTGGACCCCAGTATTTCAGCTTGGCGTCATGCGTCTGCTGGATATGCTTCACCACCGCCGGCGCGGCAACCACCTTCACGTCCGGCCAGGCTTTAACAATTGGCTCCAGACCAAAGTAGAAATCGGGATCGCCAGAAGTGATCACAATTTCCTTTAACGTTTTTCCGCTCTTTTTAATCATCTCTGCCAGTTTTTCACCGTCCTGGGTGCTGAACTGGGCATCAAACAAAATCGCTTCGGTTGGCCCGGTAACCAGCGTTGAGGAGACGGCAAAGATGCCCTTTTCCTGCGGATTATAGGTTTGCAGTTGCAGGGTGGCCGCGCTGGCGGAGGCCGAGGCCAGCACCAGCATCACAGGTAACAGCGTAGTTTTCATTGAGGATCCTCAGAGATAAATGCCCGATTCAGGCAGGCGTAACGGGCGATGTTCAGTATCAGTGGCGCTATTCTACGCATCTGGCTATCTGTTAGAATTCCCGCAATCAGAGATGCTGAGTTTCATAATCCGAACAGGTGGAGTGGATGGACAGAGTCACGGCGGCAGCCGTTTTCAACCGGATATGTGAACTGGGCAGCCTGAGTGCCGCCTCACGATCGCTGGGGATCTCTCGCCCGATGGTCAGCCGTTATCTGGAGGAGATGGAAAAGTGGGCGGGAACGCGTCTGCTGCATCGCTCTTCGCGCCAGCTGACCCTTACGCCTGCCGGTGAGGCGATCCTGCAAAAAACCCGTCAGCTGGCCCTGCTCTCAGAGGCGATCCAGCAGGAAACCACCCAGGGCGTCCCGGCCGGAACGCTTCGCATCGCCTGCGCCCACTTTACGGCTCTTCATCTTGTCGGCCCGGTGATCCCCAATTTTCTGGCGCGTTATCCGGCACTGCGCATCGAGCTGGAAATTAACAATCAGCCAGTAAGCCTGATTGGTGAGCGTATCGATCTCGCTATTCGCATCACCGACTCGCCAGAGCCGGGGGCGATCGCACGCCGTCTTGGCGAATGTCACTCGGTACTCTGCGCCTCACCTGAGTATCTTAAGGCGCGGGGTAACCCGGAAACCCCGGACGATCTGGCTCAGCATAACTGCCTCTACTACAGTCGATTTGCCGGACAGAGCTGGCATTTTACGGCGGCTGGCGGGGAGAAAATCGCGGTTGCCGTCAGAGGAAATTTCAGTGCGGGTATCTCCTCACTGTTGTGTGACGCGGCGATAGCGCATTGCGGGATAGCGATGGTGCCTGAGCAGGAGGCTCGTCACGCACTGGAAACAGGGAAGCTGGTAAAATTACTGCCCGATTATGAGCCGCAACGCATCGGCATATGGGGGCTTTACCTGTCGCGTGAGCACCAGTCTGCCGCATTGCGGCTGATGCTGGAGGAGCTGCAAAGCAGAATCCAGAGCCGGTGATGAGAGGGGAGAGTAACCGATCAAAATGGAACCTTACTATGAGTGATAATCAAACCCTTTACTGGAACCCTATGGTGCCAGAACTGACCGTCACTGACTTTGCCGCTTCGCTGCATTTTTACACCGTGGTGCTGGGTTTCAGTGTGAGAATACAGCGCCAGCAGCCTGATTTTGCTTACCTCTGCTATGGAGAGGTGCAATTGATGATTGAGCAGTTCCACCCGCAGGGCTGGAACATAGCCGATCTGCGCTGGCCGCTGGGGCGGGGTATTAATTTCCAGATTGAAATTGATGATGTTCAGGCTGTGCTGACGCGTTTGCAGCAGCATGCTGTTCCGCTCTATCGGCCGCTTCGGGACAACCACTATGACACCGGTGAGACCACCGCCTGTCAGCGGGAGTTTCTGGTGCAGGACCCCGATGGTTATCTGCTGCGTTTCAGCCAGTATCTGGAATAAGCTGAACGTGTTTTGGCAATATTAATCAGCAGGAGAATGGCTTGAGTAAAATAGACATTCTCTTCGGATATTTTATATTGACTGTTCAATCATGATCAACGGAAGCCTTTAATAGCAGCGTAGTAAAGTCATCTAAAGCGCGAAGAGTTACCTGCTGTTTACCACCGTCACATTAATCATGACCTTTTCCACTAACGGAAGGCGCATTAATAGCGTGTTAACTATTGCAACGCGTCATTAAGTCACAGGCAGCCGTGATTTGCTGCTACAAGGCCATAATAAAAAATGAATGTAAGAAAGAAAATTTATCCAGCGATGGTCTACACTCTCGTTAGCTGGCTGGATTAGGATTATTCTTAACAAAAGTTTTTTAAGGGATTTCATTGGGCTAAGCGTTTGTACATTTACATTTATTCGTTCACTCAGCACTTAATCTTTGGGAATGTGAGCCGATAACAGGTGATACATACTCAGGAGGACGCACAATGAAATCTTTTTTATCTGTCTGCATTAGCACGTTGCTGATTGCCCTGGCCGGACCGGTTATTGCGGATTCAAATTCAGGCATGCTCACCTTCAGCGGAGCCATTATTAATGGTTCATGTAATATGAATGTCGGAAAAAATCCTGTCGTGTTTGACTGTTTTGATCCCGCCAGTGGTAAGGCTGTGGCCACTACTGCTGACCTGATGAATCCTGAATCGCTGACCAAATTACCTCTGGAAGTAAAAATGCACTGGTTTAATCCTGAAAAGAGCAAAGGGATACTTTACGTTACCTATCTTTAACGCTTCTCTTGAGGTTTTATTCTGAACGACAGTGCAATAGCTTAGCAGCAACGGTGATATGGAATCTAAAGATATAAACCCATAGCTCATACAGGGTTTATCATTAAGTCACCAAGAGCCAGTGAAGTATCTTTTGTGAAATTTTTAAGTCAGCATCGGGGAATTCAGTTTACCGTATTCATCATCAGAAGATAATGTGTGCATCTTATTAATCCCTTGCATAATCGAGGGTTAATATGCGTTGCATCTGTTGATATGCAAAAAAACCCACCTTTGCTGTCAAAGGTGGGTTTAATTTATAAAAAGCTTGCGTGAAGATCAGTAAGAGTCAGAAGAGCGCTGAGTAAAATATTTCGTGTTCTGACGCTTCTCCTTTTTACGACGCAGCACCAGGCTGGTGGTAATAATCAGCAGCGTCAAACCGCCGGTTGCCAGTAATTCAGCCTGATGTTTCGCATCAAACAACATGATTATCAGCACCGTGACGATAAACAGGATAGTGACCCACGTCAGGCCAGGAAATAACCACATCCGGTAACTCAGGACTTCACCCGCTTTCTCGCGCTTTTTACGCAGCACCAGGTGGGACGCAGCGATCACCAGATAGACCAGCAGTGCAATCGCTCCCGACGTGGCCAGTAAAAATTCAAACACCACGCTTGGCGCCAGATAATTGGCGATCACCGCCAGAAATGCAGCCGCGGTAGAGAGCAGCACAGCAATCCACGGCGTGCCGCTGCGATTGGTGCGTGAGGCAGCCGCCGGTGCATCTTTGCGGCGTGACAGGGAGTAGAGCATGCGCGATGAGGTATAAAGCGCAGAGTTAAGACAACTGCACACCGCCATCAGCACCACCAGATCGACAATCAGCCGGGCGTGCGGGATGTTCATCGCCTGTAACACCGTCTGCCATGAACCCTGTTCAACCAGTCCTGGCGCATTCCACGGCACCAGCGCCACTACAAAGAAAATCGACAGCAGATAGAACAGCGCAATACGCCAGATGACGGAGTTAGTCGCCTGAGTAATCTGCTTGCCGGGATTCTTCGACTCTGCGGCGGCAATCGTGACAATTTCTGTGCCCATAAAAGAGAACATGGTGGTCAGGATGGCAGCCACCACCGCGCCGATACCATTCGGCATAAATCCGTGAGTGTCATAGAGATGCGACAGGCCGCTGGTATTGCTGTCAGGCAGCAGACCAAACACTGCCGCACCTGCCACACCCAGGAACAGGATGATGGCAACGACCTTGATTAATGCAAACCAGAACTCAAACTCACCATAATTTTTCACGCTGAGCAGATTAGTAATGGTCAGCAACAGGGTGATAGCAAACGTGAACTGCCAGATGGCGACATCGGGGAACCAGGCATGAAGAATGGTTCCCGCAGCGTTGGCTTCCAGCGGGATCACCAGCACCCAGAACCACCAGTAGAGCCAGCCGATGGTAAATCCGGCCCAGCGTCCCAGCGCTTTATCGGCGTAGGTTGAGAACGAGCCTGAATCGGGTGAGGCGACGGCCATCTCGGCCAGCATCCGCATAATCAGGACCACCAGCGCACCGGCAGCGGCATAAGAGATCAACACCGCGGGGCCCGCTTCAGAAATAGCATGGCCGGAGCCAACAAACAGCCCGGCGCCAATCACGCCCGCAATTGAGAGCATACGCACGTGGCGCGGTTTCAGGTTTTGAGCCAGCGAATCTGCATTCGCACTCTGAGTCATCGTCATGTAAACGTCTCCTGTCGACGTCCGGCCTGGATGGCCGGACGAACGGGGATGAACTTGCGTTAACGCGTCAGCGAAATCAGGCCGGGACGACGGGATGTCCGGCGGGTGCGACACAGAGATCGATCACCGTGGAGAGAATGGTCAGCGCCTGGCTGAACTGCGCATCCGGAATGGTGAGCGGGTAGAGGAAGCGGATGACGTTGCCTTTGGCTCCGCAGGTCAGCAGCAGCAAGCCCTGTTCCATCGCCATCTTCTGAACCGCCTGCGCGGTGCTGGCCTGATAGAACTCCATCGCCACCATCGAACCCAGCGCACGCACTTCAGCAATATCCGGATGTTTGCGTTGATGTTCCTGGAGTTCTGCTTCAAGCCGGGCACCGAGATCAACGGCGCGCTGGCAGAGCTGCTCCTCTTCAATTACATCCAGCACCGCATGGGCCGAGGCGATAGCCAGCGGGTTTCCGGCATAGGTTCCGCCCAGACCACCTGGTGCAGGTGCATCCATCACCTCTGCACGACCGGCGACCGCGGAGAGCGGCATCCCGCCTGCCAGGCTTTTCGCCATGGTGATGATATCGGCCTTCACCGGGTAGTGTTCCATGGCAAACAGCTTGCCGGTACGGGCAAATCCACTCTGGACTTCATCCGCAATCAGCAGAATGCCGTGACGGTCAGCCAGCTCCCGCAACTGCACCATAAACTCTGCAGGTGCCGCATGGAATCCACCTTCGCCCTGCACCGGCTCCAGCACGATCGCGGCGACGTCATGGGGCGCAATGTCCTGCGTAAAAATTTCTTCAAGGCTGGTCAGTGCCGCCTCGATGCTGATCCCCTGAACCGCGCTGGGATAGCGTGCATGGAAGACTGACGGCGGCATCGGGCCGAAATCCCGTTTGTAAGGCGCCACTTTTCCGGTCATCGCCATGGTCATAAAGGTGCGGCCATGGAATGCGTTACCAAAGGTGATGATGCCGTGACGGCGGGTATAGGCACGCGCCACTTTAACAGCATTTTCTACCGCTTCCGCCCCGGTGGTGAAGAAGGCCGTTTTCGCCGCACCGGCGATGGGAACCCGCTGATTAATACGCTCGGCCAGTGCGATGTAGCTTTCGTAAGGGGTGATCTGGAAAGCCGTATGGGTAAACTTTGTTAATTGATCGGCAATCGCCTGTTCAATGCGTGGATGGCGGTGGCCGGTGTTCAGTACCGCGATGCCGCCCGCGAAGTCGATCCAGCTATTACCCTCCTGATCCCATAAGGTGGCGTTCTCTGCCCGGGCAACGTACCAGTCGCACAGCGTACCGATACCTTTGGGGAGAGCCTGTGCTTTGCGCTGCTGCAACAGGTTATTTTTTTCGCTCATTTATTCCACCTCGTTAATATGCGTGTTTACAATTCCCGACAAACACGTTTATTTATGCCTGAGGCGTGGTGAGTTGCCAGAGCCAATTGTCAGAGGAAAGGTGGAGCCAATTGCGACTCTTATACGCAGATCATCTATTAGCGCGGTTACAGTTTTTAAGAACTGGCTCATTACATCAGCGGCTGCTGAACTGCATGCAGGCCGCGATCGCTGAAGAGGTGTTTCCGCGCGGAAGCCGTTTACCGCCAACCCGCGATCTGGCGCGCGAACTGGGCGTGTCGCGAAACACGGTTATGCATGTTTATGAGAGCCTGATGGCGCAAGGCTATGTTACCGCGCGGACCGGCAGCGGCACCTGGATTGCAGAGACGCTGCCGGAAAACTCTCTGCAGAGCGATGCGATAGCCGACCTTCAGGCGGTGAAGGCGCAACGACCGGCAACGCTGTCGAAGCGTGGCGCCAGTCTGCTGGGGCATGCTACAGCATCGCCTTACCAGTGGGGCGCGTTTGTCCCTGGCGCGCCGGATGTGACCGAATTCCCCCATAAGCTGTTTAGTCAGATTCAGGCGCGTCTGAATCGCGAACCTGACGTTCACCGCCTGGTCTACAGCAGCGGAGGTGGCTGTCCCGATCTGCGCCATGCGCTGGTGGATTATCTGCGGGTGGCACGCTCAGTGCGGGCCGATGCTGACCAGATCCTGATCACCGAAGGGGTTCATCAGGCGGTTGATCTGGTGACGCGGGTGTTGTGCGATCCTGGCGATCGGGTCTGGATGGAGGAGCCAGGCTACTGGGGAACGCGCAATCTGCTGCGCATGAATGGCCTTAAGATTCGGGCGATGCCCGTGGATGAGCAGGGACTGGTGCCGGACAGCGGCCCGGCACCAAAGATGGTGTTTGTGACGCCCTCTCATCAATATCCGCTGGGTGTGCATCTGAGTCTGGCCCGTCGTCAGGCATTGCTCACCCTTGCACGTCGCCATCAGAGCTGGATTGTGGAAGATGACTACGACAGCGAATTTCGTTTTTCCGGCCAGCCTCATCCCTCACTGCAGGGGCTGGAAGCGGATGCGCCGGTCATTTACATGGGAACGTTCAGCAAAACGCTCTATCCCGCGCTGCGCATTGGCTACATGGTGGTGCCGAAACCGCTGGCACAGCCGTTGCGCATCGCCGCGGCAGAGCTCTATCGCGGCGGACATCTGCTGATTCAGCGTGCGCTGGCGGAGTTTATCCGGCTGGGCCATTACATGGAGCATATCCGCCGGATGCGCCTGCTTTACCGCCAGCGGCGGCAGTTTCTCTGCAGGCTGATCGAGCGCTATCTGGGGCCAGCCTTTTTACCGGCATTCAATCATGAAGCGGGGCTGCATCTGGTGATCCCGTTGCCAGCAGGCGCGGATGACGTGGCGATAGCCGCGGAGGCGCTAAAGCGCGGCGTCAAAGTACGGCCACTTTCGCAATATTATATGCACCCTCAGGAGGCGCGCGGATTGCTGCTGGGTTACGCCTGCGTCAATGAGCGGCAGTGTCAGGATGCGTTTGGCACACTTAAAGCCTGTCTTGCGTCCGCCGGAATGGTGTTCACTCCACAGCGCTAGCGGGTTCAGGGGCGCTTGTTTTGAAGGAGGGCGGTTTTACTGCCGCCTCTGTGCTAACGCATTGACATTTAATCAGAGTCACCGAGAATACTCCTCTTTGCGCCCCGACCAGACAATACCGGAGTCTATCATCGCCTTTAATCCCTTTACTGCACCGGCCCGTGCGGCTATTAAGCGAGGCGCCGCGCTGGCTGCCGCGTTGTTGCTGGTCAGTTGCGCATCCGAGCCGCCGAAATCGCTGGTCACACCTTTTCCGCCCGTGACGAAACAGCCGCTACCGACGCCCGGCAAGCCAGCACAACCTCATGCGCAGGAACCGATGCGGGGCGTCTGGTTAGCCACGGTCTCGCGTCTTGACTGGCCGCCGGTTGCGTCGGTAAATGGCACCAGTCCGGCGCAGCGTATCCGCCAGCAGCAGCAATCGCTGATCGACAAGCTGGATAAGCTGAAAAGCCTGGGCATCAACACGGTGTTTTTCCAGGTTAAGCCTGATGCCACTGCGCTCTGGCCCTCAAAAATCCTCCCCTGGTCAGATATGCTGACAGGAAAAATTGGTGAAGATCCGGGCTATGATCCGCTGCAGTTTATGCTGGATGAGGCGCATAAGCGCGGTATCAAAGTCCATGCCTGGTTCAATCCTTACCGGGTTTCGGTAAACACTAAATCGTCTACCGTCAGCGAACTCAACCGCACGCTGTCACTGCATCCGGCCAGCGTTTTTGTGCTGCATCGCGACTGGATCCGCACTGCAGGCGATCGCTATGTACTCGATCCGGGTATCCCTGAGGCGCGTGACTGGATCACCAGTATTGTGGCCGAGGTGGTGGCGCGTTATCCCATCGACGGTGTGCAGTTCGATGACTACTTCTATGCTGAATCTGCCGGTTCACTGCTCAACGATAATCAGACCTTCAGCCGCTACGGTCAGGGGTTTGCCAGCAAAGCGGACTGGCGGCGTCACAATACTCAGCAGCTGATTGAGCAGGTGTCACGTACCATCAAACAACTGAAGCCGGACGTGGAGTTTGGTGTCAGCCCGGCGGGCGTCTGGCGTAATCTGTCGCATGATCCTGCCGGTTCCGATACCCGCGGAGCGGCGGCGTATGATGAAGCTTTTGCCGATACCCGCCGCTGGGTGCAGCAGGGCTTGCTGGATTACATTGCACCTCAGCTCTACTGGCCTTTTTCCCGTCAGGCGGCCCGATACGATGTGCTGGCAAACTGGTGGGCAGAGGTCGTGAAACCGACTAAAACCCGGCTCTACATCGGCCTTGCTCTCTATAAAGTGGGCGAGCCGTCAAAAGTTGAGCCTGACTGGACACAGCAGGGCGGCGTACCGGAGCTGAAAAAGCAGCTCGACCTTAATGAATCGAACCCCAATATTGATGGCACGATTCTGTTCAGAGAGAACTATCTGAATCAGCCGCAGACTCAGCAGGCGGTAAGCTATCTTAAAAGCCGCTGGGGAGGCTGAGAAACGCCGCGACAGCATGACCAGTGCGGTTAAGTTTTTCCTTGTGACTTGCTGCTATTCTTGCGCTTTATATGGGAGGAACCATGAGCGAACTGATTGATATTTTTACAAGTCACAAAAGTGAACGCAGTTTCACTGAGCAACCTGTCGATGAAGCTGTGCTGGATCGGATTATCAGTACCGCTTATCGCGCACCGACATCAGTAAACTCGCAGCAGGTTTCTGTGGTGATCACGCGTGATGCTGGACGTCGCGCACAGATCGCCGCCATTGCAGGCGGTCAGCCGTGGATTGCCAAAGCACCGGTGTTTATCACCTTTGTGCTGGATATGCATAAATCAGCCGTGGGAATGGCCGCTGTCGATCAGCAGCAGATCGCCCATCAGAGCATTGAGAGTATCGTGTCGGGTTCTACCGATATCGGTATCGCGCTGGGGTCGGTAATGGCGGCTGCGCGTGCCGAAGGTCTGGGAATTGTGCCAATTGGCGGTATCCGTCGCGACCCACAGGCGATGATTTCACTGCTGGAGCTGCCGCCGCTGACCTTCCCGGTGGCGGGTGTGGTAATCGGTCACGTAGACGAACCGGCTCATCAGAAACCACGTCTGCCTCTGGCGACGTTCCGCCATGATGAGATTTACCAGACGCAGGGTCTGGAGCAGCAGATTGCAACCTACAACGATGAGATGGTTCAGCACTGGAAGACGATTGGTCGTAATGACGGTGAGAGCTGGAGCGAAAGCGTCAGCGGTTACTATAAAAACATCTACTTCCCGAATGTACTGCCAGCACTGCTGAAGCAGGGTTTTGGCACAGATAAATAGTTCGCTCTCGTTATTGAGTGAATAGAAAAAGGCCATCCGTAGCGTTTACGGGTGGCCTTTTTCATTTTGTTACTATAACGAAAGGTGACTTTCCACGTCGTAACACATAATTTCCCTTTTAACCGAAGCGCAACTGCCTCTAACACTTACCTTCCAGGGAAATAACATGTCTCAGCGTTCACTCTACGCGCTCTGTTTAATGAGCTTTTTTCTGGCCGATGTCCGCGACGGCCTGGGGCCATTTCTGGGCATCTTTCTTACGGAGCGACACTGGCAACCCGACGAAATCGGTCTGGTAATGACCTGTGGCGGTATCGCCGGATTACTTGCTACGCTACCGGCAGGGATCGCCGCCGATGCGACCCGTCATAAAAAAATCATTGTGCTGCTGGGCTGTCTGGTGATTACCGTTGCCACACTGCTGCTGTGGTACAGCAATCAGACCTGGACGGCGATGGTCTCTCAGGTTGTAGCAGGCCTGGCTGCGGCGTTTATCGGCCCGACTGTGGCGGGGATCACCTTAGGGCTCACGGGTCAGCGCGGCTTTAACCAGCAGATGGGACGCAACGAGGCGTTTAATCATGGCGGGAATACGATTGCTGCATTGCTGGCCGGTTTTTCAGCCTGGTACTGGGGCATGGGTGCCGTTTTCATTCTTATGACGGTAATGGCGGTTTTCGCTGCTTTCGCTACGCTGGCAATTCGCGGAAATGAGATCGATAACGATGTGGCGCGCGGTTATGAACCGCATGAAGAGCGTCAGCCAGCGCTGCACTTATCAATGTTGTTGCGAAACCCGGCGCTGATGATCGCCGGTTTGACGCTGCTGCTGTTTCATCTTGCCAATGCCGCGCTGCTGCCGATGCTGAGCATGCGCGTCGCCTCGGCAGGCGGCCAGGCGGCGATCAGTCCGGGCCTTTACGCGGCGGCAACGGTGGTGATTTCCCAACTGGTGATGATCCCGGTCGCGCTGTGGGTATCTAAACGCGTTGATACGCACGGCTATCGCCTGTTTATCATGATCGCCCTGATGATATTACCGCTGCGCGCGGTTCTCGCCGCCGGCTTTGCCGGGCCGATTTTTGTCATTCCGGTTCAGGTTCTGGATGGTATTGCGGCCGGGATTCTCGGTGTGGCGGTGCCAGGCTATATTGTCTCCCTGCTGCGGGGTACGGGTCATGTTAACGCCGGGCAAAGCGTTATTATGCTGATGCAGGGCGCAGGTGCCGCGCTGAGTCCCGCCATGACGGGCATGATCGCCGCACGTTATTCTTACAGCACCGCGTTTGCGGTACTCGGCGCAATTGCGCTGGCAGCGCTGATTCTATGGTGGCGCACCGGTAGCGCCCCAGCCGCCCGTCTGGCCTGATCGGACACAAAAAAGGCTGCCCATTGGGCAGCCTCTTCTGGCAAATCCGTTTGCGACCATCCGTTATTTATACAGTTCTGCGGTCATGTGAACACGGTTGTTGGTGTTCGCTTCCGTAATTTTATACTGCGCACCCTGTTCCTGAGCCTGAGCAGCAATTTTTGATTCTGCGCCATCCAGTGTGGATGAGGTGACAGAAACGCTCTCGGCAAAGCTGCCAAAAGAGATCAGAGAAAGAGTTGCGAGTGCGGCGATTGAAAGTGCTTTTACGTTTTTCATGGTCATATTCCTGAGTTATGAATTGGGAGGATGTTTGCCTCCGATGGGAATAATAGTAACTCAGGTTATGATATCAATATTAACTATTAGTGCGGCAATGGTGATCGTGCTAATTGTTTATCTGAGGATCAGACAGCGACTGTGCCGTCTCCGTTATCAACGCCCTGAACCAGCGATGGGCAGGATCGTCGCGATAGCGTGCATGCCAGCCCATTTCAACCGGAAAGGTGCCCAGGTCAACCGGCGCGGGAATGATTCTGAGCCGCTGATCGCGTGAAAGGTGCTGACAGATCAAACGCGGCAGGGTCGCGCAGTAGTCCGTGACCGCAATCATTTCCGGCACGGCCAGAAAGTGTGTGACGGAGACTGCAACCTGACGACGCAGGCCTCGCTGTTCAAGCGCCTGATATAAACCGGCGCGCATACGGCCAGGCGGCAGAACGTTGACGTGCTTTAGCTGCTCATATTGCTCCGCGCTGAGGTTTTCGCCCACCAGCGGATGATCGGCGCGTATCACGCAGGCCAGACCTTCATTCATCAGGTGCTGAACGACGAGATTGTCGGGCGGCTCCACGATACGGCCCAGCACCATATCGGTATTACCTGAAATCACACCGGTTTCAGTGACGTCATTGCCAAAAGGAGTGAGGCGGAGTCGGATGCCGGGCGCACAGCTCCTCAGACGAGCCACGATGGCAGGCATCATGATGAATTCGACATAGCTGTTAGGCGCAAGCGTGAAGAGCCGGGTGGCATGAAGCGGATCAAAGTCCTGCTGGCCAAGAATAACCTTGTCGATCGATGACAGCGCAGCACCGACCACCTGAGCCAGCTGTTCCGCTTTCGGCGTCGGTCGCATCCCGTAACGCTCGCGGATAAATAGCGGATCGTTGAGCGTTTCACGCAGCCGGTTTAATGCATTAGAAAGCGCCGGCTGGGTTATGCCAAGCCGTTCCGCTGCGCGGGTAACGTTGCGCTCTTCCATCATGACCAGCAAAACTGGCAGTAAATTCAGATCGTATTTCATTAAGCTATAATGCTATGTGAATAACTGAAATTGAAGAAATAAATTTCATAAATATTCGTAACCCCTCCATGATTAACGGGTCAACGCAGAAGATAGCGGCTCAGACGCTGGTTCTGACTATCCTTACACCTGAAACCGACTAACTGTTATATGGAGCGGAAATGAAAATTTTAATGGTTTTGACCTCGCATGATGAGTTGGGCACCACTGGCAAGAAGACCGGTTTCTGGCTGGAAGAACTTGCCGCACCTTACTATGCATTTCTTGATGCGGGCGCAGAGATTACCCTGGCTTCACCGAAGGGCGGACAGCCTCCACTCGATCCAAAAAGTGATGAACCCGATTCTCAGACTGATGAAACCCGCCGCTTCCATGCCGATTCTGCTGCTCAGGCAGTACTGGCCTCGACCGTCAAGCTTGATACTGTTGATCAGGAAGCGTTTGATGCCGTTTTCTATCCAGGCGGCCATGGTCCTTTATGGGATCTGGCAAACGACAAACACTCCATTTCGCTGATTGAGCAAACCCTGCAGGCGGGCAAACCGGTTGCGCTGGTCTGTCATGCTCCAGGTGTCCTGCGTGATGTGAAAAATGCTGATGGCACGCCTCTGGTCAAAGGAAAGAAAGTTACTGGCTTCACGAACAGTGAAGAAGAGGGCGTTGGCCTGACTGAGGTGGTGCCGTTCCTGGTTGAAGATGTGCTGAAACAGAACGGGGGTCTCTACTCACGAGGCGATGACTGGCAGTCCTATACGGTTCAGGATGGCTTGCTGATTACCGGTCAGAACCCAGGTTCATCAGCCGAGACCGCGAAGGTTTTACTGGCAAGCCTGGCGAAATAAAGATCTTTACAGCATGCTGAGTTTTGAGGGCGCCTGCGGGCGCCTTTTTTTATTGCTACCGTTAAGTGTCAGGATAGATAGTGACCTGCTTAATTATTCAGGTTGAATAGATTAGGGCTCAATTTTTCTTAACATTGATAATAAATTTACGGGCGTTTCAGAGCTAAATGATTGCCTGAAAAATTCACTGCAAATATAAACATGTTTTTAAAACCAGTGTTGACATCGTTTTTTATATCCGTAAAGTAGGACTCATCAGCGGCGTGCAGTTGCCCTGATAAACCGGAAACAAAAGCATTATGAGTAAAGTAAAAAGGCCCGACAAATTTGTGAGTTGAACTTGTCGGTGGTTCTGTTAAACATTGTTCTTTAAAACTGTTCGTTAGTTAAGATAACCCTGTTAAATGGAGTCGAAGTAAGTCTTTAAGAAGTATGTAGTATCGCGTCGCGATGATGTAAGGCCTCGTAGTTCTGAACGTTACGTTACGACAGGATACGATTGCGGTTTAAACGTCGTAATGAAAGTAAGGCAACGCATCAAAGAGTATATATCGCGATGGGGGTGTGCAGATTTATACGGGCCTGACCTGTCTTTGTCTCCTGAAAGACTATCAGGTGGTTGAAACCGATAATAATAGTGACATTTCAGTATCGTGATCATTATTATCCGCAGGATCTGTTCATAAATAGCAGTATCGAAGTAGTACCTATCAATTAAGTTAGTTAATGGTAAACGTAAAATCTGTAGTACCTTAAAAGCCCTGGCTATTTCAGTCAGGGCTTTTATCTTTTTACGATGTCTGTCAGTTCTTTTCAGAACGTAAATATGAGTAATTAACATTATCAAAGCAGCTTTTATCGATAATATTTAAAGTGATTCACGCGCGATTTATTCTCCTGCTATTGTTTCCTCAGTTCAACACTCTCTTTCCTGATCTCCCCAGCATCAATTTTTACCCCGCTATCGACATAGCAAAGCGCGATTTTGCCTTTTCGACGTCGGACAGAATGCGACATAACGCCCCGTTGTCCTGTCTGTTGCTTAAACAAAATCGCAAAACAGTGAGCCGCAGTCCGCTATCCCTGTTAATACACCACCGTTTTAGCCACGGACGCCAGTCGTTCACGCAGCCACTCATGCCCTTTGTGATGATGGGTTCGGTTATGCCAGGCCATGATTTTGCTGAAGCCGGGGATGACCAGCGGTGCTGGCAACATGACCAGACCCGTAGTGTCGACCGCCAGTCGTTTCGGTACCACGCTTACCAAATCAGTGACGCGCAAAATTTCCGGGAGCACCAGAAAACTGCAAACTGAGAGCGTTACCCGACGGGCCCGGCCAATCGCAGCCAAAGCCTGATCGGTAATCCCTTGAAAATTTCCACCGGGCCACGAAACCAGCGCATGATCCTGCGCACAGAACTCATCCAGCGACAGCGTCGCACTGCCCGCCAGAGGATGATTTTCACTCAGCAGACAAACATATTCTTCATTGAACAGTTGCTGCATATGCAATGTCGTCGGCGTGGTCTCTGGCGTCAGCAACGCCACATCAACGTCCCCATGTTCAAATTGTCCTGACAGGGTCTTATCTGGCAAAGTAATGATGAAAACATAATCAACCCAAAAAAGGAAAATGCATATGTTATACTTTTCAAATTATTGAAAAATAAGATCTATGTCCAAAATATACTGAAGAAAGACTTACTCAGCATGGTGATAGATGACTGATAGATTTCTCACATAAAAACTATTCATCTATAAGATTTAATTAGTAATTTATATGAAAATATCTCTTTTCTGGAGTCTATAGCCTTCAGGGAGCCGGGAAGGGTTTTTTAATGGGTTTTTAATTTACCCATCGCAAACCTTTTCCGTTTTCAGATGGCAAAAAAATCAATCTGCGTCATAGTCAATATTCACCGAGTTATTGCGCTATACCTTTCTTTTGAAATTCATCTGCGCCTGTTAAGTGCGCTATTCAAACAGAGGTTAAAATGTCTGCAGAATCTCCAGAGAATATCTCCAGCGATCTTTCTCAGTTCGTCGGTACGCATTTTGTCTATACCTATGATAATGGCTGGAAATATGAGTGGTATGCTCGCAACGAAACCACCTGCGACTACCGCATTCATCAGGGACTGGTAGGTGGCCGCTGGGTGACCAACCAGAAAATGCACGCGATTCAGTTCGCCCCTGGCATCTACAAAGTAGACTGGCATGAACCCACCGGCACCTGCGTCAGCCTGCTGTTTGATCTGAATCGCACCCTGGTTCACGGCACAATTTTCTTCCCGCAGTGGATTGCCGGTGAAGGTCAGCATCCGGAAAAAACTATCTGCTATCAGAATGACTTCATTGAGGATATGCACCGCTTCCGCGATGAAGGCCCAGCTTATCCGTATGTGATCATTCCAGAGTTTGCGAAAGTGACCTATATGAAAAATGAAGGTCCAGATAACGATGAAGTGATCAATCAGGCACCCGGACAGATGCCTGCTGACTATTTTGATGGTAAGTAATTAAGCCGGTCACCCGCCCCTACGGGCGGGTAGCTTCTGCCTGACGCGCCAGCGTGCGGGCCAGTATTGAGGAGTAGAGTGGTTTCCCCCCTAGAAACTGCGCCAGCAGCGTAGCGCCCAGACAGGTAATAATCATCGGCAATATCAGCTGATAGTTATCGGTCATCTCCAGCACCAGTACGATACCGGTCAGCGGTGCCCTTACCGACGCCGCAAAAAGTGCTCCCATCCCCGCGATAGCAAAGGTGCCCGCTTCCAGATGATAAAACGGGAAGAGGTCCGACATGGCCACCCCAAAGGCTGTGCCGAGCAGCGTACCCAGCGCCAGCATCGGCGCAAAAATACCGCCCGGCGCACCTGAGCCAAAACAGAGCAGGGTGGTCACCAGCCTGACCAGAAAGATGATCAGCAGCAGGGTGAACGGAAAGACGCCATGGACCGCCTGTGGGATCAGTTCTGAACCGCCGCCTGCGCCAGGTGCAAACAGCAGAGCCAGAATACCGCAACTGCCGCCCAGTAATGCACCGGCCAGCACCACGCGCGCCGTTTTACCTGCATAAAAGCGCGCAAAAAGGTCCTGCGTGATAAATATCAGGCGGTTAAACAGGACGCCGACCATACCGATAATCATCCCGAGCACCAGATAGAGCCACAGCGTCTGCACCGGCGCATCAGCCAGCTTGCCGACGGAGATCACCGCCTGTTCGCCGTTGAAACAGCGGAACACAATGCTGGCCATAATCACACCGGTAAACACGGCTTTAATTGAAATCAGGTTATAGCGGAATTGCGGACGCATCTCCTCGATGATAAACAGGATGCCCGCCAGCGGCGCATTAAACGCTGCCGCCAGACCGGCCGCCGCGCCGGTTGCCAGCAGCGTATGGCGTGCCTCATTGCTGCGCATCCCCAGAATATCAATGACCATGCGGCCAATGTTCCCGCCCAGCTGCACTGTCGGGCCTTCCCGGCCCAGCACCATACCGGCACCCAGCGTGCCCATGCCGCCAAAGAACTTCACCGGAATCACCCGCCACCAGCGCACAGGCCTCAGCTCTTCCAGCGCCCCTTCAATTTCAGGGATACCGGAGCCACCCGCTTCGGGAGCAAAGCGCCTGACGAGAAAATAGCCCACCATCGCCAGCAGAGCCGAGATGGCAAAGGCGGCGGCGAAGAGCATCCAGCCCTGAAACTGCGATGGTATAAGCGTGTCAGCACGCCACTGCTGTATTGTTTCAACGGCCCGGGCAAACGCCACGCCCGCCAGGCCAACCAGCGTACCGACCAGCGCGGCACAGAACAGCATCGCCAGCGGCGTTTTATCACGATAGAGCAGGGCGCGAAACATCCGGCTGCGCGCCGCGATGGAGCGGGGAACATAAACCGGCTGCGGTGATTCTTCATTCATTGAGAGACATTCTTGTTCAACCAGACCAGCGCCCCAGTTTACTGAGTGATAAGGTGAAAACAAACGTCAGGATCAATTTCATCGGGGTAAAGGGTTAATTCGTCTGTGGTGGACAAACCACTTGCGCCATGCGTTCGCGGTAGGCTGGATCATCCTGGTTTTTCAGCGCCTGAGCCGCCGCGGCCAGCGTGACCTGATTCTGCTTCTGGTTCTGCTTATCGTTAAGAAACGTCTGACGCAGCTTTTCATCGGAGATGGCTGGCGATAACTGGCACTTCTGGCGCAGATCGTCAGTTATCTGCTGCTGACGCAGCGCAAACTTCAGCGTGTCGTAGGGTGCGGCTGCCACAATCAGCGGGCTTAACAGCGGCAGAATAAACAGCGTGTTGCGGATCACGTTCATGATGGTCTCCTGACTGCTGAGGACAGGATCGGGTCTTCGGCAGTTTTCAGTTGATATTAATCGCATTGAGTGATTAGCCTGAGCACAATATTCCCGACCGACTGCGGCAATGTCGCCACGGTCGACGCAATAATCATAGCAATACTGGCGTGACAGGGAGCTGACATGCAGCCACATTCCACTGAAATTCTCACCGCTGACTGTTGTATCGTCGGCGGTGGCCCGGCCGGATTAATGCTGGGTTATCTGTTCGCCCGCGCAGGCCTGCGCGTGGTGGTGATCGAAAAGCACGCCGATTTTCTCCACGATTTTCGCGGTGACACCATCCATCCCTCGACGCTGGAAATTATGCACCAGCTCGGTCTGCTGGAATCTTTCCTGACGCTGCCGCATCAGCGTGCTGAAAAGCTGGAGGCGGAAATCGGCGGACAGAGTATTACGATGGCCGATTTCTCACGCCTGCCGGTTCAGTGCCGTTTTATCGCCTTTATGCCGCAGTGGGATTTCCTGAACTATATGGCTGAACAGAGCGCCCGGTATTCGGGCTTCAGCCTGCTGCAGTCGACCTCTTTTGAGTCGCTGAATGTTGAAAATGGCAAGGTCGGTGGTGTGATAGCTTCCCGCGGGAATCAGCAACTGCACATCCGCTGTAAACTGGTGGTCGGTGCAGATGGCCGCCATTCACGCGTACGCGAAGCGGCAGGACTGACCGGACAGGAATTCGGCGCAGCACGCGATGTCATCTGGTTCCGCTTAAGTAAACAGCCGCAGGATCCCGATCTGGGTATGGGGCATAAAGGGCCACGCCAGAACTTTATTGTTATCGATCGCGGCGACTACTGGCAGTGCGGACTGACTATTCCGAAAGGGGAGTTTGAAGCGAAACAGGCCGCCGGACTCGACGCATTTAAAGCGGAAGTTGCCGCACTGTCGCCGTTCGGGCCTGCGCGCATGGCGGAAATCGAGAGCTGGGAGGCGTTCAAACTGTTGACGATACGTATTGACCGCCTGGATAAGTGGGCGAAGCCCGGGCTTCTCTGCATTGGTGATGCGGCGCATGCCATGTCGCCGATTGGCGGGGTTGGCGTAAATCTGGCGATTCAGGATGCGGTAGCGACGGCGAATCTTTTGACCGATCCTCTGAAGCGAGGAGAACTGCAGCTGCGCGACCTGGAAAAAGTGCAGAAGCGCCGTCAGTTCCCTACCGTCGCCACACAGTTTTTGCAGATCAAAATGAGCCGCAGCAAAGCAAAAAGAAAACCTACGGGAAGCAGCAAGGTTCCCGTGATTATCCAGCGCCTGCCGTTTCTGCGTTTTGTACTGGGACGCCTGATCGGTCTGGGCTTCAGGACGGAGTCGCCGCAGGTTGCGCACATGAAAGAAGAGCGTTAAATGATTTCGACAGCGATCAGATATCATGCGACACTGTTTCACTGTGAAAGTACTGTCAGATTGAGCCGCTATTTATCTGATAATTGGGCGCTAATTGAGCATTCCTGAGCTAAATTATTTTCGATTTTTGCGCCTGCATAGGAGAGGTTTCAGTGCATAACGAGCAAAATGGCAGCGACGTAAAACGTCTGAGTGCGATCAAGGCACTTTTGTCCCCGGATGAAGCCCGGGATAAGGTGCTGGAAAGATTCGTTAATCTCGCCAGCCAGGTGCTGGGTATTTCTGGCAGCTTCATTTCAATTATTGACGATCATAACCAATATATTAAAGCGTCCCGCAACTTCGATCTTAAGCAATCGACCCGTGATGAATCTCTTTGCCGCCACGTCATTGATGGTGAGGGACATCTTGTGGTGTATGACACCTTACTGGATGAGCGCTTTGTCACGCACCCGTTTGTGAAAGGCGATCCGCATATTCGTTTCTACGCCGGTGTCTCGCTGCAGAACCTCGACGGCGCGGTGCTGGGCACACTCTGCGTCACCGACACCCAGCCACATCCTTTTACGGATGAGAAACTCGCCACGCTGCGCTCACTGGCTACGCTGGTCACCTCATTTCTGGATGCCTGGAACAATGCGGGTTTTGCCGACGTCATTACGCACCTGCCGAATCGCCCACGCCTGATTCGTGATATTCAGCAACTGACTCTTGTCGCACCACAGAGCCGCTTTCGCCTGATTCTTATCGACTGCCTCGACATCATTCGCGCCTATGAGCTTTCCCGTGCGGTGGGCATTGCGCCGATGGAGAAACTGCTAAAGCAGATGGCGCAGGATGTCGCTCACCGGCTCAATCTTCCGGAGAATGAAACGCTCTATACTTTCGCTCCAGGCCGTTTTGCCATTGTTCAGCCCTACTCGGGTCGTTATACCGCACATAACATGATCGACCTGTTTAAGGGCATGAAGGCCGATCTGGCGGAAAATATCACGCTCGACCTGGATGTCTTTACCGGTGAAACAGAGTTTGTACCGGGCCAGATGGATGCCAATGAAACGGTGCGTCAGGCCGTGAGCGCGCTGCATGAGGCGGTGGATGAGAACATCAATGCAATGTGTTTTGAAGAGAGTTACGACTCGCGGCGCACCGATGACTTTATGATCATGAACGATCTGGCTCAGGCGTTGAATAAAGACGAAGAGCTTTACCTGGCCTGGCAGCCTAAAGTGTGTCTCAAAAGCGGTAAAACGGTCGGGCTGGAGGCGCTTATCCGCTGGAATCATCCTGAGCGGGGCGAGCTTTTCCCTTCAGAATTCATTCCGTTAGCGGGTAAAACCAACCTGATTTCCGATCTGACCAACTGGGTTATCGATCACACCATTGAGCAGCTTGCGCGCTGGGATCGCGAATACGATCTGATTCCGGTTTCGATCAACGTCAGCGAACGCGACTTCGCAAAGCCCGATTTTGCCGATCGGCTGGTGGCAAAATTAGCGGCGGCTCAGTTACCCAATTCTATTCTGGGCATTGAGTGCCTGGAGAATGAACTGATCACCAAAACCAATGTGGCGATCAGCGGGCTGGAAGCGCTGAAATCACACGGTTTTGTGATCTCGCTGGATGATTTCGGCACCGGTTACAGCAACATCAGCTATCTGCAGGATATCCCGCTGGATGTGATTAAGATCGACCGATCCCTGATCTCGCGTATGGGTGAGGATGATGCATCAAAAATCATCGTCAGATGCATTATTCAGATGCTGAAAGAGCTGAACTACACCGTGCTGGCCGAGGGCGTTGAGACGGAAGCCACCCTGACGTTGCTGAAAACTTACGGTTGCGATCAAATCCAGGGCTACTTCTTTTCAAAACCGCTGCCAGCCAGCGATATTGAACACTGGCTTTATCAGAAGTCACACTAGACAAGTGGCCCGCAGCGATCGTTGCGGGCTCTCATATTACTCACTGCCGGTGGCGTAGCGCTCAACCGGCGTGATGCTTTTAATCAGTTTGTTATCAAACAGAAATTGCTCGTAAGCCTGATAGCGTGCGCGATCCAGTTTTGCCGGATCGGCAGCGAACAGCGGCAGGGTAGCACGCCATGCCTGATGATTCAGCGGCGTGTTCAGCTCCGGATGCGCGCGGGCAAAAGCCTGCCAGCTCTCCTCCGGGTGCGCCTGCAACTGCGCATTACCCTTCTTCAGTGCCCGCAAAAACTTTTTGATTTTCTCCGAGTGTGCCTCATCACGGTTGGCGACGATGATCAGTTCGTCATAGGCCGGAACACCATAATCCTCGACGTTGAAGACTACCGGGTTTTTACCGTGCTGTTTCATCTCAAGCGCTTCGATATTGCGATAGCCGCCGATAACGGCATCCACCTGCCCGGTCATCAGGGCACTGGTGAGCTGGAAATTGACGTTAACCAGCTTAACCTGATCGGCCTTAACGCCATCATGGTTCAGCATGGTCGCCAGCGTCGCCTGTTCAATGCCGCTGACCGAATAGCCGATACGTTTCCCTTTTAAATCGGCTGGTTTTTTTACCGTTTCGTCTAACGTCATCAGCGTATTCAGCGGACTGTTAATCAACGTCCCCACCCGCATCAAGGGCAATCCCTGATCGGCGAAGAAATGCAGCTGCGGCTGATAGGTAATCGCTAAGTCCGCCTGCTTTGCTGCCACCAGACGCGGCGGCAGCGCCGGATCGGAAGGCGGCACAATGTTAACCTCCAGCCCTTCTGCCGCAAACGCGCCGGTCTGCTGGGCCACCATAATTGGCGCATGATCGGGATTGATATACCAGTCGAGCACCAGAGTCAGTTTCTCCATCGCCTGAGCCTGTGTGGCTAAGGTGGCGCTGAACAGCAGGGTAAACAGAGGCATTTTTGTCATGGGTTTTCTCATTGGTTTAGTCATTAATGTGTCTCGGGTGCCCAGGTAATCAGGCGGCGCAGCAGGATGTCGAGGGTCAGCCACAGGGCCAGCGTCATCAGCACCAGAATAAACAAGGCGGCGAAACAGAGGTCGCTCTGCATCCGGGCGTTGGCATTCAGCATCACGTAGCCCAGCCCCTCGGCCGAGCCGACCCATTCACCGATGATTGCGCCTATTGGCGCGACGGCTGCCGCCATCCGCAATCCTGAGCCCAGGGCGGGCAGCGCGGCTAACAGCCGGACATGGCGCAGTTGCGCTGCAGGTGATGCGCCCAGCGTGCGGGCCAGATCGAGATAGCCGGGGGTGACGCGACGCAGGCCATCAAAAAAGGCGGAGGTCACCGGGAAGAAGATTACCAGGACGGCCATCGCGACTTTGGCGCCCATGCCGAAACCAAACCAGAGCACCAGCAGCGGCGCCAGGGCAAAAACCGGAATCGCCTGGCTGGTGATCACCAGCGGCATCATCCAGCGCTGCAGCCACGGCGAAAAGGTCATGCCCAGCGCCAGCACACTCCCCAGCAGCACGCCGAGGGCCATGCCGCTGACGATCTCGGTCAGGGTAATCAAAGTGTGATGGCCGAGATAACCTGCGTTTTGCCACAGTGCGATGGCGACCGCAGCGGGTGAGGGCAGCAGAAAGGCCGGAACCGAAGTCAGTGTGGCGAGCCACCACAGCGCAATCAGTCCGGCAAACAGCATCACTCCACGGTGAAGACCGGCAAAACCTTTGTGTAATCTCATCCCGCTATCCTGCTCAGCTGCTTCAGCAATGCAGCCTGACTCTGCAATACCTGTATGTCGTCTGCAGCCCTTGGTGGCTGGCCCGGCAGAGGCGGGCAGGTTTCAATTCCCGCAGAACCGATCACCAGCATGTGGTGACTGAGCCGACTGGCTTCAGCGGCGTCATGGGTAATCAGCAGCACGGTGTGTCCGACCAGCACTTCTGCGGCCAGCGTCTGGATCTGAGCGCGGGTGAGTGCATCCAGTGCGGAGAAGGGCTCATCCATCAGCACAACGGGCTGACGGGTGTAGAGGGTGCGGGCCAGCGCGGCGCGCTGACGCATCCCGCCGGAAAGTGTCGCGGGTCGCGCGTTTGCAGAATGGCTAAGACCTACCCGCATCAGCAGATGCTGCGCCCAGTCGCGATCGGCCCTTTCACCTTTCAGGCGACTGGCGAGGCAGACATTATGTTCAACCGTCAGCCATGGATAGAGCAGATCCTGTTGCCCCATCCAGGCGATGCGTCCGGTCAGTGGCAGGCCGTCGCTGCCGCTGACCTGCCCGGCGGTGGGTGGCGTCAGACCAGCAATAACCCGCATCAGGCTGCTTTTTCCGACGCCGCTGGCACCCAGTAAAGCGGTAAAAGCACCGCCCGCGATCTCCAGATCAAGCTGACTGAAGAGTGGCTGCTGGCCATAATTCAGGCTGAGCTGGCGAATTGAAATGCCTGGCGGCACCGGACTGCACGGCAGGTTCATGAGCTGATCCGCTGGGCGGCAGCATGGTTGAGACCCATCTGCCAGAAAGCGGCTTCCAGCCGGGTTGCAGTGGTAAAAATCTCCGCCAGCGGGTGAAACCGGTGTTCACCGGCACGCTGCCGGGCCAGGGTTTCAAACAGTGAAAGTGAGGAGCGAACGCCAGCCAGATAGGCTTCGTCGCCGTAATTTTCTATCCATGCCGCGTAAGGATTCCCCTCAAAGCGGGTTGCGGGATCATGCAGTAGTGTCAGGCCAATTTCAGCGTAACCGGCAACGCACGGCATCAGCGCGGTCAGCAGCTCCAGCGCATCCCCGGTGTGACCCACGTCCAGCACGTAGCGGGTGTAGTTGAGCGTTTCCACGGCTTCGGTTTCACTCGCCATAGCCGCCTCGCTGATGCCCCATTGCTGGCAGTAAGCCTGGTGAAGTGGCAGTTCGCTGATGATAGCGTTAAGCGATGCCGTTGCGCTGCGTAAGGCTGCTGGCTCGGAAAGTTTGCTGATCAGCAGGCCCCAGGCACGGGCGAAGTGCAACAGAAACAGATAATCCTGGGTGAGATAGTGGCGGAAGGCGGCGGGTGGCAGGGTGCCCTGACCGAGTTGCCGCACAAAATCGTGCCCGATATAGGTGTGCCATTGACTGCCCGCCTGCTGGCGCAGACGACCATAAAAGCCGGTGTCGAAAAGCGGATGTGACATAGGATCTCCAGTAACAGGGAGATCCGGGCATACGGTCTGGAACAGGGAATATTGCAGGAGATGACGCAGAAAATCTGCCGACCCGTCCCTTCGCTGGCATGACCCAGATCAGGTTCAAAGGGTTCGGCTTACGCCATCTCAGCCCATTACAGGACACCCCTCGGAGACATTGGTTATACGATAATTACTGCCGGAGTACAACGGTACAAATAAGCGTTCTGTTCAGGTGTGGTTGTCGCGACAGTAACAGCATGACGATAGAATTTAAGTGACGTTGTCACTCAAGATCCGCGCCATTACTGGCGATGACTTTTTTGTACCACCAGAAGGATTTCTTCCGCGTGCGCGCCAGCGTGCCGTTACCCAGGTCGTCGCGGTCAACATAGACAAATCCGTAGCGCTTGCTCATTTCACCCGTTGAGGCGGCAACCAGATCGATACAGCCCCAGCTGGTGTAACCCATCACTGGCACGCCATCCTCAATTGCGTCGCCCATGGCGCGGATATGTTCGCGCAGATAGCTGATGCGGTAATCATCGTTGATCTCGCCATTTGATTCGATCTCATCGCGCGCGCCCAGGCCATTCTCCACCAGAAACAGCGGCTTCTGATAGCGGTCATACATCATATTCATAGTGATGCGTAAGCCGAGCGGATCGATACCCCAGCCCCACTCACTGCGCGGTACATGCGGATTGGTCAGGGATTTCACCACATTGGCGGCGCTGCTGTTCTGCTCGTTCATCTCTGCCGAGGCGCAACGTGAGGCGTAGTAGCTGAACGAGACAAAATCGACGCTGTTTTTCAGAATGTCGGCATCACCGTCAGCGATCTCAAGCGTTACCCCTTTTTCACGGAACACGCGGGCGGCGTAGGCCGGATAGGCCCCGCGCGCCTGCACATCAATAAAGAACAGGTTTTCCCGATCCTTTTCCAGCGCAGCCCAGACATCTTCCGGCTTGCTCGACCAGGGATAGAAGTTGCCGCCTGCCAGCATGCAGCCGACCTGGTTCATCGGATTCACTTCATGCGCGATGCGCGTCACCAGCGCGCTGGCGACCAGTTCATGATGGGCCGCCTGATACTTTACCTGATCCTTGTTCTCACCGGGTTCGAACACCAGACCGGCGCCGGAAAAGGGGCTGTGCAGCAGGATATTAATCTCATTGAAGGTCAGCCAGTATTTCACCAGGCCATCAAACGCCTCAAAGCAGCTGCGGGCATAGCGGGCAAAAAAGTCGACCATTTTGCGATTGCGCCACGAGCCATATTCAGTCACCAGATGCATCGGCACATCAAAGTGACAGAGCGTGACCAGCGGTTCGATATTATATTTCCGGCACTCCTCAAAGACCGCGCGGTAAAAGGCGATGCCTTGCGGATTGGGCGTCAGTTCATCGCCATTGGGATAGAGACGGCTCCAGGCAATCGACGTGCGGAACACGCTGAACCCCATCTCCGCCATCAGCGCAATGTCTTCCGGATAGCGGTGATAGAAATCGATGGCTTCATGGCTGGGATAGTATTCATCGTCACGCAGGCTAAAACGCTTTTCCAGACCGAGTTTGACCGGCATACGGTGTGGGCCATGTGGAATCATGTCAACGGTGGTTAAGCCCTTTCCGCCTTCACGAAAACCGCCTTCACTCTGGTTGGCGGCCAGTGCGCCGCCCCATAAAAATCCTTGCGGAAACCTTGAATCAGACATGCAATCCTCTTTTCCGGGTCAGCGTGACCCTTTCCTTTAGTGGCTATTAATCGCGTTAGCGCGTTCGGTAACGGGCGCAGGTTGCGTTGCGCTTTCGGGTGCGGTTTTGGTTTCGGGTTCGGTTTCAGGAATATCTTCAAAACCTAACAGCAGCGTCAGCACAAATGACAGCACCACAGACAGCACCATGACCGCACCGACCCAGACAATACTCATGGGATTGGTGGGATCGAAGAACTGTACGCTGGTAAACAGGCCGGGAGAGGCCATGGAGTGGCTGGCCAGCCCGCCAATGCCCGCTACCGCGCCGCAGATAAAACCACTGATCAGACAGGCGATCAGCGGTCGTTTTAAGCGGACCGCAACGCCATACAGCGCCGGTTCTGAAATGCCGGCAATAATCGCTGATGCCGCCGCTGCCAGCGCGGTCTGGCGCAGTTCACGGTTTTTGGTCCGGAACGCCACCGCCAGCGACGATCCCCCCAGCGAGAGGTTGGCACCAATCTCTGACGGCATCACCATGCCCTCTTTGCCGGTTTCGGCAATGGTCTGGATGATGGTGGGGGTGAACACCCGATGCATCCCGGTCATCACCAGCAGCGGCCAGATTGCGCCCATAATCGCGACGGAAAGCCAGCCAAGATAGCCATGCACGGTGTAGACCAGCGCGGAGATGCCGCTGCCGATCCAGATACCAATCGGACCAATCAGCACAATCGCGATGGGTGCCGCAATCAGCACAATCAGCATCGGTTTCAGGAAGTTTTTAGTGACGGCAGGGGTAATACGATCCACGCCGCGCTCGATGTGCGACAGGATCCAGGTCATCACCAGCGCCGGGATCACCGTATAGGTATATTTCACCGCGGTCACCGGGATGTAAGCAAATTCCACCGCCTGACCCTGTGCCGCTTTCGCCATCAGTTCAACAAAGTTGGGATGAACCAGTACACCGGCAATGGCGATCGCCAGCGACATGTTCGTTTTGAATTTCAGCGCCGCAGAGGCGGCCACCATGATCGGCAGGAAGAAGAATGCGCCATCGCCAATCACGTTGAGGATGACCAGCGTTGATGAGCCTTTCTCAAACACGCCCGCCATATCCAGGATCATCGCCAGCAGCTTAACCATTGACCCGCCAATAATGGCCGGAATCAGCGGCGACATGGTGCCCACCAGCGCATCAAGAATACCAGCACCGATGCCTCGCAGCGTGATTTTACGTTTTACGGGTGCAGTCGATGTCGCTGCGGGCGATCCCAGCTCCAGCACCGCCTGATAAGCCTGTGACACGTTGTTACCAATGATCACCTGGCACTGAGTGTCGTTGTGCACCACGCCCATAACGCCATTGATCGCCTTGAGCCGGGGATAGTCGACCTGGTTTTCATCTTTCAACACAAACCGCAGGCGGGTCATGCAGTGGGTTACGGCTTCGATATTGGTGAGGCCGCCTAGCGCATCGACGATGGCGCGTGACACCTCGGCATAATTTCTGGGCATGATCGCTCTTCTCTGTAGGGTAAATCGGTCAAAGTTTTTATGTTTTTGCGCCTGCGGGCAGGCAAATAGGAAACCGGTTTCACAAAATCATGAAGTGCTTTCACAGCGCCGACAAGCGCCAAAATCATCCAGATCTCTTTTTTGTGAACTCCATCACCTGATGCTGCCAGGTAACCTCATACTAAGACGGGGTAAATATTTCCAACATTGAGAGGCTTAGGTAGACTGCAGGACGACGCAGCAAAGGAGCATCACCATGGCAACGATTCAGGAAGTGGCAAACAGGGCGGGCGTCTCTAAAGCGACAGTGTCACGTGTGCTCTCGGGCAATGGCTATGTCGGGCAGGAAAAGCGTGAAAAAGTACTGAAGGCGATTGCCGAAACCGGATACAGGCCCAATCTGCTGGCGCGCAACCTGGCGACAAAAACGTCTCAGACCATTGGACTGGTGATCACCAATACGCTCTACAGCGGCAGCTACTTCACTGAACTAATGGCACACTCCGCGCGCATACTGGAGCAGCAGGGCCGCCAGCTGATTCTGGCGGACGGCAAACACACCGCTGAGCAGGAAGAGGCGGCGATTCAGTTTCTGCTCGATCTGCGCTGTGACGGCATCATTATCTATCCGCGCTTCCTGAGCATTGACGCGCTGGATGCGATTATCTCCCGGCACAAACAGCCGATACTGGTGATCAACCGGCGGCTGCGCGTCAACCATAGCTACTGCATTTACAGCGATCAGCACGCCAGCAGCGCCACGGCGGTGAGCCATCTGCTGAATCAGGGGCATCGTGAGATCGCGTTTATCACCGGTTCACTCGATTCGCCGACCGGCGTCGAGCGACTTTCCGGCTATCACGCTGCGCTGGCCGCACAGGGCATTGAAGCCGATTCCCGGCGAATCGTGACCGGTAAATGGACGGCGCAGAGCGGTATGGCGGCCGTGGACCAGCTGCTGGAACGCAGGGTGACATTCAGCGCGCTGGTGGCGAGTAATGATGAGATGGCGATTGGTGCCATCAAACGTCTGACTGAACGCAACATCGCGGTACCCGGGCAGGTTTCGGTGATTGGCTTCGATGATATTCCGCTGGCGCCCTTCATCACGCCGTCGTTATCCAGCATGAAACTGCCGGTCACCGAGATGATCGATGAGACGATTAACCGCCTGCTGAACATGCTGGATGGCGGAGACTGGCATACTCAGGCACCCTTCACGGCCAGCCTGATGATGCGGGACTCCGTTACTAAAGGCCCCGGCCGTTCTGCTTAACCTGCGGCGATCTGTATCACCTCTATCGCCTGTTCCCTGAGCAGCGCTACCGTCGCCGCATCCAGCGTCTCATCGGTAATCACGTGCCCGACCTGATAACCGGATGAAAGCGGATAAGGGTGAATCTGACCAAACTTGGAGGCGTCGGTCAGGGCATAGCTCTCAGCGCCTTTCGCCAGCACGGCATCCACCACATCACAGCGCAGCATGTTGCGGCCGGTAAAACCGGTCTCCGGATGCCAGCCATCCACGCCAACAAATGCCCGGTGAAAATGGATCTGCTGGATGGAATACCGCGTCAGCGGGCCGACTACCGACTCACTGCTTTTCTGCAGCAGGCCACCGAGTACAATCACCTCACAGGTGGCTTCCCGAAGAAGCTGGGCAATATAGTGACTGACGGTAATCAGCGTAAGATCGGCGCGGTCAGCCAGCGCACGCGCCAGCAGCGCATTGGTGCTGCCGCCTTCGATGAAGACCGATTCACCTACCTGAACCAGGCTGGCCGCATGTCGTGCCAGCGCCTGCTTAGTGAGATAGCGGGTATTCATGCGGGTGCCGACGTTATCGCTGTCCAGCGCCAGCGCGGAACCGTGAACCCGCCGCAGCAACCGGTCGCGTTCCAGCAGTGTGAGATCCTGACGCACCGTCACTTCAGAAACCCCGGTAAGCTGCGCCAGTTCGCTGACCGTTACGCTGCCCCGGCTATTAACCAGTTGAATAATCTGATGATGTCGCGGGTTCATAATTGCGTTTCGCAGAAAAAAAGAAGCTCCAGTGTAACAGGGATATCCCGCGCTGGTGTACAACGCGGGATTGGGATCAGGACAAATCCAGCGACCGGCGTCCGTTAAGATTGAGATCCTGCAGCGTAAAACGCTGGTCCCACTCTGTTTCATAATCTTCTGGCGGAAAATCTCCCGGCGAACGTCCCTGCTCCAGGGCCTGTGCAACCCGCCGGGCATAGGCGCGGTTTTTGTCACACATAGGTGCAGCGGGGATATACATCACATTGCCCCAGCCCTGCTGATCTTCAACCGGTGCAACGGCGTGGATCACATCACAGTGCCACCATACCGAATCGCCCGCCTCTAAGGCCGGTATCGAACAGAGTCCTGCAATCAGGTGCGGATGCCACTGTTCATTAACGGGCAACACCCGGCCCGGCGCGACGCCGCACAGTTCATCTTCAGGTACGTCTGAAAGCAGCGGGCGCAGCAGAACATAGGCCATCGCCTGCGGCACCGGCACCACGTGCAGCAGGCCCTGACCGGGGATCATATCGGAGAGTGCGGTCCAGCCCTGAAAGGTCCGGAACACGGAACATTTGGTGGTACCCGGCAGATCATACTCATCCACTTCGGTGCGGTGAGCTGCATCCCAGGGGTCGTAAGCGGCAAAATCACCGTGAAACAGCTTACTGAAAACCTGCTGATACGCGGGGAGTAACCAGCGTTCCAGCGCGCCGGAATCGGTATGGGCGCCTAATCCCTTCGAGGTGGTGCCCGGCAAGCGGCGACGTATGCGATCGGGATAGATAACGCTGACATCCGGGTCAAACCACTGCTTTCCCTGTGATTCAGACTTCCATAACCGGTTCAGAAAAGATTGCGCGTCAGCCATTGCCGCGCTCTGCCGCGCCTGCATTTGCGCCTGTGACCAGTAAATCGGATAGATTTCGGGGCGGGAGGCGGCCAGCGATCCAAAAAAGTCATCTCCGGGGCCGCGATAGTGTTCGTCAAACCGGTTGTGATCCAGATAGTCGAGCATCGACTTATCCCATGCCAGTGCCTGCTCACGCGCGAAGTGCTGCTTAATTACCACACAGCCGCGACGTTTTATCAGCGCCCGGGTTTCATCCGAAACCTTTCCCGCTGCAATGTCCTGCATGGGCACTACCGGCCAGGCACGGCCCGTGCGCTTTTCATCTGCTTTTGCTTCAGCAATCGCAGCAGTGATGTTGTCGCAAACCTGACGGAAAAGGGCATCGACATCACCAATCTGTTGACGTAACTGCTGTTTCATCTCGCGAATAGCGGTTTTGACGTCGTCAGGTAAAGGGGTTGATCGGGAATCTTCACGCATCTCGTGCTCCTGAATATCTGGGGGTTGAGTTACGAATGTAATTAAAATAACCTTCATTCGTAATATTCGACTGAGGTTAACATCCTTTTAACGAAAAAAAACGTGCGTGATAACACAACTCCGGAACCGGAACGCTCTGAAAGCCGTTAGCAAAGTCACTATTTGCATTCTCATTAATCCACACAGCGAGTAAGCTTTATGAATCAAATCAATCAGCCGAAAGGACAGAACGGCGAACGTATAGGGGCAGGCGAGATGGCGGTTAAGATGATTGCGGTGGATATGGACGGCACCTTTCTGGACGACAATAAGCAGTACAACGTTCAGCGGTTTTCACGTCAGTATGCGCTGCTGAAGCAGAAGGGCATCCGTTTTGTGGTGGCCAGTGGTAATCAGTATTACCAGCTGCAGCGCTATTTTCCCGACATCAAAGATGAGATCGCTTTCGTGGCGGAAAATGGCGCATGGGTTTCTGACTGTAATGAAGAGATCTTCTGCGGAGAGTTAGCTCAGGAGAAAGTGCATAAGATCCTCGATATCCTGGCGCATGAACCTGACATCGCGGTCGTGGTCTGTGGACGCAACGGCGCCTATATGCATTCATCCACCTCTGACGAGGTGATGGCAATGCTTGCAAACCACTATCACCGGCTGGAAAAACGCGATGACCTCTATGCCATCGACGACACCATTTTCAAATTCTCGCTGAAGCTGGAGCACGAAGGGGTGGATGCACTGCTGCAAAGACTGCATTCCCGTCTGGGCGAGCTGGAAAACATCATGCATCCGGTATCCAGCGGTTTTGGCTTTATTGATCTCATTATTCCCGGCTGCCATAAGGCACACGGCATTGCGCTGCTGCAGGAAAAGTGGGGCATCAGCGATTGCGAAGTGCTGGCAATTGGTGACAGCGCCAATGATATTGAGATGCTGCGTCAGGCCTGCTTCAGTTTCTCAATGGCCAATGCCGCTGATTCGGTCGCTGCCGTGGCGCGCTATCAGACTCAGAGCAACAATGATGAAGGCGCGCTGAATGTCATTTCCCGCGTGCTGGCGCGCGAATTCCCGTTCGATTAAGCCTGCACTGCGTGAGAACTGGCGGCCTTTTATCCGCCACTCTCCTGATGGCTGCGCGCGTGATGTTCCATTTCATCCAGCGCAGCCTGATTCTCCAGTCCCCACTGATACATCTGCTCAATCGGCTGGGCGAAGGTATGCCCCAGCGGCGTGAGGCTGTATTCCACTTTTGGTGGCACCACCTGCCACACCTGACGCGACACCAGTCCGCGCTGCTCCAGCTCACGCAGCGTCTGAATCAGCATCTTCTTCGAAATACCCTGCAGGCTGCGCTCCAGTTCACCCGTGCGTGCCCGGTTTTCCGGCCAGTGATAGAGCGCATGCAGCACCATCGTGCTCCACTTCACCGAAAAGAGTTCCAGCAGGCGGCGTGGCGGTGAATCCGCATAAAAGCAAAGTTTTCCTTCAACCCAGACCGGCATAGTGACTTCCCAGATAGTATGGTAACCAAAAGGTAACTACTACCAAATGGGGTTCCGTGTGTCTATAGTGGGCCGCTTTCTTTACGACCACCAGGTGAGAAGAGGCAACAGATGAAAATTAACGCGCTGATAGCGTCCCAGGCAGAACAGCCGCTGCGGGCAGGCCAGGTAGAGTTACGCGAGCTGCAGGCTGACGATGTGAAAATCGAAATTCTTTACTGCGGTGTCTGTCACTCCGATCTGCATATGGCCCGTAATGAATGGGGAGTCAGCCGCTATCCGCTGGTTCCCGGTCACGAAATTGTCGGACGCGTAGTGGCAGTGGGCGGCAACGTCACTAAATTTGCCGCCGGGGAAACGGTTGGCGTTGGCGTGATGGTCGACTCGTGCGGTGAATGCCATTTCTGTCAGCAGCAGGAAGAGCAATATTGTGAGGCGGGTTTCACGCCGACCTACAACGGCACGGATAAATACACCGGCAATACGACATTTGGCGGCTATGCCCAGCATGTCATCGCCGACCAGCACTTTGTGGTCACGGTGCCCGACAATCTGGCGCTGAATGCGGTGGCACCGCTGCTGTGCGCTGGCGTGACCGTCTGGTCACCGTTGCAGCATTTTAACGTCAAAGCAGGCGATCGTGTGGGTGTGGTCGGGCTCGGGGGACTGGGTCATATGGCGGTTAAACTGGCCAGTGCACTGGGCGCAGAAGTTACCCTGTTTACGACTTCTCCGGCGAAAGGGGAAGATGCACGCCGGCTCGGCGCTAAGAACGTGGTGATCTCACGAGACGCCGCACAAATGGCTGACTGCCAGGCGTCACTGGATATCATTCTGGACTGTGTCGCTGCACCACACGACCTTGATCCTTATCTCGGTGCGCTGAAAACCAATGGTCAGCTGGTGCTGGTGGGCATTCCCGATCAACCCCATCCATCACCGAATGTGACACCGATGGTGTTTCGCCGCCTGAGCATCAGTGGCACATCGATTGGCAGCATTCAGGAAACGCAGCAGATGCTTGACTTCTGTGGTCAGCACAACATCACGGCTGATGTTGAGATGATCACCGGTGAAGAGGTCGAAACTGCCTTTGAACGTATGCTGACCAGCGATGTGAAATATCGTTTTGTCATCGATATGCAGAAAACCCACTGGTGATGAATACGGCCCGCTGTGAAAGCGGGCCGTCAGACTTTTACACGGGCTGAACCCGAAAGATAAAGCCCTGCATATAGTTACAACATACTTAAATGTTTTAATATCAACTCACCTCATTGAACTCCGTGCGGCAGGGGTCTTACAGCAAGATCGTTCTGATTAGAAAAAAAATACCCGGCTCATTGACCGGGTATCTGTTTTGACGTTTACCAGGCGCAGTTAATCCTGCTCTTTATCCGTGTCACTCTTTTCCGCTTCTTCTTTCTCAACAACATGGGTAAAAGGCTTAAGCAGCTGAATATCCAGAATCACATACACCATGGTGCTGATAAACAGGGAGATGACACTGCCAAACACTCCGCTGGTGGTAAATGTCAGATAGTTATAAATCACCAGCCAGGTCAGGCAGATAAACAGCGCGAGCGAAATAGAAAGGTTGGGCACGGAGTAGTTGCTGGTACCACCGCCCTGGGTATGCGTCGCTTTAAACAGATTTCCGATGGAGTATTTCTCCAGCACCAGGATAGTCCTTTCCCAGTTACGCTGTTTACGCGCGCTGGCGCGGGTCAGGAACAGATAGAGAATAGAGATGAAGAAGCCGGAGAAGGCGATCAGCACCGGAATCGCTTCCAGCGCATATTCAATACTCTTATGAGGCGTGCCAGTGGTGCTGAGATCAAGCGTCAGCGAGGCACCCAGCGCAGCATATAAAAAGAGAAACAGAATCAGAAAAGTCAGGCTACGTTTCCAGTCGCCATCGGCCTCTGCACCTTTTTGCTGGATGGCCAGCTGAAGCGATTGCTGAATCTGTTGTGCCTGTGGTGAGTCTGTTTCAACGGTGTGGCATGGCGCAGCAAAGAAGTTGTGCATAAACAGCTCATCTTCTTTGTGAATGGTGATTTTCATCAGAAACCTGTATTCGGGAAATTTTCTTTATTCTAATCAGCACAGCATGAATTAACAGTAACTTTGGCTTTATACCTTCAGCCCCGCACTGACTCAGCGGGATATCAGGTTCATCAGGCTACCTGAAACTGAATCGGTTGCGAAACTCTGCTCAGCATTATCCTCTTCGTGACGCAATTGCTGATAGCGCAGCAGCGCGGCATCGGCGTTATCGGCATGCACCACGTCCCACACCATCTTATAGCCATCAGCCATTAACGCGTCCTGCTGATCCTGCCGCTCAGTGTCCACGGCTCTGACTGTTTGCTCTTTCTGAAACAGACGATAGTCTGGCATGGCTATTTCTCCCCTGGATGGTCCAGCGCTTTAAACTGCTTAATGGCTTCATTGATATTGTTGGTATCGACGGTTGCAATACAGCGATCGCCGTTGAACACCTCATAGCGGGCGTTGTGCAGCTGAAACAGCAAATCCCTGCCACGGAAGTGTATACGTTTCTGTTTAACGCCAATCCCATGCCGCCGTAATAGTGCCTGTGACAGGCGATCGGTCTCTTTTATCATTCCTTCAGCTCCTCGGCAGTACGTGGTCACTGCCAGTAAACCTGATGAACATTAGTTTTATATTAAGAGATAACCCTATTTTTTACAGGGCTAAGCGCAGGTTTCAGAGAAATTACCGGGCTGCATGTGCTGACGGAATCAGCAGCTCACCGGATTAATGCCATTCCCTGCGTTAACGGACCGCAAATGCGGTACACTTGCCGGAATAACTCGCCACAGGACACGCCGCTATGAACGATAAAAAGATGATTTCCATTGATCAGTTCAACGCTGATGAACGACTGGCCGTCGAGCAAACCTATAAGGGCCTGGCCGAGAAGTACCGTCAACGAACCGGTAAAGAGCCTGATAGCAAAAAAGAGAAAGAATTCAATAGTGAAGCTCGTCAGATCATCATGACCAGCAAACTGGAGAAGGAGAGGGCGCAGGCTGAGAAGGAGAAGAAAAAACCGCTGCGTAAGAAAAAACCTTCTTCAATGACCGCCAGTGAAGTCAGCGATTTCAACTGGTCTGCCTCAGTGGTTAAAGGCCGCCGATAAAAAGCTTCCGCGCGTATTCATGGCGCGCGGTATCTTCTCACATTACTGCTAATGTCCCCTGACTGCCATCGTCCCCGGCACACAAGTCACAGGCTGACGAGATGCCTTTCGCGGCCCGCAATAAGAATATTCTGTAAATAGTTTACCTTAATTCATTAATTGCCGATAAACTGCCATAACCTGTTGCTGCTTCAGTCTGCATATGAATTACTACACTCCTGACGATATTCAGCTGAAGCGCCGATCGACGCGATTTGTGCGCCGCATGTTCATGATGCGCCAGCTCGGCACCTTTCTCTGTTTCCTGCCCATTCTGTCAGTATTGATGGAGATGGGAAAAAGCCTGGAACTCTGCGCACTGCTATTTACTAATGCGTTTGTCTGGCCCTATGCCGCTTTCAGACTGGCATTGCGATCGCGCGATCCCACGGGTTTTGAACGTAAGAATCTGACGCTGGATGCTGCATTCGGCGGCTTCTGGGTGGCAACCATGGCGCTGAGTCCGCTTCCCTCGATTATTATCATGGCGGTACTGATCTCTGATCGTTACTCGGCGGGCGGTTGGGTTCAGCTGAAGTCTGCTCTGCAGGCCTTTCTGTTGACCTTTTTACTGGCCTGGTTAGCCGAAAAGGCGCCTTTGCAGCTGACCTTCTCTACCCGCACCGTCTGGCTGACTCTGCCGCTCGCCAGCGGCTATCTGCTGGCGCTCAGCGTGGTTTCACACAATCTGACCCTGAGTCTGCGAAAGAAGAATCAGGAGCTGGAACGCATTGCGCTGATGGATCCTGGTCTGAAAATACCTAACCGACGTCTCTTTGAGCGGCGGCTTGAAAGCGAGTTTTTACGTACACAGCGAGGTGAGGGTAAAGCCTGGCTGATGCTGCTGGATGTCGATCACTTCAAACAGGTTAACGACACCTTCGGGCATGAAGCCGGCGACTTCCTGCTGGCAGAAATTTCGGCACTGCTGCGTGACAGCGTCGGCCTGAAAGATATACCTGCCCGCTTTGGCGGCGATGAGCTGTGTGTGATTGTGCGGGATGCTGATGAAACCAGCATCATGTTGCTGGCAGAGCAGATCAGACAGGGGATTGCCCTGCTGCGGCTACCGGCTTCATCTATCTTTCAGTGCTCGGTGAGTATCGGGATTGCACCGGCATGCGATGCGGCGACAATTCATGAATGGCTGAGATGTGCCGATGAGGCGCTGTATCAGGTCAAGCGCGCCGGACGTAACGATGTGCAGGTGTGGCATTCCGGCACGCTGGAAACGCTGAGTGAAGTCAGGGGCAGTTAACAATGCAGCCTGAGACCCCTGTCTCAGGCTGAGAGATTAAATCGCCGGGTAGTCGCCGGTGCCTTCAGGCCAGGGCGTGAGCAGATCAAAACCCTCATCGGTGACGGCGACGGTATGTTCCCATTGCGCCGAGAGCGAGCGATCTTTGGTGACCACCGTCCAGCCATCTGACAGCACGCTGGTTCCGGCTTTACCGGCATTAATCATCGGTTCGATAGTGAAAATCATGCCTGCTTTCAGTGGCATCCCTTCGCCCGGCGTGCCGTAGTGCAGCACCTGTGGATCGGTGTGGTAAATTTCACCAACGCCGTGACCGCAATATTCACGCACCACCGAGAAGCCAGCCGATTCAGCGACACGCTGGATAGCCGCGCCCACATCGCCCAGCGTCGCGCCAGGACGTACGGTTTTGATACCGGCGACCATCGACTGATAGGTGATCTCCACCAGACGTTTGGCACGGACTGACGGTGTGCCGACAAAGTACATCCGGCTGGTATCGCCATACCAGCCATCTTTGATGATCGCTACATCGATATTAACGATATCGCCATCCTTGAGTTTTTTGCTGGCCGGGATGCCGTGGCAGACCACATGATTGACCGACGTGCAGGTGGTACGGGTATAACCGTGATAACCGATGTTTGCTGGCGTCACTTTAAGCTCATTCACAATAAAATCGTGACAGATATCATCCAGCTCTTCCGTGGTGATGCCGGGACGGACGTGAGGTGTAATCATCGCCAGCACCTGAGCCGCAGCCTGTCCGGCTGCCCGTGCCATTTCGATTTCCGCTGCGGTATGAATTTTAACGCTATTCATGACACGTCTCCTTGTGTGGTGAGGCTCTCTTTAGGGAGCATATTGCGTATATCAGCGCTGCCTTCCAGTTCAAGCCGGATTAGCATCTGCGCCAGTTGATGTTGGGTCTGCTGTGGATAGAGTTCTGCCAGCATACCGAGTTTTAGCCAGTGCTCTGCCTGTGCATTAATTGAGCGGCTCATCGCCTGACTGGCGATGCGCAGATTCTCATGCATCAGGTCGGAGATTTTTACGATACCCATGCAAGCCTTATATGAAACGTATATGTTTCGTATAGCTTAACGCTATCGGCGTGATTTGAAAAGAGGGGGAAGATTGTTGCGCGTCTGAAGCAGGGTACAGAATGATGACCAACGGCCACGCATTTCGATCGGAACAGAAAAATTTATAGGTAATAGGAAGGTGTGTATTGCCAGGTAACAGTAGTGCAGTCCCGCCGAAAAAGCACCGACACACTGGCTATTTGCTGAAAGGTTAGCTGATGACTGAGCAGATGAAATACTGGGTTGTTCTGGTGGCTGTGGATATTAAGTCAGTAGAATTAATGGTATAAAATATGGGCAAAGATCAGGGATGTAATCATGAAAAGAATAATTGCTTTGACTGCCGCATTGGCAGTTTCAGGATGCCATATGAGCACAAATCACATCCGACAAAAGGGAATTAAGACTCCCGACGCGTCAGAGATTAAAAGTCAGTGTGAATCTCAGACACCACAGCAAACTCAAGAGCGTGAAACTCAGCTTTGGCTCTGCCAGGCTGTTACAGCAATACAATATCGGTTTTTCGATGCAGATAATTATCGCGGTAAAACATGTGATGTAAGGATCAGGCAGCCGGAAGGCGAGCCTCCGGTAAGCATCAACGTTCAGGGCGGAGATCCAGCTCTGTGCGCTGCTGCAATTAAAGCAATCAAACAAGCTGCAGATGCCCACACTTTTCCAATGAGACCCGCCTTTATGAAGGATGAAATCCCGATACATTTTGCTCCGCAATAAGATTACATAGCTAAGGAAAGTGTTAAGCGTTGCACTTAAATGTCTAAACTCACAATCCCATAAGGCACCGTGCTGCTCTGAAGCTATGCCGTCAGATACCGGCTGCTAAAACTGTACACCGCGATGCATTTATCCGTTGTCAGCAGCAGACAGCAAACTTTTACTCCGGTACAAACTCCATTCAGCCCAGCAATCTTCAGGGTTGATATCGAAGTAACCGCGGCATTCAGCCATGGCGAGAGCAACATCACGCGGCACTTCGATAGTTGTGGCATTATCACGGATGCTACTGACTTCCTGCTCAGTAAGCGGGCTTCCTTTCTCATTCTCAATTCTCATCAGTAATGGGATGAGGGCAGGTATAAAAACTATGCTCATGAGTTATATCTCATATTATTAAAGGTTCGTGTCCCTACGAAGTCACTAAAATATGACCTCTCCGGGGTGCGGTAAGTGGCATTCTGTAAAATGTGTCTTCCTGAAAAATATCAATTCATCGTCGTTTCATCGCTACAAGGCTTGAATTTAATTAACATTGCCCAGGCATACAGGCAGGTTTGTATAGCCCGGCTGGCTTGCCATAGATAAGGGTGAACATGTCGGCGCCATATTCTGGCTAACCGGCTGAGCCTGGGGCTGATTTTGATACTGGTTGTTATAGCTGTTCGTTGAGGATTTTCTTGCGGCCTGACGGCCCTTCTCACGCACGTAGGATGACGTGTAGTTATGGGCCTGGTATGCGCCATAACCCGCCACGCCCGCAGTAGCATATCTGGCCGTTCGCTTGCTGCTGGAATATCTCTTCTTGATTCTGGGTGTCGTTGTTTGTGATGAGTAACCTGAACTAAAACTATGGCTGTAGCTTCTATGCCCACCCCCACCACGATGGCCGCGCGCATCAGCTGTAAACGAGGCAGCCATCAGTGACGCCATAGCCAGACTTAAAATAATTCCCTTCATTACTGCTCCAGTTTTTTCATATTCATTAATCATGTTCTCGTCAAAAATCACGATATCTTCAGCCAGAAGAACAATTTTTTAGATTTATTTAACTCGTTCAACGCTGCGCTATCCTTATGAGAGGAGGTCCCCATGTGTGGACGGTTTGCGCAGTACAGCAGCAGAGATGATTACTTTGCATCCCTGGGGCTGAAGCCCGATGAAATTATTTATGATCCGGAGCCGATAGGCCGCTTTAACGTTGCTCCAGGCACCAAAGTGCTCTTGCTCAATGAGCGGGATAATGAACTGCACTTTGATCCGGTTTACTGGGGTTACGGTCCGGAGTGGTGGGACAAACAACCGCTTATCAATGCGCGTGGTGAAACCGCTGCGACGGGACGCATGTTCAAACCGCTGTGGGAGCATGGTCGCGCCATTGTTCCTGCCAATGGCTGGTATGAATGGAAGCGAGAGGGCGACAAAAAACAGCCTTACTTTATCTACCACAAAGAGAAAGAACCGCTGTTCTTCGCCGCTATCGGCAAAGCTCCTTATGGTAAGGATCATGGGCATGAGGGTTTTGTTATCGTAACGGCAGCGAGCAATAAAGGCATGGTTGATATCCATGACCGACGCCCGCTGGTTTTAAGTGCGGATGCTGTACGCGAATGGCTCAGTGCCGAAACCACGTCAGAACGTGCTCAGGAAATTGCACATGAAGCCGCATTGCCGGAAAAGGACTTTACCTGGCATCCTGTTACAGCCAAAGTCGGCAACATCCACAATCAGGGTGAAGCGCTTATTAAAGAGATCAAGCCTGACTGAACAGACCGATGAGGTGAGAGATTTACATAGTTTCCCGCACCGTTTCCCGTTATAAAAACAGGATCACTCGTTTCTTAATCTGAGAGCGTTTATTTTGCAGGCAGACACTATGCGGTTGTTTCTTCGGCCAGTCACCCCATCAGATGCCGATGATCTTTTCAGGATCTACGGCGACCCTGCGACGAATACGTTTAATCCCGCGGGCCCACATCCGGATATCCATCATTCACGGGAAGTGCTATCGCGCTCTATCCGTCACTGGGAATTGAATGGCTTCGGCAGTTGGGCTATCTCGCTTCAGGATAATCCAGAAAGAATCATCGGTTTTGGGGGATTGAGCATCAGAAGCTTTGCCGATATCACGATCAATAATCTGGGATATCGTTTCTCTCCGGAATCCTGGGGGAAAGGACTGGCGACGGAATTTGCGAACTATGCAGTTAGTTATGGGTTCGAAGAGATAAAACTGGCTGAAATTTCTGCAGTCGTAAGAGCGAATCATCTGGCTTCACAAAAGGTTCTGATTAACGCCGGACTCCGTCATACCCGGGATATTTATGATGTGGAAAATGCGCCCGCAAGCATGCTGTTTACCCTGAGTCAGGATGAATGGAATCAAAAACGGGGGTGAGGAGGATATATCCTGTCCTGTCAGTACCTATCGTTTCAGGTCAATCAGTGCGAGCTGTAGATGATGCGCTATAAAGTTCGCTTTGAGCGCGCTGTAGCGTTGAGCATCGTTGTTACAGAGTGATGCTGCTTCACGCTTTATCTCAGCATAGGTTGCTGCGATATCTCTGTTTTCTATGAGGTAATCACGGAAAGCAAGGTGCCTTATTATCTGTTCTTCTCCAGCTGCAAACGCATGCACCTGATGGCTACGCCTTTCTCCACCCTTAATAAAATATCTGCGGCCTGAGATTCCGTTCTCACCACGAGGACACTTCTATTGTCAGTCATCTCAAATGACGCTGAAGAGTCTGTTAAATCCGTGGTGCCACAAGCGAAGCTGGAATAGTTTTATCCGCATTCAGGCGACAAGTTACGAGAATAACACTCACTGCCTTAATGGCATCCGTCAGGGATTTACCCTTTTACTCAGCCCAGGAATCATCGCTTCTTACCCCTTTCATTACTGTAATTTCTTTCCCCGCTGCCGATAACAGATCCAGTACCAGCGAGCCATAGAAGCGGAACGTCGGTGATAACCTATTAATTCAAACATCGGGGTCTCCTATGTATCGGAACAAAAAAATAAAATTAAGCGTCATGCTCACTGCGGCATTCCTCACAGTCATCTTAACGGGCGTTTTTGTGACAGGATTTGCCGGGTTTAAACTCAATACGGCCAGCGATCAGCAGGAATTGACGCGCGCGCGGCTGGGCGATCTCCAGGCCCTGCAGACGCTAAAAGATAATTTAACTCAGCAAACTGTCCTTTTACTGTCCGTGGCTTCAGACACTCAGCCTCAGGCAGAGGCCACTATAAAAACCCAGTTCTCTGCGTTGCAGACCAACAGTGATAATACCACTGCGCATTTCCGGGAACTGATCAACGGTGCCAAAAGCATTCCGGGGATCAATCTTGCTGAAGTAGAAGAGGCTTCCACGCAATTAAATAAAATTGAAGTGGCAGCGGGTCCGCTTCATCAGGCAGAGCTAAACCTGTTTAAGCAGAACGCCACTCCGTTCCCGGAAAAACTCCGTGGTGAACTCATCCCTGCGCTTTCGCACTACCGCAGTGCGGTAGATGGGATGGTTGATTATCAGGCGCGGGTAACGAGTAAAACGGCGGAAACGTCCACGCAGGCGCTCTCCGGTATTTATATGACGCTGGCTGGCCTGACCACCCTGTTTGTTGTGATGGGATTTGTGATGAGTGGGCTGATCACCCGCTGGATCAAGACTCAGCTGGGTGGCGAACCTTCGCATGCGCAGGGCCTGGCCGCTGCGATTGCGGCGGGCGATCTGACGACAAAGGTCACCCTTCGTCAGGGGGATACCGTCAGCATGATGGCTTCTCTGGATAGCATGCAGAGCAATCTGCGTGACCTGGTCTCGCAGATTAAAGATTCTTCCGCTTCGGTCGCCATGGCAGCTGATGAAATTTCCCAGGGCAATACTGAACTCTCTTCCCGTACAGAGCAGCAGGCCGCCGCTTTGCAGGAAACCGCCGCCAGTATTGAGCAGCTTACGGTCACGGTAAAAAGTAATGCAGCGGGCGCGCAGCAGACTGCGGATTCAGCCCGTGAAACCGCTGCGCTGGCGCGTTCGGGTGAACACGATATGCAGCGCATGTCAGAGACGATGAATGATATTTCAAAAAGCGCGGTGAAAGTCCGGGATATCACATCCGTTATCGAAGGAATTGCATTTCAGACCAACATTCTGGCGCTTAACGCGGCAGTCGAAGCCGCGCGAGCGGGCGAACAGGGTCGAGGTTTCGCCGTCGTCGCGGGTGAAGTCAGGACGCTGGCTCAGCGCAGTGCAACGGCAGCCAGAGATATTAAACATCTGATAGAAGAGGCTGTGGCACAGGTTGAAAGTGGTGTTGTCGTGGCAACCGGGACCGGCAAGAGCATTCTTGATATCAATGCGATGGTTGGAAAACTCGCCGTCGCGATGGATAACATCTCACTCGCCTCAGCTGAACAGATGCAGGGCATTTCACAGGTCAGCATCGCAGTGAACGAGATGGACGGCGTCACGCAGAATAACGCCGCGCTGGTTGAGGAGTCCTCTTCGGCATCACAGTCGCTTTCAGCCCAGGCACACGCTTTACGTGAAGCAGTGAATGCTTTTCGCATTTAGGTTCATGCGCATAACTCACGGCGAAAGACGTGGGTGGAGAGCATCTGAGCTGTCCGGGTCATAGGTTTTTACATTACTGGAATGTATGACCGGGAGCTATTTCTTGCCAGTAATGACGGCTGTCTGCTGTGCGTGAAAAGCAGAAGTTGACGCAGTATGGACTCGTTATGATAAGCCCACCTCTGGTGGGCTTATTGCATATCGCATCAGCCTGAACCCCCTCAGATAAAAAAATTTTAAATTTTTTTTGCATCCGTTTTCGCTGCTCATTCGTATTAACAGATAAGGGCGCTCTCGCCCTGTCCGTTAACTCAATGAGGGAAGTGAAAATGAAACCATTCCTGCCAACTCTGATTTTTTCTGCATTAGTCTTCAGCGGCGCCACTTATGCGGCGAGCATGGACAGCGACACGGTGATGGTCGGCGGTGCCGCCATGTACCCATCGAAAAATATTGTTGAGAATGCTGTTAACTCGAAAGACCACACCACGCTGGTGGCCGCCGTTAAAGCCGCCGGCCTGGTCCCGACACTTGAAGGGAAGGGGCCGTTTACCGTTTTTGCGCCCACCAATGCCGCCTTTGAAAAACTGCCTAAGGGCACGGTCGACTCCCTGCTTAAGCCAGAAAATAAACAAAAACTCACCAGTGTCCTGACCTATCACGTGGTCGCAGGAAAACTGGACATGAAAGCGCTGGAGAAAAAAATCAAAGCGGGAGGAGGCAAAGCCGAGCTGAAAACGGTCAATGGCGAATCACTGTGGGTGATGGCAAATGGCCCGCACAACATTCAGCTTAAGGATGCTCAGGGCAATGTTGCCAGTATCACTACGTATGATGTGAATCAGAGTAACGGTGTGATTGACGTTATTGATACCGTGCTGATGCCGTAAAGCGTTACCTATACTGTGTGTAGCCACTGATCGGGTGGCTACACCTTTAACAGGGAAGCCGATGACAAAAAATGTGCCCCATATTCAGGCCGATTTAATGAATCAGATAGCCGTCGGCGATAAAGCTGCTCTTGAGCAGCTTTATCGCGTTCTGTCGCCCCGACTCTATGGGATCATCCTGCGGATGGTGAGACGCCGGGACTGGGCAGAAGAGATCCTGCACGATACGTTTATCCATATCTGGCAGTCGGCAAATTATTACGACGATAAGCGCAGTGAGCCGCATATCTGGCTCAGCCACATCGCCAGAAATCGGGCGATTGACTTCCTCCGTAAACATGAAAACAGAAGCTGTTCCGTGGATGAGATCAGCGAAGCGGAAGCGGGTTTCCAGACGCTACTTCCTGCCGATGCGAGTCATGCGGAGGCGCGTCGCCTTCAGCACTGCATGGCGCACTTACCCTCTGAGCAGCGACAAAGCATTTCGCTCGCCTATTATCGTGGCCTCTCACAGAGTGAGATTGCGCTCTCAATGAGTCAGCCTGAAGGGACGGTGAAAAGCTGGATCCGTCGCGCGTTAACCCATCTTCGGGAGTGCATAGGCCTATGACCAGTCAGGAACAACATGATCTTACTGCCGCGGAATATGTGCTTGGTCTTACCGATGATGTGACCCGTCATCGGCTGGATAAACGCCTCAATGACGATTCAGTATTCGCCGCGGAGGTGCTGCACTGGCAGAAAGCGTTCAGCGGCATTGATCTGCTCACTCACGCCGTTATCCCGTCTTCTGCGGTCTGGCAGCAGATTGAGCAGGATCTTGGCCCGAATACTGGCGTCTCTGGCACGACATCAATCCGCAAGCATCCTGGCTTCTGGCTCGGCTGGGGCCTGGCGGCGGCAATGGCTGGCATCCTCATTTTCACCCATTTAAGCAAGCCGGATGCCCCACAGTCTCTGCAGCCGATTGCGGTACTCAGCGGCGCACAGCCCGATGCACAGTTTGTGGTGAATCTGGATAAGTCAGCTTCACTCCTTCAGGTTTCGGCGCTGAACATCACGCTGCCAGAGAATAAAAACCTGCAGCTCTGGCTGATCAGGGGCAGTGCTGCGCCACAATCTCTGGGGCTGATCAATCACCGCGACAGTAATGTTTTCCGGTTACCGCCTGGCGAGTTAGACAATCAGACGGTACTGGCGGTAAGTCTGGAGCCGGTGGGGGGATCTAAGCTCAGCGGGCCGTCCGGTCCGGTGATTTTCCAGGGCAAAGTCACGTTACTCTAATCATCAGGACGCGGGTCCACGGACCGGGATTCAGCGGGAAAGGGGAGTGGATGGCTTTTCAAATGGCAAACCTCATCCCCTTGCCTTAACCAAATCAGGAGGGAATGACAAAAGAATGGAAATCAGAACGGCGTTGGAGTCTGATGCGGCAGGCATCAGTGAGCTGATACATATTGTGTCGATGCAATGTAATTTTTCAGAGACGGAACCCTGTCCGCAATGGTTTATCGACAGCATAAAACCCGATGCGCTTAAACCGTTGATTGTTTCAGATGACTATCTCTGGCTGATTGCCGTGGAAAGAGGTGAGGTGACAGGCGTACTCACCCTTTTCGAAGGCAATTTAGTTAAATACCTTTTTGTACATCCGAAATGTCAGCGTAAAGGGGTAGCGAAGGCACTCTGGCAGCAGGCGATTCCCGAACTGCGTTCAGAAATTAGCGTACGTTCTTCACTCCTTGCCGTCCCTTTTTATGAGAAAAGGGGATTTAAAAAAGTCGGGGAGGTCAAATTTTTTAACGGCGTATCATTCCAGACAATGATCGCTCAGCTCTGAATTAACAAAGAGATTTTTAGGTTCTCTGTTTCCGCAATAAAACGGCCCGGCCACGCATTTATCAAACCAGCTTTAGGGGCGAGTGGAACCGGGCCAACCCGCCTTCTTTATTTTTACCTGCGTATATTCCCTGTATTGAACTCACTGACTTTTTGCGCCATTGCTGTCCGCTAATGCTATATCGGGCGCGTGATTTGCAGCGTTTTTACACTTCATCAGACTCTTTTTACGCCTTTTTTACAGGCCGTTCGGTTTAATTAACGGCACCGGGCGTTTACGTGACAACGTTACACGATGGCGGTCACAACCCGATTTTGCAAAAAGCGTCTGCAGGCATTAAGTGGACAGGGTGCACATTCATGAGTGGTTTTCTCCAGTTTATTCTCCGACCTCCTATTAATAGCGGCTCGCTGCCAGGCACTGGTGCCTCTCCGCAGCGGGTTCTTAAGGAATACAGCATGTCAGGCCTTATTCTTGTTTCGCATAATCAATGTCAACGTTCGACGCTTACTGCAATTTATGACGGCATCCTTTCCCGTCAGGGAGGCGTCTGGATTAGCTGGGATGGTGAAAGCAGGGTGATGCCTCCGGATGCGTCAAGACCCTACGCCGTGCAGCAGATGGGTCAGTATGAAACCGTGACCTTCCCGTATACGCCTGGCGAGCTTAATGAGGGGTACCACAATTATATTCATAAAGGGCTCTGGCCTGTTTTTCATCAGCGTCCGGACATGGCCCGTTTTTCTACAAGCGGCTATCAGGAATATAAAAACATCAATAAAGCCTATGCGCGCGCCATCTGCGAAAACGCCGCACCCGACGATGTTATCTGGATTCAGGATTACCATCTGCTAGGCTGTGCCACCTATATCCGTGAAGAAGGATTGACCAACTTAGTGGGTATTTTTCTGCATCAACCTTTCCCGGCTGGCAGAATGTTTGAAACCATACCCGAATGGCGCTGGTTCACTGACTCTCTGTTATGTTGTGATCTGATTGGCTTTCAGACCGTGCAGGATATGAATAACTTCCTGGTCTGGCTGGAGAGCGAATTCCGTATAGAACGGCTGGAAGCGCAAAGCTTTCGTGTTCATGGCCGGATTATCAGGGTGGGTGTGTTTCCTGTCGGAATAGATCTTGACGATGTCCAGTCTCTGCGTGATAGCAACAGCTGTGCTTACATGGAAATGCAGTGCCGCGAAAGCCTGCCCGAAAATACCGTGCTAAGCGGCGGCCATCTTGATGAGAGTTCAGGTCTGCCTTACCGGATCAGCACTATGGAAGTGTTGCTGCGAAAACATGATTGCTACCAGAAAAATATCACGCTGTTGCAGCTGGCGCCTCCGGCAGCCGGACACGCACATGATGCGTCAGAACTCGGTCACGCTCTGGAAGCACTGTGTGGGGAGCTTAATGGCGTGCATGGCACAATGAACTGGTATCCGGTGAACTATCTGACTCATGGCTACAGCCGCGAAGAGCAGGCTGGCATCTATCGTGCCTCACGCGTTGCGCTGGTGACGCCGTTGATGGCAGGCATGAGCCTGATGGCCAAAATGTATATCGCCTTACAGGACCCGAAAAATCCCGGGGTGCTTATCCTCTCGCAGTTTGCCGGTGCAGCCGGGCAGATGGAGGGTGCCATCATCGTCAATCCTTATGATCCTGATGCAATGGCCAGTGCGGTACATCGCGCATTGCAGATGCCGTTACACGAACGGCGGTCTCTGCATGCCTGTCTGATAAAGGGACTGCATATGTACAACAGCCATCACTGGGCTGAGTCATTTTTGCGTATGCTGAACGCTGAGCCAACTGCCCCGGAAGCCTTGCCGTCGCCTGCCTTTTTTCCGCACCTGAGCAGTAGCCGGGCGAGGTACTGAGTTTTATAGGTTAAAACGGCGATTTAAAAGGGATGGTGTGGACGTCAAACAGCATCACGCGGATAGAGAACAGGGCAGGTAAAACTTTTACCTGCTTATTCATGGGCTCTTTGAGTTTGCGCTCAATAACATGAGGTTAAGGTCCTCATCGAACGAAGGTGTCACTACAGGTCTTAGCTTCACATGAGAGCAGCTATTCAGGTTCGTTCTGTCATCACGTTACGCAGTTCCTCCCTGAGCCAGCGCAGTGACAAATCGTTATCAAACCGTTTATGCCAGAGCAGTGACAGGGCTATTTCCGGTGTTTCAATGGGTACCGGGCTACAGCATAAGCCGTAATGCGTCATCCACTCATCCGACAGCCCGGCGGGAACGGTGGCTAACGCGGGTGCGCGCGCCAGCAGCGGAGGCAGAGAGGAAAAATGCGGCGTCACGTAGCTAATCGAACGTGCCTTTCCTGATGCCGCAAGCTGGTCATCGATGGCGCTCCAGTTCGCCCCGCGATAGGAAACCAGCAGATGGTCATGCGCCACATAATCCTCCAGCGTCAGCGGTGCACGTAACGAAAGCTGTTCCGGGTGCCACAACGTACAAAAGTTGTGTGACACAATCTTCTCGCGCTGGAGCGTGGCGGGCGTGCTCTCGCCAACCGAAATGGCAAGATCGATCTCTCCGCGCGCGACAAGCTCCGCATCCCGGAAGGGATCGCTGGCCGTAACCTGAAGCGTCACGCCGGGAGCGGTGCGCGTGATGCGCGCACACAGTCCCGGCATCAGCCAGCGTTCAACCCAGTCGCTCATCCCCAGCCGAAAAACATGTGTCGCCTCAGAAGGCGTGAAGGATGCTGGCTGAAACAATACGCTCTGCATCTGTGCCATTAACGGGCCCAGCTCAGCGATCAGCGCTTCAGCACGCGGGGTAGGCTCCATGCCTTTCGCCGTGCGCACAAACAGTGGATCGCTGAACATGACCCGCAACCGGGCCAGTGCATTGCTGACTGCTGGCTGACCCAGATGCAGCTTTTCTGCCGCACGCGACACGCTGCCTTCCCGCTTCAGAACTAACAGCACCGTCAGTAAATTCAGGTCGATTCGATGAAAATCATTTTCTCTGATAGTGAGCATTAGTTTAATCAATTTGAGTGATACAGGTTGCGTAAGGATACTGCCCACCACGTTGTGATGAAACTTTCTGGAGAGATATTTATGAACATTTTACTGATGCTGGTGGCTTCTCTTATCGCGTTCAGTCCGGTCTATGCTGCCGAACGGACCTCTGCGGGGGATCAGCAAGCTCCGGGTTATTACCGGATGACATTGGGGAAATTACGCATTACCGCGGTTTCCGACGGCACGGTAACCGTTCCCCTGAATAAATTACTGACTAACATTTCGCCTGAAAAACTAAACCATGCAATGGCCAGAGATTCGATGACGCCGCAGGCCGAAACATCAATCAATGCCTTCGTTATCGATGATGGTAAAAAGCGCATTTTAATCGACACCGGGGCCGGTGAGCTTTTTGGACACAATGGCGGACATCTGCTGACTAATCTGGCCGCCGCTGGCTATCAGGCAGAGTCGATCGATGCCGTACTCTTAACCCATATTCATGCCGATCATTCAGGCGGTGTATCACGCGCGGGCAAGCCTGCTTTTCCAAAGGCCGAAGTGTTCGTGGATAAACGGGATGTCGATTTCTGGCTTAATCCGGCTAACGTCAGCAGGGTAGAGACCAGTCAGGCCCATACCTTTGCAGAATCTGAACGGACTCTTCGCCCGGTCATCAATGCTGGCCTGCTTAAAACGTTTATGGCACCAGCCACATTACCGGGGGGAATCCGTGCAGAGTCGACAGCCGGCCACACGCCGGGCAGCGTACTTTATCGCGTAGAGAGTGAAGGTCAGACCCTGGTGCTGTGGGGAGATATCATCCATGCCAAAGCGGTGCAAATGCCCGATCCTGAAGTGGCCATCCATTTTGATGTCAATCAGAAGCAGGCTATCACTACACGTGAAAGGGTACTGAAACAGGCTGCAGATCAGGGCTACTGGGTGGCTGCGGCGCATATCGCCTTCCCTGGCCTGGGCCATGTGCAGCATGAAGGCAACGCTTATCGCTGGGTGCCCGCTAATTACACTACGCAGCTCGGGCAGTAGCTTTTTAACTAAAAAATGTAATAATATCAGGGAGAAATATTTTGCTGTGAGTTAACAGGCGGCGCTTCAATATCAACAAATTGAATAATGTCTGTTAGTTTAGAGGCATCTCTGTAAGAGGGGCCAGAGCGTTGCCGTAAAGATTAGTAGTCAATGAGGTTATGGGGCTGATAAAGTCGACAGCATTATGCCACTCATTGTCGCTGCGCTCTGAGCCATTTCTCAATTCAACCTGAAGTTGAATACAGTCAATGTTCGGGATATCGTTGTAGAAGCTTCTCGCTTATACAGTCCCGTTCTTTCTGTAGGTAGAGTAATAGCTCAGGACCTGATTTTCCGAGGCCAGAACCTTAAAGAAGGTGACAGAGTCATGTTTTACACGGCACTGGCTAACTTCGATGAAAAAGTCTTCGATAACCCATTCCGTTTTATTGCGGAGCGAAAAGAAAAGCCACTATCATTCGGCACGGGCATGCATATGTGTATTGGTATGGGCATAGCGCTCAGCTTTGCTTCGTCGTTTATTGCCCACATAAACTCACATTACATGCTCAGGGACGTTAGCATAATCGAATTTGCAGAGGGTGTGTCTGCACCAGGTGCTTCAGATTTTAATATTGGAATAGACTTCTATGAACTGGCTGAAAATTAAAGATTTCCGCACGTTACTTGCTTCTCTTTTCATCTCGAAGTTGGGCGATCATGTATATGAGGTCGTTTTTGTTTTTATTGTGCTCGAGAACACGCATAATAATTATCTTCTTGCCGGCTGCGTCTATTTTTTTTCGTTTTATTTCTTTTCTATTTTTCGGCTCCGCTGGTGGCTGGATGGCAGACAATTGGCGCATCAAATGTTCAGTTATACTCTCATTGGCAGACAAGCCCTGGGTGCTGATGTTCAATACATTAACGTATGCAATTTCAATTGTTATACTTTGTACGTTTTCAGAAAATTGACAGAATAAAACGTCGGCGTTCAGATTGAAATAAGTATATCAGGAGAATCTATCCTGCATTAAAAGTTTATTTCAGGAAGCTCCTGGCTTATTTATTGCTATTTTTGGTTCATCTGTTTGCATTCTCTTTACCGGATCATTACTTCGTTTTATTATCCCCGCTGTAGCTGTCAGTCAGGGGAATGGGGAGATATTTACCAGCTGGATATTTTCTCTAATGGCTGCAGGCACAATTACCGGGGGTCTCATTTACGGACGGTTTGCCATAAATATTTCACCATTGAATGTTATGCGCAATTGGTTCTTTTACGGAATTTTACTGGTTTTAATGTCATTTATTGCCCTCTATTCGCTCGAGGCTCTGCTGCCGGTAGCATTCGTCCTTGGTATGAGTGGTGCATTCGTTGATATTTTTCTGGTGACACTCATACAGTCCTGGTCTTTTGCAGAGAACACAGGCAAGACATTCGGCACGTTTTCTACCCTGGCTAATACTGCTGAAGCACTTTCTGGTCTCCTTTCCGGACTGGCCGCCGCTGCGAGTCTGATGGTTGCTTTTGCAGGCATGAGTTCACTCATCGTACTCACTGGCATTATCTCAATGGCTTGTCTTCCAGACAAAAAACAAAAGAATATTTCGGGAAGCAACGAATCCGATAGTTCTGTTTAAAGAGTGCCCAAATGGACGACTTAAATAACTGAGGTCTCTTTTAGATATCCAAAGCAGGCGGTTGGTGCCAAAACGGGGCGTCCGTTCCGGACGTCCCTGGAAGTTACTATTTTACTAAAGGTTCTCTTGCACCGGGCCTGAAAGCATGCTTTTTCGCGCACCAGGCGATAATCAACGCAACAGCCATAAAGATCAGTAGCGCCCATGGGAAAGATACCGCACCGGCATTATTGAGAAGCAGACCACCAATGACGCCGCCGCTTGCGATAGCCAGATTCCAGGCAGTTGTCACCATTGCCTGAACGACATCGACATGATTGCCTGCCGCATCAGCGGCAGCCGTCTGCATCTGAGTTGACGCGCCGCCAAACGACCATCCCCATACGATGACGGCCAGAAAGACCACAATCTGTTCCCGCATGCCTGCGGCGAGTGCCACAGAAACCGCCGCCAGTGCCGCCAGACTGAGCAGAACCAGATTGCGCAGATGGCGATCCACCAGCATCCCGGTTATCCAGATGCCGATAAGTGCCGCAATGCCAAAAATCAGCAAGATAAGCCCGACATTTCCGGTCAGCCCCGACAACTGCAGGAACGGTCCGATGAATGTATAAAGAATATTGTGTGCCGTCATCCATAGAAAGATAACCGCCAGAACAGGTCTGACTCCGGGCATCTGGAAAACTTGCCATACCGGTAGTCGGCGGTCGGCCTGCTGTCCCGGCAGGTCAGGAACCGCCACCCATGTCCAGATGAACAGAATGACTGCCAATGCTGCCATGATACCAAAGGGGACTCTCCATCCCATCATGCTGCCAAGCCATGCGCCAGCCGGGGTTCCAAGGGACAGGGCAACCGGTATTCCAACCATAGCAATAGCGAGAGCGCGGCCCTGCATTTCAGCAGGAACGAGGCGTCGCGCATAGCCCGCCAGAATTCCCCATGCAAGTCCTGCAGCCACACCCGACATGAATCGGGCTGCCATCGTCAGCCAGTAACTGAACGAAAGGGTGGTAATAGTGTTGAAAATCAGGAAGGTACCTACGGCGAGTAATAGTACCTTTTTACGACGCCAGCCACTGGTCAGAACCGTCAGAGGGATTGCCGCGAGTAGCGAACCCAGCGCATAAATGCTGACCAGCTGACCCGCCATCACCTGAGATACGTCAAGACCCATTCCAATTTCCGGAAGTAAACCCGCCGGAAGGGTCTCGGTCAGGATGGCAATAAAGCCTGTCATGGCAAATGCCAGCAGGGAAGCCAGTGGCAGACCCCGTTGTGTTGTGGTCTCACTGAATACTGTATTGGCGTGCACGTTGGCCCCTTTTTTAGTTTGTAACGACTAAAAATTGCGAAACCCTCCTGATAACGGGTTTTACAATATATATACCGATCGGTATATATCAGAAAGTATAGGGCACACTGAGGCTTGTCAAGTATATATGTATCGATTAGTATTTATATACGATAAGCGAAAAAGGAGCGGATATGGCTCAGCTGGGACGCCCACGGACATTTGACCGGGAAGAGGCAATTCGTCAGGCGATGACCCTTTTCTGGCAGCATGGTTACGAGTCCACTTCGCTTGCCATGCTCAAGTCAAACCTCGGCAACGGCATCACCGCCCCAAGTTTTTACGCCGCGTTTGGTTCAAAAGAAGCGCTGTTTGAGGAGGTTGTCGATTGTTATATGACGACTTTTGGTCAGGTTAACGATTGCCTATGGGATGACACGCTTGAACCCCGTGACGCTATTGAACTGGCGTTGCGTCGTTCTGCAAAAATGCAGACAGAACAGGGGCATCCCAGTGGTTGCCTGATTGCGCTATCCGTTAATACCTGTTCGCCAGCGAATGAGCACATCCGTGAGATTCTGGCAGCGCAGCGCGATCGGACCAGGGCGGGATTTTTGCGATGTGTCACAAGAGCGAAAGAGGCGGGACTCCTGGCTTCCGATACCGACGTGCGGGCGCTGGCCACGACCCTTCACAGTTTTGAGATCGGCCTGTCGACTGAAGCCCGTGATGGCGCAACCGGCAATGAACTCGATTCGGCGGTATCAACCGCGATGAAAGCCTGGGATGCTAATGCACTGAACGTTGTTGAGTGACAGAGAACGGCGCTTAGTTTCAGCACGAAGCTTGTGCCTGTCAGAGAGCAACTATGCGGAAGCGTAAAGTAAGCACGTCTCAATAAGTTAATGCCTGTTAGTGACTATCAAACTTATTGCTGACACCAGACAATGGGTGTGAAATATCAAACGGGACTGCACGCGGTATAGCTTGCCGCCCGCGATCTCCGCACGCCGATGCTCGCTGAAGTGCTGGCGTTGACTGTCGCAGCCTATACTGTTTAACCCACTTGATTTAATACCCGATTTCATTCCCATCATCGGTTATCCCGATTACCTGCTTATAGTGCCTGGGACGTCTTACCCAGTCGATGTCATGCGTGAAAACCGGGAAACCGCAGCGCAAGCTAGTTAATCTCCGGCCGGTCGCATGAAGGCAAGCGGTGTTTATATTGATATGGGTAGTTTGTGCTACTCTGCTTGTCAGGCCACTTAGAGCGTCAGCTTGTGGTTCTGATGTGTTCTCGCTTTATTCCTTTCAGATGTTGTCGCGATCGGCTCAAAATAGTTTTCCGCTCAGATTTGGCCATCTAAGAAAATTTCCCACAACGCTTCTACCGCCCGGGACATCCTCGCTGCGGGTCTGAACAGCCGGATCTCTATGGGTATCCAGAGTGCGCTCTCCTTATGAGCTGCTACGGCAATCGATCCAGCATCAACATCCGGCGCTGCCAGTGTTTCCGGCAGCCAGGCAACGCCATCTCCGGCTTTAACCATGGCGAGTAATGTGGCAGCAAGATCAGCCGTGAAAGCAATATCCATTCCGCGTCTGACTCGATTTACCTGTGAGGTATTAGACAGGATGCGGCCCAGGCCGGACTCTGCAGAATAGGAGAGGAAAGGAAACTTTTTACCGCCTGACGCATGGAATAGAGGCTCATGCGTTGTCGGATCGCATCGTGAATAAGGCTGTAAAACTTCCCGTCCAAGCCGTACGCTGAGATATTTCGACTGATCGAGATGAATGTGCATATGAGGATGGTAATAAGAAAGCAGAAATTGCGCGTCACCTTTCTCAATCATGCGTTCGCAGGCACTTAATGAGTCTGATAACAGTCGAAAAGATCCGAAGCGGGCAATTTTTTCGTTGTTACGCATCAGTGCCGGGAAAAAAGAAAATGACAGGGCATGCGTGGCGGAAAAAATAACATCCGGCCGGGCCTCTCCTGCGGCCTCGATAGATTCACTCCTCAGGGTATAAAGCGCACGAATAAGTTCCGGCACCTGCCTGACGAAAACCTCTCCGGCGCGGGTCAGGCTGACGGCCCGACGATTTCTTTCAAAAATTGGCGTGCCAAGCCACTCTTCTAGCGAGACGATTCTGCGGCTGAATGCAGGCTGTGTCACATATCGTGAAGCTGCCGCACGGGAAAAATTGAGTGATTGCGCCAGCGCAATACAGTCTTCAAGCCAGGTTAACTCCAGGTGATGCCGATTTTGCATTACAGGCTGCCTCTTTGGCATTAGAACGGAACCCACGTACTGGTTAGGATAATAGCAGACAGAACAATCAGGTCCTTTAACACTACGCTACTTCATTGTGCCGATGAATGCCGATAAACAGATGGCATGACATAACTGATTGCGTAGGTATTTTAGTAAAACAGTCTTTGACTGAGAACTACCGGAGAGATCATGCGCATCCTTGATGTTGTAGAAATTACCAAACCCATTGCTTCCCCTATTCGTAACGCGTACATCGATTTCAGCAAGATGACGACAAGCCTGGTCGCCGTTGTGACAGATGTTGAAGTCGACGGGCGCCGTGTAGTGGGATACGGCTTTAACTCTAATGGCCGTTATGGCCAGGGTGGCCTCATCCGGGAACGCTTCCGTGACCGCATCCTGGAAGCCGATCCCGAAAGCCTGCTGAATGCCAAAGGTAACAACCTGGATCCGCATAAAGTCTGGGCTGTGATGATGAGCAACGAAAAGCCTGGCGGTCATGGCGAGCGTTCAGTTGCAGTGGGAACCCTGGACATGGCCATCTGGGATGCAACGGCAAAAATTGCAAACAAGCCGCTGTTCCGCCTGCTGGCCGAAATGAAGGGCGTTGAGGCTAATCCGCGCGTCTTCGTCTATGCGGCTGGGGGTTACTACTATCCGGGTAAAGACCCTGGCGCACTGCGACAGGAAATGCGCGGCTACCTGAACCGCGGCTATAACGTTGTGAAAATGAAAATCGGTGGTGCCTCTCTGGACGAAGACCGCCGCCGTATTGAGGCTGTACTGGAAGAAATCGGCAGCGAAGCGCGCCTCGCCGTTGATGCTAATGGTCGCTTTGATCTGGAAACCGGTATTGCCTACGCAAAAATGCTGCGTGAATATCCGCTCTTTTGGTACGAAGAGGTTGGCGATCCGCTCGATTATTCTCTGCAGGCAGCCCTGTCAGAGTTCTATCCAGGCGCAATGGCAACGGGCGAAAACCTCTTTTCACATCAGGACGCGCGAAACCTGCTGCGTTATGGCGGTATGCGTCCGGATCGCGACTATCTGCAATTTGACTGCGCGCTCTCCTATGGGCTGGTTGAGTATCTGCGCACACTGGATGTGCTGGAGCAGTTTGGCTGGTCACCGTCACGCTGCATACCTCATGGCGGCCATCAGATGTCCCTGAATATCGCCGCCGGCCTCGGTCTGGGTGGTAACGAAAGCTATCCCGATCTTTTCCAGCCTTACGGCGGTTTCCCTGACTCGGTGAAAGTTGAAGATGGCCATATTATTATGCCGGAACTGCCGGGTATCGGATTCGAAGGCAAATCAGACCTTATTAAAGAGATGCGGGCGCTGGCTGAATAAGTTTTCGCTTACATTACGGTATGTTTAATGTCACTGCGCCCCTCGTTAAGCCGAGGGGTTGCGGAAAAATATCAATCTCTTAATTAACCTGACGCCTCAGGAAGAATAAATTTATCTGAATCTGAGAGGAGAGGGCGTTATTTAACTGGCTAACGGTAGCATTATTAATGATTTCTGGATGAAGGGCTGACTTTGATTCAGGCACAACATCTTCTTGTGGGTATATCAGCTAACCGTTGAATTATCGATATTCAGATATTCTTTTCGGATTAAATATAAACTGGAAATTATTATAAATATCAAGCGTTTCGAACCACTCATGAGTCCTGGCGCCTTGCCTGTTTATCCGCGCCTTTAGCTTTCAGATCGCTCATTTCTCCGTTACATCCTACGGGTAATGAATAAAACATTTTGACTGATATTCAGATGGATTTGCAATCAGTATTTCTTCCCCCTGCCACAGTGTTAAATGAGGAAGTTATCATGAGTGAGAAAACTCTCAAGGGTCATGCGCTTATCGGAAATAAACGCTGGATAATCATATTACCTGCTGTATTTATCATGTATACCATTTCATTTTTTGATCGGGTGAATATAGGCATGGCGCTGCCCCATATAACAGCTGAAATGGGCCTGAGTCCTGTTGAAGCCGGCTGGCTTGGCGGTGCCTTTGCCTGGGGTTATGTCGCCACGCAATTTACCGCAGGATGGCTGGCTCTCCGTTTTGGATCACGGAAAATAATCGGCATCAGCCTGTTTTTGTTCGGGGCCTGCGCAATGCTTACCGGCCTGACGCGTAACTTCGGTGAACTGGTAGCGATCCGTTTCTTACTGGGCATCGCTGAAGGTCCAATTCAGGCCGCCACGGCCATGTTCCTTGCCCAGTGGTTTATGAAGCCTGAACGGGGGCGGGCATTCGGAATCTGGAATCTTAGCCTGGGCGCGGGCGCGTTTCTGGCCGGTCCGATATCTGGCTGGATCCTTGCACATCATAACTGGCGCATGATGATGGTAATTGAAGGTGCACCGGCCTGGCTGTTCTGCATCATCTGGTTTTATCTGGTTCCTAAAAGTATTCAGGCTGCTAGCTGGCTGAATGCCGAAGATCGGGATTATATCCAGAAAGACCTGGCCGCTGAGCAGTCAAACTACAGGAATGAGAAATCCGATCCCTGGTGGACCATTCTCAAAATACCGGCCCTCTGGCTGATGCTGATCGGCTACTCCCTGCATAGCATGCTCGCTTACGGTTTTACGCTCTGGCTGCCGACAGCTCTCAAAGGATATGGCACGCTCAGTGAATTTATGGTCGGTCTCATCAGTGGGATGCCTTTCCTGATGACGATGCTGGGCATCTGGTATATCACCCGGCGTTCAGATAAGTACAACCAGGAGCGACGACTGCATGCCGCTATTCCTACCGTCCTCTGTGGTGTGGCATTACTGGCTGCCGCTTTTGTGCCGCTGGCATATTACTGGGCTCAGATAGGGTTGTTCATGTTTGTCGGCCTGACAATGAAGATGCTGGTGCCGCTGGTTTACGTCAGGCTGACTGAAATTCTCCCGACAAAGAAAGCAGTCCCTGCGGTGGCTTTTGTCGGTGCATGCAGCAACTTCATTGGACAGTTTGGCGGCCCCCTTGTTGCCGGATACCTCAAGCATTTGGGTGGCGGTAGTGATATGACGCTGGCATGGGGTGTTCTGGGGCTGTTCTCAATTGTGGGTGGCGTGCTGTTTGCCCTTGCCGTGGGACGTGAGGAACGCATCCGGGACTTCAGCAAGGCATTCTCTGTGTCTTCACACAGAGCAGTATCAACACGTCAATAATAAAGCGGAATCTTCACACTGTCATCGGACGCCCAATCGGGCAGGATGCGCGGAGCAGCATTAAGTACTCTTGTTCACCTGTAGAATTATCATGCTCATCCCCGGCGTGTATCTCTCTCAATACCTGACTGTTACAGCCCGTACTTCACGGGCTTCAGAATGCCTACAATCCCACCAGCGTGATATGTTTCTTTATTGTCAGCGCTTTATACAACGCTTTTGCCAGCGTGCCTGGTTCCACACCTGATTGAGCGCCCTCGGAATCGGTCCAGAACGATTTGATGCGCAGTATGGTGTTGATACTCGTTACGCGTTCCATTTCCAGCACGGCCAGCACAGGATGGCGCATTTCGCCATGTTCCTCTGTTGCGTCCGCCTGGATCACTGCGGCGCGGGATGCCTGACTGTCAAAGATAACGTGGCAGCGTACGCCGTTCAGGTTGAGTATGCCGATAACTTCATACAGGCACTGAACAGCCTCTGCACTGTAGGATGCGGGCACAACAAACATAACAGATCCTTCTGAAGTGAAATTTAATGAGCAGCCAGCATAGGCGAACTGTAATCAGAGGAGAAGTTACTGTTTTTGAATGAAAAATGTAGAGTTCTAAGGTTACGATAACGCGCGTTATTTTTACTCCAGTTTTCGCTGGCACTATCAATAACTGACGTGTAACCCGATCATGGCGGTGGGGTGCGGATTTGACTTAAGGAAAGGCCAGCAGGTGGCAGGTTATTCGTTCCAGTGGGGAATGCATTTATCTATATGCGCAACGCGTTAGCTGTGTGTTTCAGCCACTTAACAGGATGAACATCAGATTAAGTTTAAGATTTTTCGCGCTCTTCAATCGCTCATCTCTCAATCCTGCCGTCACGTTTAACCGGAGGCCGTCAGTATGACATCAGGTGCTGACTCATATATTGTTGTTATCCGTGTAGCAGACCAGTCAGTATGGGTATCAGCTATGTGCCCGATTTTGTCGTACGTGAATCTTTGGATTCGGGGCAACTGAAAGAGGTATTGCCCGGTTACTGTACCAGGCAGGGGTATTTCTCGGCACTCTGGCCGGCCAGCCGATATCTCTCATCGAGAATACGCTGCTTTATCGTTTTTATTGCTGAGTCAGGCCTGTCTCTGTAATCCGTATCGGGAAGTTAATACTTTCTGAAATCGTATGCACTTTTATGCTTAATTCAAAATCATAAACGCCCGTTTCTGGCATAGAGCAGAGCATTGCCCGTTATATGCAAAAAGCGGATGTTACGTTTATTTGCCTTTATTAGATTATTAAGAGTTATTTATATAGTATGAAGATATTCAATTGGTGCTCATTGAGTCACCTTTTGCTATCGACTAATTCTAAAGCTATAAGTTCTTTATACATTAGGTAAGGCATCATTGGGCTCTTATATACAAAACCCATCCTCATTAAATCAAAGGCGTTGCCAGAAATTCCGGTCGCTGTTCGGCCAGCAATGTAAACCCGGCCAGTTCCGGGTACAGCGCACGGCTGACGGTATCCGGCAGCATCAATTCTGTAAAACTCCAGGCCACTGCGATGCTGATACCGGCCACGGACAGCATGTCAGGATGACTTTTCCGCAGCCCGTTCTCCAGCGTCTGCCAGGCACCATGCAGTTGTTGAGTTACGCGATCCACCCAGGGCTGATGCTGTTTTTCTTCCGGCCTGAGACGCTGTTCGTACACAATCTGCACCGCTTTTTCGCAGGCGGCCAGGGCGAAGCCGGTAAGATGCAGATCCCGGAACTCTTCCACGCCGGACGCTGATGTAGGTGCAGGCGAATGACCGCAATATTTCTCAAGGTAATGAATGATTAGTGTGGAATCGATCAGCACCTGATTATCATCTGTGATAAGCGTTGGAACTTTAACGGCCGGGTTAATTTTCGTTAAGGCATCAAAATCGCCGAATACCGAAAGCGGGCGATGCTCGAATTGAATACCCAATACTTTCATGTAAATAGCAACCCGTCTGACATAGGGTGAATCCAGCATTCCGATCAGGATCATGGCTCTACCTCATATTATGTTGATTAACAAAATCAATTACCTGTGCGGCGACTGGCAAGGGGGCATCTTCCATTAAAAAGTGTCCGGCCTGTTCAAAGATATGCAGCGTGGAGGAGACGATGTCGCACTGCAAACGCCTTGCATACTCAACGGGTTGCCATTCATCTTCGGCGCCCCATAAAATCTGTACGGGCAGCCGGAGTTGCGGCAATTTTCCTGCAAAGTCACTGGTGTAACACTCATTATAGTGCGCAACCTGATGCTGATAAAATGAAGGTTGCCCTACCACACCACAAAGCGGTGCAAGATAATTTTCCAGCCGCTGCTCAGTCATACGATCCTTATTAAAAACCGCCATCTTTAACTGGTGCCACATCGCGCGGTAATGCTCAGTGGCGGGGATCAGCGCATAATCCGCATAATTATCCCGCATATCTCTCCATGTGGGCGAAGGCCAGGAGTTGTAGCTGGGAATATCGGCAATCGTAAGCGTCTTCAGAAGGGATGGGTTGTCGAACGCCAGTCTGAGTGAAATGGCCCCACCGATATCGTGACCAAAAAGATCTGTTTTTTCGATCTGCCAGTGTTCAAGCAGCCTTATCAGATAACCCACTTGTGCGGCAACCGAGGTATCAGCAGTCAAAGGGCGCTCTGACGCGCCAAACCCAGCCAGGTCATACAGATGAACATGAAAACCCGCATCGACAAATACCGGCACCAGTGACTGCCAGATTATTGAGTGTGCGGGCGTGCCATGAACCAGCACCAGAGGTCTTCCTGAACCATGGACTCCGGTCGCAATGCGACAACCATTTATCAGAACGTCGTCATTCAGTAATGGGTTATTAGCGGGCATCTGCTTTCTCCGTTGTGTTTGTTTCAGTCAGGCTATCCGTTGACTGAATATGACACCAGTGACATTCTTTCCCGCTGTAATCCTACTTTTGTCATACAAAAATGAATAAACGACTCTCCGTTGACTCACTCAGAGTGTTCCGGACCGTGCTGCAAACGGGCAATATGAGTAAGGCCGCATTACTCCTCAACCTGAGCCAGTCCGCTGTAAGCTGGAAGCTCAGACGGCTTGAGGATCAACTTCAATGCCAGCTATTAACGCGCATCGCCGGAAAAGCCGTTCCGACAGAAAAGGGCAGCGTTCTGCTGCAACATGCGGAAAAAATACTCACTGAACACGATCAAGCCGTAGCCTATTTTTCGCCTTCGGCGCTGCGTGGCAAGCTGCGAATCGGGGTCACTGAACACATCTCAATGACTGAAATATGCGGGGTGATTTCAACCTTCACTCACCACCATCCAGAGGTGGATATACAACTGGTGGTGGAGCAAAGTCATCTCCTGCGTCAGCATTTTTCTGAAGGAAGTCTGGAGATCATTTTACATCAGGATTTCACGGGCACGGCATCGACGGAAGATAAGGTATTGTGGAGTGAAAATTTATACTGGTACGCAACGCCTGCCTGGCGACATGAATCGGATAAGAGCCTGAAGCTTATTACCTGGGGACCGGATTGCTATTACCGTAACCTGGCTGAGGAGAAACTTCGCCAGGCAAACATTCCATTTGCTGTGATGCTGGAGTGTCCTTCAGTAGCAGGTATGCTTGCGGCAATAACTACGGGGCTGGGGGTGGGAATACTCAATCAATACAGCGTTGATAAAGCGATTTGTAGCGTGTCTGAACTTGAGAAATTGATGCCTCTGCCTTCGGTTGATTGCCTGCTACGCCTGAACAAATACCGCGTTAACCCAGCAAGCGAAGCCTTCTGCGAGATGCTGACCCGGCTGATGCATAAAGATTGAAAGTGAAGTGGCTGCAATTAGTTGATGAAAAGAGGCGTTGTTAATAATGTCCGCTTCCGACCAGGCGGACATTTTCCCCATCTTCAGCTAACAACCTGAAACTGAAGCCTGCACCGTTAAGGTTATTTTAGCGACAGGGAAGTATCATCTGATGTCGTAAACTGGCACTAAGGCTGAACAAGGCTGTTCTGACGGTCAATGTTAAAGCCAAACACACAAAACCCCAGTAAATCTTTTGCCTCATCCTCCACCCGCGTAATCATAACCAAATCGGTGCTACCGCCGGGCAGCTTTACTTCAAACGGAGGGTAAGGAAGACCTTTTGTCCTGAAATCCTGCAACCAAAGCAGCTTCTCAGCTTGAGATGGTATCACTTCAAAAATATGGCGATGGGTAATGTCCTGCATTGGCCAGCCAACCCGCGCTGCAAAGGTATCACTTGCGTCAACAATCATCAGTTCAGGGCTAAGAAAGCAGATAGAGGTGTCAGGCGCAGCAAACATCGATGAAATTTGATGCGCGCGCTGCTCAAGAGACATTCGTGCCACACGACTATGAAATTTACGGCCAGAGCCAGCGGTGAGAAAATTATGTGTTTCTTCAGCCGGGATCGGCCTGCTGAATAAGTAGCCTTGTGCATAAGCGCAGCCGATACCCCGCAACATCTCAGCTTGTTCCTCTGTTTCAACACCCTCAGCAATGACGTCCATATCCAGGCTGCGGCCCAAACCGACTACGCTGGAGATAATTTTCCGGCTATCCTTTTTCTGAAGCATTGAACGAATAAAACTGCCATCAATCTTAATCGTGCTGGCGGGAAGCTGGATAAGCCAGGCAAGGCTTGAACAGCCGGTGCCAAAGTCATCCATAGCAATCATACAACCCATTTCAGACAATGCTTCGAGTTCTGCATGAGCCGTCTCAATATCATCGATCAATGCTGTCTCGGTGATTTCTATCCTGAGCCGCGAAAGGCTGAACTGATAACGTTCAGCCAGTTTTCTTAAAATTTCGGGAAGGTGCTTACCGTTCAGTTGTGAAGGAGAAACGTTTAAAGACAGAAACTGGTGTTCTGGCCAGGTGCTCGCTGTCATGAATCCCTGAGCGGCCAGACTTGTCATCAGCTCATTGAGTAACCCATGATGTTCCATAGCCGGAATGAACTCAGCCGGAGATACGATAAGCCCTTCGGGCAAAATACGCCGTGCCAGCAATTCAAAACCTACTACATGCTGATCCTCAAGTGAGACTATCGGCTGAAAAAAAGGTTTAAACTCGCCCGATTTAATTAGCTGCTGATAAGTTGCACGAGCATCAGCATCTTTCAATTTTTCATTCATTTAAATATCCTGAAACGTATTTCTGTAAGGCATTGATGACCTGAGCGGGAACGGAATAGAAAACCTTTTTTAAAACCCTGTTTTGTTTGCGGCGGGAAATTAATCTTTTGCAAACGTCGTTTTTCCGGAGGCCTTAAATTGTCTACGGTTATTAAGTACGAGATACATAGCTATGATGTCAGTGAGCGGGCAAGTTTCATGAACATAAAATGCCATATTTATTTAACTCACGGGTCTGCATGAGGCTGATGGTATCTGGTATGGTAAACCAGAAACAAATTGAAACCAATCCCATAAAAATATCGCTTAAGTTAAATATTAAAACCTGTTAATGCATTTAATATGATCAGCAGCCAGGCTCTCTTATGCGTTGACGAATTATACTTATGGATATCAATAAGTCATGTCCGGACTTTTGTCTGCAGGCAGAGGTGGCAGCTCAAAGCTAAGCCACTCATTTAATACCTGCGATAGCCGGAAAATATAAACTCACAACCGTATGTCAAAACTCAGCATAACAATTCACTGTGAATCTTCATGGGGGATCGGAGCGTCGGGATTATAAGGCCTGAAATTTTTCAGATATCATAGACCAAAGATAATTTCGCGCCACATGATTTCAAAAAAATAAATTTAGCCCGCTGGCGGTGAGGCTCATCCATCACATCAGCTCCGGTAGTTGTCGCTGGCGAGCTATCTATAGCATCTTGTTACAGTATTAATTCAAACCAGCGACCTTTAACTGAATATCCAGAAGGTTCTGCCGATAACCCTTTCAGGCATATTTTTATGCCTGTATATGCTCACCAGGAGAAATAATGCTGAATTTATTCCGGAAACAGTCCGCCAAAGAGCCGACAACGATGGATATCGCTGAGAAATTTATCGATGAAACGATGGATGTGGATCATAGTGATGCCACGCTGCTGAAATGTATTATGAACCTCAGCCAGAAAGGCTACTGGTATGTTGAGACGACCGATCTTAAAAGTGACGCGCCTGCATTTGTTTCACCTGAAGCACGCCAGCTTATGGGATTGCCTCTGCAGAAGGAGGTCGGGCTCTCTTCGCTGATCCAGATGATCCATGCGGATTTCCGGGAAGCGTTCAAAGGTTTGATAAGTCATACACTCAAACATAGCGGTGATGAAAAGCTGTTACGCTGCCTGATCAAAACTGGCGCAAATACCTTTCAGTGGTTTTGCATCCGTGCATCATACAGTCGTGAATTTACGCCGCCGCGCCTGGTTGCCGTTATAGAGAATACAGAAGAAGAAACGTCACAGTCCCGCAAGTTTGATATTGTCTCCACCCGTTTTGACCTGTCGCGCGAAATGCTTAATGACGGCCTCTGGGATCTGGATATTATTGGCGGAAATCCCCTGAATCCCGACAACGTATTCTGGTGGTCACCGCAGTTCAGGAAGCTGCTGGGTTTTGAAACCATTGAAGAGTTCCCTGATGTGATGGACAGCTGGGCATCACGCCTTCACCCGGATGACAAACAGAATGCGCTCGATGCTTTCGTCAGCCACCTGATGGACTTCAGTGGTAAAACCGGTTTTGATATTGAATATCGTCTTAAACTGCGGAGTGGTGAGTACCGGTGGTTTCAGGCCCGCGGGCAGACTAAACGTGCACCTGATGGTACCCCTTTGCGTGCCGTCGGTGCGCTTATTGATATTCAGGGCCGTAAAGACCGTGGCAGACATGAGGAAAGCGAAGTCAGGCGAAACATTCAGACCGCCGAAACCGCAAAAGAAATTGCCGAACTCGTCTCTGAAAACGGGATTATTGCTGCGCAGATCAAACTCATTTCACTGAACGCCAGTATCGAAGCCGCGAGAGCAGGTGTACATGGCCGTGGGTTTTCTGTCATCGCCAGTGCTATCCGGGGATTAGCAGAAAGAACTGCAGATATCACCGGGCACATTTCTCGTCTTCAGATGCGAATAAGTAATTCTGCTAGCGGCATAGAAAAATCGCCTGAACAATAAACATCACACATTGATGAACACTTACCACAGGTAAATACAGGGATGTACAGCCTGTCTTTGATTTACTGTAACCAGAACATCAGTTCAGTTCGCAGTTTCAACCTATGAAAATTCTTCCGGAGCGAGTACACATTTCCGTATGCAAACTGGCTCTGGGAGTTACTCACCACCTCATTGCAGAGAGTATGGCCTTGTCATCTTTTATCAGCCTGGACTTTAAGAAATCATGTGTCTGATCGAGGTTTGTTATGGGCGTTGAGTCAGATTAAAGTCATTAGGAAATGCCAGCCTGCTGGTGGCTGAGGCTCTGTGTATGTTTTATAAAAATTTTCAATAAGGACTGAAAGCTTATCTGAGCTGGCTTTGTGCAGATCTGTCCCGCATCACGTTTGATAATCATCTCGCCTGAATATTACCTGCTGCTCTTCAGCCTTTGTCATAAAACCATGATCAGCGTCTGGCACTTAGCCGCCAGAAGATCATCTGGCGGCATCAGTCACTTTAGAAACCAGGTGTGCGGGTTTGTTTACTGTCCATCAGTTTAATACGGGCATTTGTCCACGATGGGTCATTCATCTCCAGGGATGTGCCTGATAATTTCAGTACCGGCTGCTCAGGATCCGTGCCGCATGCCATGGTTGCCATTTTTCCGGGCGCTTTACACCAAACCATTGGTGTATAAGGTGCATTTGACTGGACACCATATTTTTCAACGGCGGCTTTGGCCATGGCATTTTTATTCTCAGTGGAGTATGGGAGCTCGTAAGAAATCTGAGACACAGCCAGCGCATGTTTCGGATCTGCAGGAACACGGCCTTCAAAATGTACAAGCAGTTTGACGCCGTTTTTTTCGTAAGCAATATACTGTGGCTGCTTATCTCCTGTTACCACATTTAGAGCCGGGTATTTATCAACGTCTAACGATGATGCTGGCACATGAAAGTGCTCAGTCATGGCTTTTACGGCTTCATCATAATCCATACCGGTTTTTACCCCGGCAACATCAAAGGTGATTACATCGGCAGCCCGCAGGTTAGCAGCCTGGGCCTGGGATATAGCCATCATTGACATTAAAAACAGAGAAGCACGGCGCATAAACATATCAAATCCTTTTTTTGAAAAGTGAGTAGCCCGCAAGCTTTCTCAACTGTGGTTCACATCCGGAAGTACATAACGATAGCAATATGGTGATGAATAACAATCATTTTTCTGCCAATGTCAGCTCCTGGCACTGAGCAGACAGCGTTGCGCACAAGGCAACGTTCACTCTACGTTCACCACCTCACCAGCCGGCGCCTTAACGGTGGCAAAATCAACCTGTTAGCTGTCCGTTTTTACCGCAAATATCATTTTCCTGTCATTTATGTTCTTTACGCTGTCAGCTTTCTCTCATGGATTTAATATTATGAAAATAAAAACGATTTCTTTGGTTATCAGTTGTGCGCTCTCGTTTTCTGGTCTTGCGGCGCAACCTCAGGCTGAGCACTATATCGTCAGTTTTCCGGAAGGTACGCGCGTGAGCTACAGCGGCGCGTTCGCCAGCGCGTTTCCGGATGGTTTGCCGGTGGGAATCGGCTCCGGTTTGCTCTTTACCGGTAAGCAGGGGGATGCGCTCACCTTCGCGACCGTCACCGATCGTGGGCCGAATGCCGACTCACCCGATGTGGACAAACATGAGTCAAAAATTTTCGTCACGCCAGATTTCGCTCCGCTGCTGATGAATATTCGGGTGCAGAACGGCAAAGCAGAAGCCACGGACGCCCGACCGCTGCATGACGACAAGGGCAATATCAACGGATTGCCGCTACAGGATGGTGTCATCGGCTCAACCAATGAAGTCGCGTTAAGCGACACACTGAAAGTGCTGAAGGGCGATAACCGTGGTCTGGATACGGAAGGCATTACGCCGGACGGGAAGGGCGGGTACTGGTTGTGCGACGAATATGGCCCGTTTCTGATTAACGTTGATCAACGCGGCAAGATTCTGGCGATTCACGGGCCGCAGGCTAATGAAGGGGAAAAATCCATTGCAGGCGGACTGCCTAATATTCTTAAGTGGCGTCAGCCTAATCGTGGTTTTGAAGGGCTTACCCGTATGCCGGACGGGCGCATCATCGCCGCGGTGCAGAGTACGCTGGATATCGACGGTAAAAGTAAAAAGCAGGCGCGCTTTACCCGGCTGGTGAGCTTCGATCCGGCGACCGGTAAAACCGCGATGTATGGATACCCTATCGACAGCGAGGCTTATAGTAAAAACAGCGACGCCAAAATTGGCGATATCGTGGCGCTCGATAATCAGCATATTCTCTTGATTGAACAAGGCAGCGATAAAAACGACGCGATGCGCAACCTTATCTATAAGGTGGATCTCAGTGCGGCTACCGATCTTGCCGCATTCGATAAGCCTGGTGAGTATCCGGAGTCGGACGACGAGAAAGCGCTGGCGCAGCGAGGCATTAAGCTCGCAGCTAAAACGCTGGTGGTCGATTTACGTCAACTCGGCTGGCAGCAGGAGAAGGCCGAAGGACTGGCGCTTATCGACAGTAAAACCCTGGCGGTCGCAAATGACAATGACTTCGGCGTGAAAACGGTCATGCAAAATCCGGTGGAAGGTAAGAAGCGCAAGGATTATCGGCTGAACGAAAAGGGGGAACTTACTGTAGAGGGTAAGCCGGTTGCAACGACGATCGGCGTGAAGCCGCTGAAGAAACCGGAGTCGGACAGCGAGTTATGGATCGTAACGCTGCCGGAATCGTTGAAATAAACAGTCCCCTTACCCTTGGCTGTCTCTTTTAGTGCCTGACTTTCTGTAAAAGAGCAGGATACAGCCCGGATTTACCCGCGAAAGATCGGTCTGCGCCGTTTTGTTATAGCGGCCGGCAGCAGACCGATATTCGTTTAAGCAGTTAAACAGCTTTCCACCGCGTTGCGGCATTAAGCGTCACTGGCGAACTTTAAACGTCAGCCTGGCGTTTATTTTTTATTTTCAATGCGATAACCGCTTCCTTCTGCATCCGAGCGCTTTCGATATCGGGCAACCCGGTCAACTACGGCTCAAGTCGCCAGGTTACAGGGCGTGATTATAACATTGTGTAATAATATGTTATCTGCCTCTTCAACAGATACTCACCACCGTGTAAGTTCTGGGGTCTCATACGCTTGTTGTCCCCGTAATCCGCTGAGGAGAAAGAGAGTGAAAGCAACCGCAATGGCCGCTACAAGTCTGTTAATGCTGATGAGCAGTGTTCACGCTGAAGGTCTGACGACGTCGGCCGATGGTAAAAACCTCGCCGTCAGCTTCGGCCAGCCCACCATCAAACAGGTGCTGCACTACCGTAAAATGTATGACAAAAAGCCGTTTCCGGATGCGGAGATTTATTATTACGACAACGGCACGTATAAAATCATTTCTCAGGGCGAAAACCACTACGGCGTTTACGTTATGCAGGGCAAGTTTGATGATGAAACTTTCACCGTGCGTTTTATCTCTCTGCCTTCAGCTGACTGGGGCAATAAAACGGCTTTTCATCAGTTAACTTTTATCAGGGGTGACGAGCAGAACGTCTTTATTCAGAATGCCATTGTGGATACCGGTGAAGCCATTGCGCAGCAGAACGGCACCTATACTCAGGAAAAAAACACCGTAACCAACCCGGTCTCTACCAGCTGGAAAAACAAATAATTGTCGGGTGGCAGCGTGTCTGCCACTCTGATTTAAACCCGATGCCTGCCACGTTCCTCGCGCAGGATCATATTGAGTTTTGGCTGGCGGACACCTCCACACACTGATTTTTTACTCAGAAGATGCATAGCCGCAATTAAATGCCTTATATTTCATAGTCTGATGTACATTTGCCGCGCCCACGACAGCAGTGCGATAGCGCTGCAACATGCAGTACCGGTAATCTGCCTGTGAAGGGTAACTCCTGCTTTTTTTGATACTGCCAACACTCAATTTGTCAGGTCCTGAGGCGCAAATATGGACAGAGTTTCACTCCTGCTGGATGTGCAGGATGTCGCTTTTTCAGTCGGGGATAGGCAGCTACTGAAACCGGTCTCCCTGCAGTTATATCAGGGTGACTGCGTCTTGCTGACCGGCCCATCCGGAAGCGGAAAAAGTACCTTCCTCAAAATCCTTGCTTCGCTGATTACCCCCACCTCCGGGCAACTTTTCTTCAGGAACAGTGATATCACCACGCTGAGAGCAGAGGCCTATCGCCAGCAGGTCTCGTACTGTTTTCAGACGCCGCAACTGTTTGGTCAGACGGTATATGACAACCTGGCGCTGCCATGGCAGATTCGCCGTCAGAAACCTCAGCGGGACAAACTTGTTGCTGCGCTGGAAAGCGTAAATCTCTCTCCGGATATGCTGAATAAACCTGTTGAACAACTTTCAGGCGGAGAAAAACAGCGTGTCGGACTACTGCGCAATCTGCAGTTTATGCCTGAGGTGCTGTTGCTGGATGAAGTCACCAGCGCCCTTGATGAAGAGAACAGACTATCAGTACTTTCACTGATTAACCGGATCGCAGCTGAAGAAAAGGTAGCCGTGGTGCGGATTAGCCATGACGTTAACGATATCCAGCAGGCTGAGCAGGTGCTTCGGCTTGAGCCGCCAGAAAAGGAGAATAAGCGTGAATCAGCATAATATCAGTGACACCTCGCTGTTACTGTCACTGACGCTGGTGGCTATAGCGCTGCTTATCAGCCAGAAAGAAAAGCTCGGCATGAGCAAAGATATTCTCTGGAGTGTATCCCGGGCGATAATTCAGCTGGTCATTGTCGGCTTTGTATTAAAGTCGATCTTCGATGTTAATAACAGCTGGCTCACGGTATTGATGGTGCTGTTTATCTGCGTTAATGCCGCGATCAACGCCCGTAAACGCGGACGAAATATTGATAACGCCTTTACGATATCGTTTGTCGCTATTTTTAGTGGCACCGTTATCACGCTAACGATTCTGGTGCTGAGCGGAGCGATAGCGTTTGTTCCGATGCAGGTCATCCCCATCACGGGCATGATCGCCGGTAATGCCATGGTCGCAGTAGGGCTCTGTTACAGCAACCTGAACCAGCGCTTCAGCGACAACCAGCAGAAAATTATGGAGATGCTGAGCCTTGGCGCATCGGTGAAGCTGGCATCGGGCCGCATCATTGCCGACAGCATTCGTACAGCTATGATGCCGACGGTGGACGCTGCCAAAACCGTCGGACTGGTCAGCCTGCCAGGGATGATGTCCGGACTGATTTTCGCCGGAATAGATCCGCTCAAGGCGATTAAGTATCAGATTATGGTTACGTTTATGCTGATAGGAACTGCCAGTCTGTCAACGATCATTGCTGTCTATTTATCCTATCGTCGTTTTTATAATGCCAGGGCGCAGCTAAAAATATCGGATAGATCGCTGGATTAGCGAAACTGATTGGCGGATCTGAAGGTTATAGCTTGTGAGGAAAGTAAGTCTGCTATCACACGGCGCTCTGTTGCTCGCGAGCGCTTAACTGACAGCAGAGTGCTCAGTGGATGCTTCAAAAACACTCCCGCTGATCTAAATATCCCTGCAGGGTTCGTGCTTTGATTGTTCATCTGAATGCCTGATACACAACTGGCTTTGGTGTTTAATTCTGCCTGTTCTGATAAAGGTCCCAGCGGTTGCCGTACAGATCTTCAAAAACCACCACGGTTCCGTACTCCTCTTCACGAGGCTCCTGGGAGAATGTAACGCCTTTCGATTTCATGGCTTTATAGTCTCGCCAGAAGTCATCCGTCTGCAGAAAAAGGAATACTCTTCCGCCGCACTGATTGCCGATAAAACCTTCCTGTCTGTCATTTGAAGCGCGAGCCAGAAGAAGATTGCAATCGCTTTCAGGGTCAGGTGTAACTACAACCCAGCGTTTACCTGGCTGCGGTGTATCCTCAACAAGGGTAAAACCCAACTTTTCGGTGTAATACTCAATTGCCCGATCATAGTCATCAACCACGATGGCCACATAACCCATACATCGCTTCTGCGTTCTCATTTCTGCTCCGTCATGTTTCAGGCCTGGTTGCCTTGAAACATTGTTTTAACACAAACGAGTATCCCTGGTTTAAGTGAATTGATTCAGTCATCACAGTATTCAGCCGTTGCAATAAAGATACATCAGCTGACATCAGCCTATAATTTTTATAAATTCATGGCGCGGGTATAAAAAAAAGTTTGAGGGATTTACTCATACACACTCGATATTCTGCAATCCGTTCCGGTGCTAGGCTAAATCTCTTTTACCGTGACGTTCTTTATTGCGCTGTTTCCTGGACAGGTACTGGGCGTAGAGCTGGCGGCGATCTTCGCATTGTTCACCAGCCAGTCATGGAACATGACCTTTAGCTTCTATCAATCGTTACGCACCGTATCTGCGGATTTGGTGGAGGTTTCCCGCAGTTTCCATCTGACAGCATGGCAATGTTTCTGGAAACTGGACGTGCCTTTTGCCGTTCCGGGGCTGATCTGGAACATGATGATGTCAATGTCTGGTGGCTGGTTCTTTTTCGTGGCCTCCGAAGCGATCACCGTGGGCAATAACGCTTATACGCTGCCCGGCGTAGGCGGCTATCTGGCTCAGGCTATCATGCATAAAGATATTCACGCCATAGGCTGGGTATTGCTCACGATGGTGATTATGATTCTGGAATAATTTTTTCCTACAATGATCAGACTGAAATCTTCAGCCTGGAAGATATCGAGTTCTGAGTTTTAACAAAAGAATGACGGCTGTTGTATAAAGAAATCATGCTGTTTATGTGTGGGCCTGAAGGTACTCAGGCCCCGAGCTGCGTAATGACGTTTACTCTTTGATTTTAGCGTTAACAATGCTCATGCCTGCCGCATTGCTTCGTTTAGTCACGCGAACCGTTCCGCCGGCAAAATAATTGCCCACGGGTTCACAGACCTTTATCCGTCTTTGCAGGTCCGGGTCGTTAACCTCAACACCCGAACAGTCGTGACGCCCGCCGCCCGAAAACTCGCTATAAGCGGTATACTTGCTGAGGGTGCCCGGAAGAAGCCAGATAACCGTGGTCAGCAGCATATAGCTAAAAAAGGCCATCAGCAGAACGGACCCTGCGAAAAGTTTGATGTTATTCATTATGCCGTTGACAGCCTCACCTTTACCCCATTTTTTAATAATAAAAAAAAGAGCCAGTCCCAGCGGCAGGACGGCACACCATAATGCGTCGAGCACAGGTTGAGTCAGAAAGGTATTACGGTCAATTTCATTGCGCCACACAAAAAAAGTAAATAAGCAGCCAAGCACTCCGGTAATTAACAGCGCGAAACGGCGGGTTGAATAGGTATTCATTGGCAGCTCTCTCCCTGAGTCTTAAGTATTTGGCGCTGATAAGCGGCAGTTCCCTGAACCGGTTAGTTCTCATGGTAAACCAAACGTCAGGCGAAATTATCGTATGTTCGAAGGTTATCACGTCGGTCTTTCTTAAGACAAAAAGCATGAGCTTTATGATGGTCAAAATGGGCGATTGTTTGTATGCCCGACGCTCTGTTTATGGTCAACTAGCCGGTAAGTAATTTATTAATATTCCATCTTACACCCCCAGAAAACGAATCGTTGTTCCTGCATTGTCATGTTATGGTTAAAACTCTTCAACAACATGAGGATAGCAACATGATTGTCAGAACATGGCACGGATGCGTACCGGTCAGGCACGCCGAAGGTTTTGCAACTCACTTGCAGAAGACTGGTGTTGAACATTCAGAAGCGACGCCAGGGAATCTGGGAGCGTATGTACGCAGAGAAACGCAGGGTGAGTGGGAACATTTCTTCCTTGCGACGTACTGGGAAGATTTAGAAGCCATCAAAGCCTTTGCAGGCGAACAGTATCAAATTGCTGTTACCTATCCGGACGATGAAGAATATGAGTTGCTATCAGATCCCTACGTTTTTCAGCATCAGGTCCAGACTGTAATCCCATTATAAGTATTTGCCTGCCGCCGCCAGAAGGCGGCCAATGACTCACCTGAACCTGTCCGCTGACTCAGCATAAAATTTTACCAGGCAAAAAGCATGACTTATAACGCAAGGTTTAGATAAAGCCTTTTAATTGTAGATTGATCGATCTACAATCAATCGTCAGCACAGGAGAACCTTATGAAAGCATCAGCAGGCAGACCCAGAGAATTCGATCCAGAGACCTTCCTCAACACCGCACTTGAATGCTTCTGGCAGACGGGATATCAGGCAACATCTATGGCTGACCTAATGAAAGCATCGGGTCTGGCAAGTGCCAGCATCTATAAACTTTATCCCGATAAGCGCGCTATCTACCTGGCTGCTTTGCAGAGATACATGGATGAAGGCATTTCAAGGACAGTGAAACGAAATGCAGAAATGTCGCCAGAAGCTGCCTTGCGAGAAACGCTCGAATTTGTGGCTCAGTTATCATCTGCTCCTGCCGGAGAGAAAGGGTGCTTTACTATTGCGGCAGCCAGTGAACTTTTACCCGGAGACGAAGAGGTTAAAGGCAAAGTTTCCTTTAAATTTAACCGTTTAATTAACGAGTTAGAGAATATCTTAAAAAGAGGCCAGGATCAGCGGGTATTTCGCCAGGATGAAGATGCGCGAGTAATGGCTCACAGCATTTTCATGATGATGGAAGGTATGCGGATATATGGAAAACTCCAGCCAGAGATTGGAGATCTGAGAAAAAGTAATGACTTCATTGTCAGAACGATACTTTCAGACAACCATGACGTAACCGGCAATAGTGCGGTTAAGGCATCCGCATGATTGAAGTGGGCACCATTGTTCGGCGAAGAAAAAGAAGAAGAATAATGGTGGTAATTGAATATGCAGATGGTATGGCATTGTGCGGATGGGTCGATAAAGGACGTTTTTTTAAAAGGCGTTTTCCACTGTCTGAATTAAAAATAGGCGTACCTTATTCAAATTTCTGGTCACTCACCTAAATCACTGCACCTTTAAAGACATCGAGTTCAAATAAACATAATTACCATAACCGGCTGCCCTTAATGCGCCGTACTTTAGCGATGCAACAGACTCAGAATAGTTATCACTCAGCGATCACCGGACATCATCAATGCCCGGTAATCAGTTGATTTACATCGGTGCTACAACCTCAGCTTATTTTTGAGACTGCTGATTTTGCTCAGCCTCTTTCTGTTTTTTCTTCGCCATATGATGACCGACTGCGCAGCCCGCTGCGGCACCGGCCACACCATGATGAGCAACATGACCTGCGACGCCGCCTACTGCGGCTCCCTTAAGACAGCCCTGGGCATTAGCCTGTAAATTCACCGACAAAAACAGTCCGGTAGCAATAACGATAACTGATAATTTTTTCATCACTTAATATCCTGATAGTTAGTTATAGTTGCAGGTTGAACCCGACAGAGCATAGCCGCACTCTGGGGTGTTTCGCTGGCCGGGATACAGGAATCACGACATTAGTTACCTGTCGTTACGCTTTCCAGAGGGAATGTAAGTATTTAATGCCATACCCGTGAGTCAGATACTTTCCGGCTCGTTAAGCGGCAGCCAGAGATCAGCATTGAGAAGATAAAACGGGGAGAGTGTAAACCGGAGGTTAGTCGATGAAGATAAAACAGCGCCTCCACCGGGAAGCGCTGCTGCAGATCAGAAGGACATTGTCAGCCCGGCATAATAAGCGCGTCCCGGTTCGTTATAGGTCGATGCGCCATCAGCCTCGCGATATAGCTGTTTATCCAGCAGGTTATTAATCCCGGCATTGGCACGCAGATTTTTGGTGATGTCATAATTAAAATTGATCCCAAATACTGAATAAGCACCAACTTCGCGATTCGACATTGAATTGTTTTCTGTGCGGGATTCCGCATACTGGCGTGGTTTCTGACGGCCATACATCGTCCAGTTCAGATTAGTGGAGAAATCCTGCGTCACCTGCCAGTCCAGCATTGTATTGATCGTGTATTCAGGAATAATCGACAGCGGATTGCCGGTCTTTTTATCCTTCGACTCGATCATATAAGTTGCGTTAGTCCGCCACTCCAGCTCGTCACTGACCAGCGGGATAGTGAAATTGCCTTCCAGACCTTCGACTACCGCTTTGCCGCCGTTACTCCATTGCAGGATATTGTTGCCATTTGAGGCGTAACCCAATACTTCCGTCCCTGAGACGATTTTGTTTTTATAGTCATTGCGGAACCAGGTGATACCCGCAATATAGCCATCCTGACTGAACTCGATACCCAGCTCTTTATTTACGCTGACTTCAGGATCGAGATTTTCATTACCCAGCAGATAACAACTGCCACGGGTAACGTTGATCGGACAGCCATTTCCCCGCGTCGCCAGTAAATAGCCTTCGCTGGACTGATAAAGGTTAGGGGCTTTAAACGCACGGGCGATACCCGCTTTCAGGGTAAAACTTTCTCCCAGAGCCTGAGAAATATTGAGCGACGGACTCCAGTTCGCACCAAAGGTGTCGTGATAATCAAAACGCAGACCGGGGATCACTTCAGTGCTATCGGTCGCAGCAATATTATCTTCAAAATAGAGTGAGCTCAGCGTTGCGCTGTTTTTACTGTTGCGGCTGCCCGCATCACCACTGACACCGTCGATGGATACGCCAGGCGCACTGGTGCCGTTCATTGAATTTGGATCGTTCAGCTCATCTCGGTTCCACTCGGCTCCCAGCGTAACGGTCTGTTCACGCAGCAGTTCCAGCGGGAAGCTGACTTCGCCTCCTGCCCGGTAACTTTCAAAGCGACTGGTTGAGAACGTGTTGCTGTTGATCCGGCCTTCACCCGCACCCGCCGTGCCTTCATTCAGGCGGGTGTTATTGGTTTTTTCATAGTTAAAGGTGAGCTTAGATTGTCCCCAGTCCCAGATGCCATTATGCGCAAGGCCCCAGGTCTGACGATACAGACGGTTGGTTTCCGAACCATCGAGAGATTCGATCAAGGCATTACCGGCACCGTTGCTGTACTGGGTATCCCCGGTGTAAATGTTGCCCTGACGGCTGTATCCGTAGCTGAAATCCAGCACCTGTAATGGCGTGATCTTCCACGACAGCACGCTATTGATGTCTTTGTTGCGGACGCCTTCACGACCGGCGGCGGCAGAACCATTTTGTGACTGGTTAATGTCGAAAGCATCGCTGTCGGTTTTGTTGATGTTGCCATAGAGCCGCATGGTCAGGGCATCGCCCGCCAGCGGACCACTCAGGTTAAAGTTAGCGCGGCGGGTTGCGCCTTCTTTATCATCTTCCGGCTGGTTAGTGTAGAGCGACAGCGATCCGCTCCAGTCATTGGTCGGGCGTTTGGTAATGATATTAACCACGCCACCAGCCGCGCCGGAACCGTAACGCGCTGCCGCCGGTCCACGAATCACTTCAATCCGTTCAACCATCTCTGGTGGTACCCAGTTTGAGTCACCGCGGGAATCGCGCTCGCCGCGCCAGCTATAACGCACCGAATTGCGCGAGGTGGTCGGCACACCATCGATCAGAATCAGCGTATTTTCCGGCCCCATGCCGCGAATATCGATCTGACGATTGTTGCCGCGTACGCCGTTGGCGCTGTTGCCGGTAAGGTTAACGCCTGGCATTTTACGGATAATGTCGGAAAGGTCGTTGACCGGCGGGTTTTTCTCAATGTCCTGCGAGGTGATCACCGAAACGCCAGGCTGCTGTTTCAGCTCCTGTTCAGCGGTGACCAGCATCGTCTCATCATCAGCCAGCTTTTCTGTCTCTTCCTGATTAGCGCCGTTAGCAGAGGTACTCAATAAACCGGCCAGCAGTAGCGCAACAGGGCGCTTATGGACACGCATGGTTACATTCACTTAGAAAATCTCCCTGAAGTATTAAGGCATGTAAGCAAATGCGTATGATAATGATAATAGTTATCATTGTATATCGCGGTAAGCCACCTTTACATTCCATAACAATGGGCTATTTATTCCCCATAACCGTGACCAGAAGGGAGAAGTGACGTTAGTTTTACTTGTTGGTCATCACCCGAAAACTTCCTCAGATTTCATCAGAACGCGTCTTTGTGACTCCAGACTTATTAGGTCTGGAGTCATAGATAAACAATGGATAGAATGGCCCGCTCTGCAGTGACAAACAGGTATAAATGTGACCCCAGATCTGACACAGATCCCTGCGCGTTCAGCCCACGTAGGCCGCCATGTACTGATCTGGCTGGAGCAGGTTAAAAAGGCTTCACTCAGCGAGCTGGATAATTTTGGCGATGAAGGCACGGTGGAGCAGGTGATGAAGGTCTGGGTAAAACTCTCGCTGCTGATCAGTCGGCGGCGTCCTGAGATCGCCATCTCCTCATTGCTGAAACATGTCCTGCCGAACATCGGTTCGCAGCCACTCAAAACGCTGAACCGCTTACGCCTTAACCGGCTCTATAACATTCTGATCGCCGACGGTAAAAAAGAGGAGGCGCGGCGGGTGTTCGCGCTGACCAAACAATTTCTCGCCTGGGCAGAGATGCAGGGCTATCTCGATCATTCACCCATCGCTTCAATGAAAAAGCGTGATGTCGCGGGTCGCGCTACGCCGCCGCGCAGTCGGCAACTTACCGATGCAGAAATCTGGGTGTTCTGGCACGGGCTGGATAACTGGGCACTCTCGGAACAGGCGCGCTGGGCGCTGCGTTTATGCCTGGTCAGCGCCCGGCGGCCGGATGAAATTGTGCAGGCGCAGAAAGCGGAGTTCGATCTGCAATTAGGATTGTGGATGCAGGGTACGCGCAATAAATCGCAGCGGGAGCATGTGCTGCCCATTTCACCGCTGATGCGTCAGTGCATCGAAGCGTTGTTGCGCGCCGCCGATCCAGCCTCACCCTGGCTTGTGCCCGCGCCACGCGATCCGCAACAGCCGCTGTCAAAAGGCGCGATGAATCAGGCACTTCGCCGGATGATCCGCGTTCCCCGTGGGCTGGGACTGGAGGCGTTTACCCCGCGCGATCTGCGCAGGACTGCGCGTTCAAAACTCTCAGCGCTCGACACGCCTAATGACGTCGCCCGAAAAATCATGAACCATGCGCTGGAAGGTATCGATCGGGTCTATGACACTCATGACTATCTGAGCCAGATGCGCAGCGCCATGACTATCTTTTCGGACGCGGTTGAGCAGATTATTGAATGCGAAAGCTACCATCTCCTGCGTCATCGCTATGATGGCGAAACCCTCACGCTGGACGATCTCTCGCTCATGGCAATGTCACGCTAACGCTTATATCGGCAACTGTCAGAAGTGGTAGCGCAGCCAGGCAAAATAGACGTTGCCGTTGTTATGGGTGCCGGGAATATAGGTCATCTGGAAATCGAGATCGCCATAGCCGACAGAGGCCAGCGGCAGTATCGCTGGCACCGGAATATAATCCCAGTTGTGCCGAGCGGTAAAGCCCGCCGTGTAACCCGCACCCCAGTGAAAATTCTGGTCGGCCAGCGGACGCCATGTTGCCACCCAGCCATAGCCACCAAAGGGTTCCCATTTATTAAAGGAGTCCTTAAACGCCATTAAGTAGATGCCGTTCCAGTTCCCTTTTTCATCGTAGCGGGAGATACCTCCGCCCGCGCCCCAGGGTCTTTCATTATATTTATTGATGTGTTCACGATCGTAAGTGGCACGGTTGTGCCAGGTAATCGCGGGCAGATAAAAGTCGTAACCTTCAGGCTGCTGCCAGGTTGTGGCGACTTTATCACTGAAATTATCCCAGCCCGCACTCACGCTCTCCACAAGTGTGGCGGAGTGGACTGAAAAAACACTGAAAACGGTGGTCGTTATCAGCGCTTTAAGCATTGAAATTTTGCGCACGTACGAATTCCTGCAATATCTGGTGTTAAATAAGGTGATAAAAGATTTAAGGCAGATATTGTGGCATCAGGAGTGACAACTACAGTTCAATGAACGGCCATTACAGGATTTTATCTTTAACAAATAATGATGCAGCAGCCCTGTTGCTCTGACAAGTCAGCAGGCGTGCTGACCCTATAAACGCCTCCCTGTCTTTATCATCTTCCAGCCGCCTTTCACACGCAGACAATTCCCTGAAAAAATTCGTATTGTTTGCTAACAAAATCTTGCAATGATAATCGCAATGCGTATATTTCTCATTTGTTTTAGAAGTTCATCACACCCGCGCGCAGGCGCTCAGGGAAAGGTTTCTGGTTCCTCAAACCATAAGCAGGGCAGCGATGTCCGCAGGAAGCATGGTCGTGACAGTGGCAGCATAAAAACATAAAGATAATTGAGGAATTAATGAACGCTTTCGATCTTCAACACCCCAGGGCAACGGACACTTCTGCTCTGCAACGTCCATTCCGCTTCTCCTTGCTGGCTGTCATCGTCGCCTCGTCGCTGGCGCATAACGCTGCTCATGCCGCAGAGACCGGCGCACCCGCTGCCAGCGATAACCAGACTATGACAGTCAGCGCGTCAGCCGATGATGCCGTAGCCGCTTCGCCCGCCACTGATTACAGCGTACCGGTTACCCGTGCGGGCACTAAAATGCTGGGCACCGTACGTGATGTCCCGCAGTCAGTCAGCATTGTCAGTAAGCAGCGTATGGCCGATCAGCAACTCCAGTCGCTGAATGATGTGCTCGCAAATACCACCGGTATTCGCGGTATCAGTGGTGATATGGATCGCACCAACTACTATGCGCGCGGCTTTATGATCGACAACTACATGGTCGATGGTATCCCTACTGCCTTTGCCGCTCGCTGGAACCTGGGCGATGCGCAGACCGATATGGCAATGTATGAGCGCGTTGAAGTGGTGCGCGGAGCGACCGGTCTGTTAACCGGACCGGGCAATCCATCAGCTGCCATCAATATGGTGCGCAAACACGCCGACAGCAAAGAGTTCGGCGGCACCGTCTCCGCCAGTTACGGCAGCTGGAATAAGCAGCGTTATGTGGCGGATCTCTCTGCTCCGCTCAGTGACTCCGGCAATGTTCGTGGCCGGCTGATCGCGGGATGGCAGGATAACAACAGCTTCATAGAGCGCTATGGCGCCAAAAAACAGTTCATCTATGGCGTGGTTGACGCTGACCTGACCGACTCTGCCACGCTTTCGGTCGGCTATGAATTCAGCCAGGTCAATACGGATTCCACCATGTGGGGTGGCGCGCCGCGCTGGTACACAGACGGCACGCAGATACATACCCGACGCGGCTACAACACCGCACCTGACTGGGCCTACAACGATAAAGAGAACCGTAAAGTCTTTGTGAACCTGAAACAGGACTTCGATAACGGCTGGAACATCACGCTGAACGGCGCGCACAACGAGATGCGTCTGGACAGTAAGCAGATCTACCTTGATGGCTATTTCGATCGTAACACCGGGGCGGGCGTCTCTTCCTATGCCAACTATCCGGTGGTAGGCGGGACCGGTTACAACACCGGTAAACGCAAAGTGGATGCCGTTGATGCCTTCGCCAGCGGTCCTTATGAACTGCTGGGTCGTCAGCATGAGCTGATGGTCGGCGTCAATTACACCCGCCAGGATAACAAGTACTTCAGTACCTTTGAGAATATCTCATCGGAGTCGCTGGGCAACTACAACGAGTTTAACGGTCAGTATCCGGAATCGGCCTGGACGCCGCGTCTGCCAGCCAGCGATACCCAACTGGTTCGCCAGAAATCGACTTATATGGCGACCCGTCTGTCGCTCGCCGATCCGCTGCACCTGATTATCGGTGCCCGTTACACCAACTGGAACCGTGAAACGCCTGGTGGTGAAATGGAAGAAAATAACACCACCCCTTACGGCGGATTGATTTATGACTTCGCTGAAAACTGGTCGGCTTACGCCAGCTATACCTCGGTGTTCCAGCCACAGGACTATCGCGATGCCAGCGGCGCTTTCCTGTCGCCCGTTATCGGCAAAAACTACGAGGCAGGCCTGAAATCTGACTGGATGGATAGTCGCTTCACAACCTCGATTTCGGTGTTCCGCACCGAGCTGAATAATGTCGGTGAAGCAACCACTCAGACGGTTCAGGGGTCAGGTGATGTCGCGTACATTGGCCGTAAAGGCGTGGTGAGTCGTGGCGTGGAGTTTGAAGTCAACGGCGCATTAACCGACAACTGGCAGATGACCCTGGGCGGCACGCGCTACATTGCGGAAAACCGCGATGGCAGCACCTTTAACCCGCAACTGCCGCAGACTAGCTTTAACCTGTTCAGCAGCTACCGCCTGCCGACGCTGCAGCAGCTGACGCTGGGTGGCGGCGTGAACTGCCAGACACATATCTGGAATGATGTCGGTGGCCCGGAAGGCAATGGCACCTGGCGTGCCCGTCAGGGCAGCTATGCGCTGGTTGATCTCTTCGCCCGTTATCAGGTGAACAAAAATCTGTCGCTGCAGGGCAACCTCAATAACCTCTTCGACAAAGAGTATGACACTAACGTGGCCAGCTCCGTAGTCTACGGCGAACCGCGTAATTTCTCAGTGACTGCCAGCTACACCTTCTGATTTGTGTCGTTGTAAAGCCTGTGAAAAACGCCTCAGTTGAGGCGTTTTTTTATTTCAAATCAGAGTGCAATTATTTATATCACCTCAGTTGGCGAAACTTGTGGTGAATAAGTCTTCATTGCATAGGCAGTGTTGTTAGCAGACATCAGATCACAATATTGCTCTTACCTTTTGGTTATTACCAGAGATAACCGGTCACCCAAACCACGTGCCGATTATGCCTTAATCACCGTTTTACATTAGTTTTTGCCGTATTTTCTCTACTGAGTACGCAAATTTAACACGTTTCCATCTTGTCAACATGGCTGGATTGTGACAGGATGGTTTCCATAATGGAAACAGTCAGGAGCCAATGGAATGCATGTTATTTCACGTGTGCCGTTTGATGAGGCGGCCAGCAAATATCCTAATGCAGCGGCCGCACTTAATCTGCTTTATCGCCATCTCAGGCAAGGCGATTTCAGTGGTCCTGACGATCTTAAAGCGCTTTATGCAAGCCTTGATCGTATGAAATATCGTGCTAAATGGTGGGTCATCGACGTGAGTGGCAACCAGTTGCGCGTGATGTTCTTCGCGGATTTTGAGCGAAGTAAAATCTTTATTAAGCATATCTGCACGCACGCTGAGTACGACAAGCTTGTTAAAAAATATCGGGAGGTTACCGAATGAATACTGAAGCTATCAGGCTGTCAAATGAGCTCGCTGAAGCGGTACCGCTGCTGGCTGGCAGCAGCCAGCGCGAGGATTATGAAGAAGCACTGAAACTGGTCGAATATCTGATTGAACATGAGCCGGATAATCCGCTGGTTGACCTGCTTTGCGCGCGCATTGCTCACTATGAAGATAAAGATCCGGAGCTGGCCGAATTTAATGCACGTCAAAATGAAATCAGCACAGGCCCCGGCATTCTGCGCGTGCTTATTGAGCAACACAATCTTAGCCTGAGCGACTTCGAAAATGAGATCGGTAAAAAATCGCTGGTTAGCCGAATCCTCAGCGGCGAACGTCAGTTGACTGTGTCGCATATCCGGGCATTATGCGCCCGGTTTGGCCTGTCGCCATCTCTGTTTTTCTGATTTAAGCGTGCTGCGATGGACTATTAAGATTCGATAAGTCTTTATATTTTATCGGTCCGTGCTCTGAAGAAACGCCTCACTTGAGGCGTTTTTCATCCCCTCCTGAATCTGTACTCAGGTAAAACGCAGTGCCAGGTTAAAACCTTCTGCCGACTCCACCACAATCGCCTCCGGCTGCTCCTGAAAGGCAATTTCACCCGTCACCAGCGCGCGTTTCACCAGGTCGAGATCTTCCGTCTCAAAACCCAGCGCGACCATGCGGGCGCTGCCATCATAGTCTTCCGGCAGCGGGCCAAATCGCTGCTGCGCATAGTCTGCCGAAGCAAAACGAACCGTGGCAGCACCCGCGCGCAGGACAAAGGCGCCTTCGGGACAGGCGAGCACTTTAGCGGCCCCAAACAGGCGGCTATAGACCAGCGCTGAAAGCGCCGGATCCTGCGCGACAATCACAAACTCACTGATATTACGCACGCCATTGGGGTGACGCTGCCATGCCGGCTGCCATACTGCTTCGGGCGTCAGATGCTGGCAAAAAAAGCTGCGGCCATTGGGTACCAGCGAAGGGCGAATCCGTACGGTCCTAAAGTGCGCTTCACTCACCGAACCGTCGGGCAGGGTAACCGGACGATGAAAAGCCGCTGGCGGATCGCCATCCAGATCCTGCCGTTGCAGATGCTGAAACTCACTCTCTGCATCGCTGCTTTTCCACACCAGACCGCTCAATCCCAGCGGCGATTGCCAGAGATCGGCGCGCTGGCTCCCTTTGCCCGTCTCATAGCCCAGCAGTTCCAGGTAGTTCTCACCAAAAATAGCCAGGTGATTACTCGATCCCAGCGAGTGATGACCCCGTTCAGTGAGCTGAAAGCCGAGCCTTCGGAAGCGCGCGCTGGCGCTGTCGAGCTGGTCGGCCACGTTAATCACAGCATGATCAAGAATCGGTTGTGGAACCTGAACTGACATAGCAGCACTCCTTTTTTTCGTCATTGCGCCGCCACAATCTGCAACGCGCGCGGCACCAGCTGCGTGAAGTAGTCCACCGCCGGGCCAATCAACGCTTCATCAGGATCGAAGGAGGCGTGATGCAGACCAAATTCGCTGGCACTGCCGATGCTGACAAACGCCCCCGGCACCTGCTGCAGATAGAAGGCAAAATCTTCTCCGCCCATCTGCGGCGACTCAGCGTGCTCCGCGAGATAGCCACTCTGTTGGGCAACGCCCAGAGCAACATCCACCCAGCCTGGCGTGTTAATCAGGGCCGGCGGTCCTTCAGTCCACTCCAGTTCGGCGGTCGCACCAAACCCGGCGGCAATACCCTGAATCAGGGAACGCATGCGGTGCGGGATCTGCGCCCGGATTTCGCCGTTGTGGGTGCGCACGGTGCCCTCCAGCTCAACGCTTTGTGGCAGCACGTTCCAGGTATTACCGGCGGTAAAGCGCGTCACGCTCAGCACCACCGTTTCCAGCGAGCTGAATACCCGGCTCGGCAGGGTCTGCAGAGCCGTTACGATATGGCTGGCAATCACAATCGAATCGATGCCCTCCTGCGGTCGTGCGGCATGGGCGCCTTTGCCCTCAATGCGGATAACAAAGCGGTCTACGTTGGCATAAAACGCACCCGCCCGACTACGCAGCGTGCCCAGCGGCAGGTCGGGCGCGTTGTGCAGGCCAAATATCGCCTGAACCCCTTCCAGCGCACCGGCATCAATCAGCTGACGTGCGCCATTAAAGGTCTCTTCAGCGGGCTGAAACAGAATCCGTACCCGGCCTTGCAGCGTGTCTTCCTGCTGTTTCAGCTGCAACGCCACGCCGAGCATCACGGCGCTGTGAACGTCGTGACCACAGGCGTGCATCACGCCCGGCTGCTGTGATCGCCACGGGCGTTCGGTGGTTTCTTCAATCGGTAATGCATCGATATCCGCGCGCAGGGCGATCAGGGGTTCGCCATGACCGATTTCAGCCACGACGCCGGTTTTCAGCCCCAGCGGCAACAGCCGGATTCCGGCCTGCTCCAGCCAGCGGGTAATACGTTCCGTGGTGGCAAATTCATGATTCGAAAGTTCCGGATGCTGATGCAGTTCGCGACGCCACTGCACCAGTTGGTCGGTTAAAGGCAAAGTCATGATTATCCCTGTTGTTCCGGCAGAAAAGGTTCGCCCAGCGTCAGCATCAGGCGATTAGCCCAGGCAAAAAAGGCGGTTGATTGAATCAGATCGAGCAGGGCGAGCGTATCCAGACCCTGTTCACGCAGTGCAGAGAGCTGCGACTGTGTCGGCTGGGCAGGGGTCAGCGACAGCGCTGCTGAGAATGCGATGATCGCCTGCCAGCGCGCGGTGTGTCCGTGAGATAACACCGCGCCGGGTGCAACATTCAGCAGCTTCTGTACCGCTTCATCCTGCTTTGAGAGCTGGCTGGCTTTACGCGCATGGACTGAGGCGCAGTAAATGCAGCCGTTGACCTTACTTACCACGGTGGCAGCCAGTTCGCGCTCGGCGCGTGGCAGCCCTCCTGCGGTATAAAAAATGCCTTTATCGGTCAGGGTGCGCTGCTCCAGCAACGGCAGATTGCGCGCCAGCAGGCGAAAATAGTCGGAGTCGGTGTGACCGAATTTTGCCAGTGTCGCCTGCTCTTCCTCGCTGAATTCCGACAGCGGTTTTGCCGGCAGCCAGGGCTCCCAGCCGAGTTCCTGTTGCGTAAACGCGGTCAGGGCAGTTTTGCCGCTGGCGGTATGTAAGGCCTCGTGCCAGTGACCGGCGACTACCGGGGCAACCTCACCCGATGCCTCATCGCCCTGTAAGCTGCGCAGACCCGCCAGCAACCGGCTCTGAAAACTGACAAACGCCACCAGCTGTGCCAGTGTGACAATGCCGCGCAGGCTCCAGCCCGCCTGTTTCAAAGCCTCCAGATGCGCGAGAGCAGCAGTAACCGGCTCAAAGGTCAGGCGATGGGCAAAAGCCTGTGCCGCGTTGATCCGAACACTCCCGGCCAGACTCTCCTGTGGCTGGTAGTGCGCCTGCAGGCCGGGTTGTGCATGCCAGCCTGCAACCTGAGCGGCCAGCAGACGGCGCTCCGCCAGCGGAAAATCTTCATCACCCTGGCTAAACAACAGGGTGTAGCTACCCTGAGCATGTTGTGTGGCGGCGTGACGTGTCTGGCGCGCATGGGCCAGTTCGGAATCGGGATCGATATCTGCCAGTGTGGCAATCAATTCGTCAGGTTGATTCATGAAATTCTCCTGTGAGGTTCGCCAACGGCACGAAGCGCGGGCGCAAGATGTTGGGCAATCAGTTCAATCGAGCGCAGCGTGTCGGCATGCGAAGGCTCAACCGAATGCACCTGAAATGAGATGTCGGTGACGCGCGCCAGTGCGCTATCCTGCGCCAGCGAGTGCTGCACCTGATCGATGCCGCCAACATGGGCATCAAACTGCGCCAGCAGGTCATCAAAGCGTTCACCGCGTAATTCTCCACGATACTGCGCAGCCTGCTGACGAATTCCCGGTTCAGCTACCTGACGGGCATAGCGGTCAGAATCGGCCACGAATGCGGTACGGGAGGCGAGGATGCGCGGCGTGATTCCCGCAGGAAGTGCCGCAAGATAGGCATCGATCAGCGGATTCTGCAATGCATCCAGCGGCAGCTCAGGCTGGCCCGCCGGGCGCGGCTGGGTGCGGGACAGCATCAGACCATGGCCGCCCTGAGCGGCACGGATTGCGCCCTCAACCGAGAAGGTGGCGATCCACACCCGTCCGGCAAGCTGCGGCGCGGCGGGATAGAGATGATTATCAGGATGCCCCAGTGAATCCCCGCGCCAGGCGCTGAGCAGCGTATGCAGATGGTCGGCAAAAGCGGCACCGCGCTCGGCAAAGGTCAGACCAAACGGCAAAAACGAATCCGGCGTGCCACCGGAGCCCAGCCCGATCTCCAGCCGCCCATCTGCCAGCAGATCCAGTACTGCGGCATCTTCAGCCACCCGCAGCGCATTTTCCATTGGCAGGGTGATGATGGCGGTGCCGAGCCGGATGGTGCGGGTCTGCGCGGCGACATGCGCCAGGAAGAGCAGCGGCGACGGCAGCCCCCCCTCATCCTGATGAAAATGGTGCTGAGCAATCCACGCATTATCAAATCCGCAGCGTTCGGCATGCTGAATCTGTTCGGTGGCCAGCTGATAGCGCTGTTTCGCCGGCACCTTATCCAGCAGTCGGGTAAAAAATCCGAGACGTCGGCTCATGCTGACTCCTTGTGGGTTAAGGGAATAAGCGGAGGAATGGCAGCCATTAATTCCCGGGTATAAGGATGCTGTGGCGCACTGAAAATCGTGACAACGTCACCTTGCTCTGCGACTTCGCCCGCTTTTAACACCGTGACGCTGTCGGCAATCTGCCGCACCGTCGCCAGGTCGTGCGTGATAAACAGATAGGTCAGACCCAGTTCGGCCTGAAGCTGCTGCAACAGGTCGAGGATTTGCGCCTGCACCGTGACATCCAGCGCCGAGGTCGCCTCATCCAGTACCAGAATCTCCGGCTTGCAGATCAGCGCCCGCGCAAGAGCCACACGCTGCCGCTGACCGCCGGAAAGTTCGTGAGGATGACGTGACAGAAGAGAGAGCGGCAGCGCCACCCGCGTGGTCATCGCTTCTACGCGCTCACGGCGCTGACTGCGGCTCAGCCGCTCAAAATTACGCAGTGGCTCTTCGATAATTGCAGACAGCGTCTGACGCGGATCGAGCGAGGCAAATGGGTTTTGATAGACAAACTGGATCTTCCGCCGCAGCTGACGCAGCGCCTCGCCGCGTAATCCGTTGACCACGATGCCATCCAGCGTAACCTCGCCGCTGTCGGCGGTTTCAAAACCCATAACGATGCGCGCCAGCGTGGTTTTGCCTGAGCCGGATTCGCCTACCAGTGCATGCGTAGAGCCGCGCGCAACCTGAAAGCTGACCTGGTTCAGCGCCTGCAAACGCTGCTGTTTGCCCAGCGAAAAGCTTTTCATCACGCCGGTTGCCCGGATGGCGGGCGCAGAAAAACGGGAGGCCGCAGATTTAACTCTGGCGGATCGCTGTGGTGCCGCATCATTCAGTAACTGACGGGTATAAGGATGAGCAGGCGCGCTGATAACCTGTTCAGTGCGGCCCGATTCCTGAATCTCGCCGTGACGAAACACGATAATACGATCTGCGCGTTGCGCCGCCAGCGCCAGGTCGTGGGTGACAAACAGCACGGCGGTGCGGGATTCCTGCCGCAGGTTGTCCAGCAGATCGAGAATGCGCTTTTGCACCGTGACATCCAGCGCGCTGGTCGGCTCATCCGCAATAATGATCTCCGGCTGCAGGGCGAGGGCAATGGCGATCAATACCCGCTGCTTCATGCCGCCCGACAGCTGATGCGGATACTGCTTAACCCGCTGTTCCGGATGGCTAAGTCCGACGCGATTCAGCAGGTCAATCACCCGCTGCTGGCGCTGCGCTGACGGTAATTTCAGATGCAGTCGCAGGATCTCTTCCACCTGTTCGCCGACCGTTTTCACCGGGTTCAGGGAATTACCGGGATCCTGCGGTACCAGACTGATGCGCGCCCCGCGCAGCGTATCGAAACGCTTTTGCGACCACTGACTGATATCCACGCCGTTGAGCAGGATCTCTCCCCCTTCGCGACGGCCATTTTCCGCCATCAGACCCATTATCGCCTGTGCGGTGGTGGTTTTACCGGAGCCGGACTCCCCGACCAGCGCCACCATCTCACCGGGCTGCAGCTCGAAGCTGACGTTATGTACCACCGGCTGCCAACGGTTGCCGCTGCGATAGCTAAGCGTCAGATTGTTGACCGCGAGTAACGGCTGAGCGCTCATCGGCGTCCTCCTGAAAGTTGCTGGCTGATACGGTTGGCTGCGAGCACCACAGCGACTACCACCACACCAGGAAAAGTGGTCAGCCACCAGGCGGTAGCCAGATAATTACGCCCTTCAGCGATTAACAGACCCCATTCCGGCACTGGCGGCGGGGTGCCGTAGCCGAGGAAGCTCAAAGTCGACAGCGCCAGAATCGCCTGACCAAATTGCAGGGCGGCATAGGCGATCACCGGCGTCAGCGCATTGGGCAGAATGTGACGCCACAGCACGCTGAAAAAGCGGCCGCCACTGCCGTAAGCCGCTTCGACATACTCGCTGTGACGGATGCGTACCACTTCGGCGCGTGCCAGTCGGGCGAAGCTGGCGATGGAGGCGATGCCCACCGCTAATGCGGCATTCAGGGTGCCGAAGCCGAGTAAAATCAGCACGCTCAGAGAGAGCAGCAACGCCGGAATCGCCAGCAGGACATCCACTGCGCGCATCACAATTGATTCAGTTTTGCCGCCGATAGCTCCTGCCACCAGACCCAGCGCGGTACCAGCCAGCAGTCCGATCGCCACCGCCATGACGGCGGCGGAGAGTGAATGTGACGCGCCGTAAACGATGCGGGCAAAGAGATCGCGGCCAAGCTGATCGGTGCCGAGCCAGTGTCCGGCCTGCGGTGCGAGTCGCTGTGCACCCGCAATTCCTTCAATCGGGCTGGCCTGGGTAAAGAGGGCCGGGAACAGTGCCGCCAGTACGGCCAGCAGCATGACTGAAACGGCGATCCACAGGCCCGGCGAAAACCGTAAAGTGCGCCTCTTTGCCGCCACGGGTTGCCGCGCGGCAGCGTAATCAACCAGACTCATGTTGCACCTCGTAACAGCTGTAAGCGCGGGTCAAACAGCGGCATCAGCAGATCCACCAGCAGGTTGATCACCACAAAACCCAGCGCGGAGATCATCACCACCGCCTGCAATACCGCCACATCCTGATTGTTCACCGCCTGTTGCGTCAGCTGACCGAGACCGCCCAAGCCAAACACCGTTTCGGTAATCAGCGCACCGGCAATCAGTTCTCCCAGCAGCAGGCCCGCCACGGTGAGCACCGGCAGCATGGCGTTGCGCAGGATGTGCCGCCACAGCACATAGTGCTCGCTGGCTCCTTTGGCGCGCGCCACCGCCACAAAAGGCCGGGTTGAAACCTCATCGATGCTGCGCAACAGAATCTGAGCCAGCGGCGCTGAGATCGGCACGGCGACCGTAATAATGGGCAGAATCAGTCCCTGCCACGGTGAGGGATTGATTACCGGGATCCAGCGCAGCTGGAATGAGAAGAGCTGAATCAGGGCTATGCCGAGCCAGAAGGTCGGCACTGAGATAAACAGCGCGGGCAGTGACTGCAGCAGATTACGCAGGCCGCGCAGGGCAGGCAGCCGCGACAGTGTCGCCAGCACGAATGCCAGCAGTGTCGCCAGCAAAAAGCCGCTCAGGGCCAGTCGCAGCGTGCCAGGCAGATTGCTGGTCAGCAGTTCACTGACCGGCTCGCCCGCCTGCACCGAATAGCCGAAGTCGCCGTGCAGCATCGCCGCCAGCGTGTGCAGATATTGCTGCCACAGCGGGCTGTCCGCGCCATAGGCCTGACGCATCTCAGCAATCTGCTGCGGACTCAGGCCGAGATCCGGATTCTGAAACTTGATCAGGACCGCATCGCCTGGCAGCACCTGTAGCAGCACAAACGACAGGGTAAACGCGGCCCACAGGACCAATACACCCAGGCCAGCGCGTTGCAGCAGATAATGACGCATCCTCACCTCCGGTTACTGTTTTTCCAGCCAGGCGCCATAGAGTGCCGGACGGCCCACCGCTTCAAAACTGACCCCTTTCAGCCAGGGCGCACCGGCATAGACCTGCGGCTCTTCGAAGATCGGAATCACATAGGCCTGGTCCAGCAGATAACGCTGAACGTCACCGGTCAGCTGTAAACGTTTTGCCGGGTCAACTTCAGCGGAGATGGCTACCAGCAGCAGGTTCAGCTTGTCATCGCGGAAGTTTTTCACTTTGTCGCTGGAGCCGCCTTTCTGCAGCAGGTTGTCGCGGTTAGCCGGGTAGAAGCTGCTTTTGATCACGTCGGGATCGGCGCGGCCGACTTCGGTGACGTTCAGCGGGGTCTTAAGGGGGTCGAGATTATCCAGCGTTTTGCTGCCGGCATCGCCCGCTTTAACGCTGAGGGCGACGCCCGCCTGGCGCCACTGCTGCGCCACCAGTTGCAGCACCTCTTTGTTTTGCGGTTGCGGCAGTGATTCATAAACGGTTAACGCCAGCCGCTGGCCTGCTTTTTCACGGATACCATCGGAACCCGGTTGCCAGCCCGCCTGGTCCAGCAATGCCTTCGCTTTTGTCAGATCAAAAGTGAGTTTGTCCGCCAGATTGACGTAGCCGGCGGCGGTGGTGGCCACGACCGAGGTTGCCTGCGGATAGTTCGGCGAGAAGAGCGTCTCAACCACCTGTTTGGCATTGGTGGCGTGCAGCAGCGCCTGACGCACCCGGATATCGCTGACCAGCGGATTATCCGGACGGAAGCTGAGGCTGTCGTTTACGCCACGGGTCGGCGCGGCATAAACCGGGAAGTTCTGATCTTTAGCCTGCTTCTCATCGTAGGCCTGCACCTGACGGATCAGGCCTGCCTGGCCCGCCAGCAGTGCACCGATGCGCACGCTGTCTTCCGGCGTCACGATCACTTTTATCGCATCCAGATTGGCCGGACCTTGCTGCTGAATGTTTTTCGGTCCCCACTGATAATCTTTACGCGCTACCAGATCCACCTCCCGACCGAGTTTCTCATCACTGACCACAAACGGGCCGGAGCCAATGATATGACGCGCATCACCCAGCTGATCGAAACTGCGCGCCAGGGTACTCAGCGAGACCAGGCCAGAGCCAATGGTGGCGGTGCCCTGTAAAAATCCGGGCGAGGGTTTTTTGAAATAGAATTTCACAGTCAGCGGGTCGATCACTTCGCTGCGTTCATAGTTATTAATCACTTCCGATACCGGCAGGCGCAGCGCTTTATTTCCCAGCCCGTAGGTATCAAAGTTTTTCGCCACCGCGTTCGCATCTAATGGTGTGCCATCGGAAAAAGTCACGCCAGGCCGTAATTTAAAGGTATATTCGGTTTTGTCGGCATTGGTGGTCCAGCTTTCCGCAATCCAGGGTTCAACCTGCAGCGTTTCGGGATTCTGCCAGGTTAATTTATCGGTAATCTGATTGAGAATGCCGCCATTAGGGTAAAAGCCGCCGGCAGGCGGATAGAGGTTGGTATGTGCCTGCTGTTCAAGATAAATCAGCGTACCGCCTTTGACCGGTGCAGCCACCGCGTTAAAGGTCAGAGTCCCGGCAAGTAAAGTAAAAACCAGCGTTTGTGCGCGTGGTTTAAGGGGAAATAACGTCTTCATGGTGAATTCCTTTGTTATCAATTGCCTCAGCAGGCGGAATCATCATCGAATGACGCAACACACAGATAAAGTAACGATTTGGTCAAAGCTTATCTGAAAAAAATAAATGCGGGATTGGGCGGGATGTAATCTCTTTATTTAAGTTGCAGGATGGCAAATAAATTTCTGCCATCCTGCCGGGTTATATTTTATCAACGGCACACAGCGGATTCATAAGGGAACGCTATTCCGCGCACAATTTCCGCTGGCCTGCACGCAGAAAAGCGCTGACCAGAACCAGCCACAGCAGACCGCAGATCAGGTTCACCACACTGAAGCCGCCGGTGCCGTAACTAAAATAGGCGGTTTTGGCTGCTTCAATGCCCAGCGCAATAATCAGAATACTCACCATGCCGAGCATCGCCGCCACGCTGCCTTTTCCGGCGCTGCTGGAAAAAAGCGTCATGCGATAGAGTCCGGCGCTGACCAGCCCGGCGCCGAAGCCGTAGAGGCTAATTCCGGCAGTCAGCCACAGATAGCTTTGCGGATTTAGCACGGTAGCGGTTACTGCGATTGCCAGCCCGCAGACCACCGGCCAGGCACCGAGCCGTAACGGCTGTTCAATGGGCAGACGGCTGGATAAGCGTCCCAGCGTCAGGTTGCCCGCAATCATGGCGGCGAAGACCGGCAGCTGTAATAACGCATAGCCGATGCGGCTGAGTCCCGTATCATGAATTAAAATCACCGGCGACAACGCGACCCAGGCGATGCAGGGCACGGTGACCAGTCCGATGGCCAGCGAGCCGCGCATCACCTGACGATCCTTCAGCAACGCCGCGTAACCGCTGATAATTGATCGCAGCGACAGCGGCTTCTGCCGGTCACCTGCGGTTTCGGGCATCGCATACCACAGACCCGCCAGCGCCAGCGCCGCGACAGCGCCAATCAGCCAGAACAGGGTGCGCCATTCCCCTATGGTAAGAAAAGCCGCGCCCGCCAGCGGACCGGCCAGCGGTGCCAGCAGGGCGACGTTGGCCATCAGCGCCATCATTTTGATACTGAGCGATTCCGTAAATGCCTCCTGCACCGCCGCGTAGCCTACCGCGCCAATAAAACAGAGGCTGACGCCCTGCAGAAAACGCAGCAGGACGAACTGCTCAATGCTTTGCACCCAGTGCGTCGCCACACACGAGAGCATAAAAAAGGCCACGCCGCTAAGTAGCACCGGACGCCGCCCGATACGGTCAGAAAGGGGGCCAAGCAGCCATTGCAGCATAATGCCACCGGCCAGATAGGCGGTGAGCGAAGTAGAGACCCACTCCGGCCCGACCTTAAATTCCTGAGTCACCAGCAGCATGCCGGGCTGGATCATGTCGTGAGCGATATAGGTAGCGAACTCAAACAACACCAGCGACAGCGGGAAGATCAGATGTCGTCGGGTCAGTTGCGCGACCGGTTCAAAAGAAACCATTACGGATACCTGCGATAAAGCCATTAAAAAAGCGGCCACCAGGGTGACCGCATAATTTCAGCGTGACGGTGTAACGCTTATCGCCAGCGGGCGATCGGGTTATTCAGCGTTCCGGCGAACTTGAGGTTCTCAGCGGGATCGGCGAGGTTTATCATCTGCTGGTTATTCGCCAACTGCAGGCGGTTCAGACAGGAGCGGGTAAACTCCGGCGCGAACATGTCATAGCGCGCGAACTTAGTGGCATGCTCCGGGTGCGCCTGCTGGTAATCCTTCACGCACTGCGCCACCGCCTGCCAGAACTCTTCCTCCGGCAGCGTTCCTGACTGATGCAGAATCGCGCTGATAAAGCGGAAGATGCAGTCAAACACATCGGTGAAGATCGAGAGCAGCTTCAGGTTCTCCGGCACATCCACCGCCAGACGCTGCACGCCTTCCGGCAGCACCGCATCCGGATTCATCACGGCGATCTCTTCGCCGATATCCTTCATGTATGCACTGACCGGCACGTTGTTCTCCAGCAGCATGATGAGGTTTTCACCGTGCGGCATAAACACCAGGTCATGCTGATAGAAGCAGTGCAGCAGCGGGCTGAGATAGCAGGTCAGGTAGCGTTCTATCCACTGCTTCGCGGGCAAACCAGAATCCGCTATCAGCGCTGGCAGCAGTGCCTGCTGATGGTGATCGACGTGCAGGAAAGAGGCCATGGTCATCAGACGCTGGCCGGGCTGCAGGCTGGCCGCAGGATTATCCCGCCACAGCGCAGCGAACATCTTTTTATAGGCGGAGTCGCCTTTGATCGCCTGCTCATAGTAGCGGTTGTGATAGCCGACCGCCGCGACTTCGCGCAGGATGCGGAAATCACAGCGATTCAGCCACGCATCGCCAGCAACCAGTTGTTCCAGCCAGCCGTTTATCGCAGGCGTTGTCGCCATATAGTAGGGGGACAGTCCGCGCATAAAGCCCATGTTCAGCACCGACAGGGCGGTTTTCACGTAGCGCTTCGTGGGCTGGCTGCGGTTAAAGAAGGTGCGGATCGACTGCTGCGCCTGGTAAGCATCGTCTCCGGTGCCGAGATAAACAATATCGTGACTGGCGATGTCCGCCGCAAATACGGTCAGCAGTTTGTTCTGCCACTGCCACGGATGCACCGGCATCAGGATATACTCCTCAACCGCCAGCCCTTTATTCACCAGCTGCGCAGTAAACTGCTCCAGGGTGGTGTCGCCCAGTTCATCACGCATCAACTGCTCATAGCTCAGCTCGCTGAGGCTGGAGAAATGGGCGTTGCGGCGATGAACCGCGACCCAGATGAGGTGAACGGGCGCGGCGGCCTCGGGCGCATACGCCAGATAATCATGGGCATCGAAGCCAATACGCCCGTTGTTGGCAACAAAGCAGGGATGGCCTTCGGTCATCGCCGCTTCCACCGTCTGGAAATCGGCTGAGACCAGCGCCTGGCTGTCAGGATTATTCTTCTGCAGCTTATAAACGCTGCTGCACAGCGTGCTGCTGATCTCTTCCATGTAGGTCGCCAGCAGTGCCTGTGTAATACCGATCTCCCCGTTAAACTCCACGATAAACTTCAACGCATCCAGCGGCAGATCACGACCGTTCTCCTGCTTGCGCAGTGAGCCGGCATCGATTTCCCAGTGATCCAGCGCCAGCCGCGACGCCCGGAAATGGTAGCTTGCTTCACCGCCTGGCACCGAAAGCTGATAGCTGCCGTCGCCCGACTCCTGTGGCGTAATGATTTTCTCATGCGCGAATTCGGCAATCGCTTTCCGGATCAGCATGCGGTTTGCCTGCGCCCATTGGTCGCCCGTCAGATGTGTACCGTTCATCAGCGAAGAGGGGGTGTTCATAGTCTGCGACTCCTGCAGTAACGCGTGTTGATAATCTTCCCGCTGGCAAAAGGCCAGCCAGGCGGTTTTATGACCCATGTCGATGGTGTGCTGATAGCGGAACCCGGCACGCTTATTCAGCACGTGAATCTTCTCATTGCGCACATCTGGCTCTACCACCACGCGGCGCACCTCGGGGCGGCTGAACATGTAGTCCATCACCAGCGTGAAGACCTGCCAGCTGAAGGCTCTGATCGGCTGGCTGGCGGGGGCAATCAGAATATGCATGCCGTAATCATCGGGTGCGGCAGGATAAAATTTGCCGACCTCATCGTCGCAGGCGCGATAGCACTCAATCAGGCAGACCGGCTGGTCGTTGCAGCAACCAATCAGCGCAGCATGGGGATCGGCTGCAGTCAGCGTCTGATAGAACTCAGCGACCTGATTCAGGCTCTGCTGCTGCATGCCCCAGAAGCGGGCGTAATCGCGGGTGACCCAGCGATGAATCAGCGGCGCATCGCTGGCGAGCATGGGCCTCAGGGTGAACTGGCCTGCGGGGCGGGCGGCGCTGAACAGTGTTTGTGAACTCATCTCAGTGCTCCGATTTAGCCGGGAAGGTCTGGAAGGCAATCTGACGCTCGATCGGGTAGACCTCGCGTCCGGTCAGTTCGCGCAGCAGCACCGAGTTGCGGTAGCAGGCCATGCCGAGATCCGGCGTAACAAAACCGTGGGTGTGCAGTTCGGCGTTCTGCACGAAGATCTGATTGTGATAATCGATGCTGTAGTTGCGCTGCACGTCGTAGCGGCCTTTGTCATCCCAGCGCAGGCGGGCGTTGATGCCCTCTAAAAACATCGGTGGCTGGTAGTGATAGCCGGTCGCCATCACCAGTCCTTCGGTGCGACGGGTGAAGGTGCAATCCTGCTCCTCCTGATGCAGCGTCAGCTCGAACTCTCCCTGTGGCAGCCAGCGCATAGCGGTCAGCGCCGAGTGAGTAAACAGGTTAACGTTCAGATCGCCGTCGAGCTGTTTGACATACATCAGGTCATAAATGTCGTTAATCAGGCTGCTGTTGATGCCTTTGTAGAGATTCTTGTGGCGCGCATTCAGTTCGTCCCGGGTGCTGGCGGGCAGCGCGTGGAAATAGTCGACCCACTCCGGCGAGGTCATCTCCAGCGTGAGCTTGGTGTACTCCAGCGGATAGAAGCGCGGCGCGCGGGTGATCCAGTTGAGCTGATAGCCAAAGCGGTCGATATCGGTCAGCAGGTCGTAGTAGATTTCTGCCGCGCTCTGGCCGCTGCCCAGCACGGTGATGGAACGCTTCTGCTGCAGTTCCGCTTTGTTGACCAGATAGTGGCTTGAGTGCGTCAGGCGCTGGCGGTGCGGCTGGCTGCACTCCGGCATCCAGGCTTTAGGCCCGGTGCCGAGGATCAGATGTCGTGCCAGATAGTTCTGTTTCTGACCATTCCGGGTGTCGGTCACCTGGAGTTGATAGACGCCAGCCGCCTCATCGTAGCTGACATACTCAACGTGGCTGTTCCAGCGCAGATTAGAGAGCCGTGAACTGGCCCACTGGCAGTACTGATTATACTCTTTGCGCATCAGGAAGAAGTCTTCACGGATATAAAAAGAGTATAATTTCCCCTTTTCCTTCATGTAGTTAAGCAGGCTGTAAGGGCTGGTCGGATCGGCGAGTGTCACCAGATCGGCCATAAACGGCGTCTGCAGATGGGCATTTTCCAGCATCATGCCGGTGTGCCAGTCAAAGCCCGGGTTCTCATCCAGGAAAAGACCGTTCAGTCCCTCAACCGGCTCACTCAGACAGGCCAGACTCAGGTTGAAAGGGCCGATACCGATACCAATAAAATCGTAAACGGAATTATTCATTTCAGAGCTCTCACTGTTTCGCCGCGTTCAGCGCAGACGCACGTACCTGCTCGCGGCCATAGTGCGCGATCAGGCTCAGCACATCTTCGATGTCGGCGATGGTCGTGGTGGGATTTAACAGGGTGAATTTCAGGTACTGACGCCCATCGACTTTGGTTCCGGCAATCACTGCGTTGCCGGAGCGGAAGAGCGCTTTACGGATAGCGGCGTTGATTTCGTCGATCTGTGCGTCGCTGGCGTTTTTGCCGGGCACGTAGCGGAAAATCTGGGTGGTCAGCTCAGGCGCGTGCAGCACTTCGATAGCAGGATGCGCAGTTAACCGCTCATGAGCCGCCTGTGTCAGCTCTATCAGCGTATCGAAAGCGTCACCCAGCGCCGCCGGACCCATCACGCGCAGGGTCAGCCACATTTTCAACGCATCAAATCGGCGGGTGGTCTGAATGCTTTTGTTGACCAGATTCGGCGTGCCTTCCTGCTGGGCGCTGAGCGGATTCAGGTAATCTGCATGGTGCGTGACATGCTTCAGGTTGTGGCTGTCCCGCACAAAGAACGCACCGCAGCTGACGGTCTGGAAGAAAGATTTGTGATAATCGACGGTGACGGAATCAGCCCGTTCAATGCCATTCAGGCGTGAGCGATGATTCTCAGAGACAAGCAGCCCACAGCCGTAAGCGGCGTCAACGTGCATCCATAAACCATAATCGTCACAGAGACGGGCAATCTCCGGTAGCGGATCGATGCTGCCAAAGTCCGTGGTGCCGCTGGTGGCAACCACAGCAATCGGGATCAGCCCTTCACTGCGACATTTCTCGATCTCCTTAGCCAGGCACGCTGCGTCCATACGGTAGTGGGCGTCGTGATCAACGGCGATAACTGCGTCATAGCCCAGCCCTAAAATCGCCATCGATTTCTGGATGCTGAAGTGGCTGAGTTTGGAGGTAAACACTCGCCATTTCGACGCGGTCTCAGGCAGGCCGCGATGTTTAATCAGATGCCCCGGATGATGTGCCGCGCACCAGCTATCACGCGCCAGCAGCATTGCCATCAGGTTGGACTGGGTGCCGCCGCTGGTGAAGATCCCATCAGATCCGGCAGGCAGGCCGATGCGGCCAAGCGTCCAGTCGATCACCTTCTGCTCAATCAGCGTACCGCCTGCGCTCTGATCCCAGGTGTCGACCGAGCTATTCACTGCCGCCATAATCTGCTCAGCCATCAGAGAGGGCAGCACGACCGGGCAGTTCAGGTGCGCCAGATATTTAGGGTGGTGAAACCAGACGGCGTCACGCAGATAGAGCTGACTCAGCTCTGTCAGGGCGTCATCGTTGTTACCCAGCGGACGATCGAGATCGACCTCACTGAATTCCGCCGCCAGTTCATGGGGCAGGATACCGCTGAAAGGCTTCTCAACGCCGGTAACGGTACGGGTCATCAGCGCCAGCACCTCCTGAGTCTGCTGCGACCAGGCCGCCAGTTGCTGATCGTTAAAAATAGCCGTTTCGGCACCGCTGGCATTGGATGCTGGCGCGAGATCCTGTGCCGCCTGAGTGGATGAGCGTAAAAGCATGTTCAGTTCCTGTGCGTTAATACCAGTGACCCTGCCGACGTAAGGTCAGCAGCGTTGGATGTCCGCTCAACAACTCCAGTAAACATAAAACTAACTAACCAGATAAAAACCCTGACCATTAAATGGATTAGTGTTTTCACCTTAAAAAGAGTAAATACCGCATATTATTTGTGGATTTGGCAGCGTTAAACGCTTTGTTATATGCGGATGAGAGTGTAAATGTTAATCATTATCATTCAAATGTTTTGTTGTTAAATTTTATTTATTAGTATGTCTAATGTTGAAAATGTGATGTTGATCACTTTTCTGGATCGGAATAGTCCTTTTTTTACTAGGTTTAGCGCCAGCAATTCATTCAGAACTCATCTGCGTGTGTTCCATGTTGGAAACATTAGCTTTGTGGGTTAGAATGTTTCCAACATGGAAAGTTTGAGAGAAAAATGCATATCATCTCAAGAGGGCCGTTCAGGGAAGCGGCAATAATTTATCCAAATCATGCCTCCGCACTGGATGCGGCTTATCTGGTCCTAAGGGACGAAAACTTTGCCACGCCAGATGCGCTGAAAATTCGCTTTCAGAGCCTTGACCGCATGAAGTACCGGGAAAAGTGGTGGGTAATCGATGTGGGCGGAAACAGCCTGAGAATCATGTTTTATGCTGACTTTGATCGCGGCAAAATTTTTATCAAACACATCGTGACGCATGCGGAATATGACAAGCTGGTGAAGAAGTACCGGGAGAGTAAAGAATGATTACCGAAGCAATCCAGGCGACCAATGACCTGGTCAGAATTGTTCCCTTTCTGGGAGGCAGTACCGATAAAAGGGACTACGAGCAGGCGCTGGAACTGGTTGAATATCTGGTTGAGCACCAGCCGGACAGCCCGTTAGTAGAGATACTGTCTGATAAAGTCGCCCGATACGAAAACAGCGCCCCTGAGTTCGCTGCGTTTAACGCGCGTACTGATGCTATTCCGCGCGGAGTAGCACTTTTGCGAGTCATCATGGATCAGCACGGCCTGACTCAATCCTCTTTTGCGGATGAAATAGGGCAGCGCTCTTATGTCAGTCGTATCCTGCGTGGTGATCGTCCTTTGACGGATAAACATAAAGCCCGACTGGCAGCGCGTTTTAACCTGCCGTTTGAAGCATTCGCTGAATAACTTAGCCTGAACTTATATGAGTGCGGTTTTTTTTCTGGAAACTGAATGATGAAGGTATTCCGCAAACAACCAGAAAGCGCTCATTGCCCTTTCTGGTTGCCATTAAGCGTTACTATTACCCTGCATTCGTTTCTACAGGCACCTTCTTTTTAGCCGTAAAGTTATAAATCACTAACAAGCCAAAAATGCCGGTGATAATCATAGTAATGGTTCCCTTATCCATAAAGTGAGCCATATTACCCAGCAGGATGCCGGTGACGCCGAAGTCGGTATCCGAGAAGGTGGTGTTGGTCAGCCCTATCTGTCCGAGTACCGGCAGCAGGGCGACAGGCAGGAAGGTAATTAACAGGCCATGAGCAAAGGCACCGCAAATCGCACCACGCTTGCCGCCGGTCGCATTACCAAACACGCCAGCCGTAGCGCCACAGAAGAAGTGAGGAACCACACCCGGCAGAATCAATACCCAATGCAGCTGACCGAGAACAAACAGCCCCACCAGGCCACCGACAAAGCTGGAGATAAAGCCAACCAGCACCGCATTCGGGGCGTAGGGGAAAACAATCGGGCAATCCAGCGCCGGTCTGGCTTCCGGAACCAGTTTTTCTGAAAAGCCGGTAAAGGCAGGGACAATTTCAGCCAGGATTAAGCGCACACCCTGCAGAATGATAAAGACACCCGCCGCAAAGGTAATAGCCTGGATAAAGGAGTAAACCAGGTAGTTCTGACCATTGCTGAAATTAGCCTCTACATAGTCTTTACCGGCAGACACCGACAGGATTAAGTAGATAATCATCATCGTCAGAGATATCGAGATGGTACTGTCACGCAAAAAACTGAGGTTTTTTGGCATGTTCATCTCTTCGGTGGATTTAGATCCTTTGCCTACCAAAGAGCCGATCCAGCCTGATAAGACATAGCCAATTGTCCCGGTATGCGCCAGCGCGACATGGTCGCCACCAATGATCTTACGCATATAGGGCTGGGCGATCGCCGGGAAGGTGGCCATCAGAATGCCCAACAGCAGTGACCCGGTGTAAATAAGATGAATACCTTCAAAACCAGCAACCGATAAAATAATCGCGATCATACAGGCCATATAAAACGTCACATGCCCTGAGAGGTAGATATATTTCAGTCGGGTGAAGCGGGCGACAACGATGTTGGCGACCATGCCGAAGGCCATGATCATCGTGGTAGGCGCACCATATTTTGCCAGAGCGATAGAGACCATCGCTTCGTTATTAGGAATGATGCCCTGAACATCAAACGCATGTTTGAAAATGTCGCCCAGTGGCGTCAGTGAACCGACCAGAACGGTTGCGCCGCCTGCCAGTACCAGGAAGCCCAGAATAGTTTTTACCGTGCCCTTGATAACATCAGGAAACGGCTTCTTCTGCGCAATCAGTCCGAAAAATGCCACCAGTCCGACTAATATAGAGGGCACTTTCAGCACGTCGACGACGAACTGCAAAAGATTTTGAGTAAACATATTAACCTCGAGGGTAAGGTGTTTATCTAATTATTAGCGTCACTTTTTCTCAAAATACTCACGTATTTTCTGCTCCACTTCTTTCAGGTCAATGATGTTATTAATGATGATGACCTTCTGTTCAGGAAGGTTTGCGCTATAAGCAATGTCTTTGGCCATAACAAAAACATCTGCCACATCGGGGGTGACAGAGCCGAGATCCGAATGTTCCACTTCAGCTTCAACACCGATCGTTTTAAGCACTTTCTTGATGTTCATTTCCATCATGAAGCTGCTGCCTAAACCTGAACCACACACCGCCATAATTTTCATATCAAACCTCATTAACTAATGATTAAAAGTCGCGTTTCAACGGGCAGACTAAACGCCTGATAAAATCGTCATGAGCGCTTCTTTGCTGCTCGCATTGAATATCTGCGCCATGATCTCTTCATCGGACAGCACTTCCGCCAGCTGGGAGATCATTTCGATATGGCTATTACTGTCCGGTGCGGCAAACATGAAAATAGCCTTTACCGGATCGTTTTCTTCGGAGTCAAATTTCACTGCTGTACCCAGCAGCACAATCGACAACCCCAGTTTGTGTGCGCCTTGTTCCGGGCGTGCGTGGGGCATGGCAATCTGGGGCGCGATGACAAAAAAGGGGCCGATCTCCTCTTTTTGCTGAATAATCGCATCAATATAATCCTGCGATATTGCGCCCTCACTGAGCAGAGGACGTCCCGCAATAACTAACGCTTCCTGCCAGTCAGTCACGCTTTCGACGTACTGGATTTTCTCGTTATTTAACCACTTAGCCAGGTGTGACATCGTCTTACTCCTCCTGTTTAAATGCGCAATAAAATTTAACTAAACGCATAAACCGTGTGGCGTTTGCCTGCTCCCGGTTACGCATAACCCATCTCATATAAAATTTTCTCAACCGGAACAGGGCCTGTTATGCATTCCGATTTTTCATAAATTCCTGAGTATGTACAGTCAGTTTCCCTCAAAACCCCCGTTATCACTTTTTTAGATAAACTTTCTGTCAGCAGAGCGAGACAAAAATCGAATGTAGTAAAAGGAGGTAACATCCTTAAAAGTCATGATTTTCATGTAGTTATTAAAAAAAATTTTCTCATTGTTCAGATGGGGTTATATTTCACAACGGTCATCACATCTGTACATGTTAAAGGTGTCTAGTCATCCTGATGATGTCCTTCGACGTGTACGGACACAACATGTAAAGTTAAAATATTGCTTATCAGGCTTAACATCAGTGCCAATTTGATAAGTTGATCACATATTCAGCTAGCGGAAGTGGTACTCATCCGGCAATGTCAGGCAGAACTGTACTGACACGGATTAGAGGGAGTCTGTCCTTCACTCAAACGGGAAGAAAGCCAATGGTTGATGGCATTACTGAAAAACAAAAAGAGGTTGTTGATTACATCCTCAATAAAATTAAGGATGATGGCCTTCGACCCGGAGAGAAACTGGATACCGAAATATCAATTGCCAAAAGTATCGGCATTACTCGCGCAACGGTGCGTGAAGCCACACGCATTCTGGTGGAGCAGCAGAGAATTTACCGGGTTAAAGGGTCGGGTATTTTTGTCGGTTCCACGGAGATGAGTAGCCAGGCGAACCGATATCATGTGCTTTCACCTTTTGATTATCAGGCGCAAAGAAATGGTCATAAAGGTGTAAGAAAAATCATATCGGTCAGCATAATCAAGGTTCCTTCTGCTGATATCGCTCAGGCGCTGCGTATTAAAAACAGCGATCAGATCTATAAAATTTTACGCCTGATGTGTTTCGATGACATCCCGGTAGCTCTGGAACATATTCACCTGCCGGTTAATATGTTTAGCAGCATGGAGTTCAGCAAGCTGGAACTATCAAAATATGCCTACATTGAAGAAGTTACCGGTAAGAAAGTGCAGCTAAGGGACCAGCATTTAACGGCCGTCAATCTTACGGATACACAGTCACTTACACTGCTTAATTTAGCGGAAGGGGATGCTGTCATTCAGCTTAATGAAACTGTTTATCTCGACGACGGCGTTCCCTGTGAAGTGAATGTGGCACTTATCAACACCCGATTTTTCCCGTTGAAACAAAATTCGCAACGGCCTTAGAAAAATAATCTTGTTTCTGGGCTCAATGCTTTGCTGTGCCCGGATATGACCCTATCAGACAGATTCATGCCCGGTTTACACCTCTCATTACAGTAGAGGATCTTAATTCCGGATAATGTATAAGGTCCTGTAAATCATCTGGCAGTTGCAATGAGTTATCTCTGACTCAATTGCATTCTTCATATGCTTATTTATCTATCTGGCGACCCGTGCTTCAACATCCTGTGAAGAATGTATTTCAATGCCCTGAATTCAGGCTGTCTGAAATTCCTGCAGTCGCGGCTAACAACAGCTGTCATCTCTCCATACGTAAGACGATTTTCTGCAAACCTTTGCCAGTTCGCCGATTTTACTCACCTGAATATCAGGCAACAAATAGCGTTATACGCAAAATATCTGCCTGATTACCTGTTTCAGAGCCCGTTTTCCCTCTTTCACTTCTCACTGTTCTCCATTATGACGAAATCAATAATGCATAAAACAATATGATGTTTTACCAATGATCGACTGCGCAGCACACTGGTCTGCAACCGGAATAAACAAGGACCAGGTGAATGGCATATCGATTAAGTCTGTTAGATAAAGCGCCCGTGCTGCAGGGTGAATCACCCACCGCGGCGCTGCAGCGCACGCTGCAGATGGCGCAGCGGGCAGAGGAGTGGGGTTATCACCGCTTCTGGCTGGCGGAACATCACAACACCGCGCAGCTGGCCAGTCCTTCACCTGAGGTATTGATTGCCTGGATCATTGCCCAGACACGACATATTCGCGTCGGATCGGGCGGCGTGATGTTGCAGCACTACAGCCCTTATAAAGTGGCAGAGAATTTTAACCTGCTCGCTTCGCTGGCACCGGGCCGTATTGACCTCGGCGTGGGCAAAGCGCCGGGCGGACTTCCACTCTCCACCCATGCGCTGCAACAGGGTGTTGATGCCGCTAAAAAAGGGAGCTTTGCCGAACAGCTTCAGCTGCTGGATAGCTGGCTGAAGCCCGGTCAGGCTGATCCTGACGATGAGGGTTTAGCCGCCACGCCACTGCCGTCACGTCCGGCGAACCGTTTTCTGCTGGGTGCCAGTGAAGAGAGCGCCCGGCTGGCCGCCAGTCTGGACTGGCAGTTTGTCTTTGCCGCTCACCTTAATGGCGACCGCCAGTTGCTGGAGCACGCACTGAGTACCTACTCCCGCCTGAGCCAGGGTCAGCGCGCCCTGGTGGCGGTGCAGGTGGTGGTGGCCGACTCACCCGCCGGGGCTGACCTGCTGGTAGCCAATCTTCGTCACTACCATGTAGCGGTGAAAGATGGCCCCAGCGTCAACGTCGCCAGTCTGGAACAGGCGGAGCGCTATGTGCGTCAGGGTGGATACCGCGATTATCAGATTGAGCCGCGCACGCCGTCACTTCTGAAAGGCACGGCGGCGCAGGTTCATGCCCAGCTGGACGCGCTGCATCATAATTTTGACATTGATGAGTTTGTTATCGACACGCCGATTACCGAGCCGGTTGCACGTCTGCAGTCACTTGAACTGCTGGCCACGCATCATCTGGTCGCAGCCTGAATCCCCGTCAGTGGAGAGTCATCATGAACCCTGAGTCACAACTGATTGAATGGCGACGCGAACTGCACACCTGGCCGGAGCTGTCGGGTCAGGAGTTCGCCACCACCGCGCGACTGCGGGGCTGGCTGCAGGCGGCGGGCATCCGGCTGCTGGACTATCCACTGGAAACCGGCGTGGTGGCAGAAATTGGCAGCGGAGAGACGGTGATCGCGCTGCGCGCCGACATCGATGCGCTGCCGATCCATGAGGCGAGCGGGGTGCGTTTTCACTCCCGCCATCCTGGCGTGATGCACGCCTGCGGCCATGACCTGCACAGCGCGGTCATGCTGGGCGCGGCGTTAACGCTCAACGCACAGCCCGATCTATTACCTGGCCGGGTGCGCATCCTGTTCCAGCCTGCTGAAGAGATAGCGCGCGGTGCGCGTCAGTTTATTGAGGCAGGCGTACTGGATGAGGTGCAGGCTATCTTCGGGATGCACAACGAGCCTTCGCTGCCCGTCGGCACCTTTGCCACCCGCAGCGGGGCGTTCTACGCCAACGCTGATAAATTTATTATCCACGTCACCGGCAAAGGCGCACATGCCGCGTATCCGGAGCAGGGTGTCGACAGCATTGTGACGGCCAGCCAGATTATCCAGGCGTTACAGGGACTCACCAGCCGCAGTTTCAGTGCCCTGGACAGTCTGGTACTGAGCATTACCCGCATCGACGGCGGCAAAAGCTGGAATGTATTACCCGGCGGCGTTGAGTTTGGCGGCACGGCCCGAACCCACGATTTACAGGTGCGCGCCGAACTGGAACAGCGGGTGCGCACGCTGGTTGAGCACTTCGCCGACGCCAATGGCGCACAGGCAACCCTGAGCTGGCATCCTGGCCCGCCAGTGCTGATCAACGATGCGCACTGGGCGACCTTCAGCAGCGAAGTGGCGCAGCAGGCGGGCTATCGGGTGCAGACCGCCGATCTCCATCTGCTGGGTGAGGATTTTGCCTTCTATCTGCAACAGGTGCCGGGGGCGTTTGTCAGCATCGGCAGCGCCAGTGACTTTGGTCTGCACCATGCCAGCTTTACCCCGGATGAGGCGCTGATTGCGCCCGCCGCCGACTACTTCGCCCGACTGGCTCGCCAGGCGCTGCAACATCTTAACGCGCGATGTCGGGAAGCCATTCTGAACTGAATTCATCTGCAACCCGCTACAGCACGATGGTTCTGACCACCGTCGTCGGGCATCGCTACGACTAAAAAAGAGAGAGCATCATGACCACAAGACAACTTCGGCTGGGTACCATTCTGCATGGCGCATCGGGAAACATGTCTGCCTGGCGCCATCCGGCGGCGCAGGCCGATGCCAGTATTAATCTGGATTACGCCAAAAAAATCGCCCGCAAGGCGGAGCAGGGCAAACTTGATTTTCTGTTTGTCGCCGACGGGTTGTTTATTAACGAAAAGTCGATCCCGCACTTTCTGAATCGCTTTGAGCCGCTGACGCTGCTCTCGGCGCTGGCGGGCGTCACTGAACATCTGGGGCTGGTCGGCACGGTATCGACCTCTTACAGCGAGCCCTTCACCGTGGCGCGTCAGTTTGCCAGCCTTGATCATCTCAGCGGCGGGCGTGCGGGCTGGAACGTGGTGACGTCACCGCTGGAAGGATCGGCCAAAAACTTCTCACGCCAGCAACACCCGGAGCACGCATTGCGTTACCGCATTGCCGATGAGTATCTGCAGGTGGTGAAAGGATTGTGGGATTCGTGGGAGCAGGATGCTTTTGTGCGTGATAAGACCAGCGGACAATTTTTCGATCCGGCGAAGCTGCACACGCTCGATCATCACGGTGATTTCTTCCAGGTACAGGGGCCGCTGAACATCGCCCGCACGCCGCAGGGTCGTCCGATTATCTTCCAGGCGGGCGCGTCCGACGACGGTAAAAAACTGGCGGCGCGTCATGCTGACGCCATCTTCACCCATCAGCCGACGCGTGAAGAGGCGCAGGCATTTTACCAGGATGTGAAACAGCAACTGGTGGCGAATGGCCGTCAGCCAGACGATTTGCACATCTTCCAGGGTGTCAGCGTGATTGTTGGCGATGATGCCGAGGACGTGGAACGCCAGTATCAGACCACGGCGGCGCTGGTGTCGATTACCGATGCGCTTAACTACCTCGGGCGTTTCTTCGACCATCACGACTTCTCTCAGTATCCGCTGGATCAGCCGTTCCCGGATATCGGTGACATCGGTCAGAACAGCTTCCGCAGCACCACCGACGAGATCAAACGCAAAGCTCAACAGCATGGGCATACCCTGCGTCAGGCCGCGCTGGAAGCGGCAACACCACGCCCGCTGTTTCACGGCACGCCGGAAGAGGTGGCGGATGGCCTGCAGCTCTGGTTTGAAACCCAGGCTACTGACGGCTTCATCATTAATGGCGGCACGCCCGATACCTTTGAACGTTTTGTCGACCGCGTGGTGCCGATTTTGCAGGCTCGCGGCCTGACGCGCCGCGACTATCCGGGCAGCACGCTTCGTGACAGCTTCGCCCTGAAACAACCCGTTAATCAGTTCACCTCACAATAAGAGCACAAGCCATGAACAAAACATCGCGTCTTATCGCCCTGCTTATTCTGGCGGCCAGTAGCCATGCGCTGGCTGAAGATACCAGCGTCTCCTATAACGGCCAGCGCGTCAGCCTTGAAGCTAACAAAGCGCCGATCAATACCGTGAAGAATCCGGAGGCGATCGCGCAACTGCCTGCGGGTCATCGTTTTGTGGTGCCGGGTTCCTTTACCGTGGCAGTCGCAGCGCTGAACTCCCCGCCGTTAACGGTGTTTTCCGATGACAACAAAACCCTGCTTGGCAGCGAAGTGGATATTGCCCGGCTGGTGGCTGACAGCCTGGGATTAAAACTCAACGTGGTGCCAGCGTCCTGGGAAGACTGGCCGCTGGGCGTGGCCTCGGGCAAGTATGACGCGGCGATCTCCAACATTACCGTGACCAAAGATCGTAAAGAGAAGTTCGACTTCGCCACCTACCGCAAAGATTCACTGGGTTTTTATGTCAAAACCAGCAGCCCGATAAAGTCACTGACCAAAGCAGAAGATATTGCCGGGCTGAGGATCATTGTGGGATCCGGCACCAATCAGGAGGCGATTCTGCTGGCGTGGGATAAAGAGAATCAGGCAAAGGGACTGAAAGCCTTTACGCCGGTATATACCAAAGATGATGCCGCTCAGACGCTGGCGCTGCAGGCTGGCCGGGCTGATGCCTACTTTGGTCCCAATGTGATTGGTGCCTGGAAAGCGGCACTGACCGGCAAAACCCGTCTGGTCGGCAGCGTCGATGGCGGCTGGCCCAAAGCGGCGCACATTGCCGTTACCGTGAAGAAAGGCAGCGGTCTGGCGGAACCGATCAGCACCGCGCTGAACGGTGTGATCGGCAACGGTGACTATCAGAAGGTGCTGAACCGCTGGGGTGAAGGTGTTGAGAAGATAGATCGTTCCGAAATCAATCCCGCCGGGCTGGGCGACTAAGGAGCTGACCATGAGTGAATCCACTTTTCGCGAAGTTTCACCCGACGCGCCGGAGTTGCAACCGATCCTGGGCGGTCTGTTTGGCGAATATTCCGCACGCTATGGCGACTATTTTTCCCGTCGTAACGAGCTGGAACAGGAGCTGACCGAATGGTATCTGCCGCCGCAGGGGCTGTTTATCGTGCTGGAGCGTGACGGCGAGATCATCGCGATGGGCGCTTATAAACCCTATGACCCGCAGACCGCCGAGCTGAAGCGCATCTGGACCCGCAGCGATCTGCGGCGTCAGGGGCTGGCGCTGGTGGTGTTACAGGAGCTGGAGCGTCGCGCCTTACAGGCGGGCTATCAGCGGCTGTTTCTCACCACCGGCTTCCGTCAGCCGGAGGCGGTGCGGCTCTATACCGGTCACGGTTATCAGCCACAGTTCGATCTCAGCGGGGATCTGGAGCGTTATGGCCAGCCGCCGCACGACGGACGACTGCGTTTTATCAAAGTGATCGGCGTTTATAACGTCGCCGCGGCAAGTTAAGAGGTGACCATGAGCAAACATCAACATCTGCAGGTGGTGCCGGCACGTTACCCGGCACGCACCGCAGGGGCTATCGTTGCGCTGTTTATTCTGGCAGGCGTGGTGCAGTCAGTGGCCTTTAATCCGCGCTGGGAATGGAGCGTGTTTGCCCGCTGGTTCTTTGACCCGGTGATCCTGCACGGTCTGGGTCAGACGCTGCTGCTGACGCTGCTGGGTACAATATTCAGTCTGTTTCTGGGTGGTCTGCTGGCGCTGGCACGTCTCTCCTCATCCTGGCTGCTGAGCACGCTGGCATGGGGTTATATCTGGCTGTTCAGGTCACTGCCACTGATTGTGGTGCTGATCATTCTTTATAACTTCTCCTATCTCTACGACACCCTGTCTGTCGGCATTCCGTTTACCGGCCTCTCCTGGGGGGCGTATCAGACGATTAACGTGCTGGGGCAGTTTCAGGCAGCCGTTATCGGTCTGACGCTGGTGCAGGCGGCCTACAGCGCGGAAATTATTCGCGGCGGGATACTCGGCGTCGATCACGGTCAGGTGGAAGCCGCGTCCGCGCTGGGTCTCTCCGCCACACGCCGCACCTTCCGCATCATTCTGCCGCAGGCGCTGCGCGCCATTATTCCCACCGCGTTCAACGAGATCATCAGTCTGGCGAAAGGCACATCCGTGGTTTATGTGCTGGCGATGCCGGAGCTTTTCTACACCATCCAGATGATCTACAACCGCAATCAGGAAGTAATCCCACTGCTGATGGTTGGTGCCGCCTGGTATCTGATTATCACCACCGTGTTGTCCGTGATTCAGTACAACGCCGAACGCTGGATGGCCCGCAGCGTCACCCGTGAACCGCAACCGTCGCGCTGGCGACAATGGCGCAACCGCGTCACGCCACTTCATCCGACCGAGGAGATCAGCCATGTCCGAAGCCATTGATTACCGCACCTCACACACTACCGGTGCCATCAGCATCACCGGCGTCAGTAAACGATTTGGTAAACATAAAGCGCTGGATGATGTATCGCTGTCACTGGCACCGGGGTCCGTCACGGTGATCCTCGGGCCGTCCGGCTCCGGTAAATCCACGCTGCTGCGCACCATCAATCATCTGGAACGGGTCGACGAAGGATTTATTCAGATTGATGGCGACTACATCGGCTATCAGCAGCGCGGCAATAAGCTGTATGAACTGAAAGAGAAGGCGATTCTGCGCCAGCGCATCAACGTCGGCTACGTGTTCCAGAACTTCAATCTGTTCCCACACCTCAGCGTGCTGGATAACCTGATTGAAGCGCCGATTGCCCATCGTCAGTTAACGAAACCGGAAGCGATACAGCGTGCGGGCGAACTGCTGGATATTGTAGGGCTGCGGCATAAAGCCGATGCGTGGCCGCGTCACCTGTCGGGCGGGCAGCAACAGCGCATCGCGATTGCGCGTGCGCTGATGCTCAATCCACGGGTCATGTTGTTCGATGAGCCGACCTCGGCGCTGGATCCTGAACTGGTGGGCGAAGTGCTGGATGTAATTAAAAAGCTGGCGCGTTCCGGCACTACGCTGGTGATTGTGACGCATGAGATCGGCTTTGCCCGGGAAGTGGCGGATAACGTGGTCTTTATGGTGGATGGCCGGATTGTGGAACAGGGCAGCACCACCCAGGTGCTCAATAATCCGCGTCATGAGCGCACCCGCCGTTTTCTGGCGCGCGTGTTATGAGGGCATTAACGTTAACGGTTCTGACGCTGCTTCCGGCGCTGGCCTGTTCTGCGGCTGAGAAGCTCGATGTCCTGCAAAACGAGACGCCGATTCATGCCCCGGCCAATCCGCAGGCTATTGCTCAAATTCCGGACAATTACCGCTTTATTGAACCGGGCACCCTGATGGTCGCTACCTCGGCGACCAACTCGCCGCCGCTGTCGCTGCTGGCGTCTGATAACGTCACGCGGATCGGCAGCGATCCCGATATCGCCCGACTCCTTGCTGATAGCCTGGGGCTGAAACTCAGGCTGGTTCCGGCTTCCTGGGAGGACTGGCCACTGGGCATCAGCGCCGGACGCTATGATGTTGCGATGTTCAATATTGCCGTGACCGAAGAGCGCAAGAAGAAGTTCGATTTTGCAACGTATCGCGCCGACAACCACGCTTTTGCGGTGAAAAGCGACAGTCATATCAGCAAGATTAATAGTCCGGCGGATATTGCCGGTAAGCGGATTATCGTCGCCTCGGGCACCAATCAGGAGCGTATTTTACTGAGCTGGGATGAGCAGAACCGGGCTAAAGGTTTGCCTGCGGTAACGCCGATTTACCTGACTGATGATGCCTCCGCGACGCTGACGCTACTGTCGGGACGGGCAGATGCGATGTTTGGCCCTCACTCTATGGCGGCCTGGAAAGTGGCGTCACGCGGACAGACAAAGCTGGTTGGCAGCGGACCGTTTCGCGCCTGGGTTGCCGTGACCACCAAAAAGGGCAATGGCCTGGCACCCGCGCTGCAGGCTGCGCTGGATGGCACCATCGCAGGCGGGCAGTATCAGCAGGTGCTGGCACGCTGGGGCGAACAGGATGAGGCTATCACTCAGTCCACGGTGAATCCACCCGGCATTGTTTACTGAGTCTGCAGAACCGGCTCGCCTGCTGCGGCCGGTTCTGCGCACTTCAACCTGATGAGCACAGAATTGAACTACACTCTCCAGCGTTAGTGATTTATCCTGCCCGCCTGTTTCCGTAAAATCCTCACTGCGTGGCGGAGTAATTGACCTGGAAGCCCCATGAAAATCAGATTCCTTTCTGCCAATGAGCAAAAGCTGGCGGAGGTGCGCAAAATACTCGAACCTGTCGGGGTCGAAGTTCTGCCCATCGCCCGTCGCATCGAAGAAATTCAGACTGAAAACGAACTCGACCTGGTACGCGACAAACTGACCAAAGCCTTTTCGCTGATTGGGCGACCGCTATTTGTAGAGCATACCGGCCTCTATCTGGATGGCCTCAATGGCCTGCCCGCCGGTCTGACCCGCATCTTCTGGAACCGCCTGGACGCTGAGCGCTTTACCGCGCTGGTGCAGGGGCTCGACAGCCAGGCCGTGACGGCCAAAACGGTGCTGGGCTACTGCGATGGCCGCAAAATGTACCAGTTTTCGGGTGAACTGCGCGGCACTATCGCCGCGAAACCTGCCGGAACGCGTGGCTTTCAGTGGGACTGCGTCTTTATTCCCGAAGGCTATGAGCAGACGTTTGCTGAAATGGGCGAACTCAAGAATGAGATCTCGATGCGGCGCATCGCGCTGGATCGCTTCGCCACCTTTTTAAAAACCTCGCGGGGCATGGCATGAAACCTGAACTCAAACGCGCCTATGATTCCGGCAAACTGATTCTGTTTGCCGGTGCCGGTATTTCGCGCAATTTTGGCCTGCCCGAGTGGCATGAACTGATTGCGCATCTTGCTAATGAGCTGGGTTACGATCCAAAAATCTTTAATACCTATGGCACGCACCTGTCGCTGGCGGAGTATTACAAACAGAAAAAAGGTTCGCTTGGCCCGCTGCGCAGCTGGATGGATCGCGAATGGCATCGCCCCGATATTGATGTCCGCTCTTCTGAAATTCATACCATGATTACCCAGGGTAACTTTTCGCGTATCTACACCACCAATTACGATCGCTGGCTGGAAGCGGCGCATGAAGCGCACGGCGTACCCTATTATAAAGTGGCAAACGCCGCGGACCTGGTTTCTCTCACTGAAGATAAGCGTCACATCATCAAGCTGCACGGTGATTTTGATGATGACACCTCAATCGTGCTCGATGAGAGCAGCTATTTTGAACGCCTCTATTTTGATTCGCCGCTCGACATCAAACTGACTCACGATGTGATGGGCAACTCAGTACTGTTTGTCGGCTACAGCATCAGTGATTTCAATATTCGCCTGCTGTTTTACCGTCTGACCAAGATGTGGGGCCGCACCGGGCTGGCAACCGCCCGGCCAAAATCGTACCTGTTCACTAACCGGAACAACCCGGTGGCCAAAGAGGTGCTGGGGCAGTGGGGGATTGAGGTGATCGTCTCGGAAGAGGACGATCCCCGTAAGGCATTGGCGATGTTTCTTGAAGAGCTGCTGGTGTAGCCGCCGGCCCTCGCGGCGGAGAATGTGTCAGGAAAAATGAAAAAAGCCTGTGCCAGGTTAAGGTTAGCCCGTGCACAACCGATAAACTCTATTCTCTGCTGGCAAAGCAGGATCGGCATGATATACTGTATGCATACACAGTACCTGAGGGCGAGAAGATGGCTGTTGAAACAAAATTTGTAGTAGTCAGAAAGGGTGAAGAGAAGATGACGTTTGCCAATAAGAAAGAGGCCGATGCCTACGACAAAATGCTCGATATGGCCGAAGCCTTCACCGAC
>Ga0157361_1000003_pt1 | contig 195378 bp, 185 predicted proteins | sample AttlaeALBM2_FD_111481 | JGI IMG/M metagenome (GOLD analysis project Ga0157361, IMG submission 111481) | Fungus gardens microbial communities from leaf cutter ant in Ribeirão Preto, State of São Paulo, Brazil - Atta laevigata ALBM2 | ecosystem: Host-associated > Fungi > Mycelium > Unclassified ...
CGTAGGCATCCGCCTCTTTTTTGCTGGCAAACGTCATTTTCTCTTCACCCTTCTTGACGACTACGTATTTAATTTCGACAGCCATTTTTGCCTCTCCGATACTGTTAATATATACAGTATATCCTTCATACTGCCGGATTGCATCCTTTTTTCAACGCTATCGCCACGTCAGATAAAGTAAAAATTTGCCTTATGAAATCAAATCATTAAGGAAGTCAGCCAGCGCTTTGCGCGGGTCATCCTCTTCTGACACGATCATTTCGATGCCCCATTGCCCCAGCACTTCGCGCGCCACCGGATTATTGCGGTTGGTGAAGAGATAAGACTTCGGCCGCGCGGTCGCCAGTCCGGTTCTGCCCCACATTTTCGTCAGGCGATAGAACAGCAGGCGGATATTGAAATCGCTGATGCTGTAGCCGACGAACAGCACCGAATTGCCCATCACGTCATGGGTAAGTTTGATATCGAGCGGCGAATCGAAATAGAGACGCTCAAAATAGCTGCTTTCATCCAGCACGATTGAGGTATCGTCGTCGAAATCGCCGTGCAGTTTGATGATATGCCGCTTGTCCTCGGTGAGCGCCACCAGATCCGCCGCGTTGGCGACTTTGCTGTAGGGCACGCCGTGCGCCTCGTGCGCCGCTTCCAGCCAGCGATCGTAGTTGGTGGTGTAGATGCGGCTAAAGTTACCCTGGGTAATCATGGTATGAATTTCTGACGATCGGACATCAATGTCCGGGCGGTGCCATTCGCGATCCATCCAGCTGCGCAGCGGCCCCAGCGACCCTTTCTTCTGTTTGTAGTACTCCGCCAGCGAAAGATGGGTGCCGTAAGTGTTGAAGATTTTCGGATCGTAGCCCAGCTCGTTCGCCAGATGGGCGATTAGCTCATGCCACTCCGGCAATCCCAGATTGCGCGAGATGCCCGCACCTGCAAAGAGGATCAGCTTGCCGGAGTCATAGGCGCGTTTCAGTTCAGGTTTCATGCCACTCCTCGGGCGGTTTTCAAAAATTCGGCGAAGCGATCGAGCGCCAGCTTACGCATAGAGATCTCATTTTTCAGCTCGCCCATCTCGGCGAAAGTCTGGCTATGACCTTCCGGGATAAAAACGCAGTCCCACTGAAACTCGCGCGGTCCGGCAGGTCTGGCGGCGATGGTACCGCGCACTTCGCCATGAAACTGGTACATTTTGCGTCCGTCGCAGTAGCCCAGCACGGTTTTCGCCGTCACCGCCTGGCTGTCGAGCCCCTGCACCAGTTTGGCGAAACGTTCAGCCTCCAGCCGGTTCCAGAAGATGCGCGTCAGTCCGGCAGGCAGGCCATTCAGCCCGTCGAGATAGAGACCGGTATGCTCGACAAACAGCGGGCGCCCGATAATGGAAAATGCCTTGGTCAGCTTGTCGCGTACCAGCGCAATTTCGTTTTCCGTCTGGATTTCGTCGATGCGGCGCGAGATAGGCAGGACGTCGACGCCTACCGGTTCGAGGATTTTGCGTACCTCGGTCAGCTTGTGCTCATTGGCTGACAGAAAGCGGATTTTCATTGCAAGCCTATAAACTTATTATGTTTTTAGAAAGAAACCTTATCTGCTTGTTATCATAGTTGAATATGCTTCACGCATTATCGAAAAATGCGTGGAGGAACCAGACAAAGTTGAAAAAGGCTGTCGCTTTTCACTGGCCTGCCGCAGCGCATACAGACGGCGCCATGAGGCGTCCTCTTTGCATCGTTTTTAAGGGTGAACTGAAAACGGCGCTCTCCGCAAGCTGGGCACCGAATCTTAACTCGGCCCATTGGGAGACTCCATCAAGTTTGATTTAGCATTGGCTAAGCCTGGCACTTTTACCAGCATCGGCCAGTCTTCAGGCAGTTTGCGGCTGTATTGAGAATGCTCAATGCTGGCTCACGCTTCTGGCGCTAACTGCCAGAACAGCTGAAAAGTCAGCGACGAAAAAGTGATTAACTTATTTCCGCTTTGCATAATCAGATTTCTTTTCCAGGCTTAAGGATGGATATGCAATGTGCCAGTATTTGTCGAGCGGCTGCGCAATTCATGGCGCTCAACAGCGAATCAGCTAAAACGCTATGTCAGCTCTGCGCAGATATTTGCCAGCGGTGCAGCGACGAATGCAGCAAGCACGATCATTGCCAGGCATGTGCTAAAGCGTGCCGACACTGTGCCGAACAGTGTCGCAAAATGGCGGCCAGATAGAAGGCATCGGTTCGCTCAGGAAATGTGCTCACTTTATTATCGTTTGAGCCGGTAACATGCGGCCCGTTAATCACGGGCCGTTAGAGAAGCGCTAAAGCTTTTACGAGAGTTTTTTTTCTACCGCGGACGTTACGCCTGTGAGCTCATTAAGCCCTTCATGGTCGATCTCTTTGCTCGCATTATCAACCGCCCGGGAAATAGTGAGCAGATCCTGTAACTCGCTCAAAAGCAGCGCGGCGTCCGATTTAAGCATTTCATTTGAGTCAGCAGAGGCGATGACGGTATTGATAGCCTTATTGGCACCCTCAATCATCTCAGTCACTCCGCCCTGTTTGCTGACGGCAAGAACAAGCGCGCTGATCAGTAGAGACTGCGCCTCAACGCGTGCTGTGAGCTGTTTTGTGCTTGCATCAATTTGAGAAATTTTAGCCAGCATACTCAGTACAACGTTTTTCATCGCTTATCTCCCTGTTAAAAGCCCATCCTATGATTTGCATCAGATAATGCACATTACATTATTCTGAAAACCTGCTACTCAGGCGCGTAAAAAAACAGGCGTGCGGATCAAGCGCCGGCGAGGTTTAAAGAGGCAGAGGTGCGCATGGCTCGGCAGGCAATCTTTGCCTCAAGGCAGAGAAACCTTTAACTATACTAATCATAAATTTAGCATCAACGTTTTCTGAAGCGCTTATTAAGGAGATGAGGAAGGCGCTGTAAAGCAGCGGAAAAACAGAATATAAACCCCAGTCACCGCCCATACACCAGAGCATTACATCAATATCGCACGATAATTAACGCACAAATACCAGTCGATTTATACCTCCGCCGCCTGTTATTCATACCGTACCAGGATTACACTAAGCTGCTTTTTAATTAAAAACCTCTAATCAAAAAGGATGTTTAATATGGCTTCGAATGCTTCAGAGTCAGCACAGCTGGATGCCTGTAACAAACAGGTCGAGGATCTTAAAAAAGAGTTAGATAAGCAGAAAACGCTCTGCGAACTTTATCGGAACGAGATCCTCACCGACAGTGAGTTCCTGGGGTTTGCTATAGAAATTTTCGATAAAATTCAGGCGTCCATCAACAGCGAGGTGATTAATACCATGCCGGTCGAAGAGCAACGGCAGCTGCAGGAAACCCTGGTATACGTTAAAGAGCGTCAGGCCGCCGATAACCTGTATCGTAAAGAAGGCGATCCCGCACCGCGGACCTACGAAGAGTATCGTAACCCCTGAGTGATTAGCGCTGCTATGATAAGCCGCCCATCAGGCGGCTTTTTCGCCGGCAGACGCTTAAGGCAGCGCCGCCTCTGTTTTAGTAAACGATCCCCGGCGGATTCACCGTCGACGTCGCAATCGCCTCATTCTGCTCGCCCCAGCGGTTTAACACCTGCTGATACTCTCCGCCCGCAATGGCGCCGTTCACCGCGCTCTGCAACGCCTCCGCCAGACCGTTGCCTTTCTTCGTGGTGACCGCCACCCAGGATCGCACCGGGCCGTAGCCGACAATCTTCATATCATTGCGCGACGCCACCTTCCATGCCGCCATCGACTGCGGGCCGAAGAGCGCGTCGGCGCGTCCCGAGAGCAGCGTCAGGGTCGCCGCCGCCTCGTCGGTGAGATAGACCGGCGTCACCGGCTTTAATCCTTTCGCGCGGTTCTGCGCGTCCCAGCCGAGCAGGATGCGCTCCTGATTAGTGCCGGAGCCGACGATTATGCGCAGTCCCGCAATATTCTCCGCCTTGTTGATACTGTTGATGGGGCTGTTCGCCTTTACCAGAAACGCATGGCCGTCGGCGCGGTAGGTTGCGAAGTCGAACTTCTTCTTGCGCTCTTCCGTCACCGCGATGTTGAACATCGCCACGTCATAGCGTCCGGCGTTCACGCCGAGCGGCCAGTCCTCCCAGGAGGCGGGCACCAGATGCAGCTTCAGCCCCAGGCTGTCCGCCAGCAGCCGCGCAAAGTCGGCGTCGCTACCGATACGCGTTTTATTGTCGGACGCCAGCAGCCCCAGCGGCGGAGAGTTGGTAATGGTGGTGGCGACGGTCAGATAGCCCGACTCGACAAAATGGAAGCCCTGCGGGATCTTGCCAATCGCCTGCGGATTCGCCGGGGCCGCTATCGGCGTCTCATTCTGCGTAACGTCGAGAGTGGCCGCCAGCGCAGGCGGCAGCGCGCCGGCCAGCAGCAGGACAAGTAAAGAGGCTCTCATCATCGTTTTCCTAGAGCACGCGCGCAAGGAAGCGGCGCGTGCGTTCATGGCGCGGATTGCTCAGCACCTGGGCCGCGCTACCCTGCTCGACGATTTTGCCATCCACCATAAACACCACGTTATCCGCTACTTCGCGTGCGAAGCCGATCTCGTGCGTCACAATCACCAGCGTGGTGCCCGAACGCGCCAGCTTTTTGATGACGTCGAGCACTTCGCCCACCAGCTCGGGATCGAGCGCCGAGGTCGGCTCGTCGAACAGCATCACGCGCGGGTTCAGCATCAGGGCGCGCGCAATGGCGATGCGCTGCTGCTGGCCGCCGGACAAATGGCGCGGCCAGGCGTCCGCCTTATGGCGCAGCCCGACGATATCGAGCAGCTCACCGGCGCGCGCGACGGCGTCGCGCTTCGAGAGCTGCCGATGGGCGATGGGCGCCTCTATCAAATTCTCCAGCACGGTAAGATGCGGAAAGAGGTTGAAGTTCTGGAACACGTAGCCGACGTTGACGCGCTGGCGCAAAATCGCCTTCTCTTTCAGCTCATAGAGCTTGTCGCCGCGCCGCTGGTAGCCGATATAGTCGCCGTCGATCTGAATAAAGCCCTCATCGACGCGTTCCAGATGATTCAGCGTGCGCAGCAGGGTCGACTTGCCGGAGCCGGACGGCCCGACAATCACCGTCACCGAGCCGGGATCCAGCGCCAGCGACACGTCGTCCAGCGCTTTGTGGCGGCCGTAGCTTTTGCTGACGCCGGTAATGCTGATGGCGCCGGTGGCGTGCGCCTGGCGGTAATCAATGGCTTCGGACATGGCTAATCTCCTCATTTGCGGCAACGGGGTTCAGGCGGCTGCGCCACTGGCGCCAGCGCGAAGGTTGCGGATCGCGGGTGACGCTGCGCGCCAGCCAGCGTTCGACGCCGTGCTGGATCGCCGACAGCACCGTGGTGATAATCAGATACCAGGCCGCGCCCACCATTAGCAGCGGAATCACCTCCTGGTTGCGGTTGTAGATCATCTGGATGGTGTAAAACAGCTCTGGCATCGCCAGCACGTAAACCACCGACGTGCCTTTGGCGAGACTAATGACTTCGTTAAAGGCGCCAGGAATAATGGCGCGCAGCGCCTGCGGCAGAATAATGCGAAAAGTACGCCGCGTCGCAGAGAGGCCGAGCGCCGACGCCGCCTCCATCTGCCCGTGATCGACGCCGAGAAAGCCGCCGCGAATTATCTCCGCGCTGTAGGCCGCCTGCACCAGCGTCAGGCCGATCACCGCCGCCGGAAACTGCCCCAGCACGTTAATGGTCTGGAAATGGCCCCAGGCGAGCGCGGTAAAGGGCACGCCGAACGAGAGCGTGTCGTAGAGATAGGAAAAGTTATAAAGAATAATCAGCACCACGATCAGCGGCAGCGAGCGGAACAGCCAGATATAGCCCAGGGCGAGCGTGCTGAGTAGCCACGACGACGAGAGGCGCGCCAGCGCCAGCAGGCCGCCGAAAATCAGGCTAAAAACGGTGCCAAGCAGCGTCAGCAGCAGTGTCTGCCCCAGACCGTGCAGGATCACCGGATCGAAAAACCAGCGGGCGAAGACGCTCCACTCCCAGCGCGGATTGAGCGCCACCGACTCCACCACGCCTGCCAGAATAAACAGGGCGACGATCGCCCCAAAGGTGCGGGCCGGATAGCGCGCCGGCACCACTTTCAACTGTTGATGTTCCCTGCTCATTTTGTCTCCTTAACTCGCCTGCGCGACGCGGTTAACGTCGATCACTTTGGTAAAACGCAGACGGCCGTCATAGGGCGGCTGCCCGTAGCGTTCCAGATCGCCGCTCAGGTCGAACTGCGGCTGATAGCCAAAGCTGCTGTAGAGATGCACCGCTTCCGGCTGGCGAAAACCGGTGGTGAGATAGAGTCGCCGGTAGCCAGCGCGCAGCGCGCGCCGCTCCAGCTCCTGCACCACTAACAGCGCCAGTCCCTGGCGCCGCAGATCGCCGCGCGTCCAGATGCGCTTTAGCTCGGCAGTCTCCTCATCAAAGGGCTTATAGGCGCCCATGGCGATAATCTCGCCGTCGCGCTCCAGCACGATAAACAGGCCGCGCGGCGGCAGATACCACTCGGTTTTCTCCACTTCCTGGTGGTTGCGGAAGAAGTCGCCATAGCGCGAGGCGTAAAAGGCGAAGAGTCCGTTCAGGATCGGCTGCAGCTCAGGCGCTTCCGGCGACACGTCGCGAAAATGTTGCTGGCTCATGGTTCACCTCTCAGTCGCCCAGGCCCGGCGGGTTAATTTCGGATCGATCGATCTTCTCTACGCCTTCGCCCCAGCGGTTGAGCACCTTGAGATAGTCGCCGTTCTGGATCACGCCGTTCAGCGCAGTATTGATCGGCTCGGCCAGACCGCTGCCTTTTTTCACCGTCACCGCGATATGCGCCACTTTCGGCCAGCCGCCGTCAAAGCTCCCCACCAGGCGGGTTTTGCCGGTCAGCGCCGCTTTCCACGCGCCGATCACGTTCGGCCCGAAGTAGGCGTCGGCGCGGCCCGACTGCAGCGCCAGCGTCTGGGCGGCGTCATCTTTGGTATAGATCGGCGTGAACGGCTTCAGCCCCTTCGCCTGATTGGCTTTATCCCAGGCGAGCAGCACCGCCTCCTGATTAGTGCCGGAGCCGACGATAATGCGCAGCCCGGCGATATCCTCCGGCTTCGCGATCGCTGTAATCTTGCTGTCGGCCTTGACGTAGAAGCCGAGCGTGTCGCGGCGGTAGGTAGCGAAATCGAACTTCTCTTTACGCTCTCTGGTGACGGTAACGTTGGAGATAGCCGCGTCGTACTTGCCCGAGGCGACGCCGAGCGGCCAGTCTTCCCACGAGGTCGGTACCACGTTGAGCTTCAGGCCGAGGCTGTCGGCCACCAGCCGGGCGATGTCTACTTCGCTGCCGAGCAGGGTCTTGTTGTCGTCGGAGAAAACCGTCAGCGGCGGCGAGTTCTGCGCGGCGACCGCCACGGTAAACGCGCCCGGCACCACAAAGTGATGGCCGGCTGGCAGCTGCGCCACCGCCTGATCATTCTTCGCGGTATTAATCGGCGCTTTATTGGCGTCGAGGCTGACGCGCTGACCGTTGTAAGCGACGTTAGTGCCTTCGGCATACACGCCGCCGGACGTCGCCAGCAACAGCAGGGCGATAAGGGTTTTATTATTCTGCATAGCGAAGGTGCTCTTATTGTTGTGAGAACTGGTTAGCCGGTTCTTTCAGGCCAAAGCTGGCGCGCAGAGTGGTGCCGGGGTAGTCGCGTCGCGTCAGGCCGCGCGCCTGTAACACCGGCACCACGCGATCGACGAAGCGCTCGAAGGTGTCGGGCGTGCCGCCCTGAATGATGAAGCCGTCGGTGGCGAAATTTTCGAACCACTGCTGCAGGCCGTCCGCCACCTGTTCCGGCGTGCCGTGAAACAGCGGACGCGGCGTCGCAGCCTCCAGCGCCGCCTGGCGCAGCGTATGGCCGTGCTCACGCGCCTTGCGCTTGATTTCGTCGGTGGTGCTGCGGAAACTGTTCTGGCCGATATCGCCCAGCTCGGGAAAAGGCGCATCCAGCGGATACTGCGAGAAGTCATGGTGATCGAAGAAGCGGCCCAGATAGTTAAGCGCGTCCTGGATCGACACCAGCGCGGCGGTGGTCTGATACTGCTGCTCGACATCCTCGGCGCTGTCGCCGACGATCACGCTGACGCCCTGGAAGATATGCAGATCTTCCGGCTGGCGGCCGTTTTCCACCAGCTGGCGCTTCACGTCGCGGTAGAACGCCTGCGCCTCTTCCCGCGTCGGCTGATGGGTGAAAATCGCGTCGGCATGGCGCGCCGCCAGCTTTTTGCCATCTTCGGAAGCGCCCGCCTGGAAGAGGATGGGACGGCCCTGCGGCGTGCGCTGAATATTCAGCGGCCCGGCCACCTGAAAAAAATCGCCATGGTGGTTGATGGCGTGCAGCTTGCCCGGCTCGAAAAACTTGCCGCTCGCCTTATCGCGCACGAAGGCGTCCTCTTCCCACGAATCCCACAGCCCCTTCACTACGGTGAGATATTCGTCGGCAATGCGGTAGCGCAGCGCATGTTCCGGATGCTGCCTGCGGGAAAAATTTTTCGCCGAGCCTTCCAGCGGCGAGGTCACCACGTTCCAGCCGGCGCGGCCGCCGCTCAGATGGTCGAGGCTGGCGAACTGGCGCGCGGTAATAAAGGGCTCGCTGTAGGAAGTGGATACCGTACCCACCAGCCCGAGATGTTCGGTCACGCCCGCCAGCGCCGACAGCAGCGTCAGCGGCTCGAAGCGGTTAAGAAAGTGGGGAATCGATTTTTCATTGATATAGAGGCCGTCGGCGACGAACAGGAAGTCGAGCTTGCCCTCTTCCGCTTTGCGCGCGATGCGTTTCGCATAGTCGAAGCTGATGCTGGCGTCCGCCTGTGCGGCGGGATGGCGCCATGCGGACATATTGCCGGAGGCGCCATGCAGGATGGTGCCCAGTCGAAGCTCTCTCGTGGTCATGATGTTCTCTCTTCTTTTGTGGCAGCTCTTTTGTTGCAGCGGTGCAGCTCGCGCGGCGCATCGGCACGCGCGAACGCCGTTCAGTTCAGGGGATCAGATCAGGATGGCGTCGCAACATCGCGCGCTGAGCCGCTGCAGCGCGTGCTGCGCCAGCTGCGCGAAGTAGCGGGCGGCGGGCGCGATCAGCGCCTCGTCGGGATTAAAGGCGGAATGATGCAGGCCGAACGGACTGGCGCTGCCGATGCTGACGAAGGCGCCAGGCGTCTGCTGGAGATAAAAAGCGAAATCTTCGCCGCCGAGGTGCAGATCGGCCGTCTGCACGCGGTAGCCCGCCTGCCCGGCAATCTCGCTGGAAAAGCGCGCCCACTCGGGATCGTTGACCAGCACCGGCGGACCAGCGTGCCAGCTCAGGGTCGCCTGCGCACCCGCCGCCTCGGCGAAATGGGTGACCAGCGCTCGCACGCGCGCCTCCAGCCCGGCGCGCACGTCGAGGTCGTGAGTGCGTGCGGTGCCGCCGAACTCGACGCTGCCGGGCAGCACGTTCCAGGTTTTACCCGCATCGATGCGCGTGATGCTCAGGACCAGGCTGTCGAGGGTGTTAAAGCTGCGGCTGGTGAGGCTTTGCAGTCCCTGGATAATCTGACTGGCGGCGACAATCGCGTCGACGCCCACTTCGGGATGCGCCGCGTGCGCCCCTTTTCCGCTAACGCGGATAATAAATTTGTCGGCATTGGCGTAGAACGCACCGCCGCGCGTGGCGAAAACGCCGGTCGGCAGGCCCGGCTCGTTGTGCATGCCGAAGATCGCCTGCACACCCTCCAGCACCCCGGCGTCGATAAACTGCCGCGCGCCGGCGGCGATCTCTTCTGCGGGCTGAAACAGAATACGCACCCGTCCCTTCAGCGTCGTCTCATGCTGCTTCAGCAGCAGCGCCGCGCCCAGCATCACCGCGCTGTGCACGTCATGGCCGCAGGCGTGCATCACGCCGGGATGGCGCGAGTGGAAGGCCAGGCCGCTCGCTTCATGCACCGGCAGCGCGTCGATATCGGCGCGCAGGGCGATCAGCGATTCGCCCTGGCCAATCTCCGCCACCAGCCCGGTTTTTAGCGGATAGTCCAGCAGCGCAATATCCGCCGCCTGCAACCATGCGCGCAGCCGCGCGGTGGTCGCCTCTTCATGGCCGGAGAGCTCCGGCCAGGTATGCAGCTCGCGACGCCACGCAATCAGTTGGGAATCGAATGTGCTCATGGTTCTCTCCGCCAGGGTCAGGCCGCGACCAGATGGTGCGTCGCCAGCAGCTCCAGCGAGCGGACGCGCGCTTTCGGTTCGGCAATCGGCGTGTCGATAATGAATTCGTCGACGGCGTAGTGCTGCTGCAGCGCATCCAGCTGGGCATGCACCTGCGCGGCGGTGCCTTTCAGCAGCGACGGCGTGCGCGGCTCAATAACGTAGTCGCTAAAGCCGCCCTGACGCACATAGCGCTCGGCCTGCTCAAGGCTGGCGACGTTGACGCCCTGGCCACCGTTGACCCTGACGTGAAAGTGACGCAGGCCGTTGACCAGCAGATCCGCCTCTGCCGGAGAGTCGGCGACCACCACCTGCACTGCGACAAGCGCGCGCTGGCCGCTAAGACGGTAGTAGGTCTCGAGGGTGTTCTCCATCAGCTGGCGGTCGCCGTTAAGATGGGCGGCGAACACCAGCTGCCAGCCCTGCTGCGCGGCGAGCGTGGCGCTCTCTTCGCTGGCGCCCAGCAGAAAACGGTTAGCCGGACGCGGCGGCAGCGGCGTAGCGTGCAGCGCCTCTTCGTCGTCAGCCTCGCGCTGCGGCGCGTCGAGCCACTGGCCGAGCTGCTTCAGCTGCTCGGCGAAGCTGCCTTTTGCCTGCGCGTCCACGCCCGCCTGCAGCGCACGGGTCGACAGCGGCAGCCCGCCCGGCGCCTTGCCGACGCCAAGATCGATACGGCCCGGCGCCAGCGACGCCAGCAGGTTAAAGTTTTCCGCCACTTTATAAGGGCTGTAGTGCTGCAGCATCACGCCGCCGGAGCCGACGCGAATATGCTGCGTTTGCGCGATAATCCAGGCGATCAGCACCTCCGGCGACGGACTCGCCAGCTGTGCGGTATTGTGATGTTCGGCCAGCCAGAAACGGTGATAGCCCCAGCGCTCCGCCTGTTGCGCCAGTTGCAGAGTGCGCTGTAACGCGCTGCTGGCCGGCTCATCTGCGAGCACCGGCGATTTATCTAACAGACTCAGACGATATGACATTCACCCTTCCTCACTTATACCCTGTTGCGGCCCAGTGTGGAGCGAGGCTAATAATTCGTAAAACAACAAATATGAAAAAAGGATCGCGAAAAATGGCATAGCAGCTGTTATTTCTGCCAGGCAGTACGCTCCTGAAATAAATAAAAGCGGATAGCGAGAAAAATAATAAAACCCATCCTCTCTGGCGAATTACGCTCGTCTCCTTAATCCGCCGTTATTTGTTATTTTCAGATAAGCTTTGCGCAATTCGTTGGTTCATTTGGCCTGCGCTGCGTCCGATGATGAATTCCGTCTTTTAAGACAGTTGATAACAAAGGAATTCACATGACGCGTTTCACTTTTTCGCCACTGCCGCGCGCGCTGGCATTTGCTCTGCTTGCAGGGAGTATCACCGTTCACGCGGCGGAGACGCCGGTGAAAGGCGGCACGCTGATCTATCTTGAACAGCAGGCGCACACCAATCTTTATCCGCCTGCGGGCGGCTTCTATCCTAACGGCGGCATCCTTAATCAAATTACCGATAAGCTCACCTGGCAGAACCCGGAAACATTGCAGGTCGAACCCTGGATTGCCGAGAGCTGGAGCAGCAATGGGGATAAAACCGAATATACCTTTAAGCTGCGGCCCGGCGTCACCTTCTCCGACGGCACGCCACTGGACGCCAATGCGGTCGCGAAAAACTTCGATACCTACGGCCTGGGTAATAAAGCGCAGCGCCTGCCAGTCTCTGAAGTGATTAATAACTACGACCACAGCGAAGTTATCGATCCCCTGACGGTGACGTTCTATTTCAAAAAGCCCTCGCCCGGTTTTTTACAGGGCACCGCCACCATCGGTTCCGGTTTGGTTTCGCTCAGTACGCTGGCGCGTAATTTCGACCAGCTTGGCGACGCGCGACATATTATCGGCTCCGGCCCCTTCGTGGTCAGCGACGAAAAGCTGGGCCGCGAGGTCGACCTGATGGCGCGCAAAGGCTATCAGTGGGGGCCGAAAAACGGCCAGCAGCAGGGGCCCGCCAATCTTGACGGCATCAAAATCATCGTCACGCCGGAAGACAGTGTGCGCATCGGCGCGCTGCTGGCGGGCCAGGCGGACGTGATCCGTCAGGTGCAGGCCTATGACGAGAAGCAGGCGAAGGATCAGCACTTCCCGCTTTACGCGGCGCCGACGCGCGGCGTAAACGACAGTATCAGCTTCCGTCCGGACAACCCGCTGGTGAGCGACCTGCGCGTGCGTCAGGCGCTGCTGCACGCCACCAACGCGAAGCAGGTGGTCGATACCCTCTTCTCGCCCAACTACCCGCAGGCTAAATCAGTGATCGCCGCCAGCGCGGCGGGCTTCGTCGATCTCAGCGACAGGCTGACGTTCGATCCGGAACAGGCGAAAAAGCTGCTGGACGAAGCGGGCTGGAAGGCGAGCGCCGACGGCATTCGCGCCAAAGCGGGCAAGCCGCTGGCGCTGACCATCTATGAATCGCTGCCGCAGCCGCAGAACAAAGAGGTGCTGCAGCTGATTGCCCAGCAGTGGCGTCAGGTCGGCGTGACGCTGACGGTGAAAGCGGGCGACGCGGGCAGCAAGACCCTCGACAGCCTCGATCCGCTGAAAACGCCGCTGACCGTCTCGGAAGTGGGCCGCGCCGATCCCGACGTCATCAAAAGCCAGTTCTACCCCAGCAACCGCGACGCGCTGCTGCAAAAAGGCGGCTCCAGCGACAAAGTGCAGAGCTTCCGCGATGACAAGCTCAACGCGCTGCTGCTGGCGATCTCCGCCGAGGTCGATCCGGCGAAGCGCCTGCAGCTAGCGGGCGACGCCCAGCGCTATCTGCTGGATAACGCCTACGTCATTCCAATCTTCGAGGAGCCGCAGGTGTTTGCCGGCGCGCCCTGGCTGAAAGGGGTGCGCTTTGAAGCGGTCGGGCGCCCGGCGTTTTACGGCGCCTGGCTGGAAAAACATTAAGGCGGGATAAATGATGCAACACTATCTGCTGCAACGGCTGGGTAGCGGTCTGCTGGTGTTATGGGCGGCATTTACCCTCTCCTTTGTGCTGCTGCAGGTGCTGCCCGGCGACGCGGTGCTGATTAAGTTTCAGAACCCGGATTTGGGGCTGAGCCCGCAGCAGATTGCGGAGATGCGCCTCGCCTACGGCGCGGACAGCCCGCTGTGGCAACAGTATCTGCATACGTTGTTCGCCATGCTGCGCGGCGACTTCGGCTTTTCGGTGCAGGCGGGCGTGCCGGTGAGTGCGCAGATCGCCGATAATCTGCCGGGCACGCTGCGCCTGGCGCTGTGCGGATTTCTGCTGGCGACGCTGCTCGCCTTTGCGCTGGCGGCGCTGTCGCGTCAGCCCGCGCTGCGCGGCCTGCGTTCGCTGCTGCAATCCTTCCCCGCGCTGCTTATCTCTATTCCGACCTTCTGGCTCGGCATTGCGCTGATCCAGATCTTCTCTTTCCAGCTGCGCTGGATTCCGGTGATCAATCCCTCGCCGTGGCAGGGCCTGCTGCTGCCTATCGTCACGGTGGCGGTGCCGATCTCCGCGCCGCTGGCGCAGATCCTGCTGCGCAGCATCGATGAGGTTTCGACGCAGCCCTTTGTGGCGGTGGCGCGCGCCAAAGGCGCAAGCGAAAGCCGCGTGCTATGGCGTCACGTCTTGCGTAACGCCATGCTGCCGGTGCTGACCATCGCCGGACTGCTGCTGGGCGAGCTGATCGCCGGCGCGCTGATCACCGAAACGGTGTTCGGCCTCGGCGGTCTCGGCCAGCTGACGCAGCAGGCGGTAAATAATCAGGATGTCGCGGTGCTGCAGGCGGTGGTGATGATCTCGGCGCTCGGCTTCGTGGCGATCAACCTGCTGGTGGATCTGCTGATGCCGCTGTTCGATCCGCGACTGCAGCGCGTGGCGGGAGGTGCCCTGTGAGCCTTGTCGACTACGCCTCCGCGCGCCGCGGCCTAAGCGGACGCCGGACGCTGCGCATGCAGCCAGGCTTATGGCTGGCGTGGCTGGTGATCCTGCTGGCGGCAAGCGCTGCACTCGCGCCCGCGCTCTTTACCGCCTGGAGCGCCACCGAAGGCATCGCCGGGGCGCAGCGTCTGGCGCCGCAGGCGGGGCACTGGCTCGGCACCGATCAGCTGGGACGCGATCTCTGGGCGCGTATGGTGTACGGCGCCTCGGCGTCGCTTTCCGCCGCGCTGATCGCCGTGGCGATGGGGCTGACGGCGGGCACCGCGCTCGGCGTGCTGGCGGGCGCCAGCGGCGGCAAAACCGAGACGTTGATTATGCGCGCCGTCGACGTGCTGCTCGCGATTCCTTCCCTGCTGCTGTCGTTGAGCGTGCTGATCCTGCTCGGTTTCGGCACGCTGCACGCCGCGCTGGCGGTGGGCGTGGCGTCAATCGCCAGCTTCGCCCGGCTGGCGCGCGGCGAAGTGGTGCGCATCCGCCACAGCGACTACGTCGAGGCGGCTTTCGGCAGCGGCGGCACCTTTTTCGCCGTGCTGCGCCGCCATATTTTGCCCAACGCCCTGACGCCGGTGATCGCCTTCGCCGCGCTGCAGTTCGGCCAGGCACTCCTCGAGCTCTCGACGCTCAGTTTTCTCGGCTACGGCACGCCGCCGCCCGCGCCCGAATGGGGGCTGCTGATCGCCGAAGGCCGCAACTATCTCTCTACCGCATGGTGGCTAACCACCTTCCCCGGCATGCTGGTGATCGCCGTGGTGCTGGCCGCCAATCGCATCAGCATTCAGATTGCAGGAGGTCGCCGATGAGCGCATCCGCGCCGCTGCTGGCGGTGAAACATCTCAGCCTGAGCTATCGCAGCGGGTATCAGTGGCGTCAGGTGGTGCATGACGTCAGCTTTGAACTCCGGGCCGGGGAAATGGTGGCGCTGGTGGGCGAATCGGGCTCCGGCAAAACCACCACCGCGCAGGCGATTATCGGGCTGATGGCGGAGAATGGCCGCCGCGACGGCGGCGAGATCCGCCTGAACGACGAAGATATCGCCGACTGGTCGCAGAAGCGACTCGACCGGCTGCGCGGCGTGCGCATCAGCCTGGTGCCGCAGGATCCGGGCAATTCGCTCAATCCGGTGAAAACCGTCGGCGCGCAGCTGGAGGAGATCCTGCTCCTGCACACCGCGCTCAGCGGCGACGCGCGCCGCCGCCGCGTGGTAGAGCTGCTGACGCGCGTCGGCCTGAGCCATCCGCAGCAGCGCGTCGATCAATATCCGCACCAGCTGTCGGGCGGCATGAAACAGCGCGTGCTGATCGCTATCGCGCTGGCGCTTAGCCCGGATCTGATTATCGCCGACGAGCCCACCAGCGCGCTCGACGTGACGGTACAGAAGCGCATCCTCGATCTGCTCGACGCGCTGCGCCGCGAGTCCGGCACCGCCGTGCTGTTCGTTACCCACGATCTGGCGCTGGCGGCCGAGCGCGCGGATCGCATTATGGTGTTTCGCCACGGCGAGATTCAGGAGTCGGGGCCTGCCGCACAGCTGGTCGGCGCGCCGCAGCATCCTTATACCCGCCAGCTGTTGCGGGATGCGGCGCCGCATCGCGTCGCACGGCGCGCGCCCGACCGGCTGGCGACGCCCGCGATCGACGCCGCCGCCATCGGCAAGCGCTTCGCGCTGGGCAAAAACAGGCAGCTGCAGGCGCTGCACAACGTCAGTTTTCAGGTAGCGCGTGCCTCGACGCACGCGCTGGTGGGCGAATCCGGCTCTGGTAAGACCACGCTGGCGCGCATTCTGCTCGGCTTTGAACGGGCGGACAGCGGCAGCGTGACGCTGGACGGCGCGCCCGTCGGCAGCCTGCGCGGCGAAGCGCTGCGCCAGCTGCGGCGTAAGATCCAGTTCGTCTATCAGAACCCGTTCGCCTCGCTCGATCCGCGCCAGACGCTGTTGCAGATCATTGAGGAGCCGCTGCTCAACTTCGAACGGCTCGGCGCCGCTGAGCGTCGGCGCCGGGTTGAAGCGATCGCCGAGCGCGTGGCGCTGCCTGCAGAGCTGCTGTCGCGCGGCGCGCGCGAACTTTCTGGTGGCCAGCGTCAGCGCGTCGCCCTTGCCCGCGCGCTGATCCTCAACCCCGACATTCTGGTGCTGGACGAGGCGACCTCGGCGCTCGACGTGACCGTTCAGGCGCAGATCCTGCTGCTGCTGCAACAGCTGCAAAACGAGCTGGGACTCACCTATCTGTTTATCACCCACGATCTGGCGACGGTGCGTCATATGGCCGACAGCGTCACGGTATTGCGCGCAGGCGAAGTGGTGGAAAGCGGTGACGTTGTCACCCTGTTCGCCTCACCGCAGCACCCCTATACCCGCGAACTGATCGCCGCCATTCCGCAGTTCACTCCGCGTATGAGGGCTTCCGCATGAGGCGACGCATTGGCTTTTTCACCCGGCTGCTGGATAAGGCACCTGCGCAGCAGCGCTATCGCCTGGCGACCGAACAGATCCAGCACGCCGAACGGCTCGGCTTCGACAGCGCCTGGATCGCCCAGCACCATTTTCACGAGGCGGAAGGCGGCCTGCCGGCGCCGCTGGTGTTTCTGGCGCACGTCGCCGCGCATACCCGCACCATTCGCCTCGGCACGGCGATTATCACCCTGCCGATGGAGAACGCCCTGCGCGTGGCGGAAGATGCGGCGGTGCTGGATCTGCTGGCTGAAGGACGGCTGGAGATCGGACTGGGCTCCGGCGGCACGCCAGACTCCTTTCTGCCGTTCGGCCTGACCTTCGACCAGCGCGCCGCCGCCTTCGCCGACAACCTGCATCAGCTGCTCGGCGCCTGGCGCGGCGAGCAGCTGTTGCATCCCGACAACCATCTCTATCCCGCTGCGCCGCAGCTGGCGCAGCGCGTCTGGATCGCCACTTTCTCTACCGAAGGCGCAGCGCGTGCCGGGGCCGCCGGACACGGGCTGATGCTGTCTCGCACCCAGCCGCGCCCGGCCAGGGATCCCGCACTGCCGCTGGATGCGATACAGAATCCGCTTATCGACGCCTATCTCGACGCGCTGCCCGCCGGGGTTGCGCCGCGCATTCTCGCTTCGCGCACCGCCTTTGTCGCCGATTCAGACAGCTATGCGCGCCGCGTCGCGGAGCCGGGCATCCGCCAGCAGGCGCAGCAGTACCGCGCCGCTGGCCATGCGCTGCGCGGTGAATCGCTGGACGATCTTTTCGCGCAGTTCGACGCCCACGTCGGTGACGCCGTCACGGTGCGCGCCTCGCTGGCGCAGGACAGCGTGCTGCCGCGCGTCACCGATATCTCTTTTCAAGTGCACTCGGTCGAGCCGTCGCCTGCCGATACGCTGCGCTCCATCGAACTTATCGCCGAACAGCTTGCGCCCTGGCTGCGCACGCTCACCTCTCAGGAGAACCTATGACCCATTCTCACGATCTACTGGCTGCCCTGGCCGATATCGATCCCGCCAGCGCGCTGGCGCAGGCACGGGCCACGCGCGATGCCGCTACCCGCCACGCGCAGGGCAGCTACGAGGTGCTGTTTAGCCAGCAGGAGAGTGATTTTCCGCTGGCCGAGCGCCTCGCGCTGGCGGCGCAGGTGGCCGAATGGCACGGCGCTGAACGGCTGCGCGCCCACTATGCCGCCCATCCGACGTATCAGCCGCTGAGCGACAACGTGCGCCATCAGCAGGCGCGCGATTTTGCGCAGCGCCTGACCGTTGAGCCGGTCGCCGCCGCGCCGGCGCATATTGCAGCCTTGCGCGACGCAGGCTGGAGCGAGCGCGGCGTGGTGACGCTGGCGCAGCTGGTCGGCTTTATCAGCTTTCAGAGCCGCCTGCTGGCCGGTTTGCGCCTGCTGCAGGGCGAAGAGAGCAGCAGCCCGGCGCACGCCGCCGTCGCGGGCCGCTGGCACACTGCCGGGCAGACCGCCAGCGGACAGACTGCGCTGACCGCCTTTACCCAGGCGGAACTTGGCTGGGAACCCTGGCTGGCGGCGAAGCCGCTGGAGGCATTTAACGCCGAAGAGCAGGCGCTTCTGGCGCGCTTCGGCCACAGCGACTCCGACTATTTCCGCCTGCTGGCGCGCAACCAGCCGGTGCTGGAACAGCGCACCCTGACTGATAAAGGCATTTTTTACACCGCCGGCGGACTGCCGCGCGCCGAACGCGAACTGGCTGCGACGGTAGCGAGCAAGATCAATGGCTGCATCTACTGCGCCTCGGTGCACGCGCGCAAGGCGTCACAGCTCTCGAAAGATAATGATGCGGTGCAGAAATTGCTTAACGTCGCGCCCGGCGCGATGCTGTCGCACGGCCAGTCGCCGCGCTGGGCCGCCGAGATCGACTTCGCCGCCTCGCTCTCCGTCACGCCACCTGCGACCAACCTGAAGCAGCTTCAGGCGCTGCGCGACCAGCAGCTGGATACGCTGGCGCTGCTCGACCTGATCCAGTCAACCGCCTTCTTCGCCTGGGCGAACCGCCTGATGCTGACGCTCGGCGAGCCCTTTTTGCCCTCTGACGCACAAGGATAAGCATGTTGTTATCTGACCAACTGATCGCCTGGCGGCGCGAGCTGCATCAGCATCCTGAGCTGTCGAATCATGAATTTCAGACCACCGAGCGCATCACGCGCTGGCTGCGTCAGGGCGATATTCGTCTGCTGCCGCTGCCGCTAAAAACCGGCGTGGTGGCGGAGATCGGTCACGGCGAACCCGTCATCGCGCTGCGCGCCGATATCGACGCGCTGCCGATTGATGAAGCTGTCGACCATCCCTGGCGGTCGCAGCAGCCTGGCGTAATGCACGCCTGCGGACACGATCTGCATACCTCGGTAATGCTTGGCGTCGCGCACCGCCTGCGCCAGCAGGAGCAGCAGTTGCCTGGCCGGGTGCGCATTCTGTTCCAGCCCGCGGAAGAGACCTTTAACGGCGCGCAACAGCTGATCGACGCCGGCGCGCTGGAGGGCGTGCAGGCGATTTTCGGCATGCATAACGCGCCTGATCTGCCGCTCGGCACGCTGCGCACGCGCGGCGGCGCCTTTTACGCCAACGTTGACCGCTTCACTATCCGCATCCGCGGTAAGGGTGCGCACGCCGCGCGTCCGCATGAAGGCATCGATTCGATTGTGATCGGCAGCCATATCGTTACTGCGTTGCAGACCCTGCCGAGCCGCGTTTTCAGCGCGCTGGAGGCGGTTGTGCTGAGCGTGACGCGCTTTACCGCTGGTAACAGCTGGAACGTGCTGCCGCAAAGCGTCGAGCTGGAAGGCACGGTGCGCACTCATAACGACGCGATCCGCGAGACGATTCCGCACCGGATGCGCCAGCTGATCGGCAGCATCGCCGCAGGTTTCGGCGCGGAAGCGGAGCTGGAGTGGATCGCCGGGCCGCCTGCGCTGGTCAATACCCCCGCCTGGGCCGACTTTGCGCTGGATCTGGCGCAGGCGCGCGGTTTCGCCACCGAGCGCGGCACGCCGCAGATGGGCGGCGAAGATTTCGCGTTCTATCTGCACCATGTGCCGGGCGCCTTTGTCAGCATCGGCAGCGCCAGCGCGTTCGGGCTGCATCATCCGGGTTTCGATCCCGACGAGAGCATGCTCGAAGCGGCGGTGGACTATTTTACGCAGCTTGCGCCGCGCGCCCTGGATATCGTGGCCAGCGCATGACGAACAAAAGGAGAAAGGAGATGGCGATTCCCGTTCCCGTACCGGTGCTGGATCATGTGGTGATTAACGTGGCGGATCGGCTGGATGAGGCGAGCGCGCTCTACCGGCGGCTCGGCTTTCAGCTCAGCGAACGCGGCCACCATACGCTCGGCTCAAGCAACCATCTGGCGATTTTTGGCGAGAACTACCTGGAGCTGCTGGGCTACGAGCCAGGCCGCGGCGAACAGCGCAAAGATTTATGGCAGGCGCCGCCTGGCCTGACCGGACTGGTATGGAAAACCCAGGATGCAGAGAGCGCCTGGCTGCATCTGCAGCGTCAGGATCTGGACGGCGACGCGCCCGCCGCGTTTCACCGGCCGGTGACGCTGCCGGACGGCGAAGCGAGCGAGGCGCACTTCCGCACCGTGCGGCTGCGCCCGACGCTAATCCCCAACGGCCGCAGCTTTTTCTGCCAGCACGACACGCCGCATGCGGTGTGGCAGGCTGCCTGGCAGACGCATCCTAACGGCGTGCGCAATATCAGCGAGTTTGTCATTGTGGCGCAGGATCCGGCCCTCTCTGCTCAGGTTTACAGTCACCTGTTCGGCGCGGATCGCATCCTCGCCTGTCAGGATGGTGCTTTCGTGCTGAAGGCGGGTGAAGCGAAGGTGCGTTTCGCCTCCGCCGCCTATGCGCAGACGCGCTTCGGCTCGCTGCCGGCGGATTATGACGGCTCGGCGCGTATGTCCGCGCTCAGCTTCCGCAGCGACGATCTGGCGAAGGTGAAAGCGAGCCTGCTGCTGGGCGATATTCCATTTCGCGAGGAGCCGGATGCGATTGTGGTCGCAGCGGAACAGGCTTTTAACCTGGCGCTGCGGTTTCATTTATGAGGTGAAAAAGGGAGCCGCAGTGATGGCAACATTTGACCTGCCTGTTTGTTATGCGCAGCGGCGAGAGGCACAAAGCCCGCTTTAAACACAAAGCGGGCTTTGTGCCCAGTGAATGATTCAGGCCACCTTGTTACATAACTGGCTGGCGAGCTGGTCGAGCGCCCTGTCAAAGGAAGCGCGCTCTGCAGCGCTGAGAAAACCCTGTTGCTTCACGTAATGGGCCGCGTCGCCTCTTATCTGCGACGCGTGCTGCCAAAGCCTGTCGGCCTGGGCCTGCGTAAGCCGGCGAGCCTTGCGGGCCGTACTGATATCGGCCTGCAACACATTTATCCGCCAGGATATGTGCGCTTGAAGCGGATCGGCGATGCTGCCCCCCGTCTCCCCTTTAACATCACGCTGTGCCTGTATGTCACAGGAGGGATACTCCTGCGCAGGCATGGCGTCTGCCATTACCTGACCAGATACCAGTAAAGCGAGCCCTGCTATGTAATATTTCATCTGTGAGATATCCCCTGACAATCTGTAAAAGCGACGCAGACATACAGGCCAGCCTCTGCTGTTAACCCCTTTTGCAACGCACGGTTAGCCGAGGCTGAACAGCGTGACGTCATGAGTCAGAAGGTGCTTAGCCCTGCAGGTCTGGTATACCGGAAAGCGCGCGGATATCGCTGACAATCAAATCGGGAGCGGGCGCCAGCGGATAAAGTGCTTGCCCCTCCCGGCTGATAAACGCGGTCTTCATACCTGCCCGTTTCGCACCGCATACATCCCAGCCGTGTGCGGCCACCATCATGCACGCAGAGGCAGGGTGACCCATTTCGCTCATCGCCCACTGATACACCCGCAGGTCCGGCTTGTAGATTCGTGGTTCGTCAACGCTGAGAATGCGGGTAAAAAATGGCTTAAGTCCGGCTGATGTTAACTGTTTTTCTGCCAGATCGGCAGAAGAGTTGGTCAGCGCAGCCAGACAAAACCCCTGATGAGAGAGCGAAGCTAATCCTTCAACCACATCATCGTATGGCGGCATTGATGCCAGCACCTCCCCCACTGAAACGGCATCTTCCGTGAGCGGGATACCATAGCGCTCAGCCGTCATGCTTAACACGGCTTCGGCTATTTCCCCAAAGCTGCGCCAGTTTCCCGTGACCGTTTCCACAAGGGAGTGGTGCAAAAGTGAGGTAAACCAGGCCTCGGCGATTGCGGAATCATTTCCCAGCCGACGTGCCAGATACGCCTTTAGGGTGCGGGTATCAAGCAGGGTTTCATTTACATCGAAAAAGATAACGCCCTTTTTCTCTGCTGCAGGTTGATGATGAGCCATCCAGTCTCCGGTTAAGTTAATCTTTGCGGTTGCTTATCTGACCCGTCCGTACCCCGGGTCAGACTGAAGCGCCGCTTTATTTAAGAAAGCCGCTTGCCTGCTACGCGGCAGAAAACGTTTAACCCAAAAAGGCTAGCTTCTTGCACTTGAATTGCAAACGAAACAGGTAACCGCTTTTTAAGAGCACCGGTTGCGGTTATGAATGCGTCGATAGCGCGTGCTGAAAAAAACAGGAGCAGAAAAAAATCAGACATGGACCTTTTTTGAGGGTATTCCATCATCCCTTTTAAAATTGCTCGTGTGATTTTAAACTAATTTTAAGTTTTCTCTTCTGGCGATAAAAGTCGACAGACAAATAAGCTATTGCATTCAATACGTTAAATTTTTAACGCTTTTTTGGTATGCGCTCTCTTAAAATTTTGAGCCGTCTTCATTAAATGACTGCTTATTTACGGTGCGTAATTTTCCATAGCCAGTGACCGATAACCAAAAAACATCTTACCTGGAGGTTACCTGGCATGCTGAAAAATACGCGTCTTACCACAATCCTGACACTATCCGGTCTGTTTCTGTTTTTGGTTTTTCTTACTTCTTCACTGCTGAGCGTGATTTATCTCAATCGCAGCGCGAATTCCCTTAATAATCTTAATTATGAAGTCTCTGCAACTCTCGGCGTCGCTGACACGACTAACTGGATGCGTGCTGCTCGCACTACGCTGCTGGCCGCAGTGCCTTATGCTGACGGTAGCAATCCAGAGGCGTTTAATGCCGCCCTGACCCAGGCCAGATTTTACTATGATGGCGGCTTACGTTTTATGCAGGCCTATCAGGCTGCGCCAAAACTGGCCGGTGAAGCGGAACTGGCTCAGGAACTGGCAGCACGCTACAACGATTATACGGAGCAAGGCGTTGGTGCTCTTTTTACCGCGCTACAGAAAAAAGATGTGCACGCTTTTCTGACGCTTGCCGGCACGAAAGTGGTGGAACTCGATGAGGCTTACCGGGTTCCGCTGGACAAGGTTATTGCCATACATAAACGGTCATCCGTCATGATTACCCGCCAGGCCGATATCGATACCTATATTGCTTATACCGCTGCGGGTGTGTCGGTCATACTGTTTATTCTGGCTTCAGTCGTCGTGGCGATGGTTCTGAAAAATGTTCTGATCAAACCTCTCCGTCGTGCTGGCGAAGTCACGGCAGCCATTGGCGCAGGCGATCTGACCTCGGTAATCGATCATGCCCGCAACGATGAAATTGGCAGGCTTCTGCAGGGACTTGAAAGCATGCAGCTTGGCCTGAAAACCATGGTGAGCGAAATTGTCAGTGGCGTAAGCGAAGTGGCTCGCGTGACCTCGCAGATAAGCGACGGCAACCATAGTCTTTCCAGCCGCACGGAGCAGCAGGCGGCCGCGCTTGAACAGACCGCGGCAAGCATGGAGGAGCTCTCCTCTACCGTTGCTCTCAATGCCGGGAATGCCTCCGTAGCCAGCAACGCCGCCTTAGAGGCATCAGAAACCGCCTCGGACTGCGGCGCGGCGATGCAGGACGTTGTGCGCACGATGGCGGACATTAAAACCAGCGCAATCGCCATCAGCGAGATTACCTCCGTGATTAACAGCATTGCTTTCCAGACAAATATTCTGGCGCTGAACGCCGCGGTAGAGGCAGCACGCGCAGGCGAGCAGGGGCGCGGTTTTGCCGTGGTGGCCAACGAGGTTCGCACGTTGGCGCAACGCAGCACACAGTCTGCACGGGAGATTGAAAAGCTGATTGCTGAATCCAGTTCGAACGTTGAGACTGGCGAGCAGAAAGTCGCACAGGTTTCGCTGACGACAGAGAAAATTATCCGCGACGTTAGCGGCGTGACCTCACTGTTAGGAGAGATTGCGGCGGCCTCATCTGAACAGAGCAAGGGAATAAACCAGATCGGCGTAGCTGTAACGGAAATGGACAGCGTTACTCAGCAAAACGCTACGCTGGTTCAGTCTTCCGCCGCTGCCACTGACATACTGGAAGAGCAGGTTCAGTCGTTAAGCGCTATTACCAGCCGGTTCAAATTGCAGGCTGGCGCAGATGTTACCGGCCTGCGCGCTTCTGCTTTGCCTACTGTTCAGGCGAAAGCAAACGTCTCAGGCGGTGCGTGGGTCAGCTTCAGCTAAATCTGCCTGATACCTGCATATTTTGTTGCAGGCATCAGCTTTTTTATCACGCCAAAGAGGCTGTTGTGCCTGCAGCTGGGCTGAAGCAGCGTAAAACAGAGGTCACAGCCCGCGTTGAGCGAAAAGCGGCCTCTGTCTGTTCATGTGATGTTTCAACGCTTTCGGCGACTTATACCATCAGGGCTGGCAACAATTAAAATTTACGGTATGCGGGTGGATTCATGTACTAGTTTACGAGTGTAAGCCGTGGGTTTTTCCTGTATTGAAGACGTCAGAACGCGCATCGATGAAATTGACGATGCGTTGGTTAAAATAATTGCTCAGCGTGCAAATTGTGTTAAAGCCGCAGCTGCATTTAAAAGCGACAGCGCTGCCGTTCGTGCGCCGGATCGCGTAGAGCAGGTCATCAATAAGGCTCGCGAGAATGCCGCTAAGGCAGGAGTGCCGGAGATCATTATTGAGAAAGTCTATCGAAGCATGATTAATGCATTTATTGACTATGAGCTCAAACAACATGAACAATTACAGAAGGATCAATCAGACAGCGGGCGACATTAAAAGAGGTCGCATCATTTCCTGACTGTGAATATCTCGAAAAGTGCGCTGTCGGTGGAAAGCAGGCGCTCTCCGTAAACAACGGGCTGCTTTTCGTCAGTCAGGCTAACTGACAGTGTTAGACCGCCGTCCCGTTACTTTACCAGCCAGAACCCTGTCTGCGGCCTGAAGTTTATATTCCCAGGCTGGCCAGCAGGTCATCAACATCGTCTTGACTGGCAGCTTTTTCCGAGGCGGAAGAGCAATGCGCTGAGGCATTGCGCTCGCCAGTACCTGAGCCTGCTGAGCTATCACGGAGCACCTGAATCAACTGCTGCTCTGCCTGATTCAGAACCTCCATCATTTTCTGTACTATCTGTCCGGTCAGATCCTGGAACCCTTGTGCCATCATAATGGCATGCAGCTGCTGGCGCGTAAGGCTCGTTATTTCTGGCACATCATGCAGCCAGGCAAGGGTATCTGCTGCTAACTCACGGGTTTCACCTTTGTCTGGCTGATGACTGGACGTGGCCTTCCATCGCTCACTTAAATGTTTCGCCTTTTCTGCCAGTAGAGTTTGCATAGGCTGAGTCATCTCCACGCTATTAATTGCGCCATTTGCTGCCTCGCGCGTCAGCGTTACCACATAGCTCAGCCGTTCCCGTGCGTCAGGAATGCTTCCTGCAACATCAGCAATAGTTTTATCAAGCCCCAACTGTTGCAGGCTGTCACGGAGTGTGCGCAGGATGGAGCCCGTGCGCACCGTGATTTCACGAATGTCCTGTTGCTCGCTGTGGGTGTCGGGTAATGACATGAATGCTGCCTCTGGTTTAGGGAATGCTGTTACCTGATATTATCGGCAGTCTGCTGTGGCTATTTAATGTCTTGACCTGTCTTTGTGCTGTCAAAAGCGTGCATAACGTGAAGAAGTGGCTTATCCCTGAATGCCATCCTGAAGAGAGAAGCAAGGGGAACCGGAACGCGTTTGGCCTTTGCGGTCGGAAAGAGCAGTGGAATAAGGGGAAACAGAGGCCGGAATGAGCAAATTATTTTTCTGGCCCGGGAGTTGAGCATGATTGATGCTGAGCAGGCTCAGAGTTTAAATGAACTGACCTCAGCAAGAAGCCTGCCCGCCTGCTGGCTCAGCGAGCTGGCCGCCGCAGACATCTTTTCTACCATCGCCGCGTTTTGTTGCAAATTACTCCCCATCTGGCTGACCGCAATATTCCCCTGGTCGATACCATAGCTCTGCTCTTTAGAAGAGTGGCTGACCTGATTTATCAGCTGCGTGGTTTCATCGACGTCTGACAGGGTCTCGTTCATACGCGTGCTTACCGTAACGGTTGTAATCCGGCCAGGAACTGAGAACTTGCCCCAGAGGCGTCTCAGCTGACTGATACGCACGAGCCGCCTGCCCGCTGACGTTCCCTGATGGCACCAGCGCGGCTGTAGTCGTGCCCAGGCCGGCGTGCGCCTGCGTCATCCGGGCGGTCGCCTGGGCGAGGTCGAGGTTTTGCGCCAGAGCGTTTGTAACGAGCTTGCTCAGGAGAGGATCGTCTAATCCTTCCCGCCAGACGGCAAAACTGGCGGGCCGGGACGCACTTCTGCTCAGGAGCGCGGACTCACTGACATAACGTTTTGCAAACGATGCATCCGGGCGATGATAAGCTGGCCCAACGGCGCAGCCGGCCAGTAAACTGGCGCTCACTATCACTGCAAAAGGGCGTTTGAGAAACGAGAAATATTCCTTGAGAAAAATAAATTGGTGACTAAATTACCTAAAGGTCACTCGCTGTCAATCAGAGTTTGCTACGATAAGCTGGAAAAATGAATAAACACACAACTGCTCACCCCTCCAGGGGGCCTTCAGAACATACCATCCGCGACCAGGTGGTTGCTGCGGCGACAGAACACTTCGGGCATTTCGGTTATGAAAAAACTACCGTATCCGATTTGGCAAAAGCTATAGGATTTTCTAAAGCTTACATCTATAAATTTTTCGATTCAAAACAGGCCATTGGAGAGCAAATCTGCGCTAACCGCCTGGGTATGATAATGGAGATTGTCAACGCGGCGATTGCCGATTCGCCGACCGCATCTGAAAAGATGAGGCAGCTACTGAGGGCGCTGACGGAGTCCGGAAGCGATCTGTTCTTTCACGACCGCAAGCTCTATGACATCGCCGCCGTTGCGGCTCGCGATAACTGGCCATCAGCCGCCGCTCATGAAAAGCGCCTTCAGCAACTTATTGAAATAATTATTGTTGAAGGCCGGACCTCAGGAGAGTTTGAGCGGAAAACGCCTCTGGACGAAGCAACACAGGCTATTTTTCTTGTCATGAGACCCTACATCAGCCCCGTTCAGTTGCAGTACAACCTTGATACGGCTGCCTCCGCTGCTGCCCTTCTTTCCTCACTCATTTTACGCAGCCTGGCACCCTGATTTGTGACCATTGACATTTTTGGTCACTAGCATAAGAATGCGGTTACTTTCCTTTTACTTTTCAGGTAACCCATGTTCAGGATCAAACCTGCCACCCTGGCTGTATGTCTGTTGCCGTTGGCCCTGGTGGCCTGCGGTGACAATTCTGCCACCGACGATCCACGTACTCAGCCTCCCCTTGTAAGGGCGATTAACGTGGGGGCAGCGAATGCTGCTTACCGTTCATTTACCGGCGTTGTTGTCGCCCGTACACAGAGCGATCTGGGCTTCAGAGTGCAGGGCAAAATCCTTGAACGCCTCGTGGATGCGGGTGAGACCGTTAAACGTGGACAGCCGCTGATGCGCCTCGACCCTGTCGATCTCAGCCTTCAGGCCCAGGCGCAGCAGCAGACGGTCATGGCCGCCCGCGCGCGCGCCAGACAAGCTTCTCAGGATGAAGCGCGTTACCGCGGCCTGGTGGCAGCAGGCGCTGTCTCAGCATCCGCTTACGATCAAATCAAGGCCGCTGCAGATACGGCAAGAGCCGATCTCAGCGCTGCCCAGGCGCAGGCAGATGTGGCCCAAAATGCCAGGAGCTATGCCGTGCTGGTGGCTGACGCCGATGGTGTCGTGATGGATACGCTTGCTGAGCCAGGCCAGGTAGCCAGTGCGGGCCAGCCGGTGGTCAGACTCGCCCGTGCGGGGCAGCGTGAAGCCCTTGTCCAGCTGCCTGAAACACTCAGACCCGCGCCTCAAAGCGAGGCTGAAGCGACGCTGTATGGCGACAAAAATCAGTCCGTTAATGCACGGCTGCGCGTGCTTTTTGATGCAGCCGATCCGTTAACACGGACCTTTGAAGCGCGTTATGTGCTTGAGGGCGCTCTGGCCAGTGCGCCACTGGGTTCGACCGTGACGCTGCGCATCGCTGACGGCAATGCTGCCCACAGGCTGATGCAGGTCCCCCTTTCCGCACTCTTTGACCCGGGCAAAGGCCCAGGAGTATGGATGATCAGCGGTCAGCCCGCTCGGGTAACCTGGCGCGCGGTGCGGGTAGAAGGGCTGAGTGACGATATGGCAAACGTCACCAGCGGGATCGGTGCCGGTGATAAGGTCGTTGCGCTTGGTGCGCATCTGCTGCATGACGGCGAAACCGTTCGCGTTGCGCTTGAGGGTGATGGCAGCATTGCCGGGGGCCAGCCGCATGAGTAATGCCCGTTTTAATCTCTCCGCGCTCGCTGTTCGGGAGCGTTCGATTACCCTGTTCCTGATCATCCTTATCACGGTTGCGGGCATCCTCGCTTTTTTTGGGCTGGGACGGGCAGAAGATCCGCCGTTTACCGTCAAACAGATGACAATCATCACCGCGTGGCCGGGCGCGACGGCGCAGGAAATGCAGGATCAGGTTGCTGAGCCACTCGAAAAACGTCTGCAGGAGCTTAAGTGGTATGACCGGACGGAAACCTACACCCGCCCGGGAATGGCGTTCACCATGCTGTCGCTGCAGGACAGCACGCCTCCCTCCCAGGTACAGGAAGAGTTCTATCAGGCGCGTAAAAAGCTGGGAGACGAGGCTAAAAATCTGCCTGCCGGCGTCATGGGACCTCTGTTCAATGACGAGTTTTCGGACGTCACCTTTTCCCTCTTTGCGCTGAAAGCGAAAGGTGAGCCTCAGCGTTTACTGGTGCGCGATGCAGAGTCACTGCGCCAGCGGCTTCTTCATGTGCCCGGCGTAAAAAAGGTCAACATCATTGGCGAGCAAACGGAACGCATCTTTGTCTCTTTTTCCCATGACAGACTGGCCACGCTGGGCGTGTCGCCCCAGGACATCTTTTCAGCGCTAAATAACCAGAATGTCCTGACGCCAGCGGGCTCAATTGATACTCATGGCCCCCAGGTGTTTATCCGCCTTGACGGTGCGTTTAACAAGCTGGAACAGATTCGAAAGACCCCCGTCGTTGTGAATGGCAGAACGCTGTTGCTGTCTGACATTGCCACCGTTGAACGGGGGTATGAGGATCCTGCGACTTTCCTGATCCGTAATCAGGGAGAACCCACTCTGCTGCTGGGTATTATCATGCGTGAGGGGTGGAACGGGCTTGAACTGGGCAAATCGCTGGATGCGGAAGCGGCCAGCATCAACGCGTCTATGCCGCTGGGCATGACGCTGACGAAAGTCACCGATCAGTCAGTTAACATCAGTTCCGCAGTCGATGAATTTATGCTCAAGTTCTTTGTCGCGCTGCTGGTGGTCATGGTGGTCTGCTTTGTCAGCATGGGCTGGCGCGTGGGCGTGGTGGTGGCCGCTGCCGTACCGCTGACGCTGGCGGTGGTTTTGATGGTGATGGAGGCATCAGGTAAAAACTTTGACCGCATTACCCTGGGATCGCTGATTCTGGCGCTGGGGCTTCTGGTAGATGATGCCATCATTGCGATTGAAATGATGGTCGTCAAAATGGAGGAAGGCTACGATCGCATCAAAGCCTCAGCCTACGCATGGAGTCATACTGCCGCCCCAATGCTGGCAGGTACGCTGGTGACGGCCGTTGGCTTTATGCCTAACGGCTTTGCGCAGTCTACCGCCGGCGAATATACCAGTAATATGTTCTGGATAGTGGGGATTGCGCTGATCGCCTCATGGGTGGTGGCCGTGGTCTTCACGCCCTATCTGGGCGTGAAAATGCTGCCAGAGATAAAAACGGTATCTGGTGGCCACGCTGCAATCTACGATACCCCGCGCTACAACCGTTTTCGCCGGTTGCTGGTTCGCGTTATCGCCCGGAAATGGATTGTTGCCGGGGCAGTTATCATTATCTTTACTGTTGCCATTCTCGGCATGGGGCTTGTCAAGAAACAGTTCTTCCCGACATCCGATCGCCCAGAGGTGTTAATTGAGGTGCAGATGCCCTACGGCACCTCTATTGAACAGACCAGCGCGACTACCGCGGAAATCGAGAGCTGGCTGAAAAAACAGCAAGAGGCGAAAATGGTCACCGCCTACATCGGGCAGGGTTCACCCCGCTTCTATCTGGCAATGGCACCTGAGCTTCCCGATCCCTCCTTTGCGAAGATCGTTGTCCTGACCGACAGTCAGGATGCGCGCGATATTCTCAAGCACCGGCTGCGTGAAGCTGTCGCCGCCGGACTGGCTCCTCAGGCGCGCGTTCGCGTAACCCAGCTGGTCTTTGGGCCCTACTCCCCTTATCCGGTAGCTTATCGGGTCATGGGACCCGATCCGGATAAACTGCGTGAGATTGCAGGCGAAGTAGAGGCAGTCATGCAGGCCAGCCCCCTGATGAGGACCGTGAATACAGACTGGGGCCAGCGCGTGCCGACGCTGCACTTTTCACTCAATCAGGATCGACTGCAGGCAGTAGGGCTGACGTCAAATGCGGTTGCTCAGCAGCTCCAGTTCCTGCTCTCTGGCGTGCCCATCACCTCCGTTCGTGAAGATATTCGCTCGGTGCAGGTGATGGCGCGCGCGGCAGGGGATATCAGGCTCGACCCCGCTAAAATAGCCGGCTTTACCCTGGTGGGAGCATCGGGTCAGCGCATTCCGCTGTCGCAGATAGGTAACGTTGAGGTAATAATGGAAGATCCGGTGCTGCGGCGTCGCGATCGTACCCCAACCATTACCGTCAGGGGGGATATTGCCGACAGCATGCAGCCGCCCGATGTTTCCACGGCAATTTTGAAACAGTTACAGCCCGTTATCGCTAAGCTTCCGACAGGTTACCGTATTGAGCAGGGAGGCCCTATAGAGGAGTCAGGTAAAGCGACGAAAGCCATGGCGCCACTGTTCCCGATTATGATTGCCATCACGCTGCTGATCATCATTCTGCAGGTTCGCTCAATGTCAGCGATGGTGATGGTGTTTCTGACTGCGCCACTGGGGCTGATTGGCGTTGTACCGACGCTGCTGCTGTTCGGTCAACCGTTCGGAATAAATGCACTGGTCGGACTGATCGCGCTGTCGGGGATCCTGATGCGCAACACATTAATCCTGATAGGGCAGATCCACCACAACGAGCATGAAGGGTTGACACCTTTTGAGTCAGTCGTGGAAGCAACGGTTCAGCGTGCCCGCCCCGTCTTGCTGACGGCAATGGCCGCCATCCTGGCATTTATACCGCTTACGCATTCTGTTTTCTGGGGAACCTTGGCTTACACGCTGATTGGCGGAACATTTGCAGGGACCATCGTTACTTTGGTTTTCCTGCCTGCTATGTATGCCATCTGGTTCAGGATACGCCCCGAAAATCATGAAAACAGCGAAGGTCACGCTGCAAAATAACCGTTATCCGTAGGGGGCCGCCCCTCCCCTGCGCGCCGGTTTATCTCGTGACGCGATGCAAACTTTTGGCACAAACTGAACGGAACTACTGGGCTAAATGTCCGCTTTGAGCGAACAGCAGACGTTTCATCGGGCTGGAGCCGAAAAGGACATAACAAACAGGCGTTGCTGCAATACGGAATGAGTGTTCAGGCCTAACAAATAAAACCGCCTTTCGGCGGCTTTTCTTACTTATTTTCAGCCACTTCGTTGAGACGAAGGACCTGTTCTGCCGAGAGCGACAAACTGGCTGCTGCAAGATTCTCGCGCAGATGCGCCACCGAGGACGTGCCGGCTATAACCAGAATATTGGGCGACCGCTGAAGCAGCCAGGCAAGTGCTGTCTGCTTTGGTGTCGCACTGGCTTCTTCTGCAATCTCGTTAAGCAGCGAAGACTGTAAAGGAGTAAACCCTCCCAGCGGGAAAAAGGGCACGTAGGCCACGCCTTCTTCTGCCAGCGCGTCGATAAACGCATCATCACTGCGACTGACGAGATTGTACTGATTCTGCACACAAACAATATCAACTATGGCTTTAGCCTCAGTGAACTGCTCAGGCGTTACGTTGCTCAGCCCGATATGCCGGATCAATCCTCTCTGCTGTAAACGTGCAAGTGCCTCAAGTGATTCAGCGAAAGGTGATTCATCAGGTTCGCTTGCTGCCCCCAGTCTCAGGTTAACGATATCAAGCGTACTAAGTCCCAGCGTATCAAGATTTTCATACACCGCGCGTTCAAGGCCTGCCGTACTTCGATCAATTTGCCAGGAGGCATCGGCGCCCCGGACAAAACCCACTTTGGTGACCAGCGTCAGGCCGTCCGGATAAGGAGATAATGCTTCGCGTATCAACTGATTCGCAACGTCGGGGCCATAAAACTGCGCCGTATCAATATGGTTTACTCCCATCTCTACCGCCTCTCTGAGCACGGCAATTGCCGCCTCTTTATCGCGCGGCGGCCCCCATACGTGTGGCCCGGGAAGTTGCATGGCGCCATACCCCATTCGCCTGAGATTAAGGCGGGTTCCGGCGGGCGTAAAACTGTCGTCAGTAAGTCGCGTTTTCATAGGATTATCCTGAACATGACGGCTGTGAAGAGCGAAACAAATTTAATGGCTTGTACAAGCCAGGCTGACCGGGATAAAATTGCACCCGGTGCAAAAAATAATATTGCACTAAGTGCACAGTTTCAATGGGGGTGAGAAAATAACATGTCAGCATCGTCATCACAGCATGAGGGCCTGCGTGACAGAAAGCGCCGGGAAATGTACCAGCACCTGACTGAAACAGGACTGAAACTGTTTTCCGACAAAGGGTTTGAGGCGACCACACTCGATGATATCGCCAGCACGGCGGGTATAGCGCGGCGCACATTCTTTAACTATTTCAGCTCTAAAGAAGAGATCATTCTGCACTGGCAGAACGGCTTGCCTGACGCCCTGTATGGCGAAATTATCGGACGGGGTAAAACGGCAGCGCCGTTCGCACTGGTCAGCGAAGCCCTGATGACGATGACAATAAACATGTCTCCTGACATTGCGATGCTGATAGCAAAAATAACGCAGTCGACTGAACAGTTGCGTCTGGGAAACCAGATGAAGTTTCTGAAAATGGAAGAGGCCGCTCATGCTGCTCTCTGCGAACTCTGGCCTGAAGCGGAAAGCGTGCAGACGCTTAAGATCGCTGCCATGGCAGGTGTGGGTGCGATGCGGCTCGCAGTTGATCTCTGGCTAAGCGAAGCGTGCAGTAAACCTCTCAGTCAGTATCTCGACAGCAACCTGCATTCATTGAAGTCTACGGTGATGCTTCCTGACATAGCCGACCACTAAGCCAGACAAAATTTTCTGGTCATGCTGTCAGGCAATTATGTTGTCAGACAGAGAAATTAGCTTTGCCAGGTCTGGCTTACAAAGTAGAAATAACAACAGAGCTCATAATCGCTGGTTGAAGTCAGCTTGTGGCACTAAGTGGACGTTGTGCAGGCTAATATCCGCTATGAGCGAAGAGCGGATTATCCGGCTGGCAATTGTGATGTTCAATCACAAGTGGCACGATAACACCGTTTGAATAACAGCGGCCTGAACTTAATAACCTATTCTTCAGGGGCATAGACAAAGCACAGTTTATTTCCTTCTGGATCACGACAATAAGCCGCATAAAAGTCTGGAGAGTATTCTCTGAAACCAGGTTTGCCCTCGTCAGCACCTCCCATTTTCATAGCGAGGTGCCAGATCTCCTGAACTTCTTCCTGAGAAGCGACTAAAAAACTGACCTGCATACCGTTGCCCCAAGTTGAAGGGAGGCCATTTTCAGGCACCTGCACGTAAAACTGAGGCCATCGTTTACCAGGATATTTCCAGCCTACCCCTTTAGCCCGACCGCCATTACCTTCTGGCATCTGTTCAAAGCCTAACTTCGCAAGAAGAGCGTCATAAAAAGCAACTAATGCGTTGAGATCTCTTGCACCAACGTGAACATGACTAAACATCAACGACTCTCCTGAACGAAATGAAAAAATTATAACGTAGCCCGTCCACGTTATAGTTTAGGTCAGAAAGAGAATCAGCCAGCGCTTTAAAGATTCAAGTAGCATGAGGTTAGCCATGTCTGCTTCTGGCACAGAGCGGACATACGTGCTGCACGGTCAGCTTTGAGCGAAAAGCAGACGTTATAAGTGTGTGTTTTAGAGTAATTAGCCCGCTGATTAGCGGGCTTGATGCCATTATTTTTTTAATATGTATATGCAGGAATTGACGATTTCGCCATTATCCGTAGTCGCTTTGACAGGCACGCGCTGATATTGATTACCTTCAAATTCGTCAAGTGCATCCCAGTGGCGCTGCAGGTTCTCAGAGGTAAAAAGGAACCCTTGCACGCGATTGCTTGAGTTATCCAGAATAATACCGGGATAGCCCATTTCGGCTCCCCATCCCTCATTGATAAGAGAACCTGCGACATGCCCTTCGCGCCATGTACCACCGATCTTTTCAAGAATATGAGCGTTAGGACGGCCTGGCCCCAGCGTTCCGTAAACAAACAGACTTTCCATGCATCCTCCTGTTAAAAGCAATAATCAGAATATCTCATTATCAACTTTTTCTTCCAGCGTCGATGCGAGGCAAATCCATCAATGTCCACTTCTGGCACAAACGGACGTTGAAAGCTCAAACTGATTAAGGGGGTATAAGCATTCATTTCATTAGTCTATTCCGGCATTCAATTGCAGCGTTGCATCCGGGCCTTTATCCATTGTCGAACCTTCCTTTACGGAAATGCTCACATTATTTCCTTTACCTGCGACATATCTTGCCTGCACGCCATAGCTGGCATCAATCTTGACATTATGTAGCGAGACATCCTGGATTGGGGATTCCGGCAGGCCACTGAAAATCATGGCATAGGTCGCTTTAGTCGCCATCACATCTGAGAAGGTTATCCCTTTAATTTTTGGCGTTGAAGCCGTAAGCGGCGCCGTTTCTATCGGTTGCGTAAGAGTATGCCCCTGTGCCCCCGCCTGACCGCTGTAGCTGTTTGTCACCAGAATCGGCGTGTTCACATTGGACATGGTAAGATGACTGGCGATAAGAGGGCCTATGGCATTGCCCCTGTCCCTGGCTGATTTAATGCGCACGCCATTTTCTGTATTCAGGAAGGTGACGCGACTGATCGTCACCTTGCCAATACCGTTCGCGGTTTCACTCCCTACAGAGATACCGTGGCCATCACGCATAATGGAGTCGTAGATGGTGATATCTTTCGATGCTGCTCCCGTGCCGTTAACCAATCCGGACTTAATCGCAATATTGTCATCACCCGTTGCAATATCCATGTTTGAAACAGTAATCTTCCGTGAAGAGACAATGTCCATCCCGTCAGTATTCGGCGAGGTGACAGGATTGGTAATCTTTACTTTGTTCACGATAATATCGAAGCTGTTACGAATAACAATGTTCCACATTGGCGAATTAGTCAGGTGTATATTTTCAATCTTACCCTGAATGACCTCATTAAGTTCTACAAGCCAAGGGCGTGGAACACCATTCGCTAGGGGAATTCCAGGGAAGCGATCGGTGAAGATTTTTTTATTCCCGGCTCTTACTTCGCCACGTATTTTTAATGCTTCAGGCCACCAGGTTTTCTCTCCATCGCCATCCAGTGTGCCTCCGCCCATAATGGCCACATTTTTCACATTGCTGGCAAAGATAAATGCTTCATTCATTTTGGCTGGATGCCCAATAAATGCTGAAATGAATTTACCTTCCTGATTGCTGGCTTTTAGGGTTGCCCCTTTTTTGATGTTTAGCGTGATATTATCTTTTAATTGCAGTGGCCCACTCAACCAGATTCCCGGCGATAGTTGAACAGTTCCTCCACCGAGCTGACTACATTGCTGTATAGCCTGTTGAATAGCATTCGTATTCAGAGTCTCTCCATCCGCTTTACCCCCAAAATCTTGGGGGCGGCAGACTGAAGTGGCGGCTTGCGCTAAATAAGAAGAAAAAGAAATAAAGCAGATCAGAGTCACCAGCGATTTATTCATGCATCCTCAGCAGATTAGGCTATTGTGGGGCCATCGATTAGAGCGGCAAATTTCATGTTATCAAGCGGCGTTAATACGCCACCGTCGGTTGTGCACGTATTACTTTCTTTAATTGCTTCCTTAGCGAACCAGTGACGGACGTTTGGCATCATAGCGCCAGTTATCAATTAAAAATTGCATTGCCACTGCATCGTTTCGGTTCTTATCCGGCAGCGTGTTGTAAAGCGCATGCGCCTGCTCGACGCGTTCCATATTCAACTCAATGCCTAGACCTGATCCGGGTGGCAATTCCAGATAGCCATCGCGAATCTGCGGCGGTTGGTGGGTCAGTTGCTGTCCGTCCTGCCAGATCCAGTGGGTATCAAAAGCGGTCTGACGCTCACCAGGCGCCGCCGCGCCAAGGTGCGCCACCATGGCCAATGAGATATCAAAATGATTGTTGGAGTGACAGCCGGTGGTCAGACCCCATTCGTTGCACAACTGCGCCACTACGTTGGCGTTGCGCATCGTCCAGAAGTGCGGATCGGCGAGCGGAATATCTATGGCGTTAAGTTGCAGAGCATGGTGCAGTTGACGCCAGTCGTTAGCGATCATATTGGTAGCGACCGGCACGCCCGTGGCGCGTCGAAATTCTGCAAGTGTTTCCCTACCTGAATAGCCCTGTTCTGCCCCGCAAGGATCTTCCAGATACGGCACTTTCCCCGCCAGCTGTTTGCCAAAGCGAATCGCTTCATCCAGCGACCAGCTTGCGTTGGGATCGACGGTTACGCGCGCGTCAGGAAATCGCGTCAGCAGCGCTTCAACCGTTTCAACTTCCACTTCGCCTGCCATCACACCGCCTTTTAGCTTAAAGTCACGAAAGCCGTATTGCTCAACTGCTGCTTCGGCCAGCCGTTGCACTCCAGCACTGTCCATCGCTGCCTCATGACGCAAACGGAACCAGCCATCCGGCTCCTTATCTCCCGAGCGATAATGCATATTGGTAAGCCTGCGATCGGCGATGTAGAACAAATACCCCAGCACCGGGATACGATCCCGTTGTTTTCCGCTGGCAAGCAAATCTGCTACTGGCAGGTTAAACAGCTTACCTTGCAGGTCCAGTAGCGCAGCCTCAATGGCAGCAGCAGCGTTATAAAACTTCTCCGGATTCATCTGTGGAATATGAATGTCATTGGTATGTGAGGTTTGCTGCTGACGCGCTTCGCTATTAAAGAGCTGGCTCAGCGTGGCATTAAGGCGTAGCAGCGAGCTGCCTTCAATTAAAGGGCGAAACTGCTCCAGCAGCTGCAAGGTAGATGCATGACAGGGCGTTTCGCCAACACCGGTGTGCCCTGCAGAATCGGTCAGGATGACGATAATTCGTGTAAAGAAGCAGTTATGAGCACCCCCAATATTCAGAAGCATGCTGTCGTAGCCAGCTACCGGTACGATGCGCATGGAGTTAATGACTGGACTGTCCGACATGGTGTTTCTCCTTGTAACCTAAAGAGGGGTGAGCCGGTTTGCTGCGCAGCAACAGCCACAGGCCGGTAGCCACTGACACGCTGGTCAGCGCATAGAGGCCACCGGTAGTGCTGCCTGTATGCATTTCAAGATAGCCGAACACCGTAGGCGCGAAGAAACCGCCAAGGTTACCAATGGAGTTGATCATCGCAATGCCTGGTGCAGCGATCGCGGCGGGCAATTCACTCTGCGGCATCGGCCAAAAGAATGCGGCGCTAACTTTAGAGCCAATACAAGCCACAATCATTGCCACAAAGCCAAACCACGGCGTGCCGAGCGTGGCCATAAAGGTGCCGCACGCGGCGAGCAGCATGGCGATTCCGAGACCTTTATCCAGCTTATCGCGATAACGATCGGTGACTTTACCCAGCAGAAACAGAGCAACGATAGCGAATAACCACGGGATGGCCGTCAGCAACCCGGTTTCAAAACTATTGAACCCTTGAATACGTTGGATAATTTGCGGTAACCAGAACACCAGCGTGTAGCCGGTCATCGTCATGGTGAAGAAGATCAAGCAGTAGGAAAGAAGGCTACGGTCGGTGATCACTCCCCAGCGACCGTGCGTGACGGCATGCTCTTCGCGAGCGCTATCTTCCAGAGCCAGCTGCTGCGCCAGTGCCTGTTTTTCCGCATCGCTGAGCCATTTTGCCCCTTCTGGTTTCGATACCAACACAAGCGCCGCCAGCACGCCGATCGCTATCGATCCGCCGCCCTCCATGAACATTACCCATTTCCAACCCGCAAGCCCACCAACATCATGCATCATCAGGATTGCGCCTGTGAGCGGGCCAGAAAACAGGAATGCGCTGGCGGTTGCACTTAACACCATTGCGGTAGCTCGCCCTCGCCATGCATTTGGCACCCATTGACGGAAATAGTACAGAACGCCAGGGAAGAAACCCGCCTCAGCTACGCCAAGCAGGAAACGCAGCAGATAAAAATGCAGCGGCGTGCTAACGAAACCGGTAAGAACTACCACCGCACCCCAGGTTATCATGATGCGCGTGAGCCACACGCGTGCGCCGTATTTTTTTAGCATCATATTGCTGGGGACTTCAAACAGCGCATAACCAATAAAGAAAAGCCCCGCGCCTAAACCGAAAGCAGCAGCGCTAATACCGGCATCAGTTTGCAGTTCGGCTTTAACGAAGCCAATGTTGGCGCGGTCAATCTGATTAACGATAAGCATCAGCGCCAGCATGGGAATAATGCGACGGAAAAATTTGCCGATTGCAGAAGCAATATGAGCTTCGTGATCGGCCGATAATTCATGTATTTGTTGTGTCATGCGTCACCTGCTGGGGAGAGAAAACACCGTTATAGGTATACGCAGAAGGGTGGGTGAGGAGTTATGTGTCGTTGCCCTGGAACAATTAGGCAAATGCCGTAAATTTTTTAAATTTCATGAAATTATGTAAATTTACGTCGAAAGGTTTCGTGTTGGTTTGTGCGTTGGCTCACTTGGGCATTATGTCCGCTGCAGGTACGTAGCGGACTACGGCAAGGCTGATGTCCGCTTTGAGCGAGCAGCAGAAGTTGGCATATCCTGATATTGCCCGCCACATAAATGACGGGCTTTACAATTTTGTACGAATCAATCGCTTACTTTAATGACGATTTTACCGAACGCACCGCGGTAAAGATGATTAAATGCCTCTACAGCTTCTTCGAAGGGATATACCTGCTCGATTTCAGGGTCAATCTTGTGTTTATTTAGGAAAGGATTCATGCGGTCAAAAGATGTACAGGGCGCAACCGCAATGCCACGGATGGTCGTCTGGCGGAAAATTACCGGCATCCGATCCAGTTGAGATGTCTGTCCATTAAGAAAACCCACCTGGGCAATGGTTCCGGCCACTTTTGTTGCTGCCACTGACTTATTAATTCCGTTCCCACCAGCCACTTCGATAGTGATATCCACGCCTTTTCCATCGGTGAGTTCTGGCACTTTTTTCTCCCAGTCCGGGAAAGACGTATAATTGATCCCTTCATCGGCACCGAGAGCTTTAATGCGCTCAATGAACCGGGTTACACCTTCACCTACGTAGCTTCACCCGCGCTGCTTATGCCCTTCAATTGCATCGTCCTGCCCTCAGTAAGTCTGTCCAGCAGTTAGAGGACGCTCTGGGCGTTAAACTACTGCCCCGCACAACGCGTAGCCTGAACGTGGCCGCTGAAGGGGATGAAATTTACCAGCGGGCGAAAAACCTCCTGTCCGACGTCAACGACATGATGGCTTCTTATTCTTTAAATCAACCGCCTCGTGGACAGCTTCGTATTGATGCCCCGCTTGCCCTGATGCACACTATATTGATCCCGCATTTAAGTGAGTTTCAGGCACTCTACCCTCAGATTGAAATGATATTGACGGCTTCAGATCGCCTGACCGATTTGGTTACAGAAGGCGTCGACTGTGTCATTCGTCTCGGCGAACTTGCCGATTCAAGTTTTGTTTCACGTCGTATGGGCGATCTTCAGATGGTCACCTGTGCGGCTCCCGCCTATCTGGAAAAATATGGCATTCCTTTGACGCCGGATGATCTTGTTTATCATAAGGTCGTTTCTTTTTTTAGCGACCACAGCCGTGAGGTACAGGAATGGAAATTTGTTATGAGTGGCGAAGTTATCTCACGACGTCCAGGAAGTAGTATGCGAGTGAATAATTCAGATGTGCTGCTCTCATGCGGTCTATCGGGCCTCGGTATGCTTCACGCATTACGTACGGCATTAGAACCCTACCTCAAAACAGGCCGACTGACGGAAGTATTATCCGGTTATGCTACTGTGACTAAACCAGTATCCATACTTTACCCTGACCGGCGCTACCTTCCGCCTAAAGTTCGGGTTTTTATCGAATGGTTCTCTGAATTATTTGCAAAAAACTATCAGCTTTAACGGCGAATATACAAACTTCCTGACTGAACAGTGATGTCCAGTTAAGGATCGTTCACCTCCTGGCAACTCGTTTTAACTCTCCTGTTGCCAGACAGTCCCTGAGACCAGGCACGTCAATTAAGCCCGGTTCGCGCTCCACAGCCTCTCGCTTCCCTGCTCCCTGCTGTCTCGAATGATTAATCCACTATACTGACCAATGCACTTCTGATTTCCCTACAAGGTTGCCCGGGGTTAATAGCCTGACGCCAGCCACCCTATAAGTATCTGGAGAACAATATGCAAAAGAATAAAACCCTGAAAGCACTGCTGACCGTCTCTGCAGTGGTAGCAATGTTTAGCACGGCTGGCGTGTACGCCCAGACGCCAACCAGCCCGGCGCAGAACGGCGCCGCAGGCCAGACCGCATCAGGCGGCAAACTCAGCGCCGGCGATGAAAAAGCGCTGAAGGATATGGCGCAGGCCAATATTAATGAAGTCGCCGCCGCCAAAATCGCGCTGAGTAAAGCGCAAAGCAGCGAAGTGAAAGCGTACGCGCAGAAAATGGTCGACGACCACGGTGCCGCTTTGACCAAAGTCCAGACGGTCGCCGAGCAAAAAGGCGTGACGCTGCCGACGGAGCCGGACGCCAAACACAAAACCATGGCAGCGAAACTGGAAAAAGAGAGCGGCGCCGCCTTTGACAAGATGTATATGACAAATGCCGGCACTATGGACCACAAGATGGTGCTGTCAAAACTGCAAAGTGACGCCAAAAAGATTAAGGATCCGGATGTGAAAACCCTGGCAGACGCGCACACGCCGGTAGTCGAGGAGCATCTGAAGGCCGCTCAGCAGATGTCGCAGGCTGGCAAGTAAACAGCTTGCTCGGTAGTAGCAAGGTCCTGTGACCTGAGTTCACAAGGTTACAGGAAAACAGATCACGAGTGTCAGCGTTGAGGAAGCGGGACGGCCGCTCTATTAAAGTGCCGATTGATGTTCGCCTGTATGCCGTCGCAAGCTGACACTCACTCCTGGAATTTATCCGCAGCAGACAGACTTGATGACGCAAAGAGGGGGAAGCACCGCGTCTGACACAGAGCAGACATCCTTCAACCTCGTATCCAACCTCCCCCTCTAATCCGCTCCTCTGCGGGTCGCTGTTTCCCTTTTTCCTCAAGACAACGCATTCCGATAAGCGGTTGACTTACGCCGCGATAACCAGAGAATGATGCTCTCCGGATAGTTAGCGATATGAAAGGGAGTTTCCCATTAGTTATTCCACCGTCTCCTTCTGCGCGGCGCGCAAAAAACTGCTGATCGCCGTCGCGCTGTTGCTGGCCGGCTGCGCCTCCGAGCCGCCCAAATCGCTGGTCACGCCCTTTCCCGCCGCCAGGCCGCAGCCGCAAAAAGCCACGCCGGCAGCCGCGCAGCAGCCGGTACGCGGCGTCTGGCTAGCGACCGTTTCCCGTCTCGACTGGCCGCCGGTCAACTCGGTCAACGTCAGCAGCGCCACGCAGCGCATTCAACTACAGCAGCAGGCGCTGACGGCCAAACTCGACAGGCTGAAAAGCCTCGGCATCAACACGGTCTTCTTTCAGGTCAAGCCGGACGGCACCGCGCTCTGGCGCTCCGATATTCTGCCCTGGTCCGATATGCTGACCGGCACTATCGGCGCCGATCCCGGCTACGACCCGCTGATGTTTATGCTGGATGAGGCGCACAAGCGCGGCATGAAAGTGCACGCCTGGTTCAATCCCTACCGCGTCGCCGTCAATACCCGTCCGTCAACCCTTGCCGAGCTGAACCGCACCCTGTCGCTGCACCCCGCCAGCGTCTATGTGCTGCACCGCGACTGGATCCGCACTGCAGGCGATCGGCTGGTGCTGGATCCCGGCATCCCGGACGCGCGCGACTGGATCACCAGCATCGTAGCTGAAGTGGTCAGACGCTATCCTGTCGACGGCGTGCAGTTCGACGATTATTTTTATGCGGAAACGGCGGACTCGCCGCTGAACGATGCGCAGACATATCGCTCCTGGGGCCAGGGATTCGCCTCGAAAGCGGACTGGCGGCGGCACAACACGCAGCTGCTGATTGAGCAGGTATCGCGCACTATCAAGCAGATTAAACCTCAGGTCGAATTCGGCGTCAGCCCGGCGGGCGTCTGGCGTAATCTGTCGCACGATGCGGCAGGCTCCGACACGCGCGGCGCAGCCGCCTACGACGAAGCCTTTGCCGATACCCGACGCTGGGTGCAGCAGGGGCTGCTGGACTATATCGCGCCGCAGCTCTACTGGCCCTTCGCGCGACAGGCGGCGCGCTACGACGTGCTGGCGCACTGGTGGGCGCAGGCGGTGAAACCGACCCATACACGCCTTTATATCGGCGTCGCGCTCTATAAAGTCGGCGAGCCGTCGCGTACCGAGCCGGACTGGACGGTAGAAGGCGGCGTGCCGGAGCTGAAGAAGCAGCTCGATCTGAACGAAAGCACGCCGGGCATCGACGGCACCATTCTGTTCCGGGAAAACTACCTTAATCAGCCGCAGACGCAGCCCGCCGTTCGCTATCTGCAGCAGCGCTGGGGCGGCTGATTTATCCCCAGGTAAGGATACGCTTTACTTTATCCTTTAGTGGGTATATTTTCTGGTTTAACCCCAGGCGGGGATAGCTGCATCCCCGCCTTTTATCAGGAGCGGCGATGATATACAGCCCCAAACAGCTGGCCCAACTGATCCGACTTGAACGGCAGAAACGCGGCTGGACGCAGAGCGATCTGGCGCGCCGGGTCGGCATCAAGCAGGCCACGGTGTCGAACTTTGAAAACAATCCTGACAAAACCACGCTGACGACGCTGTTTAAGATCCTGCAGTCGCTGGAGCAGGAACTGGTGATCCAGGGTAAATCGGCGCAGAACGGCAAGGAGCTTGACTGGTAATGGATCGGCTTATCGCCTGGATGAACGGCGAGCGCGTCGGCATCCTGACGCGACAAAAAAACGGCGCGCATCTTTTTCAGTATGAGGCGAGCTGGCTGAGCAATCCGCTGGCGCGGCCGCTGTCGCTCTCGCTGCCGTTGCAGTACCCCGCTATCGCCTCGGTCAGCGTGATTAACTTTTTCGACAACCTGCTGCCAGACAATCCGCGCGTCAGGGAGCGTATCCTCAACCGCTATCGGGCGAAATCGATGCAGCCGTTTGATCTGCTGCGGGAAGTGGGCCGCGACAGCGTCGGCGCGGTGATGCTGCTGCCCGAAGAGGCCGCCGCGCCCGATCTTGCGGTGCGTTATGAAACGCTCGACGCTGCGCGGCTGGAAAAAATCCTCTCGGCCTACCAGAGCGATATTCCGCTGGGCATGATCCTGGAAGAGCGCGATTTCCGCATCTCCGTGGCGGGCGCGCAGGAGAAAACCGCGCTGCTGCATACCGATCGGGGATGGGCGATCCCCCAGGGTCCGACGCCGACCTCGCATATCATTAAGCTGCCGATCGGCGAAATTAAACAGCCCTTCGCTACCCTCGATATGCGCGACAGCGTGGAAAATGAGTATGTCTGCCTGGCGCTGGCGCGCGAGCTGGGCTTCCGCGTGCCCGACGCCAGTATTATCACGGCAGGCAGGCTGCGTGCGCTGGCGGTCAGACGATTTGATCGCCGCTGGAGCGCCGACGGCACCCGGCTGCTGCGTCTGCCGCAGGAAGATATCTGCCAGAGCCTCGGCCTCGCCTCGGCGACCAAATATGAGTCAGACGGCGGCCCGGGCATCGCGGCGATCATGTCGCTGCTGATGGGATCCAGCAATGCGCTTGAGGATCGCGACGATTTTATGAAGTTTCAGGTGTTCCAGTGGCTGATCGGTGCCACAGATGGACATGCGAAAAACTTTTCCCTCTATATCGAGCGCGGCGGCAGCTACAGACTGACGCCTTTCTACGACATTCTTTCCGCTTATCCGGTGCTGGGCGGCGCGGGTCTTAATATCCGCGAGCTGAAGCTGGCAATGGGTCTGAGCGCGTCGAAAGGTAAAAAGAGCGAAATTGATAAAATCTTTCCGCGCCATTTCCTTGCCACGGCGGAAAGCGTGCGCTTCTCCAGGGAACGGATGGCGCAGATCCTCGCCTTCTTCGCCGAGGCGCTGCCCGACGCCGTGACGCGCGTCAGGGCGCAACTTTCTGCGGCGATTCCTCCGGCGATCGCCGACGCCATCTTCGACAACGCGCTGAAAATAGCGGCGCGCCTGACGAAATAAGCGGCATTTGTCAGGCGGCGGCCTGCTCCGCGCCCAGCAGCGCCAGCACCCGGCTGCGCAGCGCCACCAGCGCCGGATCGTCGCGGCGGCGCGGATAAGCCTGCTCGACGTCGATCACGTCCAGCACCCGCGCCGGACGCGAGCTAAAGACCACCACGCGATTCGCCATCACCAGCGCCTCCTCCACATCGTGTGTCACCATCAGCGTGGTGAAGTTCTGCTCCTGCCAGAGATCGACGATCTCCTGCTGCATGCGCAGGCGCGTCAGCGAATCGAGCTTGCCGAGCGGCTCGTCGAGGATCAGCAGGCGCGGATGGTTGACCAGCGCCCGCGCCAGCGCGGCGCGCTGCGCCATGCCGCCAGAGAGCTGATGCGGCCAGGCGCGCGCGAACTCTTGCAGCCCGACGCGACGCAGCATGGCGGCGATGCGGGTCTGCGCCGCCTCTCTGCTCTCGCCGCGAATCTGCAGCCCCAGCCCGACGTTGTCGTACACGGTGCGCCACGGATAGAGCGTCGGATCCTGAAATACCACCACGCGCGATGGATGCGGCGCGGTGATGGCGCGCCCCTCTTCCGCCAGCACGCCGCTGGCGGGCTGCTCAAGCCCGGCCAGCAGGCGCAGCAGCGTCGATTTGCCGCAGCCCGACGGCCCGAGCAGCGCGACAAATTCCCCCGGCCGCACCTGCAGGCTGATATTTTCCAGCACCGGCAAATCGCTGCCCTCCAGCGTAAAATGGTGGCTGACATTTTCAATATCGATATTTACGCCTGCCGCTTGCGTCGCCATAAAATAGTCTCCGAAGTCCGCTTAATAACCCCATAAATAGCACGCGCCTCGCGAATGAAATATGCCGAAAGCAGTAATAGGTTTGCCCGTTCTTCATAATGAAATATCGCATGAGCACATGCGGGATTGTTATTTGGTGACGTCTGGCGCATGCGTTAGTTTCCAGGTAATTCACTAAAAGGGACAGGCGCTATGGCATTACATTCACTCTCGCTGAGCCGACGCACCGTACTGCGCGGCCTCGCCACGCTGGGTGCAGGAATCGGCTTAAGCCCGGTATTCACCGGTTCCGTGCTGGCGGCGGATCCGCCACTGAAAACCATCAAGCTCGCCTGGGGACAAACCGCGGTCTGCCAGTCGCCCATTTCGGTGGCGCTGAAGCAGGGATTCTTTAAAAAATATGGCCTCAACGTCGAGCCGGTAAACTTCAGCGGCCCGACCGACGCGCTGTTGCAGGCGATCGCCACTGGTCAGGCGGACGGCGGCATCGGCATGGCGCTGCGCTGGCTCAAGCCGCTGGAGCAGGGATTCGATGTCGATCTCACCGTCGGCACCCACGGCGGCTGCATGCGTCTGCTGACGCCGGAAAACAGCAACATCCGTAGCGTAAAAGATCTGGTGGGCAAATCGGTGGCGGTGACCGACCAGGCGAGCCCAATCCGCAACTTCTTCGCCATTCAGCTGGCGAAACAGGGCATCGATCCCGATAAGGCGGTGAACTGGCTGCAGTATCCCGCCGATCTCTTCGGCGAGGCGTTGCGTAAAGGCGAAGTGCAGGCGCTGGCGACCGACGACCCGCAGGGCTGGCTGCTGAAGCAGCAGCACGGACTGGTAGAAGTAGACAACAACCTGAACGGCGAATATGCCCATCTTACCTGCTGCGTGCTGGGGCTGCGCGGCTCGCTGGTGCGCGACGATCCCAACACTGCGCAGGCGATCACACAGGCAATTGTCGACGCGCAGCAGTGGACCGCCGACCATCCGGAAGAGACGGCGAAGATCTTCCAGCCGTTCGTGCCCGGCTCGGTGCCGGTCGAGTCCATCGCCGCGATGCTGAAAGAGCATACCCACAGCCACCACTCTACCGGTGCGCAGCTGCGCGGCGAAGTGGCGACCTACGTCAACGAGTTGAAAAAAATCAACGTGATCCGCCCGGACACCGACGCGCAGCAGTTTGCCGATCACTATGTACCCGATCTGCTGCCGGATAACGGCCAGCATCACCCTATGAAAATGAGTTAAGGAGAGAGGCATGGCCACAGATATTCTGACGTTGCGCCGCCGCGCCGAGTCGCGACGCCTCGAACCGGCGCTGTGGGCGGCGCTGCTGGCCTGGTGGGCGCTGGTGGCGCTGATGGTAGGCGTACCGGATAAGCCGCAGGGCTTCGCGGCGCCGCGTTTCGTCAACGAGACCCACGAACTGTTTATCGCGCTGGCGACGCTGCTTACCGCGCTGGTGCTCGGCTCCAGCGCCGCGCCCACGCTGAAGGCCTGGCAGCCGCTGAAGCGCAGCGGCCGCTGGCTGATTGCGCTGGCGCTGCTAATCGGCCTGTGGGAATACGTCACCGCCAAGCTGGCGCTGCTGCCCGCGCCCTTCTTCGCGCCGCCGCGCGCGCTGATCGAGGCTTACGCCACCGACTGGCCGCGCCTGCTCGACAGCGTGCTCAACTCGCTGCGCCTGCTGGCGTTCGGCTTTCTCTACGGCAGCGTTGTCGGCTTCGTCACCGGGGTCGCCATCGGCTGGTCGCGCGGGCTGGGCTACTGGGTGCATCCGATCCTGCGCTTTCTCGGCCCGGTGCCTTCAACAGCGCTGCTGCCCTTGTCGCTCTACTTTTTCCCCTCCAGCTTCGCCGCCGCCGTGTTTCTGATTGCGCTGGCGACCTGGTTCCCGGTCACGGTGCTCACCTGGTCAGGCGTCGCCAGCGTCGATAGCCGCTATTACGACGTGGCGCGCACCCTGGGGGCGAAATCGCTGTTTCTGGTGCTGCGCGTCGCGGTTCCCGCCTCGCTGCCGCACCTTTTCGTCGGGCTGTTTATGGGGTTAGGCGCCTCTTTTTCGGTGCTAGTGGCGGCAGAGATGATGGGCGTCAAATCGGGTCTGGGATGGTATTTGCAGTGGGCACAGGGCTGGGCGGCCTACGCCAATATGTATGCCGCGCTGATCGTGATGGCGGTGTTGTTCTCATCGCTGATCACCCTGCTGTTTCTGGTTCGCGACCGTACGCTCGCCTGGCAGCGCAACGCGGTGAAATGGTAACGCTTACTCAAGAGGAGTCGCCTGTGGCTGCGTCTATCTATAACTCTGTGACCGAACTGATTGGCCAAACGCCGCTGCTGCGCCTGTCGCGCTTTAGCGAGCGGCAGGGCGTGCGCGCCGAACTGCTCGGCAAGCTGGAACTCTTTAACCCTAACCATAGCGTCAAGGATCGTATCGCGCTGGCGATGATTGAACAGGCGGAGCGCGATAACCTTATCAAGCCGGGTGACATCATCGCCGAAACCACCAGCGGCAACACCGGCATCGGCGTCGCCTCGATCGCGGCGGCCAAAGGTTATCGCTTTCGCGTCTACATCAACGATTTCGTCAGTATCGAGCGCAGCAAGATTATTCAGGCCTACGGCGCAGAGGTGGTGCCCTTCAGCACCGTGCCAGGCTTCGCCGATTACTATGAGGCCAGCGACGGCGACTTTGTCGCCGCCACCCGCTGGCTGGTGGCGCAGGTAGCCGAAGCCGAGCCGGACGTGCATTTTCTTCAGCAGCTACAGAACCCGGCAAACCCGCGCGTGCATGAGCTGACCACCGGCCCGGAAATCTGGCGCGATACCCAAGGCAAACTCGATATTTTCGTCGCCTCGGTAGGCACCGGCGGCACGCTTTCCGGCATCGGGCGCTATCTGAAAGCGCAGGATCCCGCCATTCAGGTGGTCGCCGTGGAACCAGGCATCGGCTCGCAGCCGAGCCCGCAGCATCCGGAACCGCTGGAGATTACCGGCGTCCACGCCTTCAGCGGCCAGCCGCCGGAGCGGATCCCGCCGAATCTGGATCCTCAGATTTATGACGACGCGATCGCGGTGGAAACCTGGCAGGCGTATCAGGCTGCGCGCCAGTTCGCGCTGGCGGAAGGCATACTGGTCGGGGATTCGTCAGGCGCGGTGCTGTTTGCTGCGCAGCAGCTGGCGGCGCGGCCGGAAAATCAGGGCAAGCGCATCGTTCTGCTGCTGGCCGACGGCGGCGTCAACTACCTCAGCACGCGGCTGTTCAGCCACGAGCACCCCGCGGAGAGCCTGAAAGAGGCGACGGCGGTGCAGACCTCGCAGCTGCTGCTGTAAGAGAGACAGAGGAATAAAACGGCAGCCTTGGGCTGCCGTATTTTTTTACGCCAGCACGTTCGCGGTGATGCCTTTGGCGAACAGCAGCGGATCGGTTTCCGGGCGCAGCACCTTGATGGCCTTCAGGTCGCGCGCGTAGATATCGATCTCTTTCACAAAGGCGTCCCCTGACGAATAGTGGCCGTGGGTATGGGTTTTCAGCACGCTGGCGATCTCGTCAGGATTGGTATTCAACGCCTTGCTGTTAAAGGCCTGAGCGATGACTTCGGGATGCTGCGCGGCATAGGCGTGGGCCTGTAAAATCGCGTGGGTAATCGCCGCGGCCACTTCAGGGCGATCGCGGATCAGGCTGCCGCGCGTGCCGATCACGCAGCAGCTCAGGTTGGCGTAGTCGTCGCTAAGGTTGGTGGCGACCTCCCGATAGCCCGGCTGCTGCGTCAGACGCCACATCACCGGGTCGGAGCCGCTCGCCGCCTGAATCTCCCCTTTTTGCAGCACCATCGGCAGTAAGTCCTGCGGGAAAACGCGCCAGTCCACGTCACTATTGGGATCGACGCCGTGCCGCTTGAGCAGCAGCGAGAAGAAGTTTTTATCCGCGCCCGCCATATCGGTGACGCCGATGGTTTTGCCTTTCAGCGCCTGCAGCGAGGTCGGCCCGTCGTCGCGCGTCAGCAGCCGCATACAGCCGCCGTGGGTGCCCGCCGTCAGCTTAACGTCAAAGCCCTGCTCCAGCGCCTTGAGCCAGCGCAGCGCCATGCCGACCGCCGCTTCCGCCTTGCCGGTGGCGATCGACTCCAGCAGCAGTTCGGTGGAGTTGCCGAAGTTAACGAACTCAACCTCCAGGTTGTGCGCTTTAAAGAACTGATGCTGATCCGCCACCACGACCGGCGCCAGACAGATGGCGTTGAGGTTGACCGCCAGACGCACCGGCGTCGGCTGCGCCAGCGCCCATTGTCCCGCGCCACCCTGCAGCAGATCGTGCGGCATCGACATGCCGGGCATGGCGTTATCCGCCCGGAGCGACGGTGAAAAGGCGCTGGCGGCGAGTGCCGCAGCGGAATAATGCAAAAATTGCCGACGTGATAAAACGCTATTTACTGGCATGCTCTTTCCCCCAAATGAAATACCCTTTCCCGGAAATGAAATATCAAAGAAATATGACGTCAGGGGCAGAGTAATGGCAAACGGTGAGGGCAACCAGCCTGGAAATTATGCCGATTCCGCATGTGGTTATCCGCTTTAATGCTTTTACTTCGCCACGAGAAAAATAAAGAATCGACAATCCCCCTGAATAACTGAGGCAAGATAATGGCGCTTAGCGAATATCTCCACGAGCTGCTGCCAATGATTAGCCAGACGCTGGCGAGCAGCGCGGCGGAGGTGGACAGACGTGGCGAATTTCCCACGGCCAATTTCGCGCTGCTGCGCCAGCACGGCCTGCTCAGTTTCGCGCTGCCTGCGTCTGCGGGCGGTGGCGGCGCGGATCTGGCGGCGTGCCGCGCGGCGATCGCCGCGGTGGCGCAGGGTGAACCTTCTACCGCGCTGATTTTGATTATGCAGTACCTGAACGCCCGTCGGCTCGGCGACGACGCCAGCTGGCCCGCCGACGTGCGCCGCCAGGTGGCGCAAAGCATCGCGCAGCATGGGGCGCTAATTAACGCGCTGCGCGTCGAGCCGGAGCTGGGCACGCCCGCGCGCGGCGGCCTGCCCGCCACCACCGCACGACGCGCCGCCGACGGCTGGCGCATCAGCGGCAAAAAAATCTACTCCACCGGCAGCGTCGGACTGAGCTGGTTTCTGGTCTGGGGCCGTAGCGACGACGCGGATCCGCTGGTCGGCGCCTGGCTGGTGCCCGCCTCCGCGCCCGGCATCCGCATTGAAGAGGAGTGGGATCATCTGGGCATGCGCGCCACCTGCAGCCACCGCGTGGTGCTGGAGGAGGTCTGGGTGCCGCTGGAGAATGCGGTCAACGTCAGCCGCTGGAGCACGCCGCGTCCGGCGCTCAACGACGAAGAGAATCTGTGGATGGCGGTACTGCTGGGCACGCTCTATGACGCGGTGGCGCGCGCGGCGCGGCGTGAATTCATCTGCTTTCTGCAGCAGCGCGTGCCCGCCAACCTGGGCCAGCCGCTGGCAAGCCTGCCGCGCTTTCAGGAGCTGACGGGCCGCATCGAAACCCTGCTGTTTACCAGCCGCACGCTGCTCGACAGTGCGGCGGCTGGCCAGATCGCCGCAGCTGACGCGGCGAAAGTGAAACAGGTCACTATCGATAACGCCATTCGCAGCGTGCAGCTGATGGTCGAGCATATCGGCAATCACGCGCTGACGCGCGCCAACCCGCTCGAACGCCACCTGCGCAACGTACTGTGCGGCCGGATCCATACGCCGCAGGACGATGTTATTTTCACCGCCGCCGGCAAAGCGGCCCTTTTATCTGACAGGAGTAAATGATGACGCTGGAATTTATTGGTCTGGTCGGCGCGCATGAGGCGAGCGAGTCCGACGCCGGCAACGGTCAGGTGGTGGATCTGCCCTTTATCAAAGCCTTTGCCCAGACGCAGGCGTACGCGGGTTTTGACAAAGTGCTGCTGGCGGTGAATACACGCGCGCCAGATTCGATGATTATCGCCAGCTACGTGGCGGCGCTCACTGATAAGCTCGGCCTGCTGGTGGCGCATCGGCCCGGCTTTCAGGCGCCGACCTTCGCAGCGCGCCAGTTCGCGACGCTGGACCAGCTCAGCCAGGGGCGCGCGGCGATCAACGTGATTACCGGCGGCGACAGCGGCGATCTGCAGCGCGACGGCGACTTTCTCGATAAAGAGAGCCGATATGCGCGCAGCGGCGAATATCTGGAGATTATGAAGCAGGTATGGATGTCGCCGCAGCCGTTCAGCTTTGAGGGCGATTTCTATCAGGTGCGGGACAACTTTACCGAGGTGAAGCCGCACCAGAAACCACGCGTGCCGATTTACTTTTCCGGCGCGTCGGATGCGGCGGTGGAGATCGCCGCGCGCCATGCCGACGTTTATATGATGTGGGGCGAGCCGCTGGAGCAGGTGAAAGAGCGAATCGCCCAGGTGCGCGCGGCGGCGCAGAAATATGGCCGCGAGGATCAGATTCGCTTTAGCCTGTCGCTGCGCCCGGTGCTGGGCGCGACCGATGAAGAGGCCTGGCAGCGCGCCGACCATCTGCTCGCGCAAGCGCAGAAAACGATTGGCGGCCAGGCGATTCAGCCCGACAGCAATACCGGCTCGCAGCGGCTCTATCAGCTGGCGACGGCGCGCAAGGTCTACGACAGCTGCCTGTGGACCGGCATCGCCGCCCTTTCCGGCGCGGCGGGCAACTCCACCTCGCTGGTCGGCGCGCCGGAGACGGTAGCCGAGGCGGCGCTGGAATATTACAAGCTCGGCGTCACCACCTTCCTGTTCCGCGGCTTCGATCAGCTACGCGACGCGGCGGATTACGGGCGGTTGCTGCTGCCGACGATCCGCGAGCGCGTCGCGGCGTATGATGCAGCGTGCGCGTCAGCGGCGTAGGGTTTTGTGAGGACCGCCTGATATCTTTACTATTGTGTGGATTCTGGCGGCCTTAACCCTTACCAAAACAAAAACGGCGACGCAGAGTAAACTACGTCGCCCTTGCCTTATGCGGCCTTTACAAAGCTATTCACTCAAAACCGATAGGTCGCCGATACCGAGAAGTTACGCGGCGCGCCATAGACGTTATAGGCGCCGACCCAGGTGTCGTACTCTTTGTCGAACAGGTTATTCAGGTTGGCCTGCAGCGACAGGTTTTTATTCACCTCATAACGAGCGAAGAGATCCACCAGCGCATAGCTGCCCTGCTTCGCGTGCCAGGTGCCGTTGCCTTCCGGCGCGCCAACATCCTGCCAGGTGTGCGTCTGCCAGTTTACGCCACCGCCGAGCGTCAGCTGATCCAGCATCGGCAGGCGATAGCTGGTAAAGAGATTAAAGGTAGTGCGCGGCAGCTGCGAGTTATAGGCGTTGCCGTCGCGATCTTCCGCCAGATAGGTGGTGCCGCCAAATGTCATCTGCCAGTTGTCGGTGAGCGCGCCGTTCAACTCAAACTCCACGCCGCGGCTGACCACGCCATCCTTCGCCTCGTAGGCGGTGCTCTGCGAGCCCGGAATAACCTGGCCGGTATCAACCCCGACATTGTCCAGCTCGGTGCGGAACACGGAGAGCGTGGTGGTCAGACGGCTGTTGAGCCAGTCGGACTTCACGCCCACCTCGTAGTTTTTCCCGATCACCGGGGAGAGGAAAGCACCGCTGCTGTCGCGGTAGTCCTGCGGCTGGAACACCGAGGTGTAGCTGGCGTAGGCGGACCAGTTCTCAGCGAAGTCGTAAATCAGCCCGCCGTACGGCGTGGTGTTATTTTTCTCCAGCTCCTCCCCGGAGGCCAGCGTCTGACGATTCCAGTTGGTGTAGCGTGCGCCCAGGATCAGATGCAGCGGATCGGCCAGCGAAATGCGCGTCGCGAGGTAGACTGCTTTCTGCCGCACGGTGGTGCTGTCCGCCGTCAACTCGCGCGGGCCCCAGTCGGTCTCCGGGAAGTTGCCGTTATAGTCGTTGTAGTTGCCCAGTTCGTCCCCCGAAATATTGGCCCAGGAGCTGTAGTACTTATTGTCCTGACGGCTGTAGTTAACGCCGATCATCAGCTCATGCTGACGACCCAGCAACTCATAGGGGCCGCTGGCGAAAGCGTCTACCGCATCCACCTTGCGCTTGCCGGTGTTGTAGCCGGTGCCGCCCACTACCGGATAGTTGGCGTACTGCGAGACGCCGAGGCCGGTGGTTTTATCAAAGTAGCCGTCGAGGTAGAGCTGCTTGCTGTCGAGGTACATCTCGTTATGCGTACCGTTCAGCGTGATGTTCCAGCCATTGTCGAAATCCTGCTTCAGGTTCACGAACAGCTTTTTGTTCTCTTGATCGTTATAGGCCCACTCCGGCGCGGTGTTGAAACCGCGGCGGGTATGAATCTGCGTGCCGTCGGTGTACCAGCGCGGCGTGCCGCTCCACATCGTCGAGTCGGTGTTGACCTGCGAGAACTCATAGCCCACCGAGAGGGTGGTAGAGTCGGTCAGATCGGCGTCAACCACGCCGTAGACAAACTGCTTAGTCGCGCCGTAGCGCTCGATAAAGCTGTTTTTGTCGTCATAGCCCGCTACCAGGCGGCCGCGCACGCTGCCGTCGCTGTTGAGCGGCGTTGAGAGATCGGCGACGTAGCGCTGCTTGCCCCAGCTGCCGTAGGTCGCGGAGACGCTGCCGGTGAATTCTTTGCTGTCGGCGTGCTTGCGCACCATATTGATAGCGGCCGACGGGTTACCCGGCCCGGTCAGCAGACCGGTCGCGCCGCGCACCACTTCGACCCGCTCGTAGAGCGCCATATCAGACTTGGCGTCGCCCAGGTTCCAGTTTGAGGCGAAGGTGGTCGGAATACCGTCGACCATAAAGTTGTCGATGGGAAAGCCGCGCGAATAATAAGTAATGCGATCCATATCGGGGCTGACGGCGGTGATCGCCGTGGTGTTGTGCAGCACGTCATTCAGCGACTGCAGCTGCTGATCTTCCATGCGCTGCTTGCTGACGACGGTGACCGACTGCGGAATATCGCGCGCGGTCAGCGCCATTTTGGTGCCAGCGCGCGTAATCGGCACGCTGTAATCGCGCGCGTCCTGCTGCCCGGTGCTGCTGGCGCTGGCGTCGACGACAAGCGTCTGTGCGCTGGAGGCGGCCGTATCGGCAGCGTGCGCGCTCTGCGCGACGCTGGCGGCGATTAGCACGGCCAGCAGCGAGCGTTGCAGAGGGTGTTTCATGGCGCTGGCGCAATCGCCTGCGCGGTTTTCCCTGACGCGCTGAACATCAAAAGACATCACTCTTCCTCTTTTTTCATTATTGGGTATGGCTGCCACTGGTTGCCGGATCGACTCGCCTGTCCGGCCGCAGGACGCTGTCCTGACGTGATGCTGTAATAAAGCAAATGAGAAATATACGCATTGCTATTATCATTGCAAGCAATTGTTAATAAATGCTGCAAAAGTTCATCAGCCAGGAATCGGCAGAAAAACACTGATTAATAAGAGGTTTATGAAGAAAATCCGCGTAAGCACGGCGTAACTACTGGAATTTACAGGAAAGTCAGGCGGCAACTGACCCGGCAGACTCTGGGCGCGCAGGTCGCAACCAGAGGCGAGATGACCAAATAAAGCGGTTTCGCCGCTTAGCTCGCTATGCTGGGAATCTATGACGGGTCCATAACCGACGCGATGGCTGGAAAGAACAGAGGCCTTATTAATTCGCTGACTGTCGGCTGATTAATATAAGGGCGCCTCTGCGACCGAAGAAAATTTATTCCAGATTATGAAATAGTGAAACAACGCGAGCTTTTTAAGCGGGAAAATAGTTCCGCACGTCACTACCGTCGCGTTGCGCTAAATAGCCGCTGACGCTTGCAAGATGTAAATATTGCGAAAGTTAATGATAACGCTGTGCAAATAGTGGCTGTTTTAATAGGTTTATAACTTGTATTCGCTGATAAATTTGGCGCCATTGTACAGATAACCTGTAAAATAGCGGGGAGATATGGCGATGCAGGAGAGTTAAACTGCCAGTTATCAGCAGGATAAGACATGTTACGTTTAAAAATAAACGTAAGGCCGTAGCCCGCTCGCCTTAACGGCAACCGCGCGAAAACTATTCATCGCCTTCCCTGCTTTCTGCTGCGTTATATTTGTGCTTGTTTTTTTATGCTAATACATTAACCCGCGCGAGGTAACAATTGGCTATCAATTTAATGATACTCTCTGTGCTTTAGCTTATTTCCTTTATCTGCTTTTTACCGTAAACTGCGCGCTTTACATATTTTTATTCGTTAAGGGTTATATCCATGAGTGATGCGCTGAAAGCATTGAATAATCTTCGTACGCTGCGCGTTCAGGCACGAGAAATTGAGCTCGACGTGTTAAACGAGATGCTCGAAAAGTTCTCTGTCGTTGTCGCAGAACGCCGTGAAGAAGTGAATGCTGAACAAGCCGCGCAAAAAGAAAAAGCGGAGAAGCTGGCGTTGTATAAAGAGATGCTGATGAAAGACGGCATCGATATTTCCGATCTGGCCGACCTGGCGCAGAACGAAAGCAAACCCAAAGCGAAACGCGCGCCGCGCCCGGCAAAATATAAGTTCACGGATGAAACCGGCGAAACCAAATTCTGGACCGGTCAGGGCCGCACGCCTTCGCCGATTAAAAAAGTGCTGGATGCAGGCGGCTCGCTCGACGAGTTCCTGATCTAATAAGAAAGGCGCTGATATCAGCGCCTTTTTTTATTTCTGCATTACGGCTTTCTGCGCGGCAGCCAGGTCAGACCGTTGGCAGACCAAGGTTCTCACGTAGCGTGGCGTAGGCATAGTCGGTCGGGAACAGGCCGCGACGGCGCAGCTCCGGGATCACCAGCTCCACAAACAGATCCAGCTGCTCCGGCATAATGGCCGGCATAATATTAAAGCCGTCTGCGCCGCCCTGCTCCAGCCAGAGCTGGAAATCGTCGGCGATATCTTCTGCGGTACCGACAATAACCCGGTGCCCGCGCGAACCCGCCGCGATCGCCGCCAGTTCGCGCAGCGTCAGGTTCTCGCGCTTCGCCATATCGGTCATTAGCTTCACGCGGCTCTGGTTGCCCTCGCCCAGCGGCACTTCCGGCACCGGGCCATCCAGCGGATAGCTGGAGAGATCCATGCCAAAGCGCAGCGAAAGCTGTTTCAGCCCGTTGTCGATATCCACCAGCGTGTTCAGCTCTTTCCACAGCGCTTTCGCCTCTTCACGCGTGCGGCCGACAATCGGCATCACGCCCGGCATGATTACCACGTGATCCGGATTGCGGCCTGCGGCTGCGACCTGCGCCTTCTGCGACTGATAAAACGCCTGCGCCTCTTCCAGACTGGCGGCGGCGGTAAAGACCACTTCGGCGGTTTCGGCGGCGAGCTGCTGCCCGTCGGCGGAAGATCCCGCTTCGATAATCACCGGACGCCCCTGCGGGGAGCGGGTGATATTCAGCGGACCCTGGACCTGGAAATGCTCGCCGACGTGGTTAATCGGGTTGATCTTGTCGTTAACGAAATAGTGGCCCGATGCCGGATCCGGCTCTACCGCGCCCTCTTCCCAGCCTTCCCACAGTTTACTGGTCACCTGCAGAAATTCGCGCGCGCGCGCATAGCGCTCGGCGTGGTTCGGCATATCGTCGCGGCTGAAGTTTTTCGCCACGTCGGCGGAGAACGACGTCACCACGTTCCAGGCGGCGCGGCCGCGGCTGATATGATCCAGCGAGGAGAAGGTGCGCGCCATGGTGAAGGGATCGCTGAAGGTGGTCGACGCGGTGGCGGCCAGCCCGATACGGCGGGTATTGACCGCTACCGCCGACAGCATGGTCAGCGGCTCGAGGCGCGCCATGGTAGAGGGCAAACGATACATACTGGTCGCCAGCGCGTCGCCGACGAAAAAGAGATCGAAACGTCCCGCTTCCGCTTTCTGCGCCAGGCGAATCAGCCAGTCGATATCGGTCGGCGCCCCCAGCTCTTCGGTCAGGCGCCAGCCGCTCACGTGATGCCCTACCGGCTGAACGAAAAGACCAAGACGCAGACGATTTTTTGCAGATGAACTGTCCATATTATTTCCCTGATTAAAGTAAGAGCCGTCTTTGGGCGGCTATGAAAAATGGTCGGTGGCGATAAGCGCCTGTTCCAGCGCCGCCGACGAAACGTCAAACGGCAGATGCGCCGCGCTGGCTGCCGGAAAACGCACTTCAGCGGCCAGACGATGCAGCGCCGCCGCGCGATCGCCCGCCAGCGCGGGCAGCTTCAGCGGGGCGTCGAAGCGGCGCAGCAGCGCCACCAGCGCCGGGTCCGGTTCACCGTTGCCCTGCTCCATAAAAGACTGAACCAACAAGCTGTAACCGACTTTTTCGCCGTGCAGCCAGGGGTGCAGCGCCGGCAGTCCGGTCAGGCGATTATGGATGGCGTGGGCGTAGCCCGGCGTCGGTAGAGTATCGCGCATACTGTTGGCCAGTCCAGCCAGCACGATATTCGCGTCGATGATACGCTCCAGCGCAAAGGTCACCTGGCGTTGCCGGTTGGCCGCTACCGCCTCGTCGCCCCACTGCCGATAGGCGTCCACCGCGTGCTGTGCCGCCATGACCTTCAAATCGAGCGCCAGGCTGTCGGGATTGTGGCGCTGATAGGGACGAAACTCATACCACTTGGCCAGCGCATCGACGATGCCCGCTTTCAGGTAGCGCACATCGCTGCGGGCGATGATTTCGCTGTCCACCAGCACCAGCGCCGGCATATTGCGCAGCGGCTGGCTGCGCAGATGCGCGCCCTGCGCGTTATAGACGATCGCCACCGGCGACCAGGCGGCGCAGGTGGCGGCCAGCGTGGCAAAGTTGATCACCGCAACCTTATCCAGCCCGTCGCCCGCCGCTTTGGCGCAGTCCAGCACGCGCCCGCCGCCGACAGCCAGAATCGCCTCCGCGCCCTGCTGCGCCGTATTCGCCTGAAGCTGGCTAATCGCCTCGTCGGTGCATTCGCCGTCGAGCAGCTCCAGCTGCCAGCGGATTCCCTGCCTCTCGAGGCTTTCGGTGAGTTCAGGATTCACCGCCTGCCAGGCGCGCGGCGAGGAGAGAATGCGAAGATGGGTAGCGATGGGACGAATATGTTCTCCGGCCCGCGCGCGGATCCCAGCCTGCTGTAGATAGGCTTGCGGCGATTTGATGGCTAACACGGCTTATCCTGCTGTAGGTCTGCTGCCCGTTAAAAAGGTCGGACAAACAGAGAGTTAATAAGGTTGCCCATGCGCGTGGCGTATGCAGGGCATAGTACGACAAACGCTAATTTAAGCAATGCCTTATGCGGCCTTGCCTCTTCACAAATTCGCATTAGCTTAGCGATATTTCAGATATAGACAGCGGCGCCTTTGTTGCTACCCTCTGGGTTCTGCTTTTTATTTCGGAGATGTCGATGCAATTTTTCCGTTACCTGGCGGCGACGCCGTGAGCCTGACCGCGCAGCTTAGTCAGCCGATCCGCCTGTCACAGCCCAATGACGCCGCGCGCCAGCGCGCGCGCCAAGGGGTGCAGGATTTTCTCGCCGTAAGCTGGCCGATCCTCAACCAACAGGCGCCGGACAGCGGCTTGCCGCTGCTGAAAACGATTTATGGCGATGGCGGGCCCGCGTCGCGCGCGCTGCTGCTCGGCTACGCCGCGCACGCGCTCGACTATGACGATTTTCACGCCGACTTTCGCGGCCATCCCAGCGTGGTGATCCTGCCTGCACTGCTGGCGTGGGCGGCGGAGAACAACGCGTTTGACGCGGCGCGCTTTCTGGACGCCTGTATCATCGGCGTGGAGATGGCCGGCCGGCTCGGCCTGGCGATGACGCAAAGCCACTACACGCTCGGCTATCACAATACCGCATCGCTAGGCACGCTGGCCGCCGCCGCGGCACTGGCGCGCTTCAGCGGTGCGGACGCGCGCCAGACCGCGGTGCTGCTCGGCATCGCCGCTACCGAAGCGAGCGGCCTGCGCGCCCAGTTCGGCTCGGCGGTGAAGCCGCTGCACGCCGGTTTCGCCGCCGAGCGCGCGGTGCGCGCCGCGCAGCTGGCGCTGGCGGGGTTCGACGGACAGCCGGAGGGCGTGCTCGAGGCCTTTATTTCGCTGGGCAGCGCGCGTGAAGCGCAGCCTGAAAAGCTGCTGGAAAACTGGGGCGCGCCCTGGCGCATTGTCACGCCGGGCCTGGAGTTCAAACCCTTCGCCACCTGCGCCGGCACGCATAGCGCCGCGGAGGCGACGCGTGAGATCCGCCAGCGCTGGAGCGGTTCGATACCAGAGCTGCTGAGCGCTATCGATCGTATAACCGTGGCCTTTCCGCCCGGCGGCGATATCGCCGCCTCGGTGCGCCAGCCGAAAAACGGCATCGAGGCGCGTTTTAGCCTGGAATATGTCATCGCCGCCATGCTGATTTACGGCGACCTGCGCATGGCGGACTTTGCCGAAGGCGAAGTCAATCCACAGATTATGGCGCTGGCGGCGAAGGTAACGCGCCAGCCCGACCAGCATGCGCCTCCGGATGCCATCAATCCCGGGTTGCGCTTCCATGAGGTGACGCTGTTTCTCAACGACGGCACACTGCTGCGCCAGCGGCGCAGCCGTCAGCAGTCGCTGGCGACGCCGGTGGACGTCGCAGGCAAGCTGCGCACGGCGCTGGACGGGCAGCCCGCGCTGCTGGCCTGCAGCGCGCTGCGCGATGATGAGGATCTACGCCGCCTGGCGCAGACGCTGATCGCCGCGCTGTAGCGTCCGGCGCTTAGCCTTGCGGCGGCGTAAAGGCGGCGACCGGCGGCGCGTCGCCGATATATTTTCTGACGTCCACCACGGCAATCTGGCCGGTGCAGCCCTGCGCCAGCGCCGAGGTGCCGATATCCTGCGTCAGCACGTTGGGGTTGCCGTGACGGCAGAGCGGCCGCGCCGCGGCGGGATCGACCGGATCGTACCAGGCGCCGGTCGGCAGCCGCACCACGCCGGGCCTGATCGCCGCGGTGAGCGCGGCGCTCGCCAGCAGGTGCCCGCGCGCGTTATAGAGCTCAATGATGTCGTTATCGGCGATGCCCAGTCGCTGCGCGTCCAGCGGATGCAGGCTGCAAACCTCACGCCCGTTGCGCTTGCCGCTGCGGCTGTAGTCGCCGAAATCGAGCTGGCTATGCAGGCGCGTCGCTGGCTGGTTGGCGATCAGCCAGAAAGGATAGTTTGCGGAGGGCTGCTCGCGCGGCGCGCGCCAGACCGGATGGCCGGGACAATCCTCATAGCCGAAACCGGCGATGGCCTCGGAAGCGATCTGAATCTTTCCGGTGGGCGTCGGTAGCGGATGGGCCGCCGGATCGGCGCGAAATGCATTCATCATGCGGCCGCCATCCTGCAGCTGCGGCAGCGTCACCACGCCTTCCCGCCAGAAAGCGGCGAAATCGGGCAGCCTCACCTGATACGCCGCCAGCTTCTCCTGCAGCTGCGCATAAAGATGTTCAAGCCAGCCGCGCGCGTCGCGCCCTTCGGTAAACGGCGCCTCTCGTCCCAGCCGCCGCGCCAGCTCGCTGAAAATCTGGTAATCGTCCCGCGCCTCGCCGTACGGGGCAGCCACCGGCTGCATGGCGATAAGATGGCGATCGGTCGGCGCGCCGCCGACATCTTCGCGCTCCAGCGTCATGGTGGCGGGCAGCACGATATCCGCGTGGCGCGCGCTGGCAGTCCAGGCGCTCTCATGGACGATCAGCGTATCAAGACGGCAAAAGGCGTGACGCAGCCGCGCCAGATCCTGATGATGATGAAACGGGTTACCGCCTGCCCAGTAGGCCAGCCGAATGTCGGGATAGGTCAGGTGGCGGCCGTTATAGTGAAATTTTTCGCCGGGATGCAGCAGCATATCGGCGATGCGCGCTACCGGAATAAAGCGATCGATGCCGTTTTTACCCTGCGGCAGCGCCGGAAAACTCGCCAGATTATGGTGTTTGCCATAGTGCCCCAGCGCGCCGAGCGCATAGGTAAAACCGCCCCCGGGCAGGCCAGGCTGACCCAGCGCGGCTGCCAGCGCCAGGCCCAGCCAGACCGGCTGCTCGCCATGCTGCGCGCGCTGCAGGGCGTGCGCCACGGTAATCACTACGCGTTTGCCGTGCAGTGCATGCGCCAGCGCGCGGATCTGCGCCGCGGGCAGGCCGCAGAGATCGGCGGCCCAGTCGGCATCACGCGTAATGCCGTCTTCTTCGCCCAGCAGATAGGCTTTGAGCGTCGGCCAGCCGTGGGTATAGCGCGCCAGAAAGTCGTCGTCGGTCAGGCCCTGCGTGGTCAGCTCATGCAGCAGCGCGAGCATCAGGGCCGCGTCGCTGCCGGGGATCAGCGGTAGCCATTCGCCGCCTGCTTCATCAGGCAGATCGCTTTTCAGCGGGCTGACGGAGATAAAACGCGTGCCGCGTCGGGCGGCGCGCTGCATAAAGCCGCGCTCGGTGTGCTCGCTAAGGCCGCCGCTCGCCACCTGAGAATTTTTCAGCGCCAGTCCGCCGAACGCCAGCACGACTTCGCTGTGCTCAGCGATTGACTCCCAGCTTATGCCGCGCCGCGCAATCTCGTTCATATCGCCGACGATATGCGGCAGCAGCACCGAGGCCGCGCCGGAGCTGTAGCTGTTGACCGAGCGCACATAGCCGCCCAGCACGGTATTCAGAAAGCGGTGCACCTGACTTTGCGCATGGTGAAAGCGCCCGGCGCTCGACCAGCCGTAAGATCCGCCGAAAATACCGGCCGGCCCGTAGCGCTCCCCGACGCGTCGTAGTTCGTCCGCCACCCGCGCGTACGCCTCTTCCCAGCTCACCGCTACGTAGCTGTCCAGGCCGCGACGCGCGTCGGGACCCGGCCCGTTCTCCAGCCAGCCGCGCCGTATCATTGGGCGCGCCACGCGCGCCGGATGCGCGAGCGCGTTGTGCAGATTCGCCAGCAGCGGGCTGGGATCGGGGTCGGCGCTGAAAGGGGTAATCGTCAGGCTGTCGCCGTCGCGGCGCGCGCGAAATGCGCCCCAGTGGGCGCTGTGCATACTGTCGGTCATGATCGTCCTGCGGAGAAATGGCGCTCAGAGCACCGTTGCGATGAAGTTGCGCACGCGTCCGTTGTTGGGATCGTCAAGCACCTGCTGCGTCGGCCCGGCGGCAACGATCCGGCCGCTCTCCATAAACACCAGGGTGTCGGCGATTTCGCGCGCGAAGCCGATCTCGTGCGTGACGATCACCATGGTGATGCCGGAATGCGCCAGCTGCTTGATCACCTGCAGCACTTCGCCCACCAGTTCGGGATCGAGCGCAGAAGTCGGCTCGTCAAACAGCAGTACGCCGGGATCCATCGCCAGCGCGCGGGCGATAGCGACGCGCTGCTGCTGTCCACCCGACAAATTTTGCGGCCACTCCTCTTCGCGACCTGCCAGCCCGACCTGCTGCAGCAGCGCGCGCGCTTTTTCCAGCGCCTGCTGGCGCGGCGCTTTTTTCACGCGTATCGGCGCGTCGGCGATGTTTTGCAGCACCGTGCGATGAGGAAAGAGATTGAACTGCTGAAACACCATGCCGATGTCGCGGCGCTGGCGCGCTACCTCGCCGCTGCTCAGCTCATGCAGCGTTTGACCTTTCTGTCGGTAACCCACCAGCTCGCCGCCGATGCGGATAGTGCCGCCGTCCAGCTTTTCCAGGTGGTTGATGCAGCGCAGCAGCGTCGATTTGCCCGATCCGGACGGCCCAAGGATCACCGTCACCGAACCGGCGGGAATATCCAGATCGACCTCGTCAAGAACGGTGACGCCGGAAAAGCGTTTGGTCACGTTACGCAGGGCGATTGCCTCAGCCATTGGTGATACTCCTTTCGCTGCGCGTCAAGGTTATGCCGTTGAGCAGGCTGCGCCACAGGGTGCGCGACTGACCGCGCGATACGCCGCGCGAGAAATAGCGTTCGACATAGAACTGCCCGACCGACAGCACCGAAGTCATCAGCAGATACCAGAGCGTCGCCACCAGCAGCAGCGGGATCACCTCATAGGTGCGCTGATAGATGATCTGCGCGGAAAAGAGCACATCCTGCAGCGAGATCACCGAGACCACCGCCGTGGTTTTTAGCTGGCCGATCACCTCATTGCCTGCCGGCGGCAGAATGGCGCGCATCGCCTGCGGCAGGATGGTGAAGCGGAATATCTGCGCCGGGCGATAGCCGAGCGCGCGCGCCGCCTCAAGCTGCCCGTTGCCGACGCTCTGGATGCCGGCGCGCACAATCTCCGCCGCGTAGGCGGACTGGTGCATCACCAGCGCGATAACGGCAGCGCTGAACGGGCTGACCAGCGCGTTGGACTGGGCGCTCCAGAGTTCGCCGACGCCCGGCAGCGACAGGGAGAGCGTGGGATAGAGTGCGGCGATGTTGTACCACAGAAACAGCTGCACCAGCATCGGCACGCCGCGAAAAAACCAGGTATAGCCCCAGCTTACCGCCACCAGTACCGGATTCGAGGAGAGGCGCATCAGCGCCAGCACCGTGCCGAAGGCGAACCCCAGCACCACCGAAATTGCCGTCAGCTGCAGAGTCATTAAAACGCCCTGCAGAATCGACGCTTCGGTAAAGTTGTCGGCGATAACGCCCCATTCGAAGCGTGGGTTATTGATCATCGAGTGGGCCATCGCCACTACGCACAGCAGCACCAGCAGCGCGCTCAGCCAGCGGCCATAGTAGCGTTTGCCGACGATGCGTAGCTCGTCAGCGCGATGCGGTTCCGGTTTCACTGGAAGATCTCCTGATTACGTTTCGCCTCTTTCACCGCGCCGAAGCCGATCTCCCAGCGATCGAGGATCTTCTGGTAGCTGCCGTCTTTGATCAGCGAATTGAGCGCCGCCTGTACTGCGGGCTCCAGCGGTGAATCTTTCGGGAACGCCACGGAAACCGGCGCATCGTTGACGCTGATCTCGCCGCTCATGGTCAGCGGTTTGATCAGCTTCACCTGCCAGGTCAGCCCTTCGTAAGGCCCGAAGAACATCGGCACGCGTCCGCTGACTACCGCCTGTACGCCAGCAGGACGATCCGGGAAAACGGCGATTTTAATCGGCGGTTTGCCTGCGCTTTCGCAGGCTTTGCTCGCCTCTTCCAGACGGGTGATCTGCGTGGTGCCCGCCCCCGCGCCGACCTCTTTGCCGCAGACCGCGTCGAAGGTGGTGAACGGCGCGATAGTGGCGCTTTTCAGAGAGATAATGCCGAGGCGGCTGGCGTTGTAGTAGCCGACGAAATCGACCTGCTTCAGGCGCGCCTGAGTGGCGTTGATATTGGAGAGCGCCACATCGTAGCGGCCGGTTTTCAGGCCGGGAATGATATTGTCGAAGCCGCCGGTGTCGCGCCACTGTACCGCGACGCCCAATCGTTCGCCGACGGCGTTCATCACGTCGATTTCGCGTCCGGCCAGGGTTTTATTGTCTTCTTTATAGAAGGTGGTCGGCGGCGTATTGGGGTTAGTCCCGGCGACAATATAGCCGCGCTGCAGAATAGCGGCAGGCACCAGGCTTTTCAGCGCGGGATCGGCTTGCACATGCAGCGAGCTGTCGGTGGGCACCGAGGTGTCGGCGGCCATCGCGCCCTGTGCGGCCAGAGCGAGAGCAATAAGGGTGACACGTTGCATGAGTTTCACGGGGACCTTTCTCCTGATCAAATAAAATCCCTTGCGGGAAAAGTGGATATGTATCCAAACGGCCAGACGGCTTCATTCTCAAGGAGGAGAGGCTGGCTTAACAAATGCGAAAAAAAGCTAAGCATTGCCGTAACTGGCATTAGCGTGACGTATAGGCCGTTTCTTAACCCATTGTGTAGGAATGTAAATATGCTGACATCAACTATACAATGAGAATCATTATCACTATCATGCGCATTTACTTACACTCATTAACGTATCAGGGAGAAAGTTTAAGTGAATGTAACGGTAGATTTCAGAAAGCGCCCTTGCGCCCTGCTGATGGTCGGCATGCTAAGCGCCACCGGCGTAGGCGCGGCGGAAGAGACAGAAAAGCTGGCCGACGACGAGACGATGCTGGTCACCGCCGAGCAGATCCTTAAGCAGCAGCCCGGCGTCTCCACCATTACCGCCAAAGATATTGAAAAAAGCCCGCCGGTGAACGACCTCTCCGACATCATCCGTAAAATGCCCGGCGTCAACCTGACCGGTAATGGCGCCAGCGGCAGCCGCGGCAACAACCGCCAGATCGATATTCGCGGCATGGGGCCGGAAAATACCCTTATCCTGATTGACGGCGTGCCGGTTTCCTCACGCAACGCGGTGCGCTACAGCTGGCGCGGCGAACGCGATTCGCGCGGCGACAGCAACTGGGTGCCGCCGGAAATGGTGGAGCGTATCGAGGTAATCCGCGGCCCGGCGGCGGCGCGCTACGGCTCCGGCGCGGCGGGCGGCGTGGTGAATATCATTACCAAACGGCCGACCAACGACTGGCACGGGTCGCTCTCGCTGTTTACCAACCAGCCCGAAGACAGCAAAGAGGGTGCGACCAAACGCGCCAACTTCAGCCTGAGCGGGCCGCTGGCGGGCGACGCACTGACTATGCGCCTCTACGGCAACATCAATAAAACCGACGCCGACGCCTGGGACATTAATACCGCGCAGAACGGCTCCTATGCCGCGGGTCGCGAAGGCGTACGTAATAAAGATATCAACGGCGTGCTCTCCTGGAAGATAACCCCAGAGCAGATCCTTGATTTCTCATACGGCTACAGCCGCCAGGGCAATATCTACGCGGGCGACACGCAAAACAGCAACGGCAATAACAGCGCCAACGGCCTGGTCGAGTCGCTGGTCGGCAGCGAAACCAACCGTCTTTACCGCCAGTCTTATGGCCTGGCGCACAACGGCATCTGGGACTGGGGCCTGTCGAAGCTGACGTTCAATTACGAAAAAACCAATAACACGCGCCTGCAGGAAGGCTCCGGCGGCAGCGTGGAGGGAATGATCAACAGCGATAAATTCGCCACCAGCCGACTGGAGAGCTACCGCGGCAACGCGGAGATTAACTTCCCGCTCGACTGGTTGCGCGACCAGACGGTAACGCTGGGCGCGGAGTGGAACCATGACAAGCTGAACGATCCCGCCTCAATGCAGGCCGCCAATCAGGCGGGCGTCAATATCGGCGGCGTCAGCGGCAACGCGGCGGATCGCAGCAGCAAGAACAGCGCCACCCTCAGCTCGCTCTACTTCGAGGATAATATCGCCGCGACCGAGTCGACCGAGATCATTCCTGGCATCCGCTTCGACTACCACAACAGCTTTGGCGCCAACTGGAGCCCGAGTCTCAACCTGTCGCAGGGTCTGGGAGACTACTTTACGCTTAAGGCGGGTATCGCCCGTGCCTTCAAAGCGCCGAACCTCTATCAGTCCACCGAAGGCTATCTGCTCTCCACGCGCGGCAACGGCTGTCCGAAAGATATCGCGTCAGGAAGCTGTTATCTGCTGGGCAGCGACGATCTTGAGCCGGAAGTGAGCGTGAATAAAGAGCTGGGCATCGAGTTCGCCCATCAAGGCTATGTGGCGGGCATTACCTGGTTCCGTAACGATTATAAAAACAAGATTGTCTCTGGCCGCGAGCGCGTAGGCATCGCCTCTAACGGCTATAACATTCTGCGCTGGGAAAACGCCGGCAAAGCGGTGGTCGAAGGGCTGGAAGGCAACCTGACGGTGCCGCTGATCGCCGATACGCTGGAGTGGCGCAGCAATGCCACCTATATGCTGAAGTCGGAAGATAAAGAGACCGGCAATCCGCTGTCGATTATTCCCAAGTACACCATTAACTCGCAGCTTGAGTGGCAGATGACGCGCGACCTTTCCGGCAATATCAACTGGACGATGTACGGTCGCCAGAAGCCGCGCGAGTTTTCCGAGTCGCGTCTGGAGGTGAACAATCTGTCGCAGCGCGAAGTCGGCGCCTACTCGGTGCTGGGCCTGAACCTCAACTACGATCTGACGAAAAACCTGCGCGCCAACGCAGGCGTCAGCAACCTGCTCGATAAACGGATCTATCGCGAAAACGCGGGCGCGTCGACCTATAATGAACCTGGTCGCGCCTGGTACGCCGGCGTAACGTACAACTTCTGACCGGCCCTGCCGCCGCCGTTGCGCGACGCATTTGCGCGACGGCGGACAGGCGGAGAAAGATTGCTGATTTAACCTGATGTAAAGCGAGGCGCGTGGGGTTATGATGCTGCCGCTGCGGGTCATGCGTCGTCACTATCCGCCGCGCCTTGCGGGAAAAAGCAGACAGATGCACAGGCGCGGGTTTCGACGCCAGGCTACGCTGAATAAACCCGTAATTCAGGAGAGTAAAGCCCGTGAAATTTGAAAATCAGGATGCGTTTAAACTGGCGGTGGCTTATATGGAGCGTAAAGAGAATGTCACCGGCATTACCGTCTACTTTAAATCCTTTATCGAGACCTACCAGAAATTCGATCGCTGGCTGAGCGCCGCCGATCCGGTTCAGGCTGTCGAAGAGGAGAAAAAAGCGGCTAAAGCCAATCCGGATTCTCTGCTCTGACACGCCGTGCGGCGGGATAAGACGGTCGGCTTTCCCTCATTCTTAACCCGTCGACATGACGCCCCTCGCCCGGCTCCGTCTGGGCGTTGTCCTCTTGCCGCTGCTCCTTAGCGACGCATTCGTCGCTTATCATCCGCCTCTGTTTTATGCTTAACTTTCGCTCTACCTTTTTCAGTACGTGGTAAAAATGCACTATTTTAACGATTTAATGGGCTTTATTGAGGGGAACGTCGCGCTTTCCGCCACCTTCAATATTATTATGCTGATCCTCGCCGGCATGGTTGCGCATCTTGTCTGCAAATTCTTCGTGGTCAAAGTGGTGCGCAAAGTCTTTTTCAGCGCCCATAAAAGCGACGTGCCGCTGGATAAGGATGTCAGGATATCGGAGAAGCTCTCCAACTTTATTCCGGTTATCACCGTCTATTATTTACTGCAGTTCATGCCTGAACTGCCCGAGCATCTGCAAATCGCCATCAGAACCCTGTGCGGCATTCTGTTCTTCGTCTATCTCTCCCTCTTTTTTAATGAAGTGCTGGAGATCGTCAACAACTCCTATTCGAAAAAATCGAAGCGTAAAAATCATTCGATTAAAGGCTATATTCAGGTCGGCAAAATCCTGGTGCATATTTTATCGGCGATTATGATCCTGGCGATCATGTCGAATAAATCGCCGGTGATTATTATTTCCAGCCTGGGTGCGGCGGCGGCGGTATTAATGCTGGTTTTTCAGCATACGCTGCTGTCGCTGGTGGCCAATATTCAGGTCTCCTCCAACGACGTGCTGCAGCTCGGCGACTGGATAGAGATGCCGGATAAAAATCTCAGCGGCGAAGTCACCGATATCGCTCTGCATACCATTACTATCCGCAACTGGGATAACACCATCTCCCGCATTCCCACCAAAAATTTCCTGACGGAAACCTACACCAACTGGCAGGCGATGTTTTCGTCGGGCGCGCGGCGCATTATGCGCAGCTTTTATCTCGACCTCGATTCGGTCACCTTTGTGAATCAGGAAATGTTGCAGTCGATGACCCAGTTGCGCGGCGTCAGCGAACCGCTTTCGGTGCTGCTCGACGGGCGCGACATCAGCGCCGTGGGCGATCGCTGGTTTATTGAAAACGGCATGACCAATCTCACCGTGTTCCGCCACTACCTCACCGCCTGGCTGGCGCAGCGCGACGACATTCGCAAAGATATGTATATCGTGGTGCGCGCGCTCAAACCCTCGCCGGACGGACTGCCAATCGAGGTCTACTGTTTTACCTCGTCGACGCTGTGGGCCGACTATGAAAATTCGCAGTCGGCGATTTTCGAGTATATCTACGCCGTCGCCGGGATCTTTTCGCTGCGCATTTATCAGCACCCTTCCGGCTCCGATTTCTGGCGTCTTTCGCGCGATCGCGCGCAGGCGTCAGAGGAAAACCGCTCGCCTTTCGCCTGAACAGGTGAGGTTTTTTCAGACAGGCTAACCTTGTTTTTTATGCCGCTGCGCGCAGCGGCACGCCAGACCGCTGGAATTAACTTCGCGAAGAATAAGCACCTTTTGCTGAGACATAGCCTTGCTCTTAAGCCCGGCGCCGGGCTACGCTTAAAAGGTGACTAGCTAGTCCTTTTATCTAATGGAACATTGATAGGAGTTCTTTCTATGACACAACAGAAGTACAGAGGCGGCGCTGGTAATTTTGCTAACGATCCGGATCGAGCCAAAGAAGCGGGCAGTGCAGGAGGCAAAGCCAGCGGAGGCAATTTCAGAAACAATCCTGACAGAGCCAGGGAAGCCGGCCGGAAAGGTGGTCAGAAAAGCCGTCGCCCGCCAGGTAATTCTGAGTAAGGTACCTTTAGGAATGTTGTTCGCCATGGAATGGCGGTTTGCTTTATCTCTTCGCCGCGCATAAAAAGGCCGCCTGAGGCGACCTGACAAAATACGCGTGCCCCACCCGGCGCTTATCTCCGGCACTCGCAATGGCTTAGCTCTTGAAAGGGCATAAGAATAGTCTCATGAAAACCGCCGCAGGCTTTAACTTTTCTTGCGAATGATATTATTAGCATGCTAACAAAAATTGCGACGCGTGCGGTTCGCTTCTGTTTCTTTCGCGCCCCTCTCTTTTTTAAAGCTACACTAAGGTTATCGCTGGCGTTTTTGCCACGCGGTTTTCCCCTAATGAGGTCAAGCTTATGCCGTCAGGACAGTTCTATATTCTCGATAAGCCTGAACTTTCTTTTAGCTGCAACTACCATCTCGATAGCGTTGCCGATCGCGCATTCGAGTCGCGCATGCTGCTTGAGATCCAGAAAGAAAACCAGCCGGTCGAGGTGTTCGCGCCGCTTAGCATCGGTCAGGATATGGTTTTCGTATCGCCCAGCGGCGAAGCGAAAAACCTCTATTTGATCAGCGAAACCGATACCCACTTTATTTTTTCTTCTCGCGCCTGAGGGCGCGCCCGCTTTCTGCCGCTTAGTACGCCAGCCTCTCTTCGCGCTGGCGTGATTGCCCTGAACACGGCATTGCCGCATCAGGCTTTATTTGCGGTGTCTAAACAAACGCGATTCATCTATACTTTTGGGGTTGTTTTTAGCTGAGAGTGGTTACATGTATAACGAATTAGAAAGCCTGTTGCAGCAAGAATTAGACCAAATAAACCGCGCTGAAAATCGCAATGATCGGCCCTATTTTGACATTTCCTTTATTAAGCAATATCCAGGACTGTATGGCCTGATGTGCTTTCTGTTTGTGATTACCATGGGCGTGCTGCTTTATTCCTCATCCTTCGGCACCATTGAATATATTGTTTGCTGCGCTATTTTCGCCGTCTGTAATTTCTTCTTCTTTTTTCATATCAATCCCGCCTACAGAGTAAAAGATATTGACAGAGGCGCGCTGAAAAATTGCTATACCGGCGACTGGTATATGGAGGTCCACGTACGCGACGCTTTTATTCAGTCGCTGCTTGCCGGCGACGTACTTAGCGCCGATGAAAAGGCGCGCTTAAAGAGCCAGTATGACAAGAAAGGCTATCTCTACTTTGCGGATATCTACCGCCTCAGGCGTTAGTTTAGCGAGAGCACAGGATGCCCTGCAGTTCGCTATTCCTGTGCTAAGCTTTTTCCAGGTTTCAGGCGAGACGAGGAAATATGGAAAATAATTCAAACGAGAAGATGACGAATATTATTATCGGCGAAGCCGTTATGCAGCTGGTGAGCGCGGGCGCCGATATTTCGTGGCGCACAGTGACGGAAACGCTGCAGCTTCAGCTTAAAATGGAGCAGGACAGCGAGCGCCTGATGGCGATGCGCCATGCGATCAATCAGGTGCATGACGAATTGCGCGCGCACTACGGAACGCACGGCTCGCTGACGGGGCGTCCGTCGGCGGAAAGATTGCTGCACTAGCGCGTTATTCGTTTATGCCCTCTCCTTCGCTCTCAGAAAATTCCTTTTCTTATCATAGAGACTTTCGCTGACGCGCTCGTGTGCCAGGCTGAAGAGAGTGAAATAAACGAAAACAGGAGAGAGAGTGATGAAAATCTGGATTGCCGTTTCCCTTGCCGCCGCAGTGAGCTGTTCGGTTATGGCGTCGCAGGGTCAGTTTGAAACGGCTGCGCCGGCGCCAGCAGGCCAGACGGCGCATCGCTAATTAGATTCCTTCGTCGTCCGGCGTGCGGCCTACCACAATTTCCAGGCAGTGACGCAGTACATCAAGATGCACCACGTCAGTGGTGCTCTCCAGTTCAGCGATAAGATAAAGAATAATCGCTTTGCTGGTGACGCGTTTGCCATGAATCACGATATCGCGAATAACGCCATCCAGCACGCGAGACTCCGCTTCCAGACGATCGCCCGCTTCGCGGAAATGATGAATAATGTCGGCTTCTGCAGATGCGCTCTGCTGAGCATTCGATTGAATTTGCATAGTATGTTCTTTCAGTATGGCCTGCGAGCATGATGCAGCGCCGTCAAATAATGGTTGGTCAGGCTGAGCACAGCAGCTCAGCCTGAGCCAGTTTCTACATCGGGCGATTAGCGGCTGAACAGCATGCCAATGAGCAGATGAAGCTGCTGCTCCTCTTCTGGCCCCTTCGCCTGCTCCAGGCGACGGATCAGACGCGAGCACAGGGCCTTACGATTCAGGTTTTGGCCAGCGCGCAGAATCTCTGTCACAACCTGACCCAGAGTTTCCTGTTGCGACGGCAGCGCGGTGGTGCTGATATAGCGAACTGTGTCTGCGATTACGACGTTCTGGCGCATGGTAAACCCTCTGCGTTAACAAGCGATTAAATAGTGGTCGTCAAAACCTGCAGTAAAGTTATACAACTCCTGCAAAGTTGTACAGCCCTTGTGAGGTTGTACAGGTCTTATTTTTGTGCAAAAAGTGCTATATCGCCTGCAAATCCCGATTTTACGGGCTTTCAGCGGCTTAAAATGCTCAGGTAAAGTTGTACAACTTTGCAAGTGGTGCGATCAGGCGCAGATAAAGAAGGTGTCGTCCCTGACAACGGTCTCCGGCCGGGACGCGTCAGACGCGCCCGATAATGAGGTTATCTTTCATCGTCGTTTTCCGGCCGGAGCCGGATGACGTCCTCGCTGTGTTTTCCATCATCTTCCCGCCCTGCGACTGTCAGCCAGTGCAGTTCGGATCGATCCCGGATGTCATGATGTTGATAGCTCTTCAGCCAGCGTCTGGCCTCCGAGATAGCCGTTAGCCTTGCGGCGTGGGTTTCATTTTCAGCCATCCGACTCAGCTCAGCGATGAGTGTCTCAACGCTTATTTCTTTCTCACCGAGAGCCAGGCTGATGACAGCTTCGCCAATAATGGCGTGACCTTTCTCGTCGTTGTGAAATAACACGTAGTCTCCTTTTGTCGCGAATTAGACATAACCTCATTTGTCAGTTTAGTAACCTCAAACCTGTACAGAATTTTATTTTTGTAAAGAGCTGCCGTTTGGCTTAAAAACACCTGGCTCTGAACAAGGTAAAAACTTGTAAAAACTGCAACTTTCTTTCAAGCGAAGCGGTAGCTCAGAATAAATTTTAGGTTATAATATTTAATACCAATAAATACATGAACTTACGACAATGCCAATTTGAATCTTCTTATTGCTGACGGTAAAAAAGCAGCATAGTTATCTTTTTTATTCAGCCGCTCTCGTTAAAACGAGCAGGATTAATCCTGTTATCGCACAAATTACTCAGCGTTAATTGGCGTTGACCTGCCTGTTGCTGTTAATGTGGCCGCGACAATCACGTAACCGGAGCATTCATGCTTACAACAATAATTTACCGCAGCCATCTCTCTGACGAGGTGCCTGTAAAATCTCTTCCTGGCATGGTGGATAAAGCCAGCCAGCTGAATGCGTCCCATGAAGTGACCGGCATTCTGCTGTTTAACGGCACCCACTTTTTCCAGATTCTGGAAGGGCCGGAGGCGGGCGTGCTGGATATTTATAGCCGCATCTGCGCCGACAGGCGCCATCATAACGTTGTCGAGCTGATGCGCGACTATTCGCCGTCGCGCCGTTTCGGCAACGCCGGTATGGAGCTGTTCGATCTGCGCGAACATGAGCGATCCACTGTCCTGCAGGCGGTGCTGGATAAGGGCACCTCGCGCTATCGTCTCACCTACGACGATCGCGGCTTACAATTCTTACGCACCTTTGTCGAGTCGCGCGAAAAAGAGAACTATTTTGAAGTGCCGCCGGTTGAATACTGGGACTTTATTGCAGACCAGACGGGCGCCTCAGACGCCTGGCCCGCCAATCACGGCGTGACCTTTAAGCCAGTTATCGATCCGCTGGGTCGTCAGGTCACGGCGATTGAAGCTATCGCTACGCTGAATGGAGAGGTTGCGCTTGAAGGTTTGCCGAAATATCAGGCCAGCCTGAACGCCGCCAGACAGGCTTTCGACCAGGCGGGCAGAGCCTGTCCGGAAGGCATGCCGCTCTACGTCAGTCTGCTGCCGATGACGCTGGTCGCCATTCCTGAGGCAGTGCGCATTATTGTGGATGAGATCCGTAGAGCCGGACTGGTGCCGGAGCAGGTGATTATCGGCGTCAGCGAAACAGAGGTCATTTCTCAGCTCGATGCGTTTTCAACTGCGGTGAGACAGCTCAAAGAAGCAGGCATCAGCTTGTCGATCGATAACTTCGGCGACGGTTCGGCAGGACTTTCCATGCTGACCCGCATTCAGCCCGACCGTATTCGTATCGGCGCGGGCATTATCCGCGACGTACACCGCAGCGGCCCGCGGCAGGCGGTGGTTCAGGCGATTATCAAGTGCTGCTCCGCGCTGGAAATCACCGTCATCGCCGCCGGCATTGAACGTCCGGAAGAGTGGATGTGGCTGGAAGCGGCAGGCGTAATCAACTTCCAGGGCCGTCTGTTCAGCGATACCGGCGCCGCCGTCGCCTGGCCGGAGCTTCGCGAAGCGATTTAACGGATTACCCGTCGAGCAGGGATGCTCGCACACTACCTTCCCTTCCTACCTCCTCGCCCTTTTTTATTCCACGCAGACTCAGTATGCTGCCTCCTGTCTTTCTTTTTTACAGGAGTTGCCGTGACTGAAAAACGCTATTTCGCCAGCGATGCGCTTGAGACAGAAACCCAGGTAATAAGCTGCACGCCGCAGAGCGACGATCGTTTCTGCGTTATTCTTTCTGCCACGCTGTTCCATCCGCAGGGCGGCGGTCAGCCTTCTGACAGAGGCACGATTAACGGCGTAAACATGCTGCAGGCGGTGCAGGATGGCGACCAGGTGCTTCATTTTACCGATGCCCCGCTGGAGACGGGTCCGGCGCAGCTAAAGGTTGACGCCGGACTGCGCGCGCTTCACTCCCGCTACCATTCTGCCGGCCATCTCATCGGCCTCGCGGGAGAGAAATATGGCTGGCTGGGCGTAAAGGGAAACCATAAGCCAGGCGAAGGACGCATCGTTTTTGACGCCGTTGCGCCCTTAACGCCCGTTACCCTTGACGAGCTTAATGCCGATGCGGCGGCGCTGGTTCAGCGTGGCGACAGCCGCGTTATCAGCGAAACGGCGGGCAGACGAATGGTGACCTGGGGCGATCTCAAACCCTACGCCTGTGGCGGTACCCACGTGCAGAATACGCGGGAGATCGGCAACATTCGTATCCTTAAGCTCAAAGAGAAAAAAGGCCAGCTCTCGGTTCAGTATGAACTGGATGCCTGACCCTGAAGCCGGTCGGCTACTGCCTGTCAGAGATATAGACAGAACGTTGCGTAGTTCACACAGAAAATCCCTGTCGCTGCGCTATGATTAACAGGTAACACACAGCAAAGTGTTGCCTACGAAATCAAGAAACTAACGACACGCTCTGTTGCCCGCCTTGCGCGGGCTTTTTTGTTTTACGCCTTTTCCGGCAAAGGTTACCGGCCGATGCAGGCGCGGTAATCCTCTGCGCCGCTGCAGGCAATCTGCGCATTGATGCGCGCCATCATCTCGCTGAAAAAGGGATTCGACGTAGCGCGCATAAAGGTTTCCGGACCCACGGTCAGACTGCTGGTTTCGCCGCGTAGCGAGATGTCGCCCAGCGAAATGCCGTAGCGGTTTTTCTCGTCAGGCTGCTCGCCATAGAGATCGTCGTTCAAGGGAAAAGGCACGGCGATATGCGACAAAGAGAACATATCCTGCGGCCACGCAAGGGTTAAAGGTTTGACCCGCTCCTCAACCTCGCCCGCATCAATGGTGCGCGCCTCCGTTTGATAAGTCACCGGCGTGCGGTTGGTGATCACGGTGGCAGCGTAAGCGCGCGGCGCGGCTGGCAGCAGACGACTCACCGCCGAGGGGAGCGGCGCGCGGAACAGCGCGCTCATATTGGCCGCCTGATTGATATCAAAAATCACCAGACTGCTGCCGTTGCGCGGCAAATAGCGATAGAGCGCATCGACCACCGCGCGGGTGCTTACCGTGGCGTCCATTACCGACTGAAAGGTCAGCACGGGTGCCAGCGCGCTAATCTGCCCGCTACGCGCCGCCTGAACGATCTGCGCCTGCAACGCCTGCGTCAGCAGCCAGGACTGACGCGCGGCGTTTACGGGAAACGAATTGTATTTAAACGGGTTATATTCCGGCACCACGTTGAGCCAGGCGGTTCGGGCGAAGGCGGGAAACAAAGCGGGCCAGCCCGCAATACCGGCGAAGCGGGCATAGCCGGTGACGCCGATCATCGGTGACAGCAAAACGATCTGCTGCGGCGCGCGCAGCTGTTTGTCGCTCAGGCTCTCCAGCGCATAATTCATCGCCAGCGCGCCGCCGTTGGAGTAACCCACCAGATGCAGCGGCCGCTGCGCGCCCGCCAGCCGGGTCGCCTCCCTCACCGCCAGTCGGGTGGCCGCCATCCAGCTCTGCCAGTCGACCGCCGTGAGCGAGCCCGGCGCCGTGCCATGCCCCGGCAGCCGCGGCGCAACCGCGACAAAGCCGCGCTGCTGATAATCCTTAGCCAGATAGCGCACGCTGTAGGGCGAGTCGGTCAGCCCATGCAGCAGCACCACCGCGCCCCGAATTTCTCCTTTGGGCATCAGAATAAACGAACGATTCCAGTCGGTATCGAAGCGCGCCGGATAAACTGCGCTGCCGGGATAAAAGCGGTTCAGCGCGTTTTTATCATCATCGCTCAGCGCACCGTTCAGCTCGGCTTTCATCTGCTGGAAGATACGCGCTTCCCGCTGCTGATAATCGGCGAAGCTGGCGCGATCTATCTCATCGGCCGACATCTCGTCGGCCACCCAGCTGTGCCAGCGATGCAGCGACGCTCCCTGCTCCGACTGATAAATACGACCAATAAAGAAAACCAGCAGCAGAACAGCGATGCCGATCAGCGCCCGTCTGGTCAGGGTTAGGATTGTATGAGTGCGTGCCATCTGTTGATCCTTTCGAAAGCAGACGGCGATTTTGGATCAGAAGCCGCCGCGCCACCAGACCGGCGCGGTTTTTTTAACGTTTAATCGCGATGCCCACGATCAGGCCGCCGAGCGCCAGACCGGCCGCCGCCAGCAGCAGCGCAGGATGCAGCGAGTGAAACAGCATGACGCTTCCCGAAGAGACCAGCGGGCCGATCAGCTGCCCGCTGGCGTAGCCGGACGTCAGCACCGCCACGGTGCGGGCCATCGCGCCCGGGGAGAGATCGCGCGCCAGCCGCATCGAGAGCTGCATGATCGAAAGAAAACCGAGGCCGGTAAGCAGCGTGGCGATGAACAGCCCCTTCACGTTGGGGAAAATCACTACGCTGGCGACGCCGATGCCCTGCGCCACCATCGCCGCAGCCAGCGCGGCCTGGATATTGAGGCGCGCCGCGAAGGCGATCACCAGCAGCACGCCCGCCACCGCAGAGAGGCCGAACAGCGGCCAGAAGAGCGCCGCCTGATTGCCGCTGGTAAAAAAGCTGTGCGCCATCTGGGATAAAAAGGTGGCGGGCAAAATATAGCCGAAGCCCGCCAGACTATAGGCCGCCAGCAGCCTTTTCAGGTTGCGGTTGAAGGGTTCCGACTTAACCGACCGATCCGCAGACGGCAGCAAGGCCGGCAGCCGGTTGAAAATCAGCAGCGCCGCAGCGGCGGCGACCAGCCCGTAAACCAGCCACGCCTGCGAGGCGCTCAGGCCGCAGGCAGCGCCGCCCCAGGCAAGCAGGCCGGTTAACGCGATGCCGATGCCGGGACCGGTAAACACCGCAGCCGATAGCCTGGGCGCCCGATGGCTCGCTAGCGTTAGCTGCGTCCATGAGGTAACGATAATCAACGCCCAGGCGCCGCCTACGCCAGACAGAAAGCGAAACAGGCACTGTAAGGTAAAATCGGCTGTCGCGGCAGAGAGCAGCGTCACCAGCACCGTGGCAACCAGTCCCGTTTTTAAATAGACGGCATGATGTTTCGTTATGCGGCTGGCGTGCAGCGCGCCCAGCAGATAGCCGATATAGTTCATCGCCGCCAGAATGCCTGCGCTGGAGAGCGTCAAAGTTCCTTCCTTGATCATCAACGGGATTTGCGGGGTTAAAGAGAAGCGGCCAATTCCCATTACCGCCACCAGCGTCAGGATGCCGGTAAGCAGCGTACCGATGGCGCCCGGCAGACGATGGCTGGAAGGGTTGCGCTCCGACAGGTGTTGATTCGACATATTTTTGCTTTTTTCTCGCTAAGTCACTTAATCTTGCGGCCAGTGTAAAACCGCATGACCTGACGAAAAATGGGGCCAGTTATCCTATGACCAGAGGTCATACCCAGGAGTACAGATGACGCGCAACGAGAACATAAAGAACTTTCTGGTTCACCACCGCGCGCGCGTTAATCCAGAAGCGTATGGATTCAGCAGCCAGCAGCGCCGCGTACCGGGTTTGCGCAGAGAGGAAGTGGCGCAGCTCGCCGCCGTCAGCGTCAGTTGGTACACCTGGCTGGAGCAGGGTCGCGACATTCGCATCTCCCCGTCTGCGATCCAGCGAATCGGCAAGGTGCTGCAGCTCTCGCCCACCGAGCAGGACTACCTCGAGGCGTTGATTTTCGGCAAAAAGAATCACCTCGATGGACCGAAAGCGATTCCGCGCGAGGTGATCGCTATGGCAGACGCCCTGTCGCCGCATCCCGCTTTTATACGCCGCGCCAATATGGATATTCTTTACTGGAATGAAGCGGCTCGCGTCCGGCTATTTGACTGGTCGGCGATCCCTGAAGCCGATCGCAATTCGCTAAAACTGCTTTTTATTAATGACGGATATAAGCAGAAAATTCACGACTGGGAACAGGCAGCCAGACACAGCATCGCCGCCTTCCGTGCCTATTACGCCGCCAGCAACCAGAGTGAAGCCTTTGAAGAGGTGATTCGCGATCTCGCTGCGCGCAGCGATCTATTTCGCACCATGTGGCACGCGCAGGACGTCAATAAAGTCGGCGCGGGCAATAAAGCGATCGTCGAGCGCGATGGAACGATAAATCATTACACCTATACCGCGCTGGAGGTGGAAAGCGCGCCCGGCATTTTCCTGATTTTTTATCTTGCCGTGACGTCTGGCGGCCTGGGAGGCGCAGCGTAAAAATGTGCGCAGCGCCACAGCGGCTTTTTTAAAATCGATCATAGTTACAGGTTGAATTAAAAATAACCCTGCGCTGAATAATATTGTCGCCATGTGGTAAATAACTCGCCATCTCATATACTCTCCTTATGCGGCGCTAAGCGTAAATTAGCCCGCAGGCAGATTCATCCGGCCTTAGCATTATTTCGATCTGACGGAGAGCTTTCCGATGCGTAATTTTACGTTACCGCTGTTGATCGCCCTTTTTATGCTGAGCGGCTGCCAGGCGACACCGCAGGAAGCAAGAATGAAATCCGCCGACTTTCATCAGGTTAGCGGCCGAAGCGCCGGACAGTTAAGTGAGTGCATCTATCGAGGCTGGTCATCCACCGAAGTTGTGCAAAAAGATAATACTACCCATCTGGAACATGAAAACGAAAGAGTGACGGTTTATACCTGGGAAAACTCGATGTTCGCCGATATCTATAAACGCGGCGCAGGATCGGAGGTGCGTTTTTATAAAACCTTTACCATGGGGCCGGAAGTGCTTGCCGATCGCAGCCGCATTGTGAAACTTTGCGCCTGACGCAGGATTATATCGGCTGGCCGATGCCAGCCGATATCTGTTAATTAACGTTAGCGTCGGCCTTTAATTACCGAGGCTTTCCAGCTGAAATCGGAGACTTCGCTCTCTTTCATCGCTTCGGGTTTCTTTCTGCGCGTCGGCGTCTTTTTGGCTTTTTCGGCCTGGGCTTTTTGTTTCGCCAGCTTCACGCTCATAATCTGCTGCCGGGCTTCGGCGGTAAACTCTTTCTCTTTCTTGACGTCCGGCTCTTTGCCGGTGCGCTGGCGATACTTTTCGATTAACCCTTTTAAAACGCCATCGACCGCCAGCCGCTCATCCGGGTCGAACTGGTCGATGGAGATCATCTTTTTATCGTTCATAGCGTGTCGTCCTGAGTGAATTCACAGCGGTGAGTGTACTCTGAATAGTGATTGATTGCTGCTGCTTCGGCTTTCTTGTACCCTTCCCGGTCCATATATAGAGGACTTTTCATGACCGATCATCGCGCGAAAGACCCACTGCACGGCGTCACGCTTGAAATGCAGGTAAATGCGTTAGTGACGCGCTTTGGCTGGCTGGAACTGAGTAAGCGGATCAATATCAACTGCTTCAAAAACGATCCTAGCGTTAAATCAAGCTTAAAATTTTTGCGTCGTACGCCCTGGGCGCGCGCCGAAGTAGAAGCCCTTTATCTCGACTCGCTGAATGAACCCGCTGCTGAAGCCAGCGCCGAGCCGGCATTTAATCCCTGGACGGCCGGTCGGGATAAGTAGTCGGGCGCTGGAACGGCTATCCTCGATCTATGAATATCGATCTGCTGAGTTTCTTGCCCGCACTGCTGCCTGTAGCCCTCTCGCCCGGCGCCAGCTTTACGCTGGTGATGAACAGCGCGTTAGCCGGCGGGCGTAAAGGGCTTTACCGGACGCTGACTGGAACAGCGATAGGCATCTATACCCATGCGCTGCTTATCGGGCTCGGTATCACCGCTGTTATCACGTCGGCGCCAGTGCTTTCTGGCGCACTGCAAATTGCTGGTACGCTCTATCTTCTCTGGCTCGGCATCCAGCTTATTCGCAGCGGTCTCCGCGTCAGGCAGACGGCGTCTGAAAAGACTGTCGCTTCCGTTACGGTAAAAGAAGCCTGGCTCGCTAACGTCCTCAACCCCAAAGCCGTCATGTTCTATCTGACGGTGGTTTCGCCGTTTGCGGGCCGTCATGGCGGCCTTTCATCCTTTCTGCTGCTGGCCTCCGTTCACATCGTGGTGATGAGCGTTTGGCTGCTTGCCGTTAGCCATGCCCTGATTTTCTCGGCGAGAAAGGCCGACCCCGCCCGCCTTAAAAAATATGTCAATATCGCTGGCGGGCTGGCGCTCATTTTTATTTCGGTAAAAGGTCTGATGCGCTGACCTTATCGCATTTTTCTGAGGCTTATTCACCGCTTAAAGACGGAATGGCGAAACGAAGATGCGTAAGCCGGGTATCAGCATTGGCGCTGTCGGCATCATCCAGCGAGTGTCAGTTAGCGCGACTGCCGCGCGCGCGCCGCCGCGATCAGCCCGTCCAGCCACTCCTGATGACCATTGATCATGGGATTGGGTTTCGCCTTTGCCAGCTCTTTAGCGGGTTTGCCGTTCTGGACCTCTTGCGTAAGGATGCGCACGCGCTTGTCTGATAAATCTTCAATCAGCCAGGCGTGCAGGACATCCAGCCGATCGTCGCTGCCCTCATCTCCCGCCCAGCCGTGCCAGGAAAGACGCGCGGGCTCGCCCTCTGCGGGGGCAATATAGTTTGTCACCTGCGCCTCTACCGGGAAGCCGAAGGTTTCAAAGTAGAATCGGATGTCCTGCGCCAGCACGAGGCCTTTATCGTCATAAAAGCGCGGATTCGCTGAATTCTGATAATAGCTCGGCCATAGCGACGTCTGGTTCAGCAGCGGCCAAATCCCCCAGCTGCTCAGGCCGGACACAATCATTACGTTAGAACAAAAATTTGTCGCTGAAGCCCGGCACAAAACCGTCGGGCCAGTTAATGGCATTCATTTTCATCGCTTTTCTCCTGGATTACGGGGCTACCAGCCTCGGTAGCGAACAAAACAAGTATCAAATTGCGCAAGAAATAAGGCCAATCGCCATTTGTTATCTTTGATATTTGCCCTGCGATTTCCGGCTTTAGCAAGATAGCCGTCTGGCACGAGCGAACGCACCGGGATGCGGGACATCGCTGGGTCCGCGCGCTTCTGTTTGCGACTGCGCAAGAGGGGTGAGGTTTAGACGCGTCTCGGGAACGGCAAAGATGCCCGGGCAGTCATGCGGCTGGCGGCTGGGAAGAGGCTTCTGAAAGCATGTCGCTAAATGCCAGACTCCAGGCGTGTATCTCCACAGAGGCCCTTAATCCATGTACCCAAAAAGGATCTTCAGCAAAAAGGTTAAAGGCATCCTTTTCAGTAGCGGCTTCAACAATCCATAAAGCGCCAATGGGGTGATCGTTGTGCTTTTCACGTAAAGACCCGGCGATCTTGATGACGTCTCTTCTGAGTTTCAGCCACGCAATATGCGCGTCGAAATAGCGCTCTCGGACGCCTGACTGAGCTGAATGATCGGTAAATCGAATAGCGAATAGCATGGCTTGCCCTCTTCCCAGCACCTTGAAACACTTCAGGATAAGTGCTTCACACTCTAATATAAATTCACCCGCTACAGGCGCTTTATCCTGGTGGCAGCTAGAGAAAAAGAGAAAGAAACCATCCCTGGTGATATGGAGAAAGAAGCGGGCGCGTTAACCGGCGTGACGGGAACTAAACAGCAGCGGCACCTTAGCTGCGCAGCAGCGTCAACACCATGTCCGGCGTCTGATTGGCGATTTTCATTACCGCATTTTGACCCTGCTGCAGGATCTGCGTCTGCGCGAGGCGACTCGCTTCCTGCGCGTAGTCCGCATCCTGAATGCGGCTGCGTGCCGACTGCGTATCGACGCTCTGCTGCGCCAGCACCGTTCTGTTCGATTCGTAGCGGTTAATCTTCGCGCCGTAGTAGGAACGGTACGCGCTCACTTTCTCCAGCGCCGCATCCAGCGCTTTCGTGGTAACGGAAATATCGGCGCTGGTTAACAGCGTCGTATTCTTCAGCCCCAGCGTTTTCAGGTCAGCGGGCGTCGGCTTCAGGGTATCGAACTGCATCTGCTGACCGAAATCGGCGCTGGTCACGACGTCAAAATGCTGGCTCTTGATCGGCGGTACGGCGGGTTGAGTCACCGGCTCCGGCAGATCCCCCCAGGTAAGCTGACTGGTGAAAGAACCGTTGCCCACCACGACCACAATCAGATCTTCAGTTACCTTATCCAGGCTGATACGCTCCAGCGGATTGGTCTGGATAGTGCCGTTGTTATAGGCCCCGGTAGATGTATCCTCATAACGATCCCCATCCCCGCTGTAGCTGATGTTCATGCCGTTGTAGCTCATCGAGGCGCTGCCGCTCAGCGACCAGCTCGCCCCGCCCTGAAGCAGCTGGGAATCGTCATAGGCGGCGCCGCTGTCAAAACCGTTGGCGCTGGTCAGCAGCGACGTCGTCGCGGTAGCGTCATCGGTGATCCCTTTGCTTACCCAGGTAAAGTCGGGATCGCTGCCGTTGATCGGCGTGCCAACCAGATGCTTGCCGTCGCGCGTAAACAGCTGTAAATCGTCATCCTGACCCAGCGAGTCGATACTGATGGTAATGTTGGTAGCACCTGCCGGAATATAAGCCAGCGGTATCACGCCGGAGGTGAACGAATAGCTCTGATTCGCGACCGGGAACTTATTTTTGATCGGCTGTACGTTGCCCAACAGCGCAGGCGGCAGCTCCGGATCGTCTGTTGCCAGCGGGTATTGACCAAATATCTCCGTCTGCTCGGAGATGTCGGTAATGCCTGCCAGAATCTGTTGATACTCGTTGTTGACGCTGGCGCGATCGGCGTCAGAGAGCGTGCCGTTAGCTGCCTGAATCGCCAGGCTTTTGGCGCGGATAAGCCTCTCGCTGACGGTGCTCAGGCTGCTTTCAGCGGTTTGCGCAAGGCTGATGGCATCGTTGAGGCCGCGTGAAACGACACTATCCGCCTTAACGTTAGCCGTCATCCGGTTAGCGATCGCCTGCCCCGCCGCATCATCTTTTGCGCTGTTGATACGTGAGCCTGATGAGAGCCGTTCGATAACCTGCTCCAGCACTGACGAGCTGTTATTCATCGAATTACTCGTCAGCGCGGCAAATTTGTTATGGTTGATTGTTAACATAGCCGCTATCTACCTTCATGGAAACTGTATGATTTATCGGCATGACGAAAGACGGCTTTAGCTGTGAACCCAGCAGTTCCGCTGCTTTGCGGCCCTATTGCCCTTAAGTGGCTGATCGGGAATTGATTTAAGTTGCAATAATTTTACAGTTTTTTTGCAGGATCGCGGGCCCGGCGTCACGCAGCTCTGCGACGACCGCGATTCAGCCTGCCTGAATGCGCACGGCATATCAGGCAGGCAACGATTTTCAGTCCGGATGGTGCGCGGTTTCTTTGGCTTTCCATAAGGCGAGCAGCGTAATGCCCAGCGCCAGAGTGACATACAGCGATACCCATAGCGTGCTGCCCGTCTCTTTATAGAGCGAGGTGATAATGAGTGGCGCGAAGCCGCCGCCAATAATGCCGGCAAGGGTGTAAGCGAGCGACGATCCGGCATAACGCACGTGGCCGGGAAACTGCTCAGTCACAAAGGCCGCCTGCGGGCCATACATCATCGCGTGGATCAGCAGACCGCCAATCACCGCCAGCACAATCAACACCGGCTGCGTGCTGTCAAGCAGCACAAAGAATACGAAGGACCATACGATTGCCAGAAGCGCGCCGGTAATGTAAACCGGACGACGTCCCCACTTATCGGACAAGGCGCCGAACATCGGCACGGTGATCGCGTTGCCAATCGCGCCCAGCATGGTTGCCGCCAGCGCCAACGGGCGCGGCAGCTGAAGCACGGTGGTGACATAGGTCAGCGTAAATACCACGACCAGCGCGTAGAGCACATCCGAGCCGATACGCGATCCTCCGGCAATCAGCAGCGCTTTGGGATAGTTCAGGAACACCTCTTTCAGCGGCGTATGGGTGGTTTTGTGCTCGGCCTGCATGGCGACGAAGGTGGGCGTCTCCTCTACGCCCCGTCGCAGCCACAGGCCGAACAGCACCAGCAGCAGGCTGAGCAGGAAAGGAATGCGCCAGCCCCATGCCTGGAACTGCTCGCCGCTCATCATCACCGTCACCAGCGTAATAAAGCCGGTGCCGATAAGGGTGCCGCAGGAGGGCCCTACCTGCGCGAACGACGCGTTGCGCCCGCGCTTGCCGGCGTCACCATGCTCCATCGACAGCAAGACCGCGCCGGCCCACTCTCCGCCGAGCGCGATGCCCTGCACGAAACGCAGCGCGACCAGCAGGATGGGGCTCCAGATGCCCCAAAGCGCGTAGCCGGGCAGCAGTCCCATCAGCGCGGTGGTGACGCCCATGATCACCAGCGTGATGATCAACACCGCCTTGCGTCCGGCCACATCGCCGAGGTGGCCGAACACAAAGCCGCCCAGCGGTCGGGATATATAGCCTACCGCGTAGGTCGAGAACGCCAGAATAGTGCCGACCAGCGGATCGAAGCTGGGGAAAAACACGTGGTTGAAGACCAGCGCGGCCATGATGTTGTAAACGGTAAAGTCATACCACTCCAGCGCCGTTCCTATCGAGCTGGCCGCCGCCAGACGGCCAGTTTTCGATTTGGCGCGCTTGTCACGTACCACATGCTGCAAAGAAGAGTCGGTGTTAGCCATGCGTCAGCTCCTGTTTGGTTAACTGCCAGCTCAGGGCATAGCGCTGAACCTTGCCCGAAAGCGTGCGTGCTGCGTCTGCCGCCAGCTCGTCACAGCACTGCGCCTCGCGGCAGTGGATAAGCAGCATCGGCGACATCGGGCGATCCTCCGTTTTTTCCATGGGCAAAGGCGAGCTGAGACGGAGATCTGGCGTGAGCAGGCTGGAGGCAATATAGCCAGTCTTCTGGCCGATCTGCTGCTGCCAGGCGGTCAATGCTGCGGCGTTTACCGCTTGCAGCGTCACGACCGCCAGCTGACTGCCGGTGCCTTTACCGTGCGTATGCGTGACCGTGCTGACCCGGCGCTGAGGAGCGACCATCTTTTGCAGATTTTTTACCGACCACGCCGTCTGGCGAGTAAAAGCGGCGTGGTAATCCGCGCTGGTGAACGCTTCCAGCGAGTCGGTTTCATACAAACCCAGATATTTTCGTTCAGCGTTGATCGCCTGATAACGCGTCCCGCTCAGGAAGCCGGCAATAGCCACCCGCTCTTCAACGTGCTCATGGTCGTACCACTGATTGAAATCCGCTTCGTCTTCAGCGCCGATATTGGTGGCGACATACAGCATGCCGTGAGGGTGAGTCATGATTAGGATCTCCGGTTAAGGGCAGTTTCCACGGCGAGCGCCCAGCTGATTAAGCGGGCGTCGTCGCCATGAACGGAAGCAAGGCTGAGACCAACCGGCGCACTGCCGGGTTGATGGCAAGGTAGAGAGATGGCGCAGCCATCCAGCATGTTGATGGCGCTGGGGTTACGCAGTATCAGAGCGTTGATCTCCATGTAGCGCTGCGCATCGTCGAGTGAGGCGATAGTGGGTGCGATGCAGGGAACGGTGGGCATCAGTAGCGCGTCAAAACCGGCCAGCGCCGCATTGATACGCTCCTGCCAGTTTTTACGCTGCTGATAGAGTTCAGCCGCGTCTTCGTCAGTGAGATAACTGCCGCGCTGCACGCGCACCAGCACCTGAGGATCGTAAGCGTCGGGCTGAGCAACGGCGGTACGCTGGTGCCACTGCCAGGCTTCCCAGGCGGTGATGCCGCCGCGCGCGTTCATGGCGTTCAGCTCATCCAGCTCGCTGAGGGCGATATTTACCAGCGTTGCGCCCGCCTGCTGTAGCGCTGCCAGCGCGCGCTGCCATGCCTCGGCAACTGTCGCGTCCAGCCCGTCCAGAACCCGGCTTTGCGGTACGGCGAAGCGCGCATGACGCAGATCCTGCGGCTGCAGCTCAAGCGGGCGATCGGCGATGACGCTGTCCAGCAGCCAGCAGCTACGCACGTCATGGGCAATCACGCCGATGCTGTCGAGCGACGTCGAGAGCGGCAGGGTACCCGCCTGCTCAATGCGATTAGCCGTGGGTTTAAAACCGGTAAGGCCGCACAGCGCAGCGGGGATGCGTACGGAGCCGCCGGTATCGGTGCCGACGGCGCCCAGACACATGCCATCCGCCACCGCCACCGCCGCGCCGGAAGAGGATCCGCCGGGAATGCGCCTTTCAGCGCGCCGCCAGGGATTCGCCGGCGTGCCGAAATGGGGATTGATCCCTAATCCAGAGAAGGCGAACTCCGTCATATTGGTCTTGCCGACGATAGCGGCGCCCGCCTGGTTCAACCTCTCCACCACGCTGGCGTTCGCCTCGGCGGCCGGCGCATCCGCCAGCAGACGCGAGCCGGCGGTGGTCGGTTCGCCCTTCACATCGAACAGATCTTTAATACTGACCGGGAGCCCGTCGATGGCGCTTAACGCCCGCTGCGCCTGCCAGCGAGACTCCGCGTCGCTGGCCTGCTGGAGAGCTTGCGCGGCATAGCGTTGGGTAAAGACCTGCGCCCCCTCTTTGTCACTATCCTGAGCCGCATTCAGCGCCGCCTCCGTAAAGGCGCCGGGTGTGGACGCTTGCTGCTGAAGCTGCTGACTGGCCTGCCAGAGTGTGGTCATGCGCGCGCTCCTTATGCGACCACCGGCAGCGCGCCGGTGCAGTAGCTGTGCTCGAGGGTGCGGTTCAGCACCGGATCGTGCAGCGCCATGCGGAACGCGCTGGCAGGACGTATGCCGCCAATTGCGCCCAGCGTCCCGCAGGAGATGGCGAGTCCTTCATCCGCCTCGCTGTTATTCAGATAACGTGCCAGCAAATCCTGCGGCGTAAGCAGCGAAGCCAGCGTGCCATGCTGATAGATCACCCATTCGCCCTGCTCTTCAATCCATGAGGTGAGCTCCAGCGCGTCCCAGTGTTCGACGACGTCACGCATACGCCATGCGCTGCGGCCCACCGGTTTAATGCATGCTTGTTTGGAAAGCGCGACGCTAAAAGTTTCCAGATGGCGATCGGTATGATCCGAGGCGAGCGATACCCACAGCTCGCCGTTATGGGAGAACACGAAAGGCTCGGCTTCGCCTGAGGTTTCATTACCGACCACTTCGAGCTGCGATTGCTGGCTGAGCTGATTGGTGGCGACGCGATAGAACAGCGGCACTGCACCGGGAGCGGGCACGCCAAGGGCTTCCAGCTCCCTGATATGGTGCAAAACCGCTTCGCTGTCGCGCCCGGCCCAGCCTGCGATTACAAGATGCGTTACCTCGACATTGAGGATATTCGCGGCTTCGTCGGCGAGGGTGAACTGAAGATGCATGAAAACGCTCCTTTAAGAAATCACAGTGAAATTTCACAGTAATTCTAAAGTAGCGATTTTCATGCCAGCTTTTTGTGTAATATGTCTCAGAGACAAGAAAAGGAATGATGTGATGAGTGAGACGGCTCTTGAAAATGTGAACCCGGCCAGACCGGATAAAACGCTTTCGCTGAACGAACAGGCTTATGTCGCCCTCAGGCACAAGCTCATTACGCTGCGCTATAAGCCGGGCGAGTACCTGAATACCGCGCAGGTCATGGAGGATTTAACCATGGGCCGCACGCCGGTCAATCAGGCGATTCATCGCCTTTCAACCGAGGGGCTGCTACAGATTATTCCGCGTAAAGGGGTGATGGTTGCGCCGCTGTCGGTAGATGACGCGCTGGAGTTAATTGAGGTGCGTCTGGTTAACGAAACCCTGTGCGTGGAGCTGGCCAGCCAGAAGGTGACGGATGCCGGCCTTGCCCAGCTGCGCGAGATGAATCAGCAGATCGAACAGGCGAGCGAATCCCGCAACCGGGAGCAGATCATGCTGCTGGACCGCGCGTTTCATCAGGTGCTGGCGGATATCGCCGGCAATCATCGGCTGTCGGATATTCTTAGCGTGATCCATGCGGAGGCGCAGCGCTTCTGGGCGATTACGCTGTCGGACGTGACCCATATCGACGAAGTCATCGCCGAGCATAACGAGATTATCGCGGCGCTGGCGTCAGGCGATATGCGGCGCGCCGCCGAAGCCGCGCGCGCGCATATCTTGTCATTTAAGCGGGCCTTGCTCTCAGCGTAGCGGGCATTTCAACGCTGGAAGCGGCCCAGGTGCGTCCATGCCTTTACTTACGCGCATCCAGCAGCTGTTGCGCATTCTCCGGCGTTACTACCGTCCAGGGAATGTAATAGTGTTTGCTGGTGCCGCCGTTCCAGTTCAGATCTTTCGCGTACTGTTTCCAGATGTCGGACTGCGGCTGATAGCTGTCGCCTTTAGCGGCGCGCATCGCCACATCGATAGCGCCCTGCATCTGGCCTTTCGCATCCTGCAGAATGGAAACCATTTCGCCGGCCTGAACCGCATGGATAGCATCTGACACGCCGTCGACGCCTGCGATGGCGAAATCTTTCACGTTCAGGCCAGCGCCTTTAATAGCTTCAATCGCGCCCAGCGCCATTTCGTCGTTCTGGCCGATCACGCCGTTGATTTTGCCACGGTGTTTCTGCAGCCAGTTTTCCATCAGCGGCTGCGCCTCGGCGCGCGACCAGTTAGCGGTTTTGCGCTCCAGCACGGTCACCTGACCCGGGCCGCATTCGGCAATGGCTTTATCGTTGCCTTTACCGCGCTGAATTTCACCACTGCCGCCCTTTGGCCCTTCAATGATCACCACGTTCACTTTTTTCGTTTTGCACTGCAGCTTGTCCAGCACCGCTTTGGCTTCCAGATAACCGCCCAGCTCGTCGTTCGACACCACTTCCGAGGTCATCTCCTCGGTATTAAGGCGGGCGTTGGTGACGACGACCGGAATTTTCGCCTCGTTGGCGTTGGTGACGATATCGATATTGGCTTCAAAATCCATCGGGTTCACGATAATCGCGTCGGCGCGAGTCTGAATGGCGGTCGCGGCCTGGTCATTTTGCACCGAGGCGTCGTAGCGTCCGTCATAAAAGGTCAATACCGCATCGCCGCTTTTCACTGCCGGATGCTCTTTACCGTAACGCTCCATCAGCTGCACAAACTCCGCTTTGTTGCCGTACATCAGCACCGCGATTTTCACCGGCGCGGCCTGCGCCACCGCCATATTGCCCATCATCATTGCCGAGGCAAGCAATGCAATTTTGGTCATTTTCATTCTTATCTCCTGGTCGCTTTTTTTATATAAGTAGGGTTAATCGCGCTGTTGTTTACGCGACGGGTCGAGCAATACAGCCACTACAATCAAGGCGCCTTTAATGATCTGCTGGTAATAGGACTGCACGCCCAGCAGGTCGAGGCCGTTATTCATCACGCCAATAATGAGTACGCCGAAGAAGGTGCCAAGCAGCGTCCCGACGCCGCCAGCCATGCTGGTGCCGCCGATCACCACGGCGGCGATGGCGTCCAGCTCATAGCCGGCGCCGGCGCTGGTCTGCGCGGAGCCTGTGCGGGCGGTGAGGATCAGCCCGGCCACCCCCGCCAGCGCGGCGCACAGGGTATAGACCAGCACTTTGATGCGCACCACACTAATGCCGGAGGTGCGGGCGCTTTTGGGATTGCCGCCTACCGCATAGATGTAGCGGCCGAAAATGGTTTTGTTGAGCAGCAGCCAGGCCAGGCCGAACAGCACCACGAAGATAATCACCGGTACCGGAATGCCGGCCATATAGCCATTTCCCAGCCAGCGGAAATCGCGGTTCAGCTGCGAGACCGGATTGCCGTCGGTGGTGAGCATCGCCAGCCCGCGAGCCGCCGACAGCATGCCCATGGTGACAATAAAGGGTTGCAGACGATAGCGCGCCAGTACCGTGCCGTTGATCAGGCCGCAGACGATGCCGATGCCCAGCGCGATAATTAACGGCATCATGACCGCGTGCGCGGTATCGCCAATCGCCAGTCCGCTGTTATTGGTGGCGAAGCGGGCGGCGACGATGCCGCTTAGCGCCAGCACCGATCCCACCGACAGATCGACCCCGGCGGTAATGATCACGAAAGTCATGCCGATGGCGAGAATGCCGTTGATTGAGACCTGCCGCAGGACAATCAGCATATTTTCATTGCTGAGAAAGTAGTTGTTGGTCCAGGCGCCCTTCGCCACCTGTACCTCGCCGATTGCCGCGACAATCAGGCACAGGACAAAGAAGGCGATAATGATGCCGTACTTGTGCATGCGGCGCTTGTTGCGCGTAAAAAACGAAACCCCAGGTGTCATAGAATGCGTACCGTTCATCTTATTATCTCTCTGTTATACCGCCAGTTTCATCAGCTCGGCCTGCGTAGCCTGCGCCGCTGTTAATTCACCGGCTAGCTGCCCGTCGCGGAAGACCAGAATGCGATCGCTCATGCCGATAATTTCCGACAATTCTGACGACACCATAATTATTCCTTTGTTTTTCAAAGCAAATTCCGACATAAAGCGATAGATCTCTTTTTTGGCGCCCACGTCGATGCCGCGCGTAGGCTCATCCAGCAGCAGGACATCCGGATCGAGCAGCGCCCAGCGCCCCAGCACCACTTTCTGCTGGTTGCCGCCGCTCAGGTTGCCGACAATCTGATCGCCGTCCGGCGTTTTGACGTTAAAGCGTTTAATCATCTCGCTGGCGCGATCGCGTTCCTGCTTCTCATTGATAAAGCCCGACCGGCTGATGGCGCCAAAAGAGGCGATATTGATGTTCTCGCTAACCGAGCGGCAGAGAACCAGCCCCGTCTGTTTGCGATCTTCGGTGACATAGGCGATGCCGCACCTAATCGCCTCTTTCGGTGAATGGCGTCCCAGGGTAATGTCACCCAGCTGGATAGTGCCGCTGTCGGCATGATTGATGCCGAAGACCAGGTCGAGAAACTCGCTGCGCCCTGACCCCACCAGACCATAAATCCCCAGGATCTCGCCGCGCTTGAGATGCAGGCTGATATCTTTGATTTTGTCGCGCCAGCGCAGGTTTCTTACCTCCATCATCACCTCCTCGCCCGGCTGGTTGAACTTGGCGAATTCGCTGTCGTACTCGCCGCCGATGATGTGCTCAATCAGCTGCTCGCGGGTGATGTCGGCGATAAAGCCTTCGTGGATGTAGGTGCCGTCGCGAAAGATGGTGTAGCTATCGGCGATCTGGAAAATTTCCGACAGCCGGTGTGAGACATAGATAATCCCTTTGCCTTTCTGCGCCAGCCGGGTGATGGTCTGGAAGATCTTCTGCGCATCCTCTTCCCCAATTGCGGAGGTGGGCTCGTCCATAATGATGATGTCGGCATTCGCATGGGAGAGCGCCTTGGCGATCTCCACCAGCTGCTGCTCGGCGACGCTGAGGTTGCGCATTTTCTCGGTGGCGGAGATAGTGAAATCGAGCTCTTTCAGCAGGTCGCGGGTGCGCTGGTTCAGGGTGGCGAAATCGACGAAACCCAGGCGTCGCGGCTCGCGCCCCAGCCAGATATTCTCCGCCACGGTCAGATCGGGAATGGCGCTCAGCTCCTGCTGCACTATCGCCACGCCTGCGGCGAGCGCATCTTTAGGATGATGAAACTCACAGCGCTCGCCGTTGATGAAAATGCTGCCGCCGTCTGGCTGGATAAAGCCCATCAGAATACTCAGGAAGGTCGATTTTCCCGCGCCGTTGCCGCCGCACAGCGCATGGATCGAGCCACGTCGCAGGGCGAATTCAGCGTTTTTCAGCGCCACGACCGGACCAAAGGCTTTTTTTACGCCGGTCACTTCCAGCAGATAAGCGGGCTGTTGCGTGTGCGGATCGCGTGTCACAGTGAAACCTCCGGGTAAGCCTGTTGCAGGCGCTGCAGGTAACGTTGATAAAGCGCGTCGTACTGCGTCTGACGTTCGGCGTCAGGCTCGGCGCGGGTTGACTCATCAAGAGAGACAAAACGCCGACAGAGCTCGCTGAGCACGCTTTGCGCCTGCTGATGCGGATCGTCCGCCAGCGTGGTCGCCCACATCGCCTGAATCGCGCCGCCCAGTGCCGCCGTCTCGTTGACCTTCAGGCAAACCACCGGGCAGCCCGTCACGTCCGCCACAATCTGCCGCCAGCGCGGACTGCGTGCGCCGCCGCCGGTGAGGCGAATTTCCCGCGCCGCGATGCCCTGACGACGAAACAGATCCAGACCGTAGCGCAGACCGTAGGTAGCGCTCTCCACCACCGCCCGGCAGAGGTTGGCGCGGGTAAAGTTGTCGCTGTCGAGGTTATGCAGGCTGGCGCGCGCATGAGGCAGCGGCGGCACGCGCTCGCCGTTGAAGAAAGGCAGCATCTCTAACCCGCCGGCCCCAGGCGCAGCCTGCTCCAGCAGCCGGTTAAACCCCACCACATCCTCTTCCAGCAGCGCCTGCACCGAGGAGGTCGCGGAGGTGACATTCATGGTGCATATCAGCGGCAGCCAGCCATTGGTGCTGGAGCAGAAACCGGCAATGGCCTCTGTGTCGGCGACGACGGGCGCATCAGACCAGGCGAACAGCGTGCCGGAGGTACCGAGGCTCATGGTCACGGTGCCGGCCGCGATATTGCCGGATCCGATTGCGGCCATCATATTGTCGCCGCCGCCGGTGGCGACGCGCGTGGCGGTAGAGAGGCCCAGCCTTTCCGCCGCTTCCGGACGCAGCGTGCCGATACAGCTTTCAGCGCTTTTCAGCGGCGGCAGCGCCGCCCACAGCCGCCCGCTGTCGTCGATAAGCGCTACCGTGCGGCGATCCCATTCGCGGGTGCGCACGTTCAGCAGTCCAGTACCGGAGGCGTCGCCATACTCCGCAACGCGCTCCCCGGTCAGCCAGAAGTTAAGGTAGTCGTGCGGCAGCAGCACCGTGTGCAGACGCGACCAGAGCTCGGGATGCTGCTGTTTGAACCAGATGATTTTCGAAGCGGTATAGCCGGTCGCGACCGTTAAACCCAATTGCGCCAGCGATCCGCTTACGCCGCCCAGCTGCGCCAGCAGCGCGGCGTTCTCGTCGGCGGTTTCGGTGTCGCACCATAGCTTGACGCTGTGCAGCACCTCGCCCTGCTCGTCCAGCGGCACAAAGCCGTGTTGCTGACCGGAGACGCCCAGCGCGTTGATGCGGCGCGCATCCACGCCCGCCTGAGAAACCGCCTGCTGGAAAGCGTCCACCAGCGCCTCGATCCACCACGCCGCCTGCTGCTCGCGTCGGCCGCTGGAGTCGCTGATCAGGCGGTGCGCAGCGCTGCCCTCGCCGAGGATCACCCCCTGTTCGCTATCGACAATCACGACTTTGGTGCCTTGCGTTCCGCAGTCAATGCCCGCATAGAGCGACATGAGTTACTCCATTTCCAGCATGATTTTGATATCTGAGGCGTTGCCGGCGGCCGCGCGCTCAAAAGCGGCGACGCTTTCGCTGAATTTGTAGGTCTGACTGATCAGCGGCTGCACGCGCAGCTTGCCGCTGCTCAGCAGACGCAGCGTGCGCGGATACATATTGGCGTAGCGGAAAATGGTCTTGAAGGTAATCTCTTTCGCCTGCGCGGCCACGATGTCCATTGGCGCCGCATCGATCGGCATGCCGACCAGCACCGCGGTCGCGCCCGGCGCGGCATGCTGCGCCAGCGTGGCGATAGCCGGTTTGGCGCCGCTGCACTCGAACACCACGTCAGCGCCGTTGCCGCTGGTCAGCGCGGCGACGGTAGAGGCCAAATCGCCGCTTTTGATGTTAACCGCGTGCAGCCCGTCGTAGTTGGCGGCGACCGCCAGCTTCTCATCGAACAGATCGCAAATGATAACGTCTGAACATCCACCTGCGAGTGCGGCCAGCGCCGTGACGACGCCAATAGGGCCGGCGCCGATCACCAGCGCGATATCCCCTGGCTTAATACCCGCTTTGGTCGCGGCGTGCATGCCAATCGCCAGCGGCTCCACCATCGCCCCTTCGGCAAAACTGACGTTAACGGGCAGTTTGAAGGTAAAGGCGCCAGGGTGAATAACGGTTTCACGCAGACAGCCGTGTACCGGCGGCGTCGCCCAAAAACGTACGGCGGGATCGAGATTGTAGATGCCAGCGCGCGACTGAGCCGAGTTTAGATCCGGGATGCCCGGCTCCATGCAGACGCGATCGCCGGGTTTGACGTGAGTGACATTTTTGCCGGTGGCCAGCACCACGCCCGACGCTTCATGGCCCAGCACCATGGGTGCCTCGACCACAAAAGGACCAATGCGGCCGTGCTGATAGTAGTGAACGTCGCTGCCGCAAATGCCGACGGAGTGAATTTTAATTTCGACGTCGTTATCGCCGAGCGTTTCATCGAATTGGCGATCTTCAATGGCGATTTTGCCCGCTTGCGCCAGAACCAATGCTTTCATTTTATGCCCCCGGTAAGATCATTTTAATGGTATCGATATCATTTATCTGCGGCGATACTGCGGCAAATAAAGCTGCAAAACTGTGATGCTTATTAAAAAAACGTTATTAAAGTTAATAACCAAACCCTATTGCAATGAGTAACATTGAGTTTGATCACAGATTAACCTTGACTGCCCTGCAATAAATGTTATCGATACCATTATGATGAGTTGAGGAAGCGATGACGGACACCCATGAATATGTGCAACACACGCTGAGCGCGCTGCGTGAGGCCAACATTACGCTCACGCAGGAAGAGCAGCAGCATATTGAGATCGCCACGTTCGGACTGCCGGATTACCCTGTTTCCGGCCTGCAGCTGCTGACCTACGTGAACTCGCCGCGCTACTGCGCCAAAGAGCTGGTGCTGTTTCCCAGACAAACCTGCCCTGAGCATCTGCACCCGCCGTTTGAAGGCACGCCGGGCAAACAGGAAACGTTTCGCTGCCGCTGGGGCGAGGTTTACCTGTTCGTGGACGACAGCAGCCTGCCAGAGAATGACGCTGGCGGCGCGCCGGTTTGCCGCGTGCCGGAAGGAAGCGAGGCCTGGTACACCTGCACCCGCTATGTCCTGCTTCGGCCCGGTGAGCAATACACCATCGCGCCGGATACGCGCCACTGGTTCCAGGCGGGCGATAACGGAGCGGTGGTCTCGGAGTTCTCGTCTGAAAGCCGCGATGAGCTGGATATTTTCACCGATCCGCGCGTAAACCGGCTGGCGTAACAATCAGCATTAGCATCGCACCCCGGGATCTGTCATGATTTGTAAATGATACAAAATGATGTGGTTTAATTAAGGAGCCGAAATTGGCAGCAGGTCGGGGACGAAAGGCGACGCTGGCAAGCGTCGCCGCGCAGGCGAACGTCAGTAAAATTACCGCTTCCCGGGCGTTTTCGCAGCCTGAGAAAGTGCATCCGGAAACGCTGCAGCGCATTCGCGAAACAGCAGAGCAGCTTGGCTATGTCGTTAATGCCGCCGCGCGTAACCTGCGGGCGAAAGCCAGTAAAACCATCGGCATCGTCAATCCTGATATGGCAAACCCTTTTTTTGGCGGACTGACGCGGCTGATGACGCTGGAAGCGCAAAAGATGGGTTACGACACGCTGGTGTTTGACTCCTGCGAATCGCAGGAAGCGGAAGACCGCATTATCGATAAGCTGATCGGCTATAACGTCGACGCCATTATTCTTTCTGTGATTTCCAATGACGTTAACTATCATCCCGCCTATATGAAGCGGCTGGAAATTCTCAACATTCCCGTCGTGCTGGTCGATCGCGAACTGCAGGCGTCGCACTGTAGCGGCGTCTATATCGATAACCTGGACTGCGGCCTGCAGACCGGCCGCTGGCTGTTAGAGCAGCAGGCCAGCCGCGTCGTCGTGGTTTCCGGGCCGGAAAATTCCAACGTCGCGCGTGAAAGAGTCACCGGCTTGCAGGCGGCGTTGCTGGGCAAAGTGGAGTCGTTCGAAATCCTGTACGCCGATTTCTTTATGGATGCCGCGTGGCGCGAAACCAGCCGCTGGCTGAACAGCCATAAGGCGCCAGATTACTTTGTCGGCTGTAATAACCAGATCTCGCTGGGCATCATTAAAGCCTGTATCGAGCACAAACTGCGGCTCATGGACGAGGTCAACCTTTTCAGTATCGATCATGTTTCCCACGCCGAGATTTACGGTTTCCACTTTCCCTGCGTCAGCCACGACCTGCAGGAGATCGCCTGGCAGGCGCTCAACCTGGCGATTCGTCGCGTGCAGGATGGCGACAGCAAGCCAGGAAAGGTTATCGTGCGCGGCAGGATCGCCGCATAGCGAATGCGGCGCGCGATCTCTGGGCCGATAATCGGCCCAGGTTCCCACCCTAACTTACAATCTCAATCAGATTGCCGTCTGGATCGCGGATAATCGCCTCATAATGGCCATCCCCAGTAACCCGCGCGGGGCTAACCAATATGTTACTGGCGTCAGCCTTCCTGACCATCTCATCGACCCGTTGCCGAGAGCCTACCGTGATGGCGAGATGAGCCCATCCCGTCACTTCTTTCCCGTGCGGGCCGCTCTCCAGCCCGTCCAGGCTCATAAGCTCAAGGGTCGGCCCTTCGGCCAAGCTGACAAAATAAGAGCGGAAGCCAGGCCGGTTTTTGCTGATATAGAGATCGTTCGATTCAGCGGCGAAGAAATGTCGCCAGAACGCCTTTTGCGCTTCAAGATCTCTGGTCCATAACGCCACGTGTGCGATTTTCATGCGTTTTCCCTTACCGACCGCGCGCGGCCAAGATTCAGGCTGAACGCCAGCGCGCCGACAAACAGCATTAGCCCCATGATAAGTGAAAAGGCGACGGCGAGCGTCGTGAAATGAGCGACATAGCCAATGAGTGCCGGGCCGCTCAGCACGCCCAGATATCCCAGGGTGGTCATGGCCGGAACGGCAACCGACTGCGGCATCACGCTCTGCTGCCCCACCGCCGAGAACATCACGGGCACGATATTCGCACAGCCGGCTCCTACCAGCGCGTATCCTGGCAGCGACAGGTGCCAAGAGGGGACGTAGATCACCAGTGCAAGTCCGACGATCGTCATCACCGATCCGCCGACAACCACGGTTAAGCGGCCGAGATGGCGAACAACGCGGTCGCCCGCTAGCCTGGCAGCGGTCATGGCCACGGCGAAACAGGTATATCCCAGACCGCCCAACGTATCCGGCATGCCTTTCACCTGCGTCAGATAGAGCGCGCTCCAGTCCAGTACCGTCCCTTCGGTCAGAAACACGGAAAAACAGACAATCCCTAGCAACAAAACGATTCCGCGCGGCCTGGCGAACGCAGGCCCCTCTTTAGGGTTGGCGTAGGTCAACAGCCCCGGATAGCTCAGTATGGCTAACGCCAGCACCATAAAACTCACCAGCAGCGTCGCGACAGCAATCTCTGTTCCCATCGCTAACAGCAAGGTCATTACGCCCGCGCCCGCAATGCCGCCAAAACTGTACATGCCATGAAAACCCGACATCAGCGGAACGGATGATTGCTTTTCCACCAGGATCGCCTGAATGTTCATGGCGCAGTCGGTGACGCCCATGCCCACGCCGAACAGCAGCAGCACCAGCCCCAGCAGCAGCGGATCGGCAATAAACGCCAGTGGCGGCGCGCTGACGATAATCACCGCAATGGAAACCATAATGACGCGACGGCAGCCGAAGCGACTGGTGAGCGAGCCTGTTACCGGCATCGCGATCAGCGCGCCGACGCCCAGACAGAGCAGCAACGTGCCCAGCGTCGCCTCATCGACGCCCGTATTGGCGCGAGCATAGGGCACGATAACCGCCCAGGCGGCGGTGACCACGCCCGCAATAAAAAAAGCCAGCCGCGTCGCATGGCGAGAAGTAATTCGGGTGGATGGCATAACCATGTAATTCCTCGTCAGATGGCTGCAAACCCCTTCTGCGTGCGGGTAAAAGCGCAGCAGGAACGGGTTGACAGATACGGCGGCATGCACGATCATGCTCACTTAAGCTCGTTATAATAATATTAAAGGCAACTTATGCTCGATTATGCAGCTTTCCCGGAGCAGCGGCAAGCGTTGATCCGACAAACTTTGCGCGAACAGGGAAGCGTGGTTTGCGCCGAACTCGCCCGCCAGCTGGGTGTCTCAGAGCATACGGTTCGGCGCGATCTCCATGAACTCAGCAAGGAAGGACTGTGCAAAAAGGTGTATGGCGGCGCGGTGCTCATCGTGCCGGATGCCGGTACCTTTGCGATACGAAAAGAGCACAATCTCTCAGCTAAAGAGGCCATCGCGCAAAAGTGCGCAGAGCTTATAAAAAATGCGGGCTGCATCTTTATCGATGCCGGTACCACTAATCTGGCTATGACCCGTTTTCTGCCTGAAACGCTCGTCGCTACGGTGGTCACCAATGCGCCCGATATCGCCGCGGCGCTGCTGAATTTTGCCGCGATTGACGTCATTATGCTTGGCGGTCGCATTGATAAAAACAGCGGCGGCTGCGTCGGCAACAGGGCCATTGAGCAGCTGAAAGGCGTGATGTTTGATCAGGCGTTTATAGGCGGATGCGCCATGAGTCTCGATACAGGACTGACAGGCTTTAATTACGATGACTGTGAGTTTAAGAAAGCGGCTATCAGGCAAAGCAGCCAGACCATTGTCGGGCTGACCGCAGAGAAAATCCCAGGCGTCGCCAGGTTCTCCGTCGCCAGCTGCGAAGAAATAGACGTTCTGGTTATCGAAGACAAGCTTGATCGCGCATTCCAGCTGGCGCTGAAAGAGAAAAACATCGCCCTTGTCACCGTTTAAGACATTACTGTGCCTTAATCTCGATGCCCGCCGCGACCAGACAGCCCTTCAGCACGCCGAATGCATCCTGACACTGTCGCTCATTGACGCAGGCGTAGCCGAGCAGCAATCCGCGTTCGCGCTGAGGATGCATATAGTACTGCGAGAGCGGCCGTACCTTTACGCCGCGCTTGAGCGCCTCTGCGGTAATCGCGACGTCATCGCAGCCCGGCGGCAGTCGCAGCACCAGATGCAGCCCCGCTTCATGGTTGACCGACGGTAAAAACGACGGCCCCAGATAGCGCTCGATCAGCTTGCATAAGAACTGACGCCGCTGGCCGTAGAGTAACCGCATGCGGCGGATATGATCCATGTAGTGCCCCTGGCGGATAAACTCACCCAGTGCGCGCTGGATCAAGAGATGACCGCCGCGGTAGAGTTCGGTCGCTGCGGTACGCATCGGCTCGGCCAGCATCTTCGGAACCACCATGTAGCCAATGCGCAGCGCAGGATAGAGTGTTTTGCTAAAAGTGCCCATATAGATGACCGGCGCATCCTCTTCCAGCCCCTGTAGCGACGGCCAGGGCGTGCCTGAAAAGCGAAACTCGCTGTCGTAGTCATCTTCGATAATCCAGCTGCCGTGACGTCGCGCCAGCGCCAGCAGAGCTTTACGCCGCGCCAGACTGAGGTGCGCGCCCAGCGGATATTGATGTGACGGCGTCACGAATACCATGCGAGGCGGCGGCCCGGACGCCGGCACGATGCCCTCGTCGTCGACAGGGATGGCGCGAATTTTCATGCCGTTTTTACGCAGCAAATTGCGCGTGCCCCAGTATCCCGGCTCTTCCATCCACACCAGATCGCCAGGATCGCCCAGCACGCAGCTCACCAGATCCACCGCCTGATGCACCCCTTCGGTGATGAGAATTTGATCGGCATCCGCCTTCACCGATCGCGCCACGCGCAGATACTCCACCAGCGCATGGCGGAGATCGGGGCAGCCGCCGCCGCTGCTGTAAATCAGTCGGTGAACGTCGGGATCGCGATTGAGCCGCGCCTGAATCTGGCTAAACAGCTTATGCGGGAATTCGGTAACGTCGGGCGCGCCGGGCACGAAGGCGCCCCATTGATAGGGCGAGGCGGTGGCATGCCCTAGCAGCATAGCGCCGCGTTTTGACAGCGTGGCCGGCAGCGGCGCGGCTACCGGCTGAAGCAGATCGATCGCCTGACTTTGCAGACAAATCTCCGGCAGCGTCTCCACCACGCGGGTGCCGCTGCCGGTGCGCGCCGTAACATAGCCCTGCGCCATTAAACTTTCATAAACATGCAGTACCGTATTACGCGATACGCCCAGCTCGCGCGCCATGTCACGCGTCGGCGGCAATCGTCCGCCGCGAGGGAAAACCCCTTCAATAATAGCGGCCTGTATGCAGGCCAGCAGTCGCTGCTGTAGCGAACCACTCTGCAAAACCTGCAGTCGCTCTAATAAGTGATCGGCATATAACAGCTGCAATTGGCTCCATCCCACTCTCTGAAATTGGCTCTGGCAACTTACCTCTCCGCACGCATTAATAAAAGCCTTTGTCGGGAATTGTAAATAAAACGTATCAGCTTCCCGGCTCGCTGCCGCGAGTCTGTCCCCCTGCTCGTCCCAGGCACACAAGCCCGGGAGCCGTTCTGGAGATGTATTGATGACGAGAATGCAAAGTGCGAATGAAGATGCACTCGCACAAAATCTAAAGCCGCGCCATGTGCGCATGCTGTCCATTGCCGGCGTGATTGGCGCAGGCCTGTTTGTGGGATCCGGCCACGCTATCGCCGAGGCGGGCCCGGCGGTGCTTATCGCCTATGCCGCTGCTGGCGCGCTGGTGGTGTTGATTATGCGTATGCTGGCGGAGATGGCGGTGTCGCTGCCGGACTCCGGCTCTTTCTCTACCTACGCCGATAAAGCGCTCGGCCGCTGGGCCGGCTTTACTATCGGCTGGCTCTACTGGTGGTTTTGGGTGCTGGTGATCCCTCTGGAAGCGAACGCGGCCGGCACCATCCTGCACGCCTGGTTTCCGCAGATCGCTATCTGGCAGTTTACGCTCGCTATTACGGTGGTTTTAACCCTGACCAATTTGCTGAGCGTAAAAAACTACGGCGAGTTCGAGTTCTGGTTCGCCCTGCTCAAGGTCGCGGCGATCGTCGCATTCCTGTGTGCCGCCGGCCTGGCCGTATTCGGCTATCTGCCCAACAGCGGCGCCAGCGGCCTTCAGCATCTTTATGACACCCAGGGATTTATGCCCAACGGCATCGGCAAGGTAATGGCGGCGATTCTGACCACCATGTTTTCATTTATGGGTACCGAAATTATTACCATCGCAGCCGCCGAATCGAAGAACCCCGGCAAGCAGATCACTCAGGCCACCAATTCGGTTATCTGGCGTATCGCGCTGTTCTATCTGCTGTCGATATTTTTCGTGGTCGCGCTGGTGCCCTGGAATTCGCCGTCGCTGGTTGAGCACGGCTCCTGGCAGACCGTGCTGCAGGCCATGAATATCCCGCACGCCAAACTCATCGTCGATGTCGTGGTGCTGATCGCGGTTTGCAGCTGCCTTAACTCGGCGCTCTATACCTCTTCGCGCATGCTCTACTCCCTGTCGCGTCGAAAAGATGCGCCTGCGGCGGCCTCGCGCACCACGCGCAGCGGTACGCCTTGGGTTGCGGTGCTGCTCTCGACGGCGGCGGCGTTTGTCGCGGTGGTGGCTAACTATCTGGCGCCCAGCGTGGTGTTTGAATTCCTGCTGGCAAGCTCAGGCGCCATCGCGCTGCTGGTTTATCTGGTGATAGCTTTCTCTCATCTGGCGCTGCGCAAAAAGCGCGAAAAAGCGGGCGAAACGCTGAGTTACCGCATGTGGCTATTTCCCGGTCTGACCTGGCTGACCATTTTGTTTATCGTCACCGTGCTGGTTTGCATGTTGTTTAACGCGCAGCATCAAAATGAGTTGCTGGCGACCGGCGGTCTGACGCTGGTGATTATCATCGCCAGCCTGATGATGCCGCGCAGGGAACGGCAGCGGCAAAAAGCGCGCTTCTACGCCGTGCGCTCCTCTGAAAACACCTGACAAGTCTCTCTGAGGCGCGCCGTACCGCAGTGCGGCTCGCCTCCGCCCGTATCGCTTTCCGCACGATAAATTAAGCGAACCGACGCGGTTAAGCTTTGCTCCAGTAGGCCATAAAGCTCACGCTCTCGCTCGCCAGCTGGCGCTCGCTCACCAGATAGCGCCGGATATGCCTGACGGCTGAGGACTCCGCCGCAACCCAGCCGTAAAAACGATCGTTTTTGCACGCCGCACTGCGCCACAGGCTCCCCTGTTCGACCTCAAGGGACGCCGGACAGGCGCGGAGCGCTGAGTCAGGCACGGCGACGTTCGCCTTTACCGCCTGCAGCAGCGCTGCGCCGTGCGCCGATCGGATTTGGTCGCGGGGAAGCCAGAAGACCTCGGCAAAGGCATATTCCTGCCAGTCGACGCAGTCCTCCGCCTGCGGTACCTCCTGAAAAATCTGCAGCGCAGGCGGCGACGCCATTAGCGCCACCTGCTCAAGGATCCCTTTCACCGCCGGCAGCGCCGTCTCATCGGCCACGACCAGCCCGCGCGCGACCTCGGGATGAGGCCGCCATTCATATCCCCCGCTGTCGGCGGCGTGTTGCCGGTTGGGCGCGACCATCTGCAGAGCGTCGCCTGGCGCGGCGCCGATGACCCAGGCCGAAGCGGGCCCCTCTGTGCCATGAATCACAAACTCCACCTCCACCAGGCGGTCGGCAGCGTTAACCGCGCGCAGCGTGTAGGTGCGCGGTATCGGTCTTTGCTCGGGCGGCAAGGCTTTAAGCTGCTCGCGCCACGGAAGCTGCGCGGTTAACGAGGCGGGAATCCCCTGTAACGACGGAAAGAGAATTTTAATGCGTTGATCGGGCCCATCGCGCTTCATCATCTCTATTTCTTCGCCCGTAAAGAGGCAGCTCACCAGCGAGGGAGAGAGCCATCTTTTGCGCAGCAGGGTGACATTGAATAAGCGGTAGGCTGGAATGGGGTCCATATTTTTTCCTGACGTTCAGCGCGCGCTTTCCGCGCTTGCCGTTACTCGCAGCCGACAGGCCACCATGAAAAACATCACCGATGCTATCCATGCGCCCGCCAGCACCTGGTGCTGTCCCCACTGCCACGTGATAGAGGGGATCAGCAAGGCGCTCAGGCCGTAGCCAAGCGTGTGGCTGGTGGCGATCAGGCCCGCGCCTTTACCGATAGAGAGTTTTTGATTAAGCATCAGCTGATAGGCTGGGGTCGCCATCGCGGCGCCGAAAGAGGTGACGGCGATGCCTACATAAAGCGAAATAAGGTTGCCGACAACCATGATGCCCAGCCCTGCGCTCATCAATACCGCTGCGCTAAACAGCAGCGGCTGAATCTGCAGCCGCTGCGGCCTGACCACAAGAAACTGCGCCAGCAGCGTCGCGATGGCGGCCAGACTCAGCAGCCAGGCGATATGACGGCTGACCGCCGCGGGCTCGCTCATGTAATCACGCAGCACGGGCGCCAGTCCGATCTGCATCAGGCTAATGCTGAGGGCGAGTAGCGCCGCCAGCGCCAGAAGCGGCAGCAAACTGCTATGCCAGCGTGCGGCATCATGCGCCACTGGCGCCAGCGGCGGATCGCCATACTCGCGGCCGATCAGCATCAGGGCGAAGAGCGGCGCGGCGGCCATCAGCCACAGCGGCGCCATCGGGTAAAGGCTGAGCGCCAACGCCGCCAGAGGCGGCCCCAGCAACCTCCCGCAGCTTAGCCCGGAACTGATCGCCGCCAGCGCCGCCATGCGCCGCTCTGCGCCAGCGCGCTGCATCGCCCAGGTTTGCGCGGCGGGCACCATACCCGAGACGGTCAGACCATACACCATCCGCGACAGGATTAGCGCGGCAAGCCCAGCAGGCATGCCGACCCGCTTTTCCGCCATCAGCCAGACCGCCAGTGCCATAATGCCGAAGCTGGCCAGATAGCCTGACAGCGACGCCACCACGACAAATTTACAGCCCTTCACTTCGGCGACGCGTCCCCACCAGGGCGAGGCGGGCAGAAACAGCATCGAACCAAACATCAATAAACCGGCCCAGGTCGAGAGCGTCAGACCGGTCATCTCTACCAGCTGTGGCAGCACGACCAGTAAGCCGTTCTGACCAATTCCTAGCAGCCCGGCGCAAAAAGCCAGCGGCCAGCTTGATTTACCCGGCCCCGTCATACCCGCCTGCTCTGTAATAACTGACACATAAATGTAAAGACACCGTTAAAAACAGGGATATACAGTTCATTAGATGTATGCAAATATTGCAAAAATGATTGCCTTTGTAAATTAAATAATTATCATAACGATAATCATTATCAGTTAAGAAGTGAGATTATCTTATGGATGGCTTTTCTCAAACGTCTGGCGTTGACGTGGCGGCGCAGTGCTTTCTCAATGCGCTTTTTCGGGAAACGCGCGACTGGAAATATGTTGCCGAGGCTGCGCCCGGCCAGAGGCAACATATTGACCTGCCCCTTTCGTCATCGCAGGCGATCCGCCTGCCGCTGCGCTACTTCTCTCCTACTCAGCACCATCAGTATCAGTTTCCCGCGCGACTCATCAGCCCGGATTCGCCTGAGGGCGAAGCCATCAGCTTTGCAACCCTGGTATCGCTAATCCTGGCAAAACCGGCTATTCGCGCGGAGCTCGGCAGCGACGTCATCGAGCGTTTCCAGCAGCGCGTCGGCGAAAGCCATGCCAATACCTGGCAGGCGATCAATGTGCGTCATCGCTGGCCTGAGTTACGCAACAAACCGCTTTCGTTTGCTGAGGCGGAACAGGCGCTGCTGGTGGGGCACGCATTCCACCCAGCCCCGAAATCGCACGAGCCTTTTGATGAAGCAGAAGCGCGCCGCTATCTGCCTGAGTTTGCCTCTAACTTCCCGCTGCACTGGCTCTCCGTCGATAGCGAGTATGTGGCGGGCGAAAGCCTTAGCCTGTCGTTGCGCGCCCGTCTGCTGCGTTTTGCCGCGCAGAGCGCGCCCGCGCTGCTGAGCCAGTTTACCGACCAGCGCTGGCTGATCCCGATGCATCCGTGGCAGGCACGCTATCTGCTGTCGCAGGCGTGGTGCCAGCAGCTGGTCGCCAGCGGCGCGCTGGCGGACTTAGGGGAATGCGGCAGCGCCTGGCTGCCTACCAGCTCGTCGCGTTCGCTCTACTCGCCCGCCAGCAGCGACATGATCAAGTTCTCGCTGAGCGTGCGTCTGACTAATTCGGTGCGGACCCTGTCGGTGAAAGAGGTGAAGCGCGGTATGCGCCTGGCGCGTCTCGCCCAGACCCCGCGCTGGCAGTCGTTGCAGATAGACTATCCCACTATGCGCGTGATGCAGGAGGATGGCTGGGCCGGGTTGCGCGCCGCTGATGGCACGATCCAGGAAGAGAGCCTGATGGCGTTTCGCGTCAACAGCCTCTTCGATAACCCGGCAACCCAGACCAACGTGCTGGTCAGCCTGACGCAGGCCGCGTCAGACGGCGGCGACAGCCTGCTGGCGGCAGCGGTAAGAAGAGTGAGCGTTCGGCTCGGGCTGACGCTTGCCCAGGCGGCGCAGTGCTGGCTGAACGCCTACTGCGATCGCGTACTGCTGCCGCTGTTCGGCACCGAGGCCAATTACGGCCTGGTGCTGCTGGCGCATCAGCAAAACATCCTGGTGGAGATGCAGCAGGATCTTCCGGTCGGCCTGCTCTACCGCGACTGCCAGGGCAGCGGCTTTACGGAAAACGCGGCCGACTGGCTGGCGCAGATTGACGAAGCGGATGCGGAAAACCGCTTTAGCCGCGAGCAGGTGCTGCGCTACTTCCCCTATTACCTGCTGGTCAACTCCACGCTGGCGGTTACCGCCGCGCTGGGCGCCGCAGGCTTCGAGACCGAAGAGCGCCTGATGGCGCAGGTGCGCGACCGGCTGGCGGCGTTGCGCAGTCGCGTCAGCGATACCCGCAGCCTCGATTACGTGCTCGACAGCCGACACTGGAACTGTAAAGGCAATTTCAACTGCTATCTCTACGACCACAACGAAAACACCATCGCCGATCCGGCGGTGATCTACTTCGATTTCCAGAATCCGTTCTACAGGGAGAAGCCGTGATGCCAAACGCGCATATCGTACATGGCGACACCGGTTTCCGCTGTGCGCTGACCGGACAGTCGTTGCCGCTCATGCTCGGGCTGGACAACAGCGCCACGCTGCAGTTTATGGCGGCGATGCCGGAAGGCTGGCTTGCCGAGGCAATCGATCAGCTGCTGGTGGCCGCGCCGCACCTGAGCGGCGTTCATCTCCCCTGGGCGCAGTGGCAGCATGAGCCGCAGGCGCAGGCGCTGTTCGCGGCGGTCGACGGCGACTATTTTTCCCGCGAAACCTTCTGGCAGCTGCCGATCTGGCGCCGCGGCGAACGCCCGACGGCCAGCGGCAAAATGCAGTTCGATGATGAGCGTCAGCTCTTCTATCCCGTGCGTCCGGTCAGGCCGGAAGGCGAAATCTATCGGCGCTACGATCCGCAGATCAAGCGGACGCTCAGCTTTCGCGTCGCCGATGTGGCGGAGGACGCCGCGCGCTTTACGCGCTGGATGAACGCGCCCCGCGTCAACGCCTTCTGGGAAATGGCGGCGCCACAGCCGGAGCAGGAAAACTATCTGCGCAAACAGCTCGACTCCGCGTACTGCTGCCCGGTCATTGGCTGTTTCGACGACCAGCCGTTCGGCTATTTCGAAATTTACTGGGCGGCGGAAGATCGCATCGGCCGTCACTACCGCTGGCAGCCTTACGATCGCGGTCTGCATATGCTGGTAGGCGAAGAGGCGTGGCGTGGCGCGCACTTTATTCGCAGCTGGTTGCGCGGGCTGACGCACTATCTGTTTCTCGACGAGCCCCGCACGCAGCGCATCGTCGCTGAACCGCGCTACGATAATCAGCGTCTGTTCCGCCATCTGCCGGTTGCCGGCTATCACACCCTCAAGGAGTTCGATTTCCCCCACAAGCGTTCTCGCCTGGTGATGAGCGAGCGCCACCGCTTCTTTACGGAGGTAGGGTTATGATGTGGGAGCGCGTCAACCGCGAGATGATCGCCAAAATTCTCGCCGAGCTGGAGTATGAGCAGGCGCTGCGCGCTATAGAGCGGTCAGCAGGCTGCTGGGAAATCACCGTGGGCTCAGCGCGCTGGGAATTTGCCGCCAGCCGCGGCATCTGGGGCTGGCTGCATATCGATCCAGCCTCTCTCTGCGGCGGGCCGCTGGAGGCGGACGCGCTGCTGCGTCAGCTGGCCGTGGCGCTGGAGATGAGCGATGCCCAGACGGCCGAGCATCTTGAAGATCTCTACGCCACGCTGCGCGGCGATCTGCAGCTGCTGGAAGCGCGCCAGACGCTGAGCGCCGACGATCTGATCGCGCTCGATGCGGATGAGCTGCAGTGCCTGCTCAGCGGCCATCCCAAGTTCATCTTCAACAAAGGGCGGCGCGGCTGGGGGCTGGATGCGCTGCGCGCCTATGCGCCGGAGTACCGCAACCGCTTTCAGCTGCACTGGGTCGCGGTACGCCGCGATAAACTGGTCTGGAGCCATGAAGAGGCGTGCGACATCTCTACCCTGCTTGCCAGCGCCATGGATGACGCCGAGCTGACGCGTTTTCACCAGCACTGGCAGTCAGTCGGACTCGACGACAGCTGGATGGCGTTGCCCGTTCATCCCTGGCAGTGGCAGCAAAAAATCGCGATTCACTTTCTGCCGCAGCTGGCGCGCGGAGAGATAGTCGAGCTGGGCGCCTTCGGCGACCGCTATCTGGCACAGCAGTCGCTGCGCACCCTGACCAATGTCAGCCGCGCTGCGCGGTTCGACATCAAACTGCCGCTGACCATCTATAACACCTCCTGCTATCGCGGCATTCCCGGCAAGTATATCGCCGCCGGGCCGCTCGCCTCCGGCTGGTTAACGCGACAGTTCGCGCAGGATGAGACGCTGCGCGCCACCGGCGCCAGGATTCTGGCGGAGCCGGCCGCAGGCTACCTGTCTCACGAAGGCTACGCCGCGCTGCCGCAGGCGCCCTATCGCTACCAGGAGATGCTCGGCGTGATCTGGCGCGAAAGCCCCGGCTGCTACTTGCAGGCAGGCGAACAGGCGGTGCTGATGGCCGCGCTGATGGAAACCGATAACGCCGGACGCCCGCTGATTGACGCCTGGATTAAGGCTTCGGGACTGGATGCGGCAAGCTGGCTGAGCCGCATGTTCGACGTGGCGGTGATCCCCTTCTATCACCTGATGTGCCGCTACGGCGTGGCGCTTATCGCGCACGGTCAGAACGTCACGCTGGTGATGAAGGACCATATTCCGCAGCGCATTCTGCTGAAGGATTTTCAGGGCGATATGCGCCTTGTCGATCGCGATTTCCCGGAGGCGGCGTCGCTGCCCGCCGCGGTGAAAGAGGTCACCGCGCGCCTGAGCGCCGACTACCTTATTCACGATCTGCAGACCGGGCACTTTGTTACCGTGCTTCGCTTTATCTCCCGTCTGACGCTGCAGTCGGGCATCGATGAGCGCCATTTTTATCGCCTTCTCGCCAGCGTGCTGCAGCGCTATATGGCGCAACACCCGGCAATGGCCGATCGCTTCGCCCTGTTCGATCTCTTCAAACCTCAGATCATCCGCGTCGTGCTTAATCCGGTAAAGCTGAGGTTCTCAGAGCACGACGGCGGCAGCCGAATGCTGCCCAACTACCTTACCGATCTCGACAACCCTCTCTATCTGGTGACCCAGGAGTCTGCAAAATGAAGCCTTATGATTTCATTGGCATAGGCATCGGCCCGTTCAACCTCAGCGTCGCCGCGCTGGCGGAAGGACTGGACGGTTTTAGCTCGCTGTTTCTTGAGCGCAAACCCGACTTCGCCTGGCATCCCGGCATGATGGTGCCGGACTGTGCGATGCAAACCAGCTTTCTCAAAGATCTGGTGAGCGCGGTCGAGCCGACCAACCGCTATAGCTTCGTCAACTATCTGGTGCAGCAAAAAAAATTCTACCGTTTTCTCACCACCGAGCAGCGCACGGTCTCCAGGGAGGAGTTTTCCGACTACCTGGCCTGGGTGGCGAAGCGGCTGAGCAACCTGGCCTTTAACCAGCCGGTCACCCGCGTGACCTTTAACGACGCGACGCGTCTGTTCACGGTTGAAACCGCGCATGATTGTTTCCAGGCACGCCATGTCTGTCTCGGCATTGGAAAGCAGGCCAGGCTGCCGGCGTGCGTCACCGAACAGAGCGATCGCTGCTTTCACGCCAGCGAAATGATGCTGCGTCGGCCGGACCTGCACGGCAAGCGCGTTACCATCGTCGGTGGTGGCCAGAGCGGCGCCGACCTGTTTCTCAATATCTTCCGCGGCGAATGGGGCCAGCCCGCGGCCCTGAACTGGGTGTCGCGCAGGAATAACTTCAACGCGCTGGATGAAGCCGCCTTCGCCAACGAGTACTTCACGCCGGAATATCTGGAAAGCTTCTCGACGCTGGACGAAAGCGCGCGCCAACAGATGCTGAACGAGCAGAAGATGACCTCAGACGGCATCACCAGCGAGTCGCTTCTCGCCATCTATCGGGCGATGTATCACCGCTTTGAGGTGCTGCGCGAGCAGCCCTGGGCGCGCCTGATGCCGTCGCGCTCGGTGATCTCGCTTGAGCAGGCGCAGGAGGCGCAGCAGCTGAGGCTGCGTCACCATCTCGATCACGGCGAAGAGCAGCTGACGACCGACGTGGTGATTTTCGCCACCGGCTACCGCTCGGCGCGTCCCGCTTTTCTGGCGCCTGTTGCGCATCGCCTGCAGCTCGATCGCGACGAAAATTTCCAGATCAACACCGACTTCACCCTTAACTGGGACGGACCGGAAAGCAACAGCCTTTTTGCCGTCAATGCCGGGATGCAGCGTCTGGGCATTGCGGAACCCCAGCTCAGCCTGATGGCCTGGCGCGCCGCCCGCATTCTTAACCGTGCGCACCCGGCAGAGCCGTTCGAGCTGAGCACCACCCCTGGCGTGATCCAGTGGCGCACGCAGCAGCTGGAAAATCACGATCGGGATCCTCAACACACCGTTAATTCAGTTCAGTTTTGAACACGTCATCGGAAAAAAATAAAAAATGAAACAGCCGTATCTGTGGGTTTTAAATCCTTGTTTACTCGCGATGCTCTCTTCCGGCGCCTGGGCCGAAGAGATAAAAGAGGATCAGATGGTGGTCTCCGCCAGCCGCTCGCACCGCAGCGTGGCGGAAATGGCGCAAACCACCTGGATTATCGAGCAGGATGAAATTGAGCAGCAGGTTCAGGGTGGTAAGGAGTTAAAAGAGGTGCTGGCGCAGCTCATTCCCGGCATGGACGTCAGCAGTCAGGGACGCACCAACTACGGTATGAACATGCGCGGTCGCTCGATGATGGTGATGGTGGACGGCGTTCGCCTTAACTCGTCACGCAGCGACAGCCGCCAGCTGGACGCGATCGATCCGTTCAACATCGAGCGTATCGAGGTGATTTCCGGCGCGACCTCGCTCTATGGCGGCGGCAGTACCGGCGGCTTAATTAATATCGTCACCAAAAAAGGCCAGCCAGGCACGCAGGCGGAGCTGCAAACCGGCGTCAAAAGCGGGTTCAACAGCCATAACGATCATGATGAGAATGTCGCGGCGGCGGTGAGCGGCGGCGACGACAAGGCCTCGGGTCGCCTGTCGGTTGCGTATCAGCGCTACGGCGGCTGGTACGATGGCAAAGGCAACGAGGCGATCATCGACAATACCCAAACCGGGCTGCAGTACTCCGATCGTCTGGATGTGATGGGCACGGGCACGCTCAATATTGATGAGAACCAGCAGCTGCAGCTCACCACGCAGTACTTCAAGAGCGAATCGGACGGCAAGCACGGCCTCTATCTGGGCGAGAATTTCTCGGCGGTAACCGGCTCCGGCAGCGCTTATAACTCAGGCAATCTCGACTCCGACCGCCTGCCCGGCACCGAACGCCATCTGATCAATGTGCAGTACTCCAATACCGACTTTTTCGGCCAGGATCTGGTGGCGCAGGTTTACTATCGCGACGAGAGCCTGACCTTCTATCCTTTCCCTACCCTTACCCGCAACCGTGTCTCCAGTATCGGCGCCTCGCAGCAAAAGACCGATTTCTATGGCGGCAAATTGACCCTCAACAGCCAGCCGCTCGATGCCCTGACGCTGACTTACGGCGTTGACGCCGACCATGAGACCTTTGACGCCAATCAGCAGTTTTTTGACCTGAATACCGCGGCGCAAAGCGGCGGCATGACGCTAAAGAACGCGTATAACGTCGGGCGCTATCCAGGCTATAGCATTACCAATCTCGCGCCGTTCCTGCAGTCGAGCTACGACATCGACGCCATCACGCTGAGCGGCGGCGTGCGGTATCAGTATACGAAAAACAAAGTGGAGGACTTTGTCGGTTATGCGCAGCAGCAGGCAATCGCCACCGGCCAGGCCAACTCGGCGGATGCAGTGCCGGGCGGATCGACCGATTACAATAACCTGCTCTTCAATGCCGGCATTCTGGGTCGTCTGACCGAGCGCCAGCAGGTCTGGTTTAACTTTTCGCAGGGCTTTGAGATCCCCGATCTGGCCAAATATTACGGCTCCGGCACCTATCGCCTGGCGAACGGGCACTACAACCTCACCAACAGCGTAAACGTCAATGATTCGAAGCTCGATGGGATTAAAGTCGATTCTTACGAGCTCGGCTGGCGCTATACCGGCGATAACCTGCGCACCCAGCTGGCGGCTTACTATTCGCTGTCGGATAAAACCATCAGTATCAATAAAACCGATATGACGATTAACCTGGATGACGATAAGCGCCGCATTTACGGCGTGGAAGGCCAGGTTGATTACTTCTTTAACGACAGCGAATGGAGCACCGGCTCTAACTTCAACGTCATTAAATCTGAAACGCGCGTCGAGGGTAAATGGGAGAAGCTGACCATCGACAGCGCCAGCCCGTCAAAAGTCAGCGCCTGGCTGAACTGGGCGCCTGGCGACTGGAACCTGCGCGTGCAGAGCACGCAAACCTTTGACGTTTCCGATGCGGACGGCGAGAAAATCAACGGCTATAACACCGTTGACCTGCTGGGAAGCTATGCGCTGCCGGTCGGCAAACTCAGCTTCAGCGTAGAGAACCTGCTGGATAAAGATTACACCACGGTGTGGGGCCAGCGGGCGCCGGGGCTCTATAGCCCGACCTACGGCGACGCAGCTCTTTATACCTATAAAGGGCGCGGACGGACCTTTGGGCTGAACTACTCGGTGCTGTTCTGAGGTTAAACGGGCATCTGATCTGAGGGATGCCCGAAAGCGAACTGACTCTGCGCGTAAGCCTCTGCCTGTAGTACGGGCCAGCGGCTTACGCCTTTCTTTTTAAATAGAGAGCAAGAAACTGGCAAAACCGCCAAATTAAAGTAAACTTAAATTCCCATCCACAGTTAAGGGCGATTCCCATGCCAGTATATGACATCTCAATTGAACTCCGTGGGAAAGTAAACGCGGCTGAAGAGTACAGGCGACTGCGCAATGCCATGAACGACAATGGATTCCGGCACAGCATCGCTGACGACAGTGATAAAACTTACTGGCTCCCCAGAGATATATTTACCTACCAGGGAGATATCTCTAAACATGAGCTGATGGATGCCGTCTACCATCTGTTAACCGAATTTGTACCTGCACCGGGCGTGATGGTGACAGAGTCAGTCGGCCGCTGCTGGCGCGGCCTCAGGGAAATTGAGGACTTTTAGGCGTTACAGACCAGACATTGCCCGCACCACCTTTAAGATATCTTAATATACGGTGCTTCATTAATAGATCAAGGCGAACGTCACATGCCAGACAAGGAGCAGCATACTCAGGCTCCGCGCCCGCGCTTTGCATCAAGGTAAAGCAAATTATAGGCATGAGACCGTAGCGTATTTACTTAGCAAGTAGAGTCATTAACAGCGCCAATAAAATAACCGCGTCCAACATAACGGACGCTGTTAACGGACGGCTGGTAAGCTTACTGCCTTTCGTAACATGGGGTAGCCCTGGTGGCTGATGATGACCATCGCTCAGGTAAAAGGCCAAAAATTTGAATAGGGCACGCAGATTTTGAGGTGAGAAACCGGAAAACGTCTTTTGAAAAAGCGCCCTTTATCGACCCAACCGCACAGGGCAATGCCCTCTTCGCATTCAAGTACAATCATTGTTCTTCTTCTTTTTCGACGTCGCACAATTGTGCCTGCCTCCGTCATATTGAGGCCTTTATTGAATTGTCACCATCTCTGTTTATCAGCACCGAACCGACAATAAACGCATTACATTTTTTAAGTTCATTACTGTCTGGCTCTATTTTTCCATATACCCGCATGCCTTCCAGCATCATAAAAATGCTCAAGGCCATTATTCGCGCACTCTCATCGCGTCGAAAGAGTTCCTGCGCCTGGCCTTCGCAAATTATTTTTTCTAACCGATTGATTATCGAATTAAATTTATTATTAACCTTTCTCTTTACCTCTTCGTCGCCCGGCAAAAGTTCACTGGCAGCAGCAATGGTAAAACAGCCTTTCTCTCCATCAGGCGCAGATGAGAGAAGCGCCACAAACTCGAGCGTTTCGCGCAAAGCAGCCTCTGGCGACAAATCTGTATCGCGTTTCGCTCCTCTGGAAGCGCCCTCATCCATGTAATGCTGTAAGGCGGCAAGATAGATAGCTCGCTTATCGGGATAGAGCTTATAGATACTCGCGCTGGCTAAACCTGAGGCTTTCATAAGATCGGTCATCGAGGTTGCCCGATAGCCTTTCTGCCAGAAGCACTCCAGCGCAGTGTTAAGAAAGTCCTCTGGATCAAACTCTCGGGGTCTGCCAACAGATGATTTCATTTCTTTCTCCCATGGTGATAATGAATTGTAGATCGACCAATCTACAATTAAAAGCGGTTATTGATGTCTGGCTTTCTGCTCATTGCTGGATGCTGCTTTATGTATGATGAAACATCCTGTAGCCCTCTCAGGGATTACTTCCAGGCAGCTAAGTCGCGTCACGGATATCACTCAGGCTTGCAGTGGTAGCGCATAAACGGGCGGCCCAGAGCACCATTCAGGGCAAAATCGTCTTAATCGCTGACTGAACCAGTTGCCAGCAGGTAGACCCTGATGAAAGGGCGAGCTGCCACTGACAGTTAGAGTGGCAGTCGCAAACGCGCAGGATTAGCCCACTTCGTGCATCAGCGCCACCGCATCGTCTCCCGCAGGCATACGCAGCGGTGCGCTGGGATCGGTGGCGGCACGCCATATCGCTTCCGCAACGTCAATCGCTTTGGTGGTAGGCTGCGGCTGCTGCATACCGGTAAACACGCGCTCCAGCAGCGGCTGATAGGGTTCAGGCTGGGTGTTCTCCATACGCGTCCGGGCGTTTTTGCCGAAATCCGTGGTCGGAGCCAGGCCCGGCAGAACCAGGCGCACGTTGATGTTGAAGGGCTGTAACTCCAGCGCCAGCGATTCGGTAAAAGCGTTCACCGCTGCCTTGCTTGCCGTATAAACAGCCAGCAAGGGCAGAGACTTAAGCGTCACGGTAGAGGTAACATTAATCACCGTGCCGCTCTGCTTCGCGCGAAACTGCGGCAATACAGCCTGCGTCATAGCGATGGTGCCGAGCGTATTGGTTTCGAATACCTCGCGCACCGTGGACATCTCCATACCTTCCAGCGCGGCGAGCACGCCTATGCCGGCGTTGTTTACCAGAACATCAATCTCGCCCGCTTCTGCGATAGCCTGCCTGATGCTGGCTTCATTGCTGACATCCAGCGGCAGCAGACGCAGATTATCGGCATCCGGAAAGAGATCGGCTCGTGGATTACGCATGGTGGCAATCACCTTCCAGCCGCGTTCAAGGAAATAACGCGCCGTTTCATTGCCAAAGCCTGAAGAACATCCGGTGATTAAGATCGTTTTCATAATTTACGCCTGCCTGGTGTTGGGGTAGGCGATTACTATATAGTCAGTTTTATGTACGCACTATAATGCACAGTCCAGCATTCATTCGCAGGAGTCCAGATGATCGATCCCCTGGCTGAAATAGTCTCGCTGCTACAACCGCAAGCGGCGTTCTCTAAGCGCGTGTGCGCCAACGGCCGCTGGCGGGTACAGCGCAACGAAACCGGTCAGCCGTTCTATTGCCTGCTGCTGGAAGGCTGTAGTCAGCTCACCCTGAAAGGACACCCGCCGATCACCCTGGAGCGCGGGGACTTTATGCTCATCCCCGCCGCGCTGGAATTTTCTATGAGCAGCATCGAACCGCCTGCGGCCGATGCGCCAGACACTCTGCCGCAAATGCTCGCCCCCGGAGAATTCTGGATAGGCGATCCAGAACAATCCGCCGACGTGCAAACCCTGATTGGCTATTGCCACTTCGACGCGCCCGATGCTGGGCTGATTGTCTCGCTGCTGCCGCAGCTCATTCATGTTCGCGGTGAATCGCGGTTGACGCTGCTGGTGCAGCTGGTGATGGACGAATGCCGCGCGCAACGTTCGGCGCGCGATATCGTCCTGGAACGATTGCTGGAGCTGTTATTAATTGAAGCGTTACGATCGATAGTGCTCGGCAGCGCATGTCCGGGTGTGATGAGTGGATTGGCCGATGAACGCGTGGCGGCGGCGATCCGGGCCATTCACGCCAGGCCAGAACATAGCTGGACGGGCGCCGAACTGGCGAAAGCAGCAGCGCTATCACGTTCCGCGTTCTTTGTACGCTTCCGTGAAACGGTAGGCCTGGCGCCAATGGACTATCTGCTGACCTGGCGCATGGCGCTGGCGAAGAAACTGTTACGTGATAAAAATATGGCGGTGTTCGAAGTGGCCGAGCGCGTCGGCTATCGCTCAGCCAGCGCTTTTAGCGTTGCATTTACCCGCTATACCGGTATTGCGCCCGTAAAATATGGATAACTTATAAGTCTGCTAATTAATTTATAAGTCTGCTAACTATTCTCTTATCCAGGAATAAACGGGAAAGATAACCTATAAATTCCGTTCGATACCCTACCACCCTATCCTGCTGATAATAAATTTGTAATGTAGATAAATTTGGCATATAGCTTCAGGCTAAGACAGCAACGGGACGACTATGGTTAACGTCAGATGACAACGGAAGCTGGACTTAATTCGCCTCTAAAAAATGCAGGTTCCTGAAAACCAGCCGAATGATATTTTACGTTTTTCGTTCACAGCACACCTGCCGCTATCGATAATATTACCGCCATATCGACTCAGAGCATGGTTCTGTTAATTCCTGATAGCCGCCAGTTCGCGTTTATTTTATGCGCAGTTTTCCAGGATAATTCTGGTTGAGTGTAAATCTACGTCAGTGTTAATTTATCCTTAACACTTTGCACCATTTTTCTTTACTAAGGGAATATATGCACGCACGTATTACGCATCTCGATGGCATGCGCGGTTTAGCCATCCTGATGGTCATTGCTTATCATGCCTATGCACGATGGCCAGAACTATTACCTTATGTGGCGACGACGCAACATATTCCGCTGCTGTCGTTTGGCTGGGTGGGCGTGCAGCTATTTTTTATGATCTCTGGCTTTGTCATTTTTATGACGCTGGACAAATCGCGCAGCTATAATCACTTCCTGAAAAAACGCTGGCTGCGCCTGTTTCCGGCGATGCTGATCGCCAGTCTGCTGCTCTATATCGCCGGCGGATTTTTTACTGAATCGTCAGTGATTACCACAGAAAGCAAGAACCTTCTTCCCGGCCTGATATTTGTTAATCCGGAAACCCTGACGCAATTTACCGGAATCGAATTCAGCTCCATGGCGGGCTCGTTCTGGTCGTTATATGTCGAAGCGCTGTTTTATCTGATTATCGGCGCTGTTTACTTTACCCTGGGACGAAAATATTGTCTGCCGGCGCTGATCGTGCCGATGTTATTACTTTCAGCATCATCGGTGCTAAAATCGCTTGGTCACCCCTTGCTTATCGATGTGATTTCAAAATTTGGTTTTATCCATTACGCCTGGTTTATGGTGGGCTGTCTGGTTTATGAACGACTGCACGGCCGCGATAAAGCCTATCACTATGCTCTGGTATTACTGGCGCTGCTGATTAATTTTAGTTACTACGTTAAACACGATGGTGCTATCACTATCCTGCCATTATTAATGGTGATGTTCTTTTTTATAGCCAGTTTTTATTCAAAACAGATGGAGCGCTGGCTTTCGGTGCGCTTTTTTACCGCCATCGGCTTTGTCAGTTACGCGCTCTATCTGATCCATGAAAATCTGATGATCGCCATGATGATCAAGCTAAATATTTATATCAAGAGTGAAGCGGTGATGATAGCGCTGCCGGTGGTGGTGGTCAGCGTGCTCTATTATATCGCCTGGCTCATCAGCAAATATGCCGAGCCGGCGCTGCGGAGTGCTCTAGGCAATGTCGTTGACAGACCCGTCAGGGCGTAAGTTCGTTCCTTTTCAGCGCTGACTGCGTGTTGTCTGTCAGCGTCTCATCAAAGCGTTGCTAAGCAAATGTTCAAGCCTGCTCCAGACAATTCGCCTTGCACAAAGCAGGCTTAGCCGCACCCACTTAAGGGCTCTACAATCGACGTTAGTGGGCCTGCCCCAGAGCCTTAGGTTCTGCTTCTCGCGTCTTACTGATGAAGGCTGGTAAAAGGTCTGGTCTTTGCCAGAAGCGGACATTCAGCCTGTTTCTTACCAGATATAACGAACGGATCTTTCACAATCTTCTGGAGCAGGCATTTCGGCACGGATAACGAAAGCAATATTTTCCCACAGCTCATTGAGCTGAGGCGCCGTACGGGGATCATTAATCAGTGACCGGGCGTTCATTGCAGGCAGCATAAGCGGCTTCTCTTCAGAAGATCGGGGGCTACAGGCTTCACTATGTCGGCAGCCCATTAAATGCAGCGTTTCTGCAAGCTGGCTCTGGGCCAGATTTGCACGCGTTGAAAGGTTTGGAAATGCCAGCCGTTTTCCGACTAGCTCTCCGCTGCCTACTATCCAGTCCAGCGCATTCTTGATAACGCCCGTCACGCCGTGGGCATATTCCGGGCTGACCAGCAGCAGCATGTTTGTCTGGGCAAGTTCTTCTCGCCACCGGCTGACCACGTCAGGCGGGTCATCCTGGAGGTCGGGATTGAACAGCGGCAGGCTGTTCAGCTCGTGGTAAATCCTGAATTTCGTCTCATCAGGCGCTGTCAGCGCCATGGCGTCCAGAAACATGCTGTTAACCGATCCCCTGCGGAGGCTGCCTGAAACGCCCAGAACGCGGGGTAATGGAGTCATAATCTTCTCATTAAAAGCGGGCTGACGGCCGTCTGCCCGGCATGCAATCAGTAATGGATCTCAGAGGCTGTCAGCGCGGTTTCTGCATGGAGTACAACGTCATCAGCCGTTTTGCAGAGAAGCACCCTGTACTGACCCGCCCGGGTGACCCAGGCAGCCTCATTCTCATCCCAGCTCGCCACCACGCGCGGCTCTAGCTGCAGCTCGACCTCACAGCTTTCACCCGGTTCAAGGTACAGACGTTTAAACGCAGCAAGGCGCGGTACAAAGCGGCGATCTCCCGGCTCGACAAACAGCAGCGGCACGTCTGCCCCGGCGCGCTGTCCGCTGTTGGTAACCCTGAGCGAGACGGTAATCTTTTTCCCGTCCGAGGTGACTTTCAAGGCATCATATTCAAAGGTGGTGTAGCTCAGCCCGTGGCCAAACGGAAACAGCGGCGGCTGTTGCGTGCGGGCGTGCCAGCGATAGCCAACGTCTGAGCCCTCCACGTCGTAGTCCATATGGATGATGCCACCTTTAACGGGCGTGCCCGGCAGAGAGGTTGTACTGGCCGGATCGGTCTGCTCCGGATGCGGCAGCTGCGCCTCTGAGGCCGGAAAAGTAACCGGTAGCCGGCCAGACGGATTTACACGGCCAAACAGCACGCCGGCAATCGCCTCTCCGCCACCGGAGCCGGGATACCAGACCTCCAGTACCGCCGGCACCGCATCAAGCCACGGCATCGTCACCGGGCCACCGGTTTCCAGCACCACAATGGTTCTGGGATGCGTCGCTGCCAGCGTTTTGATCAGCGTATTCTGTGCGTCGCTGAGTCCCAGCCCCTGCGCGTCCATCGCTTCGGACCGCCACTCGTCCGCAAAGACAATAACTGCATCCGCCTGGCGCGCGGCGCTGACGGCTTCAGCCAGATTATCGCCGCTGAGATACTCAACCTCTGCCGCGCCCGATTCCGCGCGTATTGCATGAAGTGGCGACGATGGCTGGTAGACCTTGTCCGTCTGTATGCCCATGAAGTTGACGCCCGGCAGGCGAAGACTGCCCACCGGCATAACGCACGATGAACCCCCGCCTGCCAGCACCCCGTGATCGGCATGCGCGCCCACGATCAGCAGCCTGCTCGCACCGCGCGGCAGCGGCAGCGTATCACCGGCATTTTTAAGCAGGACAATACCCTGTTCAGCCTCGCGCTGGGCAATCAGGCGGTGCGCCATGTAATCAATATCGCCATGTGGGCGGGCGACGTTTTCAACGGCGCCGACGGCAAACAGGCTGCGCAGGATGCGGCGTACCATGTCATCAATGCGGCTCTGCGGCACCCGCCCCTCCGCCACGGCTTTCCTCAGCGGCTCGCCAAACCAGACCTTTTCGTCGAGGTTGGCGCCGGACTGCACGTCCAGCCCGGCGAGCGCGGCTTTTTCGGAGGAATGCGTGGCACCCCAGTCTGACATCACCCAGCCCGGGTACCGCCAGTCACCCTTGAGGACGTCATTAAGCAGATGCGCGTTTTCAGATGCCCAGTCGCCGTTGACCAGGTTATAGCCGGGCATCACCGAGCCGGGTTTACCCGTCTCGATAGCCAGCTCAAACGCCAGCAGGTCCGACTCACGCATGGCCGCTTCGCTCAGATCAGAGCTGACGACGACCCGTCCGGTTTCCTGCGGGTTGACGGCAAAATGCTTGACGGTGGAAACCACGTGCTGCGACTGGATGCCGCGCACGGAGTGGCCGGCCATAATGCCGGTGAGCAGCGGATCTTCAGAAAGGTATTCAAAGTTACGACCGCCGCGGGGTTCACGGACAAGGTTAGCGCCGCCTGCCAGCTGAACATTAAAGCCTTTGGCAAACGCCTCCCGGCCAACCAGCTCACCGGTCTGTTCAGCCATTTCAGGACTGAAGGTCGATGCCAGCAGCAGCCCTGAGGCCAGCGCCGTGGCGTTATCGCCCGGACGAATGTTACCCAGCGCGGTGACGCCGAGGCTGGCGTCCGTCTGCTGCATCGCCGGGATGCCCAGGCGCGGAATGCCCGGGTAGTAAGCGGCTGAGCCTATCGCGCCTTCCGGCAGCGGCTCGTCGCCCATCGGGATTGCCATCGGCCCTGACAGCCAGGCGTATTTCTCATCTTCCGTCATCTGCGCCAGCACGAGGCCGGCCTTTTCATCGGCCGTCAGGCCTTCTTTCTGCCAGTCATGGTTCATCTGCTCTCCTTTTTTACCGGTAATCTGCCGGCGCGTCAGGCGTTACCCTCCGGCCGGTCTTTTTTGAGTACGCTGACCAGCTGCATGCCTGCATCGAGAATTTCACTGCGCGGTCGTGAAAAACCGTCTTCCATCCAGTCCACGGCAATGCTCAGAAGCGCGCGTGCGACCGCCGTAGACATAATGTTTTCCGTCACGCTGCGTCCGGGATTCAGCACCTGCAGCAGGATCTGCCCCAGCGTTTCACGCCAGCTTTTGCATACCTCCCGGGCAACCGGGCTGATATAAACGGCCTCAACGGCAAACATGCGGGCATCATCCGGATCGGTGGTGAAAAAGTTAAAAAAGCGGCCGAGCATTTCCCGCATCTGCGTGTCGGGATCGTCAGCACTGACCGGCACGTCCCGGATAATTCCGATGATCCGTTGACTGGTTTCGCGATGCAGGGCCAGAAACAGCGCCTCGCTGTTCTGAAAACTCTCGTAGAAGTAACGCTCGGTCAGGCCCGCTTCTTCACACACCGCCCTTACGGTGGCGTTATGGAAGCCGCGACTGGCAAAGATGCGCGCCGCCGCGTGCAGCAGTTTTTCCCGTCTCTCCAGCCGCCGTTCTTCAGCGGTATTGCCACGATACTGTCTCATTGTGCCTCCTGTAGCGTAGACGGTAATGCTAATTTTGACATGGTGCGATGTCAAATTTTTCCTGAGTGCTGATGTAACGCCCGCCGGATTATCATATGGAGAATGATGTGCTCAACAAATCCCTTCGTAAATTTGACAACGACTGATGTCACAAATAGACTTCAGAGCGCATTAAGTTTCTGACATGTACTGTTGTCATTATTAACCGGAGTGGATATGTCTCTGAAAGATTTTGCGCTTGCGCTTGTCGTTATCGTTGCGTGGGGGCTGAATTTTGTTGTCAGTAAAATCAGTCTGGAAGGCGTGCCGCCTATGCTGCTCGGCTCGCTGCGCTTTGTACTGGTCGTTTTCCCTGCCATCTTTTTCTTCCGCCGGCCAAAGATCCCGTGGCGCTGGCTCATCGCCTGGGGCCTGACCATCTCCATGGGGCAGTTTGCCTTTGTATTTGAGTCCATCGCGCAGGGCATGCCGGCCGGCCTTGCCTCCGTGGTGCTGCAGGCGCAGGCATTTTTCACGCTTATCCTGGCCTCGCTGCTTCTGAAAGAAAAAATGACGCCGGCGGGTCTGATCGGGCTGCTGGTCGCCGCAGGCGGACTGGTGTTAATCAGCATGCAGGGAGCACACGCAACCCCATTGCACGCTATCGTGCTGACGCTGCTGGGCGCGCTGTGCTGGGCGCTGGGTAATCTGATCACCCGTCGCTTTCGCGGCGTCAACCCGATGGCGCTGGTTATCTGGGGCGGCCTTATCCCGCCGGTACCGTTTTTTGCGCTGTCCTGGCTGATTGACGGGCCGGTCGTTATTGCAGCGTCGCTGCAGCACATCACGCTCACGTCAGTACTGAGCATTATCTACCTCTCATTTGTCGCGACGCTGCTGGGCTTTGGACTCTGGAGCCGCCTGCTGGCCGTTTATCCTACGGGCAAAGTGGCACCGCTTTCCCTGCTGGTTCCGGTCGTCGGACTGAGCGCCTCGGTCTGGCTGCTGGATGAGCATCTTTCTGCCACCCAGTGGTATGGCTGCGGGCTTGTGATGGCGGGGCTCGTGGTGAACGTATCTGGCACGCGGCTGGCACGTGCCGTCCGGCCTCAGCGCTCAGCGGCACGCTGAGGCGCAGAACTGAACTGACTGAAAACTACAGGAGAAAACCAGGTGAAAACCGATCTGCTTACCCCTCTCACTCTGCCACGTGGTCCTGAGCTGGCTAATCGCCTGCTGCTGGCGCCGCTGACCAACCAGCAGAGCCATACCGACGGCACGGCCTCTGACGCTGACTTCCGGTGGATTGAAAGCTGCGCCCGTAACGGCTACAGCATGGTCATGACCTGCGCGGCCAACGTGCAGGCGAACGGCAAAACGTTTAAGGGACAACTCGGCATCTGGAACGACGAACAGCTCCCCGGCCTCACACGTATGGCCGACATCATCCGCCGGCATGGCGGCATATCCTCCGTGCAGCTTCACCACGGCGGCATGCGCGCCGGCTTCAACCTGCCGGGCTACGCCGTCGGTCCGAGCGCGAACTCAGCCTACGCCTCCCGGGGCCTGACGCAGGCTGAGGTGGGGCAGCTGCGCGAAGATTTCATTGCCGCAGCGCTTCGTGCACAGCGCGCCGGCTTTGACGGTGCAGAGGTACACGGTGCCTTTGGCTGGATCCTCAGCCAGTTCCTGTCGCACACCCTGAACCAGCGCCAGGACTGCTATGGCGGCAGCGTGGAGAACCGCGCCCGCCTTATTTTTGAGATTATTGACGGCATCCGCGCGGCCTGCCGGCCGGACTTCCAGATTGGCCTGAGACTGTCGCTGGAGCGCTACGGGATGCGTTTTGAAGACATCCTGTACGTTGCGCAGCGCGCGCTGCAGGAGGGAAAAATTGACTATCTCGACCTGGCGCCGTGGGATATAAGCAAAGTCATGGAAGACGGTGAGTTTGCGGGCCAGCGCGCGATTGACGTTTTTGCGCGCCTGCCACGCGGCGAAGTCAGGGTGGGCGCATCAGGCAAAATCATGAGCGCGGCTAAGGCCCGTGAGGTGCTGGACGCCGGCCTGGACTTTGTCATGATTGGCCGCGCCGCCATCCTGCAGAACGATTTTCCGCATCAGGTGCTTCAGAACCCCGACTACGTCACGCCTCCGCTGCCCGTCAGCGCCGTGTATCTGACGCAGCAGGGCCTCAGCCCCGACTTTATCAGTTACATGCGCAACTGGGACGGATTTGTTGCGGACTGAATGCCCCATAAACGTTAAAAGGAGAAACCATGCTCAGCTATCTGTTTTTAGGCGCGGACGATCTTGACGCGTCAGGCCGTTTTTACGAAGCGGTGCTTTACCCCTTTGGTTATGAAAAAACGGTGTACGGAAAAAAACTGATCTTCTCGCTGCCGGGCGTACCCGATCGTCATAACGGACCCGGCGCAATCTACATCGCGCAACCCTACGACGGTAAGCCAGCTACAGCCGGAAACGGCACCATGCCGGCACTGCGGGCACAGACGCGGGCGCAGGTTGATGAGGTGTTTGCGGCAGGCCTGGTGGCAGGCGGTACGGATGACGGAAAGCCGAGTGTCCGGGAAGAGTATACCGCGCACTTTTATGTTGCTTACCTTCGCGATCCTATCGGGACCAAAGTGGCAATTTTCTGTAATTACGAGTAAGTAATGTCTGGTCTCATAGAGGCCAGCCAGCTCTCGATCCGAATAAGTATTCAATGTCCGCTTTTCGCTCAAAACGGACTCTAAGACCATTGCCCTGGTTGACCTCAATGCCGACAACTGGCGCACTGTGCCTCACCGGTAACGGATCAGAAAAGTGAGTCACATTGCAGAAGAAGACGGCCTGAAAAGGGGGCTCTGGCGTAAGCCAGCAGCCCGGAACAAAGGGGGTTTAGAAAAAGGGCCAGCCTGGGCATTTATACTTCAAGACCGGCACGAAACTGGCCCCATTTTAGCACCGAATTAACGCCGACCGACAAGAACGGCTCGCGTGGTGTGAGATTCGGCCCCGGCGAGGCGGTGAGAAAATCGATCAGTTCATTGCGCTTGCCCGCAATCATATCGGCCAGTAGTTTGCCGGTCGCGGTGCCGCGCGTAATACCCAGGCCGTTACAGCAAAGCGCGCCGTAGACGTTGGGCGCCAGCTTGCCGAAAAACCCTTCATGGTTTTCCGACAGACAGATGGCACCGCTCCAGGTGTATTCGAAATCGACCTGCGGCAGCATCGGAAAGCGGCGCTCAAAAGATTTTCGGTGATTGCTGATAAATTGCCGCAAATGTTTTTCGCGTGGACGCCCGTCCGGCTGAAAGCTAAAGCTGTTGCGCACCAGGATGCGGTTATCGGCGGTACGGCGAATGGTGCTGCCAAATGGATGCGCCGGGATCACGCCCCAGACTGGCTTGCCGCCCAGCGCCGCCTGCTCCTCTTCCGTAAGCGGCCGCGTCAGGCTGCCGTAGAGAAACGTCGGCAGCAGGCGGCGCTGAAGAAAACCAAAATGGGAGGCAAAGCCGTTATTGGCGAGGACCAGCGTGTTGACCGTTATCGCGCCTCGCTCATGCAGCAGCGTGATAGTGTCGCCGTAGTCCACCGAGGTGATGGGAGTATTTTCATAAAGCGTGACGTTGGCGGGCAAATTGTCCGCCAGCCCCTTCACTAGCGCCGAAGGCTGCAGCAGGAGCGTGCCGGGAATAAACAGCGCCTGTTTGTAGTAGGCGGTGCCGATGTGATCGGGCAGATCTTTGCCGGCGATCATTTCGGCCTCGCGGCCGATTTTCGCCAGCCCGCGGCGGTAGGCTTCCAGAATGGCAATCCCCTGCTCGCCGACGGCCGCCTGATATTTGCCGGACGCCGACATCTGACACTGGATGTTGTTCTCCTGCACGATCTGACGCAGATACTCCTGCCCCAGCGTATTCAGCCTGAGCACCCGATTCGCAATGGTGACGTCGCCAATATAATCTTTCGCACCGATATCATGAGGCACGTCGATGGCGAAGCCGGCATTGCGCCCGGCAGAACCATATCCCACCTCCTGCGCCTCAATCAGCACCACTTCGTCGTCAGGGAAGTTAAGCGCCAGCTGACGCGCCGCCGCCAGCCCGGTCAGACCGGCGCCAACGACTCCCCAGCGCGCTTTTTTCTGTCCCACATGCTCAGGACGCGGATTACGCGCCGGACTGGTATGAAACCAACCCGGCATAGAATCGTCTGCGGGTAAAGAAGTGATCTTTTGCAATTCCGTTACTCCAGTACATTGTCGTAGGGCAGTTCGCCAGCGAAACCGGGCGAACCCATTTATTCCGGCCAACAGCGTCCAGCCGCCAAACCATGTAAACAGAGATGAGCGAATAAAATTTATTTGTATTTTTTATGTATACACGATGTATAAAATAGGGGGTGCGAAGGGAGTTCGTCAACGGCCTGACCAGCCATTTGCGTTCGGTATCGCAAAATTAATAAAAAAATATCGAGGAGGCTAAATAAGCGGAAAAAGCACAGCGAAAATGCCGGGAAAGGACAGGTTTGTGACAGCAAGAGTCAATCAGCCGGCAACGAAGGCTGCCGGCTAATTATTTATCAGGGAAAGAGATTTAAACCAGATGGTCGGCTTTCAGCCCCTGTGGGGCGATAAAGATCTCCATATTTTCGCGAGAAAGCTCCCAGTGTTCGAAAACAAGGTCCACCACTGCCTGTTCATCATGGGCTTCTATAGCTGCGATAAAGGCATCGTGATGATCGGCCGCAAGCTGCAGACGGTGCTCCATATCGTCGCTCTTCGGACGGTAGAAGGTGTGGCCGATACGACAGTGATCGATAAGCAACCGTCCCAGGCTGGGCTGCAGATAGGGATTAGCCGCCATCTCGCCCATGATTTCATGGAAACGGTTATTTTCCAGCACCAGCACGGCGGCATCATGCGTCTGCACCGCTTTGCGAAAACGTTTTTGCGTCTCCTTCAGCGCCTTTAGCTGCGCGGGTTTGTAGTTCTGCACGGCAAGACGCCCGATAGCGGCATAGATCATCGGCGCGACCAGAAAGAAATTACGCAGCGAGGCATGGTTCATTGGAATAACGCGCACGCCGCGCTTCTCAACGATCTCAAGGTAGCCTTCGCCCGCAAGGCGCTGAAAAACTTCGCGTACCGGCGTACGCGACAGCCCGTACTGGGCTGTAAGACTCGACTCATCCAGCACTTCATCCGGGTCCAGTTCCATAGTGAGAATAAGCCGTTTTAAATCTTCATACAGCGCCGCTTTTCCTGATCTCACCTCTGCCTCCTGGACGATGACTCATATCAGATAACGCCACGAAACTAGTACGCAGCAATGCTGCTATAACCTACAGAAAGAGTGTGTATACAGCAAAAATAATTATGCTGCGTCATGCAGCCGAAATAAGCTGTTCAATTCAGGCGTTCATATAGCCGGTAATAAAACGGTAATCTTGCCAGCCCGCTGAATCACATTTTTCCCTGCGTTTATGACCGCAAATTTCGGGCACGCTGATAAATCAATTGCAGCATTGGTTCAGGATCGCGGTCGGGATGATGACGAAGAATTTCGCTGCGCAGCCAGTTAATCTCTTCGCTGGCGGCACGATGAAACGTCACGTTGTCACGCGCTCGCTTAAGCCACTTCATAATAAACGCATTTTTTTGCCGGTTCGATCCAATACGTCCCTGCTTTCGCGACAGACCGACCGCGACCAGCAAGCAGAAATAAAAATGCACCCGGACATCGACGTGAGGCAACGCGGAAAAGGAAAATGGTTGATTCACTAACATATTGATGCGCATCCAGTCAGGCTGCCCGCCGTGCGGGCCAGGCAGCTTTTATAGCCGGTTCAGGCGTCCAGCGCCGGAACGTCAATCCATAGCGTTTTCAACTCGGTATATTGATCGAGCGCGAACACCGATTTATCGCGGCCGCCGAAGCCGGACTGCTTGTAGCCGCCGAACGGCGTGGTGGCGTCGCCCTCGCCGAAGCAGTTTACCGTGACGGTGCCGGCTCGCACCGCGCGCGATACGCGGATCGCCCGATTGAGGCTGCCGGTATAGACCGAGCCCGCCAGGCCGTAGTCGGTGTCGTTCGCCAGCGCGATTGCTTCCGCTTCGGTTTTAAACGTCGTCACGCACAGGATCGGCCCGAAGATCTCTTCGCGGAACAGCACGCTTTTTGGCGTCACGTTGTCGATAATGGTTGGCTGCACATAAGCGCCCTGCTCGGTGCCACCGCCATGAAGAATGCGCAGCCCCTCGTTGCGCGCCGTCTCCAGATAGCCGCTCACCTTACTGAAATGCTCGGCGCTGACCATGGCGCCCAGCCGGTTGTTTGGATCGAGCGGATTGCCCATCGGCCAGTCTGCCAGCTGCTCGGCCATCAGCCCCAGCAGTCGCGCTTTCACCTCTTCCTGCACCAGCAGGCGTGAGGTTGCCGAGCAGTTCTCGCCCATATTCCAGAACGCGCCGTTCAGCACGTTGGCCGCCACGCTGGCGAGATCGTCGGCGTCGTCAAATACGATCGCCGGGTTTTTACCGCCGCACTCCAGCACTACCTTTTTCAGATTGGAGTCTGCGGCATAGCGCAGGAAACGCCGACCGGTGGCGGTGGAGCCGGTGAAGCTCACCATATCAATGTCCGCATGCAGGCCAATCGGCTCGCCGACCGCCTTGCCGGTGCCAGTGACAATATTCAGCACGCCGGACGGCAGCCCGGCTTCAACGGCGAGCGCCGCCACGCGCAGGGCGGTGAGCGAGGTCTGCTCGGCGGGTTTGACAATCACCGAGCAGCCAGTCGCCAGCGCCGGCGCGATTTTCCAGGCAAGCATAAGCAGCGGGAAATTCCACGGTAGCACGCAGCCTACGACGCCAATCGGTTCGCGGACCACCAGCGCCAGCGCGCCGTTGCCGGTCGGCGCGCTGTGATCGTATAGCTTATCGATCGCCTCTGCGTGCCACTTCAGCACGTGGATGGTCTCCGGCACGTCTACCGCCAGACATTCGCTGACCGGCTTGCCGCTGTCGAGGCTCTCCAGCACTGCCAGCGCGTCCAGCTCGCGTTCCATGAGCGCCGCCAGCTTTAGCAGCACCGCTTTGCGTTCGCCAGGATGCGCCTGACTCCAGCTACCCACGTCAAAAGCAGCGCGCGCCCCCGCAACGGCGGCGTTGACGTCGCGGCTATCGCAGGCGGCAATCCGCGTCAGCGTCTCGCCGGTCGCCGGGTTCACGGTGGTCAGCGTCTCGCCCGACGCCGCCGCGCAGAAGCGCCCGTTGATAAAAGCGTTATTCGGCAGGGGAAGTGCGGCGGCGATACGTTCGGCATCGCTCAGGGTTGCTATATGACTCATGCCCTCTCCTCAGGATGCGGTGACCGCAGCCACATTACGTTTCACGCTCTCAATGACCGCCTTAAGCTGCGCCTGCTCTTCTTCCTCCAGCGCCTGCAGCGGCGCGCGTACCGGGCCCGCCTTCAGGCCCGCCAGCTCTGAACCGTACTTGATCGACTGAACAAACTTGCCGCCGTCGAGGTAGTTCATCAGCGGCATCAGCGCCGCCATGATTTTGCGGCCTTTGTCGAAATCTTTTTCCACCACGCAGGCTTCATACAGTGCCACGTGCTCGCGCGGGATAAAATTCGAGCCAGCGCAGACCCAGCTGCGTGCGCCCCATGCGAAGAACTCTAGCGCCTGATCGTCCCAGCCGCAGGAGAGCGCAATCTGCGGGAACTGGCACGCCAGCAGGTGCAGATTGTTAAAATCGCCGGAGCTCTCTTTAATCGCCACCACGTTGGCGGAACGAGTCACCTCGCGGAAGTAGGTTTCGCCCATGCTGATCCCCATCCGGCCCGGATAGTTGTAGAGCATGATCGGCAACTGCGCGGCTTTGTCGATGGTCAGAGCGTGATGGGCGTTCTCCTGTTCGGTGGGCAGCGCATAGGGTGGCGAGGTGACCAGAATGGCGTCCGCTTTATGGTCGCGCGCATGAGTGGCGAACGTCACCGCGTCTTCGGTGCGGATGGCGCCGGTGCCAACGATCAGCGGCAGTCGCTGGCCGATTACCTTACGCGCATGTTCCACCAGCGCCAGACGCTCCTCGGCGCTCTGTGCGTAGTATTCGCCGGTCGAGCCGCCAATGATAATGCCATGCACGCGCGCTTCAATCAGCGACTCCAGCACATCGGCGAAGGCTGCGAAATCGATGCTGCCGTCGGCGGCGTAAGGGGTAATAGCCGGGGTATAAATGCCTTCAAATGTCAACACAGTAGCCTCCAGGGTACAATTCAGGTCCGCATACAACCTTGACGGGTTGCGATGTTTACAATTTGCATAGGCCTGAGAGGCAGGTCAATTGGTGGCGATTTTTTGCATACAAAGAAAATACAAAGGAAATACGCGCAGGTAGAACATTTTTACATTTCATGATTATATTATTTATAAAATACAATAAGATAAATTAAATTCAATTGCGTAATATTTTTCTAGATTAATTCAGATAGCGATCACATTCCCGTATTCTGACCCGCTGAGGCATATTTACAGCCGCAGTCAGGAGGCATAGGTTTGTTGCTAGTTTTAACCTGAATTTAACAGGAACCGCTGTTGGATCGACAGCAGGCCTGGCTGACACAGAGGAAACGGGCGATGACCCAGAAAAAAGCGACGCTCATAGGCCTGATCGCCATTGTGCTGTGGAGCGCGATAGTTGGACTGATAAAAAGCGTGAGCGAGGGTTTCGGCGCAGTAGGCGGCGCCGCGCTGATCTATAGCTGCAGCGCGGTACTGCTGCTGTTCACCGTCGGCTTTCCCCGCCTGCGCGCGTTTCCCCGACGCTATCTGGTGGTCGGCAGCATTCTATTCGTCTGCTACGAACTCTGCCTGTCGCTGTCGCTCGGCTTTACCCATAACGGCCGACAGGCGATTGAGGTCGGGATGGTGAACTATCTCTGGCCGAGCATGACCATTGTGCTGGCGGTTATCGTCAACCGGCAAAAAACCAGCCCGCTGATTGTTCCCGGCGTGTTGCTGGCCGTTGCGGGAATATGTCGCGTGCTGGGCGGCGATCACGCTTTTTCAATGAGCGAAATCGGCAACAACATTATGGATAATCCGCTGAGCTACGGGCTGGCATTTAGCGGCGCGGTCATCTGGGCGATATATTGCGTGGCAACGAAAAAGATCGCCAACGGCTGTAACGGCATTACGCTGTTTTTTATATTAACCGCGCTGACGTTATGGGTGAAATTCCTGCTCTCGCCGCAGCCTCCCTTTGTGATTTCGCCACAGGTGCTGATCAATCTGGCGCTTGCCGCCATGGCGATGGGTTTCGGCTATGCCGCCTGGAACACCGGCATCCTGCACGGCAATGTTAACCTGCTGGCGGCCGCTTCCTACTTTATCCCGATTATCTCTTCCGTGCTGGCAGCCTTTATCCTCAGTTCGCACCTGACAATCGCGTTCTGGCAGGGCACGGCGATGGTGAGTCTGGGCTCGCTAATTTGCTGGTGGTCAACCCGCTCACCGGAGAGTAAGAAAGTGACGCACGTAGCGTCGTAATATTCGCCCTGGAAGGCTGCCGCCCTCTTCTTTTTAAATAACTATAAAAATATACCTGACCGCTTACCCTGCGCCGGAGGAAATATTCTATGACGTTACTCACCTGAGCTCTTTATTTTATCGGCAATAGCAGCGCCGAATAATCTTTTTTAACGTTCTCACGTCTTATATTTATTCCGACTCCTGACGCTTTTAACAGGGCAGGCTCCCTGCGGCCGTTTTATGGGTAGCCCGCCGTTAATACGTTGGTGAAAAGAGAGGAGCCTGTGATGTCTAATCACATTTCAGTTGAAGATGTACCGCTTAACCGTTTCCATCGTCTGCTTACCGTCCGTTCCGGCGGCGGCTCATTTGTTGATGGCTACGTACTGAGCATTATCGGCATCGCTATGACGAAGGTTTCGCCCGCGCTCGGCCTGAGCGCCTTTTGGGAGGGGCTGATCGCCGCATCCGCCCTGATCGGCATCTTCTTCGGCGGCTTTATTGGCGGCGCGCTGACCGACCGGCTCGGCAGACGCGTGCTCTATTTCGTCGGCCCGACGCTGTTTATCCTCTGCTCGCTTGCGCAGTACTGGGTGCAGAGCGGCGAAATGTTGTTTGCGCTGCGCTTTCTCAACGGTGTCGCGGTAGGCATTGAATATCCGGTTGCCACTGCGTTTCTGGTCGAGTTTTTGCCGAAACGCTATCGCGGCCCCTGCCTGGCGACGCTGACCATTCTCTGGTTTGCCGGCGCGGCGGCGGCATATCTTACCGGCGAGGCCATTCTGAATGTTGGTGGGCCGGACGCCTGGCGCCTGGCGCTGGCGAGCACCGCGGTGATCGGCGCGCTGCTGTTCCTGGTGCGTCTCGGCACGCCGGAATCCCCGCGCTGGCTGATGAGCAAAGGGCGCGAACAGGAGGCGGAGGCGATTATCAGGCGCGTCTATGGCCGCGACTTCGGGCTCAGGAATCTGCCGCAGCAGGCAGAATGCCAGCACCTGTCGTTCAGCAGCCTGCTGCATTCGGGCTACGGCAAGCGTATGGCCTTCGTCACCATATTCTGGACCTGTTCGGTGATCCCGGTGTTCGCGGTTTATGCCTTTGCGCCACGCGTGCTGGAAGCGCTGCACCTTAGCGGCGACTGGGCCTCTTACGGTTCGATCGCCATTACGCTGCTGTTTGTCGTCGGCTGCATTATCGCCACCCGACTGGTAAATTCGCTGGGCCGCCGCAAACTGCTGCTGCACAGCTTCCTCTGGTCGGGTCTGGCGCTGCTGCTGCTGGGACTGCTGCGCGAGGGGCCGTCGATGGTGATTTTGCTGATGTTTGGCGCCTACGCCCTGTTTATCGGCGGCGCGCAGGTGCTGCAGCTGGTTTATCCAAACGAGATCTTCCCGACGGAAATCCGCGCGGCTGCGGTCGGCGTCGGCACCTCGATGTCGCGCGTTGGCGCCGCTGTCGGCACCTGGCTGGTCCCGATATCGCTGCAGACTATCGGCATCGGCTACACCATGTATATCGCGGCGGGCATTACGTTTTTCGGCCTGCTGGTTTCCTGGTTGCTGGCGCCTGAAACGGCGGCACGCAGCCTGGAAGACGCTGCGTCGCTGGACGCGACGCAGCCCAGGGTGAGCGGCAATCTCTCGAAGCGCAGCTCCTGGTAACCCTCAGGGGCGGTTTCCGCCCCTGATTACTCTTTAATCAGCCGTTCAACGTCGCGGCGGCGCTTACGGAACGAACTTGGCGTTTCGCCATACTGTTTACGGAACCAGGCGATCAGATGGGACGCGTCGGCGAAGCCGGTGGCCAGGGCGATAGCATTCAGGCTGTTGCTGGAATCCGCCATCAGCTTACGCGCCTGCTCGAGCCGCATGCGCCGCCAGTAGACTGCTGCGGAGTAGCCGGTGCATTTGGCGAAGACGAGGTTGAGCTGGCGAAACGTTACCCCAGCGAACTGAGCGACGTCTGCCAGCGGCACAGGCGAGTCGAGATGGTGCTTCATCAACTCAATCACTTTGCTTACCAGCTCGTTCTCATAGACGTCTGGCTCGTTGACGCTGCGCTGCGGTTTTTTTACCGGCGCGGCAGGCTCTTCTACCAGTAAATATTTAAGCACCTTCTGCGAGCGCACCAGCCCGCAGTGCTGGCGAATAATATCCGCCGCCAGATCGATGGCGGTGCCGCCAGGACAGGTAATGATGCCGCCGTCTTTGATGTAGGTTTTGTCGATAACTGGAATGGCTTTGGGAAAACGCAGCCGGAACTCGTCGCGGGTGGTGAAATGGATGGCGCACTGGCGACCGTCCAGCAGGCCGGCATTGCCCGCGACAAATGCGCCGCTGCAGAGCGTGATGATACGCACGCCGCGTGCGTGTAGTTCTCGCAATGCCTGTAACAGCCAGGGCGGGGGCTGGCGCGTCTCCTCCAGAAGCCCCCCCGCCACCACGAAATAGTCCCAGCTGCGGGCGAAATCGAGTTCGGCGGTCGGCATCACCGGCAAGCCGCAGCTGGCGGTAACCGGCTGGTTGTCGCAGGTCATCCATTCCCAGCGACAGAAGATTTGTCGGCTGAAAAAGGATTCATCCGCCGCGAAGCGCAGCGACTCCACCATGCCCGCGACGGACGCCAGCGTAAAGCGGTTCATCAGTAGAAAACCAACCGTGAGATCGGGTTTCGGCTGTATACCGATGTCAGATTTTGTCTGCTGTTGCATACGTAAGAAACTCCAGCCCTTTGCCCCATTTTTTTAGGGCGAGAAGAAATACTCTGTTTGCTCGCGTCACGATATTCATAGTTGCAAATTTCTGACGCCACTCTGCTTTCTGTTCGCTTTGCGCTCGTAACCTGCCATCCGTCTGGCTGGCGCTATCAACAGGCATGATGACGCCAGTTTTCGTATACACTTTGCGGGATTATTATCTTCCTGCATAAAGGAGAATGTCATGTCAGTTTCTGCGCGAAATCAGCTGCACGGAACAGTTTCTGCAATTTATCCCGGCTCCGTTAACGATGAAATTGAAATTTTCCTTGATAAAGGGGCGGTAAACGCAACCTTTCATATTCTGACCGATGAAGGGTCGAATCTCACTGCCGTAATCACAAACGAAAGCATGGCAGAGATGGATATCAGCGAGGGAAAAAGGGTTATCGCTCTGATTAAAGCGTCGTCTGTATTGCTTGCGGTAAAACAGCCTGATTCTGTCTGAGCAGGACACCGCCTGTTTTGAGCGGCACGCCTGAACAGGATGCTTTGTCAGTTTAAAAGAGGCATGGCTTGCGCTGGGATGAACCACGATCCTTCACAGACCAATAGGCTGGTATCCCTGCCATTCCGGCCGAAAAAGGCTCTCCCTCTCCAGGTGGGGTAAGATGAATATATTTATCGCCAATCTTTTCCAGCAAAATGCAGTCATCCACCTCTTTGAGGTTATCTTTATGCTGATGGAGCGCGCCGTGGAGCAGCGTTGCCAGACCTTTCTTTTTAGCCTCTTTACTCGCTTCCGCCACAAATACGATACCATATAACGATACAGTAAATAGTAATAGAGAGGAGAGCAGGTCAATACGCTTGCCATGTCGCTTCGGCGCCCAGCGCTTTATTATCACGACAGAGCGCGCGTCCTGATGCCGGGAATAAAGCTGTGCATGACAGCAATGAGCTAAGGAAAAAAGGCATGACCCTCTACCGAAATAGGGAAAATATGAACGCACCGAGGAGTGACGATCGGGCTAATCTCCCTGTTTATCGGACATTTTTAGCTGTGACCTGGCATTGTAAAATTGTCGATAGGATAAGTAGACCGCGATGATGGTTGAGAGGCTGGCGGTCCCTATAAGCATAAATGTCACCATAATCTGATATTTAATCGCCTTTAGCGGGTCTATTCCGGCGAAGATCAACCCGGACATCATACCCGGCAAACTGACCAGCCCAACGGTTTTGGCCGCATCTACTGTCGGGATCATGGCTGTACGAATACTGTCAGCAATAATGCGGCCCGACGACATTTTTACCGACGCGCCAAGGCTCAGCATCTCCATTATTTTCTGGCGGTTGTCGCTGAAGCGCTGGTTCAGATTGCTATAACACAGCCCTACCGCGACCATGGCGTTCCCCGCGATCATCCCTGAGATGGGAATGACCTGCATCGGCACAAAGGCTATCGCGCCGCTTAATACCAGAATAGTAAGCGTGATAACGGTGCCGCTAAAAATAGCGGCAAAGGATGTCGCAAAAACGTTAGCAATATTTCGACCGCGTTTACGGGCATTGATCGCGGCATTGACGCAGATAAACAGCACCATCAGCACCGTCAGCCAGCTATTATTGACATCAAAAATCGACTTCAACACAAACCCGACAATAACCAGTTGAATAATCGCCCGACAAACGCTCCAGAGAATATCTTTGCCCATACCAAGCTTTTCTTTCTGGCTGATAAGCAACGCTATCATGACCAGAGAGAGCGACAGTATTAGCGAGGTATCACTGATGTTATGCTGATTCACGCCTGTTCTCCTTTTTTGGCGGCTCAAGGCGAAGCACATGCTCAGCCTGCTGAATATCATTTACATCATGACTGATCCGCACCACGGCCACCTTCTCTTCGGCTGAGATCCGGTTAATCAATGAAAGCACGGCCAGCCTGTTCTCTTCATCGAGGGCGCTGGTGACTTCATCCAGTAACAGCACCTCAGGCATAAACTGCAGATTACGCAGCAGTCCGACACGCTGCTTTTCTCCGCCTGAAAGTTGTTCTACAGGTTTATTCAGCATATCCGCCGACAGATTGACGCTTTCCAGCGCAGCAACCAGTTTATCCTGCTGGGGTTTTTGCCGGCGAATCTGCCATGGCAACGCAAGGTTTTCATATACCGTCTGGCCAAACAGCTGCGGTGTCTGAAAACAGTACGAAACCTGCTGACGATAGCTCTCTGGACTGAGCGTCGTGATATCACTGTTTTTAAAACGGATATGTCCGGCCGTTGGGGTGACAAGCGAAGCAAGAATTTTCAAAAGTGTGCTTTTTCCGCTTCCAGAGGGGCCGGTCAGTAACAGGGAGTCGCCCTGATGTAATTGCACAGATACGGGTTGCAGTAGCTGACGTTCACCAACGGAAAAAGCCACGTTTTGCACATCAAGCAGGGGCAAAACATTGTTCATAGTTACCATTCAAGTTTTTATAAAACGGGAAAGAGTGATGTTGTGGGTACATCACACGCATTGAGTCTGCTCGCTTTTGCATGTGTCCGCTATGTGCCCCACCAGCGATAATAGCTTACCTCAGGCCAGGCTTTACACATCAAGTAAGACTAACAATCAACGTTCTGGTGCCGATACCCACATTTCTTACTCGATATGAAGGAACATATATGTACAGCATACGCCCTTTAATGCGCCCCCTTTTTTTTCTGTCTCTGCTGCCATTTTCTTTCGCTCAGGCTGTTGATAAGCCGGTATCGACAGGGGGTAACATTACTCCCTTTTATATAACCAGAATCCACGATCGTGTGAATTACATGGTGTCGCTAAACCTTAATAACGGAAAAACAGTTCAGGAGTGGCGATCCGTGGATTGTAAACAGGGCAAAGCACAGCTTTTGTATAAAGACTGGCTGAATGATAAAGGGTTGACTCAGACTCGCTTTTACGGAAACAGCTACCTTCGTTACGCGCCGGCACAGGATGACAGGCAGATGACGGCTGAGGATATCAGCATGGTTTGTCAGTTACCGATAAAAGAGGCTCGCTGGGAAAGATTATCCGCAACAGATACCTTCGGCATAACCGATTTGGTCGATGTTAACAGCATCAAACGTATTGACGATATTTTATCGGTACGTATGGGATATGACTTTGCGGATATTATCTGGGAACCGCCGTTTGACGCGCCGCTTGGATTAAAGATTGAGCATTACCAGTATAACTGTACAACGCATCAGGGAGCCGTTGTCGCATTAATGAACATTGACAGCGAAGGCCGCGTTACGGACTCGCTTATTACCTCAGATCTTGTGCGCCGCAAGGATGAGTTCAAAATTGACGCGCAAAAGACGCAACGCTTCGAGCAGCTTTGTCAGTTGCCAGCAGGAAAAGCCTTCACCGCCAAAGGGCATTTTGTCCCCGCCGCCCATAAGCCCGAATCGAAGCTCATGGGGCCATCCCTGCCCGACCTGAGTAATAATAATCCGCAGTGGCTGAATAAATTCCCCCTTTCAGCGGCAATTGAGCAGCAGGCGCAGTTACTGATCAAACCCTGGGCCCTTCCGCGCTTTAAGCAGATTCGTTATACGCAAGTCAGCGCGCAAGGTAAGATCAAAGTCCAGCTGGATGCACAAAGGGATGGTTATATACGCAAGCTGGAAGACTATGGCATCTGGACGGTGCAACGCTTAACGCTGGCTAATCAGCTACAGCTGAAGTTCACCATGTCGATCAGTAGTGGCGCCTCGCTGCTTAATAAGTTGCAGACGGATCTGCGTTTTCCGCTGGTAGCTGGTCAGCGATACCAGGCGCAGTGGGACGATATCGATTCCGACAAGAAAGTTACGGCTTCAGCGTTAAGTTGCAATGTCACGGGCGAGGGAGATGCAGGTAAAATTTCCCCTCAGTTTAGCGGCAAATATCTGTTAGTTGAGTGTCATGAATCTAACGAAGGCCAGGCGGGAAGCCATGACAAACTCGCCTGGCTGCAAGATCTTAACATTTTCGTTCCGGTCGCTATGCAGGTAGGTGATAAACCTGAAAGCCCGGTGACGCTGCAAGATGTTAGCGTGACGCGTTGATAAACAAGCAGGCTCACTGCTTTAACCGGTGAGTCTGCTGCTAATTAGCCGACTGAAGCCTCTTCTCGACGTCTCTTTCATACAGCAAACTGGCATCGTGCGCCCCTGTGTAGTCTGATTGTTACAGATTATAAGCCCGGCCGCTTTTCGAGCGGGCCGGTTCAAGCCAGACAAAAATCTCTTCTGCCGATGATGGCGCTTCGCCGCCGCCGAAAATTCAGTATCATAGCCCATCCGCCGCTTACTGAAATGAGTGCCCAGCCTGTTATGACCGATCACGACGCGCTATTTTCGCGGCTTACCGCCACGCTGGCGCAAGCGAGCCGCACGCCGCTGTACAAACGCTTCGCCAGCACGATCAAAGAGGCGGTGCACGATGGCACCCTGGTGCATGAAGAGATCCTGCCGGGCGAACGGGAATTCAGCCAGTCGCTGAATATTTCGCGTATCACCGTGCGTAAGGCGATGGATGAGCTGGAAAAAGAGGGCGTGGTGTTTCGCTCGCGCGGATACGGCACGCAAATTTGCAGCCAGCTTGAATACTCCTTAAAAGAGCCTAAGGGCCTGTCGCAGCAGGCGGTATTGCGTGGCAAAAAACCCGATACCGTCTGGATCAACAAAAGTAAGATCGCTTGCAGCGCGGACATGGCGGAAAAACTGGGACTGAGCACCGGCAGCGACGTTTATCTGCTGAAGCGTATTCGCTATGTCGATCAGCAGGCGGTTTCCGTCGAAGAGTCGTGGGTGCCGGCGCGCTATATCGCCGACCCCGATAAGATTGGCATTTCACTCTATGACTACTTTTACCAGCAGCAGATTTTGCCGGTGAAGTCGCAGAGCAGAGTGAGCGCACGCATGCCGGACGAGGCGCTGCAACAGCAAATCGCCCTGCCCGCCACCGTGCCCGTGCTGGTAATTAAGCAGCTGACGCTCGACGCGCAGGGCAATCCGCTGGAGTACAGCATCAGCTATTGCCGCAGCGATATGTACGTGTTTATCGCGGAGTAAGGCGCTGTTGCCAGTAAGCGCGCAGCGCCGTGCGATCCGGCGCGCAGTCGCCGCCGCGCCGTGAGACCACGTACGAGGCGACCGCATTGCCCAACGCCACGCTCTCCGCCAGCGACCAGCCGGACGCGAGCCCCGCTAACAGCCCGCCGGCGTGGCTGTCGCCTGCGCCGATAGTATCGACGACCTGGGTCGCCAGCGCTGGGATCCAGCCCGTACCGGCGTCGTCGATAAAGCCCGCCCCTTCGCTATCCAGCCGTACCACCATCGCGCCGCTAAAACGCTGCCGCCAGCGCGCCATCAGCTGCTGCGCGTCGAAAGGCGCCGAGAGAGACAAACGCTCGCGCCACAACAGCTCAGCCTCCTGGCGGTTGACGGTAATCAGCGGCCGCAGCGCCATAATGCGGTCAAAATGCGTCTCGCCGATATCCGCCAGCCGCGGGCCAAAATCGATCAGCAGCTGGAAGGGCTGCGCCTGCCGCTCCAGCCAGTCGATCAGCACCTCACCGCTTTTGCTGGTGAGCTGATAGCCGGAAAGATAAATCCAGCGGTGTTCAGGTTGCGGCAGCGTGCTCAGCAGCGCCGTATCCCACAAGTTCTCGACGCCGCTCACCGATAAAAAGGTGCGTTCGCCGTCCGGCTCCACCAGCGCCAGGCACCAGCCGTTATCCCCTTTGGCGCTTTCCAGCACGCTGTGAATGCCATAGTCAGCGAGTTTCTGCCGCACGATACTGGCCCAGATGCCGTTGCCAAGCGGCAGCGCGTTGATTGCCGGGATGCCGAGGCGATGCAGCGCAATCGCCACGTTGAGGGCGCAGCCGCCAACGTTGACGCCCTGCTGATGCAGTTCGATATCGCTGCCGCGATGCGGCAGCGTGTAGGCATCGGCAATCACATCTACCACCGCCGCGCCGATAACGCACACCGGCAGCCGCCCCTCCAGCCGCGCCAGATCCTCAGGCGTCAGCATAGGCGGCCTCGCGCTGCTGGCGGAAGCGCAGGAAAGCGCGGCTGTAGTGGTTGAAATCCAGCGCGTTGGCGGCGTCCAGCTCGGCCTTCAGCGTCTCGTCAATCGCGTCGATGCCGTGCAGCGCGCCGCAAATCGCCACCGCCATCGCGCCGATGGTGTCGGTGTCGCCGCCCAGGTTGGCGCACAGGATCGCGCAGCGGTTCGGGTTGGTCTGCGCCAGATCGACCATGGCGATGGCCGCCGGTACGGATTCTATAGTGCTGGTGCCGGTACCCACCACATCGTAGATTTGCTGCATAGCGGATTCTACGCCTCGGCTCTGTGATACAACCTGCAGCGCCAGCTCGATACGCGCCGCCATCGACGCGCTAAAGGTGGTGATGCGTTTCTCCTGCGCCGCGCGGGCGATGGCCGGCAGTTCGTCACGAATCGTCGCCCAGTCGCCGCCGTCGATGGCGCGCGAAACCGCCCAGGCGATGGCCGTGGCGCCGGCGATTGCTACATCCGACTTATGCGTCGGGCTCGATGCCAGCGCGACGGCGTCGATAAAGGCGCTAAGATGGCGCGCTGGCAGCAGGCAGCCCAGCGGCGAGACACGCATGGCGGCGCCGTTGGTCATGCCGTTGTTCTCCAGCTGCGTTACCGGCGTGCCGTTTTTCAGCGCATTCAGCGCGATTTTTGATGTCGGCCCGAGGACGTTTTTGTTGAAGGCGTCGAAGGCTTCTGCCCAGCGTAAGATATTGGCGCCAATGGTTTCAGCATTAATTTCGCCGTCATGGCTGATAATCGCATCCGCCAGCGCCAGCGCCATCGAGGTATCGTCAGTGAACGCCGCGCGGCCGAAATAACAGGCGGCGCTGTTCTCGGCGGGCCCCGGCAAAAAGCGATCGATCCAGCCAAAGTGCTGCTTAACGCGGCTGCGCGGCCACAGCTCCGACGGCATGCCCATCGCATCGCCCAGCGCCTGGCCGTAAAACGCGCCTAAAATCCGTTTTTCCTGGTTTGTTATTGTCATGTTTACATCTCTTATTTATGGCTGTCAGCGGTGGCTGAATGGTCGAAAGTGGTTAGTTCGTCGCTGCGCTTTTTGCCGTCGCGGAACAGTACGATAAAGGCGACGGTGATAATGACGATCATCACGCTGCCGAACAGCCACATGCCTGCCCAGTTAAAGGTCTGGCCGTTGCGCGGCTGGTCATAGGCGAACATCTCCTGCATCAGATAACCGCCGAGTCGATAGCCCAGCAGGCTGCCGACCCCCTGGCACGCCAGCGTAATCAGCCCCTGCGCCGCGTTACGCATCGCTACCGGCGCTTTTTTATCGACATAGATATAGGCGGTGATGAAGTAGAAGTCATAGCTGACGCCGTGCAGCAAAATGCCCATAAACAGCAGGCCGAAAGTCAGGAGGTTCTGATCGCTGCCGAAGATAAAGAACAGGTAGCGCAGCGCCGCCGTCGTCAGGCCGAGCAGGAGAACCTTGCCGATGCCGAAACGTTTGATAAAAAAGGGCAGCGCCAGCAGAAAGAAAATCTCCGACACCTGGCCAAGCGTCATCCAGCCCGTGGCGTGCGGCAGACCGACTTCGGTCAGGTAGCCTTCGGCAAAGATGTAGTAAAACGCCAGCGGCATGCTGAACAGAAAGGAGCAGACAAAAAACACCAGAAAGCTGCGATCTTTCAGTAGATGCAGCGCATCCAGCCCCAGCGCGACGCGCAGGCTAAATTTCGCCGTGCTTTTCGGTTCGGTGGCGGGCAGCGTCAGCGCGAACAGGCCGAGCAGCAGTGAACTGGCGGCGGTGATCAGCAGCGGAACATTGCTGGCGGAGATATCGCCGAAGCCGAACAGCGGCGGCAGAAAACCGCAGGCGATGCCGGAGGCGATCCAGCCGATAGTGCCCATCACGCGTATGCGTGGATAGTCACGTTCGACATCCCCAACGTGGGAAAAAGCGATGCTGTTGGTCAGGGCGATAGTCGGCATGTAGGTGAGCGCATAGAGCAGCAGCAGCGGAAAGAAGCCGCTGAAGTGGGTTTGCTGAGCGGCGAAAAACATTAGTATCGCGCCGACAATGGTCAGCAGCGACAGGACCTTTTGCGCCTGGAAAAAGCGATCCGCCAGCGATCCCACCAGGATCGGCGACAGAATGGCGGCGATAGAGGTACAGGCGTAGCACCAGGCGATCTCAACCGGTGAAAATCCGTTTTTGCTGAGAAAGGCCCACAGCGGCACGAACCATGCACCCCATATGAACCACTCAAGGAACATCATAAAAGCCAGTTTTGGTATTGTTGTTTTCATTGGAAAGGACTCCCCGGTGTTGGTAGAGGCAACCTAACACCAATGACAATACCTTTATAATACCTTTAGCGGAAAGCTTGAGCTACCCCACAACATTTTTGCGGGGTAAGCGACCGCCCTTTCCGGCAGAAAAACGGAAAAGGCGTCCCAATTCAGCATTCGCAGGAGAAGCTGCCAACGGGAGCGGTGCCGTTTTCCTGCTGCAGAGCAAGCCCTTCGTCAACCCAACCGGTCATGCCGCCAATCATCTCTTTAACGAAGAATCCCAGGCTCGCCAGACGAACGGCGGCGCGATGGACGCCGTTGCAGTGCGGGCCGGCGCAATAGACGACAAACAGCGTGTCACGCGCATATTCGGCCATGCGCTCTTCAGTGATGGCGCGGGTCGGGATATTGATGGCGCCCGGCACGTGCGCCTTTAAAAAGGCTTCATTGCTTCTGACATCGACCAGCACATAGTCGATATCGCCGGTTTTCTGGCTGTGATGCACATCGGCGCAGTCGGTCTCAAAGGCTAAACGACGACTGAAATGCTGCAATGATTCCGCAGGGGTGGCTGGCGCGATTTCGCTAATTAAACTGGTCATCATTTATCTCTCCTGTCTGAAAGTGTGCTGATTGTATGAAGCACCATCAGACTGATAAAGTGGCGGTTCCGACAATAACCGGTAGTTTTCCGCCAATGATGAATAAAGCGGGTGTAGTGGCCGTTCTGGCCTATGACGGACTCTGTACCTTTGAGTTTGGCATTGCGGTAGAGATATTTGGCCTGCCTCGACCTGAATTCGATTTCCCCTGGTATCGTCACCGCATCGTCGCGGTCGACGCGTCGCCGATGCAGGTTGCCGAAGGAATTCAGATCGTATCAAGTTTTGGCATTGAGTCGCTCAGCGAGGCGCAGACCATTATTATTCCCGGCTGGCGTAACCTCGATGAAAGGCCACCGCAGGCGTTACTGGACGCCTTATGCGATGCTTATCAGCGCGGGGCACGCCTGTTGTCTATCTGTTCAGGCGTCTTTGTTATCGCTGCGGCTGGCTTGTTGAACGGCAAGCGTGCCACCACCCACTGGCGCTACACCGACGAACTGGCAGCGCGCTATCCTGACGTTACGGTGGATCCGAACATGCTGTATGTCGACAGCGGGCAAATCATCACATCAGCGGGCAGCGCGGCGGGCATCGACGCCTGTTTGCATCTGATCAGCCGGGATTACGGCACCCATATCGCCAATATCGTAGCAAGACGTTTGGTGATGGCGCCGCAGCGCTCCGGCGGGCAAATCCAGTTTATCCCCTCTCCTGTCGCGCAGAAGCCTCGCGATGAGATTGCGCCAGTGCTGGACTGGGTGCTGCAGCATTTGCACTGCCCTTTGTCGGTTGGCGAGATGGCGCAGCAGGCGCTGATGTCGGAGCGGACCTTCCTGAGACGATTCAGAGAAGCGCTGGGTACGACGCCCAAAGCCTGGCTGCTGCAGGCGAGAATGAATCTGGCGCGCGAGCTGCTGGAAAATAATCAGCTCGCTAACGAGAAAATCATGACGCGCTGTGGATTTGGATCGATGGAGAGCTTCCGCGCCGCATTTCGCAAGTCGGTCGGGATCTCGCTCTCATCCTATCGCAAGATGTTTGGCGGCATGAGCCATGAAACAGCGAACGCTGTGGAATCGTGCTAAGGGTTTTTGGGTCCAGGTGGGCATCAAAAGCGTTAAAGAATTTCCCGCTGTCGGCCGATAGCGATCTACATGACTTTTATCCGCTCTGATACGATCGGTGACCGTAAGAACGGAATAACAACAAGGATGAATAATGACCGACGCCCCTTTCAAATGGACATGTATAAAGTGCGATAACGAAATTTCTCAATATCAGGAATATTGCGCCGAGTGTGAGGAAAAGCAGTTTCGCAAAATTGGCGGCTTCTTATATCTGCCATTGTTAAACCTGTTTGTTTTCGCCTACAGCTATTTCTCTTCGCTGCAGATCACCTTACAGGCCGCTCTCTATACGGCAGGCCGTGCGCCGATCGCGCAATCCAGCTATTTTTTTATCGCCTCCGGCGTTAACTTTTTCGCGCTGCTTTATATTATCTTCACGGCTTCTCTCTTCGTACGTAAAAAGCGATCGTTACCCCTGGCCTATACGCTTTTGCTCGCCGTCGGCGTAGCGATCATGCTGCTTGATCTGGCCTGCACGAAATATATTTTCCCAGAGGTTTTGCTGGGTTATGAGCAGATAATGCCGATTTTCAGGCATATCCTTCACGCCTGTATCTGGATACCTTACTTTCACTATTCGGTACGCGTTAAAAAAACGTTTATTCACTAATAACAGGATCCCTGCAGGCTGGGGCCAGCCTCAGCCTGGGTAAATATTGCGTTATCTGGCCGGCTCGCTACTCTATGTACATATGTACTTATAAGGGGCGGTAATGGCTGAAGAGAATCAGGAAAGCGCAAAGAGGCTTCGACGCTACGATCCGCATCGCAAGGAAAAGATCCTCGATAAGGCTTTCGAGCTGATTGCCGAGTGCGGTGTTGCGGGTATAACCCATCGCCGTATTGCCGCGCATGCTGGCGTGCCGCTAGGGTCGATGACCTACCATTTTAACAGCATGGATGAACTGCTGTTCCTTGTCTTCAATCGCTTTGCCCAGGGCGCTGCGGATTTTGTTAAAACCAAACTAGAGTCAGCCAGCACGCCTGAAGAGGCGATAGGCGCATTCGCCTCCCTTATGACCGACAAAGCCTGGGTGAACCGCCGAAATATGGCGGCGCTTTATGAATTTTACTCGCTGGCGACTCGCGAACCGGCCTATCGCCAGATACTAAACGCCTGGTCAGACTCAACCAGACGCTGTCTTGAACGGTTCTTTTCCCCTGCAACGGCACGCGCATTTGACGTATGCATAGAGGGCGTTCTGCTGCAGAACTTTCTCAATCCTGACGGTAGCCTGCCGCAAGAAGAGATCATTGCCCTGCTTCGGCGCATATCCGTTCAAGGCTCACCGCCGCACTGATAACTATTAACCAGTTAATCCGGGAGACACGATGAAACGAGAGACGCTATTCAACTATGCCCGCGAGCATTATCAGGCGGAGCCGGAATATTTATGGAGCAATCTGCCTGGCTATGCTGTGCTCCGGCATCACGACGGGAAAAAATGGTTCGGCATAGTGATGAACGTGCCCGGCACCAAACTGGGGCTTGCAAGCGACGAAGAAATTGACGTGCTGGAGGTCAAGATCCGGCCAGAACATATCGGTTCCCTGAGGCAAAAAGAGGGTATTTTGCCGGCTTACCATATGAATAAAGAGCACTGGATAAGCGTCGTTCTTTCCGGCCCGCTATCGCCGAAGGAGATTCACGATCTGCTGTCGGAGAGTCATGAGCTGACCGCTGGCTGAATGTTAATACGCCGTCCTTGAGCGGTGTATTAACGCTGTCTGAGGTTAATAAAAACCTTTTAAAACAGCCCGTACGGGGCGTTGAATCGGTTTTCTGGATCAAACCGCTTTTTCATCTCCTGCAGTCTGTTCAGCGATCCCGCATAAAACGCCCTCGCGCGATGCTGGCCTGCCGAGCCCACCACGGCCGGGTAGGTGCTCTCCTCGCTGACCGGCGCGATGATGCGCTGAATCTCCGCCATCCACCTCTCTTCCTCTTTTTTTTCCGCAGGCGTTTGCCAGCTTGCCACTACCTGCATGTTGAAATGATCGCGGCGGTGTGAAAAGGCCGTTTCTTCTGAGGCAACGCGCGCGGCCGCGCCGCGGAAATCGTGCAGCATAATGCAGTTTTGCGCGGAGGGCATGCGCTGGCAGCATGCTGACACCGCCTCGACGGTTTGCCGATCCAGACGGCTAAGGTTGAAGGCATCCATCTGATAGCCCCGCCCTTTTGGCCAGGCGGATTGATCGGAAGCGCTGTCGTAGGTGTCCCGGTATTCAGTCCAGCCCTTATTGATCACGCTGGCGCCCGTCAGCGCCGCTAACTGGCGGAGCCACTGCTCGCCTTTGGCCTCCTCTCCCGTCCACATGGGTTCAAGAATAAGTCCCGTTCCTTTGCCTGGCAGCGCGGAGAAGGTGGACAAAACGCTCAGCCTGTCGCCCGCCTCATCCAGTATCGCCTGCAGGCTTTGCCAGGCCTGTTGTGCATATTCCGGTTCGATAAACAGCGTCGCGCTCAGCACCGGCTAAAGAGGATGAATGGCAAACTCTGCCGATGCCACGACACCGAAATTTTTGCCCGCGCCCCTGAGTGACCAGAATAAATCCGTATTCTCTGGAGCACTGACGGTAACCAGAGAGCCATCCCCCCGCACCACCTCTGCCTTTTTAAGATTATCGGTTACCAGTCCGAAGCGGGAATTGAGCTTTCCATAGCCTCCGCCCAGCGCCAGCCCGGTAAGCCCAACCTCAGTATGCACGCCGGTCACCAGCCCATAGCCATCGGGCAGCATGTCGATAGCATTTTTTACCCGCGCGCCGCCGTCGGCAGTAAGGTAGCCGAATTAGAACGGGCCGGTCTGGGCGCAAAAAATTTCCTTTTATATCAGCGAAATGAGTTTAAAGCCTTATCGGGTTAATGACTCTTTACGGTTTTTCACAGGGTAAACCAGGCAGGTCACTCACTTTCTCATAAACTAAGGGGGTTAATTATGTCATCAGCAGATAACCGAGATGACAACGGTTACTGCATTTTACGACTTATCTGGCAACCTTGCTGTCAGCTGAACATAAGGGAAAATAATGGCTTTACTATCTGGTGAGTTATCTGACATGCCAACATGGGTGCCTGCTGTATTGCTCGTCATCTTCTCGTTAACCGCGGGTTTTCTCTCCCGATTTCTACTGCTGAGATTTATTCGTTACTGGCAGGGCCGCGACAGGAAACTGTTCAAATCTCTTGAAAAACATCTGCGCGGCTCAATGTTTCTGTTCATCCCGTTGATCATGATTAATGTCGGCGTGAATTATATCGATATTCACCCGGAATCCTTTTCTTTTGTCACCACCACTCTCAATATATTTATTATATTATCATTGTGCTCGGTTTTAATTCGCCTGATTAACGTCGCGCAAGATATGCTTTTTATCCGCTATGACATTAACCTTTCCAATAATCTGCGCGCCCGTAAAATCCGCACGCAGATTATCTATGTTAAAAAGGTGGCGATTGTTCTGCTGGTTTCCATCTGTCTTTCTCTTATCCTGCTCAGCTTTCCCGGCGTGCGAAAATTTGGCACTACCATTCTCGCCGGGGCCGGGGTGGCGGGCATCATCATCGGCTTTGCGCTGCAGAAGTCGCTCGTCAATCTCTTTGCCGGCATCCAGATAGCCTTTACCCAGCCGATTAAAATAGATGACGCGGTGGTGGTTGAAAAAGAGTGGGGATGGATTGAAGAGATCAACCTGACCTATGTGGTCGTTCGTCTCTGGGATCTGCGAAGACTGGTTCTGCCCATTACCTATTTCACCGAAAATCCCTTTCAGAACTGGACGCGCACGAATGCGCAAATTTTAGGTTCCGTCTTCCTTTATCTGGATTACTCCATGCCGCTGGAGCCGCTGCGTAGGCAATTTGAAAAAATCCTGAGCGAAACCAGACTCTGGGATCAACAGACTCAGGTGCTTCAGGTCACCGATGCCGATGACAAAACCATGACCATCCGACTCCTGATGACGGCGCAAAACTCACCCACGGCCTGGGATCTTCGCTGCCACGTACGGGAGAAGATGATTGAATTTGTTCAACAAAATTATCCGCACAGTCTCCCTCGCATGAGGGCGACGCTGACGGATCCCGCGCTGGATAACCCAGCAGGCCAGAAGGAGCGGTCTGAAGATGCCGGGATAAAGGTATAGGCTGACACGCGCGAAGCGGCTGCTCAGCGCAGCCGCCTGCATATGACCGCTTTACAGCTCCTGCAGAGACTGAATAACCATCTGGTTCATCTCGCGCACCGCCTGTTCGCGCCGCCGATAGTAGGTCCATTTGCCTACCTTGCTGGCCTCAAGCAGGCCGGCATCATGCAATGCTTTAAGACAGAGCGAGGTGGCGGGCTGCGACAGGCCCGCCTTGTCCTGAATGAGACTGGCACATACGCCATACTGCTCGAAGGGATAGAGCTGAGCATAATCAGCAAAGGCTTCGTCAGGGTTTTTAAGCCATTTCAGCACCGCAACCCGCGTCGGGTTGGCCAGTAATTTAATGGCATTTTCTGGTGACATGCCGTCTCCGAACGTCAGGCGGAATAAAAAGGATAGTCAGTATATCCTTTCCGGCTCCCGCCATACAGTGAGGCTGCGTCGACCTTGTTCAGGGGATGGCCCGCCTTAAAACGCGCCGGTAAATCCGGGTTCGCGATAAAGGTGCGCCCAAAGCCGAAGAGATCGCCCCAGCCTTTTTCCAGCATACGTTCCGCTTTTTCGCGGGTGTAGCGGCCGGAATACATAATGGGAGAACGGAAGGTTTCCCGCAGTGCAGTGCGAAACGACTCCGGCATCTCTGGGCTATTATCCCAGTCGGCTTCGGCGATGGATAAATATCCCACTTCAAGTTCGTTCAGGAGCTGCGCGGCGCGGATGTAGGTGGCATGCGGATCGCTTTCAACCAGCCCCAGATAAACGCGCTCTTCATCTGTGCTCGAGAAAAGCGGCGCGAAGCGTACCCCGACGCGGTGGCTACCGAATACGGCGCTGACCGCTTCGGTGACTTCGCGCAGGAAGCGCAGGCGGTTATCGAGTGAGCCGCCATATTCGTCGCTACGGAAGTTGGTATGTTCAGAAATAAACTGATTGATGAGATAACCGTTAGCCGAATGAAGTTCCACACCGTCGAAGCCCGCTTTTTTGGCATTCTCTGCCGCGGTACGGTACATCGTCACCAGCGCTTTCACTTCTGCCGTCGTCAGTTCGCGCGGCATGCTGGGCGCCGTCAGCATCCCGGTGCCGGGCCCGGTTTCAATAAACACCCTTACGCCGGTAGCGGCAACGGCCGAGGGCGCAACGGGCGGCTGCTTGCCTGGCTGAAGTTCATTGTGCGACACGCGGCCGACGTGCCAGAGCTGACAAAAAATTGTCCCGCCCTCTGCATGAACGGCATCGGTCACTTTTCGCCATCCCGCAATTTGCGCCTCGCTATGTATGCCTGGCGTCCAGGCATACCCCTGACCGCGAGGTTCAATTTGCGTACCCTCAGTAATCATAAAGCCGGCGCTGGCGCGCTGGCGATAATAGTCCACCATCATCTCGCCAGGAACGTTGCCGGGCTGATCGCTGCGGCAGCGGGTCAACGGCGGCAGCGCAATGCGATTGCGCAGCATGAGATCGCCTAAAGGCAGGGGCGCGAAAAGAGACGACATAACAAACATCCTCAGATAAAAAAGAGACAGCATTATATTTACACATTTAAATTTGTAAATATGTAATGAGTGCGGTTCACTTTTTCGCTTTTGTTTTCAACGCGGCTGGCTGCGCTATGGCTGGTTCAGGCTGCGGCTTCCGCATCAGTGCAACATGCCCTGATGCGGTCTGCCCTCTATGCTGTGACCTTTACTCAGCACGACAGTGCGCAAGGGATGACTTTCACGCCGTCATCCCGCCATCGATAACCAGCTCTGCGCCGCTGACGTAAGCGCTGTCGTCCGAGGCCAGGTACAAGGCCGCGGACGCCACCTCATCGGCATGCCCTAAACGCCCGGCCGGTATGCGCGCGGTCAGCGTCTGCCTGACGTCGTCGCTGGCCCGGTCGAACATCGGCGTGTCGGTAGGTCCCGGGCTCAGCGTGTTGATCCTGATGCCGCGCGGGGCCAGCTCCGTGCTCCAGGTGCGGGCATAGGAGCGTACCGCGGCCTTGCTGGCGGAATAGGCGCCGTAGCCCGGATTGGCGATGCTGCCAGCAATAGAACCGACCAGCACGATGGCGCCGCCCTCGCCCATATGTTGAACCGCATGCTGCACCGCAAACACCATGGCGCGCACATTCAGGTTGAAGGCGCGATCGAAATGCTCCTCAGTGGTATCGACCAGGCTTGCAGGCTCGGAGACGCCTGATGAGTTGACAAAAATGTCGAGACGCCCTGCTCTGGCGTAGATGGTCTCGAACAGACGAGCAAGGTCGCTGGCACAGGTGAGGTCGCCGGCTATCGCCTCGACGCGGCCGCCGATAAGCCTAACCGCTTCAGCCAGCTGCGCTTCGCGTCGGCCGGTAATAAAAACGTGGGCGCCTTCTTGCACAAAGCGGCGCGCGACCGCAAGGCCGATACCGCTGCCGCCGCCGGTCACCAGGGCGGTCTTTCCTTCGAGTTTCAACATGGCTGCTCCAGAAATAGAGTGGAAGCCAGATAATATATTTCGTATATTTAGTGTCAATTACGCACTTAATCTATACCAGATATACAGAGGGAAACTATATGGCGACCGATATCCCGGCTCTGCTGGCAGAGATCAACAGCACGCGCCCTATCCTGGAACAGGTGGCGAACAAGTGGTCGGTATTGATCCTGACCGTGCTATGCAGCGAACCGGCGCGCTTTAACGCCATCAAGCGCAGGCTTGATCCGATCACGCACAAGGCCCTGACAGAGGCGCTGCGCCGACTTGAGCGCAACGGTCTGGTCAGCCGCCGCGTGATCGCATCGTCGCCCGTGGCGGTGGAGTATGCCATCACTCCACTGGGCCGGACCTTGCAGGCGCCTTTTGTGGCGCTGGTGGGCTGGGCCAGGGAATATGGCGCGGCCATTGAGCAGGCGCAGGCGGGTTATGACGCGCAGCGTGCCGATGAGGCGCAGGCGTGAGCGCGGCATAGCGTATTTTAATGTCGGCTGGCTGTGAGGCGGGTTTGCGGACGGAACGTCGCACGTTTAGCCGATGGCAGATAGCCCGTTATCAAATCAGGCTACCTGCCGACGCTGATTAATCCAGCAGCGGCTTACGCGTCTCTTTTGGCGGCTCTGGCTTGAGTTTCTCTACGGGAATAAGACACATGCTTTCAGCGACGATCCCCAGCAGAGACTCTTTCGGGTAGGTTTCCCATTGCCCTATTTCCAGATCCGCATGGATAAGATCCCCTTCCGCGAAGGGTCTGGAAAACAGCGTTCGTCCCATAACGGCACGCTGATTTGTGTCGCAGTTAATTACATCGATAGCCCGGGAACTGGAGACGTAAACAGGCGGCTCTTTAATAATCAGCGTCCGCTCTGCGTAGTTATTGATGAAATAGAACCGACGCAGGCGGCTGTTACCCTGGTAAGTTGAAATCACCCGGAAATCGATATAGGAAGTCACCCGGTCATCTTCCAGAATTTTTATCAACCCAGCCGGTGCTTTGGCAGGCGTTTGCGGTTGTGGTTTACCGGTCGCGGCGCAGCCCGTCAGCAACATCACTGATGCCAGCCATATTAGCTTTTTCATTTTGCCGCCCCATGGGTTAAATCCGGGCGTAATGTCGCAAGCATATCGGCCGTGACATTGCCCTGAACCGAACAGAGCAATAATGTCCCGTCCTTGCCCTTATCAAGCATCAACAGCTTTTCAGTGCTTTCTTTGGCCGGCGCGATGCCCGAGACCGCCTGCCTGTTTATTTCCCAGGCACTTTCTGGCGTGGATTTAATCATCGCCTGCGATAAGTAACCCTCATCAGATTTGCTCCAGCTTAAGCGATCAAGCCGGGACTTCACCTCTTCAGGCGACTCCTTGAAAACCAGTCCCCAGTAATAGTACTTACCGTAATGGATTTCATCGAGGTTGCTGGTTTGTAGAAAATACCCCATCACCGTCAGATTTAATTCATGAAGAGGCTGGGCAAACCAGAGGGTGCCATTACCGTTAGTGGGCGCTTTGAACCAGGCGTAATGACGCTCGACGGTCAAAGGCGCTACGCGGCTAAGAGCGGATCGCTGGCGATAGATCTCACTGAAAAAAGTGGTGTCGCATTGCGTCAGACTTTGCGTCAAGGTTTTGGCGTAAACAGGCAATGTTGCTCCTGTCATGCCCAGAAGGAGGCCAATGGTGCAGGCGATTTTACGCATCTAATATCCCTATCGTTAAAATTCACTTATTTATCGGCGCGCAGCATTAAGACTTTATGCCTCGATGGTTTATTCCCTGATCGGACGCATTAAAAATGCCGAATGGCAATATTCTCTACTCGTGAACCTGACGGCCGATCTTAGCCGCTCTGCGCGTGCTGAAGCAGAATATCGAGCTGCGCAATTTTTTCCAGTACCGGTTACGCCTGAACGGATTTAGCAGGCGGCTCGCTACGCTGAACAGAAAGGAATGATTTAGGTAAGCCGGAGTCGCTGGCTTTAATACGGGAGCACTCAACTCCGTTACGGTTAAACTATTTAGCCGACTGTAATGACAAGGCAGCAGACCTTTACAGGAAACATTAATAATTATGGATGCGTTATAAAATCATGTACCGGACATCAATACGACTGCCCGTCCGCCATACAGCCGCTGAGCATCCAGGTACCGCCTTATTCTTCTCCACGCCTACTAGTGGAGAAGAACAGGCGCCTGCGTTACGGCTTCTTCGCTTCCAGTTCAGCCTCTAGCTTTTTCGAATCATAGTAGTCGCCCTGGTAAGCAATCTTACCGTCGACAACCTTGATAAAACTGACGCCTTCAAACTTGATATTGTTGTTGGTGGCTGGCGCGCCCGCCCATTCACCGGCGTTCTTTCCGCTAAATTCCCACTGAAAAGCGATGGTGTCCTGGTTGAAAACGGGCTTGCTGGTCATCTTCCACTGCAGGTCGGGCACCGCGCGGATAAACGCGCCGATAACCTCTTTTTCCGCACGCTGCTGCCCCTTGACCGGCGAGCCGGTTGCCGCGTCGTAATAGACAACATCTTTCGCCAGATACTGCGCAGCCTGCGACGCGCTATGGGCATTCCATGCGGCCATATAGCTGTTTATCACGGACTCAGGCGACGCTTTCGCCATTACGCCGCATGAGATCAGCGCCAGGGAGAGCGCAGCGATTCGAATCGATTTCATCTTGCTTCCTTTAGTCGTTAATGTCGCACATGATGTGTTTTACGCGGGTGTATTCATCAAGTGAGTAAGAAGAGAGATCTTTGCCATAACCCGATTTCTTAAAGCCGCCGTGCGGCATTTCCGCACACAGCGGGATATGGTTGTTGATCCACACCGTGCCAAAGTCGAGTTCGATGCTGAAACGCTGCGCACGACCCTGGTGCCGGGTCCAGACGCTAGCCGCCAGTCCATATTCCACATCGTTGGCTTTGTTCAAGGCGTCCGCTTCGTCAGAGAAGCGCTGGATGGTCATTACGGGACCAAAGACTTCATGCTGGATGGCTTCGTCATGCTGGTGAAGGCCAGAGATAATGGTGGGTTCAAAGTAGAAGCCCGGCCCTTTTCCGGCGCGGCCCCCGGTTTCGATTTTGGCATGCGCAGGCAGGCGCGCGATAAAGCCGCTTACCTGTTCCAGCTGGTTACGGCTGTTTAACGCGCCGTAGAGGGCGTCGCGATCGTCAGGCGTGCCGAATGTAATGCTGCGCGTCCGGGCAACCAGCTTTGCAAGAAAATCGTCATAGGCCGACTCCTCAACAAGGATGCGCGTTGCAGCGGTGCAGTCCTGACCGGCGTTGAAAAAGCCGGCCGTGGTAATCGTCTCGACCGCCTTATCCATATCGGCATCCGCAAAGACGATAACCGGCGCTTTGCCGCCTAGCTCAAGATGCGCTTTGGTCAGGTTTGCGGCGGCGGAGGCGGCAACCTGCAGTCCGGCGCGCACCGACCCGGTAATCGACACCAGCGACGCCACAGGATTTGAAACCACCAGCGAACCCGTCTCCGCTTTACCCAGCACGACGTTAAACGCGCCGGCGGGAAATAAGGGCGCGGCCAGTTCAGCCAACAGCAAGGTGCTGACGGGCGTCGTATCGCTTGGCTTCAGGACCACGGTATTGCCGGCGGCCAGCGCCGGGGCGATTTTCCACACCGCCATCATAAAGGGGTAGTTCCAGGGCGCCACCTGTCCGACGATGCCAAGCGGCTCGCGACGGATCACCGACGTGAAGCCGGCAGCGTACTCGCCGGCCGCCTTGCCTTCCAGGCAGCGAGCGGCGCCCGCAAAAAAGCGGATAGCGTCGCATGACGCCGCAATCTCCTCTTTCTCAATAAAATGTTTGAGCTGCCCCGTTTCTTTGCTTTGCCATTCCGCCAGGCGGGTGACGTTTTTTTCGATTTCATCTGCTAACCGCAGCAGCGCTTTTTGTCGCTCTGCCGGCGTGGACTTCTTCCAGACTAAAAACGCTTTCTCAGCCGCCGCGTAAGCGAGATCGATTTCCGCCTTGCCGCCATTGGGCGACTGCGCATAGATTTCACCATCAACCGGACTGACCAGATCGAAAAAATCGCTTTCCTGATTTGATACATACTGCCCGTTGATGAAGTGCTGTAGGGTTTGCATCGCCTTCTCCGCTCACATTAATACATAAAAGATATTATGTAATATATTATATGGCGCTGTTTCAATGCTCGCGTCCCTACAACATGAAGCGCATCGCATTTCCAACAAATTGATTACAATCCGCTCAGCCGCTGGCGCGCGCTGGTTAACACTACACAGGTAAAGGTGCTATGCGCCCGGCGGCACCGGCCCACAACGGCCCAGGATGACCTGCTCTTTTCGGCATCTTTTAACAAGCTATTGACGTTATTTACTTCTTTCGTGACAGGTATGTTTATGCTAAGTATGGCGGCCTGTATAAGGGACTTTCAGAGAAGATTATGATTACTCACGCGGTTATATTCGCTCCTATAGGCCAGGCCAGCCGTTCCGATCAAATCGTTCAGCGCCTGACCAACGCCATCGTCACCGGCCTGCTTGAACCGCATGAACAGCTGCCAAACGAGTCGGATCTCGCCAGGATGATGGGCGTATCACACATTACTATCCGCGAAGCCTTGAATACCTTGCGCGCCAACGCGCTGATACATACGGTGCGCGGCCGCAACGGCGGCAGCTTCGTCTGCGAAACCGTGCCTGAATCGGGCAAGAATCTTCACCCCTTTCGCAGCATCAGTACGGATTATCTGGCGGACCTGGGAGAGATGCATTGCGCCATCATCAGCCACAGCGCGAGGCTCGCTTCGCGGAGGATGACTCACGCGGATTTGAATCGTCTTCTGGAATTTACCGAGGTGCTAACGAACGCTGAAACGCCCGAGCAGCGAACGCAGGCGGATATGCGCTGCCTGCTGGCGATCGCGGCGAGTTCGCAATCTGCCCGACTGGCCAACCAGGAGCTGCAGCTGCAGGCGGAATGGGCTTCTCTGGTCGCCGCGCTTTACCGCTCCGATGATATCCATCGCGAGGTCATCGCGCTTTACGCCGGGCTGACGAATGCGCTCGCCGCGCATGCAGAGCAGCCTGCTGTTCAGGCCGCCACACAGCTTATCGACACGTTCACCGACTATTTATTAGAAAAGAAAATGAATTATCACTCTGAATAATCACCGTATAGGCAGTGTAGAAAATGAATCACTCAGAGCACCTTAGCGCGCTAACCCGTAAAATTGACGACATCATTAACTCCACTGTCGAAAGTACTGGTTTATTAGCAGACGAGATCAGGCAATCTCTTAACGTACATCAGGAAAGTCGCCCTGAAATGTTGCTGGAGCCGGGCGTTAAAGCGGCGATTCAGTCTTACATCAAAAAAACGCTTAACCATCACCACTACTGCTCGGGAACGGGCTTTGCGAGCCACATTGAAAGCACCGGCACGGTGCGGGAGTACTGGCTGCTGGAGTGGTGGTATAAAAAAGATAAAGGCTTAAAGCAGGTGAGTCTCGATCTTGACCAGGCGACGCAGCAGCGACTCGATTTTCGCACCTTTGAATGGTTTAAAACCCCCGTCTCGGAAGGCAAAGCCTATATCCACGGCCCCTATGTCGACTATATCTGCAACACCTCGCTGACCCTGACCGCCGCCGTGCCCGTGGTTATTCAAGGCCAGGTGCTGGGCGTCGCCGCGCTCGATATCCTCGTCAGCCGCGTTGAAGAAGAGCTGCTGCCTCTGTGCGGCAAGGAAAAAATGATCCTGACCAACCTTGACGGCAGGATCATTTTTTCAACCAATCCACGGCTGCGCATCGGCGAACTCTTCAAGGTGGAGGCTCGGGAACCGGTTTACCAAAACAGCTACGCGCTGCTCTACCGGCTGTAGCCCTGCCCGTCAGCGCTCAGGCGAAGCCAGCCTGAGCGCTGACGCCTTATCTGCCAGGGCGCAAAAAAAAGCCGTAGCGTGAAAGCTACGGCTCAGGATGACGCGCTTCAAGACCGTGTCGACAGCGAGGGGGAATTTTCTAGAAGCCCTCTTTTGCCCGGAGCCTGGTGGCGTGCTCAATGGCGTCGTTTTCCGGCGCGCTGGAGCGCCCAAACGGTTTGGCAATCATCATATAAAGCAGGCCGGCGATCAGCACCACCGCCAGGCCCACCAGCACCGTCCAGCGATCCAGGAAGCTATTGCCGTCGGCAGGCTGTGCAAGCAGCCAAATTCCGCACAGGCCATAGATCAGCGCGAAGAGATTGACGATGAAACCCCAGGAGCCGAGCGTCCACTCGCCTGCCGGCTTCCAGCCTTTCAGACGCTGGCGCAGCGCGGCCAGCACCACCAGCTGGAAAGAGATGTAAATGCCGATCACGGCGAACGCGGTGATGCGGGAAAGATTATCCGGCTGGAAGTAGACCCAAACGCAGATGATGACGGGCAGGATGCAGCTGACCAGCATGGCGTTATCCGGCACGCTGTTTTTGGAAATTTTCGCCATCCATTCGCTGCCGGGCAGCATCCTGTCGCGTGAGAAAGAGAAGATCAGACGGCTTAGCGCGGCCTGAAGCGAGAGAATGCAGGAGAGCATGGCGATGATGGCAACCACGATAAACACCGTGGCCCCCGTGCTTCCCAGCGCCTCGTTAAGAATGGCCGGGATGGGATCGGCGATTTTACCGCTGACGATATTCACCAGATCGGGTGAAGAGAGCAGATAGCCCATGACCGAAATCACCGCTGAAATGGCGCCGAAAACGATGCTCAGGATCATCGCTAATGGGATCTTTTTGCCTGGATTTTTCACCTCTTCCGCCACGTTGCCGCAGGCTTCGAAACCAAAAAACATAAACAGGCCCATCAGCGCGGCGGACATGAACGCCGTGGTGTAGCTGCCATCTTTAGCGATAACGCCCATCGAGTCGAAGAGAACGGAGAACGGCTGAGAGCGATGGAAGATCAGCAGATAGATGCCCAGCGCGATCACGCTGACGATTTCACACCAGAAACCGATCTTCGCCACGCGCGCCAGGTTTTTGGTGCCCGACATATTTACGCCCATCATCAGTAGCAGCAGCACCACCGAGGTCATCAGCAGATTGAGCGGCGTCTGAGCAAAATGAAACAGCGAGGCGACGAAGGTTGAGGTGTATTCAGCAATGGAGGTTATGGTGACCACCAGCGCCCACAGATAGATCCAGGCGGCGATCCAGGCAAACTTCTTGCCCCACAGGCGTCTCGCCCAGGGATAGAGGCCGCCGGTAATCGGATACTGAGAAGCCACTTCGCCAAACACCAGCGCCACCAGCAGCTGTCCGCATGCGACAATCAGGATCCACCAGACGGCGGGCGGCCCGGCCAGGGTAACGGCAAGCGCAAACAGCGAATAAACGGCCGTCAGAGGCGAAAGGTAGGTAAAGCCGAGGGCAAAGTTAGAGATAAGTCCAATAGATCGCTTGAACTGTTCGTTGCTTTCGGGCTGATTATTATAGAGTTTTTTTTCAGGTGTCTGTTCCATATGTCGTTCTCTTTAATGGCATAATCGCAGGCGATAGAGACTAATTTATAAAACATAATAAGTTATATGTATATTGCGTATGTCACAGTTTTGTTAAACATTTACACGTGGTTTGGACGGTGGCGTAAAACCGCCTTCGAGGAAAGCTGCCCCGTGATGCGGGGCGAAAATGAGGGGGAAAAAAACGACGATAAGCGCTATCGTCGTGGCTCTTAAGAGCAAAGTACTACGGCATTGGGTTTACAAAGCGACGCAAACATATTTAATTTCGAGGTATTCATCCATACCGAAGCGCGACCCTTCTCGCCCTAATCCGGACTGTTTAATGCCGCCGAACGGCGCGACCTCATTGGATATCAGGCCGGTATTGACACCCACCATGCCATATTCCAGCGCCTCGGGAACCAGCCACTGACGGCGGGCATCGCGCGTAAAGATATAGGCGGCCAGACCAAATTCCGTATCGTTGGCATAGTCGATCGCCTCTTCATCGCTGCTGAACTGGAAAAGCGGCGCCACCGGACCAAAGGTCTCCTCACGTGCAAAACGCATCGACTGCGTGACGTCGCCGATTACCGTCGGCATAAAGAAATTGCCGCCCAGCGGATGGCGTTTTCCGCCCGTCAGCAGCGTCGCGCCTTTCTCCAGCGCGTCGCTGATATGCGATTCGACTTTGCTGACCGCCTTCTCATCAATCAGCGGTCCCTGCTGGCTGCTTTCATCCAAACCATTGCCGACCTTAAGCGACCGGACCGCGTTCACCAGCGCATCCGACAATGCGGCGTAAATGCCGCGCTGCACATATATCCGGTTAGCGCAGACGCAGGTCTGGCCGCTGTTGCGGAACTTCGAGGCCATAATGCCGCTCACAGCCTGCTCAATGTCAGCGTCGTCGAAGACGATAACCGGCGCGTTGCCGCCAAGCTCAAGGGAGAGCTTTTTAATGCCGGGCGCGCACTGCGCCATCAGGATGCGCCCGGTTTCGGTCGATCCGGTAAAGCTCAGTTTGCGAACCGTGGGATTCTGACAGAGTTCACCGCCTATCGCCCGCGGGTCGCCGGTCAGCACCTGCAACACGCCGGCGGGCAGTCCGGCCTCTTCGCCCAGCTTTGCCAGCGCCAGCGCCGTCAGCGGCGTCTGCTCCGCGGGTTTGACGATAATGGCGCAGCCGGACGCCAGCGCGGGCGCCACTTTGCGCGTGATCATCGCCGCAGGGAAATTCCACGGCGTGATCGCCGCGCAAACGCCGACAGGCTGTTTAGTGACCACATAGCGCTGCGAAGCGTTGACCGGCTGCAAGATCGCGCCGTCTACCCGTCGGGCTTCTTCCGCGAACCACGTCAGGAACGACGCCGCGTAGCCGACCTCGCCCCGCGCTTCGGCCAGCGGCTTTCCTCCCTCTGAACTCATCAGGCGGGCGATATCCTCACGGTTTTCCTCGATCAGGACAACCCAGCGATGCAATACCTTAGCGCGTTCGCCCGCGGTGCGACGCTTCCACTCGCGCTGCGCCTTTTGCGCGCCCTCGATGGCACGCTCTGTTTCAGCGCGCCCCATCAGCGGCACGCTGGCAATTGTCTCGCCCGTCGCGGCGTTTGTTACGGCCAGTGTCGCGCCCGAATCGGCGCTGATCCACTGGCCATCCACCAGGTTTTTCTCGATAAGAAGAGCCGGATTATTCAGTTTCATCGCATCGCTCTCCTACTGTTTCGTCGCAGATTCGATAATTCTCAGCGCCGTTTCGAACTGGGCATCGGGAATGGTCAACGGATAGAGGAAGCGGATCACGTTGCCATACTGGCCGCAGGTCAGCAGCAGCAGTCCCTGCTCAAGCGCCAGCTTTTGAACTTTTTGCGCCGCGGCGGCGGACGGCTCGCCGGTCTGCGCGTCGCAGAATTCCGCCGCGACCATCGATCCCAGACCGCGCACTTCCGCCAGTTCGGCGCACCAGGCCTGACAATCCCTCAATACCACGCGCAGGCGCTCGCCCAGCGCGTCGGCGCGCTGACAAAGCTGTTCATCCTCAATGATATCCAGCACGGCGTGCGCGGAAGCTACCGCCATGGGATTGCCCGCATAGGTGCCGCCCAGACCGCCCGGCGCCGGCGCATCCATGATCTCTGCTTTGCCCACGACGCCAGAGAGCGGCATACCGCCCGCCAGGCTTTTCGCCATGGTCATCAGGTCGGGCTGGTGTTGATAATGATCCATAGCAAACAGCTTGCCGGTGCGGGCGAAGCCGCTCTGCACCTCGTCCGCGATCATGACGATGCCATGCTTATCGCAGATAGCACGGACAGCGGCAATCAGCTCTGGCGGAGCCACATTAAATCCGCCTTCGCCCTGCACCGGTTCAAAGATAATCGCCGCAACCTGGGTCGGCTCGATATCGCACTTGAACAGGCGCTCAATGGCGTTGACCGCATCAGCGGTGGTCACCTTATGCAGTTCGGCAGGATACGGCACATGAAAAACCGAACCCGGGAAAGGCCCGAAACCGATTTTATAAGGCGCCACTTTGCCCGTCAGCGCCATCGTCATATAGGTGCGCCCGTGGAAGCCGCCGCCGAAGGCAATGACGCCTGGCCGTCTGGTATGGGCGCGCGCGATTTTGATCGCGTTCTCCACCGCTTCGGCGCCGGTAGAGAAAAAAGCGGTTTTTAGCTCGCCCTGGATCGGCGCGGCGGCGTTGATTTTCTCCGCCAGCGAAATGTAGCTCTCGTAAGGCACGATCTGATAAGCGGTATGGGTAAAGGCCTTGAGCTGTTGCTCCATCGCCTGCACCAGGCGGGGATGGCGATGCCCCGTATTGAGTACGGCGATGCCCGCGGCAAAATCGATATATTGATTTCCCTCGACATCCGTCAGCGTACTGTTTTCCGCCGAGCTGGCGTAGAAGTTACACATTACGCCCACGCCGCGCGGCGTGGCATTCAGACGACGCTGCTGAAGATTGTTATTACTCATAGTAAGCCCCTTCCCTTCACAATTTATTTGAACTCTTGGGGACAATCTGTCAGCGTTTGGTACCTTATTCGAGAGCCAAATCATTTTATTTGCAGGATCCAAATGCACTCACTTGCTGGAGATGTGATCAGACAAGCATTTTTTAACGGCACGGAAGGAAAGCTGCATAAGCGTTTGTATATCGCCATTTGCAACGCCATTCTTTCAGGCAATCTGACGCCCTCTTCGCGCATGCCGCCGACTCGCGATCTGGCCAGTGAGCTTGAGCTGTCGCGCAATACGGTATTGCGGGTGTATGAGCAGTTGCAGGCGGAGGGCTACATCTCTTCTCGTGCGGGCAGCGGAACGGTCGTCACGCACAGCGTGCTCGATAATTTAGAGTGCCGACCTGCCGTGAGTCAGGATGAAGCGCCCGCAGAGGACTATTCCCTGCTGTCGGAGCGCGGCCTGCTGCTACTGGAGCACGCCAGCGCCAGCCCCAGACAGTGGGGAGCCTTTTTACCCGGCGTGCCCGACGTCGCGAACTTCCCTCACCGCGTGCTGAAAAAATTCTACGATCGTCAGGCTCGTCAGCTGTCGCCGGCGCTTTTAACCTATGACACCACGGGCGGCTCCGAGGTGCTTAAAGCCGCTCTGACCGATTACCTGCGCACGGCGCGCGGCGTCCAGTGCACGCCAGATCAGATCCTGATTACTGAAGGCATTCATCAGGCGCTCGATCTGGTGACCCGTTCGCTCTGCAATCCGGGAGACCGGGCCTGGACAGAGGAGCCTGGCTACTGGGGAATTAAAAATATTCTTCGTATGAACGGCGTAGAGATCGTCACCATGCCCGTGGACGAACAGGGGCTGATCCCCAACGGCGAGGTGAGCGTCCCGCCTGAGCTGATCTTTGTTACGCCCTCTCACCAGTATCCTCTGGGGTCAGTGATGAGCCTGAGCCGCAGGCAGCAGCTGCTGGCGCAGGCGCGCAAAACCCATAGCTGGATCGTGGAAGATGACTATGACAGCGAGTTTCGCTTTGCCGGCCAGCCTATTCCCGCGTTACAGGGTCTGGAGGCCAACAGCCCGGTAATTTACGTAGGCACCTTCAGCAAAACCCTCTATCCCGCACTCCGGCTCGGCTATATGGTTTTGCCTGAGCAGCTGAAAACGCCGCTGAAAAGAATGCATAGCGAGCTCTATCGCGGCGGACATCAGCTGACGCAGGCAGCCCTGGCCGATTTTATCCGGGAAGGCTATTACGCGGCGCACATACGTAAAATGCGCCAGTTATACAGCCGACGTAGGCAGGTTCTGGTCAATTTAATCAATGACGAATTAGGCGGCGGTTTTTTAGGTCAGTACAACAGCAATGCCGGATTGCATCTGATTCTGCAGCTGCCCGCAGGCGTGGACGACGTCACGCTGGCGCAGCGCGCCAATCGTCAGGGTATCCTGGTGCGCGCCCTGTCGAGTTATTATGCCGGCGAAAAAAGCCAGTCAGGCTTGTTGCTGGGCTTCGCCAGCATGGAAGAGAGCGAAATTCATACCCAGTTCCACAGGCTGGCCGCGCTGATCAAAGAAGCGCAACAGGCGTAAGCGCTCGACAGACGTTGTTTTATCGCTGGCGCTGAAGCTGTGGCCACATCAGCAACGCTTCAGTGCTCTTTACCCTCCAGGCCTGAATAAGTGACTGCGCCTGCACTCATCTGGCTTGCTCCGCCTCACGTCAGCCCCCTAACTATCTGAATAATCAGCACTCATAATCGAGAAAGACAACAGTGTCGCGGCATTTATCTAAAATGACTTACATTACATCGCGATAAGACAAATTTAACATTTTTGTGACACATACCGTATACATATATAATATTATGTTTTATATATTGTCATATCAGGATTCGCAGCCGACCTGATAAACCAGCAGAGAGGCTAAACCATTCTCACTCCCGCTATGAGGAGCTGGTTGCCCATAGCGATCATGCTGGACCAGCAGACATGATGAATTTTTAACACCTTAAACTGGACACGCTAAGAGACAGGCCCGGTTCACTACGTTGCGCATCTTTTTAATTGCTTAATGCATCAGAGGTTAAAAGTCATTTAACTGAAATTTCGAGTGAGATATTGCTATGAGATTAAAAGAGACAAATAGCGCCTGCCTCTCATTATGGCAGGTTGTCATTATCGGCATCGCTTATATGACACCGATGACGGTATTTGACACTTTTGGGATCGTTTCAAATATAACGGAAGGAAGAGTGCCGCTGGCTTATCTGCTGGCGCTGGCTGCGGTATTATTGACGGCCATTAGCTATGGCCGAATGGTTCGCCTGCATCCCTCCTCGGGATCGGCTTATACCTATGCGAGAAAGGTGTGCGGCAATAAAACCGGATTCATCGTCGGCTGGTCTTCCCTGCTGGATTATGTTTTCCTGCCGATGATAAACTCATTGCTGGCAGGGATATATTTACAGACTCTGCTGCCGGAGGTTCCTGTCTGGCTCTCTATTTTAGTATTCACCTCGCTGGTTACCTTCGTTAACTGCTGCAATATTAAAACGCTGGCAAATGCGAACTTCATATTTGTCGGCATTCCGGTCATTCTTATGGGCGTCTTTATCTATTTCGTTATCCATAATCTCCTCAGGGATTATGGCGACAGCCATATCTTTACTACTCAGCCCCTGTTCAACGGGCATAACAGCATTATCCCGTTGATCAGCGGCGCGGCGGTGCTCTGCTTCTCCTTTCTTGGCTTCGATGCCGTTACGACGCTCACGGATGAAACCAAAAGCCCGGTCAGCACCATCCCTAAAGCGGTGTTTTATACGGCGCTGAGCGGAGGCTGTATCTTTTTTGTCGCCGCATGGTTTATTCAGCTCTACTTCCCGGACAACTCGCAGTTTAAAAACCCCATGGAAGCGCTGCCGGAAATCGTACTGAACGTCGGCGGCAAACTGTTTCAAACGCTGTTTCTTATCGCCATTCTGCTCAATACCTTTGCCTCAGCGCTGGCTTCCCATGCGAGCGCCGCCAGGCTGTTGCATATTATGGGTAAAAACAACACGCTGACGCACCGCTTTTTCGGCTACCTGCATCCTGCAAATAAAAACCCTGTCTACTGTATTTTATTGATCGGTCTGATATCGCTGACCGCAATTTTTATCCAGCTCGATACTGCCGTCTCATTAATCAGCTTTGGCGCGCTAGTGGCCTTTAGCGCGGTTAATTTATCCGTCATCATACACTTTGCCATTATTAAAAAAGAGACTATCGGCATAAAGAAGATATTCCAAAACATTCTTTTGCCGCTGGCGGGTCTGGGCTGCGTCGCCGTTATGTGGGTTAACTTAAGTTTTGATGCCTTTATATTGGGTCTGACCTGGGCAACCTTAGGTCTCGGCTGGATTGTTTACTGTAGTTATACCAAAAAAGAAGTCGCTATCTCTGAATAAACAGGTTTTGCATTCACAGTGAAGTCTCCTGTGGTACACGCTACTTACCGAGAAAACTTATGAGTGGAAATAAAACGTTAATCAAGCCGCAATTAATATCTGACGCGAAAATTACCATGATGAGCCAGGCCGACCCAGATGCAGACTGGAACTGGGTGCGAAATAAAGAGGATACGCAAATCAGCGATCCTGGAAACCCAGCAAATTACTACGAGTCGACACTTGCACCCTGGATCGACTTTCCCTCTTTAAAAAAAGAGGAAGAGTGTGAACTCGTAGTGATCGGTGGCGGGCTGCTTGGCGCATCAACCGCGCTTCATCTTTCTGAAGCGGGTATTGATACCATTCTGCTGGAAAAGAACACCATCGGCTCTGGCGCCTCTGGCAGGAATGGCGGACAGCTCACGCCAGGCCTGGCGCGCTGGGAAGCCGAGTCGATGATTGAGCATCTCAGCTTCGAAGAGGCGAAACGCCTGTGGCATTTTACGTCGACGGAAGCCATGTCGCTGATTGATGAAATCGCACAGCGCTACGATTTAAATTTTGATCGTCACCATGGCCATATCACCGCCGCCGTTCATCCTGGGCACATGAATGCACTGGTGCAAGGTGTAGATGCCAGAAAATTCCTTGGCGAAGATAATGTCAACGTGCTCGGCAGCTATGAGCTGCAGGAACATATCAACTCTGACTTATATTATGGCGGCGTGTTAGATAACCTGGGCGGCCAGGTGCACTCATTAGCCCTGAATCGTGGGCTGGTGTATGGTTTCCTGAAAAATGGCGGCAGCGTCTATGAACATAGCGAGGTGATTAAAATTGAGAAAACCAGCAGCGGTACCCGAGTGATTACGCCTGAAGGGGTCATTCTCGCCAAAAAAGGCGTGGTAATTGCCGTACATGACGCCACCCATAAGCTTCTCGACGAAAACAAAGAAACCACGATACCCTTTTATACCTATGTCGGCGTCACGTCTCCTGTAGCAGGCGGTTCTAAAACGCTGCTTCCCACGGGCAAGCCCGTTTACGATACCCAGCTGCAGATCGATTATTATCGTCCCGTACGCAACGAAAGGATCTTATTCGGCGGCCAGGGAACGGGTCTGCGCTGGGATGACAGCAGAACGGTAGAGTATTTAACCTCGCGGATACGCGCCGTTTTCCCTGAACGAGACGACATCGAACTCGATTTCGCCTGGAGCGGCACCACCGACTTAACCCTGAATGGCGCCACGGATTGCAGAAGAAACGGCAATATTTATTCGGTTCATGGCTGGAGCGGCCACGGCATCGCGCAAACGGTCAGGATCGGCAAAGCGATTAAAGATGATATCGTCAGAGCCAATAAAGATTTCGCCATGCTGACCACCATCAAGCATACGCCGCTGATGATAGGTCGCGCGCTGGCGCCGGTCGCCATCCCGCTCGCTAAAACCCTGCTAGGGATTACGACAAAGATTGCTCCAGGCAAGATGATCTCGTTCTGAAATGCACCTGCCGCTCAGGCGGCAGGCTTATTCATGCTTTTTTCGCGCGCCGTAGAAGCGAGTCTCCTCCTGACTGCCGCTTATCGCCCGATGAATCTGTTTCTCTCTGACTCTGCAAGCGCAATGCGCCTGAACGCACTCATTCAGGCTGCGCGTCTCGCTTCCACCGCAGCCATGCGTCCAGCGCCTTATCTGCCATTGACCGCGCATAAAAATAGCCCTGCGCCTGATCGCTGCCATATTCCGTGCGTATTCGTCCAGTTTCCGCATCCTCTACGCCTTCAGCCAGCAGCCTGAAGCGCTCCTCCTTTTCGCCGCTGGAAAAGCCTGATTTAGCAGCATGAACGGAACAGGCCCACAGGCCTGTCCGGAACATACGCTCATTAAGGCTGAGGCTTAATGCTCGTGAGGCGAATCGGTGCGCGTGGCGGAGTTCCTTATACGCATCTGAAGTCGGGAGATTTGCCCGGTAATATCCGCGGTTCGTTCAGCCAGTCCCCTGATAGCGCTGGCGATAACGGAAAAGCCTCGCCCGTGCATGCCCGCCCTTGCGGCTTCAATACTGGCGTTGAGCGAAATGAGTTTAATCTGGGCGGCAATATTGCCATTCTCAGAGACCAGTTCGGCAATTTCTTTCGCGGTTTCGGCTGTCTGCACGTTGCGTTTAATCTCATTCTCTTCATGAAGCAATCGATCGCGACGGCCCTGAATATCAATAAGCGCGCCGACAGCGCGGAGCGGCGTACCGTCGGTAGCGCGCTTTGTCTGACCACGCGCCTGAAACCATCGGTATTCGCCGCTGCGTAGTTTGAGTCGATATTCAATATCGAAACCGGTTTTGCCGCTGAAATCCATCAGATGGCTGACGAAAGCGTCAAGGGCAGCCTGCTTGTCTTCTGGATGAAGGCGCGAAGCCCAACTCTCCATTACGTCCGGAAACTCTTCGACCGTTTCAAAGCCCAGCAGCTTTCTGAATTGGGGTGACCACCAAAATACGTTATCGGGATTAAGAGGATTGCCGCCGATAATATCCAGGTCCCAGAGTCCATCGTTAAGCATTTCCCGCGACAGGTCAAAGCGCGTAGAGACGATATCGAAAAGACGGGCCTGAGCGGTTTCTTCCTCAATATTCTCCACAACGGCGACCAGACGCGGCGGCGTAAAGTCGGTGCTATACAGCGCGCGCAGAAGAACCCACTGAAAAGCGGCGCCGTCGGTTTTAATGCGGCAGCGCAGCGGTTGCCCTGCACCGCCGTGGCTAAGCACATATCGAATAAAATCTCTGAACGTTTCCCGGTGATCCGGATGCACACGCTGCTGCAGCGAAGCCAGCCCAATATCTTTTTGAGCAGCTAAGCCTAAAAGACGACGCGCCGACGATGAAAAAAAGGCGGGCGAATCACTTTGCAAATCGGGTGACTCAATATACCAGACGCCCTCCTGGCCGAGCGTCATCACGCATTTCAATAGCATGGTGTCATTGTGATGACTCATGATCGTTTCACTGGCCGGCGCTTCAGCTATAGCTGACTGAGCCCACTCTGTGGCGGGCGCTTTTTTTAATCGTTTTCGAAACATGGTTTCTCCTGGTGAAGCTACGCCGACACAAAATATGCCTGCAATGATTTATCGGCGCGAGGAGAGAGAAATTCAGCGAATAATCAAACGTTTCCAGCAGGAATTGTAACAAGATAATCTTAACGGCGCGCCTTGTCGGCCGCCTGAGCAAGCGGAAGGTATCGGACCTGAAATGAAAAAATCAAAGCGTTGAATTTATTAAATTAAAGTAACGCAGTGCGATCATATTGAGAATAGCGCACGCCCCTAAAACGTGCAGTTAAAAAAGAGCGCCATGATAAGCATGGCGCTCTTTTTGTCTCTACTATGTCAGCGGTCAACCCAGCCTGAAACAGAGAGTATGAGCCGCGCAAAGATCGCCGGCCGCTATCGTCATGCCGGAATAGTTTGCGCCTTCTGGCTGCGCGACCAGACGCGGTGCGCTTTCATCGCCTGTGTGAACTCAGACATCAGCGCGCTTTCCGCTTTATCGCCTTGCACAAGGCCTTCTTCACGATCCGCATCTTCCAGACCGAACTGCGTTTTAAAACGGCGCGCCCCGCCCACCAGACCGATCACCTTCAAGTGCTTGTAGGCTTCCAGCAGGAAGTAGCGTGCATCGCCGCTCTGCAGCAGGGCATCGATATTGCCATCCGGCACGATAACCGCGTCAAAGGTCAGAGAAGGCAGACCGGTAAAGGTTGCGTCGACCGGCAGCACAGAACCGTCGTCTGCGCGCACCTGGCCCATATGCGGCGCCAGCAGTTTGGCGTGTACGCCAGCGGCTTTAAGCGCCTGCAGTATGTTCAGCACATCGTCCGCTTTCACGCCGTCGCTGAGCAACAATGCCACCTGACGTCCTTTGATCTCGCCGCCTGGAATCGCATAGAGGCTCAGGCTATCGTCTTTGGTGAGGCCGTTGACCGCCGCTGGCGGCTGAATATACAGCTGTTCGTCGGTCAGGGCGATGCCGAGATTATCCGCGACGCCCTGCGCCAGAGCGATGTCAATGCGCGCCAGATGATCTACCACGCGTTCGCGAATATAGGCGCGCGCGACTTTACTCAGCTCAAACGAATAGGCGCCGATAATGTGCTGCTGCTCGACCTCGGTCTGGCTGAGCCAGAACAGGCGCGGCTGGGCATAGTATTCGCCGAATGAGGGGCTGCGCTCACGCACTTTGTGGCCCTCAACCCGCTCCTGGTAGCTTTCAAATCCGCCGTTTTTAGCCGCCGGCGGCGTTTCACGCGGCCAGTTGTCGTTGATCGAGTTCGGCTCGTAGTTAGCTGGATTGGTATCGATATCCTGACGATGCATGCCCTGGCGCTGGAAGTTATGGTAAGGACAGGTCGGACGGTTGATCGGAATTTCATGGAAGTTCGGTCCGCCCAGGCGGCTGATCTGGGTATCGGTATAGGAGAACAGGCGGCCCTGCAACAGCGGATCGTTGGTAAAATCCAGGCCCGGCACAATATGGCCAGGATGGAACGCAACCTGCTCGGTTTCAGCAAAGAAATTATCGGGGTTACGGTTAAGCACCATCTTGCCGACGATCTCGACCGGCACCAGCGCTTCTGGAATCAGCTTGGTCGCATCGAGAATATCGAAGTCAAATTTAAACTCATCCTCTTCCGGGATTAGCTGCAATCCCAGCTCAAATTCTGGGTAGTCGCCCGCTTCAATGGCTTCCCACAGATCGCGGCGATGGAAGTCGGGATCGCGACCGGTCAGTTTCTGCGACTCATCCCACAGCAGCGAGGCTTTACCCGCTACCGGCTTCCAGTGGAAACGCACGAAGGTCGCTTTGCCTTCGGCATTAATCAGGCGGAAGGTGTGAATGCCGAAACCTTCCATGGTGCGATAGCTGCGCGGAATGCCGCGATCGGACATCGCCCAGATGACGTTGTGCATGGTTTCCGGCTGCAGGGAAACGTAATCCCAAAAGGTGTCATGGGCGCTCTGGCCCTGCGGAATTTCGTTGTGCGGTTCCGGCTTAACGGCATGCACGAAGTCAGGGAATTTATGCGCATCCTGAATAAAGAAGACCGGCGTATTGTTACCGACCAGATCAAATACGCCCTCTTCGGTATAGAACTTGGCGGCGAAGCCGCGAATATCGCGTACGGTGTCAGCGGAACCGGCACCGCCCTGCACCGTGGAGAAGCGCACGAAAACTGGCGTAGTCTGGTCTGGATCGCTCAGGAACTGCGCTTTAGTAAGATCTTTAAGTGAGCGGTAAGGCTGAAAATAGCCGTGTGCCGCAGAACCGCGAGCGTGCACGATTCGCTCTGGAATTCGCTCATGATCGAAGTGCGTGATCTTTTCACGCATGATGAAATCTTCCAGCAACGTAGGACCGCGAGAACCGGCGCGCAGCGAGTTTTGATCGTTGGCGATGCGCGTGCCCTGGTTGGTCGTAAGGGCGCGATCGGTGCCGTTTTTGCGGTTTGCTTCGAGTTGGTCGAGTTTGGCGTTATGCGTCTGCGGGGCTTTCAGGCTGCCTGGCGCGGTAGGCTGTTTGCCAGGCGGCGTTGGTTCGGGTTGTGGCTGATGCGAACCATCCTTGGGTGCCAGCGAACCCAACCCGGCTTCTGAGGATTCCGGGCCGGTGTGGGGCGCGCGGTGGCTAAGTGTTTTCTTTTCTGTTTCTTCCGACATAAACCCTTACTCCAGCGGTTGTTTTATTTTGACGACACTAAAGATAGAACAACCTGAGCAATACTGCGGGTTAAAACGCGCAGGTTACGCCCGTCGCCGCGGTGAATGCGCGCGGACGCCTGGCTTTTAAACGACGGTGTTTAATCACAAAGAGGCGGGCAGAGAGCGTTGAATAAACAAAAAAGCGCCATAGGCTGGCGCTTTTACTCAGGAAAATTCAGGTTTAGCGGCCTGATATTAAAAACTTTCCCAGTTAATTTGACTGGTCTGGGTCGAGCGCAAGGCTGAACCTTTAGTAAGAGGTACCGCTCTGCTGAACCCCACATCGGAGGGAGTCTCGCTCTGGCCATGACGGTCCGCAAGGGTAAAGGCGGCGACCAGTTTTGACAGGGTTTCGGCCTGTTCCTGCAAAGATTTAGAGGCTGATGAAGCTTCTTCAACCAGTGAGGCGTTCTGCTGTGTTACCTCATCCATCTGTCCGATTGCCTGATGAACCTGCTCGATGCCTTTGCTCTGTTCGGACGTGGCGGCGGCGATTTCATTAACCAAATCGGCGACCTGCTGGATAGCGGTGCTGACATTTTCCGTGTTGCCGCCAACGTGCATCGCCTGCTTTAGTCCCTGTTCGACCTGAGAAACGGAGAGTAAAATCAGATCCTTGATCTCCCGCGCGGCGGAAGAAGAACGCTGCGCCAGATTACGCACCTCTGAAGCAACCACGGCGAATCCTTTACCGTGCTCGCCTGCGCGCGCCGCTTCTACCGCAGCGTTCAGGGCCAGAATATTCGTCTGGAAAGCAATCCCCTCAATCAAGCCGGTAATATCAGAAATTTTTGCCGAACTCCCGCGAATGTCCGACATAGTATCCAGCATCTGGCTGACCGCGCTACCGTTTTGCCGTGATAAATTATTCGCATTGTTCGCCAGTTCGCTGGCCTGAACCGCCCCGTCAGCATTCTGCCGAACGGTATCACTTAAGGCGGCCATACTCGCTGAGGTCTGCTCCAGCGATGCGGCCTGCTGCTCTGTGCGTGACGACAGGTCTTCATTGCCTGCGGCAATCTGGGTCGATCCGGTGCTGACCGATTGCGCCGCATGGTTTACCGACAAAAGCGTCGACGAAACCTTTTGCAGCAGCTGGTTAAATGCCATAGCCGTTTGGCCGATTTCGTCATTTTTCAACACCGAGGCAACCTGAGTCAGGTCGAGGTTATTGCTTACGTCGCTCATCGTGCGCTTCATGCTATTAAGACTGCGCTTAATCCCAAGGGTGATATTGACGGAAAACAAGCCAAGCAGCAGAATGACAGCCAATGAAGCGCCGCTCATCATCCACAGCGTTTGGGAATAAATTTGTTTATTTACTGTTCTTAAGCCATCACCGATTTGAATATTTAAATTAATCTGCTTTGTGAAATCAGACTCCATTTTACGCGTCAGGGCGCCCACGCCGCCCTCACCTTTAAGCAGAGAAAGAGAAACATTACTTTCATTACTCCTTGAGGCGGCTAAAAAAGCGGGAAGCGCAGCGCGTACGGCGTCGATATTACGGTACGCCTGTTCAGTCAGTGCTTTATCTTCATCGCTGGAGATATCGTTGGTCATATAATAATCAGTCAAAGATTTCAGCTTGTTCAGCAACCCATTGATTCTTTCTTCCGCTGCACTTTGGCCAGCCTTATCTGAAGCCGTCTGATGACGGTACAGCGCTATGCCGAGCTGATTGGTAGTGTTGATGGATTTATTCAGGTCTTTGATACTGGGTATCGCATTGGCCTGCACATATTCAAAGCGCGACTGGAAACCTGAAATCACTGAAAGTGAAACGGCGACAATTGCAAAAAGTGATAAAGCCAGCAAAAAAAACGCCAGCAACAAGCGCTGTGTAATCGTCATATAAATCCTGAGGTGAAGTGTAAATTTTTCAAAAGGTGTTATCGACGCCGTTTTAAACGGCTTTAGCAATTTATTATTGATATATCTTTCACGTTCAGTTGATATTTTTATTTAATGTACTATGTGTGACGCCTAATTAAGCATTAATTATTATCAATACGTTAAATAATTAAAAAATCTCAAAATCAGTAACTCCATTTGGCCATCAAACTGCAAAAGTCATCATCAGCCAGGTTGTTTGCCATCAGCTCGTTCAACCGTTTTTACAAACCTGCAAGTCGGTTATTCTCGCGCCGGCCTTAGTGCCGTCATTTTTGTTCAACAACAGTTCCACACCTGCAGCAGGATGGGCAGATTGATAGCTCCCTTAGCCAGTCGGCTTTGGTTGTCAGACAGGGCTGCTGTCAAACACAGCAGCCACAGGAGAGCGCTTACTGACTAATGGTTTGTTGAAGGGCGGTAATGGATGAGGTGATACCCGCTTCCACCGACATGGTTAAATCTTCCATCTCCAGCGAAACCCACTCGTTATAGCCCATCATGCGCACCACCGAGAAGAACGCCTTCCACCACTGCAGATCCTGCCCGCAGCCTACCGCCACATAGTTCCAGGCGCGATTAGCGACATCCTCCACGGGTTTGGTTTCCAGCAGACCGTTAACGTTGACCAGCCCACGCTCCAGCCGCACATCTTTGCCGTGGCAGTGATGTATCGCCGGTCCCAGCGCACGCGCTGCGGCAATCGGGTCGGCGCCCATCCAGATCAGGTGGCTGGGGTCGAGGTTCAGACCCACCATCGGCCCCACGGCGTCGCGCAAGCGGAACAGGGTTTCCGGATTCCACACCAGCATCGAGCTGAAGTTCTCCAGCGCGAACTTCTCGACGCCACAGGCTGTTGCCCGTTCAGTCAGCCCCCGCCAGTAGGGAATAGCCACCTCATTCCACTGGTAATCCAGGCAGTTTTTCAGCGTCGGCGGCCAGCTGACGGTATAGGTGATCCAGTTAGGCACGGTATCGTGCGGGCTGGCGGGCGGCAGGCCGCTCATCATCACGATTTTCTTCACGCCGAGCTCGCCGGCGAGGCGCAGCGCGTTTTCCGTATCCTGCTGATGACGCTGGCCCAGCTCGCCGGGATCGAGGGGGTTGCCGGAAACATTCAGCGCAACAATGGTCATGCCGCGACTTTCGATAGCCTGAAGAAACTGCTGGCGCCTGGCAGCGCTTTCCAGCAGCGCGGCCGTGGGAACGTGCGGCGCAGCGGACCAGCCGCCCGTGGTCATCTCAATGCCGTAGACGCCGAGTTCAAGCAGCTTATCCAGCATTTGCTCAAACGGCAGATGGCCGAGACTGTCAGTGCAAAAAGAGAGTTTCATTGCTGTTCCTTATTCATAGTTGACCCAGCTTGCGCCGCTGTCCGCGGAGCGCACACAGTTTTCAATCCAGCGCACGCCTTCAGCGCCCGCGTTGATATCCGGATAAATCAGCCTCTCCAGCGTCTTGCTGTCGCCCCGCTGCGCTGCGCTGATTGCGACAGCAAACTTCAGATAAATGTTGGCCCAGGACTCCGCCAGCCCTTCGGTATGCAGCGCCCCAAGACGTTCATCCGCCAGCGCGCTTTCATCGAGATAGGGCATCCCGTGATGCAGGGTCTGGTTGGGCTGGCCCTGTACCTCAAACTTCAGCTCGCCCGGGTTAGAGTCGCTCCACTCCAGGCTGGCGCGAGAGCCAATAACGCGGATGCTCTGGCTGTCCATCGATCCGGCATTGATAGCGGAAGCCCACATCCGCCCTACCGCGCCGTTTTCGTAATGCATCAGCACCATCGCGTTATCCTCCAGCGGCGCGCGAGACGGAATAAAGCTCTGGCGGTCGCACAGCAGGCTTTTGATTTTCAGATCCGGCAGAACCAGCTGGGAAATGTAAAACGTGTGGGTGGAGATATCCCCCAGCACAAAAGAAGGCCCGGCGATTTTCGGGTCGACGCGCCACTTCTGCGCATCGCTGAACTTGTCAGCGCTGTCGCTAGCGCTGAAGCCGTGGGTGTACTGCAGCTCGACCATGCGCACCTCGCCTATTTCGCCTTTTGCGATCATCGCGCGCATCTGCATCAGAAGCGGATGGCCGGAAAAACCATAGGTGACGCCGACAATCAGCCCTTTTTGCGCCGCCAGCGCTTTGATTTCCTGCGCTTCCTCGGAGGTGAAGAACAGCGGCTTTTCACAAATCACATGCACGCCGGCGTTTAGCGCCGCCCGGGCAATTTCAAAGTGGGTGCCGTTGGGCGTGGCTATCGTCACCACCTCAATGCCGTCCTCGCGCTTCGCCTCCTCTTCCAGCAACTGCTGATAATTGTCATAGCAGCGCTCGGCGGGTAGCCCAAGATTGACGCCAAACTCGCGTCCGCGCGCGGCGTCAATATCAAAGGCGCAGGCCACCAGATGAAAAGCCGTGTTATCCCTTAGCGCGCCGGAGCGATGCTTATAGCCGACCTGGCTAAGCCGACCGCCGCCGATCATGGCCCAGCGTAGCGGGCGGGGAATGCTTTTTTCACCGTTTAACATAGGTTCTCCTGTTTTCTTGCAACCGGGTGCAATACGGATTAAAAAACTTATTTTTGATTAAGTTTGATGAACTGCGCGTAATTCTCTTTGGTCACGGTTTGATACGGGATCCAGTGATAGTTCTCCGTTTTCTGCTTATTAAGCAGCTGCGAGGCTACCTTCACCGCACCGGTCGCCTGCGCGCGGGCATCCTGAAAAACCGTTACCGCCATTTCGCCATTTTTAATGAACTGCAGGCCATCCGGCGTACCGTCGATACCGGCCACCATGACCTCTTTTTTTCTGGCCTGATTCAGCGCCATGATGGCGCCGATCGCCATTTCGTCGTTATTGGCAACAATCGCGTTGACTGGCGTGCCGTTAAGCAACCAGGCTGAAACCACGTCCACCGCCTCATTGCGCTGCCATTTCGCGGTCTGTTTCTCTACTACCTTCATCTCTTTGTGCTGCGCGACAAACTCCTCGACTGCCCGGGTACGCTCGCGCGCCTCCTCGTTCGACAGCGCGCCCATCAGGATGGCGATATTGCCGCGGTAGTTCATCATTTTGGCCAGCGCTTCGATCTGCATTTTTCCGCTGAGGGCGGAGTCCGAGCCGACATAGGCCATGGCGCCTGTCAGCGGCACTTCAGGCTTACGGTTGACGAAAATCAGCGGTATTCCAGCCTTCTTCGCCGCATTGATCATCGGAAGGACGCCTTGCGTATCCACCGGATTAAGGATGATGGCGTCCACGCCCTGATTGATAAAATCATCAACCTGCTGCACCTGCAGCGCGACGTCCCCTTTGGCGTCCGAGAACTGCCCTTTCATCCCCTGGACGTCCAGCTCCTGCATCATCTGCGTGCGCAGTATCGAAACAAAATTCAGGTCAAAATTGGCCAGCGCTACGCCAATCTGCGCCGTTTTTGCCTGCACCGCAGTGCTCAGCGTTAGGGTGATCAATATCAGTAAACAGAATCTCTTATTCATCGTCAGGCCCTGTCAGATAAGATTTTTACGTCCTCAAGGTAGAGAGCAACCACTTTCTGCTCAGACTCTCTTCAGCCTCTACCCACCTGTTGAACTTCTTTTTGCACCCGGGTGCAAAAAGGTATGCACTTGTTCTAATCAGGCTTGCGGGCAATCTCTGCTGAAGATGCCTCGACAGTGAGTGAGATAAAAAATTTAGTCAATATCGCTTTAACCAAATGCATACGGACGATCACAAATTTTTTGCAACCGGGTGCATTAAGCGATGTTATGCTGTAAAAACTCGCCACCGATGGCATAACAGATCTCGATAAACAGCAGAATCAGGCTGATTTACTTTATTTTTTGCCTATACAGACAGGCCCCGAATGACGACCAAATCAGTAAAACGACAAAAAGTCACCGCCAGCGATGTCGCCATGCGCGCCGGCGTATCGAAATGGACGGTATCGCGCGCCTTTACCCCCGGCGCCTCTATTTCCGAGAAGGCGCGTGAGACCGTTTTGTCTATTGCGGAAGAGCTGGGCTACCGCCCTAACCTGCTTGCCCGCGGACTCTCGCAGAAGCGCACTCATATCATTGGCGTGGCGATTGATGAACTGCAAAACCCTCACTCCATGCTTATGCTTGACGAAGTGACTCGTCAGCTTCAAAAGCGCGGCTATATGGCGCTGCTGCTCAATATTACCGGCGAAAATTACGCGGCTGTTATGGCGCTTGCCGATCAGCTCCAGGTAGATGGCATCCTCTTCCTGGCGACGGTGCTGACGCCCGAGTTCATCTCGATCGCCACAGAGATGCATGACGTTCCGCTGGTGCAAGTCGGTCGTAACGCTGAGGCACAAAAAATCGAGACGGTGAATATTGACGACTATCAGGCTGGCCGCGTTATCGCCCGTCTGTTAACCGAACAGGGTCATAAGCGGTTCGGTTATATAGCGGGCCCAGGTAACGAAGAGGAACACCTGCAGCGGAAAAAAGGGTTTTGCGATGAACTGCAGACGCGCGGATTCAAGCTGGCGCTTGAATTCAGCGTCGAACACTATGATCGTCAGCTAAGTTCCGCCCTTATGAAAGCGTATTTGCAGCGAACGCCCGCCGCTGAGCGCATTGAGGCGCTCTTTTGCGAGAACGACATACTGGCGTTGGGCGCACTGGAATCTCTGCGGGACGCGGCAGACAACCCGCCACTTGCCGTAGTAGGTTTTGACGATATTGATGAGGCGGCCTCTGCCGGATGGCAGCTGACAACATACAGCCAACGCCTGGACCTGCTCATGGAAGAAGCGCTTAACCGCCTGATAGACAGAAAGGAAAACCCGGACGGTAGCTGGAAACAGGGCGAGCTGCGCATTCGGCGTTCGCATCTGAAACGCTGAACGGGCAGGTAACGTTAACGATCGGCAATCACACCCATTCGCCATCCAGCACCAGAGAATTCACGCCAGCCGGAGAGGCTTTCGTGCCGATTATCAATACGCCTGACCAGGCTGACGTCAGGCGTATTCATGCTAAACGCCGGCGATTTTCTTCAGCTCATCGCGGGCGCCGGGCGCAACGGCCAACACTTTTGCTCCTTTCGTTAAGCGCTCGCCTTCCGTGTTAAAAGGTAAATACCAGCCGCCGGCTTCGCGCACCAGGCAATACCCTGCCATGCAATCCCAGGCATGCATGTAAGGCTCCAGATAGCCCACCACCCGCCCGGCCGCGACCCATGCCAGCATTAACGCGCCCGACCCGATGCGAATAAAATTTCCGCCTGCCGCTAACAGTGCGGTCAGCAGTTCGCCTACGGCTTGCGGTGTAACGTAACTGTTCGCGCCAAAGCCGACCACATGATTTTGCAGCGTTCTGTCAGGGTCAACCTGCAAGGCGCGACCATTGAGCGTCGCGCCCTTTCCTGTCGCGGCAACATAGCTTTCGTCAAAGCATGGCGCGAAAATCACGCCAATCACCGGCTCCCCCTGATACAACACCGCGATAGAAACACACCAGTTCGGCATTCCGTTAAGAAATGGGCTGGTGCCATCAATAGGATCGACCACCCAGGTAAAGCCCGACGTGCCGGGTTGTAAGCCGAACTCCTCGCCCAGAAAACCGTCTTCCGCAAATGTCTCACGGATACGGGCATCAATCATCTGTTCCACATCGCGGTCGGCCCTGGAGACGACATCCTGTAGATCTTTTTTAGTTTCTACCACTAAACTGTCGCGCTGGTGAAACCAGCTCAGCGCAAGACTCCCGGCGTCGCGCGCCGTTTTTTCTGCCAGCGCCAGACGCGTCATCAATGCACTATTATCAAGCTCACTCATATTGTTTCCTTCATGGCCGGTTTAGGGGACGATCAGCGCCAGTCCCTGTGGTTTAAAATCTACGTTGACGTTCGCAGCAAGCGGCAGTCGCTGCTCCATCTGGTTATCCACGATAAACAGCGCCCCGAGAGGGGTTTCCACTTCATACTCAATATGATCGCCTAGCCAGGTGGCATGAATAATTTCGCCCGGCAGCGCACCTTCGCCAGAAGTGCACAGCGTAATGAACTGCGGACGCACCGAAAGCTGTGCTTTTCCCGGCGTGGCGCCGCTGCCGCGCACGCGATAAAGTCGCTTGCCAAGGCGAACCATCGCCTCCTCACCCTCCAGCGACTCCACTTCACAGGCCAGGATGTTGGCCTCTCCCATAAAATCGGCGATGAAAACCGAATTGGGCGACCGATAAAGCGTTTCGGGCGCGCCCTGCTGGGCTATTTCTCCTTCTTTCATCACGATGATTTTGTCGGAGACGGCCAGCGCTTCCTCTTGATCGTGCGTGACGTAGACCGCGGTAAAGCCCAGACGCTGCTGCAAATCGCGAATATCTGTGCGCACGCGGCGGCGCAGTCGCTCATCCAGATTAGAAAGCGGCTCGTCCAGTAGCAGCACCTGCGGTTCCAGTACCAGCGCGCGCGCCACCGCAATACGCTGCTGCTGGCCGCCGGAAAGCTCCGACGGCAGTCGTTCCCCCTGATTTTCCAGCCCGACCAGCTTTAGCCCTTCCCGCGCGCGATCACGCGCTTCACGCTGACTCATGGCACCGGAAAGCAGGCCGTACATTACATTTTCCAGCGCCGACATATGAGGAAACAGCGCATAGGACTGGAACACCATCGCAACGTCGCGCTCGTTGGCAGGCAGATGCGTTACCTCTTTGCCGCCAATCAAAATGCGCCCGGAAGTGGGATGCTCCAGACCTGCCAGCAGACGCAGCGTCGTGGTTTTGCCACAGCCGGACGGGCCCAGCAGCGTCACCAGCGTGCCGGCCTCCACCGTTAGCGAGAGGTCCGGCACGGCGGTAAACCCGGCAAAGCGTTTAGCGACATGTTCAAAGACAACGGTTCCTGCTTTTGCTGTGCTCATACGGCATTCTCCTGAGTTAATGACGTTGGTGCGCCGGGCGCTGCGGCGATTACGCTGCTTTTGGCTGCCCGACGCAGGCGTCGTTCGCCAACCAGCAGCTGAAAGAGCGCAATGATGGCGAGCATCACGACGATCAGCACAGAGGAATAGGCTATCGCCACGCCATACTCACCATTTTCGACCAGGCCAACGATGTAGGATGTCGCCATGTTGTACTGCGCGCTGACCAGAAAAATCACGGCGCTGATAGAGGTAATGGCACGGACAAAGGCGTACACCAGCGCAGCGCTGATGGCCGGTTTCAGCAGCGGCAGCACGACTTTGCGCAGCGTGCGGAAGCTGGTTGCGCCCAGCGTCAGAGAGGCTTCATCCAGACTTTTATCGAGCTGGCTCATGGCGGCTATTCCGCCGCGCACGCCGACGGGCATATTACGGAAAACGAAACAGACGATGAGAATTAACGCGGTGCCGGTGATCTCCAGCGGCGGCAGGTTAAAGGCCATCACGTAGCTGACGCCGATAACCGTGCCGGGAATGGCAAAACTCAACATCAGGGCAAATTCAAACGCCTGACGTCCGGCGAACTTCTGCCGTACGATAAGCCATGCGGTCAGTAACCCGACGATAGCCGTCAGGGGCGCCGCAATCAGGGCAATTTCAATCGTGGTCCAGAATGAGTTCCACGCAACGCCGCTCCAGACCAGATGTCCCTCCTGCAGCGTGATGCGAAAGGCGTGAATGTAGTGCTCCAGCGTCAGGCTGTTATCCAGTCCCCATGACTGTACAAACCCGCCAACCATAATCATGCCGTAGACCACCAGCGTGAACGCGCCCCAGGGGATCACCAGTCCGTAAATGCCTACGCGCATCGGCCTGGGTAACACGCTATGCGTGCCGCCATCGCCTTTGCCGGTCACGGTGGCGAAATTTTTGCCGGACAGCCACAGACGCTGAATGATAAAGGCGCACAGGGTAAAACAGAGCAGGATCATCGCCAGCACCGCGGCCCTGCTGGGATCGTTTTGCGCGCCGACCACAGAGAAAAAGATCTCCGTCGAAAGCACGCCGTGACTGCCGCCCAGCACCATCGGATTACCGAAATCGGCCATACTTTCGATAAAGCCGATCAGGAAAGCATTTGCCAGCCCCGGCGCCATCAACGGCAGCGACACGCGAGTAAAGGTGCGCCAGCGGTTGGCGCGTAGGGTTTGCGAGGCCTCTTCCAGCGACGGGCTAATTCCTTCCACGACGCCAATCAAAACCAAAAACGCCACGGGCGTAAATGACAGCACCTGGGCGATCCAGATACCGGTCATGCCATATAACCAGCGGCCGGGCTCAATGCCGAACAGCGTCGCCAGATAGCTGGTCACCACGCCGGAGCGGCCAAACAACAGGATCAGCGCCAGGCCGATGACAAATGGCGGCGTGATGATCGGGAGGATAGTAAGAAGACGCAGCGCTTTTTTGAATGGCAGCGCGGTGCGCGTTGCCGCCAGCGCAAAGGCCAGCCCCAGCAAAGTAGAACCGGTAGCGGTCATCAGCGCCAGCATCAGCGTGCGCCAGGCGGTTCCGCAGGTGCCGCCTGCAAGACAAGACAGACTCCATATCGATGGGTCGCCCATATTCGCCAGCAGGCCATCTGGCCTGAAGCTACCGTCCACATCTTGCACCGACACCACAAACAGGCTCAGCACTGGATAGAGCACGAAGGCGCTGACCAGCGCCACCAACAGCACGATAGCGGCGACCACAAAGGCATCACCTCTCAGCACGCCGCGATCTGCCAGGGCAAACGCGAACAGCAGCAGAAAGGTGGTCAGCATCAGCAGCGCGCCTGTGCCAAAAGCGGGCTGGCCTTGCTCCAGCGTTCCCATCACGCTTTCCAGCCACGCCCAGCTCCAGCCGCTGTAGCCAATGGCATGGCCCTCTGAGATCATAAACAGCACGCCGATGGCGCTAACGCCTGACATCAAAGCGCTTCGCCATGCGCGGTTTTTAATTAATCCGCACAGAGCCGCAAGGGCAAGCAGCCCTATGACAACGGCGAGCCATGGACGGCGCCAGACGACCGTTTGCCACAATGCCGGGGCGGCGGCTTCGTCGTGCCAGAGGCCGCCGAGCCATGATAAATCAAAAAATCCCGCCTCAAGGCTGTACCACGGAAGCAGCGTTAACGACACGACCCCCAGAGCCAGCGCGCCGGTTAAGCGCCGGTTATTTGCATTCATGAATCACCTCGACCTGAGCGTTCAGGCTGAAGCGGACATCAGGCTTACGCCACCGCCGTTGAATTGGTTCGTCGGGCATTACGCCGACAAAACAGGGTTATTGAGCGCTGGCGCCGATTTCTTTATCCCAGCGGCTAAGCAACGCTTTGCGCTTCGCGGAATCCCCGTAGGTTTTGAAGTCGTAATCGATCAGTTTGATGTTTTCGAATCGCGGCGCGTACTGAGAGATTTCCGCCTGAGTATTGGAAGGAAGCTGAAAGGATTTCGCCTCTTTCATGTGCGACTGCGCTTCGGCGCTGAGCGCCCAGTCATACCAGATTTTGGCACTGGCCAGGTTGCGCGCGCCCTTCACGATGGACATCGATCCAATCTCGTAGCCGGTGCCTTCGCAAGGCGCAACGGTTTTAATGGGAAAACCGTCGACCTCCATCGCCACCGCATCGTGCATAAAAACGATGCCGACGGTTGTTTCTCCGCGCGCCGCGGCTTTTACCGGCGCGGAACCCGATTTGGTATATTGCGAGATATTCGCATTGAGTTTTTTCAGATATTCAAAAGCTTTGTCTTCACCCATGATCTGCACCAGCGTAGCCAGCGTGTTATACGCGGTACCGGAAGAGTTAGGATTGGCGATCTGTATTTCGCCCTTGAAACCCGGATCAAGCAAATCTGACCAGCAGGCAGGCGCCTTTAGTTTTTTTGCGGCAAGAAGTTTCGTGTTGTAGCCCCAGCCCAGCGCGCCCGCATAAATGCCCACCGTGCGAAAATCTGAGATTTCAGCCTGTTTTTGCGCCCAGTCATGCTGCTGGCTCAGCAAGGGAGATTTATAGGGCTGCGTCAGCTTTTCTTCAGCCGCCTGCATATGCGGATCGCCCGTCCCTGCCCACCAGATGTCGGTGCGCGGATTACGCGCTTCGCTGCGAATGCGCGCATAGGCTTCACCGGCAGAGAGCCGCACCATGCTGACCTTGATGTCTGCATGCGACTGGCTAAACAAGCGCGTCATATGTTCGCATACCACCACATCAGCGGAGCAGATCATATTAAGATTACCGGCGGCATGGGCGGTGAAAGGCAGGGTCGAGCAACACAGGGTTATGGCTGGGACCAACAAGGTATAACGCATGGTGTTCTCCTGGGGTCAGAGGTGATGCTGCACTGGCATCTGTTTTTTGCACATGTGTGCAAATTAGTAGAGAACAAAAAATAGCCTGTCAATCTGCTTACGATGCAATTGATTAGTCATGTCACAAAATTGCAACATTATGCCGGACTTTTCTTTTGCACATATGTGCAATCTGATACAGACTCTTTCTGGGCCTGTGGCCATGACGAGGAGAAACATGAATCAGGGGAAAACGGTTGTCAGCGCTGAGGATGTGGCCCGCCGCGCCGGGGTCTCACGTTCCGCGGTGTCCCGCACCTTCACGCCCGGCGCCAGCGTATCGGAAGCGATGCGCGCTCGCGTAATGAAGGCGGCAGAAGAGCTGGGTTACCATGTTAATCATCTGGCGCGCAGCCTGGTGCGTAACCGCAGCGGTATTGTCTGTTTGATCGTCTCTGAAGTCGCCACGCCTTACCGTGCCAGCCTGGTAAGCTGGATGACGCAATGTCTGCAGGCGGCAGGCAAAGTAGCGATGATAATTAATACCGATCGCTCGGACAGCAGCGTCTCAGCCGCGCTACAGCAGGCCATTAACTTCCGCGCCGACGCCTCCATCATTCTTTCCGGCATGCCTGACAGCGGGATTACTCACCTGTGCTACCAGCATGGTCAGCATCTGATGCTGATCAATCGTGATGAAACCCTGCCCGGCTCGCTCAGTATTAATCTTGACTCCACGCAGGCGGCGGAAACTGCATTGATGGCGTTTTTGCGCGCCGGCTGTCGCCGCCTCGCCTTTGCTAACTCGCTGGCTGGCACGCCCAGCCTGATGAAACGTGAAGGCGACTTTCTTGCAGCAGCGTCGCGCGCAGGTGTGGCGGTCACAGTTGAACGTTACGGAAGCACCTCTTATGAAAGCGGACGGATTCTGGCGCATCGCCTTCTCACCCGTCCGCAGCGGCCTGATGCCGTATTCTGCGTAACCGATTTGGTGGCGTGCGGCTTTATGGACGAAGCGCGTCATAGCTTCGCGTTGCGTATCCCTGAAGATCTTTGCGTGGTGGGCTATGACAATATCCCGCAAAGCGGCTGGTCATCCTATAACCTCACCACCTTCGCTCAGCCGGTCGAGCAATTTGCACATGACGCGGTGCAGTGGCTAATCGCCCAGGAGGAACACCAGGAAGAGCTGCGTCCACGTGCGGAACAGCAAAACGACCGTTTAATCTATGAGGCCAGTGTGGTATGGCGCGGATCGGTGCGGCGTGGCTGAAGGGCTGGATTATAACGTGCCGGATGCATAAGCTATGGCTGATGAAAATCAGCGTGGATGCAGCATGAGCGACACTAAAAAGAACTGGGTAAAAGCGGAAGACGTCGCGCGGCTGGCAGGCGTGTCGCGATCGGCCGTCTCGCGAACTTTTACGCCGGGCGCTTCCGTTGCAGAGAAAACGCGCGCCAAAGTCATGCATGCTGCCGAGCAGCTGGGCTATCAGGTCAACATTATCGCTCGCACCATGAACACTGGCAGCAGTAACTTTATTGGTATCGTCACCGCCGGCTTTGATAATCCCTTCCGCAGTAAACTGCTCTCTCCGCTGGTTCATCAGCTGGCCCTGCATGGATTTATGCCGCTTCTGATGAACGCTGACGATCCTGACCAGCTGGCGCCTTCGCTTAAACAGCTTTTGAGTTACCATGTGGCGGGCGTGATCATCACTTCCGGCGCGCCACCCCTTTCGCTGGCAGAAGAGTATCTACAGCGTAAAATCCCCGTTACCCTGATTAACCGTCATGCCGATCTTGAAGGCTGCGACCGGGTGGCCAGTGATAATAAACAGGGAATGCAGCTGATAACTTCCTATTGTCGCCAGCGAGCCTGGAAAAATATTGGGTTTATCGGCGAGGATCACGATAATTTCAGTACCATGGAGCGTTATCAGGCGTTGCTTTCTGCAGCAGGAGAATTGTCGATCTCAACCCGTTTTATGGCGGGAGGCGGATATGCCGCTGGCCGGGCCGCTTCACTTGAGCTTCGCCGCTGTCACGCCCTGGTATGCGCAACAGATATGCTGGCATTAGGAGCTATCGATGGCCTGCGATCGTCCGACGACAAAGGTAACATTCCCGCTGTTGTTGGGTTCGATGATATCCCTCAGGCAAGCTGGGATCCCTATCAACTCACTACTATTCAACAAGATACAGATGGCCTGGCTCAGCAAGCCGTTGACCTCCTGGTAACCCGTATCGCTCGGTTTGATCTTCCATCCCGGCATCGCGCCGTACCAGTGAAACTAATCGTTCGTAAAAGCGCATAATGGAAAATTAATTTTATGCGGGTCTGGTCACAGACTCCTTTCTCTAATATCGCCACACTCCTTCCTGCCCTTCGGGGCTTATTTTTTGGCAACCAATGCACACGTGTGCATTTTGAGGAGAAGTTATGGCTACCCATAAAGATGATTCACTGTTGGCGCGATACCGCTTCGCCTGTGATCTTGCTGAGTCCGGAGGGCAACTGGCCAACAAGTTTTATTTGCAGCGTGACATGCTTCAGATCGATCACAAGGGTACGGACCTGCAGGACGTCGTCAGCCTCGCAGATCGTGAGGTTGAAACCTTCATCAGGTCGCGCATCGCTGAAGCCTTCCCTGAAGACGGTTTTTTAGGGGAAGAGAGCGGAACGACCGATGCCAATAAGCACGTGCTTTGGGTAGTGGATCCTATTGATGGCACCAGCTGCTTTCTTAACGGTCTGCACACCTGGTGCCTGTCACTCGCCGTTGTTGTCGGCGGCGAGCCGGTAATAGGAATTGTGTATGACCCAAATCACCACGAACTGTTTCACGCGTTAAAGGGCCAGGGTGCGTGGCTGAACGATCGCCAGATTCAGCCTCATTCAGCACCCACGGTCGCAGGCGGCGTCATGGGCGTGGGCACATCACATCGTGTATCGTCCTCCAGTTTTCTGCCGTTTCTGGACGCGCTTTTGCAACACGGTGGCATGTTTGTTCGCAACGGTTCCGGTGCGCTGATGAGCGCCTGGGCTGCTGCCGGGCGACTGATTGGCTACTACGAACCTCATATGAACCCATGGGATGGTTTACCCGGCGTTGTACTCATGCGTGAAGCCGGGGGCGCCACCAATGATTATCTGTCGGATGAGGGGATCGCGCGCGGTAACCCCGTGTTACTGGCAAGCAAAATTCTCTATCCACAATTACAACAATGGGTTAAGCACCCGTTGCGCTAACCTGCACGAGCAAGGCGTCTGATTCTGTACTCTACACAATAACAGGGACTCGACCGTCAGGGATGATATACAGCACTCAGCTGCGCCTCCGCCTACTGGAGATAAGATGATGTCTGGATTACTCAGTTTTTTCCGTGCGAGTCCCGAAAAACAGGCAGGGGCTTTTAATGAGCAAAAGTTCCGCTTTGTCCGCTGGCAGACGTTTCTGGCTATGACACTGGCCTACGTCACGTTTTATGTTTGCCGCCTTTCCTTCACCGTCGCCAAGAGTGCGCTGGTGGATCTTGGTATCTCGCCCTCTGAATTGGGCATGATTGGTTCCGCCCTCTTCTTCAGCTATGCCATTGGCAAGCTGGTTAACGGCTTCCTGGCCGATCACGCTAACGTGGTGCGCTTTATGAGTCTGGGTCTGCTGCTTAGCGCGAGCATGAACCTGATGATGGGCATGACCACCAACGCCATGATGCTGGCGATCTTTTGGGGCATCAACGGGTGGGCGCAATCCATGGGCGTCGGTCCCTGTGCAGTTTCATTAGCGCGCTGGTACGGAACCCAAGAGCGTGGCACTTTCTACTCTGTCTGGTCTACTGCTCATAATATCGGGGAGGCGGTGACCTATATCGTCATCGCTGCGGTAATTGCGGGATACGGCTGGCACATGGGTTATCTCTCCACTGCGGCGTTGGGTGCAGCAGGCGTCGTGCTCATGCTGTTGTTCATGCGTGATTCACCGCAAAGCAGCGGCTTCCCTTCTATTCATGAAATCTGCCATGAACCGATGGAAGAAGAGGAGGCGAAAAGTTCCATTCTGAAAAACCAGCTTCTGGCGCTGCGCAATCCGGCCCTCTGGACGCTGGCGCTGGCCTCGGCCTTTATGTATATCGATCGCTACGGAGTGAACTCGTGGGGCATCTTTTTTCTGCAGCAGGGCAAAGGATATACCACGGTTGAGGCCTCAGCCATCATTGGCGTGAACGCGATTGCAGGTATTGTGGGTACTATTCTGGCCGGGATACTGTCCGACCGTTTCTTTGCCCGTAACCGCAGTATTATGGCCGGATTTATTAGCCTGCTAAACACCGCAGGCTTTGCCCTGATGCTGTGGTCTTCGCACAGCTATTATACCGACATCATCTCAATGGTGATCTTTGGCGCAACCATTGGTGCGCTGACCTGCTTTTTAGGTGGGTTGCTGGCCGTTGATATTTCGTCACGCAAGGCGGCTGGTGCTGCACTGGGCACCATTGGCATTGTCAGCTACGCCGGGGCAGGTTTAGGCGAATTCCTCACGGGTATCATTATCGATAAAACCTCGGTTATTGAAAACGGTAAAAAGCTCTACGATTTTCATACGCTCTCCCTGTTCTGGGTGGCAGCTGGTCTCGTTTCCGCGCTGTTGTGTTTTGTCACCGCTGCGATGGTGGCGAGGCGTAACGCTAACGAACATCGCACTCTCTGTTCATCTTAATTAGCCCCATAAGGAAGACATTATGATGCCACGCAGATATCAGGCCGCTGCACGCCTGTTCATGGCCGGCGCGCTGTGGTTAAGCGTAACGCAGGCGCACGCGGAAACTCAGTATCAACTGGAGAAAGTGGTTGAGCTGAGCCGTCACGGTATTCGCCCGCCTACGCCGGGGAATCGCAAAGATATTGAGGCAGCTACCCATCAAGCCTGGACAATCTGGACGACACATGACGGCGAACTCACGGGTCACGGCTATGCCGCGGTGGTCAATAAAGGCCGCTGGCAAGGCGAGCACTACCGCGGGCTTGGCTTGCTGACCGGGGGTTGCCCACAGCCGCAGGATGTTTATGTCCGCGCCAGTCCGCTTCAGCGCACACGTGCGACCGCACAGGCGCTGGTGGATGGGGCATTTCCCGGCTGCGGTGTTGCCGTTCATCGTGTGGAAGGAGAAGACGACCCCCTGTTCCAGACTGAGGCCTTTCCGGCAACAAATACCGATCCCGCGCAGCAGCTGGCGGCAGTGAAGCAGAAAGCGGGTGATTTAGCCGCCCGTCAGCAGGCTCTGCAGCCTGCGGTGAAGGCGCTTAAATCTGCCGTCTGCCTTCCCACCGAAGACTGCTCATTCTTTGATAAGGCCTGGCAAATCAGACAAGGAAAAAGTGGTAAAGCCTCAATTGAAGGATTAAGTGTGCTGGCTAACATGGTGGAAACCCTGCGGCTCGGCTGGAGTGAGAATTTACCCCTTAGCCAGCTGGCGTGGGGACATATTACTTCTTCTCAGCAAATCACCGCTATTCTTCCCCTGCTGACCGCAAACTACGATCTGGGCAATGACGTGCCTTATACGGCGCAGAAACGCGGATCCATCCTGTTGAATGCGATGATTCAGGGAGTCGAACAGGGAATCATTAAAACCGCAGACGCCATGCCGGACACTCGCTGGTTATTGCTGGTTGCCCATGACACGAATATTGCGATGGTACGCACGCTGATGGACTTCAGCTGGACCCTGCCTGGCTATTCGCGCGGCAATATACCGCCCGGCAGCAGCCTGGTGTTTGAACGCTGGCGTGATATGAAAAGTGGCGAACGATTCCTGCATGTGTACTTTCAGGGACAAAGTCTGGATGATTTACGCGCGCTGCAATCTGTTGATCGGACACACCCGCTGTTGCGGGCAGAATGGCGACAATCAGATTGTCGTGTTACGGGTATTGGCACGCTATGTCCAATGAAAACAGCGTTACGGTCGTTGAGCAAAAATCTTGACCATAGTGCAATAACGCCCGTCAGTTATCCGACATATTAAAGGATGACAAACAGCAGGAGGATTCGCCTGCTGTTTCACGGTGAGCAAATTCCGCGGGCCGCTATTAAAACGGTTATGTACGAGTGTTGCTTAAAATTCATCTTATCAGGCGCGGTAAAAGAGAATGTGTAGCTAGCGAACTGGCAGGTTGCGCATCATCAACTCTTTTCGTTCATGTTAGCAAATGCGAAAAAGGCCGCCCTCTGGGCGACCTCTTTCGGCACTTCCTTTTGCGACCATTCCTTATTTGTAGAGCTCAGCGGTCATATGGACGCGATTATTGGTGTTAGCCTCAGTAATTTTATACTGAGCGCCCTGCTGCTGAGCCTCTGCGGCGATTTTGGCTTCTGCACCGTCAAGCGTGCCGGAGGTGACAGAGATGCTCTGCGCGAAGCTGGCTGCTGACATCAGTGAAAGGGCGGCGACGGCGGCGATAGAGATTGCTTTGATGGTTTTCATGGTCTTAATCCTTGATTTGTATGGTTGAAAGCACGTTTGCTTTCGATGGGATAATGATACCCAAGGTTACTATTCGAATGTTATCAATAAGTGCTGGCATTGTTACCATGCTAACTATCACACCAATAGGTGGCTTGTATAAACGCCCAGCCGCGTGTGCATTGCTCACCTGCCTTTTCTTTTTATGCTGGAAATCACGTGACAGGTGACTTTCGCTTGTGCCAGAGCGGCCTGCGCTGACGGCGGAGATTGAGTGGCTAATCTTTTTAAAGAGCTGGCACAGGCTAAAAAAGTGAATCAGGCTGAGCTGAGCAGCTTTTGGAAAAGTGTAATAAGTGACGCGCCATGATCGTCAAGCGGCCCGAAGAACGCCTTATCTGTCGCTTCTACAACCTTAACTGCTCGCGCTGCCAGCGTCTGGCCTGCTTCAGAGACCAGGATAACTTTGGAACGGGTATCTTCTGGATGGGGGGCGCGCTGAATATATCCTTGTTTTTCGAGCGCCCGTACGACCTGAGAAATCGTCATCGTATCACTGCCCGTTAGCTGCGATAGCCGCGCTTGCGTCAGGGATTCTTTTTCCTGAAACCAGCTGGCTACGGCCAGAACAACGAATTGCGTATGGGTCAGGCCCAGACTTTGCAGGGCATGTCGTTGCTCACGTTGCCAGCTGTTTGACACTCTCCATAGTAAAAATCCCGGGCTGTCGTCCGGCCCTTCAAACTGGGTTGGGAGAGGTTTGTGGTCTTTAGATGGCACAGGCATTCAACCTTTTACCCGGCAAGATAGTTCGCCAGTCCGGCCATAACATCTGGAAAATCCGCGCTAACAGCTTCTCCAGTAGCCTGAGCATCTGGACCCTGCGTGCTGATTGCATAGATAAGCCTGCACTGACCGGCATGTAATGCCTTGATACGGTGTTCGACTCTGACCAGAGTCTCATCTATCAGGGTCTCATCAACAAACTGTTTTTCTTCAGAGACGTCGATGAGCTGACTACGAATAACCTCTCCTTCAGGTAACGTCATCGAAAACCATGTTCCCGCCTGAAACGGCCCTTCCAGATGCATTGCTTTTACGCCCGGATTCCATTGTTGCCAGGCTGAGGTGTCGCTCAATGCCTGCCATATCTTCGCCGGCGTACTGCTGACGTCACGTTCAAAGGACTTACTCCAGACGTTATCTTTGCTCATGCTTGCCTTCAATATTAGAAGTATGGGAATTATTGTAAGTGCACTTACAATATCAGGCGCGTTAAGGATGTCAAACACAGGCACACCGGCTACTTCTCCGGATTGTCAGCACTGTACGCCACGATTTTCATTGCCCGCAGTGCCTCCAGCCGCATGTTTAGCGCCGTTTCAATATTGTTATAGGCCGTGCTGCCAAGCGGTAAGCGCAGTGGCGGATTGTCAGCATCTGCGGCTGCGATCATCGCCGTCACGCATTTTTGCGCATTGCCTTTAATCTCAAATTCGCCGTTCATTAGTGCTGCCCGCATTTTTCCTGCTGCTGTATCGTTGTAAACGGGTAAGGCATTCGCAATATCGAGCCCCGCGCCAAATCGCGTTGCCGTTGGCCCTGGCTCGACTAATAAAAAGTCGATGCCAAACGCCGCTACTTCCTGTCGAACGGCTTCGACAAAACCTTCTATTCCCCATTTGGTGGCGTGATACAAACTGAAGTCAGGATAAGCAATCTGACCGCCTTCCGAGGAAACCTGCACAATACGACCGCCGCCCTGTTGCCGCAAAAACGGAATCACCGCGCGAATCAGTTGAATTGAGCCGGTGAGATTAGTCGCAATCTGGCGCTCAATTTGCGTATCGCTCAGTTCTTCCGCTGCGCCAAACAGCCCATAAGCCGCGTTGCTTACCACCACATCAATCGTGCCCGCCTGAGCGAATGCAGCCTCAATGACGGGTTTAACCGTTGCTGTCTCGCTGATATCCAGCACCATGAGCTGTAGATTATCGCCGTATTGCGCACGCATATCCTCTAATGCGGTTTCGCGTCGCACGCTTGCCACCACCCGATCGCCACGGGCCAGCAGACTTTCACACATCAGGCGTCCAAGGCCACTGGATGCGCCGGTAATGAGCCAGGTTTTCATCAATATTCTCCTGTTTAGTGAACCGACGTTCATCATAAAACGAATGATTGATGCCATAATCTCCCCAAACCGGCATGCGATGGTGGGAAATTTTAAACAATGAAGCGTCCGTCCTGGAATGAACTGCTGGCAGTGAAAACGGTTGCCGATCAGCGCAGTTTCCGCCGCGCGGCGGATGTGCTCGGCCTTAAGCGCTCAACGCTTAGCCACACTATAAAAGGGCTGGAGACGGCGCTTGGCGTGCGGCTTTTCCATCGAACAACGCGAAGCGTGGCGCTGACCGAAACCGGTGAAGTGTTGATTGCGCGCATGACGCCATTGCTCGCTCAAATGGACGAGTTGCTGAATGAGGTCACCGCCAGCGACCGCCAACCCTACGGAACACTGCGCATCAGCGCCAGCGATGCAGCGATCGGCCTTCTGCTGGAAACGATATTGCCGACATTCATGCAAAAATATTCAGGGATTGAAATTGATTTAGTTGCGCAAGGTGAACTGGTTGATATTGTCGAGCAGGGTTTTGATGCCGGTATACGGCTGTTTGAAGATGTGCCTAAGGATATGGTGGCCATTGCACTGAGCGGGCCGTTACGCTTTGTTACGGTGGCATCGCCTGATTATTTAGCAGCACGTCCACTCATTAAGCACCCACAGGATCTCATGCAGCACACCTGCTTACGGCATCGTTTACCCGGCGGAAAACGGTACCATTGGGAATATGAGCAAAACCAGGAGCGGTTTGCGCTGGATGTACCTGGCAGTTTGACGCTCAACAGCGGTGCGTTAATGACAGAGGCAGCCATCGCCGGATTAGGCGTGGCTTATGTGCCGGAGCGCTATGCTCGGCACGGGCTGGATAAAGAGCGCCTGGTTACCTCGCTGGATGACTGGACCATCGCTTCGCAAGGGATCGCGCTCTACTTTTCGCAGCATCGTCATATGCCCCTCGCGTTACGGTTGTTTGTCGACGCGATCAAAGCAACCACGCGCGTCTGAAACTAAGCAGCTACGCGATAGCTGACTGATGCCTGGGGCATCCAGTAAGGCCGCCCCAGACGAGTGAGCATTTTGGCTTAATTAAAGAATTTAATATCCGTTGGCGTAGAGATTTTCGCCGCGTCACCTGCCGCTTTCATCTCGCCGGTATTCTCATCGAAATGGAACAGAGAAATAGTGTTAGTGAAGACGTTAGCCACGTAAAGATATTTACCGCTACCGTCGAAGGCAAAGGCACGCGGTTCAATACCGTTAGCGTTATAGCTTGCGGGTTTACCCAACAGGCCATCCGCCTCAATTTTGAACACCAGCAATTTATTATCTGAGCCGCGATTCGACGCAATTAGATATTTGCCGTTCGGACTTAAAATAATGCCTCCACCGCTGCGAGAGTCTGCGCTGCTGTTTTCGCTATTTAACCTGATATGGCCAACCGACTCCAGACGATCCTGATTCACACTGAACACGACAATTTCTCCGGCCATTTCAGTGATGACATAGGCATGCTTGCCATCTGGCGCAAACACCATATGGCGAGGACCCGAACCGGCCGTAAAATTCACGTCGCGCGCGCTATCTGCCTCCAGCGGCTGTGCTTTATCAGCGTGATAGCGGTAGGCGTGCAGCTTGTCACCGCCGAGGTCGGCTGCGTAGAGATAGTTGCCATCATGCGTAAAAGTGGTGGCATGCGCATGGCCGCCGTCCTGACGCCCTTTAACGGCACCGGTACCGTGCTCGAACGGGAAATGTTGTACCTGCTCGCCCAGTTTGCCATCCTGATGGATCGGGAAGACCGATACGCCCGCTCCCCCCTTCGCCACGGAGTAGTTGGAGACAAACAGGAACTTACCGTCTGGGCTGATAGTCGCATGAGTAGGCTGCTGGCCGTGACTCTCTACGCTATTAAGCACCTGCACCTGTCCACTTTTATCTACGCTCAGCGCGGTAACCGCGCCGTCATTCTCTTCATTGGTGGTGTAGGCAAAACGCCCATCGCGGGATTTCACAATCCACGACGGACTTTTCATCTTGATCACATCAAGTGGCGTCAGCGTACCGTCGCTGTTTACCTTCAGGCGATATAACCCTTCACTGGGATGGTCAGGTTTTTGCGCTGACGGCGCATCTGGAATCGATGTCCATGTTCCTACTAATGCTGTTTGATGATCTACTGCGGCATTTGCCATTGTGCTTCCCGCCAGTGAAAAAACAGCCAGAGATAATGCCATGGTTATGTTTGTGGTTAAACGGTTGCGCACCGCTTTTTTATTTCTTTTCATTTTAGTAACCCACCGTAATCGGAATGTTTAACGACTATAGTGGGATTGGTTTGAATAGCGTCCGGCGAGGAGGTGATCAGGTTCACAATACAGAAGATTAACATGCAGGAAATTAGCGACTCACCGGATTCAGCCGCCATACCGGAAAACAAATCTTTGCTTCTGGCGTTTAACGCGCTTTCCGGCAGCAGCGGAAAACACCCTTTCCGCATGTCGGCCTGCCGGGCAGTAAGGCGTTTCACAGGCTGCCTACGTCTTTCTTTATTACCTGTGCCAGCCTCAAAGCTTACTGAGTCTGCTCGCTCAAAGACACTGCGGCACTCCGCTTCATGCCAGAAGCAGAAGCTCGACCTGCATTTGGATGATTATGTTGATGATGTTGCTCATCGCCCCGCATTCCAAAATAGTGTCATTAACAGGGCTGGGCGCTTTTCTGAACGCGCGTTCGTTCTAATGGGCCGCAAGCGCGAAAGAGAACATTTGGGCAAGATTGAATGTCTGCGCGCCTTCAGACATGACTGATTATCGCCTTGCACTTTTCCCGATATTGTTCGAGATTCTACCGGCATAGATGGGTATTGAGCGTTTAACAAATGTCGATCTTCCCGCACTGATATGATTTGAACATTGAGGAGCCAAAATGGATATCATTACTTCACAGGCTATGGATGAAATCAATTTAGCGATCGGGCGTGCAGTATCTTCTTTGATTTCATCAGGTAAAAACGTTGAAAAACTCAACATCCTTGAGCAGCTGAGGAAGTCAGAAAAAGAGGCAGTTGATGGGATGAAAGAAATTTATGCGGGCGCTATTGGCATGATAACCGGAAAAACACCTGTTCGCATTGATTAGCCAGACCTTACTCCCTCTCAGGGAACCTTGCACTTCTGAGCGGCAAAGGGCCGTTTGTCGCCTGAGCAGACGGCTTACCCCGCCCGGTTTTACCGCTACGTGTTAGAATCTCCGCTGCACGAGAATGTGGTATTGAAGGCGGCGCGCTCATTGACTAAGAGGAGTAAAGGACGCATATGAAATATTTACTACCAACACAAGTATATCTGTCTCATAACGCCTTTATAGCTTCAGGCTTGTTGGTGCTGTCGTTGTTCTTTTACAGCTCTGCGCTGACGGCAGGTACAACGATGTTCAACTCTTTGCCCCCTGATACAGCAAGCCTTGAGCAGTATCAGTGGCATAATCGCCCTGTTATTGTATTTGCTCCATCTGAAAAAGATGCTGACTATGTCAGGCAAATTGCCATGCTTGAGCAAAGCAAAGCTGATTTAGCGGATCGCGATATCATCGTGCTAAGTGATACCTCACCCGCTGCCAGTGGCCAGCTGCGTTCGCAATTTAAGCCCGATGGTTTCGAAGTGATACTGGTCGGTAAAGATGGCGGAGTGAAAATCCGTCAAAAAACACCGCTTACTTCAGAAGATTTGCTCTCTACCATCGACAGAATGCCAATGCGTAAGGCTAATTTACGTTAATACCTCATATTACGCGACAAGGGTATTAAACGGGGTATAGCAGATAGTCGTTATTTGGCATTTACAAAACGCCTTTTTTATAGAAAGTAGCAATGCTGAATTACCCCATAACCTGCCCGACTGCAATTCACATAAATATAAAATAGTAAGTCTTCATATCTGGCTTTTTAGTTCTAACGCAGATTACATTGCAAAGGTATAATTTGTCGTGCATCGACCTGATAATAAAAGCCCCTGAAGAGAACTTCAGGGGCTTTATAATCATCCGTAAGGATTAGAGAGCCATATCATGCTGAGCTTCAGCAGCGGCTTTTGGTTTCTGAGGTTGAGCCTGAGGAGATTCCTGAGCGTCCTTCATCTGGATCACTGGCGGTTTTACCAGCTGCAGCGTTGCCGCCGTTTCATCCCAAACCTGCTGGGTCAGCGCAACGTTACCGTTCAGTTTCTGTCCATAGCTAGGAACGATGCTACGGATCTTGCTCTGCCACTCCGCCGACTTGAATTGCTCAGGGAACAGCTCCTTCATCACGTTGATGGAAATAGGCGCAGCAGTAGAGGCTCCCGGAGAAGCGCCCAGCAGCGCAGCCAGGGTTTTCTGTTTATCAGTAACGATTTCAGTTCCCAGTTTAAGCACACCGCCTTTTTCAGCATCCTTCTTGATGATCTGAACGCGCTGGCCTGCCTGAATGAGTTTCCAGTCCTCTTTACGCGCTGACGGATAATACTCTTTCAGCGCCTCGAATCGATCTTCGTCACTTAACATCACCTGGCCAATCAGGTATTTCACCAGGTCAAAGTTATCAAGCCCTACGTC